>Ga0265331_10000025_pt1 | contig 229346 bp, 200 predicted proteins | sample 41923metaG_FD_202088 | JGI IMG/M metagenome (GOLD analysis project Ga0265331, IMG submission 202088) | Rhizosphere microbial communities from Carex aquatilis grown in University of Washington, Seatle, WA, United States - 4-19-23 metaG | ecosystem: Host-associated > Plants > Roots >... | reverse complement strand
GCTTTCGATTGGTTCCCACAGTGCTATTCTTTTTCATAAGCCGGTCTCCTTTTCTTTGCGCCTTGAGCGCGTCGATCCTGGGGAGCGTACCGCATCCCGTCGGAGACCGGCCTTCTCATCCCATCTGGAATTGCGTGATCATCGACGGGCAGTATGAGGAGTTGTCGAATGAACCCAGGTATCTGTCCGCGAGGAAACGGGCGTACGAGTTGCTGGACCGTCGTTTTCTCGGGTGGCAGGCGGCCTACGCCGCCGAACAACTTCGGCACGCGAGCCAGCCGTCTCCTACGATTCTCTACTGCATTCGCATAGAGGCAATGACCGGACGAAGCTCCCGGCCCGATCGATTCGACGTTGCTCCGGCACAGCAGAGAATGTCATTGTAACTTGCGCCGTATTGAAGAGCATCGACAGCCTTCACCTCCCGCCTGAGGATCCACGCGCAATAGAGATACCAGTCAAAAATCCTGCATTTCCATGTAGAATACACTCCTTGCGTTGAAGGCCCCGTCGCCTGCCGCATCACGGAGATCGTATGACCCCAACCATAAGAGGTATCGGCATTGCCAACGGCGGAGGAGACTGCCCGGGACTGAACGCCGTCATTCGCGGCGCAGTCCGCGGAGCTATCATGAGGCACGGCTGGCGCGTGGTCGGCATCCAGGACGGCTTCGACGGATTGATCTGGCCGGAGCGGACGATTCCTCTAACAGTGGAATCCATCGCCGGAATCCTGCATCGCGGCGGCACTATTCTGGGGAGCCGCAGCCAGGGCGATCCGTTTCACCACACCAACGAAGAGGGTGTGAAAGTAACCAAGGACGATTACCTGACCTGCCGCAGAACCATGGATCAATTGGGGATGGATGCGCTGATCGTGATCGGGGGCGACGGCACGCAATCGATCGCGCTGGACCTGGGACGAATGGGCATCCCGGTCGTGGGCGTGCCCAAGACCATCGACAACGATCTCTCCGCCACGGAAGTGACCTTCGGTTTTGACACCGCGCTGCACGTAGCCACCGACGCCATCGACCGCCTGCACACCACGGCGGATTCGCATGGCCGCGTGATGGTCATCGAAGTCATGGGCCGCGATGCAGGCTGGATCGCGCTGCATTCCGGAATCGCCGGTGGGGCCGACGTGATCCTGATCCCGGAAATTCCATTCACGATTGAAACCATTTGTGAAAAATTACGCGAGCGTGCCGCGACCGGCAAGAAATTCTCAATCGTCGTCGTGGCGGAGGGCGTGAAGCTGCCTGCAAACGATCCGTTTGGCAACCCATTTCCAAAGCCGCGCCCCGGCCAGGTGGGAATTCTCATTGGCGAGGCAATACACGAATCGCTTAAGCAGGATGTGCGCACAACGGTGTTGGGCCACATTCAGCGCGGAGGATCGCCCAGTCCATTCGACCGCATTCTATCCACGCGATTCGGAGTGGAAGCCGTGGAACTCGCAGCGCGCGGAGAATTCGGCCGCATGGTCTGCCTCCGTTGCGGTGAGATTGAATCGGTTCCGCTCGAGGATGCCGTGGGCGAGACACGTTTGGTCGATCCCAAAGGGAGCATGGTGCGCGCCGCGCGTGCCGTTGGGATTACGTTCGGAGATCGGGAACAGGCTAAATTCATGGCGGCACCATCTACATTTGGGGGTCGGTAACGGTATCGCGATTGAATGCTAGGAATTGCCGCGATTGTCGCGGGTTCCAGCGGGGTTGTCAGTTGCTGGAGTTGAGCGCATGGTCCCATGAAGTCGGTCTATTGCGATGTGCGTATTCCGGTTAAAGCAAATTTATTGTACCTACTGGCAATCTGGGGATAGAATACCGCCCTAAACTAGGGGTTCGTATTAAACGCTACGTGTAATCCATCGCCAGTGGCCAAACCAACCTCCGATTCAATGTCACCGAAAAATATTGTGTTATTTTGCTTCCTGCTGATCTGTTTTTTCGCCTGTTCGAGGCTGGGGACAAGGCTGCCATTTGTCCAACCGTATTCAAGGACCATTTGGCTCCCCGCGGGCTGCGCCATTGCTGCGTTTATTCTTTTCGGGTATCGGATTTGGCCTGCGGTGTTGGTCGGGTCTTTTCTGGGTCACGCGACCGCGTTGGGGCTGGTAAGAGCATCTTTCGAAGCTCCCATCGCAGCCACACTGGAAGGAATCGTAGGAGCCTATCTGGTCAACAGATTTGCTCACGGCGTAAAGGCTTTCGATACGTCGAAAGACGTAATCCGCTTCTTATTCTTCACCTGCATTTGCGCAACTTCGATAGATATTCCTGTGGCCTTCCATACAAACTATTTCATTCGGCACCACAACTTGCCGGATTCTTCCCTCGTGGTGCTCCAATGGTGGCTGGCGCACAGCATCGGCGTTTTAGTCGTTGCGCCCTTCTTCATATTATTGTTTCGCGGCTCCCATCACCCTTTGGACCTGCCGGAGGTGGTTAAACTAACGATATTACTTTTTGGATTGATTCTTGTTAGTTTGCTTGTGTTCGGTCCTCTTTCAACCGCCTTCAATAAGGCTCAGATCATAAGCCCGTATATGTTTACCCCGTTTTTAGTCTGGGCTGCCTTCAGGTTTTGTCCGCTGGAGGCTGCGGGAGCCACATTTATCCTGTTTGCCAGCGCGATCTGGGGCACGATGCATGGCTATGGGCAATTCGTTTCGAACAACCATGCGATTTCTTTGATTCTTTTGGACACCTTCGTCGGCGTGAATGGCGCAATGACTTTGATCGTTGCCGCCGTTGTTGCACAACGAAGACGGAGCGCAATGGAATTGCTCGCGGTGCACAGTCTGTTGCACGCGGCAGTGGAAGCAAAGAATCGGGAACTGGCTATGACTGTTGCTGCGCTCGAAGAGGAAGTCTCGGTTCACACGCTTACCAGGAAGTCGCTGCGAGACAATCAGGAACACCTCCGGCTGCGCGCAGAGAACCGGGAAAGGCCGCAATAGGTTCAAATCCGGACTCGAAACTGGCGGCCAAACATTCCCATCCCCCCACTTTTCCTTCGTTGTCTCAAGCGACTGCCGGGAGTATTATGCAATGTTAACGCTCCAACTGAAAATTTCTGACTGGAAGTAAAGACTCCATTTTCGCGCTTTAGCGTGACGATGGAGGTGAAGCTTGGCCAAAAGAAGAGACCGAAAGGAATAGATGAAGAGAATGCGCTCAAAAATAGCGGTGGTTACCGTTGCGTTTGCCATTATGATTCCATTCTTCGTATTTCAGGCGCAAGGCCTTCTGGACTTGCGGAAACCTGCCGGCAAAGAATGGGCCACGGTCGGCGGCGACTGGAGCAATACGCGCTACTCCACGCTACAACAGATCACCACCGCGAATGTGAAGAACCTCAAAGGCGCATGGGTCATGCATCTAGGTTCCGGGCTGGGCAATGAAGTGCCTTATGTCCCCTCAGGCGGAGTGACCAGCAAGTTTTCTCTGGAAGGCACACCGGTAGTGAAGGACGGCGTGATGTACGTGAGCAGCGGAAATGACGATGTCTTCGCGCTGGACGCGAAAACCGGCGCGCTGATCTGGGAGCATCGTTCCGGGATCGAGCAGGACATCAGTACCGTCTGCTGCGGCTGGGACAATCGCGGCGTGGCCGTGGGCGAAGGAAAAGTTTTTATCGGCTATCTGGACGGCACATTTAACGCGTTGGACGCCGAGACCGGCAAACCCGTGTGGCAGACGCGCATTGGCCGCTGGCAGGACGGTTACACCATCACGTCTGCGCCTCTGTACTACAAAGGCGTTGTTTATACCGGAGTATCCGGCGGCGACATCGCTGCTCGCGGCAAGCTGACCGCGCTCGACGCAAAAACTGGCAAAGAACTCTGGCGTTTCTGGACGACTCCCGATCCGGGAAAACTCGGCAGCGATACGTGGCCCCAGCCCAACGATCCAGATCCAGCCCGCGCCAAATCCATGATGAATGGCGGCGCAAGCATCTGGCAGCACCCAGCCGTCGATCCGGATCTCGGACTCATTTACTTCAGCACGGGCAATCCCTCCGGCAACGGGATCAATCGCCCCGGTAATAATTTGTTCAGTTCCTCCATCGTGGCGCTGCATCTGGATGGCACCTACGCGTGGCATTACCAGGTGGTCCATCACGATATGTGGGACTTCGATTGCCCAAGCCCCGTGATTCTGTTCGATCAGGTTTACGACGGAACGATGCACAAAGGAATCGCCGAGGCTTGCAAGACGGGCTGGGTTTACATGCTGGACCGCACCAACGGAAAGCCGCTGATCGGCATAGACGAAAAACCGGTCGAGCAGGAGCCGCGCCTGGCCTCCTCGGCGACGCAGCCCTATCCAAAGGGCGATGCGGTGATGCCACAATGCCCGCAACCGCTGGCCGGATGGCTTACGAAGTGCATCTTCGGCACAGTTTACGACCATCCTGCCTTGATCTCGCCGGGCGGCAATGGCGGAGTGAACTGGGCGCCGATGGCCTACAGTCCCCAGACCGGATATTTTTACGTGACCGCGGCGGATCGCCCGTATTCCGTCATCGGCCACGTGGACACGAAGCCGCTCGATCCAGCGCACCCTGATCCGACCAGAAACGGCGCGTTCCTCGGCCCGGTAATCGGCGCGCGCTACTCCGGCACATTCACCGCCATCGACTCGCGAACCAACAAAATTGCCTGGCAGAAGAAGATGACCTACTCCATCGGCCAGGGCAGCGGCTCGCTCGCCACTGCTGGGGGAGTCGTTTTCCACGGCCAGCCCGACGGCAATTTCCAGGCGTACGACGCCAAAACCGGCGACCTGATCTGGGAATGGCAAACCGGCGCAGGCGCAGACGCCCCTGCGATCACCTACGAAATCGACGGCGAACAATACGTCGCCATCGCCGCAGGCGGCGTTTCCACCCAGACGATGTCCGCCAACGGCGACCTGATCTGGGCGTTTTCGCTGAACGGCGCACCCGGCAACCGCCTGCGTCCATTCGCCGCGCCCAAGCCGCCGACGACGGTCAGAGAAATCAACGGAACGATCGTGAACGCAAACGCCATCACGCTGGTCGATTACGCGTTCACCCCCGTGCGGATCACGGTCCCCGTCGGCACCAAGGTAACCTTCACCAACAACGGCAAGGCCCTCCACAACGCCTCCTCCATGGACGGTGGAGGATGGGACACGGGGATGATGGGCGCCGGAAAATCGGTCGGTGTCACCTTCAATCGCCCGGGCACCTACTCCTACGCCTGCCTGCCGCACTCATTCATGATCGGCCAGATCATAGTCACCGGATCTCCCATCGATTCCCAACCGCCGGTCGTAGTGGACCGCGGCGCGGAACCTTCGGGGAATTCACCGGGCGCTACGCCGAATATGGGCGGGCACGGTGACCACGATGAGTGAAGTAAGAACCTGAATCACACTTTTGCGTTTAGTGGTGAACCAACCTCCGGAGAGCGGCTGCATTCTAGGAACGTAGCTCATTTGGCCTTAATTAGTTTAAACACTGGTATGGGGTAGTTTCCGACAGCACCATTATATCGACCGAAATCGATCGCAATAGTCGCTGGAGCCCTAACTTCCCAGAAGTGGACTTCTGGACCGGGTTAACTTCCGGGTTGTCCGTCATTCGGGAGTTGGCCGTCGGAGCCTCGCGATCTCCACAAATTAGGGCTTCTCTGAACAATCGGCTTGGTCTTTGACTCCAATAGGCATATATTCACGCGGTTAATATGCCCCGCTGGCCAGCTTCATTCACAAGTAAATCGACGGTGAGGAGAAGTATCATGGTGAAGAGGACGTTCAGCCGCCGGGATCTGATGCACCACGCACCCGCAGTGGTCGCAGCGGCGATGATTTCGCGCGTATTACCGGATAATGTTTTGGCGTCTCCGACGGGACCGCTTGCTCTGTCTGCTCAAACGAAATCTGAGTCCGGGAAGCCTCGGTGTGTAGATGTTCACCATCATGTCCTTCCCCCCGAGTATGTAAAAGAAATCGGTGGTTCTGCGATTGGCGCTCCCGCTGGGAGACCGGACGCACCTCCCTGGAGCGTTGCCTCCTCGATCGAAATAATGGACCAGCTGGGGATTGAAACGGCCATCACGTCGGTGTCGGCACCGGGGATTCCTCTCAATGATGCGAAGGCGGTCCAGCGTTTGGCGCGGGCGTGTAACGAGTTCTCAAAACAGATGGCAGTTGATCATCCACGCCGGTTCGGCATGTTCGCTGTGCTACCTTTGCCAGACATTGCAGCGAGCCTCGGGGAAGTCAAGCATGCGTATGAGGCGTTATCTGCGGACGGGATCGTGTTGCATACAAATTACCGCGACCTCTACCTGGGGGATGCTCACTTCTCACCACTGATGGATGAGCTAAATCGTCGAAAGGCCATAGTGTTTGTCCATCCGACAGTGTGTCACTGCTCCCTTGGGGTACAACCGGATATCCCAACGGCGGTAATCGAGTTTCCACACGATACCACCCGGACGATCACCAGTATGCTGGTCAACAGCACTTTCAAGAGTCATCCGGATATCCGGTTCATCTTTTCTCACGCCGGTGGGACGGTACCGTTTCTGATCAACCGAATTGGCAACAACCCCACGGTGGCGGCCCGCACCGGTCCGGAAGGCCCCTTACCGCTATTGAAGCGCCAGTATTATGATCTGGCACTTTCAGCGAATCCGCAAGCAATGGGCCCTCTGCTGGGCATGGTAGATGTTTCGCATGTATTGGTGGGCACGGACTATCCTTTTGCTTCCGCGACAGCCGTGAGAGCGGCAGTGGGAGGAATAACAAATTCGTCCTTAGACGAACGCAGCATCAAAATGATCCAACGCGAGAACGCACTTTTGTTATTTCCCCGTTTTGCTTAATAGCTACCGTATAGACTTCCAGGCTGAGCAGCAAAAGCGGCCTCACCCCCATAAAGAGGCATGAGATCGTCGAGATTGCCCGCGTTAATTCCGACGGCCTGTGGCCGAGGCAGTGTACGTGTGGTCGGCAATACGGAAGTTATCTAGAACCGGGGTTGTGGGGAGTGAACGTCCAAGTTCCTGGGCGTTTGCTTAGCGAGCAAGAAACGATTCGGATCCTTTCAGTTACACCGTGGTGAGGTCACAAATAGTGATAGGGGCCAACCGCCTGGAAGGCAAGCATCCGTCCAATGCTTTTTAGAAGCTCCCCTATCAAGACTCGCACTTATCGCCCAAACAGCCCGAAAGAAGTAGCGTTCGCAAGAGCCTTGGTAGAGGCAATTTTCAATTCGGCAGGGTCTTTCTCAAGGTCTTATGCGAGAGTTTAGTTGCCACATCCTGCTGATAAACGCTGCGTTTATCGACATGTAGCCGATTACTCGAATCACTTGCCGATTGTCACTCTATTTTGAAGCGCCGGCTAACCTCCTCGAACCAATTAGAGATCACTTCCACCTGTACGGTCGGCGAGCGGAACACCCTGAGGAAGTGCTTTCCATCCGGAGTAGGTCGTAATTCACACTCTCGGCAAATTCCGGGGCTGAAGGTGCCCTCGGTCTATTGGATTGGCAATTCGTAGATGCTGATGCTGAGCTTGGGAACCGTCAACCGGCCCGGCACTCCCGTCAGCGGACTTTCCACAATGTCCACCGCTTGCGGCTTGCCGGGCTCATTGTCGGCAGTCAAATCCGCACCAGCAATTCGCCAGACGCGACCTTTGTTCTGAACCGTCACGCCATGAATCGCGACATCGATCTGCTGTTCGGATTCGGTGGGATTCACAATCGCCACGGTCAGGGACTTCCGGTCCGGTGTTAGCGCGGCTGCGGCATCCAGCGGATAGGTATCGCTGCCCGAAGAGGTTTTGCCCTTGTCCACTCCGGGCGTGCCCGCCAAATCGTGTTGTGGCGAATTACCAGTCACGTCCACTGGAATCGTCCCGAAATGCCGCCGGTAGAGTTCGAACATCAGCCCGATGGGGTGCACCGTCGCATCAGTCTTATTGAAGTTCAGCAGTTGAGGCGCCGCGGTGTACGACGAGAGGATGAACATGTTCGAATGCCGGAACATCTCCTGCATCGCCTGTGCGCAGGACAATGGAGCAAACATCGAATAGCCAGGCGTGCGCACGCCGCGTTCTCCGAGCCATTCGGAGACCCACTCATCGAGCGCGACCGGGTAACGATCCATCTTGAGATTTGGGAAGCGCCGCTGGTACTCATCCCAGGCATCCTCGACCGCGCGGACAACATTGGCAATCTTCCGGATGCGAGCATCCAGGGGCTCGTCCACCTTCACGTAGGCCTGCTTATCGGCATCGAAGGCCATGTCCGCAGTGGGAGGGTAGATGTGTCCTGCGGCGGCATCGAAATAATCCGATGAGTGCAACAGCAGGGCTCCGGTAAAGTCCGCAGGGCCACCGTAGGAGGCGTCGTGTTTCCCGGTAAATGTGAGCGCCGCCCGGCTCCGTCCGGTCTCAACGGGCGATCCCCCCGAAGTCACGATCTTGATGTTTGGGTCCACCTTCCGCATTGCCTGCACGAACATGTTGTGTTTGATCCAGTATTGGTTGGCAGACATGAAGCCCATTTGCGCTGTGTTCCACATCTCGTTGCCGACGTTCCACCAGACTACCTTGTACGGTTCCGGATGTCCGTTAGCGGCCCGCAGCTTGCCCATCGGAGTATTCACCGAACCATTCGTGTACTCCACCTCTTCTGCCGCGGAATATGCATCGCCGAAACCTGCATTCACGCAGATGTACGGCTCCATGTTGAGCAGCTTGTTGAGGATCATGTAGTCGTCGATCCCCAGGTCGTTCTGCTGCACTTCGTCCCAGGCGGGGTTCAGGCGTGGTGGGCGCTTGTCGCGGTCGCCGATGGAATCACGCCAGTCCCACGAGGAGACCATATTCCCGCCGGGCAAGCGGAACATTGTCGGACCGATCTTCTTCATCTCTTCGATTAGATCTCTGCGATAGCCGTACAGATTATCGGCGGGCATCAGTGACGCCGTGCCGATGTGAAACGTTCCCTTCCCAGTGCCCACGATTTCGAGGCGAGCATCCTCAGTGTCCGCTCCGGCGGTGAAGTTCAGGGGAAATGTCACATAATCGGCTTTGAGCTTCTTCATGGGAATGGTCTGGCGGTCATCAGGATTGAGCCCCCAGACGAGGCTGACTTTCACATCCGCTCCCGGATCGGCGGCCAGGACCACGCGGCCGGTGTACTTCCGCCCTTTTCGCAGACCCAGTCCCGAGTGCTGGATTCCGTGCGGCGTGGTTGCATCCAATTTCACCATAGGGCTGTGCTCGCCAACGAAGACCTTCTGCGTGTCCATTACGATGAATTCGTCCGGACCGACGGGCTTGAATCTGGGCGCGCGCGGCCTGCTCCTGCGCCCCAGGGTGGCTTCGCGGTCCTTGCCGGATGTCACCGGATTGAAGAACTTCCGGTCTCCCAGCATCTCGGCCCAGAAGCCGCCCTCGTTGTTGTTTTCATGAAGTTCCGTAAAATAACCGTACATGTACGGAGAGATGGGCGCGCCCGTTTTGGCCGCATCGACCGTCATCGTTACTTGCTGCGCGGCGGCAGCGCGCACAAGGCCGCAGACAATCAATATCGTCAGTACGACTTTGATTGGCACATGCTTCTTCATTGGCCACCTCATGTCGGGGAGCATTTCCATTTCGGCTTGCGGATCGTACTCTCACTCCCGCGCTTCACACAACCAATTTGCTGGCTGAGCAGGACTCGGCAAATATTGCGAGATTCCTACGGCTAAACTTCGGCAAACAGCGGCATCGGAAGGTCAGTGATTACTGGAATCACGCGAAACTTTTTACTCTGCTTTCAAGCGGCGGTTCAGATCCTCGAACCAATTTGCAATAACCTCAACCTGTACGGTCGGCGAGCGGAACACCATCAGGAAATGCTTCCCGTCCGGAGTCAGGTCGTAGTTTCGACGTATCAGCGTCTGAGTGAAGCCGGTGATTGGTAGTTCGACCGGCGCGCCAAATGTCATGCCCTTACTGGCATCGACAGCGCTCGAAAATAATTTTCCATCGTATTCATAAATGATTTCCCGCGAATCGTTCGACCACACGGGAAATCGGCCGCCTTTTGTTGTGACTTGATAGCGCGCGCCCGTTGTCGGATAGGGCTGGACGTAGACCTGCCAGTCGCCGGATTCATTGGACATGTAGGCAAACCAATGGCCGTCCGGAGAAAATTGGCTGCTGATCTCGCCGCTCTTGGGGACCACGACCAGCGGCATCACTGCCTTCTCCTTCACCGAATAGGTCCAGAGGTCGTAATCCGTTCCGTCTCCTCGAAAGGAAATGAAGGAAAAGCCCTGATCGCCAGCGGGCCACTGTTCCGGGCCCCTGCCGGGTTTTTCCACCAGTTCCGCCTGGCCCGATCCGTCGGCGCGCTGCACGTACAGGGACTCGCCCCCCTCACGCTGGGATTCGAATGCGATCCATTGGCCATCGGGGCTGTACACGGGGAAATTGGCGCGCGGGATGATGCGCCGCGCCGTAGCGACATTGGAAAGATCCGCCGCGTAGATGTCGCCTCCGGCCATGAACGTTACGTGCTGCCCATCCGGCGAGATTCGCGGAGCCCATGTGCCTGTCGGTAATTTGCCAAGCATCTTGCGGGTTCCATCGAAACTCACCAGCGCAAGTTGGTTCGGAACGACGTTGGGATCGTAGCGCTTCGGGATATAGACCAGCACGCCGTTATCGGAGACGCTGAATTGCGCGGCGCCGGTCGCGCCCGCGTTCGCCATCAGCACATCGTCAATCACGCGCACCGGCGGGCCGATCGTTTCCAGCTTCTTCACGTCGAACCGCACGGCCATTACGTTACCGTTCAGCGCGTAAACGAGGTAACCGCTCGGCAGGTAGCGCCCATCGTGACCGGCTGCGACGATTGTCTTGCGCTCTCCGGATTTCAGCGATTGCACGACAATCCGGGCACGGTCCCAGCGCGAACTTGCCGGCACGGTTTCGTCACCGATGGTGAAAAGCACGGTGGCGGCGTCCGGCAGAATCTGCGGGCCCTGCAAAATTTCTCCGCGCCCCGCCTTCACAATATTTTCAGGAGTTCCGCCTCTGGTGGGCACGCGCCAGATTCCCTTCGCTCCCTGCCCATATACGATTGTGCGATCCGGCGCCCAGCTGAGGCCGAACGGAGCATCGGCTTTGCAGATCGTTGTCACTGGACCGCCGCTTATGGTGAAGCGCCGCAACTCCGAGCCGTCCATCGCCCAATAGGCGATCGAGTGGCCGTCAGGCGAGAACTCCGGATTCGCCTTTCGGTACCCATCCAGAAGCTCGGGGATGTGTACCGGCTTATCTTCACCGATGCCCTGTATATAAAAGTTGCCTTGCGACACGAAAATGAAACGATCTCCCTGCCGTGAAATTGTGATTACCTGGCGTTCCGAATTTGTCAGTTCGGTGCCCTCCAGCAGCGTGATGTGGGACGCCTGCCCATTTGCCGTCGCCGCAGAGAGTGCAGTCAGGCAGATGGACAAGAATGCGATGCTTAGTCTCATGCAACGCGCACATAACAAAATATTTATTACAATTCCTCGGCCAAAGTTCGTTGCTGAAATAACCATTCTGCGCACCGATCCAATTTTCGTAATTTGTTGGAGATGAGCCCTGCCAGCGATACCATACAATGCAGTAGTAAGGATCTCAGACCGTGTCAGCAAATCGCAATGCCCTCTAATACCTCGGAATTGTAACGCCGGACGGCCATACTTGAAACAACGCGATTGCAAGAGAGGCGCTCGCGAAGGCGCACCCAATCTGATGCAACGACTGTCCCGCCTTCCAATGGCTCCGCATGGCAGTCCTCTGCATCGCGGAAGATCTCACCCGTCTGCCTTACGCCATAACCACCAATCTTGCAGAAGAGGTTTATGCTAGATGGTGTTGCATCGACCCGGTGAACGCGCAGCCGAATTTGGAAAGGTGGAAATTTCGCCAGATTTGGTTAATATTGGCGCAATCGACGAAGGAGGACGCATGGCAACGACGGGCACGGCAACGCGGTGGGCGCTACAGGGACGCGGCTATGAATTTTGCAACTGTGACTTCGGTTGCGGCTGCAATTTCGGCGGCTTTCCGAATTCCAAGGATGGAAGCTGCCGGGCGTTCGTAGGCATGGTGATCGAGAGCGGCTCCTCCGGCGACCTCAACCTGTCCGGATTGAAATGCGCTGCGATCCTCTCCTGGCCTAAGGCCATCCATGAAGGCCACGGGCAATGTGTCTTTATCGTCGAACCGGATACGAACGATCAACAGATCGAAGCGCTCGGACAAATTTTCACCGGAAAGCTCGGCGGAATGCCGTGGGAACTATTGGGCCCGACCTTTGAAATCAAAGGGTTGGTAAAGACGAAAATCACAATCGAAGGGCAAGGTCAAAAAAGTACGTTCAAGGCGGAAGGCGTTGGCGAGGGCCGCGGCGACACCTTCAAGAACCCCGTGACCGGCGAAGACCATCTGGCCAATGTCGATCTTCCCGACGGATTCATCTGGAAAAAGGGCGAATGCGGCCAGGGAACGTTTCGTGCAAAAGCCGCTGGCATCGAGGTAGGCGCCGAAAAGTCCAACTGGATTCTCTACAACTATCGCTGGTCGAACGGATAGACCTGCTTGGAAGCGTTCTTCAATCGCGAACGGCTGATCGTCTGCGGCTGCCTCGCAGCCATGGTGGTTCTTTCCTGGCTGTATCTCATTCATCTAAATAGGGCCATGGAAATGTCCGGCATGGACATGCCCGGAATGGTCATGCTGGATACCGCGCCGTGGGGAGCTGTGGACATCCTGCTTCTTTTTGTAATGTGGGTGGTGATGATGGTGGCGATGATGGTCCCGTCGGCCACGCCCATGGTTCTGGCGTTTCTCACAGTGAATAAGAGCCGCAGCGCCAACAATCGCCCGCTTGTCCCAGTGGGAATTTTTCTTCTTGGATATCTCGCGGTCTGGACAGCCTACTCCGCCACAGCCACGCTGGCCGAGTGGGGATTGCACCAGGCCACGCTCCTTTCCACGACGATGTCCGCAACCAGTCAGGTGTTGAACAGCGCCTTGCTCATCGCCGCGGGATTATTTCAATTGACCCCGCTCAAGCAATCGTGCCTGAAACATTGCCGCTCGCCGCTCTCGTTTCTGATGAGCGAATGGCGCGACGGCGCGAAGGGCGCCTTCCTGATGGGCGTGCGGCACGGCGCATACTGCACGGGCTGCTGCTGGATTCTGATGGCCCTGCTCTTCGTCGCCGGAGTAATGAATCTGTTCTGGATCGCCTTGCTCGCACTGGTCGTGATGGCGGAAAAAGTCCTGCCAAAGGGGGAAATTCTCGGTTATATCACCGGCGTGGCGCTGATCGCCGCCGGCGTCGCTCACGTTGCCAAGCTCTGGTAAAAATTGTTACTTTGAATTCTTTCGCTTGTCCACGACAACCTTCCCGCCCTTCAGCACCACTTTCGTCTTCAACATGTACTGAATTCCGTCGAGCGGATTTCCGTCGAGCAAAATAATATCGGCCAGCTTGCCGGGCTCCAGCGTCCCGATCTGATCGGACATGTGCAGAAACTCCGCGGTATTCGGCCCCATGATTCGGATAATGTCCTGCATCGAGAACATCACACTGTACGACTTGAGCTCATGCTCCAGAACCGCGATGTCCGCATAATTCTGATCGGTGCAATACCCAATGGCCTTGCCGCCGCTCGCATCCCAAATCGTTCGCGCATTCACGATCGTGTAGCCCGCCTCGGTGCCCGTCGCCTTCCCTGCCGCGTCCCGGTTCGCTCCGGCGATCGCCTCCGGCCAGACCTTGCCGTCGCGGAAACGGGGCGTGTTATCCTTCTCAAACACATCAATGATCGGCGCGCCAAACGCGATCAATCCCAAAACGATGGAATTGGTTGACGCCACTTTCGCAGCAGCCTCTCGACTGGTCCAATCCTTATTCGGCAGATGAACTAACCGGCGCACGCCGACATCAATCGCGGCGACCATCGCCGCATTACTCACCGCATGAACGTTCACCTGCACCCCAACCTTCGCCGCTTCGTCCACGACGGCCTTCAGCACTTCAATCTCGTGCGCGGTTGGTCCCGGCTCAGGCGTGAGCCCAATCTCGCCCGTATGCGCAATGCCCTTGGCGGCCATCGCGCGCACCGCAGCCCGTGCCTCATCGGGAGTGCCACTCAGATTGATGCGCTCCGAAGGAATGATGCGAGGCCCATTAATCATCCCCAATTCGATGTGATCCCGCAGCGCAATGCTGCCGTCGCCTGGGCCACCGCCCGACAGGACCGTCGTGTATCCCGCCTCCAGCAGCGACTGCATTTGCGCTTTCTCGTCGGGCCCGGTATTGATGTGCTTGTGCGCATCGATGTAGCCCGGCAAGGCGCTCATGCCCTTCGCGTCGATCACTTTCAACCCTCGCGTGTCGACTTTATCGACGCTCGCTGAAGCGATCTTCCCGCCGCGAACAATAATCGTGCCGGATGGTACGACGGTCCCGTTTCCCACGATGATGCGGACATTCCTGATTGCCACATCCTGCGCGGCCAAGTTCTGGACGCAACATGCCGTGACGACCAAACTCAGCAGGCAGAGCAGAAAACGTCCTGTGGACAGTAGTTTCACCGAAACCTCCCTAACGATCACACTCTAGTTTCGACCCCATTCACAATAGTTCCATAACTTTATGTGAAACGGCCTGGCCCGGATACTAGATTATCGATCCGTGGCCCAACTAGCGAACCACCCGAAGATCCGCAGGACTTGGTCCCGCTCCAGTGAAAAACAAGGGCACAGATCAGCCACTGGACTCCAAATGTCCTGAAAACTTTTGCGCGTATTGCTGGGGCAGGAGAGGTTTAATCTCCTTATGGACCCCGCCCTTGAGCATCAGATATGGAAAAGGAAGAAAGCACCCAGAATCGTGAGCACGGCTCCGTACAGCCGCTCGAGTCTGCTCGGTCTCGTACGAATGGCCACCCACGCGCCAAAAAAAGAAAACGGCACGGAACCGAGGGCCAGAAGGCCGGTCACCGGCCATGAAATATGCCCCATATATGCATGAATGATGGTTCCGGGCACGGCAAGGACGGCGGAAACGGCGAGCGAACATGCAAAGGATTTCTTGATCGGCTGCTTCAGGCATCGGGAATAACTCGGTGCAAGAAGGAATCCGCCCCCGTTCGCCAGGAGCCCGGAAATGATTCCTACTCCGGCTGAGATAACCACAAGCCGAAGTATCCAATGGGATGGCTGAACCGCCCCGCCGACATTCACGCCAAATCTCGGAGATTTTCCTTCCTGTGGTGAAAGCAGAAAGGAAAGACCGAATCCGAGAACCAGCAATCCTGTAGCGATCAATAATGGGCGGGCGCCTGTAAACTTCGTCAGAAACGATCCGAAAATTGTCGCAGGAACGCCGACAGTGATGCTCCAAAGGATGATTTGCCAGTCCAGGAGATGTGACTGCCAATACTCTGCCGAAGCAATCAACGTTCCCGGAATGACCGCTGGGAGAGGCGAGGCGACAGCAACGAAACCTGGAAAACCCAGCATGCTCAACAAAGGCGTTGCGATTGCACTTCCTCCCTTCCCAAATAATCCACCCAGGAATCCAATAATGATCCCTACAATAAATGTTCCGAAGTGGAGCAAATGCCCGCCTTTCGCAATTCATATGAGTTTAGCTGATCGGGGACTCTTACACCGGTTGAATCGAAGAGGTTTCACATTCGTCCCAGTTGGTAATCCAGGGCTGCCATCTGCCCGTTGTAATCGTATTGAGCGCTGACGCGCGTAATCTGCGCCTGCGTCAGATTCAATTGCGCCTGGCTTAATTCCACAATCGAGCTGAGCCCGAGCCCATACCGCGACTGCGCCAGATCGAACGCCTGAGTCGCTTCATTCAGAAGTTGCTCGGTCACGGAAAGCCGTTGAAATGCGGAATTGGCGTTGAGCCACGCCATGCGAACATCCCGCGCGATCCGGTCCTGCAGATCGCGCAAGTATTGTTGTTGCGCGTTGGCTCGCGATTCGGCTTCCAGATGGCGAGCATTGAAAAGTTTCCCGTTAAAGATCGGAATATTCACGTTGAAACCCGCAGCGGCATAACGGTTGGTGAGTGGGTCCTGGCCATAAGGAATCAGTCCAGCCGCGCCCGCAGCGGAAATCGTGGGAAACCACAGATCGCGCTCCGCGGTTGCAAAACTCTGCGCTGACTTCAGGTCGAGTCCCTTACGAATGACCTCAGGCCGGTTCTGCAGCGCCTCTTGCAGCAGAGGCGAAATATCCGCGGACGGAGCGGGCGGCTGTGGCTCATCCGAAAGTTGAAACGTGCGCTGATCGCCATACCCGAGCGCGGCGGAAAGCTCTGCAAACGAGACCTGTAAATAGTTCTGCGCCTGAATCAGCAGGAGTTGCGCCTGCGCCAAATCCACATCCGCAAAACTCACATCCAGTCCCGATTTCAGATTATTCTTTTGCAGCGCGCTTGTCTGGTCGGCAACAAGCTGGCGGGACTTTACGGTCTGTTCGGCGACTTGCAACACCGCCTGCGCCTTAAGTGCCGCAAAGTACGCCTGGTTGACCTCCAGCAACACATCGGCTCGCGTGGCGGTCACGTTCTCCTGTTCCGCCTTCGCATGCAGGTTCGAACTCTTGACAAGCTGATACGTGCGTCCGAAATCCGTCACCAACTGGTTCACCGCAATTCCATCGGCAAACCGGTTATAAATGATCGGATTATTCAAACCCCCTGCGGCGATGCGGCTGTTATTTTCCGCCTCCACCCCAGTCAGGCTGCCGCTCGCCTGCGGATAATAAACGGACCGCGTCTCTTGCACTTGCGCCGTCGCCGCTGAGGCCAGTTGCGTCGCAGCCTGAATCTGCGGGTGGTTCTGCAGCGCAATTAGTTCAGCCTCCTGCAGCGTCAGTTTTTGAGGAGCCTGCGCGCAACATGGAGCGACAGCCAGAAACGAAACGAGAAAGAACAATCCAGCTGCACGCATTAGTTCTCCTCCACGGAAACCATGTCCCTACCCGGAACATCGCTGCGGCGGTAGATCAAAACGTACGCCGCAGGGACCACAAAGATCGTCAGTAGAATGGACGAAATCAGGCCCCCGATAATCGCCCGGGCCAGCGGTGCATACGCCTCGCTTCCCGTCTCCAGCTTGAATGCCATTGGCAGCAGGCCAACCACAGTTGCGAGAGATGTCATCAGAATCGGGCGCAAACGGATGCGGCAAGCATGTGCCACAGCTTCGACCAGGCTGCGTCCCTCGCTGCGCAAGACGTTGGCGAAATCCACAATCAAAATACTGTTGGAAACCACCATCCCTTGCAGCATCACGATACCCATCAGCGACTGAATGTTCAGCGTCGTCCCCGTAATCACCAGCGTGATAATAACCCCGACTAATCCGGTGGGAACTGCCAAAACAATTAGGAACGGATCGATAAACGACGCGAACTGCGCAACCAGAATCAAATACACCAGCAGGATCGCGAGAATCAGGCCGATTCCAAAACTGCGGAACGAGTTCTGCATCGTCACGATAAGGCCGCGCGTATTGATGCGCAGATTTTGCGGCAGCTTGGTGTCGGCGACGATCTTCGCAATCGCCGCAGCGGGCTTTCCCAAATCTTCACCGGCGGGGGCGACGTAGATGTCCACCGACCGTTGCAGTTGATAGTGGTCTACTTCCGTGGGGGACTGCACGACGCTCACATTCGCAACCTGATTGAGGTACGTCGGAAGTTTCAGTCCAGCTCCGCGCAACGGCATGGCCTTCAAATCTTCGATCGAGCGCACCTGATTTTCGGGATACTGCACCGTCACCAGATAATTGTTGCCGCTCCGGGGATCCACCCAATAGCCGGGAGCGATCATGGCATTTGAAGTCAAAGAAGTAATCAGATTGTCCACGACTTCCTGAGGACTGAGCCCCAGTTCACTTGCCCGCGCGCGGTTCACATCCACTTGCAGCGCGGGATAGTCCATGTCCTGCGGAATATATACGTCGGAAATTCCCGGAATCGCGCGAAACTGGCGCGCCAGGTCCTGCGCGATTCGTTCGTCCGCATCGAGATCGATGCCGCTCACCTGAACATCGATCGGCGCGGGAGCACCCTGATTCAGCACGGCGTCAACCAGCCCGCCGGACTGAAAATAAGTTCGCAGCTCAGGAATTTGCGAGCCGATCCGCGAGCGCACCTGATCCATGTAAACAAAGCTGCTTTGTTTGTGAACTTCTTTCAGCCCTACCTGGACAAATGCCGTGTGCATTCCGGCATTGGGAGTGAACAGCGAAGACAGATCGGGCGTAACGCCGATATTTGAAACAATCGTTTCCAACTCCTTTTGCGGTACTACCTGATGCACGATGTCTTCCACTCGCTTCACATAATTATCGGTAAGCTCGATCCGCGTCCCTGTCGGAGCCTTCACGTTGATCACAAACTGTCCGGCATCGGTTCGCGGAAAAAACGAAACGCCCATGAAGGGAACCAGCAGGAAGCAAAGAACGAAAAACACCAGGAATCCCACAACCACGACGCGCGGGCGCTCCAGCGCTCGCCTAACCCATTTTTCGTAAAAATTCAGCATTACCTCGAACTTCGCATTAAACCTGAAGTGAAATCGCGCTCCCCACGATTGCTTGCTTCCCTCGTGCCCCTGCTGTTGCTCGTGAATGGCCTTCAAGTAGTTGGCGCAGAAGAGAGGAACGACCGTCACCGCATCGAAGTACGAAGCGAACAGGGCCAGCACAACTCCGAGCGCCAGCGCTCCGAATAAATACTGGCTGACGCCAAAAAGAAATGTGACCGGAAAGAATACGACTACTGCCACCAGCATGATCGCCAGAACCGCCAGCGCAACTTCATTCGTGCCTTTCACAGCTGCAACTTCCGGCGATTCCCCCATTTCCAGGTGTCGGAATATATTTTCAATCACCACCACGGAGTCATCGATCAGCCGCGAAAACGCCAACGCCAGCCCGCTCAACACCATGGCATCAATCGACTTCCCCGCGCTGTGCAGGATAAAAAAAGTAATGAACACGGAAATCGGAATCGACAGGAAAACGGCAAGCGTAGCGCGAAAACTTCCGAGAAAAATCAGAATCATCGCGCCCGTCAGCAGGATTCCGATCCCTCCCTCGCGCAGCACCGTGAAAATAGCTTGCTTCACAAACACAGACTGGTCGAAGGTGACATACGCTTTCATCTGAGCTGGAATATCGCGCAGACTCTTGATCGCATTTCGAATTCCGTCCACGACGGCGATGGTGTTGGTGTCCCCTCCCTGTTTCTGGACCGCCACGTAAACCGACTTCTGGCCGTCAACCCTGACAATGTTGTACTGCTGCGCGGCCCCGTCCACGGCTTTTCCCACATCGGAAATGAATACCGATTTCTGGCCCTCTGTCTTGAGGGGAACGTCATTCAGAGCTTTCGCGTCCGGCACTTGCGCGTTCGTATAAATGTTGTAATCGATAGGACCAAGCCGCACATCGCCGGCAGGCAGGATTAAGTTGGAGGAGTTCGTCGCACGAACGACATCCATGGGACTTAACTGGTGAGCCTGCAATTTCAGCGGGTCCACATAGACCATCACTTGCCGGTACTTACCCCCGAACGGCGGTGGAACAGTAGCGCCGGGAACGCCCGCAATCTGATTTCGAATTTGATATTGCAGATAGTCGTGAAGCTGCGTTTCGTCCAAACCCTCGCCTGACACCGTCAGCAAACACACCGGCAAGCTGGATGCATCCACCTTCAGCACGACGGGGGGCAGCGTTCCCTGCGGGAGCCTTCGCAAATCCGCCATAGCCAGGTTGGAAATCTGCGTGACGTCCGAATCGGCGTCCGTGCCGGGCTGGAAATAAATCTTGATCAAACTGACCCCGGGCAGCGATCTCGATTCCATATGATCCACGCCACTCGCCAGGGTGAAGAAGCGCTCAAACGTATCGGTGATATCCGCTTCGATCTGCTGGGGAGGCATCCCGCTATAAAACGTCGCTACCAGAACGACCGGAATCTTGATGGGCGGAAACATGTCCACGGGCATGCGGGCGAGGCTGGTCAGCCCCAACACGACCACGAACAAACAAAAAACGATAATCAAATAAGGATGTCGGACAGCGAACGATGGCATTGGGTCTCCTATTCCATGCTGGATGGGACGACCGGCTTGGGCGCGACACGTTGCCCCGGCCGGTATTGGCTCAAACTTCCGAAAATGACGTTTTCGTTTTCCTGCAAGCCCGAAATAACTTCGGCACTGGTCGCGGATTGCAATCCCAGCGATACCTCGCGCCTTTCGATCTTGTGGTCCTGCGCAACAACCAACACCAATCCTTTTCCCGGACCGATAATCTGGACGGCTTGTACCGGCACCGTTAGAACGCTCTTTGCGGAATGAAGCGGAATCTTGACGGACGCGTACATCCCCGGCACGAGAACAAATTTGGGATTGGCAACATCCAATTCCGTGTGCATCGTCCGAGTGGCCGTGTCGATCTGGTCCGAGAAGCGCACAATCTTCCCGTCAAATGGTTGGTTTCCACCCGACACGATCACCGCAACGGTTTCGCCAATCTGAATATCAGGAACTGCCCGCTCGGGAACGGGAATCACCAGCCGCAGATGATCGTTTTGTGAAAGCCGGCAGAGGGCGGACTCGCCTTTATTGATCGAGGCGGTCCCCGCGGGGAGTAGCGCCCCCGTGAAGGCATAAATTTGGGTCACAACACCGTCGAATGGGGCTGTCATTCGCGTGTAGTCGAACATGGCCTGATCTTTTCCGAATGCTGACTTCGCAACCTGCAGGCCCTGTTCAGCCGCGGCAATTGCGGCTTTTTGCGAGGAGACTTCGGCGCTGGCCTCCAAATCCTTGCCCTGCGCCATATCGATTTCCTGTTGGGCTACAAGTTCGGGACGGGACTTCTGCACGTCAGCAAGTCGCGTATAGGTAAGGTGCGCTACCTTGTACGTCGATTCCGCGCGGTTCAATTCATCCTGTGCGCGCTCCAGGTCCTGTTCGCTGCGCCGGACCGAGGCTTCGTCCTGTTGCAGCTGCTGCTGCAATTCCGGCACTTCCAATTCCGCAAGCACCTGGCCTTTCCTGACGTGCGTCCCGTAGTCCACATTGAGTTTGTGAATGTATCCGGAGACCTTGGCGTAGACATCGACTTCCTGAAATGGCAGAAACTCCGACGCTATCTCCAGCTCGTCGGCGATGTTTCCCCGCACTACTTTCACGACGGGTGCCGCAAGAGCGTTCGCGACATCGTCGGCATTCGCCTTGTGCGCATCGCCACAGCCGCCGGCAAACCCGGCAAGGGCGACAAACAACACGGTCTTTCGCATTTTCGAATATTTCACTGAGCGACCTCCATGATTCTCAAGCTTGTTTACCAGCCTAACGGAATTCCGTAATCGGAATCTCTCTAGGAGACGCGATTCTCATATGACTGCGTTAAGCGATCTCCTGATCGCATAAATCACTAATGTGGATGTTGTTACCTGGTAGTCCTCCCCCCAAGAACAGTGGAGTCGGAAGACCGGTAATATCAACGCTGATTAAATCTAGGAGTTGCGCAAGGAGGCGTGTCCCTGCGGCTGGTTAAGCAGAGGGCGGAGCCCGAAATTGGCGATACGAAAAAACAAGGTCGCACCAATTGACGGTCGGTTCGTTCGAACGATGCAGAAATGTGGATGAAATGGACGGAACGACAAAACTTGTTTGTGCGACGCAAGGCTTTGCAAAACTTCCCAACAAACATTTGAAAGGCGCCGCAAACTTCGAGGTGTGACCGTTCGAAGCTTCCAGAAAGCTCCCGCTACCGGTAGGCGCGCTTTGCACCAGAATGGGCAGGAAACTCCATTGGACGATGCCAAATACGAGGACGATCGCCAAAATCAGGTGGCAAGCAAGCCGGCGGTTTGAGATGCGGCCCGGATTCATCTGTTGGTCACTGCATGACAGAGCATGTGATAGTTTAACCTAGCACCCTGCGAGAAAGAGTGTCAAGAAACTGTTGAGTTGTCCCATTTTGGAACGATTTCCAGAAACCATGTAGAAACACAGGCCGTCCATAGTCTCTAATGCAAGAATAAACGTGTTTGGACCACGCGAATTCTTCCCGGCCCGAAACAACGGCGGAGGAAGTCGGAGTAATCCACAGTGTTAGGTAACGTTTTATTCGTCGAAGATGAAGAAGCGCTGCGCATGACGGTCGGCGACCGGCTGCGGAACGAAGGATATGTGGTGGAATGCGCGACGAACGGCGATGAGGGATTCGAGAAGGCCACCCATATCCCCTTCGATCTGATCATTCTCGATGTGATGTTGCCGGGGAAGAGTGGATTCGTCGTGTGCAAAGACATCCGCGAGGCTGGCCTCATCACGCCCATCCTGATGTTGACGGCCCGCTCACAGACCAGCGACAAAGTGAACGGCCTGAAAATCGGCGCCGATGATTACGTCACCAAACCATTCAATATGAGGGAGCTTATGGCCCGTATCGAAGCGCTGTTGCGGCGCGCCCCGAGCCGCCCTGTCGTTCAAACAGGCGTCTTCGAATTCGGCCCTTTTCGCGTGGACCTGGTCGGAACGGAAGCGACGCGGGACAGAACACCTGTAAATTTATCGGCGCGCGAGTTTCAACTTTTGAGATATTTCATCGAACACCGCGGCGCGACGCTATCCCGCGAAGAACTCTTGAAACAGGTCTGGGGCTACAGCGCCGACATGTACACCCGCACGGTGGACGTCCACGTCGCCAGCCTGCGTCAAAAACTGGAAGACGATCCCAAGCAACCCAAATTTATTCTCACCGTCCAGGGCCTTGGATATAAGTTCAAGCCGTAGCCCTGAAAGACTGTCCATTCGTTTCTGACTCGCGGATAGAAGTCCCATTTTCTGTAGTACCCGCCACCAACCAGCCTTACTCCATCAAAAGTGCCTGTCGCAGCTCCGGCATCGTCGTAGTGCGCGGCCCGTGCAGCGGGACAAGCGTTCGAACATCCAGATTCAGGCGCATGATGTTGTCGTACAGGTTCAGGATGTACGGATTCACATATTCCCCGCCGATCGTGTCTATCCTCAAAGCGGTAAGAGCCTCGGTGTTCCACGCGTCCACCTGGACAAGAATCTTTTCCACCGGTAGGTAGACCATGACGATGGCGTCATTGTGCGCGCTACCCACTTGCTCATAAACCTCGACGGGGCGCTTGCTGTCGCTGAGCACCAGCTTGCCGTTAGTGACCGGCAAAAATTTCGGCTTCTTTTTCGAAATCTCCAGCCGGTCCGGAATCAGCGTGTGCGGCGTTCGCCACGCGCGTTCGAAGAACGCCTGGTTCATGGGAAGGGTAACGATCATCGCGCCTTCATCCACGTACGTCCGCACGCCGCCGGCGTGATCGAAGTGCGCGTGCGTGTTAATGAGGTAGGTGATCGGCTTGTTGGGAATCGTCTCCTTGGTTTTCGCAATCACGGCCAGCGAGCGCGCCTCGTCCAGTGGAGCGTCGATCATCACAATGTGGTCGCCCTGATCGACAGCTACGCTGTGCCATTGAAAACCTCTGAGCCAGTACACGCCCTCGGCCAGCTTGTCCACCGTCACCTTCACGGGAGCGTTCATGGCCTCGCGCATTCCCTCAGGAACGGGAATGACCACCGGGACGTTGGCCTTTACATCGGACACAAATAGTTCCAGTCTCATCTTCCCGCCCTGCGTGCGGACAATATGGGAGGGAAACTGCACGCCGCCATAATCGCGGTATTCCGTAAACCCGGCTTCGCAGAGCATGTCGCCCAGAATCGGATTGTCGATCCAGTAGACGACGTGAAAGACCTGGTTCTGGGCGTTAATCCTCCCAATCATTTTGTGCTTACCCATCATAAAGGTGACTTCAGAGCCGCCACCGTTCAGCGGTTTGGACGTGGCGTGATTTGCCGCCGCCGCTCTCAGGAAACCTTGCGGTGTGGCCCAGATTTCCATGGTGTGCTCTTCGGCGTTTTTCGCATCCGAGATGGCGGTCACCGGCAAGCCGGTCGCATTTCCACCCGTGGAGCCTAATGTCCAGCCAATGCCCCCGGCCACGAACTCCTGCGCGCCCTGTCCACCTCCTCGAGCTGCCGCCATTTGAGTCACTGGACGCCAACGCGTCGGATCGATCACCTCTCTGGCGGCTCTCTGGATATGCGATGTGGCCGAATTGTAATCGATCGATGCGGTGTAGCTGGTGACGTCATACTCCGGAGCAGTCTCATTCGGATTCGGCTCCTGGCCGAACAAATACCACTTCCCCGTCCCTGAATATTCGATTGATCGAATGTGATCGGCTCCGAGGGCCTCCGTAGCCGACTCCAGCGTTACCGTCTTCTGATCGGCTGCCGCGGCTGAAACGGCCACAGCCACCATGAGTAACAGACTTAACCATGTGCGCATGAGAATCCTCCAAAGGAACAGTGTAGCCGGCCGTTACTGAGTGAGTCTGTGCGTCCGACAATTTGCATTCTTTGCCTCAAATGGGACCATCGACTCATCCGTGTCCCGCGCATCGTAAGCTTCTCCCGCCACCCACGCAACTACCTTCTAGGTAAAGCCTCTTCCATCAAAACTCCCCCGCCGAAAATTACGCTATCTTCGAAGACGTGGGATCAACGCCAGCGCGTTCTCGCGCTCCAGCATCGCGAGGGTTCGCTCGTCCAGTTTCATCGCGGCCACCCGGTCGTTCGCAGCAGCTAACGCATTCGGGAAGAACGGAAAATCGGTTCCGTATAGGAGTTGCGTCCGGGGCACAAAATCGAGCAGCGCCGCCATCGTTTGCGGGAACAGAGACAATGCCACGTCATAATGCATGCGCTTGAGAATCGGGAGGCTGTCCGCAAGGCTTGGATTGAGCCGGGCGATGCCCCCCGCGATACGATTGGCAATATAGGGAACCGTGCCCCCCGCGTGCGAGAAAACAAACCGGATGTCCGGGCAACGGCTGAAAGTTGCGTTAAACAGCAAACTGGTGATCGTCGTAGTCGTTTCGTGGGGGAAATCGATCATCGAAGGCGGAACGCCGATCCCGAGACTGGCGGAGCAGGCGCACACTGTTGGGTGGACAAAAACGACAGCCTTGCGGCGGTTAAGTTCATCGAATACGGGCGCAAAGTGCGCATCGCCCAAATATCGCCCTTCATAGTTCGTCATCAGCGTAATGCCGTCGGCGCCCAGCACGTCCAGGGCGTATGCGATCTCCGCCAGGCTCGCCGACACGTCCGGCAAGGGCAGAGTCGCCAACATGCCGAACCGGCTGGGATGATCGGTGGACATCTGCTTGGCGAAGTCGTTGCATCCTCGCGCGACGCGCTGCAAACGCGTGGAATCTTTCAGCGGCAATCCAGGCGCCGAAACCGACGTCATTGCAATCTCAACCCCGAACCCGTCCATCAATTCCAGCGCTTCCGCAACGCTCCACTTGGGAGGCTCCGTCTTGCCTGTAATACTGCCGATCACCGGCGCGCCGACGGCGCTGATATAGTCAGGAGGCAGAATGTGATGATGAAAATCGATACGATTGGGCTTCGAAGATGGCATTGGTCTTACTTTCCTTTAAGGGATGAATTCTGCAACGCGAGATTCTATTAAACACCAGTCCTTGCATCGGTGGTAAGCAGCTGAGGTCTGAAAAAAATGGCCTCTGGCGCGGCAATCGAAAACTAATCTGCCGAACCAGAGGCCGTCTTTACAATTTAGCGGGAGGTCCACTTCTGAACGCGCCAGTTCTTGATTTCCGCCACGTAAATGTCCTTGCCGTCAGCTGAGACAGCAATCGCGTGCGGGAAATCGACTTCGCCCGGAGCCTTGCCGAAGTGGCTCAACTCGCCGAGAATTTTCCCGTCGGTGGTCCACTTGGTGATGCGGTCCCATTGGCCGTCGCACATGTAGATCGCATCTTCCCCGGAAGCGTAGTACACGTCCCAGGGTTGGCCCACGTCGGTCCACTTCGCGATAAACTTGCCGCTGCGATCGAAGACCTGCAGGCGCGAGTTGCCGCGATCCGCAACATAGATTCGCCCGTTCTTGTCCATCGTGACGCCGTGTGGCAGCGTGAACTGTCCGTCGCCGTTGCCCGGTGTGCCGAACTTCATGACGTAGTGTCCGTCATTGGTGAACTCGATGACGCGCGAGTTTCCGTAGCCGTCAGAGATCAGCATGTTGCCGTTGGGGAGGGGCCAGAAATTCGTCGGCCGGTTGAAGCCGCTCTTGCTGTCGTTGTTGTTGGGAGAAGTTTGCCGGTTGCCCAGGGTCATTAACAGGCGGCCCAGCGGGCTGAACTTGAAGTTGATGCTGCCATCCACATCGCCGAGCCAGATGTTTCCGTTCACGTCCACTTTCAGGCCGTGCGCGCCCTTGCCGATGCCGTCCGTCAAGCGTACCGTATCGCGATTCCACGCCTGAAGCATTTCGCCGTTCTTGTCGAACTCCATGACCGGCCACGAGCCGCGGTTGGCGACCCAGACGTTGCCGTTCTTGTCGATGTCCACGCCGGTCGTCTCGCCGAAGTTGTAGCCCTTCGGAAGCGTCGGCCAGTTGGCCACCAGCTTGTGAGGAAGCGTCGGCCCGTGCTGAAACTTCTTTAGGCCTGCAGCTACTTCATCGGGGTCGGTGCCGGCATTGAGAGTGCGTGCCGCCGGCGCAGGGGCGCCTTCCTGTTGCCCTGCTGCTACCGGACCCGCATGACGTGTGGCAAAGAAAACAAAAACCGCGGAGCAAACCAGCACAAACTTTAACAATCGGTGCGCAGTACTTTTACTCATGTAATCTCCTTGACCGTTCCACAAATTCATTGGATGTTAGCTGAATTTCCGTTTTGATATCCCGGATGGATGCTCTTATACACCGAACTGCCTTCCAAGAGAAACAAATTGATTTTGCCGATGCCCCGTGAGGATACCGGCCAGATTCTTTGGAAGTCACCCGCGTTCCAAGGAAATCGACTTTCAAGAAAGGATCGGGCAATCGCAGAAACGGCTGATATTGTTTCTCACCTATTGGGTACTGTCCATCGGACCGCCTTCGTTACGTTCACATCCACATGAATGTCAAGGATGGCAACGATCATTCATATGGTTCGAGAGAATACATTCAAAATGCATATGCGGACTTGGATCGACTAGCGCCCGATCGCGTTCTATCGGGCCAATCTAGATGAGGAATTCCTGCAATCGCCGATAGGGCTATCCAGCCCAAAACGCGGCTGGAACATTGCACACTGAGACGGTCAAGTGTAGATTGTTGGTTGGCACGAAAGCCCAAGAGGTTCACCGTAGCTGTTGCTGAGTCGATATCTTGAGTCCAAAGGGCTTTTCGGAATCTTGCCAAACAGCGGCTCGCTCTGTGATTTGCAGTGTGATACTTCTAGAAGTATGAATAACTTCATCGTGAGATGCCACTGCTCGCGGCATTTGGAAAGCTCGTGCCCACCATGAAATTTCTCAATAAAGAGCGGGCATTCACAGCGGCGATGGCTATTCCTGCCGCGATCGTCATTATCGTCCTCGCAGGTCTTCAATATCGGTGGAGCAATCAAGTTAGTGAAGCCACCAGCATCCGCCTGGCGGACAGCCTCCAGATGTCCATGATCAACTGGCACCTCGATCTGTTTCGCGATTTCTCCGAAGTCTGCGTTGCCATGGGAGTGAAACCGGAACAGGCCACTCAGCAGGACCTCGACGAATATGCGCGGCGCTTTGCGGATTGGAAAAAACTGACGACACATCCCAATCTGGTTTCGAACTTCTACATCGTAAGCACAGGCGGCCCTTCGAATTCTCAACCGCTGGCCCTCGATTCTTCAGGTCGTCATTTTGAGCCCGGCCAATTGCCCGCGAATTTCGCAGAATTGCGCGAAGACTTGGCGCATGCAACTGCAAAACTGTCACCCGAAGAGGTGGGTTCGACGCATATCAACGGGCTGCAGGAACTTCGCCCGCAGGATGCTACTGATGAATTTGCCAATCGTTTCTATACCGGAAGCCCTTTGTCGGGCTGGCGTTTCGCCTCGGAGATCCCCGCGCTGGTCCATCCCGTTCTCCGCAGCGTTCCTGGCTCCGCCGGTCGCCAGCAAACCGATCACGCAGCAATCGACTGGATCGTACTCGCCCTGAATGACGGCGTGATTCGCGACCAGATTCTGCCCGAACTTGCCCAACGCTACTTCCGTGGGACTGAAGGTCTGGATTATCAGGTCGCCGTGATCGCAGGAACAGGCCCGGGGAGCCCTATTTATTCCTCCGATGCGAACTTCGGCAAGCAGGAGGTTGCCGATGCGGACGGAATGATGAACATTTTCGGCCGTCTCCAGAATAAAGCCTACGGATCGCCAATCAGCATTTTCCATACGCCTCCCCAGAATCGTGGGCCTACTGCGGCGCTGGGGATATCCTGGTTCCCGCTGCTCCATGAGATGGGTGAAGACCAGGATTGGCGTCTGGTGGTGAGGCATCGCCGCGGCGGCGCATTGGCAACTTTTGTGGCCGACTCCCGGCGGCGCGATCTGGCCATCAGCTTCGGCGTCCTATTCCTGCTGGTCATCAGCATGGTCATGCTGATCGTCACCAGCGTACGCGCACAGCGGTTCGCCAAGCTGCAAATGGATTTCGTCACCGCAGTTTCGCATGAACTGCGAACACCGCTGACCGTCATCAGTTCGGCAGCCGAAAACATCGCGCATGGCGTGGTTGAGGGCAGACAACAGCTCGAGCAATATGGCGCGGTCATCGGCGGTCAGGCCAAGAGGCTGTTTGGACTGGTCGAACAAATCCTTCTATTTGCCGCGATTCGTGAGGGCCATCAGCGATACACCGTGCGTCCTCTCCATGTTTCCGAATTGATCGAAGCCGCGCTTTCCGGCACGGCAACATTGATTCAAGAGGCTCAGTTTAAGGTAGATGTGGAAGTGGATGCGAACCTACCCCAGGTTTATGGAGACATCTCCGCTCTTTCGCAGTGCCTGCAAAATCTGATTACTAACGCCCTAAAGTATGGCCGCGAGCAGCGCTGGATTGGTATTCGCGCCCAGACCATCGAACACGGTTTTGGGGGCAAGGAAATTCAAATCAGCGTTTCGGATCGCGGCATGGGAATCGGATCGGCGGACTTGCCGCACATCTTTGAGCCGTTCTACCGCAGCCCGCTTGTCGCCGCCGCGCAAATCCATGGCACAGGTTTGGGCTTGCCGCTGGCGAAAAGCATCGCCGAGGCGATGCAAGGGCAACTCACTGTGAAAAGCTCGCCGGGACGAGGCAGCACGTTCACTCTGCACCTGCCATGTCATGAGAAGCCAGTTCATACCGGCACATCCGTCATCAGGGAAGCCATCCCCTCATAACCACTGACTGAATTGAGTCTATGCTTTACAGCAGTTTAACACCCTCACCGTCAACTTTGCTTTCGCATATCCCAGATATGCTTCCCAATAGCACGGATAAATGCTTTTTACAACATGCTTACAGTTTCCACCCCCTCATCCGTTGTAGCCTCACATAGGCTGATTTTACAGGGTCTTGCTATGGGTGGACCTAAGAACAGTTCTGGTGGAATCGCGTAAGGGATCAAACTGGATCTTTTCAAATTTGGAAATTGCCTGATTTTTCTTGGGCTGGAGCCTGTTGTCTCAGTTGCGGTTGACTTTGTGTAAAAGAGCTCGAATTCGAAAAACGCAAATCGGGCAGGAGAAACAATCTTGATACAGGCCAAACATGCGGTGGCTTTCCAGAAGCCAGCAATATTCCCTCCGGCAAATCCTTCTCCGGTCGCGCCTTGGATTAGATTCTTTCGACCCGCTGCTCTTCTGGCGGGAATTCTGATTTTGCTGCTGGGGGCGACCGTCGCCTTCGGCCAAATGAACACCGCGGAAATCTCCGGCCAGGTGAAGGACCCCTCCGGCGCGGCCGTCCCAAATGCCGCGATTCTCGCGGTCGAAGGCGGCACGCAGCAGAAATACAACAGCGTTTCCAACGAGTCCGGAGAATTTCTCCTCCCCCAGGTCCCAGTCGGAACCTACCAGATCACAGTAACGGCAGTGGGGTTTAAGCAGGCCGTTCAATCGAACCTGACCGTCCACGCTGGAGACCACCTGAGACAAGTGTTCCCCCTGGAGTTGGGAGACCAAAACACAGTGGTAACGGTATCGGAGGGTGACGCGGGACAGTTGCAAACCGAATCGGCGGCCATCCAAAACACGATCCAGCAGGCACAGGTTATCGACCTTCCGCTGAAGGGCCGCGAATTCATCGACCTGGTATCTTTAACGCCAGGGGTAACCACGGCTCCAGCAGGAACACGAGGATCGGCGCTACAGCAGACCGGACAAACCTATGGAATCCTGGGCCAGCGCGGCGGCCACAACCTCTATCTTGTTGACGGCGTTAGTGTTACCGACGAGGCCTACAACAATCTAGTCTTAAGCCCATCCGTGGACGGCATTCAGGAAGTCAATGTGAACCAGACCTCCTACGATGCTGAATTCGGTGGGAAATCCGGCGGCATCATTAACGTGATTACAAAATCCGGGAGCAACAAGTTTCACGGTAGCGTGTTCGAATTCGTTAGGAATGACATTTTTGACGCGAAGAACTTCTTCGTTTCGCCGGGGCAAACCAAACCGCCATTCAAGCAGAATCAGTTCGGCGCGTCGCTGGGCGGCCCAATTCAGCAGGATAAGACGTTTTTTTTCGTCGACTATGAGGGCCAGCGTATCCGCAAAGGATTAACAAATACGTTTACCGTTCCAACGGCTGCGGAAGCCGCCGGCAATTTCCTTGGATCCGGAATCACGGTGAACAATCCCGCCACCGGAATAGAGTACGCAAACGATACGATCCCAACGATTGACCCAGTCGCGAGCGCCTTGCTGGCTAAAGTCGCAAAAGGACTGCCCGGCGGGGTCTTCCCCAACATTATCGCTCCCAACGCCAGTGTCAGCGCCACCGGGTTATCTACAATCGGCATAAACCAATACAACGCCCGGATCGACCATAATTTCGGCGCCTCGGACAACGTGTTTGTGCGCGCCTCCATTTACGACGACAACGAATTCGATCCGTTTGGATCGGGATCGCTCAACGAAACCCTTTTGCCCGGATTTGGATACAATCTCCGAACTCACACCGACAATCTCTCGGCTGCATGGAGCCATGTTTTCAATACGTCCTGGATCAATGAGTTGCGATTCGGCTGGATGTGGGTGGGCGGCGGGCAAATCAGTCCTAATGCCGGCACGAATTTTGCCGGACCGACAGGGTTGCAAGGTGTCAGCGCCAATCCGCTGGACACCGGCTATCCCGATGTAACAATTACCGGCTTTTCGACCCTTGGAGAATCGACGCAATACGTCTCCCGCAAGGACAACGATTACGAGATCTACGACAACGCCGTCTGGCACCATGGCACCCATACTGTGAAATTCGGCGGCTACTTTTTCCACCTCGATTTCGAACCGGTGAACGCCAATAATGCACGAGGGACATTCGCCTTCACGAATAAATACACTGGCACTGCCAGCGGGAATGCACTGGGCGATTTCCTCCTCGGTGCCCCAAGCCAGGGCTCCGGAGCGGTTCAAGGGCGCGGAAACTTACTGGGCCGAACCAGTTGGATACATCTCTACATTGAAGACGGCTGGCAAATTACGTCCAGCTTGAAGTTCGACATCGGCATACGTTATGAGTACAACCAGAACGTAACGGATGCCAATAACAACATAGCCCTCATCAATACTTTGGTTCCCGGAGGTCAGCTGGTAATAGCGAGCAACGCGCAAGGTCAGGTTTCTCCAGCGGCAACCGCTCTGCTGGCGAACATACCGGCAGGCCTTTCGACGATCACTTCGGCCCAGGCCGGATGGGATCACAGCCTGCTCCAGGCACGTCCCCTGCGATTTGCCCCGCGCGCCGGAATTGCATGGACGCTTCCGGACAAGAAAACCGTAATTCGCTCCGGATTCGGAATTTATACCAACCAGGCGGCCTATAGCATTATTCAGAACGCCGCTCTGAACTTGCCCTTTTACGTCGCTAAAACCGTAAACAATACGACGACTGCAGGGACGCCGGGTTTCACGACAGAAAATATACTCAATCCCGCCACGACTGGCTCGTTCAGCGCAAATAACCTGAACCATAATTTCAAAATCGAGTACAACAACGTTTGGAATTTGTCCATTCAGAGGAGCCTCACTTCGACGACTTCGTTGCAAGCGCAATACATCGGGTCGTACACGGTCCATGCCGACAATACGACCTATCAAAATCTATTTCCGGATAGTGCTTTGCCCCCGGGACCGCTTCACGTGCGTCCGATTCCACAAATGAGCGGTTTCCAGTCAATTACGTGGGATGGGTGGGAGAAGTATCATGCGTTGACGTTGACCCTAACTCAGCGTCTCTGGCACGGACTAACGGTAAACGCCAACTACGCATGGTCCAAGGCGTTGGACGATGCTTCGAACCCGGGCGCTGACAATGCCGAGCCCAATTTCCCGCAGGATCCCACCAACTTGGCTGCGGAAAAAGGGTTGTCAGATTTCGACCATCGGCACAGGTTCGTCACCAACTTCCTCTATCAAATTCCATTCATGAAGGGCTCGCAAGGCTGGATGCACGCGGCGTTTGGCGATTGGCAGGTAGGCGGCATTTGGACGCTGCAAAGTGGCGCGCCGTTTACAGTGAACCTCTCCACCGACACCGCGAATAACGGAGAGCCTTTGTCAGCGCCATCGCAGAGGCCGAACCTGACTTGCGACCCAAACAGCGGCCCAAAAACCACTGCGCAATGGTTCAATACATCGTGCTTTGCTGTGCCTGCAGCGTTCACTTACGGCACAGCGGGCCGCGACATTGTGACCGGGCCCGGCCTCGACGATTTCGATGCCACACTCCAGAAGGAATTCCCTGTGCGCGAGAACATGAAGTTGCAGTTCCGCCTGGACATGTTCGACTTTTTCAATCACCCGAACTTTAACGCACCTATCGGAGCCGGCAGAACCTACAGCACCACATCGAGCTTCGGCAAAATCACCAGTGCGAACGACCCACGCGATATGCAATTCTCCCTAAGACTGGCGTTCTAAGCCTTTAGTAGCACAGACTTCAGTCTGTGCGCTTTTGGTTTAATCGCCAAGGCAGCAAAAACAAAAGTACCAAGGCGCGCCTGAAGCACTCGAAATAAATAGCCGTCCCAAAATAAAAAATCCCAGGGCAGCGCCGGAATTCCGGCCACTGCCCTGGGATTTTTTCGTGCCAGTTATTTCGGTCCGACTACGGCAAATCGTAGCGGAGATCGACGTAAACCATGCCGGTGTGAGCCGTTGCAGGAGATCCTGCTGACACTGACCACGGTGTACGGGAAACGTAGGAAAACTGCGTGATGACTTTCAGGTCGCCATAGCTCGGATTTCTCCACATGGTGTTGACGAAGCCGAACGTGGGTTCGTAAAGGTACCGGTTGGCATTGGCTGAGTTGGCAGCACCCGGCGCGCCATAACCGGCGTACGTCGAGGTTCCTCCGGGGTTGGCCGTCAGGTTCCTGCCGAAATAGGCTGCGCTGTAGTAACCGTAGAACAGCCACTTAGGGGTCACCTGGTATTCGAATCCGGCAAGTCCTGAACTGGAGTGAATTCCGGAGAGATTACCGTCCGCCTTCACAATGACATCCGGGCCTCCGGTGTTGCCGATGTAACGGCCGCCACCATAGCTATAGAAACCCGTGTTGATGAACCGGAAGTTTTTAAACAGCTCCAGGTTCATTGTGTAGGCAAGCCCTGCTCCGTGAATCGTGGAGTATTGGGTTGCATTGGACGTAACAACTCCAGTTGCTGATGCCGTAGTCGGTGTTGTAACCAGGTTAACTGCCTTAAACGTGCGCTCCAGACCCGCGAGATCGAAGTGGACGTGGTGTCCGCCAGGCACGGCGTCAAACGAGGTCTTCAGGATGATATCGGGGGCGAGGTTGGGAATGCTGGTGTTATTAACGCCCACCGCGCTACTGGTATTTCCGCTGTTCGTGTCAAACTGGCCGCCGTACGTGCCGTTTGCGCCTACCACCGGAATACTCGTGATATTGAACGGAGTTAACACCGTATTCGGAAGAGTCTGTTGCGGGTTTTCGAGCGAAACGCCGATGGCCCAGTTGTTGGTTGGGTGGGCGATCACGCGAATGCCCGTCTGGCGCGTATAGGTCAAGCCCAGATAATAGTTCGTGTCCATCTCCTGGCCGATAAAGAGGTCGCCAGGAATCGCGGACAGACCGTTACGGTTGGGAGTCAACAAACTCCAGGATTGCCCGCCGAGAACTTCGAACTTGTTCCACTTGTAATCCGCCCAATAAAGGCGCAGACGAAGGGAATCGCTGTTGCTGGTAATGTTGCCGTTAGGAGCCAGGTACCCCAAAAAGTCAGCTTCGAGATAACCCGTGACGTCGCCGTGCTCGCCGACCTTGGAATGTACTCTCATGCCCACACGTGAGTTCTGAGCGGAAAACTTCAAATCGCTCAAGCGGCCCGTGACTGTGTTGTTGTACGCAATCGACCCGAAGCTGGTTCCGATGCTTCCGCCGCCCTGACCCGTCATATCCGCTGAACGGTAGATGGCAGTGGCGTCCATGAAGCCGAGTGGATAGAACTCAGCGGTTCCGATTCTGAAGTACAGTGGAGACGGCTTTTCTTCCATTGCGCCTTGTGCCGGGATAGCAGCAGCGGTTGAAAGCGTCCTGGAAGCGGAGCCGATCGACGCGGTGATGGGCTCGGAAGCTGCCGTCGAAGCGGCTACCGGCACGGTGACTGGTTCCGCTGGTGTAGCAGCTAACTTTTCTTCCAGCGCTTCCATCTTCAACGTCGCCGCCTTCATGGCTGCGCGTTGAGCTTCAAGCTCTGCCCTCTGCTCTTCCACCAGGCTGCGAAGGTCCTGAATTTCGCTCTCGATGACGGCATTCTCCGGCTTGGCAGTTTCTTTTACCTTTTCTGCGGTTGCCGCCGCCGGTGCATCCGTGGTGCCGGCCTCCTTTGCGTCGTTTGCCAGCATCGGCATCGCCGCAATGCTCATTCCTAGTACGAGTGCTGCAATTGCTCGCATCCTTATCCCTCCTGTAAGATTCGAAAACATGTTTTCGTAAACTTTGTTTACACTCGTTCGAACTCAGTTCAAATCGCGTCCTGTAAATAAAAAACCCAGCATCCAACCAGGAAAAAATTACATTCCTCTTTTTCCAGATCTAAATTCGATCGCTTCATAAGCGCAATCTCACGAAACGATCAGGGATGGGCCGGGGAGACAATAGATGCGGTGGATGAATCTTCGATGAGGAGAATGTTAATGGTATGTTACAAATGGAAAAACGCTGATTACAAAGAGCTTATGCTTTAAGCAGCGTCTCTTTGCGTGCCCCGTTTCACTGGTTGAGGGAGCAGAATCCTAGATGTCGGTGAAAGTATATGCACGAGCCGATGGGAGGAAACTTCCAGCAAGCGTTTGGCTTCGGATAATTTCGGTGTGAGTGGGTCGGTCTCGTTATACCCATCAGCGCGCACGACTAGCACACCGGCGCAATTCTCCAATTCCAGCCGCCGCACGGAGCGATACGGCTTGGACGCAAACGCATTTGCGAGACGCAAAAATGTGGCTATGTGAATCAGCGATCGCCGCAACGGAAGTTGGTATGTCCCAAGGCTCTTGTGATTCGAATGCGGCAGCGCACGGCGATGGAACCGCGCCACCAGCGCGACAAGTTCGAGATCGGCGTTGGCCCATCCGACCGGCGGCGCCACCTTCCGTATCAATCGATAAGACCGCTTATGGTAGGCCCTGTCATTCTTGAAATGACCCACTTCCTGGAGCAATGCTGCTGCCTGAAGAATGGACCTCAGGTCAACGTCCGGGTTGCGCTCCATCAATCCGGCATTCGCGAAACCGTCGTACAGTTGTAAAGCGAATTTCGCGATCCTCCGGACTCGTGGGAATTCCGGGGTCACAAAATAAGACCACGCTGCGAGCTTCGCCAAGCCGACCGATCGCAATTCCCTTTCGGCTGGCAAGCCTTCGCGCCAGGACCACAGGGGAGATGTCTTTCGCGCCATCTTCAGACGATATTTTTCGATCCCTGAGGCACGCTCGGCCCGCAGCATTTCCGCCCAACCAGCGCGTATTGTTTCATCCAATAAACGCCGGTTCTTGGAAATCAGATGCGAAAGAACGTCAATATCGTGAATTTCGCCCAAAACGTCCTGAAGAAACTTCAAATCGGGCGCCCATTCCGAATACATGGATGGGAGAAAATTTTCCACGGCGTATCGAAACTTCTTGAGGCCGATTCTGAGCCGGTGGCAGGCGATGTGGCTGTAACTTTTTTGCGCTCGCCGATGTAAGTTCCGAACCTCTGCCCAGATTTCCAGCACTATAGCCTCACAGGCGCGCCTGTCGGATGCCAAGTAGCGAAAATTGTCGGTGAGGTCCTGAGACCAAGCGCGCCATTGTTTTCTGTCGAAGTCTTCCGCTGCCTCTTGCGCTCCAGCCAATTCCTTTTCGAGCTTTGCCTTTAGCTCTTCGATCAGGGGCGCAGCGGAAGCATCGCCAGGCGGAACAAGCTTTGTCACAAACTCCATAAGTACCTGAGTGTCCCGCACGGCACCCAATCGCCGGAACAGGCGTCTTCCGGCCTTGCGCATCGGCTTCCAATCCGAGCCCGGATCCAAACCCCGCATGATATCCGCAATGAGGATGCACCTACGCAAAGCCACGCGCACGTTATGGACCGGCTCGGGAGCCCACCCGGATTGCAGCCGCGCATGTTCTTTAAGAACGCGGCTCATCCAATACGTGAGGCCAACCTTCTGTGCACCGTTGACATTTAATTGAGCCACAGTAGTGAAAATAAGCCCTTTGAGGAACAGACAGGGATACGTATTGTAGCTATTTGAGATTAGGAAAGGCAAATCCGCAGATGCGTGCCCCGCAAAGGAATCTGCCAGGGTACGATCAGTCGATTTCGACAACCGATCCGCGAGCCGCGGCTGGCTTTTCGGCCAGACGGGCCGCCACGGCGCGCGCCATCGCATAAATGCTCTTCGCGCCGGGGCCGTCTTCTCCAAACGACGCGACGGACTTGCCGGTGTCGCCGCCGATTCGAATCCGCGGATCGATTTCGATTTCGCCCAGCAGCGGAACACCATAGGAATCTGCAATGCGCTGGCCTTCGCCATGGCCGAAAATGTCGATGCGCTCATTGCAGTGCGGGCAGCTCAGATAACTCATGTTTTCAACGATGCCTAGGATATCCACGTTGACCTGGCGGAACATTTCCATCGCTTTTCGAACGTCCGCAAGCGCAACCACCGATGGAGTCGTCACCAGGACTGCCCCGGTAACCGGAACAATCTGAATCAGCGAGAGCTGGACGTCACCGGTGCCCGGGGGCAGATCGACGATCAGATAATCGAGTTCACCCCAAACCACGCTGCGCAGGAATTGCTGCATCACGCTGTGGAGCATCGGCCCGCGCCAGATCATCGGCTTATCGCCAGGGTTAAGCAATCCCATCGAGATCAGCTTCAGCCCTTGCGCCTCGACCGGGAGAATCTCCCGCTCGCTCAAAGCCTGCGGCTGTTCTGTAGTCCCAAGCATGATCGGCACGTTCGGGCCGTAGACATCAGCATCAAGAATGCCGACGGAGGCGCCCATGCGCTTGAGCGCCAGAGCCAGGTTCACAGCGACGGTGGTCTTCCCCACTCCGCCCTTGCCGCTTGCAACTGCGACTAGATTTTTCACGCCCTCAATGGGCAATTTGGGAGGCTGGGGCTGCGGTGCCGGTAGCATTTTCAAATTCTCCTGGAAGAACGATTCCCGAAGTGAATATATCAGCAGACTCTTATTCTCTACGAGAAATGAAAGTACGTCCACCAGTAGCACAGGTTTCAACCTGTGCGGTTTTGGTTTTGCTCCTTTCGATCTCGCCACCCCACACCAACAAAACCAAAAGCGCGCAGGTTGAAACCTGCGCCACCGGGCTCTTTGCACGTCCATTGCATTGCAGGGTACAATAAATTTTCTAGTTTACGCATGATGGCGTGGTCGGGGAGCTTCAGGATCGCACCTCATGCGCAGGCCTCCGAGGCCGCCGCCGGAACAGGAAGCGAATTCCGAAGAACGCACAAGGAACGTGATGCGAGTCGATACCATGATCGACCGGGTGGTAGCCCGGTTTATCGGCACCAAGCATGAGCGCGACCTCAAGCTGATTCAACCGCTTGTGGATGCCATCAACGCCTTGGCGCCGGAATACGAAAAATTGAGTGACGCACAGCTGCAGGAGAAAGCGGTGCAGCTTCGGGCGCAGGTGCAAGAGCGCCTCGGCGACCTGCCTCTTGAAGACGCTGACTACAAGGCGCGCTGCAAAGAGGCCCTGCAACCGGCGCTGGTGCCGGCCTTCGCGCTGGTGCGCGAAACCGGCCGCCGCAAACTCAGCATGCGACATTTCGACGTTCAGTTGATCGGCGGCATCGTGCTCCATGAGGGCAAGATCGCTGAGATGAAGACCGGCGAAGGAAAAACCCTCGTTGCAACGCTTCCTGCATTCCTGAATGCGCTTACCGGACGCGGCGTTCACATTGTCACGGTGAACGATTACCTGGCGCGGCGCGATGCGGAGTGGATGAGCCCGATTTACCGCGCGCTGGGATTGTCCGTGGGCGTGATCGTACACAACCTGACCGACACCGAGCGGCGCGCCGCCTACGGCGCGGACATCACCTACGGTACCAACAACGAATTTGGATTCGACTACCTCCGGGACAACATGAAATACGATCTGGCGGAATGCGTCCAGCGCGGGCATCAATTCGGCATTGTCGACGAAGTGGACTCCATCCTGATCGACGAAGCGCGCACGCCGCTGATCATCTCCGGCCCGGCGGAAGAATCCACCGACAAGTACTACCGCATCGACAAGATCATTCCGAAGCTGATTCAGGACATCGACTACACCGTCGATGAAAAACACAAGACTGCCACGCTCACCGAAGAAGGGGTGAGCAAAACGGAAAGACTGCTGGGGCTGGGCAACATGTACGACCCGCAGCACCTGGAAACGATCCACCACGTCTATCAGGGTCTGCGAGCTCACACGCTCTATCACCGCGACGTCGAGTACGTGGTGAAGAACGGCGAAGTCATCATCGTGGACGAATTTACCGGGCGCGAAATGCCCGGACGCCGCTGGTCGGACGGCCTGCATCAGGCCGTGGAGGCCAAGGAGGGCGTCAAGATCGAACGCGAGAACCAGACGCTCGCCACCATCACCTTCCAGAATTATTTCCGCATGTACAAGAAACTTTCGGGCATGACCGGAACGGCGGAAACAGAAGCGACCGAGTTCAACAAGATTTACAAGCTCGATGTGTCGCTGATCCCCACCAATCGCCAGCTTCGCCGCGAAGAATTTTCCGACGTGGTCTATCGCACAGCAGCGGAGCGAAACGAAGCCGTGATCAATGGGATCATGCAAGAGGACAACAGCTACGCGCATGGCCTTCGGCAGATTCACGAAACTGGCCAGCCGATTCTGGTCGGCACGATTTCAATCGAAAAATCAGAACACCTTGCCAACCTGTTGAAAAAAGCGGGCATCCCTCATCAAGTGCTCAATGCCAAGCAACATGAGCGGGAAGCCAAAGTGATCGCGCAAGCGGGGCGTAAGGGGGCTGTCACGGTCTCCACAAACATGGCCGGCCGCGGTACGGACATCCTGCTGGGCGGCAACCCGGAAGCGATGACGCGCGACTATTGCCTGCATGAAAAACTCGCGATTCCCTACACCGCTGCGCCCGCAGTCATCGGGGCGGATAACTCCACCAGTGAAGCCGCGCCGAATATGGTCCTCTTCCAACAGGAAGGGAAAATATTCCAGGTTCCAGCCGACCAGTGGAAACCGATCTACGACCAGTTTGTCGAGCAGTGCCGCGCGGAACACGACGAAGTAATTGCGCTAGGCGGGCTGCACATTCTTGGCACGGAGCGCCATGAGGCCCGCCGCATCGATAACCAGCTTCGCGGACGCGCAGGACGGCAAGGCGACCCCGGCTCCTCACGCTTCTTCCTGTCTCTGGAAGACGACCTGCTGCGCGTATTTGGCGGCGAACGCGTGAAGGCCCTGATGTACCGCCTGGGAATGACCGAAGGCGTGCCCATCGAATCCAAGCTGATTTCGCGCCGGATTGAGAATGCGCAGAAGGCCGTCGAAGCGCAGAACTTCGAAGCGCGCAAGCACCTGCTGGAATACGACGACGTCATGAACAAGCAGCGCGAGACGATTTACTCGATTCGCCGCTCCGCGCTGGAAGGAAAAGAACAGAGAGATTATGCCCTCAGCGTCGCTGAGGACATTGCGCGCGAACTCGTTGACACGTTCTGCCCGCAGAATGAGCATCCGGAGAAATGGAACGTCACGCAATTCGCCGCGGAAGTGCTGACGCAGTATGGCATCGACGTAAAGGCAGCCGGGATCGACGCAGCCACGCTGAGCCACAAGGAACTGGCGGAAACGCTGGTGGACCGGGTCAAGGAACGCTACGCCGAGAAGGAAAAGATGTTTGGCGAACCGATGATGCGCTGGCTGGAACGCCGCATCATTCTGGATATTGTCGATACGCAGTGGAAAGATCACCTGCTCACGCTCGATCACCTGAAGGAAGGTATCGGCCTGCGGGGATACGGGCAGAAGGATCCGCTGGTCGAATTCAAGAAGGAAGCGTTCCTACTCTTCGAAGACATGATGGGACGCATCGACACCGAAACAGTGCGTTACCTGTTCCTCGTGCAACCAGCCAAGCCCGAAGACGAAGCCCGCGAAATCGAGCGCCGGCAGCGAAAGCAGCAGCAGGAGCTACAGTATCAGGCAGGCGCCGCGCAAGCCGAGGAGCCCAAACCGGTCCGCACCGGAGCGAAAGTCGGTCGGAATGACCCTTGTCCATGTGGGAGCGGCAAGAAATATAAGAAGTGCCACGGGGCAACAGCCTAGCAACCGCAAGTTCGCATCTCGCCCGGATTTTCCGCCTCCAATAAAAAACCGGTTTCAGGCATGCGACCATGCTTGAAACCGGCGAATTTTAACTGGCTGAAGTTCTTAGAAGTTGAAAACCACGCCCGTCCCGAAAGAATAATTGGTTTGCAAGCCGGACGAGAAATGGGTTCCGATATAGTCGCCCTGAACTCGCCAGTAAGCCCGCGAGCCAAGTTTGTAATCGACTCCCCCGCCGGCCATGAATCCAAGAGCCGAATTACTGCCGATGGTCGTTGTCTGAGTAAAGCGGAAGTGCTCCCAGCCAACGAGAACGTGGGCCCATGGCTCGAATCTGGATTTGTTTTGCAATGCAAAATGCGGGCCGCCGCCAAGGAAGAATGATTTCGCATCAAGATTGCGCGGCGTGCCCGTGTTTCCAAATCCCATGATTGCGGTGCCTTCGACGCCAAACCAGTTGTTCATGTAGCGGGTAATGTCGGTATTGAACCCGTTGGTGCTAAAACTCTGGCCGAGAACACTGAAGTGCTGATACTGATAGCCAAGCCCGAGTTGCCAGGACTCGCGATCTGACGGATGAAAAGTGGCGGGAGCCGCAGCTTCACTCGCCGAACTGCTCGTGTCAAGAGCAGCCGTAGAATCTTGCGCCGCCGCTGTCATCGACAGACAAAGTACCGCCCCCAAGAGAACTATAAACTTACGCATTTAGACGACCCTCCACGCATCCCAAGATGCTATTGCACGCACGTCCTATATTCCCCTTGGTGTTTTCGCGTGTCCACGCAAAAAAATGGGCGTGGTTCCTTCGCGTTAATATCCCCGTATCAGATTAGGAACGGGGGTCTATTCATCCAAATAATCCGAAGTTTTTCAGCTTTGGCAATTGTCGAACGGGATCCGACACGATGAAAGGATCTGTGGGAGTTCCCAAGCGGGATAAATTCTATCCGTGCGGCCGGGAGCGCTGACTTTGCGCGGCGCGGGAGTGCATTCAACTAGCCTCGCATCATCATTTTAGCTCGGATCGCTGGATTGGAAGGAGGCGTGCTCGCTGTTGAATGGAGATGAGGAAAGGCAAGAGGTTCGAAACGAAATGCTGACGAATCCCAGCCGTCATTGCCGCATTCAGAATTGCACCGCAGTGATACCGGAAATACTCGAGGACGAAGGCCTGTGCGTTGACCACCACCTAGAGGATTCCTTCCGGAGGCTGGCGGTTGCGACAGAGGGTTTCAACCGTGACGACGGGGTGGATGACGAAACGATGGACTGGCTGCTTGGCCAGGTGGATTTCGCTGTCGATGCCTTGGCCCGGGAAGACGATCATTGGGACTCAGAGCAGCGTTCCAAGTTGCTGGAATTGTTGCTGGGGGTGGCCAATCTGAACGAATATATCCGGCGCAGCGTTGTATCGGTTCCGCAGTATCGCTGAAGAGGTATCTATTTCGCGCCCACACTGCCTGGTTCCCTTGTTCCTTCGTTCGCCGCAATCTAGAATTGGTTTGGTATTACTAAGGCCGCGGGGAAAGCCTTTGCCCCTCCTTCCGGCCCAACCGATCGACTGGCGACGATAAAGACCAATTTGCTTGTAAAATCCGCGTCCGGAAACCACCTATGGAAAACGTGTCCGTAACTGACCAGGAAAAGATCGAAGAGCAGTCCCCGGTGCATTTTGAGGTGGCGCTGACGGCCGACGTCAACTCCATTTCCCCTATCGTTGCCTGGGTGATGCACCTGGTGAGAGATGCGGAACATGCCTCCGGCAAGGAATTTGAAATCGAGATGGCGTTGCGTGAGGCGCTGGCGAACGCGATCGTACATGGGTGCAACGCCGACCCCGCGAAAAGGATTGAGTGTACAGTAACGGCATCTAAGGACTTTGGAATCCATATTGTAGTAAGCGATCCAGGCGACGGGTTCGATCCCCAAAAACTGCCCTGTCCCACAAATGAACAAAATGTGTTCTCCGAAAACGGCCGCGGAATTTATTTGATCAACAAGTTGATGGACGAAGTTCGATTCGAACGCAACGGCGCTGAAATTCACATGCGGAAGTATTAACGGCGATGGTCACCGGCACTTCAAACAAACCCGCGCGCAAACATTCAGAATACTTGGACAGATTTCATCCCGATATGCCGCAAATCCCCGGGGTGAATAATGCCCGCCCCGGAACCTCACCCGCAAACATCGGCCAGAATGGGAAACGAGTTGCGCAAATTGGCGGGCTAGTAGTCGTGGCGCTTCTGGGGGTCATCGCAATTCTGTGGCGGGTAAGAAGCGCGAGCCATCATGGTACTTCCACCGATGCGGAAATGCCCGAAGCATCCGTGCCCCTGCCTGAACCGGCGATCCAGGCGCTACCAACTCCAATTAGCGATGGACCGACTGTAGTTGCAACCGCTAAAGAGCTTGCCAAGCCATGGTCCTCGAAAACATTTGTCTTTGTGAAGCCGTTTCCTCGCGAGAATGTGGATGCGATTGCGGTCCGCCTTCCCGGTAAAGGCCTCTGGGCATTTGCTTTGCAGGAACCATATGGGGACTGCAAATTGGAATTCGTAACGGATCTGAGCAGAATAGCAAATCAGTATGGATACCGCGCTTCCCACCCGATGGTGGTCAACCCCTGTAACAATACAGTCTATGATCCGCTGAAGGTCGGTCCACTGGGCGGTAGTGTTTGGGCCAGAGGTGAAATCGTGCAAGGCAGCGGCCTGCGTCCTCCCATGGCGATCAACTTGCAAGAAAAAGGTCAATCCATCGTCGCCGATCGTATGGAATAGGATCGTTTGTATTGGGACCGCCGCGATCGTGCGGATTCTACTTTTCCTTCAGTTTCAGCCGTCCGCTGGCTTTATTTTCTTCGAGAAACTCCCGCAGCTTTGGTCCGGCGTCCAGCAGCCGTGTCCATTGTTCGTAATATAATGTGACTGGGAATCGACCAAGGCCATAAACACTCACTCCGCCTTTTTCGCCCACTTTGAAATCCAATTCGCCGGTGCGGCGCGCTCCCTTTGTTTCCAGTTCTGCTAAACGCGCCTTCAGTTCCTCATATGTCGGTTCCGCCATGTGTCCTCCTCAAATTCAAATAAGTCCGATGGATTATACCTAACAACTGTCAAGCGCAGGAAACAGAGCCCGAACTATATTTCAAATTTTCGAATTGCCCAGCGAAAAGGCGGAATCGAAATAATCGGATGGCGTCATTCCTATTCGAATACGAGCAGACCAGTAGGACTCGGGCAAGAAAAATGCCCGAGCACTCCCGGTCCAGTTCGATTCCCTACTTTGCCAGCGGATCCGGGCGTATCTGGAAGTGGACCATTTGGGGCGTCTGACCTTTTCCGCCTTCGGCATGCCAAATGACGCGCGTTTCGGTGGAGGCCCACAGCCCGCGGCCCTTCCAACCCGTCTTAGGATCGTCTATGCGCCCGTCGATATCGCGGGTATAGAAGCCCATGGGGTACGGAACCTGGATTACGACCCACTCCTTGGTGTCGGGTTTATATAGCTTCAGGGAGTCTGAACCGGTCCCGAGCACTACCTGGACATTGGTTCCAAGCCCGAAGGTGTTCAGGCGGTCCACCCAGTTGACGTAATACCAGTCCGATTTGGCCTCGGTGCCTTTAAACCCTGGGCCTGGAATGGAATATATCGTCCAACCCTCAGGGCAGTGTTGTCCGGACGCGGTTGGCCCGATCAACACTTTGCACTTCTTTCGGTCAAAGCTGGCCAGATCGCCGCTGCCCGCCAGCGCCGTCCACACCAATCCGTTGGTATCAACATCGATGCCGCGTGGTGTGTAGTGCATCTCACCCGGGAACTTGGGATTGTTAAATGGCGGCTCGTAAACTTCCGTTGCACATGTGGAGGGCGGATTGTTCCCCGGTATTGCGCGGACGATCCTCCCGGGCATGGGGCCGGGTGCCGTGTACCAAATGCTTCCGTCAACCGGGTTCATCCCCATTCCGTAGCCGTCCACGATGGGCAGGCGATCGAGCTTGGGATCTGGCGTATCGCCCAGCACGGTAAACGGCCCGGTCTTTCCGTCGCCATTGTAGTCGGTGACCGGGGCGCACCAGCCCTGAGACTTCGCCGCGTCGTGAGTTTTATTCCAGACTTGCGTCTTGAACCAGCCGAGGCCGCCTGTGCGCAAGGAGAAGAACAGCGTTTCGTCCTTATCGTTGGCAAAGACTGCGTGGCTTTGGCCGAAACAGAGATCGATGGACTCAAACTTGCGCGTTTTGGGGTCGTAAACCGCCAGGCCCCAGCCTGGAGGGCTCTCCCACGGCATTCGAACGCCTGTTTTCTGCAAAGAGTCCTGGAATCGGAAGTCGGTCCCCGCCTGCGACTTGGAAACCTGGCCGTCCTGCCATGCCTTGGCATACACATTGCCGGAGCTGGCTTTGCAGAAGGCCGGAGCTTCCGGCGGGCGATTCTCGACGCTCACCCACAGCTTACCTGCACGATCGATCTGCGCGTTCTTTGGATTCAGGGGATCGTTCCAGATGACTTCGTCGCCCCAATAGGGGGATGTCGCGGTCACAGTCTTCGGCGACCACGTCGGCATATTTTTTCTATCTTCTTCATGGGGCAGGGGTATCGGAATGGTGCTGGCTGTGTTTTCAAGGGGATCGACAGCAACCAGATCGCCGCCGGACCAGTCGCCGTTATAGACCGGGCCGTTGGGATTCACGCGGGGATTCCACCGGTTGGTGGAAACCTCGGAGTGGAGGAAAGTCTTCGGTCCCGCGACATCCCAGAGGCTAAGAACTACGTTCCGCTCAAGCCCTGCCGGTCGCGGCGGAGTGGGGGGAACTTCGCCGGCAGTAATGCGGTCGGTCCAATCGGCAAACATGTCGATGGCTCGGTCATGGTTGAAGGCATTCAATCTGGCGACCATGTTGCCGCCGACTTGGCTGGACAGAATTCGCCTCTCCCACGCTGCTTTGGTGGAGGGGAAAGTGCCGAGGTTTTTTGGCATTTCCCGCGTCATTTTGTCGCCCATCTGGTGGCAGGTCTGGCAGCCGGTCTTTATGAGATCGATCCAATCCCCTTGCGTGGCGACTACCTTTTCACCCGCTATCTTCATGGGAAATTGATCTTTAGCAGGGATATTCAGCATGGAGAGCCAATAATTCGGAGGGAAATATTCAGCTGCGGCGCGCGGATTGGGTGCGACGACTGCCTTCAGCGCCAAAGTTTGACCGGGCGCGCCATCGACCGGGGCCGAATCGACCAGGCCATAGCCTCGCACCCACACCTTATATTTCGCCTTGGGCATTGAGGGGATCAGGTACCGGCCCTGATCGTCGGTGACCACAATTTTGCGGAACTTGGTCTGAAAATCGCTGGTTTCCGCGATTACCCAGACACCTGCTTCCGGGCCGTTCGAACTGGTCACTGTGCCGCCGATGTTGTCGGCATCCACGGTTACGCCTCCGGCCACGGCTTGTGCCGCGAGCGCGCTTCGTCGGGGGGCAGCTTCGGTCTTTCCGATCAGGCCAACCACCAAAATTAAGCACGCAGCCACAGTAAACATCACAAATCGTGAATTCAATTTCTTCATTACAGCCTCATTTCATTGAGTCAGAAAATCACTCGTGGCATACGCACCTGGCAACCGATTCCACTGAGAGTTGGTTTACTTGCTTTTCATCTCTTCCATGGACTTTGCTTCCGGAGCAATCACACCCTGATCGTAAACTTTGTAATCGCGCGGGCTGCAGATAAATTCCTGAAACTCTTCCTTGGGCATCAAGTGGTAATACTTCCGGAAGCCAGTCCACGATTTATCTCCCCAGGCCTTTGGATCGTAATACGTCATATCGAGGATCAGGTTGTCGCGATCGATGCGCCGGAAGCGTTCCACGAGGCGGAATGCGTCGCTCTTATACTGGCCGACATTTTCGGTAAACATCGTCTTACCGTTGTATCCGATTGTCTCCACGACCAGTGTATTTCCCTCCCAATGAGCAGTGGAATCGCCCTCGTAGGACGGGTCTATGTCCTTGGGATGGTCGCGGTCGAGCCAGAACGTGCGCCATTCACGATGGTATTCGATGAACTGAAAAATCCTGTCGCCTTCCGGGGTGGTCACAAACTCCATCGGCGCCAGATTGGGATAGTCATAGATCGCGGGGGTGGATAGAGGTTCGCAATCCTTGCCGGGATATTCCCCTTTCAGGTCCATCGTCGGCACGCCGTTCGGGTCTGTCAAATAGCAGGGGTCTTGATTGTTCGGGCAGACGTGTCCTGGACGGTCCCAGCCCGGGCGGTGGGGGCCAGCCAGGGCGTCATTCGACATCGACTTCACAAGCAAATGCTGCTTAGCCCATTCGGTCAGAGGCGGCTCGGGAATCTTCTGGTCGAAGCTGACAAAGTTCTGAAGGCCGGCGGGGCCTCTCGGCTTCCCTTCCATGTTATGCCACGAGTAACCGCGCCAGGGACCGCGGAGATCGCGGGGATCGAAGTCGCCGGTGGCCTGGCCATGCAACAGGGGTGAACAGGCAATTGCCACGATCAAACTAAGGATGGAAATAAGGGATCGAATTTTCACAGCCAGCTCCCACAGAAATTAAGATTACGGTTACAGTAGCCGGTATTTTCGTTGCAAACTCTTGTACCGCGAAATAATTCGAGAATCAACCTGTTTAGTGGGCTAGACAGGAGGGCTGGGGACGGCAAGCACCGTTGAGGCAACTCATGAGTAGCACAGACTTCAGTCTGTGCGGTTTTGGTTTTGGTTTTGGTTTTGGTTTTGCGCGCATGGGGGATTTAAACCAAAGGCGCACAGACTGAAGTCTGTGCTACCAAGAGCGCGCTTCGTCGCGGGAAAATTATTTGGCGCTCGAAAGTCCTTTGCAAAATTCCATGATCCGCGCTTCGGCCCAGAAGCGATCTTCACCTCGATATTTCGAGATAAATGCGCAGTGGCCGCCGTGGGACGGTGCAATCAGGGTTACGTTTGTGTTCCCCGTCAGAGCGGGATCGGAAAAACTTTCGAATGGGACGAACGGATCGTCCTGCGCCGTGACGATCAGGGTTGGGATTTTGATTTTGTCTACAACACGCAGGGCACTGGAACGTTCGTAGTAATCGGATGCTCCGCTGAAGCCGCAATACGTTGCTGTGATTACGTCGTCAAATTCGCGCAGTGTTCGCACGCGTTGCATCCGGCTGAGGTCATACAGACCTGGATAAAGTTTGCCTTTTCGCCGCATGCGGTTCTTCAGACCACTGACAAAATGATTTTGGTAGATGAGATTGCGCTGCAGGCCAACGGCGTCCACGCATCGAGCCAGATCGAGAGCCGGGCAGACCGCTGCAACTCCGCGCAATTGTTGCGGCGCGGCATCGGGCAGTTCCCCTGCCATCTTCAAGATGAGATTGCCGCCCATTGAGTATCCAGCGAAGAAAATCTCCGGCAGCGAATCCCGCTCGATCAGGTGCATCATCACGGCACGGTAGTCGTTCGAAAGTCCTGAATTGTAAAGCGTCGGTGTGAGCGTCTCGGTGCCGCCGCAGTTGCGCTGGTTCAGCCGCACGGCGTTCCACCCGCCTGCGAAGGCGCGCTCGGCAAGTCCGAGCATGTATCCGGAGTCGCTCGAACCTTCCAGTCCGTGTACGAGGATCAGCGTGGGACATTCTCCGGGTCGCGTTTGCCAGTGGCACTCGCCGCGAATGCGCGTACCCGGCTCGGTTTCGAATTCGCGCGGAGTGCTTCTAGGGAGTCGGGGAAATCTTCGCCGCCAGAATGTGGATGCGAGCGTCTGCGCGTGCGGATTGCGCAGCAGGGGATGGGGGTGGAAAGGGTCCATTCACATACATTCTACGACAAAGGGGAATAAGCTGACCTCGATCCTTGGCCATACGCCGACAATCTCCATAAAACTACGATGAACCTGATATTCTGAGACGTGAGATTCGGCATGGCTCGCGCAAACGACAAGAATAAAATCATCGAGCACTACGACGTTGTCAGCCCCTATTACCGGTCACTTTGGGGCGAGCATCTACACCATGGCTATTGGATTCGCGGTGACGAATCGAAGGAGACGGCGCAACTGCAACTCATCGAGCATCTGGCGCAATGCGCCGGGCTGAATGTTAATTCCGACATTCTGGACATCGGATGCGGGTATGGCGGAAGTAGTTTTTACCTGGCCAGGCATTTCCAGGCGAGGGTTACCGGCATCACGATATCGCCAGTGCAGGTGGAAATGGCGATCCGGGCTGCGGCGGCGGAACGGCTCGATGCCAGGTTCCTGTTGATGGACGCCGAAGCGATGAATTTTCAGAAGCAGTTCGACGTGCTGTGGTCGGTGGAATCTATCTCCCACTATCAGGACCGGCAAAAGTTTTTCGCTTCCGCTGCAAAACTCCTGAAACCCGGAGGCTGTTTTGCGCTCATCGACTGGTTTAAGAAAGAAAATCTCACGCGCGAACAGACTCGGAAATTCATCGCTCCCATTGAAAAGGGCATGTTCGTGGAACTTCAGACGATGGGTGAGTACGAAAAATACCTGACGGCGAACGGACTTCAAATTGCCTGCCGCGAAATCCTGAACGAAAATTGCTCCAGGACATGGGATCTGTCCCTCGACATCATCAAGGACAAAAGCTTCTGGGCCCTGGCTGCGAAATTCGGCGCCCATTTTGTTACATACCTCCAGGCGTTTTCAGCCATGCGGGCTGGATTCGCCTCCGGCAACTTTGTTTACGGCCTCTTCGTCGCCTCGGCCCCTCAGGGTCGGCGCGCTTGATTTCGGGTAGCCACGCGCTTAGAATGATTTTTCACCGATGGATGATTCCCTGCACTCTTGAAACCATGCTGTTCTTGCCCAGCTGCCATTTGCTGGGCTGCGTCGTTTTCAGGGGCCATTTTTTCACCATCCCAAGGAGACAGGAATGGAAGGACCGATCGTTGAAGGTCTGACATTTGACGATGTGCTGCTGCTGCCGGGGAAATCCTCGGTGCTCCCGACGGAAGCCAATACGCAGACACAGCTTACCAGGAAGATTCCTCTGAACATTCCGCTGGTATCCGCGGCGATGGATACCGTGACCGAGTCGCGGCTGGCCATTGCGATGGCACGGCAGGGAGGACTCGGTTTCGTGCATCGCAGCATGTCGATCGACCGGCAAGCGGAAGAGGTGGACCGCGTCAAGCGCTCGGAGAGCGGCATGATCGTCGATCCCGTGACGATCACGCCGGACCTCTCGGTTCGCGAGGCGATGGAAATCATGACCAAGTACCGCGTCTCCGGCCTGCCCGTGACGCAGGGACCGCGGCTGGTGGGCATTCTGACCAATCGCGATCTGCGCTTTGAAAGAAATCTCGATCAGTCCGTCAGCAACGTGATGACCAAGGACAAGCTGGTCACCGTCCCCGTGGGCACGACGCTGGATGAGGCTGAGAAGATTCTGCAAAAACACCGGATAGAAAAACTGCTGGTGGTGGACGACGAGTTCCGCTTGAAAGGCCTGATCACCGTCAAGGACATCCAGAAAAAGCTGGAGTTTCCAAACGCGGCCAAGGACGAACAGGGACGATTGTTGGTCGGCGCGGCTATCGGCGCAACTGGGGACTATATCGAGCGCGCCATCGAGCTGGAGAGGTGTAAGGTGGATGTGCTGGCGATCGACACGGCGCATGGGCACTCGTCGCGCGTGATGGAAGCGGTCCGAAAGGTGAAGGCCCGAATGCCCGAGATGCAACTGATTGCCGGCAACGTGGGGACATTCGAAGGAGCACGCGACTTGATCGCGCTCGGCGTCGATGGAATTAAGATCGGCATTGGACCGGGGTCGATTTGCACCACTCGCGTGGTGACCGGCGCGGGCGTGCCGCAGATTACGGCAATCATGGAAGCTGCGCGCGCCGCCAAGGGAACGGGCGTGCCGGTGATCGCCGACGGAGGCATCAAATATTCCGGGGACATCAGCAAGGCCATTGCGGCGGGCGCGGCAGTTACGATGCTTGGCGGGCTATTTGCCGGAACCGAGGAATCGCCCGGCGAGACAATTCTTTATCAAGGGCGCACGTTTAAATCCTATCGCGGCATGGGATCGCTGGGCGCGATGCAAGCAGGTTCCGCCGATCGCTACGCGCAGGAAGGGGCGGCGCGGGGGAAATCCGTGCCTGAAGGCGTCGAAGGACGCGTGCCCTACAAGGGCTCGCTTAGCGCCTTGGTCGATCAACTGGTGGGCGGGCTCAAGAGCGGAATGGGCTATTGCGGTGTGGCCACGCTCGCCGAATTGCAGGAGCGTTCGCGATTCGTTCGAATCACAGTCGCCGGCCTGCGCGAAAGCCACGTGCATGATGTGATCATCACGCGTGAAGCGCCCAACTACCAGGTAGAGTAGTGAAGTCTTCTGGACAAGGTTCTGCCGAGTGGGTGTGGTCGTGGTTGCCGGCGATTGCGTGGGCCATTCTGATTTCCGTAGCTTCGACCGACTCATTTTCTCCGGAACACACGGGCCCGATCATCACTCCGGTATTGCACTGGCTTTTTCCATCCGCGAGCGTTCACATGCTGGCCTTTCTCAATCATTGCATACGCAAGGCGGCTCACGTCGTGGAATATTTCCTGTTCAGCTTCCTGCTGTTTCGCGTGATTCGCGGGAAGGGTCGCGGATGGCAACTGCGCTGGGCGATTGCGGCACTGGCGATTGCCGCGGGATATTCGGCGTTCGATGAATTTCATCAGTCGTTCGTGCCCAGCCGGACGGCTTCTCCGTGGGATTCGGGGATCGACACCTTCGGTGCGGCTGCGGGTCAGGTTGCGCTGTGGGCCTGGTATCGGCTCACTCAAAGGGACTCGGGTACGAATGGGAAACCGGCCACTGAGATTTGAAATTGGAAATTTGAGATTACAAGTGGGCCGGCCCACCTGCATCGTTTCAGGGTGTCCGAGTTTGGGCTGCGACGCAGAAAAGAAAAGGCCCATTCAGATGCGAGGAATGGGCCTTTTTCGATTCAAACGGTGCTGAGGGGCCGACTATTCGCCGGCTTTCTCTTCAGTTTTCGCTTCTTCAGTTGCTTCGGGTTTTTCTGTTTTTTCTTTCTTCACTTTCTTTTTTAGTTTCGAACCCAGCAGCTCGAGGATTGCGAGGTTTGCGCCGTCGCCGATTCGGAATCCGGCGTGGATGATCCGTGTGTAACCGCCTGCGCGGCTGGAAAAACGCGGGGCGATGTCGGCAAACAGTTTCTTGGTTGCGCCGGGAGTCATCAGATAGGAGGCTGCCTGGCGGCGTGAGTGCAGCGTGTCGCGCTTGCCGAGCGTGATCATCTGCTCGACCAGCGGCTTCGCGGCCTTGGCACGAGTGAGCGTAGTGGTGATGCGCTCCTTCTCGATGACGTTGGTCACGAGGTTGCGCAGCGTGGCGCGGCGATGCGCGGGCTGACGTCCTAGTTTGGAACCGTAGTTACGATGTCGCATGATCGGTTATTCGCGCGCTCAGAGGCCCGCGGTTTCCTCCGGCGTTGGCGGTGCGGTCTGGCTGGGAAGCGGCGGCCAAATGATGCGATTGTGCTCGTCGAACTTCATGCCCAGGCTCAGGCCCATCTTGGTCAGTATTTCCTTGATCTCATTGAGCGACTTGCGGCCGAAGTTTTTCGTCTTCAGCATTTCGTTTTCGCTCTTCTGGACCAATTCGCGAATCGACTGGATATTCGCGTTCTTCAGGCAGTTGTAGGAGCGCACGGAGAGTTCTAGTTCCTCAACCGAGCGGTCGAGATGTTCGACGCGTGGATCGTTGTAGGACTCGACGGCTTCTTCCGGCAGGTCCGGTTGCTCTTCAAAGTTGATGAAGATGCTCATGTGATCCTTGACCAGCTTCGAGGCGAGGCCAATGGCATCCTGCGGCGTGATCGCGCCGTTGGTCCAGACTTCCAGCGCGAGCTTTTCGTAATCGGTCATCTGTCCGAGACGGGCAGCTTCCACGGCATAGTTGACCTTGCGCACCGGCGAGTGGACGGAATCGACCGGAATGTATCCGATCGGCAGATCTTCGTCGAAATTGCGATCAGCCGATACGTAGCCGCGGCCATTTTTGACGCGCATTTCGAGCTGCAACTTGCCGCCTTCGTTCACGGTGGCTACATAGACAGTCTTGTCCAGAACGGCAAAGTCGGCGTCTTCCTCGATCATGGCGGAGGTGACGACGCCGGGGTTTTCGACGTTGACGAAAATCGTCTTGGGCTGATCATTGTTGAGCTTCAGCGGGACTTGCTTAAGGTTGAGGATAATATCGGTGGCATCCTCGACCACGCCGGGAATCGAAGAGAATTCATGCAGCACGCCTTCGATTTTCACGGCGGTAATGGCCGCGCCCTCGATCGAGCTCAGAAGAGCCCGGCGAAGAGCGTTGCCGACCGTGGTGCCCCAGCCGCGCTCAAACGGCTGTGCTGAAAATTTTCCAAACTTATCTGTAAGCGACTCGAGTTCGGCCGCCAAACGCTTTGGTTTCTGAAAGCCTTTCCACATCTGTTGAGTCCTTCCTCCCCGCCATGGCGGGAAAACAAATCTTGCTGGGAAATCTCAATTTCAAATTTAAAATTTGAAATGTGCTGGCCGCCGCTACTTCGAATACAACTCGACGATGAGCTGTTCGGTGATGGGCGGGGTCTGAACGTTTTCGCGCTTCGGCATTGCAACCACGCGGGCTTTGAACGCGTCGCGGTCGATTTCGAGCCACGGTACGGCATTCTGGCTTGTGGCCACGTTGCGCGCTTCGAGCACCATGGTGTTCTGGTGCATTTTTTCCTTTAGCGCAATTTCCTCGCCCACGTTGACCAGGTAGGAAGGAATGTTGACCTTCTTCCCATTGATGCGGACGTGGCCGTGGAGAACGATCTGCCTGGCCTGGGAGCGCGAGCTCGCCAGACCGGAACGCCATACTGCATTGTCCAAACGCCGCTCAAGCATGACGATCAGGTTTTCGCCTGTGGGTCCCTGCGCGCGCTCGGACTTTTCGACGTAGTTGCGGAACTGCCGCTCGAGCAGCCCGTAGGTGCGCTTGACCTTCTGCTTTTCGCGCAACTGCAAACCGTAGCCTGCTAGTTTTTTCACGCGGCGGGACTGGCCGTGCTGTCCCGGCACGAAGTTGCGCTTTTCAATCGCGCACTTCTCGGTAAAACAGCGAAGGCCTTTTAAAAACAGCTTCTGCCCTTCCCTGCGGCAGAGCCTGCAAACTGCATCTCGGTGACGTGCCAAATGCGTTTCTCCTTATTCTTCTACTTCTGCAAGATCTCTAAAACCGTAAAATCAATTTCACCAGCGCGGATCAAACGCGGCGGCGCTTCGGCGGCCGGCAGCCGTTGTGCGGAATCGGCGTCACATCCTTGATGTGAACGATGTGCAAGCCCGACGAGGCCAGTGCGCGCACGGCAGACTCGCGACCGGAGCCGGGGCCCTTGACGCGGACTTCCACGGACTTCATGCCGTACTGATCGCGCGCCGTTCCAGCGGCTGACGCGGACGCCTGCTGCGCGGCATAGGGCGTGCCCTTGCGCGAGCCCTTAAAGCCGATCGAGCCGGCAGAAGACCACGATACCGCGCGTCCGTCCGGGCCGCAGATCGTAATGATCGTGTTGTTGAACGTCGCCTGGATGTGCGCGACGCCGTGCGGGACCACTCGCTTCTCCCGCTTCTTCTTGAACTCTTTCTTCTTCTTCGAAACTGCTTTTCCTGGCGCCTGTGTGGCGTCCTGCTGCTGCGGTTCTTTTGCCAAGTCAGTACCCTCGCTTCAATCTCGACTGAAAACTCGACTTCATTCCTTACGATTCGATTCCTGCGCTTACTTGCGGGCCGCGATCTTCTTCGCGGCGACTGCGCCCTTGCGCGGTCCTTTGCGCGTTCGCGCGTTAGTGTGTGTGCGCTGTCCGCGAACCGGCAGGTTCCGGCGATGGCGCAATCCGCGGTAGCACTGAATTTCGATGAGGCGGCGGATGTTCATCTGGACCTCCTTGCGGAGATCTCCCTCGACGCGGCCTTCGACTTCGATGGCCTGGCGGAGGGCGTTGATTTCTTCCTCGGTCAGGTCCTTAATCTTTTTGGTGTGATCCACGTTCGCTTTCGCGCAGAGGGACTTTGCACGCGGCTGACCGATGCCATAGATCGAGGTCAGGCCGACCCAGATGCGCTTTTGAACCGGAAGATCAACTCCTGCAATACGTGCCATGCTTGCTCCTTAATATTCTGCGAACTATCCCTGACGCTGCTTGTGTTTCGGGTTCACGCAAATTACGCGTACCACCCCGCGGCGATGGATCACCTTGCACTTGTCGCAAATCTTTTTTACCGATGCCCGAACTTTCATTTCCCTGCTCCTTCACAAATTCCGCTCGTTTACTTGTACCGATATACGATGCGTCCCCGCGTCAGGTCGTAAGGCGAAAGCTCGACCGCGACCTTGTCTCCGGCAAGGATGCGGATAAAGTTCTTGCGCATCTTTCCGGAAATGTGCGCGAGCACCTGATGCTTGTTTTCCAGCTCCACGCGAAACATCGCATTCGGAAGCGGCTCGATGACCGTCGCCATCACTTCGATGGCGTCTTCCTTGGGGTTCGACGCGTCGGTTTTGGGTTTATCCGATGCGGGTCGCTTTCCCATATGCCCTCTCGCGCCCCCTACCAAGATGGTCCCTGCATTTCGCGGGGACGCGTTAGAATCCAGGGCCCGTTGGCGGTAACCGCGATCGTGTGCTCAAAATGAGCCGAATTGGTGCCGTCGGCAGTCACCGCTGTCCACTCATCGTCCAGCACGCGTACATCCGGCCCGCCGATATTCACCATCGGCTCGATCGCAAATACCATACCCTCTTGCAGGCGAAGCCCGCGGCCGGGCTGGCCGTAATTCAGCACGTTGGGCTCCTCATGGATGTGCGTACCGATTCCGTGGCCGCAGAGATCGCGCACCACCGAATATCCATTTTTGCGTTCTGCCCAATCCTGCACTGCGGCTCCAATATCGCTCAAGCGATTACCCACACATACTTTTTCGATCGCGTGATCCAGAGATTCCCGAGTCACTTGCAGAAGACGCTTCAACTCAGGAGTGATTTCACCGACCGGAACCGTCACGGCCGCATCGGCGTAATAGCCATCGTATTCCACGCCGAAATCCAGCGAAATAATGTCGCCCTTTTGGAGGCGCTTCGACTTCGAGGGTATCCCGTGGACCACCTCGGAATTAATCGACGTGCACAACGTGGCTGGATAGCCCCGGTAATTCTTAAACGCCGGACGAACCTTCAATTCGGCTGTGCGTTGTTCCGCGTATTCGTCGAGTTCTTTCGTCGTAACCCCCGGCTGCGCCATTCCGCGCAAGTGATTCAAGACTTCCCAGATGACCAGGCCCGCACGATGCATTTTTTCCAGCTCGGCCTGTGACTTGCAAACAATCATCGCGCTGCTTCCGCCCTGTCCAAAGTCTTTTCGATGCTCTCCGTTACAGCGTCTGCCTTGGCCATCGCGTCCACCGCGATCAGCAGACCTTCCCCCTTGTAGTAATCCACCAGAGGGCGCGTCATAATATCGTACGCGTTCAGGCGGCCTCCGATCACTCGCTCCGTGTCGTCAGGCCTGTGAAGCAACTCGCTGCCGTCCACGTCGCAAATTCCTTCGACCTTTGGCGGGCGGTCGTAAATATTGTAAATATGCCCGTTCGCCTTGCAAATTCTGCGGCCCGTCAGCCGCCGCATTAGCAGGTCCGGATCCACCACCATATGCAGGACGATGGTGTAACCGAAGTTCTGACGCTTGCAAATCCGTTCCAGATCTTCGGCTTGACGCAGCGTTCGCGGAAACCCGTCGAACACAAATCCGCCCGCGCAATCCGGCTTGGAAATCCGGTCCTCTACCATGGAGAGGACAATATCGTCCGGGACCAACTGGCCATGCTCCATGAGCGGCTTTGCCTGTCGCCCCAGATCGGTCTCGCGAGCGATATGATCGCGAAGCATGTCGCCGGTGGACAGGTGCGGAAGCCTGTACCGCAGGGCGATTCGCTGAGCTTGTGTGCCCTTTCCCGCGCCCGGGGGCCCGAGTAAGATTACCGCGCGACGCAGCGCGGACAAGCTTCCAGCGCCGTTAGGATCAACCGTACCGGCGGCCACGCAGCTTTCCCTTTTTCACGAATCCTTCGTAATTCCGCATCACCAATTGGGCCTCAATCTGTTGCGCGGTGTCCATGGCTACGCCAACCACGATCAAGAGGGAAGTGCCGCCAAAATAAAAGTTTACTTTCAAGCCTTCCAGCACGAACCGCCACATGTGTTCATCAAACCACGTGCCCACCAGCGGAAGGTGTTGGAGATGAATGCCTGCCATAAGCCACTCAGGAAGCAGGCAAACCGCCGCGAGATAGACGCCGCCGACAAACGTCAACCGGCGAAGAACGCGATCGATATGCTCGGACGTATTCCTTCCCGGACGAATTCCGGGGATGAAGCCGCCGTACTTCCGCATGTTATCGGCCAGCTCGGTCGGATTGAACACGATGCCAACATAGAAAAAAGCGAAGACGATAATGAGCGTGATATAGATCAGAATATACGTCGGCTCGCCCCACGCCAGATTTGTCGAAAGCCAATCCAGTGCTCTGAACTTCTTTCCAAGAACCAGGTTTATCGTCCCCGGAAACGTCAGCAGCGAACTGGCAAAAATCGGAGGGATAACGCCGCCGGAGTTCACTCTCAGAGGCAAGTACGTCATCTGGCCGCCCATCATCTTGCGGCCCATCACGCGCTTGGCGTACTGCACGGGGATGCGCCGCTGTCCGCCCTCGACGAAAACGATTACGCCGACAACCGCGATCATCAAGGCCATCAGGAAAATCAGGGCCAAGCCGGTGAACGGCCCCCACTGTCCAGTCTTGAACTTGTCAAACAGGTCGGCCACAGCTCGCGGAAGTCCAACCACGATACCGGCGAAAATAATGAGCGACATTCCGTTGCCCACGCCGCGCTCGGTGATTTGCTCGCCCAGCCACATGATGAAGGCCGATCCGGTGGTCAGCGTCAGGATCGTCATCAGGATGAAGCCGACGCCCGGGTTGTACACCAGCGGCTGATTGCCGGGGCCGCCTGTGCGCTGCAAAGTTTCAGCAATCGAAAACGACTGCACAATGCTCAGAAGGATCGTCAGGTAGCGCGTGTACTGCGTGATCTTGCGGCGGCCAAGTTCGCCTTCCTTCTGCAAACGCTCCAGGTACGGCCATACCACTGTCATCAACTGCAGGATGATCGACGCCGTAATGTACGGCATGATGCCCAACGCGAAAATCGTCAGGCGGCGGAAGTTGCCGCCACTGAAAAGGTCTATGACGCCCAGAACCGAACCCTGATTCTGATTGAAGAAAGATGCCAAAACGTCCGTATTGATTCCCGGCGTGGGCAAAAACGCGCCGAGCCGATACACCGCCAGCATGGCAAGCGTAAACAGGAGCCGCTTGCGCAGGTCCGGAATCCGGAACATGTTGGCGAATGCTTCAAAAAATTGGTTCATGACAAAATTTCGACCTTGCCTCCGGCGCGAGTAATCTTTTCCTCCGCCGATTTGCTGAACTTGTGAGCCTGCACGGTAAGCGCGGCGGTCAATTCACCGTCGCCCAGAACCTTGATCAGGGCACGAACTTCGCGGATCAGTCCGCTGGCGATCAGCAGGTCCGGCCCGACTGTCTCTCCCGCGGGAAAAGCGTTGAGCATTTCCACGTTCACGACGGCGTACTCCACGCGCGTCGGATTGTGAAATCCGCGCTTCGGAATGCGGCGGCGCAGCGGCATCTGGCCACCTTCAAAACCCGGACGGCGCGAATAGCCCTTACGCGACTTCTGACCTTTGTTGCCCTTACCGGCCGTTCTGCCAAGTTTCGAGCCCATACCGCGGCCTACGCGAACCTTGCGGTGACGCGAACCTCGTGCCGGTTTCAAATTCGATAGATTAACTGCCATGGTCCCCTCAATTTCCTGAGCGTCTAAAATCCCGCGCTATTCTTCCACCGTGACCAGATGCCGAACCTTCAGAATCATGCCGCGAACCGCCGGCGAATCGGAATGCTCCACGACCTGCTGCATGCGGCGGAATCCCAGCCCGCGAATGGTTTGCCGCATATCCTTCGGGCAGCCGATAAAACTAACGACCCATTTGATCTTGAGCTTTCCTGCTTTTTTCGTCGCTGTGGCCATGTTCATTCCCTGCGCGATCAGCGCGCAAGTTCCTCCACCGTCTTCGAGCGATTCTCCGCGACCTTGCCCACATCCTTCAAGCGCAGCAGCGCGTCGAAGGTGGCCTTGATCACGTTATGCGGGTTCGATGTGCCGATGGACTTGGTCAGCACGTTGGAAATTCCCGCCACTTCCATCACTGCGCGAACCGGTCCGCCGGCAATGATTCCCGTGCCGTCCGGGGCGGGCTTCAGCAGCACCTGTCCCGAGCCGTACAAACCCAGCACCTGATGCGGAATCGTGGTGCCCTTCAAATTCAGGTGAATCAAATTTTTCTTGGCCTGCTCGATTGCCTTGCGGATAGCCATAGGAACTTCGCGGGCCTTGCCCATACCGAAACCGGCGTTGCCCTGCTGATCGCCGACGACAACCAGGGCCGAAAAACTCATGTTCTTGCCGCCCTTGACGACTTTGGTGACGCGCTGGATGGCGACGACCTGGTCCTTCAAACTATTGGCGTTGAACTGAATGTTGCGCCGGACCGCCAGGGTTTCCCTGAGAATGTGTTTCGACATAAGCTAGAATTTCAACCCCGCTTCCCGGGCCGCTGCGGCCAGGGCTTCCACACGTCCGTGATACATGTAACCGCCACGATCGAAAACCACCTGCTCGATGCCGGCGGCGCGGGCGCGCTCGGCGATCAACTTTCCAATCACCTTGGCTGCAGCCACGTTGTTTCCGCCCTTGAGTTCCTTGCGCGCATCTTTGTCGATCGAGCTGGCCGAAGCAACCGTGCGCCCGGCGCGATCGTCGATGACCTGCGCGTAAATATGCCCGTTCGAGCGGTACACGCAAAGGCGGGGCCGCTCAGGCGTTCCGGTAACGCGCGTGCGCACACGGAGGTGAATCCGCTGGCGGTGAGCGTTACGCGATAATTTCCGAACCGGTACTTGTGCCACGATTTCTCTCCTTGAACTTGCGGGAGCCAATCGGCCCCGAAACCAGAACTACGCGCCCGTCTTGGCCGCGCCAGCCTTGCCGGCTTTCTTCTTCAAGCGCTCGCCGGTAATGCGAATGCCCTTCTGCTTGTACGGATCGGGCGGACGCAGGGCGCGAATGTTGGCGCAGACCTGGCCGACCTGGCCGCGATCAGCGCCGGAGACGGTCAAGTGTGTTTGCTTTTCCACCACGATCTGGATTCCCTCGGGAATCGGGAACTCGACCGGATGCGAATAGCCCAGCGCGAAGTTCACCACCTTGCCCTTGAGTTCGGCGCGATACCCGACTCCGACGATGTCCATATCCTTCTTGAATCCAGTGGTCACGCCCGTAACGGCGTTCGCGACCAGAGCGCGCGCCAAGCCGTGCAGCGCGGCGTGATCGTCGCTCTGGCGAATCGCGTGCAGTTCCGCGCCCTTCTGCTCGAGGGTAATTCCCTTGGGCAGGTTCACGTTCATCTTGCCCTTCGATCCCTGGACTTGTACTGCGTCCGGGGCGATCTGAATCTTTACTCCCGCGGGAACCGTAATCGGTTTTCTTCCAATGCGCGACATGGCTAAATGGCTCTCCTGCCTGACTTCTAAAAACCTGTTAAAAACTTCCTGCGCGATTCAAGTAGCACAGGTTTCAACCTGTGCGGTTTTGGTTTTGCTGCTGTGCTAATTCAAGCCAAAAAGTTCAAACCCAAAAGCGGACAGATTGAAATCTGTCCTACCAGACCTCGCATAGAATTTCGCCGCCCACGTGCGCTTTGCGCGCGGCGCGGCCGGTCATCACGCCCTTGGGCGTGGTCATAATGCTGATGCCCATTCCGCCTACGACCTGACGAATTTCCGATGTGCCCCGGTAACGGCGGCTGCCGGGCTTTGAGATGCGCTTCAGGTCGGTGATCACGCTGCGCTTGTCCGGCGTGTACTTCAGGAACAGGCGCAGCGTCTTACGCGTCTTGTTCTCCTCGACCAGCTTATAGGTCGAGATGTAGCCCTCTTCCTTCAGAATCCGCGCCACCTCCACCTTCAGCTTCGACGTGGGGATATCCACGCGCGCGTGGCGCGCCTTGGCGGCGTTGCGAATCCGGGTCAACAAATCAGAGATGGGATCAGTTTGCATAGTCGTTATGTTTTGCTTTCCGGCGGGCTGCACATGCAGCCCCCAATCGCACTCCTACCAGCTGGCCTTCACCACGCCGGGAATTTCTCCCCGCAGCGCATGGCCACGGAAGCAGATACGGCACATCTGAAACTTGCGCAGGTAGCCACGCGGCCGGCCGCACAGGCGACAGCGGTTGCGTATGCGAACCTTGAACTTCAACTTCTTGCGCATCTTGGCGAATTGTGAGTCTCGCGCCATCGTTTCTCCTCGATCCTGTTTACTTAGCCTCGGTCTGCAGCCGCAGCGGAACGCCCAACAGCTTCAGCAATTCGCGGCCTTCTTCGTCGTTCTTTGCCGTCGTCGTGAGCGTGATGTTCATGCCCTTGATCTTGTCGACGCGGGTGTAATCAATTTCAGGGAAAACAAGTTGATCGCGCAGGCCCATCGTGTAATTGCCGCGGCCATCGAACGCGTTCGGCGGCAGCCCCTTGAAATCGCGCACGCGCGGAAGCACCACGTTGCACAACCGGTCCAGGAATTCGTACATCCGGTCGCCGCGCAGCGTGACGCAACAGCCGATCGGCATGCCGCGGCGAATCTTGAAATTCGCGATGGACTTCTTGGCGCGCGTCACTACCGGCTTCTGCCCGGAAATCTGCCCGAGTTCGACAACCGCCACGTCCAGCAATTTGACGTTCTGGCTGGCTTCGCCCATCCCGATGTTCACAATGACTTTCGCGACTTTGGGCACAGCCATCGGATTGGTCTTCCCAAAACGCTTCATCAGCGCGGGAACCACTTCTTTTCGATAATGTTCCTGCAATCGGCTCATCATGATGCTTTCCCTTATTCCGGCGGGCTTCAAGTAAGGCCCGCACCCGTCTCCCGATAATGCCTTGCCGCTTACTTCTCCAGCGTGTTGCCGCAACGGCGGCAAACGCGTTCCTTGCTGCCGTCTGGCAGCATCTTATGCCCCAGCCGCGTGCCTTTATTGCAGGCCGGGCAGAACAGCAGAACGTTCGAGATCGCCATCGGGCCTTCCTTCTCGACGATCCCGCCCTTCACGTTCTTGGACGGATTGGGACGCGTGTGGCGCTTGATGATTCCCGCGTGCTCCACCGTAATGGTGCGCTTGGACGGATTCACGGCCAGTACGCGCCCGGTCTTGCCGCGATCACGCCCGGTCATTACACGGACCTGATCGCCCTTTTTCAGTCCCGCGGTGGTTGTGGGTTGCTCTACTCGGTCACGCAACATATTCACCATACCTCCGGGGCCAGCGAAACAATCTTCGCGAATTTCTTCTCGCGCAGCTCGCGCGCGACAGGACCGAACACGCGCGTGCCTACCGGCTCGTTGGCGTCATCGATCAGCACCGCGGCATTATCGTCAAAGCGGATGTAGGTGCCATCCTTGCGGCGATGCTCCTTGCGGGTGCGCACCACCACGGCCTTCACGACTTTGCCCTTCTTAATCGGGCTGTCCGGCGCGGCTTCTTTCACGGCCGCGGTAATTACGTCGCCCAGTCCCGCGCGGCTTCCGACATCTCCGCCGAGCGGCAGGATACACGTCAACTGCCGCGCTCCTGAATTGTCAGCCACCGTCAACCAACTTCGCATCTGAATCATGACAAGTGCACCTGTTTCCTATTCTTCAAGTTAATTGACGCGGGTGCTGCGCGTAAGCACCTCAGCCAGACGCCAGCGCTTCAGCTTCGACATCGGCCTGGTTTCCACGATCTTCACGCGATCGCCCAGACGCGCATCGCGCTTTTCATCGTGCGCATAGAATTTCTTGGTGACCTTCATCACCCGTGTGTACAGCTTGTGCTTCACCAGGCGCGTCACCTTGACGACGATGGTCTTTTCCATTTTCGCGCTGGTCACCACGCCGGTCAGTTCCTGGCGAACGTGCCGCGCCGGTGCTGCTGTCGTTTCACTTGCCATCTTGCTTCCTCAATTCGCGCTCGCGCAGAAGTGTATTTACGCGCGCCAGATCTTTGCGGGCCGCGCGGAGCTTGGTAACCGCTTCCGCCTGCCCTGTTGAAAGTTGAAACCGCAGGCGAAACACCTGCTCGGCAAGCTCTCTGGCGCGCTCGTTCAGTTCAGGCGTTCCCTGATCGCGCATCTTTTCGATTCCACTGGCCATTAGAGCGCTCCCTCACGGCTTACAAAGCGCGTGTGAATCGGCAGCTTGTGCGCCGCCAGAGTCATCGCTTGCTTCGCCGTCGCCATATCCACGCCGGACATTTCAAACATCACGCGCCCAGGCTTTACAACCGCCACCCACTTTTCCGGAGCGCCTTTGCCCTTACCCATGCGGGTTTCGGCCGGCTTCTTGGTGAACGGCTTGTCCGGGAAAATCCGGATCCAGAGCTTTCCGCCGCGCTTGATGAACCGCGTGATTGCCACGCGCGAGGCTTCGATCTGCCGGTCGGTAATCCATGCCGGCTCCAGCGCCTTCAGGCCGTAGTCGCCGAAGGCGAGGCTTCCGCCGCTCCAGGCCTTGCCCTTGCGCCGCCCGCGCTGCTGTTTCCGGTACTTCACTTTCTTTGGCATTAACATCGTCGTATTCCTATTCCCTTACACCCTTCCATTCATAAAATCCGCGTCGACTTGGCTAGACCGCCGGCGCAAGCGCCACTACTTTTTTCGTTCCGCGCTCGGGGACATTCTCGCCCTGATACACCCAGCACTTTACTCCGATTACGCCGTAAGAGGTGTGCGCCTCGGCCGTGCCGTAATCGATGTCCGCGCGCAGCGTTTGCAGCGGCAGGCGTCCCTGCAAGTACCATTCGGTGCGCGCGATTTCCGCGCCGTTCAATCGCCCGCCAACCCGCACCTTGATTCCCTTGCAGCCAAAACGCAGCGCCGAATCCACAGCCTTGCGCATGGCGCGCCGGAAGGCTACGCGCTTCTCGAGTTGCAGCGCGATCGATTCCGCCACCAGTTGCGCGTCGAGCTCCGGACGGTGGACTTCCTGGATGTCGATGTGCACTTCGCGCTTGGTGCGCTTCTGAATCTCGCCCTTGAGCTTGTCGATTTCCGCGCCCTTGCGCCCGATGATGATTCCCGGACGCGCGGTAAACAGGCGAATGACCAGCTTGTTCGCGGCACGCTCGATGTGAATCGAGCTGATGCCCGCGGACTTGAGCTTATCTTTCAATTGCGCGCGCAGCTTCACGTCTTCATGCAGCAATTCGGCATAATCGCGATCCGCGTACCAGCGCGACTTCCAGGGTTTGTTGTACCCCAGCCGGAATCCGTATGGATGTGTCTTCTGTCCCAAAGCGTTCCTCCGCTACTTCCTGGTCTTTCCGACCGGCTTTTTCTTTGCGCCCAGCGCCTTGCGAGCCTTCTTGACCGCTCCCGCGACGCCCTTCTGCGATTCCGCTTCCGCTGTAGCTGCGGCAACACGCTGCTGCGCTGCCTGATGATGCTCGACCACGCCCACCACGATGTGGCAGGTGCGGCGCTGATACCGGAACGCGCGGCCCATTGGCGCCGGACGCAGCCGCTTCCAGCGCGAGCCTTCGTTCACAAAACAGCGCGAAACAAAAAGGTGATCCACGTCCATGGATGCGCCCGCATCCTCGGCCTTGCGTTCGGCATTGGCAATCGCGCTGCGCAGAACTTTCTCCACGTCGCGAGTCGCGCGCTTCTTGGTGTAACGCAAAATCTGCAACGCCTCTTCGGCGCGCTGGCCGCGAATCATGTCCACCACCAGGCGGACCTTCTGCGGCGACATCCGCACGTGCCGCGCCATTGCGATTGCCTCAATTGCCGAAGACTGTACCGGTTCGTTTGCCATAAATTAGCCCTTCGGCGCCCCCGCGCCGCCTCCGGCCGGTGCCGCAGGCGCGGCCGCTACTCCGGCTGCCCGCTCCAGCGCTGCCTTCACCGCGTGGCCTTTGAAGGTTCGCGTCGGCGCGAACTCTCCCAGCTTGTGGCCGACCATCTGCTCGGTGACGTACACCGGAATAAATTTTCTGCCGTTATGCACGGCGATCGTGTGCCCGATCATTTCGGGAAGAATCGTTGAACGTCGCGACCACGTCTTGATGACCTTCTTTTCGTTGCGCGCGTTCATTCCCTCCACCTTTACGCGCAGGTGGCCATCAATGAACGGACCCTTTTTTAGCGAGCGTGCCATCGTTTCTCCCTACGTCCTAATTACTGATTGCGCTTTCCCGTTACTCTTCCACGCGGCGCAGCTTGATCCATTGCGCCCGGCGCAGCTTGCGAAACCCGCGAACCGGCCCGGAAACGCGATGCGACAACGGGCAGAACGGACATACGAACCGAGTCCCCTGCGCGTTCGGCGTCTTTTCCACCGCAACCGCCCAACCGGCCTTACACAACCGTTGCAGAACCTGAACCGGAGCGGCTGCTACGGCTCGCGCTACCGGCTTGGCTGCCTTCACCGGCTTTGCGGGACGCGCGGCGCGAACCGGCTTGCGCCTTCGCGCCACTCGCCGTGCTGTTGACCGTGTTCGCCTGCTTCTCGATGCGCTCATAGTTTTTCTCTCAATGCCCGCTGCGTCAGGCTGGCATTTTCGTGCTGCAAATCTTTACGGCTTGCGGCGCTGAACGATCTGCTTGCTGGACCGCTTGTTATGCCGCGTCTTGGCTCCCAATGTCGGGAATCCCCAGGGCGTTTGCGGATGATTGCCCTTCACGCGCCCTTCACCACCGCCGTGCGGGTGATCCACAGGGTTCATCGCCACACCGCGAACAGTTGGGCGCTTGCCGTGCCAGCGCGTTCGTCCGGCTTTGCCATAGGTGACGTTCTCATGATCGAGATTGCCGACCTGGCCAATCGTCGCCATGCAGTCCAAGCCGAACTTGCGAACTTCACCCGAGGGTAGCTTGACCAGCGCGATATCGCCTTCCTTGCTGAGCAACTGCGCTGAGCCGCCGGCGGCGCGCACTACTTGTGCGCCTTTTCCCGGCTGCAATTCCAAACTATGCATCTGCGTGCCGGGCGGGATAAACCGGATCGGCATTGCGTTTCCCGGCAGAATGTCCGCACCTTCGCCGGTCTGAACCGTCATTCCCACTTCGAGCCCAACCGGATGCAAAATGTAGCGCTTCTCGCCATCGACATAGTGCAGCAGCGCAAGGCGCGCCGAGCGGTTCGGGTCGTATTCAATCGATGCGACCTTCGCCGGGATGCCCTTCTTCTCACGGCGGAAATCGATCGTGCGATATTGCTTCTTGTGGCCGCCGCCGCGATGCCAGATGGTGATTTCGCCGTGGGCGTTGCGTCCGCCGGTGCGCTTCTTGGGCTCGACCAGCGACTTTTCCGGCGTCTGCTTGGTGATCTCGCTCTTATCGAGCATGGTCAAAAAGCGCCGCGAAGCTGTATACGGATTAAAACTTTTCAGTGCCATAAAGCTCTCTTTCCCTCTGAGCCCTTCTAATTCCTGCTACCTGTTACCCTGCCAGAACCGTACGCGAAAGGACCGACTACAGATTGTCCGCGTACTCGATCATCTTTTCGCCCTCGGCCAGCTTTACGTAGGCCTTTTTCCAGTCGCGGCGATGACCTTCGGCACGACCGCGGCGGCGAAACTTCCCGTGATAAATCCCGGTGCGCACACCGGCAACCTTCACCTTAAAAATTGTCTGGACCGCTTCCTTGATTTGCGTCTTGGTCGCGGCCATGGCCACTTCGAAGACCACCGTGTGCTGGGTCTCCTTCACGGCGAGACCTTTCTCGGTGATGATCGGACGCCGAATAACCTGAAATGCTGTGATTTTCATCGATTCGTCCCAGGCTTACTTCTCGCCCTTGTCCTTTTTTGCGGCCGTTTTCTTTGCCGCTTTTTTCGCAGGCGCAGCCTTTTCTTTCGGTGCGGCCTTGGCAGCTTTCGGAGCCTTTACCGGAGCTGCTGCTTCAATCTGTACGACTTCGGATGCAGGTGTCGCAGTACGCGCTCCCAATGTGGCGCCGAGGCGGACAACAACTTCCTTTGACAGTACCAGGTGATCGTGGCGCAGCAGATCGTACGGTTGCAGGGCGTGCGGCGCAACCAGCTTGACGCCTTCCAGATTGCGGCTTGCCAGTTCCAGGTTGCGATTCTCCGAAAGCTCCACCAACAGAACGGTCTTGGCGTCCCCATCGAGGCGCGTCAGGGCCTGGCGAAACGGCTTGGACTTGTGCGAGTCCAGTTGCCAGGTGTCCACGACGACCAGCTTCTGGTCTGCGAACTTTGCGGAAAGCGCCGAACGCAGCGCGCCCAATACCATCTTGCGGGGCAGGCGATACGCGTAGCTGCGGGGCACCGGTCCGTGAACCGTGCCGCCCTTGCGCCAGATCGAACTGCGAATCGACCCCACGCGCGCGCGTCCTGTGCCCTTCTGCTTCCAGAGCTTGCGGCCTGCGCCGGAAACTTCGCCGCGGCCCTTGGTCTTGTGGGTTCCCGCACGCATCGCCGCCTGATACCAGCGAACGGTTTCGTGCAACAGGTTGGGGTTCACGCGCGCCCCAAACACTGCGTCGGGAAGATCCATCTGACCGACGTTCTTGCCTTCCAGATTCTTGATGTCCACTACTGCCATTGTCGTCGAGTCCTTAATTTGTTACTTCGCCTTGCGGGCCTTGCGAATCATCACATATGTCCCCATCGGACCGGGAACCGAACCGAAGACCAGAAGCAAATTCTCGTCCGTATCCACTTTCACGACGCGGAGATTTTTTACCGTCACGCGAGCATTGCCCATGTGCCCGGGAAAATGCTGTCCGGGCCACACACGCGACGGGAACGAGCTGCCACCAATGCCGCCGGGCGCACGATGGTGCATCGAGCCGTGCGTCGCGTCGCCTCCGCGGAAGTGCCACCGCTTGACGGCGCCCGCGAAGCCTTTACCCTTGCTGATTCCGGTAACGTCCACCAGCTCGCCAGCCTGAAAACGATCAACCAGCACGCGGTCGCCGGCCTTGGTATCGTCAGCCGAATCGTCGAGGCGAATTTCGCCAAGCCTGCGCATCGGAGCGGCATCTGCGTGCTTCTTGAAGTGCCCCATCATCGGCTTGGTCATGCGCTGCGGCTTGATAAATTCCACCAGGCCGAGCTGCGCGGCATCGTAGCCGTCTTTTTCCTTGGTGCGCCGTTGAACGACCACGCACGGGCCAGCCTGCAATACCGTGCAGCCTACCGCCGCGCCGTCTTCGGTGAAGACCTGGGCCATGCCCAGCTTGATTCCGAGAATTCCGTTGACTGCCATCGAAGTTGCCCCGTCTCTCCGTTATTCTTTCGTGCCGTTACTTTGCGCCGTGCGCGCTGCCAAACGCCTTGATTTCCACGTCCACACCGGGCGGCAGGTCGAGCTTCATCAGAGCGTCCACCGTATCCGGTGTCGGCTCCAGAATGTCGATCAGGCGCTTGTGCGTGCGCATCTCGAACTGCTCGCGCGACTTCTTATCCACGTGCGGCGAGCGAAGAACCGTCCACCGGTTGATCGTGGTGGGCAGAGGAATCGGCCCGGCCACGTTCGCGCCGGTGCGCTTTGCGGTCTCGACAATCTCGCGCGTGGACTGGTCGAGAATTCGGTGATCGTACGCTTTCAAACGAATGCGAATTTTTTCTCCGGCTGACATAAATTACTCGATGATCTCCGTGACGGCGCCAGCGCCGACTGTGTGGCCGCCTTCGCGAATCGCGAAGCGCAACCCCTTCTCCAGCGCTACCGGCGTGATCAGGCTGATTTCCGCCGATACGTTGTCGCCCGGCATCACCATTTCCACTCCGGTTGGCAGCTTCACATCGCCTGTGACGTCCGTGGTGCGGAAGTAAAACTGCGGACGATATCCGGTGAAGAACGGCGTGTGACGGCCGCCCTCTTCCTTGGTCAACACGTACGCTTCCGCCTTGAACTTGGTGTGCGGCGTGATCGAGCCCGGCTTCGCGAGCACCTGTCCGCGCTCGACTTCTTCTTTTTCCGTGCCGCGCAGCAGCAATCCAACGTTGTCCCCGGCCATGCCCTCGTCCAGCAGTTTGCGGAACATTTCGATGCCGGTCACGATGCGCTTCATCGTCGGACGGAAGCCTACGATCTCAACTTCTTCGCCGACCTTTACTTTGCCGCGCTCCACGCGTCCCGTGACCACTGTGCCGCGTCCCGAGATCGAGAAAATATCCTCGATCGGCATCGCGAACGGTTTATCCACATCGCGTACCGGCTGCGGAATGTTCTTGTCCACAGCGTCCATCAATTCATCGATCTGCTTTTCCCACTTCTCTTCGCCGTTCAATGCGCCCAGCGCCGAGCCGCGAACCACCGGGATCGTGTCTCCTGGGAATTGATACAGCTTCAGCAACTCGCGCACTTCCAGTTCGACCAGCTCCAGCAACTCGGGGTCTTCCACCGAGTCGCACTTGTTCATGAACACCACGATCGACGGCACGCCCACCTGGCGAGCCAGCAGAATGTGCTCGCGCGTTTGCGGCATCGGTCCGTCGGTCGCAGCCACCACCAGGATCGCGCCGTCCATCTGCGCCGCTCCGGTGATCATGTTCTTCACATAGTCCGCGTGACCGGGGCAATCGATGTGCGCGTAGTGCCGGTTCGCCGTCTCGTACTCGACGTGCGACACGGCAATCGTGATCCCGCGCTCGCGCTCTTCCGGCGCGTTGTCGATCGAATCAAACGCGCGGAACGCAACCTTCGGGTTGTGCTTGGACAGCACCTTGGTGATCGCGGCGGTCAACGTCGTTTTTCCGTGATCGATGTGCCCGATCGTCCCGATATTCAAGTGCGGCTTATTTCGCTCGAATTTTTCCTTCGCCATCGCTGTGTCAGCTCCTGAGCTTGTACGTTCGCTTGATTCGTTCTGGAATCTTATCTAACTACCGGGTCGCCCTGCCCGTCGCTTTCGCAACCACTTCCTCGGTGACCGAAGAAGGCGCCTCGGCATAATGCGAGAAATGCATCGTAAAGCTTGCGCGGCCCTGCGTGCGGCTGCGCACATCGGTGGCATATCCGAACATTTCCGACAACGGCACTTCGACGCGAATTACATTCGCCCCGCTGCGCGTTTCGGTTCCCTGAATCTGGCACCGGCGCGAGTTCAAGTCCCCGAACACCTGGGGCATGTACTCTTCCGGCGTAACCACTTCCACCTTCATGATCGGCTCGAGTAGCACAGGCTGCGCCTTGCCGCAGGCTTCCTTGAATGCCATCGAGCCCGCGATTTTGAACGCCATTTCCGAGCTGTCCACATCGTGGTAGCTGCCGTCGATCAAAAGAACGGCGATGTCCACCATTTCGTAGCCCGCCAGGATGCCGTTTTCCATGGCTTCGCGAATACCCGCGTCGATGGGAGCGATAAATTCCTTGGGAATCGAGCCGCCCACTGTTTTGTCGATAAACAGCATGCGGTGTTCCTTGTCGAAACGCCACTTGCCACCGGACCCGGCAACTTCCTTCGCCAACGCATCCAGATCGTCGGTGGACATATCGCGCATTTTTTCGTGCGCGGACGATGGCAACGGAAGGACTTCAATCTTGCAATGTCCGTACTGACCGCGGCCGCCGGTCTGCTTGATGTATTTTCCTTCGGCTCCCGCTTTGCGGCGAATCGTCTCACGATAGGCCACCTGCGGACGGCCCACGGTTGCCTGCACGCCAAATTCGCGCATCATGCGGTCCACAATAATTTCAAGGTGCAATTCGCCCATTCCGGAGATCAGTGTCTGGCCGGTATCGGGATCGGAATGCACGCGGAACGTGGGATCTTCCTGCGCCAGCTTCTGCATGGCCTGACCGAGCTTTTCCTGGTCGGCCTTGGTCTTCGGTTCGATGGCCACGGAGATGACCGGCGCGGGGAAATCGATATTTTCCAGAACGATAGGCTTTTCTTCGTCGCACAGGGTATCGCCGGTCGTCGTAAACTTTAGGCCCACCACAGCGGCGATATCGCCGGCATGGATTGCTTCAATTTCTTCGCGCTTATTGGCATGCATGCGCAACAGGCGGCCAATGCGTTCGCGCTTCTGCTTAGTCGAATTAAAAACGTAGCTTCCCGCGTTGAGCACGCCGGAATAGACGCGGATAAAGGTCACGACGCCCACGAACGGGTCGGACATAATCTTAAATGCCAGCGCGGCAAACGGCTCATCGTCGCTGGCGTGGCGCAACTCTTCTTTATCGTCCGGGGTGGTGCCTTCGACCGGGGGAACATCGAGAGGCGAGGGCAGGAAGTCCACCACCGCGTCGAGCAGCGGCTGAACGCCTTTATGCTTGAATGCGGAACCGGCCAGCACGGGAACCAGCTTCAGCGCAATCGTCGAGCGGCGCAGCGAGGCTCGCAATTCATCTTCCGTGATCGGCTGCTCGTTCAAATACTTGTCGATCAGGACGTCGTCCTGCTCGGCAATCGTTTCGACAACCTTATGGCGATGATCTTTGAAATAGGCCTCGTCAATCGGGGAAGCTTTCAGAGCGGCGACGACATCTGGACGGCTGGCGAGAAACGCGCTGTCCCAGAGCTTTGCGACATCGAACACTTCAAACTTCGCGCCCTGCGTTTCCTCAAGCCAGATAATTGCCTTTTCGCCGAGAAAATCGACGACGCCAATAAAAGTATCTTCCTTACCGATCGGGCACTGAATCGCAACCGTTTTCGCGGCCAGTCGCTGGCGCATCGTCTCCACGGCGTGATCGAAATCCGCGCCGGAGCGGTCCATCTTATTGACGAACGCGATGCGCGGAACATGATACTTATCCGCCTGACGCCAGACTGTTTCCGATTGCGGCTGCACGCCGGCTACGGCGTCAAAAATGGCCACTGCGCCATCCAGAACGCGCAGCGAACGCTCCACCTCCACGGTGAAATCCACGTGGCCGGGAGTGTCTATAATATTGATTAGAATGTCTTTACCATTGCGCTTCCAGGAGGCGGTGGTGGCCGCAGAGGTAATCGTGATGCCGCGCTCGCGCTCCTGCTCCATCCAGTCCATCGTTGCAGTACCTTCATCGACCGAACCGATTTTATAGGTCACACCTGTATAGAACAGGATTCTCTCGGTCGACGTGGTCTTGCCCGCATCGATGTGCGCCATGATGCCGATGTTACGTGTTTCCGCGAGTTGTGCTTTGCGTGCCATTTCTGATTTACCGGTGCTTTCTCCCCTGAAACCTACCAACCATCCAACAACCAGCGAACTCCCTGGGGAGCCCGCACTCCAATTCAGTTCACGCGCTTACCAGCGATAGTGCGCGAAAGCCTTATTCGCTTCGGCCATGCGATGAACGTCTTCCTTCTTCTTCATCGCGCCGCCCCGGGCATTGGCTGCGTCCATCAACTCTTCGGCCAGCTTGTCGGTCATGGTCTTACCCGAACGCGTGCGGGCGTAGAGCAACAGCCAGCGAATCGCCAAAGACTGGCGGCGAAACGGATTCACTTCGACCGGAACCTGGTAGTTCGCGCCGCCCACGCGCCTGGTCTTCACTTCGAGCACAGGCTTCACGTTGTCGACAGCCTTTTTGAATACTGTCAGCGAATCGCCATTGTTCTTCTGCGCGATCTGTTCCATGGCGCCGTAGAAAATGCGCTGGGCGTTCGAGCGCTTGCCATCCCACATCATCGAATTGATGAACTTCTGCACCAACTCGCTGCCGAACACCGAGTCGGCCGGCACTTCGCGCCGTGGAACGAATCCTTTACGTGGCATGCTAAAAGTCTCCTACTTCTGTGCGGCTTTTGGCCGCTTGGCGCCGTATTTCGAGCGCCCCTGCTTGCGGTTTTCAACGCCGGCGGCGTCGAGTGTTCCGCGAATAATGTGGTAACGCACTCCGGGAAGGTCCTTCACACGCCCGCCGCGCACGAGCACGATCGAGTGCTCCTGCAGGTTGTGGCCGATACCGGGAATGTACGTTGTGACTTCGATACTGTTTGTGAGGCGGGCGCGGGCGACTTTACGCAGGGCGGAGTTCGGCTTCTTCGGCGTCTGCGTGTAGACGCGAATGCACACGCCGCGCTTTTCCGGACAACCCTGGAGCGCCGGGGACTTGGTTTTAGTCCGGATCTGATCGCGACCGGAACGAACTAATTGTGCAAACGTCGGCACGGCTATCCCTCAATCGAACTAAAATTTACTTCACTTCCCGAATCGCGGAAATTCGCGAAGCGGCGTGTCGTGGAGTTCACGCAAAGAAAGGGTACAGCAGCGATACCGGACAATAGACAAGGAACCCGCACTACTACCAGCAAGCACTACATTTCATCTGGTCGAAGCGGAGAGGGTTACTCGGCTTTGCGGGACTGGCGTCCCATTCCGGCCGCTCTTCACATCCCCGATCCGTCGTTCTTTGTTCCGGGGTGGAAGACCTTCCCTTTCACCAACAGGGCAAAACTTCCCTGACGAAGCGGGAAGTATATGGAAATTGTGATGCTATGTCAAACAAAAATCTATGGGTAGCAGTGGAAAATGTTTCGACTGTTGTTCGCCCTCTGCGATCCGCACCCATAGGGCAACCCTTTAGGAATGGCAATGCCCCGTGGATTATCGGTCAAAACGGCAAAAAGTCCTTATTTTACAATTAGCTACACGGGTCGCATCTTCCCTTTCGCGCGATCCGATTCCCCAGTAAACTTTGCCGGATTACGTCCACCGGGGCTCCAATGATGCGAATTGTTCACGCATATTCGATCTTATTGACTGCGCTGTTGATCGTTGCTATTCCCCCCATGAGGGATGGAATTGCGCTCGCGCAGTCCTCTGGGAGAGAAATCAATCAGCCTCCAATCGCCAGTTCCACGGAAGAAGAAAATAAATATTCACAAGAGCCTTTTGTCATCGAGCATTTCATTACCCGCGCCGCGTTTCAAAATGACGGCACGGGCCGGACCGATTTGGAATTGACCGTGCATGTCCTGAACGAAACCGGCGTGCGGCAATTTGCGCAACTGGTGTTCGGCTACAATTCGGACAATCAAAAAATTGAAATCATTTCCGTCGAGGTGCGCAAGAGCGGCAGTTCTGAATTTACACCGGCCAGTGCGGTACGGGACATAGCGCCACTGGCCCTGGGCGGCGCTCCCGCATACTCCGCCTACCACGAAAAACTCATTACCGTTCCGGGACTGCGTCCGGGCGACACCCTTGCGTATCACATCGCGCGGATTACAACCGTTCCGCTGGTGCCAGGGCAATTCTGGTTTGAGCATGACTTCGCACAAGACGCCATCGTGCTCGACGAACAACTGGAAATTACCGTGCCGAGCGACCGGACACTCAAGCTAAAAACGCGACCGGGGCTCGAACCTTCAGTCTCGGATAATGGCAGCTCGCGCGAATATGCATGGAAATTCGCGCATTTGGAAAATTCTTCTACGGACAAGAAAAAAATAGCGCCGGGGCTGCAAATTCCTGCGGTGCAAATTACAACCTTTACAAATTGGGCCGAAGCAGGCCGGTGGTACATCACGCTGCAACAAGCGAGCGCGAAACCCGACGCGTCGATTCGCGCAAAAGCAGAAGAGCTGACCCGCGGCCGCCGCACAGACCTTGCGAAAATTCAGGCTTTGTACGATTTTGTTGCGACCAAAATTCGCACCGTCAGTCTGGAGCTGGGCACCGGAAGCTATGCGCCGCACTCCGCCGACGAAGTGCTCGCCAATGAATACGGCGATCCGAAAGACAAGCATTCGCTGCTCGAAGCTCTTCTGAACGTCGAGGGGATTGCGGCTTATCCCGCGTGGATCGCCTCCGCCCGGGAAATCGATCCTGACGTGCCTTCGCCGGGCCAGTTCAATCACGTGATTACAGTGATTCCGCAAGGCCCCGATGGCAGGACTTTACACTGGGTGGATACCGCCACGGAAGTCGCTCCTTTCCGAATGCTCGCGTCGGCGCTGCGCGGAAAACAGGCCCTGGTGATTCCGACCGATAAATCAGACACAAATTCATCGAAGAGCATTTCGCATTTAGTCAAGACACCTGCGGACCCGCCGGCAGTTCAGCATCAGAGCATTGAAGTCGCTGGGCAGGTGGATAGTCTCGGCAAGCTCACCGCTCACGTGCACTATTCCATGACCGGAGATAATGCCCTCGGCTTGCGAGTGACGTTCCGCCGGACGCCGCAAGGGGACTTCAAGAGAATCGGCCAGATGTTATCCGCGGGAGACGGATTTCTGGGCGACGTGACGGGCGTGAAATCCAGCGATCCTACCGAAACGCACAAGCGCTTCGAAGTGGACTATCAGATTTCACAGGCGAATTTCGCCGATTGGTCGCGCAAGGCTTTGCAACTGAGGCTGCCTCTGCCCGCGCTGGGCATACCGGAGGTCGAAGACCGCACGGAAGGCCCTTCAAAACCATTGAAATTAGGCTCGCCTCTGGACGTCCACGTCCGGGCTACCATCGAACTTCCAGCCGGATTTTTACCGCGCGCGCCCGTCCCGATCAGCATAACCCGCGATTACGCGACCTACCAATCCAGCTATTCCGTAAATGGGAATACGATTGTGGCGCGGAGGGATATCGCGTTTCGCCAGCGGGAAATTCCTGCGGACCTGCTGCCCGATTACAGCGCGTTTGTGCGGGCGGCAAGGGCGGACGAAGCGCAGATGGTTTCAATTGAAGTTTCGGGAGTTCCAGTCGAGAAAAAATGAATCTGGAAGAGAAAACCCGCACCCTTGAAAACCGCAAGGGTGCGGCACCCCAGTTCCTTTCGATCCAGCTACTTCCAAAAAATCGGCACTTGGAATGGGCTGCTTTATCCTCGCGCCTTACTTCACCTCGAGAATTTCTTTTTCCTTGACGGCGCAAAGGTCTTCGATTTTTTTCGTCTCCGACTGCGTCAGTTTTTCGAGTTCTTCCACCGAACGCTTGCGCTCGTCCTCGCTGATGGTTTTGTCCTTCTCCAGTTTTTCGATGGATTCTTTGATGTCGCGGCGAACGTTGCGCACGGCGGTGCGATGATTTTCCAGAACTTTGTGAAGATGCTTGACGATGTCCTTGCGACGCTCTTCAGTAAGTTGCGGTATAGGGACACGGACAACCTTGCCGTCGTTCGTGGGATTGAGGCCCAGATCGGAAGTGCGGATCGCTTTGTCGATCATCGGCACCGCGCTCGGATCCCAGGGAGAAATCACGATCATCGTCGGTTCCGGCACAGAAAGTGTGCCGAGCTGATTTACCGGCATCGAGGTTCCATGATAATCAACGCGAATGTGGTCGAGCAGCGTGATGCTCGCGCGGCCCGTGCGGGCGGCCGACATCTCCTTGCGGAAATCTTCGACAGCCTTTTCCATGCGCACTCGCGCTTGGGCAATTGCGTCTTTGCTATTGGCAATCGTAGTCATCGATTTGCGTTCCTTTTGAATTTCAGTCTGCGGTAACCGTGGAACCCACTTTTTGCCCCATCACCACACGCCGGATATTTCCGGGAGTATTCATATTAAAAATGATGATCGGCATGCGGTTGTCCATGCACAGCGAAATCGCGGTGGAGTCCATGACGGCCAGACCCTTTTGAATCACCTCGATATAGGTAATGCGGTCGAACATTTTCGCGCCGGGAACTTTTTCCGGATCGGCATCGTAGATCCCGTCCACGCGCGTAGCCTTTAGGATGACGTTGGCTTTGATCTCCATGGCGCGCAGCGCCGCCGCGGTGTCGGTGGAGAAATACGGATTGCCCGTGCCCGCGGCAAAAATAACGACGCGGCCCTTTTCCAGGTGGCGCATGGCGCGCCGGCGGATAAACGGCTCGGCGACCTCATGCATTTCGATGGCGCTTTGCAGGCGCGTGTAAACGCCCTGCTTTTCCAGGGCATCCTGCAACGCCAGACCGTTGATGACAGTGGAAAGCATGCCCATGTAGTCGCCGGTGGCACGGTCGATCGAAAGCGATTTCTGGCGGGTCCCGCGAAAAATATTGCCGCCGCCAACAATAATGGCCATCTGCACGCCCAGGTCGTACACTTCCTTCACTTCGCGGGCAATGCTGTGGACGGTTTCGGCATCAATGCCAAAACCCTGGGCACCCTGAAAGGATTCTCCGGAAAGTTTTAAAACAATGCGGCCATAGACGATTTCGGGTGAGACTTCCAGTTCGTTGGGCGTTCGTTTGTCGTCGCTCATGCGGTCGGCGGGCATTCTAACAAAGATCGGTCCGGCGCGCACGTCCAAGAGTGAACACCAACCTGATATGGCAGGAGTCGTGTCAGCAGATTCCGGCGAGCCGCCCGCATCAGCTTAGCTCGCGGGTGTGGCAACTGCAGCGGATTCGCTGGCGGACCCGGCGCCTTCGCCTACCTTGAAGCGAACGTACCGGCGGATGGAGATATTTTCACCCAGCTTGTGGATCATCTGACTGACAAGCTCTCCCACGGTCACCGATTCATCCTTGATGAAGTGCTGCTCGTAAAGGCAGTTTTCCTCGTAAAACTTTTCCATTTTGCCGTTCACGATTTTTTCGATGACGGGTTCGGGTTTTCCGGTCGCGCGAGCCTGCGCCTTATAGATCTCGCGTTCGCGGTCCAGAATTTCCTGGGTCACTTCCTCGCGGCGGACATAACGCGTGTCGAGAGCTGCAATGTGCATGGCCACATCGTGGCACAGCTTCTGGAAATCCTCGGTGCGCGCAACGAAGTCGGATTCGCAATTCACTTCAATAATGACGCCGATTTTTCCGCCAGCGTGAATGTAATGCCCGACCAACCCTTCAGTGGCCTGGCGCGAGGCCTTCTTCTGCGCGGCGGCCTGCCCCTTTTTGCGCAGGACGTCGATCGCGCCTTCGATGTTGCCGCGAGATTCAACCAATGCCGACCGGCAGTCGGCAAATCCCGCTCCGGTGCGCTCCCGCAGTTCCTTCACTACTTGTGCCGGTATATTGACCGGTTCAACTGGATTCGTCATAGCTATATTCATTCCTTGTTCAGCAATTTTCGCAAGTTAGGAGCAGTCTTCAACTCACAGGCTAGCGTGCGAGGCCTGCGGCATCCGCTTATTCGGCGGCTTTAACTGAAGCACTGGGCTCGGGTTCAACGACAGGTTCAGCGATGGGTTCGACGGTAAGTTCCAGCTCGGTACCCGGTTCCACGAAATCGCCTTCCTGTTTTTCGTACGATTCGTACGCGCTGGTGTCCACGTAATCAACTTTTTCCGCGCCGTCCGCCGCATCCGAGGCAGCTTTTTGGTCGGCGATCTGAGACCGCTCGTAGGCGTGGCGGCCTTCGATCACGGCATCGGAAATCTTCGATGTGAACAACTTAATGGCGCGCAATGCGTCATCGTTGCCGGGAATAACCCAATCGACCTGATCGGGATCGCAATTCGTATCGACAATCGATACAACGGGAACGCCCATGCGCCGTGCTTCACGGACGGCAATCGCTTCGGCGTGAGAATCGATCACGAACATCGCGTCTGGTAACGCCGACATATTCTCAACGCCCGAAAGGTTCTGCTTCAGGTGCTTCAACTCGCGGTCCAGCCGCGCAGCTTCTTTTTTGGAAAGCTGCGCCATCCGGCCGTCTTCGATCATGGCCTTCAGCGTTTTCAGTCGCTTGATGGATTTCTGCAGGGTGGCCCAATTGGTGAGCGTGCCGCCCAGCCAGCGGTGGTTCACGTAGAACATGCCGCAGCGGTTGGCTTCCTCGGCGATCGATTCCTGCGCCTGGCGCTTGGTTCCGATGAACAGCACGGTCTTGCCGCTGCTGCTCAACTCGCCGATGAAGCGGGAAGCTTCGCGGAAAAGCTTCAGTGTCTTTTGCAGATCGATAATGTGGATTCCATTGCGTTCGCCGAAGATATATTCCTTCATCTTCGGGTTCCAACGGCGGGTCTGGTGGCCAAAATGAACTCCGGCCTCCAGCAATTCTTTCATCGTAATTTCAACTGCCAACTTTCCTCCTCAGGAGATAGATGTTTACTCGCCCCGGCCTTTTGCAAATCACAAGAGGTCCGAAGCCGAACATCCTTAATGCCGGGGGACCTCTGGGAGGCCCTTCCGGATGTCGGCTCCTTGCCGACCGTGAATTTGGCCCATCCTGCACGCGAGACAGGCCAGAACTCTTCAGATTTTAACGCGGGCTCCAAATTCAGAGGGCTTCAAATATGCCCCACCCAATAGAACCCACACCCAAACTGTTGACTAGCGCTTGCTGAACTGGAAGCGCTTGCGGGCGCCCTTCTGCCCGTACTTCTTGCGTTCCTTCATGCGCGAGTCGCGCGTCAGAAACCCGTTCTTGCGAAGTCCCGCGCGCAATTCCGGATTGAAAAGCGCCAGTGCGCGGGAAAGCCCCATGCGCAGCGCGCCGGACTGTCCGCCAACGCCGCCGCCATTCACTGTGGCCAGGACGTCCACCGAATTCGCCGTCTCGGTGAATTTCAACGGTTCGACGGCGCGATTGAGCCAGTTGACGTTGTGGAAATATTGGTCCACCGTGCGTCCGTTAATCGAAATCTTTCCCGAACCGAAGGTCAGGAACACGCGCGCCACCGATTCCTTGCGGCGGCCCGTGCCGTAAAATTTCTGTTTCGCGCCTTCCTCAGGCTGTGCGTTAGAACTCAACTTTCCTCCTCGAAACTAAAAGCAAACTCTAATGAACAAAGAAACTCTTGAAATCTATAAGCCAAAAGCTTTGTCTGGGTCTGTAGGTTTGTGGGTCGCGACTTCAGTCGCGATTCAAATAGCCCAACAAAAACGGACTTTATCCCCTGACTACTGAGCCAGCAACTGAGGCTTCTGCCCCATATGCCGCTGCAAACCTTTGTCATCCAGATAAATCCGCAATTTCTTGGCGCGCAATGCACGCAATTTATTTTTCGGGAGCATTCCCAGCACGGCTTCCCGCAGCATCCAGTCCGCCCGCGTAGGACGCAGGCGCTTCGCCGGAACTTCCTTCAAACCGCCGGGAAATCCGCTGTGGCGCCGGTAAATCTTCTGTTCCAGCTTGTTGCCGGTCATGCGGATCTTGTCAGCATTAATTATGACAAGGTGATCGCCGCAATCCAGGTACGGAGTATAGTTGGCCTTGTCCTTGCCGATCAATATCCGCGCGGCGCGTGTGGCCACCCGGCCCAGCACCAATCCCGCTGCGTCCAAAACAAACCAGCCCCCGCCCTGCTCGATGATTTCTGTATCTCTACCTCGTGGAACGTACGTACGCATGTGCTCAGTCACACCTTTCCATGTAAAGGCAAACGTCAACAATACATGGGTCTTCCGATCTTTGTCAACGACGGTTTGAGAGTGGCGGCAATCAACTAATCGATGAGAACGGAAATCGGGCCGTTGCCAAAGATCGAGCCTCGTTGCAAAATGGGCCCTCGGTCCAGGAGTAAAGGAAGCAATGCGCAGCTTGGATATCGATTCCCTTTCCGAAGAAGAACTGATTGAGCTGAACCACAAAGTGGTGGCTCGGCTCCGGTTTCTGAACCAGATGCGTTCCCATAGAACGATGCTCGATTTTCGCATTGGGGAGCGCGTGAAATTCAGCCCCGATGGGAGGCCTGATGTGGTCGGAACTGTGACGCGCTACAACAAGAAGACGGTCACGGTGATCGCCGATTCGGGCGAACATTGGACGGTATCCCCAAGTCTGCTAAGAAAGATGGAATCGGGAGTAACTGGAATAAATGACATCAAGATTGGCCGGCGCGGAGAAGCAAGATAGGACTGGTCGTTTCAGAAAGGCAGGTCGCGAAGCCACGTAGAGCCCTGACGCCATCGCCGCACGGTACAACGCCTGTGAGCGCTGCACCGCGGGCGGACGTAAACAACCTTCGTTCCCAGCTTAACTCGATTTCGAAACGCTGGCATTCGCTGAAGCTGTCGCAACTGGAACCGCGCTGGACCGGGACATCCCGGACTTATCGGCACCGGATTCGGATGCAGTGCGATCGATTTCGATCGAACCCTTGAAGTACGCCCCGTCCTCAATCATGATGCGCGCAGTAGTCAGATCGCCGACCACCGAGCCATCCTTCTTGATTTCGATGCGGTCGCGGGCGCGCAGATTGCCCTTGACGCTGCCATAAACGACGACTTCGCGTGCCACGACGTCGGCGGTCAGCTTGGCGCTGGCGCCCACGGTCAGCTTGCGTTCTTCGAGCTGAATCAGCCCTTCGACACTGCCGTCTATATGCAGATCTTCATTACCGGAAATTTCCCCCTTCACGTGCAAGCTGGCTCCCAGCCGTGCGGATGTACCGGACGGCGTCGTGCTCAGTGGGCGCATGGCGTCAGTGCTCATGTTTATTGCCTCCGTTGTGGCCGAATCCGGCTTCGCTACCGGTGCTGGCGTTTCCGGGGCTTTCGCGGTAGTCGGTTGCGGCGTTTCTGGTTTCTTATTTCCCCACATCTTGGTCCTCCACGGTCATAAAACACCTGCAATTAGTGCTGGTGCAGGACCGGGGTGCGAAACACTTTATATCGCTGCATGAAAACGCAACATTGGAATTCCTAGGGTGGTGTTCCAGAAGGTAACAGTCCTGCGGTGAGAGGAGAGGCGGCAAACAATGGACTGCCGGGCATCGCAAGGGAATCCCGTGATTCCATATTGGGACTGCGGTTTTCCCACAATGCTCCAGGCTGAGCACGCGTCTACTAATACTTGCGGAGAACTCCCACAACCCGTCCCTGAATTTTCACGTCAGCCGCAGGCACGATAATGGGAGCCATTTCCGAATTTGCCGGTTGCAGGCGAATCTTGCCGCTGGACTCTCTGTAAAAACGTTTCAGCGTGGCATCGTCGTTGCCAACCAAAGCCACAACGATCTCTCCGGGATTGGCAACCTGCGTCGGCTCGATGACCACGTAGTCTCCGTTGAGGATGTGATCGTCGATCATCGAGCTGCCTTTCACCTGCAGCACAAACGTTTTGTCCGAGCGAGCGAATTCACCCAGTGAAAGTGTCTCGTGCTCTTCGACGGCTTCGAGAGGACGTCCCGCAGCGATGCGCCCCATCATGGGCAGTTCAATGGTTTGCCGGTCGTGAACCTGCTCGCGCACCGATTTCGGCAGATGCATCACTTCGATCGACCGGCTCTGATTGTAGCCGCGCCGCACGAATCCCTTTCGCTCCAGCGTGGTGATGTGTTTGTGCACCGTCGCCAGCGACGTCAGCTTCAGCGAGCGAGCAATCTCCTCGAAGCTCGGTGAATAGCCGTGCTTATTGAGAAATGTGACCAGAAAATCCAGAACTTCTTTTTGCCGCTTGGTCAGTGTCATTGCACGCTCCTGGGTCGCGCCTACACTCTAGGCGAATTAAAAGCGAATGGCAAGAAGAATATTTCGGCACCGAATAAAATCGATTGCGTTAGTTTTGAAAGCACACAGCCATTCAACATCTTACGTCGGGTTCTCACTTGTGCTATCCTTACTCAATGGAAGCCCTATTGGAGAACTTCGGCTCCTTCAAGTGATGGTCCTTCTCGGGGCAAACCGGGTGGTTTAAATTATAAATTAGGATTGGAGTTTCATTTACCCATGGCTACCATTACGGACCCAGTCGTCCGCGCGCACAAGCGTGAAGTCATCGACAAGGCGGTTCTTCGGTTTTGCGGCGATTCCGGCGACGGCATGCAGATCACCGGAAGTCAGTTCACGAATACAGTGGCACTGTACGGAAACGATTTAGCAACTTTCCCCGATTATCCAGCCGAAATTCGCGCCCCCGCGGGGACACTTCCGGGCGTCAGCGGCTTCCAGATTCAGTTCTCCTCCAGTGACGTTTTCACTCCGGGCGACTCCGTTGACGTTCTGGTGGCGATGAATCCCGCCGCGCTCAAGACGAACATCAAAGACCTAAAAACGAACGGCATCCTGATCGTGAACAGCGACGCCTTCACCGAGAACGATCTGCGCAAGGCGCAAGTGATTTCGAATCCTCTCGAAGATCATTCTCTCGACGGCTACCGCCTTTTCTCGGTCGGCCTGGAGCGCATGACGCGTTCCGCGCTGTCGGACCTGGGTATCGACGCCAAGACCATGGACCGCTGCAAGAACTTCTTTGCGCTGGGCATGACCTACTGGCTCTACAACCGCTCGATGGATCTGACGTACAAGTGGATTGAAGACAAGTTCAAGACCAAGCCGTTGCTGGTCGAAGCCAACAAGATGGCCATGCGCGCGGGCTATAACTATTGCGAAGCGACCGAGGCGTTCCAGGTCAGCTACGAAATCCCGCCCGCCAAACTGGTCCCCGGCACGTATCGCAATCTCAGCGGAAATCAGGCTCTGGCTATCGGCTTTGTCGCTGCCTCACAGAAGGCAGGACTGCCGCTGTTCCTCGGGTCGTATCCAATTACTCCCGCGTCCGATATTCTTCACGAGCTTTCGATGTACAAGAATTTCGGCGTAATGACTTTCCAGGCGGAAGACGAAATTGCCGCCATTACTTCAGCGATCGGCGCTGCTTATTCCGGCTCGCTGGCGTTGACGACAACTTCCGGCCCCGGCATGGCTCTCAAGACCGAAGCGATGGGGCTGGCGATCATGGTGGAATTGCCGCTGGTAATTTGCGACATCCAGCGCGGCGGCCCTTCCACCGGCCTGCCAACCAAGACCGAACAAGCAGACCTGCTGCAAGCTATGTTCGGACGCAACTCGGAGTCGCCGATTCCGGTTCTTGCGCCTGCAACACCAGGCGATTGCTTTTGGATCGCCGTGGAAGCTTCGCGCATCGCCCTGAAATACATGATTCCCGTTATCATCTTGTCTGACGGCTATCTGGCCAACGGCGCTGAGCCGTGGCGGATTCCCGGCGTGGACGAAATTCCGGGGATCGAAGTGAAATTTACAACCGATCCCGTTGGATTCCTTCCCTACAAGCGCGATCCCAACACCCTGGCTCGTCCGTGGGCGATCCCTGGCACACCCGGCCTCGAACACCGCATTGGCGGAATCGAAAAGCAGGACGTCACCGGAAACGTCAACTACGAACCGATGAACCACGAAAAGATGGTTCGAATCCGCGCGGCTAAAGTGGAAGGCATCGCTCAGGATATTCCGGACGTGGTTCCCGCCGGCGATCCTGACGGCGACTTGCTGATCGTCGCGTGGGGTTCCACCTACGGCGCGATCACGGCAGGAATGAAATCCGCGCGCGACAAGGGACACCGCATCGGCCACGTGCATTTGCGCCACTTGAATCCTTTCCCGAGCAATCTGGGAGAAGTCCTCGGACGCTACAAGCAGGTTCTGGTCCCGGAGATGAACATGGGCCAGTTGCTGATGCTGCTTCGCGCTAAGTTCCTGGTGGACGCGCAAGGGTACAACAAAATTCAAGGGCAGCCCTTTAAGCAATCGGAAATCGAAGGAAAGATCGAAGAACTTCTGGGCTAAGGCCCGAAATAATATTCTGGAGACCAGAAAAATGACTACGGCATCGCTTCCAGTACTGACCAAGAAGGATTTTCAGACCGACCAGGAAGTCCGCTGGTGTCCCGGCTGCGGAGATTACGCCATTCTCTCCGCCGTGCAGGCCGTTTTCCCCGAACTGGGGATTCCCCGCGAAAAGTTCGTAGTGATTTCCGGGATCGGCTGCTCGAGCCGTTTCCCCTATTACATGAACACTTTCGGCTTCCACACGATTCACGGACGCGCTCCGGCCGTGGCTACCGGCGTGAAGATCGCCCATCCTGAATTGGAGGTCTGGGTGGCGACCGGTGATGGCGATTCGCTCGCCATCGGCGGCAATCACACCATTCATATGCTGCGCCGCAACGTTGGCATCAAGGTGCTGATGTTCAACAACAAGATTTACGGGCTGACCAAGGGACAGTATTCGCCGACCTCAGAATTCGGCAAGAAGACCAAGTCCACTCCGTTCGGCACCGCCGACCGGCCGTTCAATCCGCTTGGCCTCGTCATTGGCGCGGACACATCGTTTGTCGCGCGTTCGGTGGACGTCTTCCAGCAGCACCTGAAGGATACGCTGCGCAAGACTGCTGCGCACAGCGGCTCCGCCTACGTGGAAATACTGCAGAACTGCAACATCTTCAACGATGGCGCGTGGTTCGATTTGACCGAGAAAGACGCCCGCGTCGATCACATCGTCCAACTCGAACACGGCAAGCCGTTGATCTACGGGAAGAACCGAGACAAGGGCATTCGCCTGAATGGAATGGAACTGGAAGTCGTTCATCTGGGCAACGGCAATGGGCTCACCGAAAAAGATTTGCTGATCCACGATGAGACCAACCCGAACCCGGCCTACGCTTTCCTGCTCGCGCAGATGGAAGATATGCCCGGATTCCCCACTCCCATCGGCGTGCTGCGCTCCTGGAATCGCGATCGCTACGAAGATGTGATGGCGAATCAAATCAAGGACGTCATCGCCAAGCGCGGCGCGGGAGACCTTTCGAAACTCCTCCGCTCCGGCGATACGTGGGAAGTCCGGTAAGTTAAGACCCACATTTTATCATTCAAGGCGGCCCGAAACATTGGGCCGCCTTTTTTGTTATTGACCAAGATCTGGTCCGGTGAGAAATGACGAGAACGCTCTGCTATTTCCGACTTCTTGCGAGAACTATTATTTGGCCTCATAACTTGTGTCGCACCTACGGTGCTTGTCACCTGTGGTGTTTGCTTTCCCACCCCTTACGGGGTGGGCTACATTGTTTCGCGCCTCCGGCGCTGCTTTTCGACTTACGAACCACTATTTATATTTTCAATTTTCGAGTGGAAGGGGCCGAGTGAAAATCCGGTTCCGGCCGCGCCAAGGCCGGAGCGCCGGAGGCGCGAAATAACGTAGCCCAGCGCGGAAGCGCTGGGTCACGACAGAGCCACACGTAAGCGCCGTAGGTGCGGAAAAAGCCTCTCAACCCCGTCGATGCATCCAACAGAGTCTCAATAGCGACCGCAAGCTATCCCAAGGCTCGCAAAATTGGTGCAGAAATATTGAATGAGGCGATACACAGAAATACCCAAAACAATCGGACGGGAAAATTGTAGGGAATGTGGAACCGCGCGTGAAACGCTACTGCCGCGAGCTGGCGACCATAGCTGACGTGCGAACCTCGGCGGTTCGCCTGGCGAAATAATTCTCATCGTTCAGCTGGCGATAAATTTTCCCGGCGACGCCCGCTGCGAATGCGCCCTTGATCTGGCTGCTGTGGCCGCGCATCAGGATGACGAGAACTATTTTCGGGTGGCTCTGATCCGCGTAGGAAACAAACCAGCCCAGGCGCGAACCGTCCTCCGAGCACGTCCCGGTCTTGCCGAGCGCCTGCTCGTCGTCGGAAATATAGCTGCGGCGCGCCGTTCCGTAGAGCACGGCTGCAAGCATCCCGTCGCGCACTTCCGGCAACAGGGCTTCGATGTTGAGGCTGCGCTTTACGCGCGGCGTAAAATTCAGGCGTTCCTCTTCGCTCCGGGGATATTGCAGGTAGTAGAGCGTGCCGCCATTGGCGATGCTGGAGGCCAGCGCGCCCAATTGCAGCGGCGTCATCTGGATTCCTTCGCCGAAACTGGACATCCGCGCAACGCCGCCATTTGCCGGCGGCTCCATTGGAAATCCGCCAGGATGCTCTTCCGGAATCTGATAGCCGGCCAGTTCGCCCAGGCCAAGCAGGCGCCCGTAGCGCGACACCGTGTCGAATCCCATGCGGCGTCCCAGTTCCTCGAAAAACACGTTATTGGAATGCGCCAGAGCTTCTGTAAGGTTCAGATACTTGCGGGGAGCGACGCGAATCATCGTATCGCGCGTCAGCATACCTTCCTGCAAAGCCGCGACCGCAATCACCGGTTTGATGGTCGAGCAGGGGATAAAGCCCGAAGAAAACGCCAGCTTCTGATTGACGACGGAAAGAATACGCCCGCTGGTTGGATCGATGGCTACTACGGAACCGTTGTAATGACCTAATGCTTCGACGGCAGCCTGGCGCACAACTGGATCGTCGTATTGGACGACATCATCTTTCGCGGAATCGACAAAGGGATCGCCGTAATGGCGCGCGGACGACTTGTGCTTCACAACCGTGCGCATGGCGCGCGGCGATGGCGCCGCTTGGCCGGGAACATTGCCCACAAACAAGGCGCATGCGATTGCGGCTAGAACTCGATGATGGCTGGGTCGGCGTTTCATTCAATTTTTCCCGTTCTGGCCCGATTTCCCGTTCCCTTGCGCGTTTCGAGCTAAGATATTCATTGTAGGAAACTTTTCTGCGAAAGTGCAATAGCTAATCGGACTAAACATACGTACCACGCAATGGGCCGTTCCCTGTACTTTCGTACTAGCCTGAAAACAAACCCTATGTGGATAAATCGACTGTGCGGGGACTGTACCGCAATGGGGTCAATGGTTCAAGAGGAAACGACGCGAAATAGTGTCTGGCGGGTGAACCCTACGCATGTCAACGTCTGTCCGCAGGTCGTCATCTAGAGAATTAAGTGCAGAAGTGCCCCATGCGCGGTCTTGCGCATGGGGTACCCCGTTGAGCAACAATGGCCCCGCAACTATCTGGTTGGACGCGGTTTATTCGCAGCGGCAGCAGCACCTGCGGCGGCAGCGTGAACAGCAGGCTTGTCGCCCTGCGCCGCAGGAGCAGGAGCCGGCGTGCTTTTTTCCGCGCCGGGCGTGGGAATGCCCATCTTCTTTCGCAGCGCGCTCTCGACCTTGTTGCGCACGTCGATATGTTCTTTCAAGAAAAGCCGCGCGTTGTCACGCCCCTGTCCGAGGCGTTCGCCGCCGAATGAAATCCACGTACCGGATTTTTCCAGGATGCCGAGGTCCACGCCGAGGTCAATCAAGTCGCCTTCACGCGAAACGCCTTCTCCGTAGAGAATGTCGAACTCGGCTTCGCGGAACGGCGCGGCAACCTTGTTCTTCACCACCTTGGCGCGGGTGCGCGAGCCGATCACGCGATCGCCTTCCTTGATGGACTGAATGCGGCGAATATCGAGGCGAATCGAGGAATAGAATTTCAGCGCACGCCCGCCGGTGGTGGTTTCCGGATTGCCGAACATCACGCCGATCTTCTCGCGGATCTGGTTAATAAAGATCAGGCAGGTGTTCGATTTCGAAACGATGGCGGTAAGCTTTCGCAGCGCTTGCGACATCAGCCGCGCCTGCAAGCCCATCTGCGGATCGCCCATATCGCCTTCGAGCTCGGCGCGCGGCACCAGCGCGGCCACCGAGTCCACTACGATAATGTCCACGCCGTTCGAACGGATCAGCGTCTCGGCAATTTCCAGCGCCTGCTCGCCGTTGTCCGGCTGCGAGACGAGCAGATTGTCCACGTCCACGCCCAGCTTTCGCGCGTAGATCGGATCGAGCGCGTGTTCGGCGTCGATAAACGCCGCCTGGCCGCCCATCTTCTGCGCCTCGGCGATAATGTGCAGCGTCAAAGTCGTCTTACCGCCCGATTCCGGGCCGTAGATTTCAATCACGCGTCCGCGCGGCACGCCGCCCACGCCCAGCGCCGCATCGATCGAAAGCGCTCCTGTAGGAATTACGCTCACCGGCACCAGCACGTCGCGGTTGCCCAGGCGCATGATCGCGCCCTTGCCATGCTGCTTCTCAATCTGCGAGATTGCCGCTTCCAACATCTTGTTCTTTTCATCCGTCATCGTTCACCTCGAAGGCTAAATTGTCACGTATCGTGACTGCGCGGAGGACGCAGGCCGACCTGCGGAGTCTACTACAAAGCGCTCTGGGCTGCCCAAGTTCATCGCGGAATGCAAGATAACATAAGGCGAAGAAAAAGCAAATACTTTTCATAGCAAAAAATGCTGCAGTCTTTCGCCCTCCACTGCGGCTTCCGCGCGCTCCCTATTTCCCCACCGACACAATCCCAAACGAACCCGCCACCATCTCTCCTCGCAGAGGGAAGCCCGGCGGCGTTCCCGGCGGCGGGGTCGCCGGAGGCGGACCGTATTCCGCGCCCATCACAAAGACGCGGTTGGTTTTGGAGTCCAGCGTCAGAGTCTTGGCATTCGGCATGGTTGGGACGTTTTGCTCGACTTCGAAACTCGTGGGGCTGTTCTCTTTTATGATGGACAGCGTCCCGTCGCGTTGCGCGCTGAATGCTTCCATGGTTTTCGGATTAAACACGGCGCCATCGGTGAAGACGCCGATGGGCAGCGTGGTGATAACGTTCCCGTCGTCGGCATTCAGGATGACCATTACGTTTGGCTTGCGGCATGCGGCGAACAGGATGCGGTTCTTGATGTCCAGCGCGAGTCCTGGGCAGGTGTGGGCTTTGTCCGAGATATCGTAGTGGCGCGTTACGGAAAGCTTGCGGGTATCGATTACCGCGATCTGGTCTTTATCTTCCAGGATGATGAACAGGCGTCCTTTGCCGTCGCTGACGGTTCCCTCGGGCGCTCCACCGGGGTCGATGGTACCCACCACTGTGCCAGTCTTGGCATCGATCACCGTTACGTGGGGGACCGGGTGGCTCAGATCGTAAACGCGGTCATTGAACGGGTCGAACATGATGCTGTCCGGATTGCTTTGCACATCGATTGTCTTGATTGTGGCGAGCGTCCTGCTATCGAACATGAGGATGGGATTGCTGTTGAGGAAGCCGTGATGAAATTTGGAGGCGACGACCACGGCCTTCCCGCTCACCTTGGGAATTTCGCCTACCGGTTCCAGAGTGTCCAGATTGTAGACCGTCAATCTGCCGGCGGGGCCCATGCGCGGAACGTACAGGCGCCGTCCGTCTGCGTCCGCATACAAATAGTCAAAGCCGCCTTCGCCCCCGACTTTGGCCATCTTTAATACCTTATATGGCCCCGGTGCTGCGGACTGCTGGGCCAATCCGATTGCTGTCAACGCCGTGGCCGCTACTGCAACTGCTAGTACCAAAGACACTCGCCGCATTCAATTTCCCCTATGGGTGATTTGGTCCCAGTTTCATGCAAGTTTGAAAATGGTGAGGACAACTTCAGGCGTGCCGAGGCCGTCCATCACGCATTAGTGCCAGTTTTCGCGGGCCAGACTCTCGGCCTAGCGCGTCTTCACATTAAAGAACCAGAACGGATACTCCATGTCGATGAACCAATGCGGCTGTCCCGCAGGGATTACCACCACATCGCCCACCGTGATCCGGTGCGATTCGCCGCCGACGATGCTGGTGCCCATCTTGGTTTCGAGGAACGGCCTGCCGTCAGGAAAATTCTTGATCGTTACATCGTCGGCCAGTTTCCCGCCGGTGACCAGCGTCGCCGATCCCTTTTCGATGTAGATTACATCGGTCCATTCGAGATGAATCTCGGCGTTCATGGGCATTGTGCGAGTGCTCGCCTTGACGCGGAAGCTCTCCGAACCGTAATCGCTGTCGAACAGCGTCTCGCTCTCTCTCTCGTGCTTGAAGGTTGCCTCGACTTCGCTTCTGGAGAAATACCGCACCGGGGGAACCGGCGTCATGGTTCCCGTCTTGGTGACGATCCCGGTGGCGGCAGGCTTTTTCGCTTCATCCTTCTTGCCGGATTGGGCCCAAGCCATGCCTGCGCCAATCAAAATCAGAATGGCCATGATCGATACTGACTTCATTCTTCCTTCCATCCTCGTAATCCTCCCTGTTTTCAATTTAAGGTCTGACAAAACTTAGCGGCACTTTACATTAAAAAACCAGAACGGGCCATCGATGTCGATAAACCAGTGCGGCGTTCCGGCAGGAATCACCACCACATCGCCAACAGTGATCCGGTGGGATTCGCCGCCGATGATGCTGGTGCCCATCTTGGTTTCCAGGTACGGCCGTCCATCGGGCCATGTCTTGATCGTAACGTCGTCGGCCAGCTTTCCGCCGGTGACCAGCGTCGCCGATCCCTTGGTGATGTAAATCACGTCGGTCCACTCCAGATGAATTTCGGCGTTCATGACTTTTGTGCGCTGGCTCGCCTTGACCCTGAAACTCTCTCCGCCGTAGTCGCTATCGAACAGCGACTCGCTGTCTCTCTCGTGATTGAACGTCGCCTCGACTTCCTTCCGGGAAAAATACCGCACCGGGGGAACCGGCGTCATAGATCCAGTCTTGGTGACGATCCCGGAGGCCTCGGGCTTTTTCGCTTCTACCTTGGCCGTTTGAGCCCAGGCCATTCCCGCGCAGATCAACGCCACGATGGCCATCATCGATGCTGACTTCATTTTTCCGTTCATATCCGTAGTCCTCCTCGTTTTTCAAACAAGTCCTGAAATTTCGATGTGAATCCTTGGCTGCGCATCGTACGCTTCCCGCGCCTTTGACACAACGAATTTGCTGTCAGGGAACGGCTTGCTTCCCCACACCCCGGGAATTGCCCACCAGTATCGACGGGATTAAGGGAACATGCGTTGCAAATATTGAAGCCGCATCGTTCCTACGTGGAGTAGCTATAGAATCCCCGCCCGCTCTTGCGCCCGAGCCAACCTGCCGCGACCATTTTGCGAAACAGTGGACATGCGCGGTATTTCGGATCGCCGTAGCCAGTGTGCAGCACTTCGAGGATGCTCACGCAGGTGTCGAGGCCAATCAGATCGGCAAGTTCGAGCGGTCCCATCGGATGATTCATACCCAGCTTCATGACGGCGTCCACGGCTTCGGCTGTTGCGACGCCCTCCATCACGGCGAAGGCGGCTTCATTAATCATGGGCATCAAAACGCGGTTCGAGACAAAACCGGGAGCATCGTTCACCGCGACGGGCTTCTTGTCGATCTTCTCGCATAGCGCCATCGTCGCGTGAAAGGTTTCGTCGCTGGTTTGCAGCGCGCGGATCACTTCAATCAAAACCATCATCGGCACGGGGTTCATGAAGTGCATGCCTATGAAGCGGTCCGGGCGGCTGGTCGCGGCAGCGAGTGTCGTGATCGAAATCGAGGAAGTGTTGGAAGCCAGAATCACTTCGGGGCGCAGCACCTTGTCCGCTTCCTGCAAAACTGCGAGTTTCACATCCAGCCGCTCAGGCACGGCCTCGACGGCGAAATCGGCGCGGGAAATTTGGGATAGATCGGTCGTAGTATGAATTCGGGCGAGGATATTCGGTTTGTCGGCTTCGGCAATCTTGCCTTTTCTCGCTTCGCGATCGAGGTTCTTCGCGATTGTTTCCGTCGCCTTGCTCAGATACGCAGCATCAACGTCGCGCAAAATCACTTCGTATCCCGAGCGCGCAAACGCGTGCGCGATGCCGTTGCCCATGGTGCCGGCGCCGAGGACTGCTATGGTGCGGATCGTCTCGAGGGTCATCTTGTCTCCTGCGACAGGGGATGCTGAGGAAGTATAGGAAGTTGAGGAGGTAAAGGAAATACTGAACTGCGTGGGCGTTGCAATTCGAGGTGTTGCGGCACACGAAAACCAAACCCACACAAGCAATCCTTCGCAAAGCTCAGCATCAAAAGCCTAAGCCATGATTTCGCGGACAATCTCCCGTGCGCGGGTCACGTCCGCAGGACGGACGCAGAGGCGCACGCGATGGCCGGGCTCGTCCGGAATTCGACTGGGAATGCCATTCTCGCGCAGGGCGCTAGCGAGATATTCCGCCATCGATTCATCTTCGCCGGTCCACGCTTCGGATGTGGCGTCGTTGGCATCCCAATAATGAGGCAGGGATGGCTTCGGGTCTTGTCGGTTGCGATCGTGCTCCGAACGATCCTCCTGAATCGTAGGAACATTCTCTTTGCCCTCGACCCACTCGAGCGCGCCGTTGGCCCGTTCCAGGTCGGAGTCGTGGACGCGGATTTCGAAGCCTGCAACGGCCTCCAGATAATATGGCAGCGAAGATAGGAAGCCGCCCCTGGGATCGTGGGCCTGCGAGTGCCAGAAGCGGATACCCTCGTCGCGCAGAGCCGCCTGCAAGGCAGTGAATTTCGTCGGGTCAGAGCCGCGCCAAAGGACTTTGAGAGAATCATCGGTCATGGGTTAATTGTGGGGGACGGCATTGCCACGCCCCTACGATCATACAACGTCGTGGAAGGATCCGGGCCGGGGCTTATCGTTCAACAGCCAGCGCCACGGCATTGCCGCCGCCCAGGCACAGCGCGGCAATTCCGCGATGCACGTCGCGGCGCTGCATTTCGTAAAGCAGCGTCGTCAGAATGCGCGCGCCCGATGCGCCGATGGGATGGCCGATCGCGACGGCGCCGCCATTCACATTCACCTTCACTGGATCGAGATGAAGCTCCCGCGTGACGGCGATTGCGGCAGCGGCGAATGCTTCATTCAGTTCGACCAAATCGACATCGCGGTCGCGGTCCCATCCCGTCTTTTCCAGGAGCTTTTCGACAGCGTACACCGGCGCCATCATGATCCATTTGGGATCGACGCCGCTTACGGCTTGCGCAACGATCCGCGCCATCGGCGTCTTGCCCAGGCTCGTCGCGTTGCGTTCGCTAGTGACGACGAGAGCCGCTGCCCCATCGTTGGTGCCGGGGGCGTTGCCCGCAGTCACCGTGCCGTCCTTCTTGAACGCCGGCTTCAATTTCGCGAGCGCTTCGAGCGAGGCATCTTCGCGCGGCGATTCGTCGTACTTGACGACAACTGGATCGCCCTTTTTCTGCGGGATTTCGACCGGAACAATCTGCGATTCGATGAAGCACGATTTCCTGGCGCGCACGGCTCGCTGATGGCTTTCAAGAGCGAAGCGATCCTGTTCCTGCCGCGTGATTCCGTATTTGTCCGCCACCAGCTCGGCGGTGATGCCCATGTGAAAATTGTTATAAACGTCCCACAATCCGTCGCGAATCATCGAGTCCACAATTTCCGCGTTGCCGAATCGGTAGCCTGCGCGAGCCCCCGGCAGCAGGTACGGGCAGTTGGACATGGACTCCATTCCGCCTGCGACGACAATTTCGGCTTCCCCCAGCACAACACTCTGTCCCGCCAGCGCCACGGCCTTCAATCCCGACCCGCACACCTTATTGATCGTCATCGCCGCGACGCGCACATCGAGACCGCCGCCCAGTCCGGCCTGCCGCGCGGGGTTCTGTCCCAATCCCGCCTGCACTACGTTGCCCATCAGAATCTCGTCCACCGATTTCGGATCGATCCCCGCGCGGCGCACGGCTTCCGCGACGACTTTAGATCCCAACTGTGTTGCAGACAGCGGGGCAAGTGCTCCCTGAAATTTTCCGATCGGTGTGCGCACGGCGCTCAGAATTACGGCTTGGTCCATGGCAAAACTCCTCGTGGCGACGGCATGTGGGTGCGGACGTCAAAAGCGAACTCATCTTCTATTATGGAGGGGGAATAGGCAAGCCACGACGCATGGCAATTTCTGGTCCCGATGGAGTCGTATCCTAGCCAGTCTTTCGAACGGGCTTGATTACAGGCTTGAGGTGGAAACACAGCCTTTCTGCCTGCGTCATTTTTCGGCCTGCAATCTTCCGGAAAATTCGTTCAATGGGAATCTCCTTCACACGGGGGCCGGGGGCACGGTGAATCATATCCCCACCTTTCTGCGTTCAGTCTGCTCAGGGCATCCTACTGGGATATTTATACCAACTCGTGTAATTTTAAAAGCTGTTATATATTCTTTTGCTATTCCAGGCAATACTTTTCTCGGTTGAATGCCTCACAAAGATCTTCGTGATACGATTCCATCCCAGAGCGCACAATTGATGGCAAATCTTTTCGACCACGCCGGAGCGCCCGCCCCGGGAATCCAGCTGAACCCCGAGCAGCGCGCCGCAGCTCATCACGGCGAGGGCCCGCTCGTTGTAGTAGCCGGGGCTGGCACCGGAAAGACACGCGTCATAACCGAGCGCATCCGCTATCTCCTCGAAACGCAGCCGGACTTGACCGGGGAGGAAATCCTGGGGCTGACGTTTACCGACAAAGCCGCTGCGGAGATGAAACACCGGGTGGTCGCAGCCTCGCGCGAACGCGGCGAAGCGCAGGTCGAGCGCGCCGAAAAAGTGACGCTCAGCACGTTTCACTCGTTTTGCAACGCGCTGCTGCAGCAAGTCAATCCGGATCTGAAGCCCATCGATTCGATCGACCACTGGATCCTGCTGCGGCGCAATCTGCCCGTCCTGCAACTCGAACACTATCGTCGCCTGGCAGAACCGGGCCAGTTTCTCGGCGATTTCGTACAATTTTTCTCGCGTTGTCAGGACGAACTGGTCTCGCCGGACGATTTCCAGCGGCATGCCGACCTGAAGGGCGAGGAATTCAGCCGAGTCCGGGCAGCGATGCAGGACGATGAGCTCGTCCTGCGCGACCTGGAAATCGCCAAGCTCCAGGAAATCGCGCGAGCCTATCGCGCGAGCGATTTGTTGCTCCGAGAGCGCAAGCTGCTCACCTTCGGCACACAGATCATGGACGCCGTCATGCAACTCAAAAATGACAGCGCCCTGCTGGAACAGCTCCGCGCGCGCTATCGCTACATCCTGGTGGATGAGTTTCAGGACACGAACATCGCGCAGCTCGAACTGCTGTGGCTGCTCGGCGGAGACCGGCCCAACTTAGTCGTGGTGGGAGATCACCGACAGGCGATTTACCGTTTCCGTGGTGCGTCCTTCGGGAGCTTCACGATTTTTCTGAACCGTTTTGCCGGGACTTCGCGCGCCGCGCACGATGAATTGCTGCGCCCGCTCACGCTCAACTACCGTTCCGCGGGCCGCATCCTGCGCGTCGCGGGACAGGCCATTCGCCACAACGAAAAGCCGGTCAACATTCCCGAATTCCCTCTTACCCCCGTCCGTGATGACGGCGAAAAGGTGCGAATCGTCACGCACGCTTCGAGTGAGGACGAGGCCAACTGGGTCGCCGTCGAAATCGAGCGACTGCATCGCGCCGGCGCCAGGTGGCGAACATTTGCCGTGCTCTATCGCGGCCACGCGCATCGCGACAAGCTGGTGGAAGTCCTGAAGACGCGCAAGATTCCGTTCGTCATCAAGAATCTTTCAATTCTGTCGCACCGCCTGGTCCGCGACCTGATCGCATATCTTCGCTTGATCGATCAGCCCTCGGACGAAGTCGCCTTCGCGCGTGTGCTGGCCATGCCCGCATGGGGCTGCGAGCCGAGCGATCTGGTGCGTCTGGAGGAGCGAAAAGCGAAGAGCAAAGGCCAGACGCTGTGGGACACGCTGCAGTCCGCGCAAAACGAACCGCCCTTCTCCGGTGGTGATCATCATGTAGGGGACCTCATCGACCTGATTAGCGATCTGCGAAAAAAGGCACACCGCCTGACCGCAGCCGAACTATTCGATGAGCTGGCCGAGGCTTTGCACATCGATTCCGACATCTCTTCGGAAGACCGAAAATATTTCGATCGCCTCGCTCAGTTCGTACGCGAGTGGCAGCCCAAGAGCGAAACGCAGCGCCTGAAAGAGTTCGTCGAGTACCTGGATTATTTCGATCAGGCCGGCGGCTCGATCAACCTGGAACAGGAGTCTGGTGACGCCGTGCAATTGATGACCGTCCACGCCGCGAAGGGCCTCGAATTCGACCACGTGTACGTGCTGCGATTAGTCCAGCGGGGATTCCCATTGGGTGAGCGGTCGCATGTGCTCGAATTTCCTCGGGAATTAATGAAGGAAGAACAACCGCAGGGCAGCTTCCACATTCAGGAGGAGCGCCGCCTGTTTTACGTGGCGGTGACACGCGCGCGCCAGCGGCTGACGCTCAATACCGTCGAGCACAAACGTTCGAAACCTTCCCCGTTTCTCGACGACATCCTGATGGACGCCCAAATCAAGCGCCGCGACATCGAGCAAATCGCTCCTCCACCCGCGAGCGCTCCGGCTTCTGCTTCCGAACCCTCGCCCACGCTATTCGAACTCCCGCAGCGCAAAACGCGGATCGGCTCGCAAATCGGCCACTGGGCGCTCACCTACCGGCCTCCTGTATCGGAGCCCCTGCAACTCAGCCCTTCGGGCATCGACATGCTTGGATCGTGCCCGCAGAAATATCTATTCGGCCAAGCCTGGGGCCTCCGGGGCGGGCCTGCCGCCGCCATGAGCTTCGGCAGCGTAATGCACAACACGATCAAATATTTTGTCGGAGAAATTGCGAAAGGTCACACGCTGCCGTTCGAAGAGATCCAGAAGAAATTCGACCTCGAATGGACCTCCGCAGGGTTCGAAGACGATTATCAGGAGCAGGAGTACAAGAAGGACGGCTTGGCCCAACTGCGGGCATTCCATGCGACCACGCTGGCCGCGCCCCCAGAAGTCATCGCGCAGGAAAAACCGTTCGAACTGCCGATGGAAAACAACGTGATCCTGACCGGACGCATGGATCAGGTGAATCGCATCGCCCCCGGCGAGGAAGAAATAGTGGATTACAAGACCGGCAAGCCGAAAGACGACGACAAGGCCAAGAAAGATTTGCAGTTAAGCGTCTATGCGCTCGCCGCACGGGAAGTGTTCGACTGGAATCCGACGAGGCTGACGTTCTACAACCTGCAAACCAATCAGGCCATCAGTTCGACCCGCGACGACAAGAAACTTAACAAGGTGCGCGCGGAAATTCAGGAAGCGGCCGCCGACATCCGTGCCGGAGAGTTCCCTCCCAAGCCCGGCTTCTTTTGCAAGTTCTGCGATTACGAATCCATTTGTCCAGCACGAGAGCAAGGCACAGCGGCCAGCGCTTCGGGCGAAGAGTAGCTCCCACCGCCCACGCCCGGGATGCTTCTTCGTTTTTAAGGAATATCGTTCAAGTAGTAGCCATCGCGGGCAAGCATGGAAAGCCCCGGACGCCTCACACGCACTTCAATCGCATGGTACGGCACCGAACGATCGGTCCTCGCCCCCGAATAGGCAATCGTGTATTGGTTGCGCGCCTGTTCCGAAACGCGCGGGTAGAGTCCTTCGAGGTCTTCGCGGCTGGACGCATAAAAAATATCCCCTCCCGTCGCGTGAGCATATTTGCCAATAATATTGTTCCCAAGAAATGTGATGCCTCGATTGAGATTGGCTTCTCCGACGCCTATCACGTAAACGGATATGTCCGCCGAGAGAAGCAGCTTCAGTGTTTCCTCATAACTGTGCGTGTTGTTCTTGGCGTTCTGCCCGTCGGAAACCAGAAAAATGATCTTGCGCCGCTCATGAGGACGGTCGCGCAACTGCTCTGCCGCGGCGTAGATCGCGTCATTAATGTGCTTGAAGTTGGGATGCCCGATCCCCATGGCCGAAATCTGCGGAGAGCCCGTCGGCGCCTGCGTATTCACGCGCGGCTCGCCGGTCATCACGGCAGAGCCGACGCCCGGAAACGAACTGCTCAGGTCGATCCGCTTGAGCTGCGTGAGCATCACGTCGGTATCAGCAATAAATTCGGGATCGGAAATCAACTCGGGAACCTGATCGAAGCGCCAGATCGAAACCTCGTCGGACCCGGTGAACCCTGCCGCGATCGTCTGCAGGGTTTTCTGGACGCGGTTCGCCGTACTCTGTTTCAAATCATTGTCGATCAGAATGGCGGCCGACAGCGGAAATGCATCCACTGAAAACAATGCGATTTTCTGTTCGATGCCATCTTCAAAGATTCGGAAATCGTTCTGCTGGAGGTCCGACACTAATTCCCCGGAACTGTCTTTCACGGTGACGGGCACAACGACCAGCGATACCGTCGTTCGAATTCGCGCCCGAGGGTCGTCGGGCGGCGTTGACGGTGTTGCGGGCGTTGCGGGTGCCCGCGACGGCACAGGAGTCTTAGGCTCAGGAGGTTGTTCTGTCGGTTTCCGCAAGGTCGGCGCCGGTTCGGAAGATTGATCGGGCGGCGTCTTAGATCCTTGCGGCATCGCCAAACCCAGACTGGCGGCGCAAAGCGTGAGTCCCACCACCAGGAATTTTCGTGGACATTTCATTCGTGTGCCGTCACTATTTCCCGCAGGGGCCGGACATCTGCTCCCACGCATCTTAAATTTCCGGTGCTGCATCCTACCCTGCAAGTTCGAACCATGTCTGGAGGAAGTATACAATGCGCATCCGGGCGGCGGTCTCAGTTCTGTGCATAACGGCGATTGCCGCGGGTCTGGTGTACGCCGCGCCGCCGGCACAAATTCGCGTGCAGGTCAACCTGGTCAATCTCTTTGCCACTGTCCGCGATAAGCATAAAGCGATCGTCACCGGCCTAAAGATGGATGACTTCCAGGTCTTTGAGGATGGCCAGCCTCAGGAAATAACCAATTTCTCCGCCGACTCGAATCTTCCCATCACGCTCGGCATATTGCTGGATACCAGCGGCAGCGAAAGCTTCATGCTGTCCGCGGAAAAAGACGCAGGGTCGCGCTTCCTGGAGCGCGTGATGCGCAAGGGCGACCTCGCCATGGTCATGACCTTCGACACCGACGTGGACCTGCTTGCCGATTTCACCGAAGACCGCAGCAGGCTCGACAGAGCCATCAACCGCGCCCAAATCAATGCACCGGGAAGCGGCGCAATCATCGCGCAAGGGCCGCTCCCGAGCAGTGGCAGCGGCGGCACCGACTTCTATGACGCCGTTTACCTCGCCGCCCACGACAAACTCTCCAGTGAAGCCGGGCGGAAAGCCATGATTATACTGACCGACGCCGAAGACACCGGCAGCAGACTAAGGTTGCAGGATGCCATCGAAGCCGCGCAACGCACCGACACGGTCGTGCATATCCTTCTCGTTGCGGCCGATGGAGGAGATCAGGGCGTGGCCAAGAAACTCACCGATGAAACCGGCGGACGCATGATTGTGGTCCGCAATGAGAAAAATCTCGAGCAGGCGTTCGATCAAATTTCCGAGGAATTGCGAAGCCAGTACACCATCAGCTACGTTCCCTCCAACAAAGCGCACGACGGCGGCTACCGGAAAATCAGACTGGACATGAAGAACAAGGATTACTCGGCCCTCACCCGCCGCGGCTATTACGCGCCCAGCAATTAGCGGCAATCAAACCTTATGGATTTGCAGGAGAGTTGGGAGACTGCAGTGACGGAGGCGTCGCCACCGAATAGTAGCCTTTGCGGGTTCGAACGATAACATCTTTCCGGCTTACCTGGATCTTAATCGTGTGGAATTTTCCGTCGGCACCGCGTCCGGCGGGACTGTAGGCAAGCGCATACTGGTGCCGCAACTCATCCCCAATATCCAGGAACGATTGCCCTAAATCATCGACTCGGTAAGGGAAAAAAGCGCGCCCGCCGGTTTCGAGGGCCAGTTGTTCCAGTACCTTGTCCCCTTCGTCTTTCAAATACTTCCGATTGGTTCGCTTCGAGGCATCTGTCTGTTCCTCGGCATTAATCCATTGCGTGCTGGTGCTGATCGTATAGACGATCACGCCTGCGCGCTGCGCCATCTCCACGGCTGCGCCGCGCGAGCGATTGCTGCTGTTGTCGTCGCCATCGGAAATGACCACCAGCACGCGCCGCACATCCGGATTCGGGCCTCGCGGGAGTGGGGATTTATTCAGCAATTTGTCGCTGGCGGTGTAAACCGCGTCATAGAGCGAAGTGCCGCCGCCGGCTCGTTGCTTCAAAATGGCGTCGCGGAGGTCGCCGGTGTCAAAAGTGAAATCCTTGATGACTTGAGGACCGTCGTCAAAAGTCATCAGGAATGCCTGGTCCCTATCACCGCGCAACGCATTAAAAATAAAATCAATGGCGGCATCCTGCTCGAATTTCAGCCGGTCGCGAATGCTGTTCGAAGTATCCAGCACCATCCCGATGCGCAAAGGCAAGTCGGTGGGCTGGCTGAAGGAGGTGATCTCCTGCTGCGCGCCATCGTCAAAAACCTTGAAGTCCTGTTTAATCAGATCGGTGACAAGTTTTTCGCGTTTGGTCACCACGCTGAACAGGACGTCCACCAGGTTGACGTTTCGAACGATTTTCCCCTGTTGACCTGCTTGGTCTTTCGCTGGTGGCGGGGGAGGCTGCTGAGGCTGTTGCGCGCGCACGGCGGCCACCGCGAGCAGCAAGATGGGAACCACAATTCGAAGCACACGTTTTTTCATGGCGTCACAGGTACGGCGCAAGGGCAGCGTCGATCTCCGACCCGCGCCACCCCAAAGTAGCTGCAATCTGGTCAAAGTATACCCGCAAATCCGCCGGCAGCGGAGCGCGAACTTCGATCCACGCGCCGCTCGATGGATGCGAGAATCCCAGACGCGAGGCATGCAAGAAATTGCGTTCCAGCAGCGGAAGAGTGCGCGTCCCGGCGCGAATTCCGCGCGGCGCTCCGTACAGCGTGTCGCCGACAACCGGATGGCCGATCGCCGCAAAGTGCGTGCGAATCTGATGTGTGCGCCCGGTGTGTAACGCAGTTTCGACAAGCGTGCAGCGGTCCAGTCGGGCAATCACACGCCAGTCCGTCCGCGCGTGGCGTCCCGTTCGCTGGCGCGCCGTCATCCGCGTACGGCGATTGGGATCGCGCGAAATCGGCAGCGTGATTGTGCCGGAATCGCGCGGCATTTTTCCATGCACCAGAGCGAGATAAATTTTGCGGACATTGCGCGATCGGAATTGATCGGAGAGATTTTCATGCGCCGAGTCATTCCTGGCAACCACCATCGCGCCGGAGGTCTCTTTGTCGAGTCGATGAACGATGCCTGGACGGAGAGTGCCGCCCGCGCCGGAAAGTTTTCCTAGGCGATGCAACAGAGCATTAACCAGCGTGCCCCGCGCGTGCCCTGCGCCCGCATGTACCACCATCCCCGCCGGTTTGTTCACCACGACGAAGTCGTCGTCCACCATCAGGATTTCAAACGGCAGGTCTTCCGGTTCGGCGACCAGCGCGGGGCGGGGCAAAACTTCATATTCGATTGCCTCCCCAGCCGCAACCCGATGGGAAGCTTTTGCAGTCCTCTCATTGATGCGAACTTTTCCGTCGCGAATGAGCTCCTGAATCCGCGTGCGGCTTAAAGCCGGGACGCGCTGGGCAAGAAATAGATCCAAACGCCGTCCCGCGTCTCCCGATGCCGCAATCAATTTTTGTTGCCCTGGAACATTTTCCGTCATGGAAGTAGCACAGACTTCAGTCTGTGCGCTCTTGGTTTTGGTTCGACCAACGAACCCAACCCCGCACAGACTGAAGTCTGTGCTACTGGTAGACGCACTCTTCAAAAAGCTATATCTCAAGCGTTTAAGCGAAACATCGCCCTTGCAGTCGATCCATGCTCAATCAGCGGAATCACTGTGTTCTCTGCCGCCAAGGATCAACTCAATCAGTACCAGCACCGCCCCAATTGTGATCACCGAATCCGCGACATTGAACGCCGGCCACCGATAGGTGCACAGGCGTACTTCCACAAAATCGGTCACGCCGCCGTACAGCAGGCGATCGAGCGCATTCCCCGCGGCTCCGCCCAGAATCAAAGAAATTCCGGCGGTGGCCAGATGTCCGCCTGCCCGGCCAGTCACCAATAGCCACACGAGCAATGCCATGACCGCACCGGAGCTTATCAGCAACAATGGCTTAAGCCATGGCGAACTTGAATCGGAAAACAGGCTAAACGCGATGCCAGGATTCTTGGTGTGAACCAGAACCACGATGTCCGAAATAATGGGCAAGCGAAAGAACGGACTACTGGTGTAGCGCTCGATCGCAAACTTGGTCGCGCGGTCCAACAGCAGCGCTCCGAACGACAACCACAGCCAGCGTGCGCCGGCCCTGCCGGTCATCAGGACCCAGCTCCGACGCCGGCAGTCCCTGCCTGCCCCTCGATTTCGTCGAGCGCCTTCACGCAGCGTTCGCAAACCGTCGGATAATCGGCGCTATCACCTACGTGCGTCGAATAATTCCAGCAGCGTTCGCACTTGGTCCCGTCAGCGCGGTGCACAGCAACAGTGAGTCCCGGCAGCAACTCGGACTTCTGTGCACCCTCCGACGGCGAACCAGTAAGCTCCACCTGCGATACGATGAAAAGCCCCGGAAGCCATGCCCCATATTGATCGAGCAATGGAGCGATATCCTCGCCTGCACTGAGGGAAACCTTCGCTTCCAGCGCCCCGGAAATCGTTTTCGCATTGCGAGCGGCTTCCAAAGCACGCAGCACTTCGGTTCGCACCGCCAATAGCTTCTCCCAGGCTGCCGCCTTTCCAGGATCAAGCGGCGAGCCGAGTTCGCCAGATGTAGGAAACAGCGCCATGTGCGCGCTTGCGGGATCGCCCGAAACAAACGGGAAATGCCGCCAAATTTCTTCGGAACTGAATGCGAGAATCGGAGTCACCAGCCGCAGCAATGCCTTCGCAATGCGATATACGGCGGTCTGCGCCGAGCGCCGAGCGCGGTTTCGCGGAGCGAACGTGTACAGCCGGTCCTTCAGCACATCGAAATAAAATGCGCTGAGGTCCACGACGGCAAAATCGTGCAGCGCGTGGAAGACTCGGTGAAATTCAAAATTCTCATACCACTTGCGGCACTGCGCCACCAGGTCCGCCGTGCGCGAGAGCATCCAGCGGTCCAGTTCCTCCATCTCGCCATCGGGAATGCAATCGGTCGCGGGATTGAAATCGGCAAGATTGCCGAGCGCGAAACGGAACGTGTTGCGCAGCTTGCGATACGCCTCGGAAAGCTGCGTCATCACGTTGTCGGACATTCGCACGTCGGCGGTGTAATCCTGCGAAGCGACCCACAGACGCAGCAGGTCCGCGCCCCATTTTTCGCAGACTTCAGTGGGCAGCACGACGTTGCCCAGCGACTTCGACATCGGCTGGCCTTTCGCGTCGAGCGTCCAGCCATGCGTGAGAACGTGCCGGTACGGCGCGCCATTCCGGACCGCGACGCCGACGAGCATCGAACTGTGAAACCATCCGCGATACTGGTCCGGGCCTTCGAGGTACATATCCGCGGGCCACGGAAGTTCTTGCCCCGAAGAATCGAGCCGATTCAGCACGGCCAGATGCGAGGAGCCGGAATCGAACCACACGTCCAGAATGTCGGTTTCCTTGCGCCAGTCCGATGCGCCGCAACTACACTTCGTCCCTGCGGGTAGCAACTCCTCGACGGTATGCGTGAACCAGGCGTCCGCGCCTTCGCGCGTGAACCATTCCCGCACCAGCGCATGTAGCGCCGCGTAATCGTCAAACTGCTTGCCGCACTTGTTGCAATACAGGATCACCAGCGGCACGCCCCAATATCGCTGCCGCGAAACGCACCAATCGGGCCGCTCCGCAATCATCGAATGGATTCGCTCGGCGCCCCATTCGGGCGTCCATTTCACTTTGGAAATTTCCGCCAGCGCTCGCGGCCGGATCGCGCCGCTTCCGTCGCGTCCCGTACTGTCCAGATCGATGAACCACTGCTCAGTCGCGCGGAAGATGACAGGATTGTGGCAGCGCCAACAGTGCGGATAGCTGTGCGAAAGTTTCTGTTCGCCGAGCAATGCACCGCGGTCCCGCAGCAACTCAACCACAATTGGATTGGCCTGGAATACGGTCTTCCCTTTGTACTCAGGCAGACCTTCGAGATAGCGTCCGTGGTCATCTATAGGCGCGTACGCTTCGATGCCATATTTCTGCCCGGTTTGGAAATCCTCGACACCGTGCCCCGGCGCGGTATGCACGATCCCCGTGCCTTGATCCAGCGTGACGTAATCCGCCAGCACCGCCGGCACGACCAAATCCAAGAACGGATGCTTGAATTTCAATTCGGCGAGGTCGCTGCCCTTCCACGGACCGCGCACGGTTTCCGTTTCCAGTTTCAATGCGTCCAGCGCCGGGCCAACCAAATCCGCAGCCAGCAGTAACGCCCCTGCGGCAGTTTCGACCGCAACGTAATCGTAGTCAGGATGAAACGCGAGCGCGCGGTTATGAGGCAGCGTCCAGGGAGTGGTTGTCCAGATCACAGCGGACACGTTCGAACCGAGTTTTTCAGCCGCAGTTCCCGGCTCGACAGCAAACTTCACCCAGATCGACGGGCTGGTGTGATCTTCGTACTCGACTTCTGCTTCCGCCAGCGCCGTGGAATCGACGATGCACCAGTACACAGGCTTCAGCCCACGGTACACGTAGCCTTTTTCGAGAAACGTGACAAACGCGTCGGCAATGGTCGCCTCATACTGCGGACTCATCGTCAAGTATGGGTCTTCCCATTGGCCGAGAACGCCCAGTCGCTTGAAATCCCGCCGGTGCTGATCCACATAGCGCGATGCAAATCCCCGGCACATGCGCCGGAATTCTCCGGGAGGCACGCTCCCCTTTTTCCCGCCAAGTTCCTTCTCCACCTGCGTTTCGATCGGCAGGCCGTGGCAATCCCATCCGGGCACGTACGGAGCGCGGAATCCGGCCATGGTCTTGGACTTCACAATCATGTCTTTTAAAATCTTGTTCAGGCCGGTGCCAAGGTGAATCGTCCCGGTCGGATACGGCGGCCCGTCATGCAGCACATACGTGGGCGCGCCGGCGCGCGCTTCCTGAATGCGATGGTAGAGCTTCTTCTCCTCCCATTCGGCAAGCTGCTTGGGTTCGTTCTGCGGAAGGCTCGCCTTCATCGGGAAGGAAGTCTTCGGCAGATTCAATGTACTTTTCAAATCGACAGTTTTGGGCATAAGTTGGCTATTGGAGGCGCAGCGGGAAAATTACATCCCCCATCCCTATCTCGCCCCGTCGAGAAACCTTCTTCCTCGTGGTTGCGTCACAATGTTACAATGGAATTGGCGTCATGTCAGCCGTGTGCCGCCGGGCATCCATTCCTGCCGCCCAGGAATCACAGCTTTAGGGGGGATACTGCGGCAGGATGAGACAGGAATCATTGAGTACAATTTCGCCCAAATGGAGTGATCCGGGTACGCCTCCGCCGAAGGTGACGCTGCCTGCCGGTGAATCTGCCCCGCGCCTCGCCGGATCGCAAAAACCTCTCTCCCGAGGCTTTTTTTCCAACTTGAGGGATTTCCTCGCTGAGCGTCCGATCAAAGTTCCCAAGAATGGCCAAGGCGCTGTTTTCACGCCGGAAGGTTTCGGAAGCGGCGTCGCCGACAATTTTAAGGAATGGTTCAAGCCCACGCCGAAGGCCGTCTCTTCGCGCATGACGGTCGATTGGCAACCGACCTCGAAAGTCCTCTGGCAGAATATTCGGGACCTGATTTCCCCGCCGAAGCTGGCTCCGCTCAAAGTGACTAGCAAATCGGTCAAAGTAAAAGATATCTGGAGCAAGGACGAAGCCTTCGGTCCTGCGCAGGCCATAGCTCTGGGCGTTCACATAGCCATCACCGTACTGATCCTGTCTCCGTTGATGTACTCGGTGGTGAAAAAGGCGACTGCGAATCCTGTCAACAACACGCTGATCACCCCCATCGATATTTCCGACTACGCCATGAAGCTGCCCCCCGGCAAGGATAAAGCTGGAGGAGGCGGTGGCGGCGGCGAGCGAAATCCCATTCCTGCGACCAAGGGAAAATTGCCAAAGTGGAGCATGACGCAGATTGCTCCTCCCATGGTCCATACCCAGCCCGATTCGAAGTTCGAAGCGACTTTGCTTGGACCTCCGGACCTGAAAATCCCCAGTCCTAACCTGGATAACTTCGGCGATCCACTCGCCAAGATGGTGAACGGCTCAGGTGGGCCGGGCGGCGGAAGTGGCATCGGGAGCGGCACCGGTACCGGTATTGGCAGCGGCGAAGGTGGCGGACTCGGTCCGGGAACCGGCGGCGGCACCGGCGGCGGATATTTTCATCCGGGAACCGGCGGGGTCGGCTACCCAGCCTGCGCGTACTGCCCCGATCCGAAATATTCAGAAGAAGCCCGCAAGGCGAAATATCAGGGCACGGTCGTCCTTCAGGCAGTCATAACGCCCGACGGCCGGGCGATTGAAATACAAGTCGTGAAGGGCCCTGGGCTTGGTCTGGAAGAAAAAGCAGTGGAAGCCGTGAAGCAGTGGCGATTCAAGCCGGCAATGGGGCCCGGCGGCAAACCCGTAGCCGTGGTCGTCCCCATCGAAGTTACTTTCCGGCTTCTTTAATCCATCGCAAGCACGCTCTATCGATCACGGAAACACGCCCCACACGAACCATTTTCAATCCACCCATGGCGGAGTACACTTCGCTGGAGGGGCCACCATGAAAATCAAATTGCGTTTTGGTTTCACTTTAGCGGTTGGACTCACACTGCTGCTCATTGCAATGCCGGCGCGGCTTGCAGCTCAGACAGGGAGCATCGAATTCACCGCACTTGTGGCCCCCACAGACGGCCAGCCGCAGCCTGTGCGGCAATTGACGTTTTCCCTCATACGAAAGAGCCTCAACGATATCCGCCAGGAGGCCCTGCAATCGGACCCGCCCCCGGACTTGGACAAATTCGCCGACAGCCTCACCACGTCGCCCAAATTAAAAGCGTGGATCAAGAAAACTCATACGGTTAATTTCGGGGCAACGAATTTCGCAAAAAGCCTCACGGCGGACGACATCATGGACGTCCCCGAGTTTTATGACGCGTACATGATGCGCAATGAGGGATTTAAAGGCGTCGGGTTCCCCGAACCGAAATTCAAGGAAAAAGACCGCACGGCCAATCCCGAAAAATATAATCGGCAGAAGGAAGAGTACAGGGCAGCGATACACAAATTTATCGAAGCCGTGCCGGAGAGCGTGCAGGGAATCGAGGCCGACCTGATCGACATCAACCCCGCCACAAAATGGGAACAGTTGTTGAGCATCCACCGGCAGGGCCTGGAAAAGCGCACTCTGGAACTGGCGCAAACCCGCTATCTGGTTGCAAAGACCGATACCAACCTCGAAGGCCGCGGCTGGTTCGGCGGGATCGCTCCCGGCAATTATTGGATCGGGATGCTCGGCGCACAGGCTGTCTCCGGAGATGTTCGCCTTCGCTGGGACGTTCCTGTCACAGTCCAGGCATCGGAAACGGCTCGCGTCGAGTTGACGAATTTTAACGCCGCAAAACCTTACACATCCGCTCGAAATTCAAACGAGTAAAGGCCGCTTCCGCTTTGCCTCCATCCCAAAAAGCGAGCATGGCTTAGATGGGGACATGGACGCTATGGATCGCGTTTAACGCGGCCATCGCCCTGCTTCTGCTGCTCGATCTAGGTCTATTCCATCGTGGAGCGCATGCCATATCGATTCGCGCGGCGGCGATTGAGAGCTCCGTATGGGTTGCGCTATCGGTAGCGTTCGGGTTTTGGATCGCAGCGTCCCGGGGACACGATCCCGGCCTCCAGTTTTTCACCGGCTACGTCATTGAAAAAGCGCTCAGCGTGGACAACGTTTTCGTCTTCATTCTGATCTTCCGCTATTTTCGGGTCGATTCGCGCTATCAGCACCGTTTGCTGTTTTGGGGAGTCTTGGGCGCTCTTGTGATGCGCGGCGCGATGATCGGCGCGGGCACGGTTCTAATTCAACGTTTCGAGTGGGTTTTGTACGTCTTCGGCGCGTTCCTATTGTACGCAGGCTTCAAATTGTTCGGCGCGGACCATACCGTTCACCCGGAAAAGTATCCGCTGCTCCGTTGGATCCAGAAAATCCTGCCGATGTCGAAGAGCGTTGCCGGGCCGGAATTATTTGTGAGAGAAAATGGACGATGGCTGGCCACACCGCTCTTCCTGGTTGTTATCGTCCTCGAAACGACCGACCTGGTTTTCGCCACCGATTCGATTCCCGCGGTGTTCGGCGTCACGCGTGATCCTTTTCTGGTTTACACGTCCAACGTTTGCGCAATTCTGGGGCTACGCGCGTTTTATTTCCTGCTGGCAGGAATTCTTCCGTATTTTCAATATCTCGATGAAGGCCTCGCCGTCGTGCTCATGTTTATCGGCGCGAAGATGCTCGGCGAGCCGTCGATTCACATTTCGACCGGCCTTTCGCTGACTATCGTGGGCGCAACGATTGCAATTTCGATCTTGATTTCGTTGCTGGCGGTTCGGCGCAAACCTTCGGCGGTCAAAACGGAACAGTCCGATACCGCAAATGCCTTTCTGGATCTGTCACATGCCAATGCCGAACTACGTGCCGCAGGCGCAGCTACGCTGTTCGCATCCGGCTTGGAGCGCATTGAAAGATTTCTGACCGAACTACGGAACAACCCTGAATTCAAAGCGCTGCTCGTCGCTCACGATGTTAACGGAAACGCCCTCCCCGGCGGGGCCTCCATTACCATTGGCATTGCCGTTCATCGAGAGACCTTTGACAAAATTCGCGCGGGAAACAACGCCACGCCGCTCGCCGACGCTCCCGCGGATCAGGATGTGCTGGAATTTGAGCTGAATTTCTCCGGGCAAATACAACTCGACATTCTGACGACCAATGCTCCCGGCGGTGGCGGCGCACTCGATCACTTCCTGGAGAAATTCGGCGAGGGCATCCAGCAGGTGGAAATTGATGTAACGGATGTGGATCGAGCCACGGAGATTCTACGCACAAGGTTTAAGCTGGAGCCGATTTATCCCGCGACGCGCCCCGGAGCAAACGGCACGCGCGTGAATTTCTTTCTGGTGAGCGTCCCGAGCGGCGGGAAAGTCCTTCTGGAATTAGTGAGCAGTCAGTAGAACAGACTTCAGTCTGTTCGCTTTTGGTTTGGAATTATATCTGGGTCCAAACAAACCAAAACCAAACAGACTGAAGTCTGTTTTACCTTAAGTCTTCCCATACACCGGAATCGCCGCGCCATGAATCACCCGCGCATCCTCCGAACATAAAAACAGAATCACGCGCGCAATTTCCTCCGGCTTCGGCCATTTGGAAAAATCCGCGCCCGGCATCATCTTCCGGTTCGCCGCCGTATCGATGACGCTGGGCAGCACCGAGTTCACATTGATATTGTGCTGCTTCACTTCCCCGGCCAGCGAATCGAACAGCGCCACCGCGCCCGCCTTGGATGCGGCATAGAACGCGCCGCCGGCGGCGTGATCGACCGCAGCTTTCGACGCGATATTGACGATCCAGCCCCGTTTCTGCCGGATCATTTGCGGCACGATAGACCGCGCCAGAACATATCCTGCCCTCAGATTCAGCTGAAGCATCTGGTCAAACAGGCGCGGATTCGTATCCCACAGGCTCTCCCCGCCCGCGTAACCGCCTACCGTATTCACCAGGATGTCGAGCCGCCCATGCTTCGCCGCAAGCTCTGAGATGAATTTCTCAACGGCGGCAGCATCGGTGACATCAACAGAGACGCCAGAGGGCGGCGTTGCTCCGATTTTTTCCGCGGCAGCCAGCAAAGCGGCAAATTCATCCGAGTTGCGATAGGTTACGACGACCGTCGCTCCCGCCTCCAGGAAGGCCATTGTAACTCCGCGGCCCAGGCCGCCGGTGCCCCCAGTGACTAAGACAATTTTGTCGTGAAAGTTCATGAAGCCGCCTATTCTCCAGTCTGCTCGAGCAGCTTGGAAACCAGCCCGGTCCACCCGGTCTGGTGGCTCGCGCCCAATCCGGCTCCGGTATCGCCATGAAAATATTCATAGAACAAGATCAGGTCGCGCCAGTGCGGATCGTCTTTGAATTGTTCCATCGAACCGTTCAGCGGGCGACGCCCATTTTCGTCGCGCAGGAAAAGATGCGTCAGCGACCGTGAAATTTCCCCGGCCACATCCCACAGCGACATTTTCTGTCCCGAACCGGCGGGGCATTCCACGCGGAAATCGTCTCCGTAATAGTGGTGAAATTTTTGCAGCGATTCGATCATCAGAAAATTGGGCGGGAACCACACGGGGCCGCGCCAATTCGAGTTTCCGCCGAACATCCCGCTTTGCGATTCTCCGGGTTCGTAATCCACCCGATGGTCGACGCCATCGACCGAAAGAATGTACGGATGCGCCGCGTGGTACTTGGAAAGCGAGCGAATCCCATGCGGTGAAAAAAACTCCTCCTTATCCGTCATGCGGCTCAGAATGCGCACCAATTGTTTCTGGTCCACCAGCGAAAGCAGCCGGCGTGGCCCATTCGGAGAAGTCTGGCTGCTGTCCACGCGCGAGGCGAAGCCCGGCATGTTGTCCAAAAACCATTGCATGCGCCGCTGAAAGCCCGGCAGCCGCACAATGGTCTCCGGTTCCAGGGTTTCGACGGCGAAGAGCGGAATCAATCCCACCATGGAGCGCACTTTTAAATAATGCTGATCGCCGTTCGGCAAATGGATCGCGTCGTAAAAAAATCCATCCTCTTCATCCCACAGCGCGATTCCATCGCTCCCATGTTCGTTAATCGCGCTCGCGATATATACGAAGTGTTCGAAAAATTTGCTGGCCACATCCTCATACGCCGGATTTTCGCGGGCCAATTCCAGTGCAATGGCCAGCATATTCAGGCAGTACATGCCCATCCAACTCGTCCCGTCGGACTGCTCGAGGTGCCCTCCCGTCGGCAATGGCTGCGAGCGATCGAACACTCCAATATTGTCCAGGCCCAAGAAGCCGCCCTGAAACACATTCATTCCCTCAAGGTCCTTGCGGTTCACCCACCAGGTGAAATTCAGCAGGAGCTTGTGAAACACGCGTTCCAGGAACGCCCGGTCGGCGCGCCCGCGAATGCGTTTTTCGATCTTATAAACGCGCCACGCTGCCCACGCGTGCACCGGAGGATTCACGTCGCCAAAGGCCCACTCGTACGCCGGCAATTTCCCGCTCGGGTGCATGTACCATTCGCGGAGCAATAGGATGAGTTGTTCCTTCGCAAAATCGGGATCGACCAGGGACAGCGCCACAGTATGGAATGCCAAATCCCATGCGGCATACCACGGATATTCCCATTTGTCCGGCATCGAAAGCACGTCGGCGTTGTAGAGGTGCGTCCAATCGTGATTGCGGCCCTTCTTGCGTTCCGAAGGAGGAGGAGGCTGGCCGGGATCTCCGTTCAGCCAGGTATGGACGTCATAGTGATAGCACTGCTTGGACCACAGCATGCCCGCAAGCGCCTGGCGCATGACCATGTGCGAGTCTTCGGAACGCTCCTGCGGAAATCGCCGCGCGTAGAATTGATCCGCTTCCCCGCGGCGCAGGTCGAACATCTTTTCGAAATCGGCGTCGAAGGGATTCGCGGCTCCCGATTTGGGTTCGACATTGGTTAAGCGTAATCGAATCGTTGTCGAAGCCCCCGGCGCAATCTTTGCGCGATGATGCGCGGCGCACTTGGTGCCCGCTTGCGCCGGATTTACGGCCTCCTTTGCGCCATGCAGCAGATAATCATGAAAACTGTCCTTAACGTAGGGCGTCTCGTTGTGGAATCCGAATACACGTTGAAAATTCGTTTCATTTTCGGTGAAGAGCATTTCCGGCGCGGCTTCCGCAAGCAGCCACCGCTTTCCGTAGCGGCTTTCCTCCGCCGCAACCACTGCCGCTCCCATGAAGTCGGGAACGCGCCAGAGCCGGGGATGCCCGTGCTTTTCTCCGAATGACCAAATGTTTCGAAACCACAATGTAGGCAGCAGATCGAGTTGCGCCTCGTCTGGGCCGCGATTCCATGCAGTGATCTTAATCAGAATGTCTTCCGGCGAGGCTTTGGCATATTCCATGAACACGTCGAAGTAGCGATTCTCGTTGAATACGCCGGTATCGATCAGTTCGAATTCCGGGTCGCGCTTGGTCCTCTTGGCGTTTTCCTCGACGAGCAATTCGTACGGGTATTCTGCCTGTGGGTATTTGTACAGATACTTCATGTAGGAGTGCGTGGGAGTCGAATCAAGGTAGAAGTAATACTCCTTCACATCCTCCCCATGGTTGCCTTGATTTCCAGTTAACCCAAACAGGCGCTCCTTGAGGATCGGATCGCGCCCATTCCACAGCGTCAGCGCGAAACACACCCGTTGATGACGATCGCTGATGCCGCCAATCCCGTCTTCCCCCCATCGATACGCCCGCGAACGCGCATGTTCGTGTGGAAAATACTCCCAGGCAGTTCCGTTCGGACTGTAATCCTCCCTCACGGTTCCCCACTGACGCTCGGAGAGATACGGTCCCCAGCGCTTCCAATGTTGCGTGTGCTGGCGAGATTCCTCTAGCCGCTGTTCTTCAGGCGTCATAGGATTCACAACTCCGGTCTAGAAAGGGGGAGAGCCACAGGAAGCCCCGGAATGGAAAAAATCAAGTCCAAGAAAATGTAACACACACTTTCGATTGTTCGTTCTGGATCCATCAAAAACCGCAAATCGCCGAACACGTAAAGTTCGGCGATTTGAGTTGATTATTTTCTGAAATTTCCTATTGAAGCATTCCGGTGGTATTCCGTTTCGGGACATAGCCAACAGGGATGAGGGCTATTTCCTTCATCGACTTCACATCGACGGCCGAAACATTGTCCGTCACTGCGTTCGCGACGTAGGCAGTCTTCCCGTCAGGAGTGAGAGTCAACCAGGCTGCGCCCTTGCCGCCCAATTCCGCGGCTCCAATCACTTTCAGGTCCGGGAGTGAGTACGCGTATAGATAATTGTTCAGCCGGCTGTTCACTAATAGTGTCGAGCGATCGGGTGTAACGGCCATGCCGTGAGACGGATCGGCGCCCGCGCTGACTGTTTCCTTTCCCGGCGGCAGATCGGGATTGGTAACGCGTTTGATTTCCTTGTGCGTTGCAAAATCGATCACGACAAACCCGTTCATGCCGGACAATTGAACGAAGATCCATTTAGTCGAGCCGTCAGGATTGGTATAAAACGTCATCGGGCGCGCGCCTATTTCAAATTGAACGTACCAGGACAGTTCGTTGGTCTGCGTATCGACCACATTCACCGTCTTTCCGACAACGGAACTGGCGACTACATACTTGCCATCCGGAGTGACGTATGGGTTGTGGATCGGGCCTTTCGTCTGGATCGTCTTGAAATCCTCAAGCGAAACAGTGTCAATCACATCCAGGCCCCCGGGGGGCTGCACGATTGCGACATACAGGCGTTTCCCGTCGGGGGTCAGGGCGATATTGTTGGGATGGCCACTGAGGTGGATTTCGTGAGCCACCTTCAGAGTCTTGGCGTCTACGACATCCAGAGTGCTTTTTCCCTCGTCGCTTACATAAATGGCGCTTCCGTCCTTCGCCACTGCGACGCCGTGGCCCACTTCAATGCCTTCGATAATGCCCACCACTTTGTTCGTTTCAGGGTCGATGATGTGGAGGTTATCGCCTGCGGCGTTGGTCTGAATGATGCGGACCTTCAGTTTCGGCGCCGCCATCACGGAAACTGACAGTAGGAACAGGACCAGCGCGCCTAATACCGCCAGATTCCCGCAAAGACCGTATTTTCGTGAAATTTTCTCAATCGTCATGGTCTATCCATCCTCTCCATCATTCGAATCCATGCTGTGCCGCTACTTATTCAGTGTCGCTCCTAGCACAAATGCCTTCAAGGTCTGCCACTCCGGGTTGTCCTGCGACGCGAATTGCTTGCCGCCGCTATGGAAGAAATCCCCTCCGGCCTTTTCCGCCAGCGGGTGTGTCAGCAGCGGGCTTTCCAAATCACCGGGGTAGGCTACCTGCTTGATCAGCAAGAAGTTCTTTCGCGACTCCTCCTCGGTCCACATGGCCTGGCCGGGCGGGAGGATAACCAAGTGAAAAGCGGCATTGTTTGTGGTGTGGCAGGTGGCGCATCGCGCGCGGCCGGGGCGCCGATTCACGAAGATAGGCTCAACCTTCTCCTTGAAGAATTCATAGTTCAGGGGTGCAGGCGAACTGGCGGCAGTTGGTTGTTTGCTGCTCTCCCCTTGCTTCTTAGCTTTTAGGGAGACGGCGGATATCAGAAGGAGGCACGTCAGAGCGAGTAGATAAGTTGACATGCCTTTTACCTGATGCATCAAAACCTCCGGCGAAACAATCTGATTGGATGGCGGTGTCTCACGCAAGACCGCACGAGGACGTGGCTTTATTCTAGCTATGAATAAACCAGATATGGTTAGACGTCAAGTACCTTCTATATCAGACAGTTGCCTGCGTCGAGGAAATTCCCATCTGGGAATCCTGTCTTGCCGAAGTTTCGGGATGGGAAATTAGAGATCGACACGACTGCGACTCATTCGCACGGAAAACAGTGATTATAAAACGCTTATCTTACTTCTTCCTATTGGCTACTGCAGTGCAGGGTCAATTGCGGGGGGCTGCCATGCTTCATCGCGGATACTTCATACACTATTGGTTGATCCGCAGAACCATAAATGCAAAGCAACGGCAAGTACGGCACTGTTGTTGAGCTGCCTGATTTTGCGTTTGGACTTTTAGGAAGACCATGTTCGTATCGCAAGAACCCCAACTCGAGGCAGAATTGGCCGGAATTATGGACTCGATTGATTCGGGCGTATTGCTGCTCGATTCAAAGGGAAACATCCGGGCGGTCAGTGATCGCTTTGGGCAAATCATGGGAGTGGAAGCTCGCGCCATAATGGAGCTGGGCACGATCGAAGCATTGATCGAATGCCTGGCCGCTCGGTTCAGTCATCCAGCCGAGGCGGCAGCAAGTTGGCGCGAGCACGTACGCCGCGCGGATGAAGCCAGCTGGGAGGAAGTCGAACTGATGCATCCATCTCATAAAGTGGTCGAACGGTATGCGCGGCCGATTCTGGATGCGAACGGAGCTCGCATAGGCTGGCTTGAGGTTAATCGCGACATTACGGGACAGCGGTTGATCCAGTCCAAGCTGTTGCAGACGGAAAAAATGGCAGCGCTGGGCCTGCTGGTTTCCGGGATCGCCCATGAGCTGAACAATCCGCTGACGAGCATTCAGGGCTACGCCCAACTGCTGATCAGCCGCCGCTCCGCCGAGGACCGGATTTCCGACGCCCGGCGAATTTCCCAGGAAGCCGCGCGCGCGGGGCGAATCGTAAAAAATCTTCTGCTCTTCGCAAGGGAAGCCAAGCCCGAGCGCCGCGCCGTCAACCTGAACGAAGTGATCGAACGGACGGTGGCCTTGCGCGCGTACGAATTGAAAATCGAAAACATTTCGCTGGACCTTTCGCTCGAAGCCGCTCTGCCACGGACACTTGCCGACGCTGCTCTGTTGCAACAGGTGGTACTCAATTTGATCGTTAACTCCCAACAAGCCATACAGCAAGGGCGCGGGCAGGAGGCCTCGGATGGCCGGATTCGTATCCACACGAGGAGACTTCCCGGCGATCGCATCGCGATGGAAATATCCGACGACGGTCCGGGCATCGCTCCCGAAATCGTGTCGCGAATTTTCGATCCCTTCTTCACCACAAAACCGGTGGGGGTTGGAACAGGATTGGGGCTCTCGATTGTGTATGGGATTGTGCAGGAGCATGGCGGCGAGGTTAGCGTCGAAAGTCACGTGGGGCACGGTGCTACCCTCACTATCGAGCTGCCAGCGCTTTCGGTTGCTTCGATTCATTTCAACGAAGGGCAAACGTCCCCCGTCCATCACCCTGTTGCCGTTCTCCCCGGTCGGCGCAACCCCAGTCATCCAGTTCACCGGGAAAGAATTTTGGTCGTGGAGGACGAACCAACGGTATTGCAGTTGATCGCCGATGTGTTATCGGAAGAAGGCCATCGCGTGGACACGCTGCTCGATAGCCGAGAAGCCCTCGATCGCCTGAAGAAAAATCCCTATGACCTCGTGATCTGCGACCTGAGAATGCCGCATCTGGACGGGGCGGACCTCTATCGGGAGATGGTCAGTGACCGAAGCCCTTTTCCGCACAAACTCCTAATCGTTACCGGAGATACGATGAGCCCGCGAACGCTGGAATTTCTCAATGCGAGCGGCCTCCCTTATCTGGCCAAACCATTTCTGGTGGAAGAATTGAAAGAGGCCGTGCGAGGCGCTCTGGCCCCCGCGCCGTCCGCCGAAGAATCCCATGCCGGAGCAGAATTTCCGAAAACCGTTGCGAGGGAAAAATGAGTCTATTAGGTCGAACGATCTTTGTCGTAAGCGCCGATCCGGCGGTCATGCAGGGATGCATCCACGAACTCACGGCATCCAACGGGAGGTATCAGATTCGAACAGCCACATCGCTGAAACGCGCCTTCGCGGATTTCCAGCGTTTCATACCGTCGGTCATCTTTCTTGATGAGTCCGCTGTGGACACTTTGAATGAGTCCGTCGAGTCCGCTGTCGCGCTGCTGACTGAGGCGGCGCCAGTAGTCGTCGCAGCAGTCGCAGATAAAGAACCCGCCCTCGCATTCCTGATTACTTCCGGCGCGGCCGATTTTGTTACACGCGTGGGCCGCTTTCTGTCGACCGCCGCGGATTTGATCAATCACCGCTTGCGCGTCGCCGAGCGCGCCACAGGAATGATCCAGTTCCCCAGCGACGAATTGACCGGCGACTTCGGCGAAATTCTGCGCCACGAAGTCAATAATCCGCTGACCGGCATTCTCGGCAATACCGAATTGCTGCTGGCCCGCCGTGATCGCCTGCCTCCCGCCGCCGTCGAGCGCCTCGAAACAATAGCCGGGCTCGCCGTTCGACTACGCGAAACCGTCCGCCGCCTTTCGAATGCGTGGGAGGAAGAACACCACGAGACAGCACGGCCTGCGTAAAACAATTTGAGCACCCATTGACGATGGGGGATGCCGCACCCTTGTGGTTTTCAAGGGTGCGGGTTTAGATACAAACACGAGCAGATTTTCAGCGCAGTCTTTCCTTCACGTCCTAAACAGCACATCTTCCCGCTGAAACAATTTCACAGCAATGGCAATGGCCACCGCAGCGTAAACGCACGACGACCCAAAAATCAACGCGATATATTTCCAGTGATAGGTGCCGGACATGATTTCCTTGCTCACCAGACTAGTGTTCAGCACGGGAATGAGTGAGAGGCTCGCGCTCAGCTCCACGCCCGGCAACACCGCCGCCACCGCCGGCAGCACGACAATTATCATGAGAGGAGAAATGTAACTCTGCGCTTCCTTGAAGCTTTTCGAAAACAGGGAAATCGCCAGCAGCGCCGCGGAGAACAGCACCGCGAGCGGCAGCACCATGATAAAGACGGACACGATAGCCTTCCACGTCAGCGTAATCTGCAATGCGGCGTCGATGCGTCCATTGCCCATGCTGCTCAACATTTTTTTCCCCACAAAGAACGACGTAGCCATCGAGCTGATGGAGAGGATGGCCGTGGCAATCGAGGCGGTAAGGACCATCAGGAATTTTCCGAGCACCAGATGCGTGCGCGACACCGGGCTGCAGAGGATCGTCTCGATCGTTCCCCGTTCCTTCTCTCCGGCAGTCAGGTCCATGGCAGGATACATTGCGCCGGTCAGACACAGGAGGATGACGAAGTACGGCACCAGTCCGCCCAGAATCGCGCCGCCGACTTTTTCCGCGGGCGCCACATTCTGCTGCTCGATATCGAATGGGCGAATCAAGTTCTTAGGCAATCCCTTCGCTTCGAGGCGATCGCGAACGGCTCGATCGCGCAAGTCGCGGAAGAATTTCTGCAGCCGGTCCGCGCCGAAGCCTGACCTCAGGTCGCCTTCATACATGTAAATCTTTACGTACATCGATTCGCCGGCGGCAAGTTTTTCATCGAAGCCTTCCGGAATTTCCACAGCCGCGCGGATCTGCTTGGCGGTGATTTCCTCAGCGTAATCCGCTTTCGTGGGAACGACTCGGATGGTATCCATTTTTTGAAGTTTCGCGCGCACATTGGGCGAGTCTTCACCGCCGAGAATCATCACTTTGGGAACTTCTTCCATTGCCTGCCCTACAATGCTTGCAGTCAGCACACCCATGCCAATGGTGAGGAGCGGCATCAGCAGAAGCGGGACGGCGATCATGGATACCAGAGTTCGCCTGTCGCGGAGGGAGTCGATCAACTCCTTGCGATAGACAATACCGATGTTTCGCAGGCTCATTTCTCCGCGGCCTCGACAATCTCAACGAAGATATCTTCCAAATCCTGATTGCCGAATCTTTGGCGCAATTCGGCGAGAGTCCCTTCAGCCAAAAGTTTGCCGTTGTGTATGATCCCGATGTGATCGCAGAGTTTTTCGACTTCGCTCATCACGTGCGTGGAGAAGATCACCGTTTTGTCCTGGTCCCGGCATTCGCGGATAAATCCGATAATCGTCCGCGCGGCCATCACATCCAGGCCCACGGTAGGCTCATCGAAAATCATCACGGAGGGATCGTGAACCAGCGTGCGCGCGATCGAGACTTTTTGTTTCATTCCGGTCGACAGCTTGTCGCAGCGGCGATCGCGATAGTCGTTCATTTCCAGTCGGCTGAAGAGCGTGTCGATCCGTGAGTGCAGAGTCGCTTCGTCCAGCCCATGGAGCCGCCCGAAATATTCGACCATTTCCAGAGCGGTAAGACGCCCGTAGAGAGCGGTCGCAGTGGAAAGAAACCCGACCGAGGAACGTACCTTTTGAGATTCTTTCCTTACATCGTGGCCCGCGACGATGGCGGTCCCTTCGGAAGGAGTCAAAATTGTTGCCAGCATGCGCAGCGTTGTGGTTTTCCCCGCGCCATTTGCGCCCAGCAGTCCGAAAATTTCGCCTGGCCGGCAATGGAAAGTCACATGATCAACGGCGCGCACTTCGCCCCGCTTCTTGTCTCGAAATTTCTTGACCAGGTTTTGCGCTTCAATCATGCAGGTTCATTTGCGCCGGTTTGTGTAAGACACTCCACAAGGGGCGTGGAAGCATCCAATAAGAATTGTAGCTGATTTCAGAACGAGGACAGGTCCTGCGAAGCTAGCCCTTATGGCAGTTTGGACACTGCTTGGCGTCAAAATTATCGGGCGTCACGCGAAACATATTGTTACACTGTGTGCAAACGCGATGAATAGCAGGTTGCCCCGGTGTCGGAGCTTCGTGTTTCGGGGCATGAACTTGTGGCTGGTTTGGTTCCGCACTCATGGCGCAAGTCTAGCATAGTGTCGTGTAACCTGAAACCCCGGTCGCGGGGAAGTATCGTACAGGCGGCATCCCTGTTGCAAAGTGACGCATCTTAATGACGAGCAGTCGGAGAATTCCAGGACTTTTTCGATCGCTCCATTGCCGTGCCTAACTTTGCTAGAATGCAATGTTTTGACCCGCCGGCGCATGCCGGCAGAGTGAGGACGGAATGGGACCGGCACTCGGACGAAGATTATGGCTATTGGTCGGGGGCGCCCTTCTGCTGACAGCGATCCTGGTGTTTGTCAGCGGTCGTGGGGCAACCGCGCACGTAGCCGTGACCGATGTCGTGCGGGAAAATTTGAGTTCCGTGGTCTCCAGCAACGGAAAAGTGGAACCGGTGATGCCGGTTTCCTTTCGCGCGGAATTTCCCACGTTCGTCGAGAAAGTCTTTGCGTCGGAAGGTCAGCAAGTGAAGCGCGGACAATTGTTGTTCCAATTGGATGACACTGGAACCCGCGCCGAACTCGCACAGGCGCGCGCCGATCTTGCGTCGGAGCAGGAGTCGCTTCGGGTTGCGCGCGCCGGCGGCCGATCCGATCAGGTGGCGAAGGCCGTCGCCGATTTGCAAAAGGCCAGGGATTCGCGGGATCAATTGACCCGCGAAAACGAATCGTTGACGAAACTGGTGGCGCAGAAAGCGGCCACTCCGCTCGAACTGGAACAAAACCGGCTTGCGCTGGCCCAGGCCGAAGCAGACCTTCAATCGCTCGAAAAAGTGAAACAGAATTATGGGAGCCAGGCGCAAGTGGACATCGGCCGTGTAACTCTGCTCGTGGAGAACGCTCAACATCGAATTACGGACCTGACGGAAAAATTAAACTCCGCTCATGGCACGGCGCCGATGGACGGCACTCTGTACGCGCTTCCCATTCATAAGGGCGATTTCGTAAAGAATGGCGACCTGCTTGCCGAAATGGCGGACTTGCACCATGTTCAGGTCCGCGCGTTTATCGACGAACCTGAACTCGGCCAGATCGAACCAAACCAAGCCGTGGATATCTTCTGGGACGCGCATCCGGACCGCACATGGTCCGGCCATACTGAGATGGTTCCCAAACAAGTGGTTTCCCACGGCACCCGCAATGTCGGCGAACTGCTCTGCACGGTATCCAACGACCGTCTGGATCTGATTCCGAACACGACGGTGGATGTGCGAATTCATATCAGCGAGCGCCCCAACGTTCTGACCGTTCCCCGAGGCGCCGTGTACATCGACGGCCGCAAGCGATTCGTATTTGTGGTGACAAATAACCGATTGCACCGGACCGATATCAGTGTGGGGATCGCGAATCCAACCATGATCGAAGTTCTTTCGGGCCTTCAGCAGGGAGAAGAAGTTGCGCTTCCCGGCGAAGTATCCCTGAAGGAAAATCTGCGTATCCAACCGGTGCGAACCGAATGAGCTTTCGTTTGAAATGCGCGGTCGTGCTGGTTGCGGCGTGCATGGTGCTGGCGCCAGGCGGTCGCGCCGCGCAGGACGCGCTTGCGGAAGCTCAGCATGAATACAACACAGGACAGTACCACCATGCGGTAGATACTCTGACGGCTGCTCTCGCGAAATCCCCAGACGATCCGGCTCTTCATTTTCTTCTCGGTCAGTCCTATTTCCAGCTCCGTGAATTTCCCCGGGCGTCAGCGAGTTTTGAACGAAGTGTTCAATTGCTTCCGCGCAATTCGCAGTATCACAATTGGCTCGGCAAGGCCTACGGCCGCAGGGCTGAGGAGTCCATTTTTTTTAATGCGTTGAGTTGGGCACGGAAAACGCATAAAGAATTTGAAGTGGCGGTCGAACTGGACCCCGCAAATTTTGAAGGCCAGCGCGATCTGATCCGTTTTGAAATGTTGGCCCCGGGCATCGTGGGCGGTGGCGAGGATAAGGCGCAGAGACATATCGACGAACTAGAAAAGATCGATGCCGTCCAGGGACAGCTTGCCCGCGGGGAATTTTTTGCCGCAAAGAAGAAGTTGGCGGAATCGGATACAGTATTCGCGAAACTTCTGAATTCGGGCACAGACCGAATCGGAGTCTATTTTGAGGTAGCCGATTATTATCGCGACCGCCAAAACGAAGCAAAAATGGGCGAGGCTGTTGCCGCCGCCGCGCACATCGCCCCCGACGATCGTCGATTGGAATATTACCGGGGCGTTCATCTGGTGATGGTGGGAAAAAAGCCAGACGAGGCGGAAACCTTGCTGAGGTCCTATATTAAAACGGTTCCGGACAACGCCGATCTTCCTTCACACGCATCCGCCTTGGAATGGCTCGGAAAGCTCCGGGAAAGCGAGGGCAAATTTTCCGAGGCTGCGGAGGATTATCGCCTTTCCCTCACGCTTGACCCCCACAACAAGGCCGTGGAAGAAGCGTACAAGAGGGTGCAAAAAAAATAGATCGACCCTGTTGAACCTCTTAACCTTATTATAGTCTGCGGCAGCAATCATGATGCTTCGAAATGAAACCTGGATGGTCGCGCTGGAGGCTCTTTGGGCCAATAAGGTCCGCGCGTTTTTGACCACTCTCGGCGTGATAATAGGAAGCGCTTGCATCGTGCTGGTCGTAACCGTGGCGTTAAGCGGGCGTCGCTATGTGATTGCGCAAATCGAAGGGGTCGGGTCGAATCTGGTGTACGCGCGCCTAGACATCGATCCCAATCGCTCGATCATGCTGCAGGATGAACTGTCGCTCGAGGATATGAACGCCGCGCAGACCGCGATCCCCGGCGTGGTGACCGTGGCGGGAACACGCGGCATGCAGAGTTCGGTTCTGTCTGGATCGGTCGAGCGAAACGTGAACCTTGTCGGCGTCACCGAGGGATTCCAGCAAATTCGCAACTTATTGATCCTGCGGGGCAGATTTGTCGATACTGAGGACATTCATACCCGCAGCCGGGTTTGTTTGATTACCACGCAGCTCGCCAATCTCGTTTTCCCCTTTACCGACCCGGTGGGCCACAACCTGAGAGTCGGCGAATTCAGTTATACGGTCATTGGAGTTTTCAAGGAACGCGTGGAAACCTTCGGACTGTCGGAAATTCAGGACTACTCCGTACTGATTCCCTTCCCTCTGATGAAATACTACACGGGAGATACTTCACTCGAAATGTTATACGCGCAGGCGCGAACGCCCGAGGGGGTTGTGCCGGTCACCAATCAGCTTGAGGCGCTCTTGAAGAGCCGCCATCCCACACGCGCCCGGTATCAGGTGATGAATCTCAGCTCGATTCTTGACGCCGCGCGCAAAATTGCGCTGGCGCTGACCGTAGTTCTGGTACTGATCGGGCTGATTGCGCTGCTTGTAAGCGGAATCGGAATTATGAATATTATGCTGGTGACAGTCAGGGAGCGCACGCGCGAGATCGGAATTCGCAAGGCCATCGGAGCGCGCCGCAATGAAATCCTGCAGCAGTTCTTGCTGGAGGCCTTTTTGATCAGCGGATTTGGCTCCGTGCTCGGGATTCTCGTTGCGGTTGCAATCCCAGTGGTTGTTCAGCCATGGCTCCCCGGGAACCTGCGAGTGCCGGTCCCCTGGCAGTCGGTGGTGCTGGCTTTCTTGGTGTCCTGTTCGGTGGGCGTCTTCTTCGGCTATCTGCCGGCGGAGCGGGCAGCGCGATTACAACCCACCGAATCCCTGCGTTACGAATGATAGTCGAGTTGGGATGATCGACCGAATGGAAAGTGAGAACGCGACGATGAAGGATTCGACGAACTTCGTCAGCATGCAGCGCAGGATTCTACAAGCTGCTGTGTGCGTCATTCTGTTGATTTGTGGTCACGCCCGGAACGCACAGGCGCAGCAATCGGAAAACCCGCGCACCCTCACCCTAAAAGAGGCAGTCACTCTGGCGGTCGCGAACAGTCGCGATATCGCGTTGGCCCGCCTGCAATATGGCCTGGTGCAACGGGAAGCAGGCGTGGCCCGGTCTGCGTTCCGTCCCAATTTCTATACCGGCACAGGCATTGCCTATACCAGTGGGTTCCCTTTGATGTCCGGCGGTGGCGTTCCCGCTATTTTCAGCCTCTCCTATGACCAACAGATCTTCAATCCGCCCCTGAAGGGCGACCAGCGCGCCGCAGAGCAGCGCGCCGATGAACAGCGCCTCTCCATGGAGGGCGTGCGAGATGGTGTTATGGTCCGCGCCGCGCTCGAATACCTGGAATTGGCCAAGGTCCGCCACGCGGAAGAATTGCTGCACGGCGAACGCCAGAGCGCCGGACGCATTCTGGACGCGACGCGCCGGCGCGCCGACGCAGGCCGTGACCTGCCAATTGAAGTTACGCGCGCCCAACTGACCACGGCTCGCATCGAACAGCGAATCGCGCAACTCGAAGATCGCGAAGATGCCCTCTCCGGGGAATTGCGGGACATGATGGGCTTGCCGGCTGACCAGCCTATCGAGGTCTCTACGGAGGAAATTCCCTCCGCCGCGATGGCGGAAGCGAAGGACCTGGTCTCCGAAGCGATGGCCAACAACATCGAACTGCGACAGGCGGAAACCGAAGTGCGCGCGCGCGAGGAAAAACTCAAAGGCGAGCGCGGCGGGTACTGGCCCACGATTGCGCTGGTCGGCCAATACAATGTCCTGAGCAACACCAACAACTACACCGAGTTCTTCGATAAATTCCAGCGTAACAATGTCATCTTCGGCCTCGAAGTCCGCGTGCCGATTTTTGCGTCCCGTACAACCTCCGCCATCTCCTTCGCGCGTGCCGATCTGAATGCTGCTAATCTGTCGCTGGCGAAAAAGCGCAGCGAGCTTTCCCTCGACGTGCGCCGCATGGCGCACCAAGTGCGCGAAGCGGACCTCGCCGGCGAAGTCGCCCGGTTGGAACTGCAACTCTCGCAGGAAAACCTACGCATCCTGCAAGCGCAGGTCGATCAGGGTCGCGGCAACCTGAAGGATCTCGAGGCCGAGCACCTGAACGAAAACGACAAGTGGCTCTCCTATCTGGACGCGAATTACGCCCGCCAGCAGGCCCAACTCGAATTGCTGCGTACAACGGGCCAGTTGGCTAAGGTGCTTCAATAGGCGAGTTTTCCTGTCGCGGAAGGCTGTCTTTCAGGTAAAATGCTGGTTCCAGTCAACGAGTCTGTGCGCAGGGTCGATCGGCGCCAGGGGGAACGTCGCAATGCCGGAAGTCATGAAAACCTTATTTTTGAATCCGCCCAGCTATGAAGGCTTCGATGGCGGCGCGGGCGCGCGGTATCAGGCGCGTCGCGAGATCAAGTCGTTTTGGTATCCAACATGGCTGGCGCAACCCGCGGCGATGGTTCCCGGCAGCCGCCTGATCGATGCGCCCCCGGACAATCTAACCGTCGAGCAAGTCGCTCCGCTTGCAAAGGATTATGAACTCGCTGTGCTGCATACCAGTACACCCTCATTTGCAAACGATGCGAAGTTTGCCGCGCACATGAAGGAGATCAATCCCAACATTATGATCGGCATGGTGGGCGCGCACGTTGGCGTTCTCCCGATGCAATCGATGAACGCAGCCCCGGCTGTGGATTGGGTCGCCGTCGGCGAATTCGATTACATCTGCTCGGATATCGCGGCGCGCAAGCCGCTCAAGGAAGTCGGCGGCATCGCCTACAGGGAGAACGGACAAGTTCACTTCACGCCGCCTCGTCCCACCATTGAGAACATGGACGATCTCCCCTACGTCGTGGACGTGTACAAGCGCGACCTGACCATCGAGAATTATTTCATCGGCTACCTGCAGCATCCCTACGTATCGCTCTACACCGGACGCGGATGCCGCTCCAAGTGCACGTTCTGCCTGTGGCCGCAGACGCTCGGTGGACACCGTTACCGCGTGCGCAGCGCGGACAACGTTGCAGCGGAAATGGCCCACGCCAAGAAACTTTTCCCGCAGGTGCGCGAATTTTTCTTCGATGACGACACCTTCACCGACGATCTGCCGCGCGTCGAGGAAATTGCCCGCCGCCTCGGAAAGCTCGGGATCACCTGGTCCTGCAACGCCAAGGCCAACGTGCCGCGCAAGACCCTCGAAATTATGAAGGACAACGGCCTGCGCCTGCTGCTGGTCGGCTACGAAAGCGGCAACGATCAGATCCTGATCAACATAAAGAAGGGCGTGCGCATCGATATTGCCCGAGAATTTTCACGCAATGTGAAGGAACTGGGCATTAAGGTCCACGGCACATTCATTCTTGGCCTGCCGGGCGAAACGACGGCAACCATTCAGCAAACGATCAAATTTGCCTGCGATATCGATCCGGAAACGATTCAGGTTTCGCTCGCCGCGCCCTATCCCGGCACCGAGCTCTATCGCCAAGCGCAGGAACAGGGCTGGCTTCAAATCCAGACCGGCGAGCTGGTGGACACCCACGGAATTCAGACTTCGTCGATGAACTATCCGGGGCTGAACTCAACCGTCATTTTTAATTCGGTCGAGGAGTTTTACCGCGCATTCTATTTCCGTCCGCGCAAGATGTTCTCGCTGTTCGGCGGAATGCTGCGCGATCCGGAAGTGATGAAGCGGCGGTTGCGCGAAGGCGTCGAGTTCTTCAAGTTCCTGCACGAACGCAAAGCGACGGCGCGCGAAATGGCTCAGGCCGCTGCGGCTGCGCCCACGTCGAGCGCCGCAGGGGATTAATCACTGCAATTTTTCCACATGGAAGATGATTGCGACTTTTGTTGTAGCACGCGTCTATTGTCCTGAGCGAACGCGATGGATTAAAGGCGGGGATTTTTCCTTCATGCACAGACTGCCGAAGGAATTGGATCGATGATTCCTCTGCAATGACTTCCTCCAAGAGCCACAAGACCAAGACCTACATCCTGCTTTTTCTCATGGTCCTGTTCGGATCGGTAGGAAACACAATTCTTAGCAAAGGAATGAAGGACGTCGGCGACCTGGACCTTTCCCACCTGCACGCAATCGTAGCGGGAGCAGTGGGTGTACTGACCAACGGCACAGTCTGGATGGGGATCGCCCTCATGCTGCTATTCATGGTCTGCCACATGCTGGTGCTATCCTGGGCCGACTACAGTTTCGTGATGCCGTTTTCCGCGATTGCCTACGCGCTGGTGCCGCTGCTCGGATATTTATTCCTGCACGAACAAGTCTCCGCCGCGCGCTGGTTTGGAATTATTCTCATCTTTCTTGGTGTATTGCTGATCAACCGCACGCCGCCGCGCACAACTCATCCGGGAATCGACTCAGGAACACCATCCTGACATGCGCACTGCATCCATCCTGATTTTCGTCGTAGTCACCGGCACAGGCGGAGAAATCTGCCTCACCCATGCGATGAAGCTTCTGGGCGAAGTCCACGATTTCCGCCCGCGCGCGATTGTTGCGTTCGTGATGCGCGCGCTGCGAGTGGGCTGGCTCTGGCTCGCCGTCCTGCTGATGACGTTGTCGTTCTTCGCGTTCCTCGCAATGCTGTCGTGGTTCCCAGTGAGCTTCGTGATTCCAGCCACATCTCTGGCGTATGTAGCTGGCGCCTTCGGCGCACAATTATTTTTGGGCGAGCAACTCAACGGAACGCGGTGGGCAGGCATTATTCTGATCTGCTTCGGCGTGGCCATGGCATGGGCGGACGACCTTCCTGCCACATTCCATTTCCTCCCGGCATTCCTCGTGATCCGTTGGGCAATCCTCGCGCTTGCGATTGGCCCGCTTTGTTACTACGTGCTGGGCATCTATTCCGCGTGGCGATTTTTCCACATAGCGCACGGAGCCGCGAGCCGTAATTGCGGTCTTGCCGGAGAAACACTTCCCCCGGTAAGCGTGCTCAAGCCTCTGCGCGGACTCGATCCCAACGCCTACGAAAATTTCGCCAGCTTCTGCCGCCAGGACTATCCCGAATTCGAAATCCTGTTCGCCGTTTCCGATTCCTCCGATCCCGCAATCCCAGTCGTGGAAAAACTGATCGCAGATTTCCCTGAAAAGCCGATCCGCCTGATCGTCGTGACGGACCGTCTCGGCCCGAACGGAAAAGTTTCCAACCTCTGCCGCATGGTCCGCGAAGCCCGGCACGATCTGCTGGTAATCACCGATAGCGACGTGCTGGTCGAGCCGAGCTATCTGCGCAGCGTGGCCACAATGTTTCGTGACCCGAAAGTCGGCGGCGTAACGGCACTCTACCGAGGCAAAGACAATCTGCAGTTTGTAGCCGCAATGGATTGCGTAGGCTCATCAGCAGTGTTTTGCGGCGCGGCGCTGGTCGCCCGCAAACTAGAAGGCATCCACTTCATGATGGGCTCGACGATGGCCACCACAAAGCAGCGCCTCGCAGAAATCGGCGGCTTTGAAGCAATGGTCGATCTCCACTCCGACGACTACGAACTGGGCCACCGCATCGCGCAACGCGGCTACCGCATCGAACTCCTCCCCAACCCGGTGCAAATGGAATTCCCTTCGCAGACCCTCGGCGCATACCTGCGCCACGAATTGCGCTGGGCCATCGGCATCCGCAACATCCGCCCCGGCGGCCATTTTGGCATGCTCTTCACGCACGGCCTGCCCTGGGCCATCGCAGCGGCGTGCGTGGCCCCGTCAGCACCTATCGCCGCAGCCTATCTGGGCGCATATTTCGCTCTCCGCTTCGCAATGGCGTGGGTCGTAGGAGTCTGGGGATTGCGCGATCCAATCCTGCGCCGCCGCTTCTGGCTGCTCCCAGTCCGCGATCTGTTTTCGTTCTTCGTCTGGCTGGCCAGCTTCGGCATGAATCGCATCGAGTGGCGAGGCAGCGCTTTCACGTTGGATAAAGGGCGAATGGTTCCTGTGGCGCCTCGCGCTGGGCAAAGTTGACTCCTATGAATCTCCGAAATCTGTTCTCATGCTAGCTTTAATCGAATTGCCTTCATGTGATTTATAAGTTACAATGAACGGTGTGATTGAGCTTCGCCATTACGTCACTCGCAGAGGAAAAGATGTGTTTGACGATTGGCTGTCGCGATTGCCTGATGCTCGCACGCAGGCGAAGATCGCAGCCCGAATCAACCGGTTGGCTGCTGGAAACTTTGGCGACTGCAAAACGCTGAGCCACGGTGTGTCCGAACTGCGAATTGATTGGGGACCCGGCTACCGGGTCTACTACGCGATGATCGGCAGGGTGTGTGTTTTGCTTCTTTGCGGCGGCGACAAGCGAAAACAGTCATCCGATATCGAACGGGCCTTGGAGTTCCTCAAGGATTTTCAAGAAAGGACCAGAACCCATGAAACGTAAGGCTAGTATCTCTCACGATGAGAGTATGGTTCGCCGACTTCGCAACGACCCAAAGTTTGCCGCTGACTACCTCAAAGCCGCGTTGGAGGATGAAGACGAACCGCGCGTTCTGTTGCTTGCTTTAAGGCACCTCGCGCAGGCTCAGGGCATCGCCAAAGTCGCCAAGGCCGCTGGTATCGAACGAGAGAGTCTCTATCGCGCATTGTCCGTTCGCGGCAACCCCCGCTTGTCCACATTAGTAGCAGTCACCAAAGCAATTGGTCTAAAACTCACTGTCGAGGCTGATTGATGAAGCAGCTCAGAAAAAGCAAGCGCCTGGTTATACTCACGGTGAAGGACAAGGCAGCGGCCGTCGTGCAGGATGCGGAGGCTTATCAGCGCCTGCCGGACGCCGCCGCGCGCGTCGACGAAAGCGAAGACATCCGCCAGGGCTTGGAAGATGCAAAAAAGGGAAGAATTCGGCCCGCCAGGGAATTTTTCGAAGAGGTCGAAGTGGAGCATAGCATTCACACGTAACTTTGCCCCCAAACAACGTGGCCATTCCGAGTCCGCCGCGGCGGACGAGGAATCTCCCTTGGTTTTGAACTTAGGAAAATAGAGATTCCTCGCTTCGCACGGAATGACACCCTAATGTGAGAGCTTTATGGCCTGTAAATAATCTTAGCCGCAACGCCCCCCACCAGCACCAGCACAGAAAGCACCACCCAGTTGTAACTGGTGCCGTAAGTAGCCGTCGGAAAATGATTGCTGATCATCAGAAAGATCAGCGGCACAGTCATATACGTGTTGTGAATGGTCCGCGCTTTCGCTTTTTCTCCCATCTTGATATCGACGGGCTTCCCCTCGCGCACAGCGTTCAGCATTTTGCGCGTGGCGGGCAGGATGCGCATCCAGACGTTGGCGACCATGATCGTCCCGAACAACGCGCCAACGTGAATATATGCAGCGCGCCCGCTGATGATGTGCGTCAGTCCATACGCCAGCGCGACGACTAACAAGTAGCAGATCGTCCCGGCAGCAAGCGGCGAGCGACCCAGCGGCGATGACCATATGCCTTCGTACACGGTGAATCCGACGATCAACGTGCCGAGGCCGACCGCTACCGCCCCGCCCATGCTGATGTTCGACACGCTGTCGTCAAGCAGCAGTCCGCCGGAGTAATACAGCAGCCCCAGCAGCAGGAATCCGGAAACCCAGGTAAAAAGTGCTTCCCAGCGGAACCAATAAAATTTCGGCGGCACCGATTTTGGCGAAGCATGTTTCTCCACCATCGAGAAGCTGCCGCTGTGCACCATCCACACTTGCGGACTGCGCCCAGCTGCGCGTGCAGCCTCTTCGTCCAGGCCCATGCGCCCTTCGAGCTTGGTGAAATAATACGTTTGCCCAATCCAGAAAATCCCCGCGAGGATATGAATCCACCGAAGAATAAGGCCTGTCCATTCGCTGACTAAGGGCGGCATCGTATTCGCTCCTGTAAAACGCTGGAGCAATGATGGTACTGGCCGGAGCCCAACGATCTCAAGAAGAAAAGACTTCTTTCCGCAATCGGAAGAAGCGGATTTAAAGTGGCGTAGGCTTCAGCCTGCGCGGTTTTGGTTTTTGAGTTTTGGGTGTGGGATCGGAAACACCAACTGCGCGCAGGCTGTCCTTCGCAAGGCTCAGGATAAAAAGCCTGAGCCACTGAAAGCAATTCCCCACCCAAGGCGCACCAAAACTAGATCAACTCATGACCCGCAAAAAAATATCCCAACTCGAACGCCGCCGTCTCCGGAGCATCCGAGCCATGCGTGCAATTATTCCCAATGCTGGTGCCGAGGTCGCGGCGAATCGTGCCCGGAGCTGCTTTAGCGGGATCTGTGGCACCCATGGTTTCACGCCACTTCAGGATTGCTCCCTCCGCTTCGAGCGCCAGGACAACAATTTTGCCTGAACTCATGAAATCGGTCAGTTCGCCAAAAAATCCGCGTTCACGGTGTACCGCATAAAAACCTTCCGCCTCCGGCTTCGTAAGGCGCATGGACTTCAGCGCGACGATTTGAAAACCTGCCTTTTGAATCCGCGAAAGTATTTCACCGGCCAGCCCACGCTTGAAAGCGTCCGGTTTGATAATTGCAAGAGTGCGTTCGATGGCCATTTAAATTATTCTCCCAGAAATTAAATTCCAGTTCCCTTTCACCTGTCCACTACCACATTATTTCTTTATCGCCGCTGCCAGAGTGGAACCGATATCGGCCGGACTTTGGACCGTATGAATCCCCGCCGCGGACATCGCTTTATATTTTTCCGCCGCGGTCCCCGCTCCGCCGCTGATGATTGCGCCGGCGTGACCCATTCGGCGTCCAGGAGGCGCGGTTTGCCCAGCGATCAATCCCACGACAGGCTTCTTCACATTGGCCTTGATGTACGCGGCAGCCAACTCTTCCGCGTTGCCGCCGATTTCGCCGATCATCACGATGGCATGCGTTTCCGGGTCTTCGTTAAATAAGCGAATCGCATCAAGGAACGTAGTGCCAATGATCGGATCGCCGCCAATCCCGATGCAAGTGGACTGTCCGATTCCCAGTTTGGTGAGTTGATCCACAGCCTCATACGTCAGTGTTCCGCTGCGGCTAACGACGCCAACATTTCCCTGCTTGTGAATGCGCCCCGGCATAATCCCAATCTTGCATTTTCCCGGCGAAATAATTCCAGGGCAATTCGGCCCGATCAGCCGCGATTTGGATTCCTTCAGCACCGCCGCCACGCGAACCATGTCCAAAGTCGGAATGCCTTCGGTGATGCAGATGACCAGTGGTACGGCAGCATCCAACGATTCGAGAATCGCATCGGCAGCATACGGCGGCGGCACGAAGATCAGCGAAACATCCGCGCCGGTTTCGCGAACCGCATCGCCGACAGTGTTGAACACGGGCACGTCGAGGTGCTTGTTCCCACCCTTCCCAGGAGTCACGCCAGCCACAACTTTCGTGCCGTACTCAATCATCTGCTGCGCGTGGAAAGTGCCTTCGCGACCAGTCAAACCCTGGACAAGGACGCATGTCTTTTCGTTTACGAGTACGCTCATGATAACGAGGTTGAGGAGGTAAAGGATGTTGAGGATATAAAGGAAAAAATTCCCCCCATCAAAATTTTCTCCATTCCTTCCATAGATTATGAAGCATAAAACCCAACTTGCCGTAATCCGATCCCAGCGTCCCGGCGCGGTTGCCTTCGACGAAACCTTCGTCGGCGGCAAGGTCGATCCAGAACTTTGTTTCAGCACACTCGCCGATAGAAATTATAAGGTGCCGTTTGAACTCAGCGGCCGAGTTTCGCTTGGCCCATCCCTCGACAATATTGGCCGCCACTGATCGGCTGCAATTCCGCAGCTGCCGCCCCATCTCAAATTGTTCCTGCCGCGGAAACCCCTTTGTTACCTTCGAAACTTCAAGCGCCAACCGATAAGCCTGCTTGTAAACCAACAAATCGGAATAAGTCCGCACCATGCCCGAGCGCCCGGCTGTTTCCTTTACTTCCATAACTTCCTCTACTTCCTTTACCGCGCCCCTGCCAACTTCACAATCTTCTCCGCCCCATCTTTCATTCCCTGCGCGATGGTGAAGTCGCAACCCGATTCGCGCAAAATCTCCTGCCCCTTTTCCACGTTGGTTCCTTCCATCCGAATGACCACCGGCATTTTGATATTCAATTCCTTCGCTGCCGCGACAACGCCGCTGGCGAGCACGTCGCACCGCAAAATTCCGCCGAAAATATTGATGAACACGCCTTTCACACTCTTATCACTAATCAGAATCTTGAACGCATTCTTCACCTGCTCCGCCGACGCGCCACCGCCTACATCCAGGAAATTCGCAGGTGAGCCGCCCGACAGCTTGATGATGTCCATCGTGCCCATCGCCAGGCCCGCGCCGTTGACCATGCAGCCGATGCTGCCGTCCAGCTTGATGTAGTTCAACTTAAAATTCGAGGCTTCCACTTCCAGCGGTTCTTCCTCGTTCAAATCGCGCAGATCGGCGAGTTCCTTGTGCCGGTAAAGCGCGTTGTCGTCAAACGTCATCTTTGCATCGAGCGCCACCAACTTTCCGTCGCCGGTCACAATCAGCGGATTAATTTCCACAAGCGAGGCGTCAGTTTCGAGGAACGTGCGATAGAGCGCCTGTAGGAACGGATAAACGGCATTCGCCGCGTCGCCGGAAAGCCCGAGTCCGAACGCCAGCTTGCGCGCGTGATAGGGTTGCAATCCGGTGGCGGGAAAAATCGTCTCGCGCAGAATCAATTCGGGATTTGTGTGCGCCACTTCCTCAATTTCCATTCCGCCTGCGGTGCTCGCCATGATTACAGGCGCAGCGACGGCGCGGTCCACGAGGATGCTCAAGTAAAGTTCACGCTTGATGTCCAGGCCTTCTTCGACCAGCAGGCGCTGAACCACGCGTCCCGCCGGGCCGGTTTGCGGCGTCACCAGTGTCATGCCCATGATGGACTTCGCCAGGTCGGCAGCTTCCGCCGGAGACTTCGCCAGCTTCACACCACCTGCCTTGCCGCGCCCTCCCGCATGAATCTGCGCCTTCACGACGACAATCTTTGTCCCGAGCTTTTCCGCGACGGCGCGTGCCTGCTCAGGTGTAGTGACCATTTCGCCGCGAGGCGTCGGGACACCAAACTTTCGGAAGATTTCCTTTGCCTGATATTCGTGGATCTTCATCGCCCATCCATCAGTGCTAGAATTTACGTGCAGTCGAAACTACAGAGTTTATAGGGAACTATCGAACCGAGCAAGCGAAAGGAAGGCAGCGAGTTTGCCAAAGATTCCATTTGCGAACAGTCCGGCCGTGCCTTCGTGATCCAGAATCTCACGAAAAAGGTGGAGGCTGGCGGTCACCTGTCGCGGCTGGAGGCCGAAACCGCGATGGAGGAGATTCTCTCGGGGCGCGCAGGTGAAGACGCCATCGTCGCGCTCCTTTCCGCGTTGCGCACGAAGGGCGAATCGGTCGAAGAACTGGTCGGCTTCGCGCAAGCCATGCGCCGCCACGCCACGCCAATTTTTCCGGAAGGGTCGCGCCCCGATGAATTGCTGGTGGACACCTGCGGCACCGGAGGCGATGCGTCGGGCACATTCAATATTTCTACCGCCGCCTCATTTGTGGCGGCCGGAGCAGGCGTCCGCGTCGCCAAGCACGGCAATCGCTCGATCTCCTCGAAATGCGGCTCGGCGGACGTGCTGGAAGCGCTGGGAGTTTCGCTCGACGTTCCACCGGAACGCGTCGGCGCCGCCATCAAGGAAGTCGGCATCGGATTTCTCTTCGCCCCGGCGATGCACACTGCCATGCGTCATGCCATGCCCGCGAGGCGACGCCTGGGCCGCACCGCGTTTAATCTGCTCGGGCCGCTGACCAATCCAGCCGGAGCGCGTGCGCAGGTGGTCGGTGTCTTCTCCGATAAAGTAGTGGAAAAAGTGGCTCTGGTGCTTGCGGAGCTTGGGGTTGACCATGCTTTCGTCGTCCACGGCGCGGGCGGCCTGGATGAAATATCGCTGGCCGGAGAAACCAGCGTGGGCGAGGTGCGCCACGATACAGTCCGACTTTATGAAGTAATGCCTAAACATTTCGGACTGGAGCGCGCGCCAACCGATGCGATTTCCGGAGGCGACGCTGCACATAACGCCGGACTCATCCGCGCAATCCTCTCAGGAGAAAAGGGCCCGCGCCGCGATATTGTCGTGGCCAACGCCGCCGCGGCGATTTTCGCCGCAGGACTGGGCGCCGATTTCCTCGAAGGCGCGCAGTTGGCCGCGCAATCAATCGATTCCGGCGCAGCGCAGCGGAAACTTGACGCGCTGATTGCGTTCACGGCGACGAAATAGCATTGGGAAAAGTGTAAGGAAATAGGAGTTTGAACTGCCTCAGGTTCTCAGAATTGGAGCGCCCGCCCCAAACGCTGTCATTCCGAGCGAAGCGAGGAATCTCTCTTCGATTGCCGCGCGACAACAAACCACAAGAGGGATTCCTCGTCCGCCGCGGCGGAATCGGAATGACAACGAGGGGAGAAGGCCAACCAGCGTGCGTGAGCAGCCACCCGACCAGTCACACGCGACCACCCACCCTTGACCTCCCGCGCAATCCATCCAATAATCGCGCCGTCCTTCGGAGCCTGCATCCTTGCCCAGCTATTCGCACAGCAAACTCACAACCTTCCAGCAGTGCCCGCAGAAATACAAATTTCGCTATGTTGACGAAATTCCTCCTCCAATCCGAAGCATCGAGCTGCATCTGGGAGACACCGTCCATCGCGCTCTCGAAAAGCTTTACGGGGACGCCAGGCAAGGACGCATAAATTCACGTGAAGAAATCCTCGCGCACTTTCAGCAGTTGTGGGACGAAGGCTACACCCCCCAGATGCGAATCGTCAGGTCGGGAACCACGGCCCGCACGTATCTGGAACTGGGACGTCAAATGCTGGCGGCATATCACAAGAGATTTTTTCCGTTCAACGAATCCACAACTCTGGAGCTGGAACAGAAATTCTCATTCCCGATTTCCGATATTCATGAAGTTCGAGGCATCATCGACCGGTTGGCGAGAGCGGAAGACGGTTCGCTGGAAATTCACGACTATAAGACTTCCCGCAGATTTCCCGGTCCGGCGCAGGTCGCCAGCGACATGCAACTCGCGCTTTACGAGCTGGCCTTGAGGCATCGCTGGCCCGACGCCGAGCGCATCACACTGATCTGGCACTACCTGACATTTGATCGGGACATTTCGGTCGCAAAAACTTTTCGGCAGTTAGAAGCGGTCAAGCAGAAAACGGTAGACATGATCGCGGTGATCGAATCGGCAGCGTCGTTCCCCACACTAGTGACCCCACTCTGTGATTGGTGCGAGTATAAAGAAATCTGCCCCGCAATGAAGAAGCGGTAGATCTCTACTCCACTCCCCTCCCCCGTTGTCATTCCGAGCGGAGCGAGGAATCTCTCTTCGATTGTCCGCGCGGCAACAAACCACAGATGGATTCCTCGCTCCGCTCGGAATGACAATACATTTTTAGGGGATCGCCTGGAATTCACGCCTACAGCGAAAGGAAATTCTGCAGCAGCTGCATTCCAACCTCAGTCAGAACCGACTCCGGATGGAACTGCACGCCCTCGATCAACATTTTGCGATGGCGCAGCCCCATGATGATGCCATCGGTCGTTGCGGAAATTTCCAGTTCGGCGGGAAGCGTCTCTTCTTCCACAATCAGCGAATGGTAGCGAGTGGCGGCGAAATCCTGCGGCAGACTCTTGAAGATTGTTTTGTCATCATGATGAATGCGGCTGGTCTTGCCATGCATGATTTTCGGAGCGCGAATTACGCGACCGCCGAATGCGTAGCCGATCGCCTGATGTCCCAGACACACGCCGAGAATCGGAATTTCGCCGGCAAAGCGGCGAATCACGTCGATGCAAATGCCAGCTTCTTCGGGCGTGCCGGGTCCGGGGGAAATCACAATGCGTTGCGGCTTCATTTCAGCGATCTGATCGAGCGTAATCTGATCGTTGCGGTGCACTTCCAGCTTCTCGCCCAATTGCCCCAGGAACTGCGCAAGGTTGTAGGTGAAAGAATCGTAGTTGTCGAGAAGCAAGATCATCGATGGGAACTCAATTCTGCTTGGTTCATTTTAATTCGGCATGCATTGTGTCGGGATCGGGCTCTTCTTCTTTTTCTTCGCACTTCCTGCGAGTTTCTCCGACGTAGTCGTCGAGTTTGCCCTGATCCCGCATGCGGACCACCTTGTCCAGATACGGCCAGCGCGAATTGGGTTCCTGCTTGAGGATCGATTGGTAGGCCTTCAGCGCGCCGAGCAGGCCTGCGTAGGCAACCGCCTGTTCATCCTTCACTTTGTCCGGATGCTCGATCATGAACGCGGTGCTCGAAATCGCCATCTGTTTGTAAATTTCCTCGGAGTGGCCCTTCGGAGGATCGGGAAGCGGCCCGAAATAATCGGAACAGACATTCACGGTAATATCCGGAATTTCGATGATCCACTGAATCACCCAGTCGCGATTTTCCTTCGCATCTTTTGCCAGCGGGTCTTGTTCCAGTTCGCGCGCCACCTTGACGGCGCGGGCGCGCTCTGCCGCAGTGGAAGGCCCGCGCGTCTGCGCGTAACCGACATTCGGGAAAAACGGTCCCGCAAATAAAATTACAATCGCAATGAGTCGGACCGTATTCAGCTTCATGTTGCTCCCCACAAATACCGACAATCCAGGCAATGCAAATGGGCCCAAGAACATATCTTACATGATGAGGCAGCAAGCCCCGCAGCCAGGAGCAAGCGGTTCGATTTTCACCAGTCACCAGTCACGAGTCACCAATCACTACACTCCCGCCGGATCTTCCCCCTGATGCGCAATCTCCAGCGCCTTCAGCAGCGCGCGCGCCTTGTTCACCGTCTCCTTAAATTCCGCTTCCGGGACAGAGTCCGCCACCAGGCCCGCCCCGGCCTGCACATACGCCACGCCCTTTTTCACGACCATCGTCCGAATCGCAATGCAGGAGTCGAGATTGCCCGTGAAATCGAGGTACAAGATCGCTCCTGCATAAATCCCTCGACGCGTTGGTTCCAGCTCGTCAATGATTTCCATGGCGCGAACTTTCGGCGCTCCCGAAAGAGTCCCGCCGGGAAAGCAGGCCGCCAGCGCTTCGAAGCAATCCACTTCCGGCCGCAAGTGCCCGCTGAGGCTCGACACGAGATGCATCACATGGGAGTAGCGCTCGACGAACATCAACTTATCCACGTGGACCGAGCCGTACTCGGACACCCGTCCCAAATCGTTGCGCCCGAGATCGACCAGCATAATGTGCTCGGCGCGCTCCTTGGGATCGGCGGCGAGTTCGGTTTCCATCTGCACGTCTTCTTTTTCGCCACGGCCGCGGGGGCGCGTTCCAGCGATGGGCCGGTAGAATGCATCGCGTCCCTGAACCTTGAGCAGCATTTCCGGCGAACTGCCGACCACGGCGGTGTCCGCAAGTTTCAGAAAATACATGTAGGGCGAGGGATTCACCACGCGCAACGCCCTGTAAATTTCAAACGGATCGGCGTCGGTACGCGCGGAAAATCGCTGGCTGACCGCCACTTGAAAAATATCGCCGGCGCGGATGTATTCCTTAGCCTTGTCCACGGCTTTCAGGAATTTCGCGCGGCTGAAATTCGATGTCACCTTCAGCGGACGGGCGCGGCGTCGCTTCGGAATTTCCGCAGCGACAGGTTCACTCAAGCGCTTGCGAGTCGCGCGAATCTCGCGGATGGCGGCGTTGTACTTGGTGCGCAGACTACCCTCGCCGTCGGTGAAAACGTTTCGCACAATCCACACGCGATGCCGAACGTGATCGAATACGGTTAGCCCAAGAAAAAACATCATCACGGCATCGTCCATGCCGACATCATCACGCGCGGTGTCGGGAATGCGCTCGACCAGACGCACCATGTCATACGCGAAATATCCGATCGCGCCTGCCACCAGCGGCGGCAGCCCCGACACGCGCACAGGTCGAAAGCGCTCCACGCGATTGCGCAGGTAATCGAGCGGATTAGTCTGCACCCACGATACGCGGCTATCGCTTTCAAGCACGCACGCCCCGTTGACGTAACGAAACACCTCGACAGGGTTCGCGCCCACAAATGTATACCGGGCAATCTTCTCCCCGCCTTCCACGCTCTCGAGCAGGCAGGCGTACCGAGCGTCATGTGCCAGGCGCTGGTAGGCAGATACAGGCGTCAGAGTATCGGCCGTAAACGCCTCATACACCGGGACGAGATTGCCCTGCTTCGCCAGTTTGCAGAATGTCTTGAAGTCCGGCTGAATCATCAATTCACCGAGGCCGCCTGCGCTAGAGCTTTTTGCCAATGCGCTTCGTCCCGCCCTGTCCCAGAGATTTTTCTTCTCGATCGAGCACTTCTGTAATGGCCTTGCGCACAGTTGCTTCCGGCGCGCGCTCGCCGGTCCAGATTTCGAATTGAGCGAATCCCTGCGCCAGAAACATTTCGACTCCCGAAACCGTCTCGATCCCTTTCCGCTGCGCCAATTGCAATAGCTCCGTCTTGCGCGGGCGATACACCATGTCCATCACCAGCCGGCAGTTCATTTCCGCGCTTTCCAAGGGCGAACCGCCGCGCGGGTGCATCCCGACCGGCGTGCAATTCACGATTGCATCAAAGTATTCGTGCCGCAACTCTTCGCGCGGGACGACTTGCGCTCCGAGGGCACGCGCCAACTCACGCGCGCGGTCCAGGCGCCGCGCCGAAAGACACACAATCGATCCCGCTTGCGCCAGCGCAAACGCCGCAGCTCGCGCCGCACCTCCGGCCCCGAACAGAAGGACCCGGCTCCCCGCCAGTTGGATACGGCTCTCCAGACTGCGCAGAACTCCAACGTAATCCGTATTGTACCCGTAGAGCCGCCCTCCGCCACGCACAACGACGGTATTTACAGCGCCGATCCGCGCCGCCAGCGGATCGCAGTCATCCAGATGCCCAAGAATCCCCTCCTTGTGGGGAATCGTGATCGCAAACCCCTTGATACCAAACGGCTCCACGGAGAGCAGAAAATCCTTCAAGTCCGGAACCAGAAACGGCATGAAAACAGCATCCACCTTGCGCGTACTAAACGCCGTGTTATGCAACAACGGAGAGAGGGAATGCCCAATCGGATTGCCAATCACGCCGAACACGCGAGTCCGTTTGGTTATCCGCCCGGCACGATAAAGACGCTGCATCGCATCCAGCGAAAGCTGCCCGGGTGCCGTGGCATTTTCGACTGCCGCATAAGCGAGCGCGCTACCCGCCCGCAACGATAGAATGCGCCCCGCCAAGCCGATTTCTCCCATGGGAATTGCAACAACGTCTCGCCGGCCTTGGGCGAACTCGCAAACGCGGACACTGTCAGAAATCGAATCGCAGTGGGTTGCGATCTTTGCGACCTTCCCACCCGCACTTCGTAGCCGGCGAACGATGCCATCAAGTTTACGAGGCGTCCGCCCGAAATCATGGTGAGAAATCATCAGCTGCGCGGGCGACAGCCTCTCCCGCAATATCTGCGACGAAAGATGTTTCGCCACCTCGATTTCGACATCGCACCATTTGCACCCCGCGCGCACTGCCGCCGCCAGAATGTCGAGTTGCGCGTCGCGGCCACCCTTGAACTGCCCTCCACCCTCGGTGCTGCGGCATGTTGCGATGAACACCGCGCGGGGGCGTGTGCGACCCAGCCATGCCAAGAAACCAGCCCGCTGCCTGGAATCCTGGAGATAATCGAGCCGCAACTCCAGCGTTCGAACCGATTTGAGCGCCACCCGCACCTGGGCGATCATTTCCTTCGATGTGGGGGCAGCGATCACCCCGCAGACGCGATCAGTTCCGAATGGTCTTTCCAACGGTTCTCCCGGCAAATGCTCAACCCCCAAGGCTTTACCATGACGGTGACAAGTATGTAAAGCGGCGGCATGCCCTTTCTTGACGGTCTCATGGGCTGGTGTTAGCTTGAAATGGAAGGTCTTACCGGGAAAAATGCGCTCTTTTCAGTGTGGCAGGAGGAGTTGTTTTATGCGGAAATTGACGGGCTATCGTTTTCTCAATATGGGACTTAGGGCTGGTTTGACCGCAATTCTTGCTATTTCAATCGCGCACGCGCAGCAGGCTCCCAGAGTCCCCTCGGAATCGGACCTTTATTGCCCTGGCCTGCCAACCACGGAAGCGGTACCCACCGACACCTATCTGATTTCCGGCGAGAACTCCCGATACAAAATCACCTTTTCGCAGGGCGATCATCTTTACATCAATAAGGGCTTCGAACAAGGCGTCAAGGTTGGCGATCAATTCGAAGTCGTCCGCCCAGCGAAGGATGCGCTCAAGAACAAGTGGTTCAAATGGCAGTTGCAACTGTCTCAAGCGATGGGAACGACCTACATGGATGTCGGGCGCCTTCGCGTCGTCAAAGTGCTGGGCAAGACGTCAATTGCAGATTTGACGCTGACCTGCGACCTGTTGCAGCGGGGAGATATCGTTCTACCGTTCAAGGCACGCGTCGCGCCAGCCTTTCACAATACAACATTCGATCCCTATGCTCCACCCTCCGGCAAACCAACGGCGATGATAGTGACTACAAAGCACTTTGGGCAAGTGGCCGGATCGGGAGGGATTGTATATGTGAATCTAGGCAGCGCCCAGGGTGTGCATGTGGGCGATTATTACCGTGTGTTCCGGTACCAGGGTACGCATAACGACACGATCTATCAGATTCATAACACCGCATACGAAGTGTACGGGTTTGGGAGCACGCCGATTAAATACCATTGGGATGATCTGCCGCGGCAAGTTCTGGGCGAGGGGATTGTCTTGCGCACGGGACCGAACTCATCGACAGTAATGCTTACCCTCGCTCGGGAAGAAGTTTACGCCGGCGATTACGTCGAGCTCGAATAGCCGCCCGCAAAAGTTCCTTCACTCAATCCGCAGTGGAGACAAAGAGACCCTGGTCCGGTCACGGATCCAGGGCCTTCTTGCATTCTTCCGAGAAAACCTCCGCTTCAAAAGCAAGAATCAGCGAAGACGGCTCGCGCCAGGCCCCACGCGGCAGGCCCGCTTTTGAGCAAGTCTCTTCCAGAAATCGCTCGCTGGACCACCCGCGCTCAACGGCCACCTGCGGCAGCAGCAATCCGCGGCGCGCGCCCTGCGAAACGATCAATCCATGTCGGCCGATCACAATCGATTCGGGCGCAATCGGTTCAGGATGAGAAAGTACGGAGATCTCAATTTCAAGACCCGGAACTTCCGCGGCTTCCACCGGAGGGAAACGGGGATCGTGCAATGCCGCGCTGATCGCTGAGCGCGCTACGGTTTCAGACAGAGGGTCCGGGGATTCCACGTGGCCGACGCAGCCGCGCAGCCGCCGATCGAGATGTAAAGTAACGAAAGCTCCGGCAGGCGCAGCCAAGCCGGGCGAACTCGGGAGGAAATTAAGAATCTGATTTTCCAGGACGGCGGCTGAAATGGCCCGACGGGCGATGTCGAGCAAAGTTTGCCGGTCGTTACTGGATAGTCGGGACATCCTGAGGATTCTTGTGCCGCTCGAGAATTCGCAGGCGGCGTTTCTGCTTCACGCTGCCGTCCACGCGGCCCCAAAACTTTTGAAAATATTGCCAGGCGGAAACAATCGCGCTGCCCACCACCAGCCACAGCAAGATAGCTCCCAGTGGCCGCAAAATCTCGTGCTTGGCCGCCAGAATGAGGGCGCATACCGCGATCACCTGCAGAACCATTTTCGTCTTGCCCAGCGCGGAAGCGTGAATCGTAAAGCCTTCGGCGGAAGCGATGTTGCGAAGCCCCAGCACCACAATTTCGCGCCCAATAATAATCACCGCCATCCAGCCCTGCACCAGATGCATTTCCACCAGGGAAATAAATGCCGCCGTCATCAGTAATTTGTCGGCAAGGGGATCGAGCAGAATTCCTAGTGTCGTAACTTCGCTGCGCCGCCGGGCATAGTAACCATCTGCCCAATCCGTGGCGGCAGCCATCAGCAGGATCAGAACACCCCACTCCGCAAAATTAATCGGTACGCCAAAAAACACAACATTCGGCGCGCGCGTCAACAGAACGACCACCAGCACCGGAATAAAGAATATCCGTAATATCGTCAGGCTATTCGGCAGGTTCATGGCGCACCCGGGGAGCTCCCAGTAAATCAAGCCAGGGCCATTCCAGTCGCGAGGCATTCCCACTATAGACTCACTGTGGAATGCAGTCAACGATTCCTAAGAGAGCTTGAATCGGTGGCCTGTTCGGCTATCTAATTTTGGGAAATTTGGGTACCAAACCGTTACTCATAGTGAACGCCAGCGCCGCAAACCTGTGCAAATCATGGAGTTGCGTCCAGAGCAGATTTTCAGACACCCATTGCTGCGCGGTTCAGCAAAATAATCTACAACTTATTGATAGCAAGCAGCTTACGCGATACGAAAAGTGCGAAAACTTCAAAATTGGCCGTATTTATCTAATAAATGGGACTGGACCGGAATTGGATTTCCACAGAGTTTTCCACTGGGCAAGGGGGCGGGTTACGCCAATCTGATGTCCTGATTGATTTTAAGCCTTCGAGCGACCGATGCGGGCAGCTCCGCTTCCATGGCCATCGCGGCATCGCGAACCTCGGAATGGATCACCCGCCCAAGTGAGTGAACCAAAGCGATGGCCCGGCCATCCTTCAAGGGAAGCTCGAACCGCAGGTGCAGGAGTGGATCGACGGGCATGGCGTCGTCAATCCGCTTCAGAAGTTCGTCGAGGCCCGCGCCTGTTAATCCCGATACGCGCACCGAGTTGTGATTCCTATTCAACGCCGCGGCAAACTCGGGTGTCAGTTGGTCGATCTTGTTGAGCACATGCAGGATCGGGCGATCGGCGACGCCCAGTTCCTTTAGGATTTTTTTGACCGCTTCATCCTGATCGTCATGATGCGGATTCGAAACGTCGGTGACCAGCAGAATCACCGCCGACTCTTGCACTTCCTCCAACGTCGCTCGAAAAGCATTAATCAGGCCCGGCGGCAGATCGCGAATGAATCCCACCGTATCGGAAAGCAATACGCGGCGACGCGACGGCAAACGCACAGCGCGCACGGTAGGATCGAGCGTCGCAAACATTTTCGAAGAGACCAGCACGCCCGCGCGGCTGAGCGCGTTAAACAGCGTCGATTTCCCGGCATTGGTATAGCCCACCAGCGCCACCGAGCCGAGCGGCACGGCCTGCCGCGTCTGCCGCCGCAGCGAACGCTGCTTGCGAATCGATTCAATGGACTTGGAGACTTTGCTGATGCGGTCGCGGATGCGGCGGCGATCGGTTTCGATTTTCTGTTCGCCGGGGCCGCGTGTGCCGATGCCGCCCGCCTGCCGGGAGAGAGCTTTCGAACTTCCCGCAAGCCGCGGCAGCATGTAGTTCAGCTGCGCCAGTTCCACCTGAAGCTGCCCCTCCCGGCTGCGCGCGTGCCGCGCAAAAATATCGAGGATCAGCTGCGTCCGGTCGATCACGCGGCATTCGGTGCCGCTCTCCAGGTTGCGCAACTGCGTAGGCGTCAGGTTGCGATCGAAAATAATCAGCGGCGCCTTGTGCAGGTCCGCCTCGATCTTCACTTCCTCGATCTTGCCGCGCCCAATGACGGTGGCAGGATCGATCTTGTCGCGCATCTGAAAGATACTTCCAGTCACCTGCGCCCCAGCGCTGCGCGCCAACTCCGCAAGCTCCTCCAGCGAAGCGCGCTCCGCTTCTCCGGCCTCCACGCCATGCACATGCGAAGGCCGCTTAATTCCCACACCAACAAGGAATACGCGTTCGCGCGATTCTGTCGAGCGTGGAGTCTTCATTCGGCGGAAAGAATGGGGAGAGATCCCATAGGGGAGATGTGCGTCAAGCGGTGCAGGTTCACAAAATCATTATACACCCCGCATACATAGCCTGTTAGAACTGTGCATGGCTCAGTAGCCTGGAGTACAATGCGCAGCGGTTCCTGCCGACCAGCCAGCAGAAGAATTAAAATGACCGACAAACCCATGCAAGTAAGGAAACCCGAAGAAGAGGAACTTAGCAGGAAGAAAGCCGAATTGTCCGAGTTAGAATCCTCACTGGCCGACAGAGAACTTTTCCTGACGGCCTTGCGCACGGAACTCTCCGCGTTCGAGCGAACCTACATAAGAACAGTTGGAAAACGCTACGCGGAACTCGATGAAATCGAGGCCAAGATTGCGGAGCGTGCTGCGCGAATGCAGCCGGAGAACGTCCGCGCCCGGAACGCCGCAAGCCAAGCGCGTTCGCAAGCTCAGGCGTCGCGAGCCGTTTTTGATGAAAGTTTGGCGGCCAACACGGTAGGCTCCAAATCGTCGCAATCTCAGACTCTCAAAAGCCTGTACCGTGAGGTGGCCAAGCGAATCCATCCGGACTTGGCAAACGACAGCGCCGATCGCTTACAAAGAGAACGGCTCATGGCTGCGGCAAACCGCGCATACGAAGAAGGTGATGAAGCTCGACTTCGGGCCATCCTCGAAGAGTACGAATCAAGCCCCGATTCCGTCAAGGGTGATGGGCCAGGGGCAGAGCTTATTCGGGTCATTCGCAAGATCGCACAGGCCAAGAAACGGCTCGTAGAAATCGACGAGGAAATCGAAAAGATTGAGAAGTCCGAACGATTTGAGCTAAAGGCAAAGGTGGACGAGGCTGCGACTGAAAGCCGAGACCTTTTGCAGGAGATGGCCGAGGCTTTGGATGCACAGATTGCTGTCTCCCGAGAACGGCTCCAAAGTCTTTCCGAAAGGTAGGACTATTCATGGAAGACGAAAACGCCAAGGACAATATAGGAGGAATTGTACCTAGCGGCGCCGGGGCTATAGCAAAGAGTTCTGCGTCTCTCATGGGACGTGGTCTCCGTAGTCTGTCTGGATGGGATGCAGCAAGAGTCATCGCAGCTGGCAAAGAATTAACCCTGGGGTCGTACCGATATCAGATATCAGAAATTCTCGAAGAAAAATTGAAGGAGTTCTTGAATCCTCCTTTTTGGTGCCTGCTTTTGGTGGATGAGGTCAATGAGCTGCTTGATAAGGCTGAGCTTTATTACGAAAAAATCGGCGGTACGGCGGATATTCCGCCGAGGGACCATTATCGAATCAAAGTGGGCGAGGGTCTTATCGGCCAGGTCGCGGAGAGTCGTAGGTCCACTGTGATTACGAATGTCCAGACGAACGCGGCTATCTTGGCGCAGGTGCAGGAGCCTCAAGAAAAACAGGCACAGTCGATCATCGCAGTTCCCCTCCTTTTGGCCGACGAGTGCATTGGTGTCATCCAGTTGATTGACTGTGTTGGTCCTGGAGGCTTTTCACAATCTGACCTTGCCCTTCTCGAATCGCTGGCTGACTTTGTTGCCATCGCAATCTCGAACGCGAAGCAATATGGCCGCGTAAATATGCTACTCGCCTTCGCCAACGAACCGACTGGGTTTCGCATGGCTCAAGACCTAGATCGGGTTTTCGAAGCTGATCTACGGATTTACGAGTTGATATCCGAGGGGAGCGACTGGGGAGCCCACATTTTTTCATTGGTGTGTGTTGTTTGCGACGAGTTGAAAAATCTGGCAGCGTCTCTGAGTTATGCTCATTACATCCAACTGCTCGCCGAGGTAGGCCGAAAGATGAAAGAGTTTTTCGAACCCGATCATGTATGGAAGGTGATTCATTCTGGGGAGGGAAAGTTTTATTTCTTCCTTAATCTGGACTGCGAAGAGGCCTGTGCTTACGCACAACGGTTCTATAGATTCTTCAGGGAGACTATTTGGCTACAAGAGCAAGGTTTGAACGAGCGGCTCACCGCGAGTATAGGGGTCGCCACCTACCCCGCAGACGGCCAGACGATGGCGGAACTACTTCACAGCTTGGATGAGGCCATAAACCTCGTAAAGAGTTCAACGGGGGATGGGGTTGCCGCCCCCAAGATTGGCATTCTCCCACCGCTGTGAAACCCAATCGCTAAATCCCTCCTCCGTTCTTTTAGGGTGCATCTCGAACGTATCCCAGCGCAGCTAGAATTTCGATAAGATCCTCGACACAAGTTAGCAAGAATTCCGGACGTACTTGCCTGACCAAGCTGGCCGCTCGTTCAGGGTGAGTGCGCTGGTGCAATAGTCGAAGTTTGTGCGCAAGATGGAGCTCTAACTTTCCCATGGGTATCGAGTTTCGGTTGGCTTTCTGGAGGTCTTCGAGCCGATCCAGCTTGTCTACTAGGTTTCCCCTAACTGGCTGCCCCGCCGACTCAAGCAAATCAGAAAAAAGGCCTTCCAAGATATTCTTCGACGAAGTTACGACCTCGTCACCATGTTTATTGGCCAAATGTTCTTGGAGTTTGGCCCAATCAGACGCGATTCTTATTCGGAGTTGGGGGTTCTTAACCCGCGAGAAATCCAAATGTGGGAGACCTGTAGCGGGGGAAACTGCCCTTAGAGTTAGCTTGGCTCGCATCAAGTGATCTGACTCAGCCCGGACAACTCGCCAAACGCAAGTTTCGCCTGACCCTGTTATTAGAAAGCTCTGGTCACCACCCCGTTCCAGATCGGTTCCCCTTTTCGCTTCATAGCACGTAGCCCAAGGAGTCAGACCATGTTCTAATAGAATTTGCTTCTTCCCCTTCCAGACGAACAGAAATCCAATCATGTCGTCACGGTTGGCCTTCGTAATGCAGAAAAGGCTTACATTCTCCCCTAGCAACATGCCGGGGCCTTGGGCTAACTTTTGATTGAGATCTTCTGATTTCGCCGCCAGCACCCTTACAAATTCGCATTGAGGGCTAAGAAGTGCGCCATGGCCACCGACGAGTGTATAGGTTTGACCTCGATGGATTAACAGCTCATCAATAGACTCTATGGATGGCATCGAACTAAAATTATACTCTATAGTCTCACTAGCGAACGCTTAGGCAAGATACTTGTTATTGCCCCATCCCTGTTCTAATGCGTTGCGCCGAACTGCAACTGCCCCGCCACCAACCGCTCCGCCGCCGCAGCAATCGCAGGATCATCCCCAAAACCCGGCAGCCAGTGCACCAGCGGCTCCTTGCGAAACCAAGTGACCTGCCGCTTGGCGTAGCGCCGCGTGGCCTGGGCAATTTCTTTTCGCGCGGCGGCAAGTGTGACGGTGCCTTCGAGGTGCGTACGCAATTCGCTGTAGCCGATGAAGTCGAACGGTTTCGAATCGAGTGGGATGCCGCTGCGCAGCAGGCCAGCGGCTTCTTCGAGCCAGCCGCGGTCGAGCATTGTCTGGACGCGCGTTCCGATGCGATCGTAAAGCGCGGCGCGGGGAGGTTGCAGGCCGATCTTGATCGGCGCATAGCCTTCGAGGCGCGTGCGGCCCGCCTGATGCGCTTCGGTGAGCGTGCGTCCGGTGAGCATGCAGACTTCGATGGCGCGAATCATTTTGGGACGGTCGCGCGATCCGATGCGCGTGGCGGCCTCGGGATCGAATCGCCGCAGGACGCGGTGCAGGTATTGCAGGCTGTGCTTATCCGCGCCTGCTTCGAGGCGCGCGCGCAGTTGCTCCGAACGCGCCGGGACGTCGGCCAAGCCCTCCAGCAGCGCACGCAGGTACAGGCCGGTCCCGACGGTAAGGACGGGCAGCCGCGAGCGTTGCCGCAGATCTTCGAGCACCGCGACTGCGCGGCAGCGGTATTCTCCCGCCGTGAACGCAAATCCCGGGTCCACAATATCCAGCAAGTGATGTGGAACGCCCCGGCGCTCCTCAACTGTCGGCTTGGCCGTGCCGATGTCAAACCCGCGATAGACCTGCGTGGAATCGCAGGCCACGACTTCGCCGCCAAATCGTTCCGCCAGCGACACTCCAAGCGAGGACTTCCCGGAGGCCGTCGGCCCCACGATGGCAATTAGCGGTAACCCACCTTGCCCGCGGTGCGGCGCGACCTCCGAAGTGCGGTCTTCGGGTTTCCCGCTCTGGGTGTCTGTAACTTTGGGGGTCGTGCTCATTGGGTCTTGCTCTTCGGGTCTTACTAATCGAAGACCACTCAGTGCAGGAATTTCCAATACCGAATCACTAGGTAAACCAGACACACTAGCCCGAGCAAAAGAGCTCCCGACACCTGTGTGCGCGTCGGCTTCACTGTTCGTTCAAGGGTAGATTATACAGGAAAATGAACCGTAACTCGATAAAGGGCCCGCCGAACGCCGGGGGCAGCGGTTCGAACGGCGTAGAAGCGCGGATCGAGGAGACCGCGGCCCGGTCGAGCGGGTCTTTGCCGGAACTGCCCACCATGGCAGGCTCTGCCTCAGGCACAACGCCATTTTTCATAATCCGAAATTGCAGGACCACCTTGCCGCGATCACCCAGGCGCGCCGATTCCGGCATCACCGCGTACCAATTACGCTTCACGCTGGCAAGCACGCGCGCAAGGTAGGTACTGAAGTCCACCCCCTCGGTGGGCGTAAGCATTTCGACGTTCCCGCCGAGGTAGCCTTGTCCTCCGCCGCCACCCCCACCGCCTCCGCCAGGCAACGAACCGGGGCCAACCGGTCCGCCGAACTGCGCGCCGGGTGCTCCGCCCTCCTTGAGCGCCTCATGCAAAGACTGCTGCAATGCTTTCCCGGGAGAAAAACGCGGCAATACCAGGCTGCTTGAGGTTTGGTCGGGCGGCTTTTGCGGTTTGAACGGGCTCTCCAGGGGAAGCTGCGGAGTTGGCGCGACAGAAGGTGCCGCCGGTTTTGCTGGGGCGGGGATTGGTGCTGGCGTTGGCGCCACTCGTTCCGGTTCCGGCTGTCCCGGAGGCGGCTGCGTTGGCCGGGGCGGCGCCAGTTGGCGCAGGATGCGTGGATCCACCCGCATTTGCGGAGTTCTCGGCTGCGGAGCAGAGAGAGATTTCGGAATTTTATTGATATCCGACGGCAAATAGAGATCGGTGATATTCGTGCGGCCAATTTCCGCCTGCGTATTCCTCTTCGGCAGGCTGGGGCCAAACAATATAAGGCCGATCACCACAAAGTGCAGCGCAATCGAGGCAAATCGCGCCACCGAATTCCATCGATCTGTTCGCTCCTCCACGGGCTGGGCCAGCAGATTTACTTCGCCCGTCGTCAGGACGTCCGGATCGATTACGTCAGGCAAATCCTGGATAGCGACCAGGTCCTTGTGCTCCAGCTTTCCCGCATGCGCGTCTTTGGGGACGGCAACGCGCGAATCCAGAATGCTGATCGGGACATAATCGGGCGTTTTGCTGACCGCATCGAGAGGGGTGAATGGCATGTCGCGCGGCACGACCGTGCGCGTTCCCAGCACGCCCAACGGAATGTGCGAGGGAATCGATGTGCGGCCATCGAGTTCAATGTGCGGCAGGTTCGAAGGGACAAGCGTGCGCGAATCCAGATCGGAGGTTAAACGACGCGGCGCAGCGTCAGACGCAGACGCAACCGGGCGGGCATTCTTCGGGACCAGAATTCGTGGAATCATCCGTGTGCCTGCGGGGTCGCGAAGGCACCCAATTGGACGCGCCTACCATGTTCCAGGATGCCTGCCATGACCCGATCCGCCAATTCTAGCGCGCGACGGCCGGCTGCGCCGTCCACCATCGGCGCGCGACGCGTTCGAACGGAATCGAGAAACGCTCGCAGCTCCGCCCGAAGCGGCTCTTCGCGTTCCGCCGGAAGCGTTGCGAAATCGAATTTCGGCTGCGGCCCGGGCTCGACGACGCGAACACGCAGCGCGTCCTGCCGCGTGAAATCCACGGAAATATATTCATGCTGTTGAAAAAAACGCATCTTGCGCACGCGCTCGGTGGAAACGCGGCTGGCGGTAATGTTGGCAACCGCGCCGGTGGCGAAATCCAGGCGAGCGTGCGCGATGTCCACCTTGTCGGTGAGGACAGGAATTCCAATGGCCTTAATGTCGGTGACAGGCGCATCGACCAGCGCGAGCAGAATGTCCAGATCGTGAATCATCACGTCATATACGACGTCTATATCGAGGCTGCGCGGCGTGAAAACGCCGAGGCGATGGACTTCGAAATACAGAGGACGATTCAGCGCGGGCATCACGGCGACGATTCCCGGATTGAATCTTTCCAAATGGCCGACCTGGAGAATGCGATTTGCGCGCTTAGCCGCAGCGAGAAGCTGATCGGCTTCGGCAAGCGAGGAGGCCATCGGCTTTTCCACGATTACATCGATGCCAAGTTCGAGCAGTCGGCAGCCGACGCGTGCGTGCTCGATAGTCGGCACAGCCACACTTGCAGCATCCACGCGCCCGGCGAGCGATTCGATGTCCGGAAAAACTTCCGTCGCAAATTCCTGCGCGACCTGCGCCGCGCACGCGGGATCGGAATCCACGATGCCGACCAGGTTAGCATCGGCAAGCTCGCGGTAAACGCGGGCATGATTTCTGCCGAAATTCCCCGCGCCCACGACGGCGACGCGAACTTCTTTAGGTGAATCGATTCCCGATGTCACTTCTTCCCCTGTGTTGAAAGCTGGCCGGCCACCCCAATGGCCTCCAGTGGAAATGCTTCGATGGCGATGCCCGCGGCGTCGGCAGCTTCGATGACGCGCGCGCGATCGAACAGCAGCGTGCGCCCCGCGTCCATTGCCAGCGCGGACACCTTACACTTTTGCATCACTTCGACGGTTTTAAGGCCCACAACGGGTACATCGAATCGCATATCCTGCCGAGGTTTGCTCACCTTCACAACCACTAACGAACCACCGTCGGCAATCCGCGCGGCCCGCTCGATGGTTTCGTCCGTGCCTTCCATGGCTTCCACGGCAACGCACGCGCGGTCGCGAATTACGACCGTCTGCCCGAGGTCAAGCCCCGCAATTTGCCGCGCGATCTCTCGGCCATAAGCAATGTCGGCGGCTTCTCGCTCGTCCGGCGCGCGCTTGGTAAGCACTCCGGCGGCAGGGATAAGTGGCTTCAGAAATGTTGTGGAATCCACCAGCTTGATGCCTTCCGATTCCAGCACCTGAGCGACGGCACCGATCAGCGAATCGGTATTTTTCAGTGGCAAGGAGAACAGTAGCTTCGCCAGCTTCCAGTCCGGGCGAATGGAACTAAAAATCTTATTGTGCTTCACTTGCCCGGCCATCACGGCGCGGGTGATGCCTTCCTGATGCATCAGTTCCAGTGTTTTTGATAATTCTCCCAGGCTGACCCAGTGCAGACGCGAAGCAACTTTTTCGAGTTCCGGCGAAGCCTCTTCCCGAATCGCAATCACAGCCATCTCAATCCCCTGGCTGCGCGCAGCATCAAGAACGAGGAATGGAAATTGCCCGTTGCCGGCGATCAGTCCCCATCCAGCGGACGATTCCGAAACCGGCAAGGAGGTCGTGGATGCGGAGGAGTTCACTTGTGCAGGCCGCGCTGCGCGGTCTCGATAAATTCCACCAGTTCTTTTACGTCAGGAGAGCCGTTGAGCTGCGCGCGAATCTGTTCCAGGGCCTGCGATGTGTTGAGCTTCGAGCGGAGCAGCAGGCGAAAAGCACGCTCGATAGTGTCCAGCCGCTCGCGATCGAAGCCTCGGCGCTCCAGCCCCACCGTGTTCACGCCGAAGCAGTGCGTTTCGCGCTCGGTGACCACGCGTGAAAACGGCGGGACGTCCTGCGTGATGACCGTGCAGGCTCCAACGTAGGCGTAGCGGCCCACGCGACAGAATTGGTGCACTGGGCTGAACGCGCCGACGCTGGCCCAATCGTCCACGCCAACGTGGCCCGCGAGCGTTGCGCCATTGGCGAAAACCGTGTGGCTGCCGACAACGCAATCGTGCGCGATATGCGAATAGGCCATGAAAAGATTGTCGCTGCCGATCCGCGTCACCCCGCCGCCTTTCTTTGTGCCACGGCTGACGGTGCAGAATTCGCGGAAGCGATTCGCATCGCCCACGACGAGCTCGGTGACTTCGCCGCTGAATGTCAGGTCCTGCGGATCGCCGCCAACCGAGCAAAACGAATCGAAAACATTTTTGCGCCCAATGCGCGCCGGTCCGCGAACCACCGCGTGCGGCTCAAGCACGCAATCGTCTCCCAGCTCGACGCCATCGCCAACCACGGCAAACGCGCCGACTCGTACTCCGCTTCCAAGACGCGCGCTTGCGGAAATAATCGCCCGCGAATCGATCTCGCTCATTACTTGGCACCAACTGATGCGTCCGATGTGGCCTCGGTCGGCGCGGGAGCAGGATCGCGATCGACCAGCATGCATGTCAGAGTTGCCTCCGCCGCAACCTCGCCATTGACGGTGGCCTTCCCTAGCAGCTTGCAATACGTCTGACGCCACTTCAGCACCGTTACTTCCATAATCAGCTGATCTCCCGGCACCACGGGCCGGCGGAAACGCGCTTCATCCACCGCTGCAAAATACAGCAGCTTCTTCTCGCGGTCCGGAATTTCCAGCAGCAGGAGCAATCCGCCTGTCTGGGCCATTCCTTCGATAATCAATACGCCTGGCATAACCGGCTTACCCGGAAAGTGTCCCTGAAAATAACTTTCATTGATGGAGACGTTCTTCAAGCCAACGATGCGCTTCAGTCGCTCCATCTCGACAATGGTATCCACCAGCAGGAACGGAGGGCGGTGCGGCAGAATTTTCTGGATGCCAATCGTGTCAAAAATCATCTATTGCCTCGTTTCGCGTCCGGAAAAGCTCCAAAGAGCGCAGCCGGTATGGTCTGTGAATTATATGCGAAACATGCCGCGCGGCAAACGCGGTTTACCCTGAGCGATGTTCGCGAAGGGTTTACCCTGAACGCTCTTGGGGAAGGGTCTAGCCCGAGGCATTGTCGGTTGAAAGTCTTGCGGCTAGTGCAATGCGAGGGCAGTGGTGTTTTCAGACTCACGCACCAAACGCTGCGCATTATCCCGCAGCGCTCGGGCTCTTACGCCAGTCGGGCTGGTCGGATCGAGCTTCAAATACTCATCCAGATCGTTTATCAGCGCGCGGTAATTTTGCTCGCGGCTGTGAATGTCAGCGAGCAGTTGCAGGGCTACAGTAGAATCGTCCTTCAGTCGAATTGCTTCGCGGACGCTGTTCTCGGCCTCTTTCAACCGGTTGAGCCCAAACAATGCCCAGCCCAGATAGTAGTTGCCCGACCACGAGGCCGGATCGAGCTCCAGACCCTGGCGAATCACTTTCTCCGCATCCGCAAATTTTTCCTGATACCCAAGAACTGCGCCCAAGCCAAGCAGCGAGGGCGCATATTGCTCGCCGCTCAATTCATTGGCTTTCCGGAAGGCCTGCTCGCCATCCGCGATGCGCCACAATTTCAGGTCTGCGACGCCCATCTGGTAGTAGGCCTCGTAATAGCCCGCAAATTCCGAAATGGCGCGCTGAAAAGAGGGGAAGCACTCGGCTGGATCCTTCTTCGACAGCAGTTCGACGCCCTTGTCAAAATCCTTCTGGGCTTTGGCTGGAATACTGAGGTCCCGCACGGAAACCATGTTGCTCGATTTCGGAGTTTGCGCAGAGGTAAAGGGTGGATAGAACAGGAGAGCGGTCAGGAGCCAGCCGATGTGAAGCTTTATTCCCATCGCGATAAGTCTCCGTGAACAGGAACCTTACGCTGCTACGGCTATTATGTAACACTCCTTTAACCTGCTTGTAACATGATTGTAATAAATGTGCCGATTGTTAAACGTCTGGGCTCTGCGACGGCGAGCGATTGCCGTTCCGGTCCGGCGTTGTTAGCATAGCGGCGCGATGAATCATTCCCCAATGCGCTCGCTGCTCAATTGGTTGCGGCCCCGCGAGCGGGAAATGACCCGCCTGCTGGGCCATTTTGTCCGCGAAGAATCGCCGAGTTTCGACAAGGCTGCCGTGGATCGCTTCGGCCGGATCGTCGCGTCAGAATGGAAGAAGCGGGTCGCCGCAGTCACGCTGCTTCGCCAGAAAAAACGCGGCGACCATGTGCGAGCGGAGTGGCGTCCCAGGGGCAAACGTCCCGGCGGACAAATCCTCGTTCTGGGCCACCTGGACACTGTTTACGACGCCGGGACCATCGCGCGGATGCCGTTTCGTATCTCCCGAGGACGCGCGTGGGGACCGGGCACGTTCGATATGAAGGGCGGTCTGGTGATCGCGCTCTATGCCATGGACGCGCTCGCCGCCATCGGTCTTGCGCCTACTAAACGCATCGTCTTCCTGTGGACCAGCGACGAGGAAATCGGCAGCGAAACCTCGCGTGCCGCAATCGAACGGGAAGCCAAACGCAGCGATGCCGTGCTCGTCCTCGAACCCGCTCTGGGGCTCGATGGCCGCGTAAAGACAGGCCGCAAGGGCGTCGGCGAAATCGAACTGATCGCAACAGGGCGCTCCGCGCACGCAGGCCTGAATCCTCAGGACGGCATCAACGCAATCGAAGAAATCGCCCTGCAAATCGGACGCATTTCGCGCTGGAACCAGCCGAAGCGCGGAATCACGGTGAGCGCCGGAATTATCGAAGGCGGCACGCGCACCAACGTCATCGCCGACCGCGCGCGCGCTGTTCTGGATCTGCGCGCGTCGCGCATCGAAGACATGCGCGCGCTCGAACAAAAATTCCGCGCCCTCCGGCCAATCCTTCCCGGCTCAAAACTGGAAGTGAGAGGCGGTTTCAACCGCCCGCCGATGGAACAAAAGATGAGCGCCGCGCTTTGCGCAAAAGCACGCGCGCTTTCAGAGGAAATCGGAATACCGCTAGGGGAAGCCACCGTCGGCGGCGGATCGGACGGAAATTTCACCTCAGCATTGGGCGTACCAACGCTCGACGGTCTCGGCGCAGTAGGCGAGGGAGCGCATAGCCCCACCGAAAATGTTTTAATTTGCGCACTTCCCGAACGCGCGGCACTTCTGGCGGGCTTATTGGAAGCGGTTTAACCACTCCTCCATTCCCTCCGGTGGCATTCAGGGTAGAGTGACTACAGATACGCCTTCCGCAGATACTGCACAGTGGATTGCGTTAGGTCCGCATACGTGTCGTGAAGTACGGCATGTATGGCATCTTCCGTCGCGGATTGGGCGGCAATCCGGTCCAGAATTCGTTCGATGTCTCCCATACCGTTGACGCTTATGATCGCTTCAACGGTCGCGAGCGACCACGCGTAGGCGCTCGAAACGGTCTCCCGGGGGAGATTCATCCAGGACGTTTCATACGAGGCGAGAGAAAACTCCATGTGCCGCTCGTAGGCCGAGGAAAGCGTCCCTGCGACGCTCCTGCTGCGCTTGCCTTCCATGTATTGGGCAATTCCTTCCTGCAACCAGACGGGACACTTCCCTGCAGTCTTTTGGGCAACGAAACTATGCGTCAATTCGTGTTTCAAGACTCGAGCCAGTTCATCCGTGATGGAACTCAAGCCTTCGACGGGAATGCGCATGCGGCCGTCATTGAGCGCCCCAACCCAGCCCGGTGCGCGGGTGATATCCATAAACGTCTGATTGGTATAGAGAATCACACCGATTCGCTCGGGCGGGCTATAGTTCAGCGCGGCGGAAATTTCCTCATATTGCGTTTCGAGCGTTCGCAGGACTTCATGCGCCAGTTCCGGCGCGGCGTCGCCGTTATACCGCAAACTGAAATGCCCGGTTTCTCCTTCTTTGTAAGTGGACTCCTCCTGCGCGTCGCGCTCCGCCTTCTCCGTTGCGTGCTGGATTTCCGGATCCGGTTTCATCGCGAGGGCGCGTTTCCATTCAGCGACCGCTTCTTTGACCCGGTTCAATCCGTAATAGGCCCAGCCTGAAAGTTTCGCCACATCCATTGAATCCGGCTCTATGCGCCGGGCGTGATCGAGCAGATTCAAGGCCGTCGAATACTCGCTCCTGCGAAGGTGCAGGTACGCAGCCGCCACGAGCAATCCTGTGTTTTCGGGATCGTATCGAAGTCCGATAGTGTAATGATCTGCCGCTTTTTCGAAATCGCCGACGCTGATTTCGAATTGCGCCGCAGCCGATTCGGCCGCGACAACCCTGGCCACAGCCGTGGCGGAAGGATGCGCGTCCGCTTCGGATTCGATCCGGCCAAGCAAATCCGAATCCAGCGAACCGTCCCGCACTGCAGTGCGCGCAGATTCGTCATTGCCATGGGCATTCAGCGCGTTCGGAGCCGCGATGGCCAGATTTGCCGCACGGTCCGCCGGCGTTGCAGGTTTGGCATCCTGCGACTCGATATCGTGTTCGACCCTGTCCACGATGGAAGCGGGAAAACTCAGGCGGCCCGCGGAGGTTTCGTAACTTACCCGGCCGTTTTCCTGCACGACATTACTGGCAGTGATTTTCCTGCCATTCTTCAGATAGATGGTGTCGGCAGACACACCCAGAGGTATCGAAAAAACAAGACACAAAACCGCCAGTGTCCCTGAAGCGCGCGCTGCGGAGGGCCGCATACATTCATTTTAGCAAGCAAGGACATCCTCTCTCGGTGTACCTTGCCGGTCGATGCCCAATATTGCTACAGTCGGTCCATCATGAACCGATGGCATCGAGCGATTCTCGCAGCTTTCCTGGCACTTGCTGCCGGTTCTGCCTGGGGCGCTGCGCAGAGCCCGCACGAAATCTTTCAGGCATTGAATGCCCTGCAAGTCGATAGGGCGCAGATTTACACGGTCAATGAACTCCACTTGCGCCGCGGCTCGGTGAATCTGATTTTTTCTGACGGCGTGCTCGGCTTCCTGCAAGCCTATGACGGCCGCGTCACCGGAATCGTCTTTTCCGGGCGCGGCCATGTGAACGCGAATCCTCGCGATTCCGCCGAAAAACGGTCGCTCGCCCATTTTCTTGGCATCCCACTGCTCGATCAGAATTTTTCCCGCGCCTACATGCGGTTTGACGACGATTCCGCAGGAGAAATTCTCGGACAGTTGCGCCGGTTGAGCGCGCATCCGATCAGCGCGGACGATTTTGCAGCCAACTGGGATAAATCCATCGTGAACCTGAACCCGGACCAGTCCACCCGCCTCCTGATGGATTGGGAAGCGGAAACACCCGTCCCATTTTTCTACGCCGAACTGCTGGACGATCGCCTGGGAGCATTCGATGTCCTCGTTGACGGGCGTAAGTCCGATCCGGTCGTGATCGGGCAGGAGCGTTGGGCAAAAGGAATCCGGTTTTACGATGTATGGGCGTCGTTCACGCCCGCCAATGAAGTAGCTTCCCTGCCCCAGGCCTTTGCCCCGGTTTCCTACGCGATTGACACGACGATTGAAGGCGACCGGACACTCAGCGGAACCACAACAATCCAGATCCAGGCCAAACGGGACGGAGAGCGCAGCATCATGCTCGAGCTTTCGCGTTTTCTTGCGGTGCAATTCGTTCAGGACGGCGACGGTCACGCCCTCGATTTTTTCCAGAATGAGTCGCTCAACCGGAACCAGGTGGCGGCGCGCGGCAATGACATGATTGTAGTGATCCTCCCGGTTTCGCCGCACACCGGCCAGACCTACACCGTTCGCGTGGCCTATCGCGGCAACGTCATCAGCGACGCCGGTAAAGGCTTGTACTTCGTGGGAGACCGCGGCATCTGGTATCCGCATTTCAGCGGAATGGGAAATTTTACGACGTTCGATACTACGTTTCGCTGGCCGCGAAAGCTCCGCCTGGTGGCAACGGGTCGCAAAATCGACGAGCACGAAGAAGGCGACCGGCGCGTTGGCCACTGGCAGTCGGACGGGCCCACCGCAATCTCCGGCTTCAACCTTGGCGAGTACACGATAGAAAATATGGACGCAGTTGACGGCGTGAAAATTGAATTGACCGCCGATTCGGCACTCGAAAACATCATCGCGGAACGAGTCCGTTCGCAAACTCCCCTAACCACCGAACCCGGTGCAGCAGTACGGCCTCCAGGACGGCCCGGCCGGACGCCAGCCTATACTGAAGATCAATTACAGTTGCCGGGTGCTCCTTTAAAGGACCTTGGCCATGAAATCGACCAGGCCATTCGTTTTGGGGAGAAGTGGATGGGCCCCTTCCCCTATCGCGAACTGGTAGTGTCCCAGGTTCCGGGCACTGTGGGACAGGGCTTTCCAGGACTTCTCTATTTGCCCTCTCTTTCTTTCCTGCCGGAGGCAACACAACAACGCGCCGGAATGACCGGCACTTCGAAAGAAACGGTGAACGAGATCCTTCCATTTCACGAGGTCGCACATCAGTGGTGGGGCAACGTCGTCGGCTGGGATAATTACCGCGACCAGTGGCTAACCGAAGCATTGGCGAATTACATCGCGCTTGCCGGAGCCGACGCGGAGCGGCCCGGCGCTCACCTGCTCACGCATTGGCTCGAACGCTACCGCAAAGACCTGACTCTCATCGTTCCCGATCAGGAAAACATCGTGGACGATGCGGGTCCTTTAGTCCATGGCGGCCGCCTAAGCTCCTCGCACGACCCGGACGCCTTCGTGAAGATCATTTATGGCAAAGGCGCGTGGGTTTTCCATATGCTGCGAATGATGATGCAGGATCCGACGTCCAAAAATCCCGATGAGCGCTTTATCAAACTGTTGCACTCGCTGATGGAATCGCATCGCTACCGCGCTCTGACCACGGAAGACCTGCAAAAGGCCATCGAGCGCGTCATGACGCCCTCCATGGCAATCGAGGGCGGTCATTCGATGGATTGGTTCTTCGAGCAGTACGTGCGTTCAACGGGAATTCCGTCCTACGACGCGGAGTATTCCGTGCGGCCTGGCCCAAAGGGTTTCCTGGTAAAGGGTAAACTGACCCAGAAAAATGTTCCCGATGATTTCGTTCTGCGCGTCCCGATCTACGTGCAGGGACAAAGTTCAAAGCCCGTGCTCCTGGGCCATGTGATTACATCGGGCGAGGAAACTTCCTTTCAATTCACCACGCCAATCTCGCCCAAGCGCTTGCTCATCGATCCACAAATGACTCTGCTGTGTATCCCGTCGTCATCCTCGTCTTCGGCGCCACAATAATACAGTGTGGCTGCGCGCTGGCGCTCGATTACTGAGTCCATTACCCAGATTGACTGTCATCGCAGTCCGGTTGACGGAATCGGCTTTCCTGTCTAAAGTAAGTACGTTGGGTCGTGAGGCCGCGAAATGCGCTGGCTAATCACGACCTATTTCTTTGTCTCCCTCGGCTGGGAGGTCGTACAATCGGCAGTACATCAGACTCTGACTCTGATTATCCTGGTTCGAGTCCAGGCCTCCCAGCCAAATGTCCGTTTTCCACGTCTCAATATCCCACAAATGGCCCGTGAAGCTGCTGGCGGCCCCGTTTCCATTTTTGTGCCACAAGTCTGCGGGACAGTTGACCAAGGCTGGCCCATCCCTTAACCTGTATTACTGCTTGTGGTCAGGCATACGAACCGGATTCTCAATTGTGCGATATCGTTGATTTCGGGCCCGGTGCCGTCCTGAAAGCAGTTTCCCTAACCATATAGACCCTATAGATTGGACTGAAAACACCCAATGACTGGAATCATCAAGGAAAGACTGTTCACTCCGGGGCCGACGCCGCTGCTGATGGAAGCGCAACTGCGCGCCCTGACCATGACGCTGCATCACCGCACCGACGCCTTCCGCACCATCATGCGCGAGACGCTCGAGAATCTGCGCTATTACTACAACACGAAGAACGACGTCATCGTGTTCGCCAGCTCGGGCACCGGCGCGATGGAAGGCGCCATCTCCAACCTGCTCTCCCCCGGCGAGCGAGTCCTGATCGGCACCGCCGGAAAGTTCGGCGAGCGCTGGGTCCAACTGGCCAAGGCCTACGGCATTGAGTCCGTAGTCGTGGAAGTTCCCTACGGCCAAACCGTCCCCATCGCTGAAATGAAAAAACATCTGGAATCGAGCGGCCCATTCCGCGCCGTCTTCATTCAGGCCACCGAAAGCTCCACCGGCGTGCGCAATGACGTCCAGGCGCTAGGCCAAATCGTCAGCGCGCTGCCCGATACCTGTTTCGTGGTGGACGCCATCACCGGCCTCGGCACCACCGACATTCGTCCTGACGAATGGGGCATCGACATCATGATCGGCGGCTCGCAGAAAGCCACCATGATCCCCCCGGGCCTAGCCTTTGCCAGCGTCAGCGAAAAAGCCTGGAAGACCATGGAAAAATCCAAGCTGCCGCGCTATTACTTCGATTACTCCAAGGAGCGCAAGAATCTGTCGAAGGGCGAATCCAGCTACACCCCGGCCACGTCGCTGGTCGTCACGCTGCACGGCGCGCTGAACTACATTAAGCAACTGGGCCGCGAAAACCTGATCGGCAACGCGGCATTTCTCGCGGAAGCAACGCGCGAAGCAGCAGTAGCTCTGGGCCTGACGCTGTTCGCCGTAGATTCCCCCGCGAATGCCGTAACCGCAATCAACGCCCCAGCCGGAATCGAGTCCACCAAAGTAGTCAAGGACATGCGCGCAAGGTTCGGCGCAATCCTCACCGACGGTCAAGGCTCAATGAAGGGCCACATGTTCCGCATAGCGCATCTAGGCTATTACGATTTCCTGGACCTGCTTGCAGTGCTAGGCGGACTGGAAATCACATTGCAAAAAATAGGCCACAAAGTAGAACTAGGCAGCGGAGTAAAAGCCGCTCAAAACGTATATTTGCGGCAGCCCTAAGTAGGACAGGTTTCAACCTGTCCGCCTTTGGTTTTTGTACCGTTAAAATCCGACAGGCCGAAGCCCGTCCAACGCATTAAAAACTTTCCCGGACAAAAAATATGAAAATCCTAGTAGCAGACAGCGTCCCAGACAACATAATCGAAATCCTGAAAGCCGACCCCACCTGGCAGGTCGTAAATCTCCCCAAGACCAAGGGCAAAGTAGCCGATGAAATCGGCGACGCCGACGCCCTACTGGTCCGCAGCGCCACAAAAGTAACTGCCGAGTTGCTGGAAAAAGCGCCGAAACTAAGAGTCATCGGCAGAGCCGGAGTAGGAGTCGATAACGTCGATCTAGACGCCGCCACACGCAAAGGCGTCCTGGTCATGAACACGCCCGGCGGCAACGCCATAAGCGTCGCCGAGCACACCATGACGCTCCTGCTAGCCCTCGCGCATCCCGTGGCCCAAGCCGACGCCTCCATGAAGGCCGGCCAATGGGAAAAGAAAAAATTCACCGGCAGCGAACTGCGCGACAAAACGCTGGGCCTGATCGGCCTCGGCACAATCGGCACGGAAGTAGCCCGCCTGGCGCAGGCGCACAAGATGACGGTGATCGCGTTCGATCCCTACATCTCCACAGTGGTGGCAGCGCAACAAAATATCCACCTGATGCCGCTGGAAGACGTCCTGAAAACCAGCGACTTCATCAGCCTGCATTGCTCGCTAACTCCCGAAACCACGCACCTGATCAACGCCAAGAACCTCGCGCTAACCAAAAAGGGCGTTCGCATCGTGAACTGCGCGCGCGGCGAACTGGTCGACGAAGCAGCGTTACTGGCGGCATTGGAAAGCGGCCACGTAGCAGGCGCAGGCCTAGACGTTTTCGAAGCCGAACCGCCAACGAATCCGGCTCTGGTAAAACACGCAACCGTAATCGCCACGCCGCACATCGCCGGCTCCACCGAAGAAGCACAAAACGTAGTTGGCACGCGCATCGCCGAACAAGTGCGCAATTACTTGCAGACCGGCGCAGTAAAGAACGCCGTCAACATGCCCTCCGTCTCGCCCGAGGAATATAAAAAACTAGAGCCGTACCTCCAGTTGGGCGAAAAGCTGGGAACGTTCGTCGCGCAACTCGCGGATAATCCGATCTCAGAAGTCTCCATCAGCTACGACGGCGGCCTCGCCGACCTGAACACGCACTTGGTAAAGAACGCCGTGCTGAAGGGCGTCCTGAGCCAAATCCTCGCTGACCAAATCAATTTAATTAACTCGGGAAATTTTGCCAAAGCGCGCGGAATCGAAGTAGTCGAAGTCCGCAGCGCGCGCCGCGCCGCCTACGCCAATTCCCTAGGCGTAGCGCTAAAGACCGGCAAGGAATCCGTCTCCGTCCTCGGCATGATCGGTCTGAACAATGTACTGCGCGTCCTAGGCGTCAACGGGATCGACATCGAAGCCCCACTAAAAGGCTTCCTCCTCCTGATCCGCAACCAAGACGTTCCCGGCGTAATCGGCCGCGTTGGCACGCTGCTCGGCCAGCACAAAATCAACATCGCCAACTTCGCCCTGGGACGCCTGCCCGATTCCACCGAAGCCATCGGCATCGTCAACGTAGACCACAAAGTCCCCCCGGAAGTTTTGTCCGAACTGCGCGCAATTCAAGCCGTGCGCCAGGCGCGTGTGGTGGAGATTCGCTAAGTGCCTGTGAGGAGGATTAACCTTCTCGGCGTTGCGATGATGAAGGTTTTCAAAGTATGAGTTTTAGCGATAAGGTTTGGATTGGTGCGGATCCAGGCGGGAAGGGAAACTTTGGATTGGCCATCCTCCGTTCCGACGGCTCCGCGCACACCTCTTGCGTAAACCACGCCGACGAAGCCATTCAAGTAGTTATTCAACACGTAAGGTCAATGCCCTCTGGTATTGGAGTGGATGCTCCCCTGTGGTGGTCTTCAGGACGTTCAGGCAACCGTCAATGTGACCAGTGGTTAAGAGACGAATACGGTTTCTCTGGTGGGCAAGTTCAAACGGCAAACTCACTCCGGGGCGCGGCGCTCGTCCAAGGTATGATGTTCGTACAAAGGATGCGGGAACACTTTCCAGATATAAATGTCACCGAGACTCATCCGAAAGCTGTATGGAAGGCGTTGAAATTGAACAGCGGCAATGCTTTTATCGAACACTTCTCTGTTACGGCTACGATTCGAGATGATCAGGAACACGAAAGAGACGCCATCATTTCGGCGGTGGCTGCCCGTGAGGGATTTGAAGGGCGATGGCTGAATGATCTAAGCAGAAACCGCTACCCAAGTGAGCAGGACCCATTGGCATTCTGGTTGGCACCGATCCATTACTTTTGGCCCGAACAATAAATTTACCGCCGAATTGCCGGGTGCCCCATCCTTGCGGTTTTCAGCAAGGGTGGGGGTTTTCGTTCGTACTCGATTCGTGGAATTGGCGCGATCCAAACCTCGAATGGAAAAATCAAGGAAAGAACCCCGCCCTTGAAAAAACATCCAGGACGGGGCACCCAAACATCCCTCCCATTTGGTTCAGACTTCAATACCGGTCACCGAATCCTGCGCGAACGTGTTTGCCAATCCTCACCAAATCGTCTTGATCTGCTTGCAATCTCGAATCGTTCGGTCTTTGGTGACCAAAGCAATCCCCTCAGCCATCGCAGTAGCCCCAATCAGGCGGTCGCTCGGATCGTTGGAATAAGTTGTAGGAAACTGATTCGCCAGGATGGCAATCTGAGATGTAATCGGGCGAATGGCAATTTTTGAAGTAATTCGTTCCACAAGCGTGTCCACGGTTCCCACGAAATCGAGTCGCCCGTGTGTCGCGATCCATGCCAATTCCCAGAGAGTAATCGCGGATATGGCGAGCCCATCGCTTTCGCGGGCCGCGAAGATGGCCTCGTTCGCCCTTTTCGATAATTTGACGGGCTCATTCACGAGCCAGATCAGGACGTGCGTATCGAGAAGAACCATCTGCCTCCGCCTGTGAACCGGCTACGGCAGACGAGTCTGCCTGCTCGCGTTCTTGTTTTGCGGTGACGCACTCGCCTCTCGCACCGGGCTTCTTTGTGATGACGCACCCGCACGTGGCGCCGATTTACGCTGCGCTGGCGGACGAGCCCGCCGAAGCGGCTGTTTTTGCCGCGAAGGCGGGTTGCGCGGCATTGGCGTCATCATGATCTTCCAATCCTTCAACGGCACCACCGGAGATTCGATATCTCCGACAATCTTGAACTCCCCCGCCATGAATCCGAAAATATCGTCCTTCTCCGCCCCCACGGGGATCACTTTCACGACCGGCTTCCCGCGCTTGGTCACAATCACCGGCTCGCCCGTCGCCTGGACCTCGTTCATGACTTTCAGGCAGCGCGCCTTGAACGCGCTCGCTCGCATTTGCTTCATGGGAACCTCTTCGTGCTCATGGTCATTTTAACATGACCACTTCTGGAACCCCAACACTATGAGGCATTGTTCGTGTCCCAATTTAAGTGTGGTTTCGGCTATCGGCGGGTGAAACCTGGGAACGCCAATCTCCCGATTGGCGATGGACCGAAGCACAAAACGCCAATCGGGAGATTGGCGTTCCCAGGGTAGACGCCTTGGATTGTTTTAGTGACACTGGCACTCTTGCCGGCGCGCTCAGCTTTATACCTGCTGCGCCTTAGCCAGCGGCTTGGGAGCGAGTCCATTGTTCACAATCACTGTCCGGTCGACTCCCTGCAGCAATGCGCGCATCAACTTCTGGCAGTCGGGATCTCCAAAATACGCCGAGTGAATTCCGGAAGCCTTATTCTTCTGAAAAAACGCCGAGCAATCGACATCCCAAACGTTGTCAGAGACCGGAAGGTCATGATCCAGCCCGCTGCGTCCCAGCCGCCGCTTGCCAAAGTGCTTTAGGCCCGCGGAAAGTCCCAGCACGGGGTCCATGCCGCTGTAGAGCGCAGTCACGCGGTAGGTCAGGTTGGCGATCGCGTCGCCGCAGGTATCCAGAAGTCGTTCGTGTCGAGAGCAGCCCGCGGGTGCCGCTGGTCGTCCGCCAAGGCGGATAGATCGAAGAGTTGATTGGGTGCTCTCGCCCCGATGCAGATCGGGGTTCGGATAAAAGAATCATGGCCGTGGCAATAGGTCGTATCGATGGTTGGCGGAACGATTCGCCGAAAGTTGATTCACCGTGCGAGTTTCAGAGCTTCGGTCCTCCAGCTGACTCTGGCAGCTACGCGGTGCGAAAATCACTGCCGGGGAGATTTGCGCCTTGACAACGCCTTCGTTCTTATCGACGGCACCCCCGCTATATCGTTCTGCGGCTGGCAGTTTCGACGGAAGCTGGCCCACATTTTCTGATCGAATAAAACGGTAAGCCGGGTGGAGTAGCACAGACTTCAGTCTGTGCGGTGTTGGTTCTTGTTCTTTTGCAAAGGCGCACAGACTGAAGTCTGTGCTACTAGAGCGAGTCGTACCTCTGCTCTTTCCACGGATCGCCGCGCATGTGATAGCCGTTTTGTTCCCAGAAGCCGGGCTCATCGGTGGCCGTCAGTTCGAATCCGCGAACCCATTTCACGCTCTTCCAGAGATACAGGTGCGGGACGATCAGGCGGACCGGATAGCCGTGGTCGGCGGTCAGCTCCTCACCATCGTGCTTGAACGCAAAAATCGTTGTGGGCTTCATCAGGTCTTCGAGAGGAAGATTCGCGGTGAAGCCGTGCTCCCCCCCGAATCACCGCGAAATGCGCCTCCGGCCTGGGTACCACGAGCTTCATTACTTCGGTGAAAAGGACGCCATCAAAGCGATTATCGAAGCGGCTCCAGCGTGTTACGCAGTGCATGTCGCATTGAATTTCCGTCTTCGCCAACAGATTGAACTCTTTCCAGGTGAGTCTGACAGGATTTTCAACGAGGCCATCGATGCGGAAATCCCAAGTGCTTAGATCGACGCGCGGTACGTCTCCGTAATGCAGCACCGGCCATTTGAGCGTGAGAGACTGACCCGGCGGGAGGCGGCCTTCGCTGCGCCGCTGCTGTTCCAACTGCTTGCGTTCGCTGCTTTCGCCGAAAATCATGGCAATCTCCCCTCGCCTGGATGAAACGGATTGTACCCGACTCACACCGATCGCAGAAACGACCTCGCGCCGTCGCTGTGCTACCATAAACGAGAACGACCCGTTATTCCCTATTTCAGGAGCCTTCGTGACGGCGCGTATCCTCAGCGGCAATGCAATCCGGGATCAGATTTACGCGGAACTCAAGCAGGAAATTGCTACCCTGAGCGCCGTCGGAATCCGCCCCGGCCTCGCCGCTGTGCTGGTCGGCGACGACCCTGCTTCGCACATTTATGTGCGCAGCAAGATTGCCGCCTGCGAACAACTGGGCCTGGGAAGCTGGCTGTATACGCCGCCCCCCTCGGTCACAACAGACGAAATGCTAGCGCTCGTTGCCCAACTCAATGCGCGCGATGAGGTGGACGGAATCCTCGTGCAGGTTCCTCTCCCCGCTCAAGTGGATACGAAACGCGTGCTGGAAGCGGTGGACCCTTCGAAGGATGTGGACGGCTTTCATCCCACGAATCTGGGGCGGCTCGTGTCGGGGCGAGCGGGCCTTGTGGCATGCACTCCCGCCGGAGCGATGGAGATTTTGCGCCGTAGCGGTATTCCCCTTGAGGGAGCGAACGCCGTGGTCGTGGGACGCAGCGACACTGTGGGAAAACCGATGGCGCTGCTGCTGATGCACGCCAACGCGACGGTAACAATTTGCCATTCGAAAACGCGCGACCTGCCCGGAGTTGTGCGCCGGGGCAACATCGTGGTCGCGGCGATTGGCCGCGCGGCAATGGTCGAACCGGATTGGGTGCGCCCCGGCGCGACCGTAATTGACGTTGGCATCAATCGAATCACTAACGCAGCCGAGGCGGAGCGCATCTTCGCGAACTTTCCCGAAAAATTAGCGAAATTCTGCGAAAAAGGCGCGGTCCTGGTTGGTGACGTCCATCCGGGCGTCGCGGAAGTTGCCGGCGCAATTACGCCTGTGCCGGGTGGCGTGGGTCCACTCACCATCGCCATGTTGATGAGCAACACCGTGAAGGCAGCCCGGTTGCGGCGCGCTCACAAAGTATCGCCGGGCGTCGTGGCGGCCAGATCCTGATGCTGCGCGTCGGCCTTACCGGCGGAATCGCCACGGGCAAGAGCACCGTCGGTGCGATACTGCGCGAACTGGGCTGCCATTTGCTCGACGCCGATAAGATCGCGCACCGAATGATCGCGCTCGGCGGCGAGGCCTACAATCAAGTAGTCTCGGAATTCGGAGGCGGCATCCTAACTACAGATGGCCGCGTGGATCGTTCGAAGCTGGGCGCTATCGTTTTTGCCGATGCAGCGCGGATGGCTCGCTTGAACGCCATTGTGCATCCGCCGGTGCTTGCGGCGTTGGACCGCGAGTTTGCTGCAGTCGAGCAGGCCGAGCCGGACGCCATCGCCGTCGTCGATGCGGCGTTGCTGATCGAAGCGGGATACAGAAGCGAGGTCGATGTGCTGATCGTTACGTGGTGCACGCCGGAGCAGCAGCTTGCGCGCCTGACGCAAAGGGACGCCGGCAAGGGACTCACCGCCGAGCAAGCCCGGCTGCGCGTCGCCGCGCAGATGCCCGCGGAAGAAAAGTGCAGGATGGCCGATGTAGTCATCGATTGCTCAGGCACGATCGAGCACACGCGGGAGCAGGTGGTTGCGCTCCTGGCCAAATTCAAGGAATCGAAAGCCGTGCGGGAGAAACATTAAAATGAGCGAACGAAAAGATAAGGGCGGGGTTTTTCGCCTTCTTGCCATGGGGCTGGTCCTCGTGCTGGGAGCCTACTGGGCGGGAAGCCGCTGGGGGCAACGCCAACCGGACCGCGTCGAGGCGGTTCCAGCAGCGTTTCCCGAGCCGAAGGCATACGAGTTAGTGGGCGATGAGGCCATGACCGTAAAAATTTACAGTCAGTCAGCGCCGGCGGTGGCCAATATCGTGACGCGGACGCTGGAATACGATGTGTTTATGGAGCCGGTTCCGGTCGAAGGCGCGGGCTCGGGTTTCGTGATCGACCCGCGGGGATACATTCTGACCAACTTTCACGTCGTTCAGGGCGCGCAGGCGATTTCCGTCACGTTGGGCGATCGCTCGCACTACGACGCGAAATTCATCGGCGCGGATGAACGCAACGATATCGCGCTGGTGAAGATCGATCCCAAAGGACGCACGCTTCCCGCGCTGACCATGGGCGATTCGGACACCCTGCAAGTGGGACAGCGCGTGCTCGCCATCGGCAATCCGTTCGGTTTTCAGAGTACGCTTACCACCGGCGTTGTCGGCGCTCTCGGACGTACTGTACAGACGAGTCAAAGCACGGTGATTGACGGAGCGATTCAGACCGACGCCGCAATCAATCAGGGCAATTCAGGTGGGCCGCTGCTGAACTCGCACGGAGAAGTGATCGGCATCAACTCGGCAATTTATACGCCGTCCGGAACCACCGCCGGAATCGGCTTTGCCATCCCGATCAGCACCGCGCGGCAAATCGCGCAGGATTTGATCAGCGAAGGCCGCGTGCACCGCGCCTCGATGGGCGTCGAGGCACGCGTCATCTCTCCCCCGGTCGCGGAGGCGCTGAAACTTCCGGTGCAGGAAGGCTTGATGATCGAACGCGTCATACCTGGCGGCCCTGCCGAGAAAGCCGGCCTGCAGGGAGGGAGCCGGACAGCCATTTTGGGTATGCGCCGCGTTTTGCTTGGCGGCGATGTCTTGACTGCGATTGACGGGCGTCCCATCACAAATCAAATGGATTTGAACCTGGCCCTGAACCGCAAACGGCCCGGCGACACGGTAAAGCTGGACTTTTATCGCGGCGGGCAAAAGATGCAGGCGCAAGTGACACTCAGCGACGCGGGAAAGTAAGCGATATCAAGCGTTCCTAGTGGCGCGCTCGCGTTCCCGCTCCGCTTCGGTGAGGGAAAACCAGCCCTCCGCAACGTCACGCAAGCGCTCCAGCATTTTTTGCATTTCCTGATGTTTTTCTTCGAGGCCTTCGCGATTGATGCCTTCGCCCACCTCCAACAGAGGGGCAATCACCAGGACGGCCCGCGTGAAGGGCTTGGGGACCTGGAACAAATCCCAGGTTTTCCGCAGCGTCCAGGCGCGCTCTAATCCCACGTGAAACAAAATGATGTGCCGCCCAGACCGTCGAGCCAGCATCACCGGACCGGGCTTCGCGATATAACGCGGGCCGCGCGGGCCATCGATCGTGAACGCCGCGTCCACTCCCTCTTCCAGCCTCTTCGCCATCACGGCCAGGCCGCGCAATCCTCCCCGCGTCGAGCTGCCTTGCGCTGTTTGATATCCCAGCCGCTCGATCACGCGGCGCGTCCATTGCCCGTCGAAATTTGTGGTGTTCATCAACACCGCATTGCGGTTCCGAAAATACCAGGCACCCGCAATGATGCAGCGGTGCCAGAAGGCATACACATTCGGGGGCTGGTCTGGACGATAATCGCGTCCGATGCGCTGGCCACCGAGGACCTCAAATTGAATGGTGGGACCGAGGATGCGAATGACGGCCCAGACGACCCATCCAAGGATAGGAATCTGGACGCGCTGCCAGAACGACAGCTTTGGCAAACGCGTGTCATAATGCACAGGTACGTGATCTTCTGGATCCATGGCGGTTTTTTCTTGCCCGGTCATGCGCGTATAGTATAAGTCGAAGATAGCTCAGCCTCACCAGGACCTTGCAGCCGTAACGAAAAAAGTGCCTTCAGCGAATATGCTCCGCGACTGGACCAAAAACTCTTTCAAGGCATTCGCGTGCGCTTTGCTTGTCGTGCTGGCGGCCGCGCTTCTCGCCAATGCTCGCTTCCCGGACCAGGATCCTCCTTTGGTTGTCGCCCGGATCGAAGGAGATGATCTTGACGTTACCACCGCGTACAACGGCCAGATCGAGATTAACAATGGACCGACTGGCGTAGCCAGCGGCAGTGACGTCACCGTGCATTCGGGCGGCGCGCTGCTCATGCTGAATTCCGGCGGCGAAATCAGCATTTGCGGTCCCGCGCATTTCACGCTGCATAAGACGGCGGAAGCACTTACGCTGGCGCTGGATTACGGGCGCGTCCATCCTACTCTCGATACCTCGGAAACATTCACGATTTACACCCCTTTAGTCGTAGCGACGCCGATCGCAATTTCAGGAACCCGACGCGACGCGACGCTGGGGCTCGACCAGAGCGGCGAAATGTGCATTCTCACCGATCGGGGCGCCATGCGCGTGGAACCGCAGTTTGGCGGACAAAGCATGATCGTGCCACAGGGCGGCATCGCCAATCTTGCCGGTGGCCAGATCGAATCGCTGAGGGGCGACGCTTCCACATGCTCCTGCAATTTTCAACGAGCCAGTGTGGACCAGTCGAAGGTTCCCGCCCCCGCGCCAGATGTATCTTCCCGCGAATTCGCGACGCTCAGCCACCCCGTTCAGCCCGAGCCGAAAAAGGCAGAGACCGCTACTCCAGATTCTTCTCCCGAACCTGTGTACACGGTTTTGATGCCGCCGCTGAGCTTTGACGCCAACTCGCCAGCGCCTCCTCCCGACCCGAGCCCGGAGACGATTCTCCTGGTTCGCGAAGTTCGCATGCGCCCCTCGGTCGTTCTTCACGGACACGTAAATCCGGCGCCTGCGGAAGCTGCGCCCATCACCGCTTCTGCTTCGATACCAGCCAGTCCTGCCGACGATCGCCGACCGGAATCTCAACCGAGTCTCATGACCCGCATGCGGAACTTCTTCCGTAAGCTGACCGGCCAAGCGCCCTGTTCCGGCACGGGCTGTGGAAAATAGTCCGACTGTCATCGTTCGTGACTTACTTCATTGACCTATATCTTATGCTGTGGTAATTTCCGCACGGATCCCTCAGATTTCATGCAGAGTGGCAGAGCCTATGACCCGCCCATTGGACCTGCGCTGGCGACTCCATCGTTTGTATAACGATTTCAGCTTTGTATATCCGATCGAAAATGTTTCGGGGATGTGTGTGCCGCGTGAGGGGTTTATTTTCCGATCCCTGGCTTTCGGTCTCTTTTCCTCAATCTTCCTGGTCTCTTGCGGCGGCCTGGTTTCCAATCCTCCTCCAGCAGTGATCGTGCAGGTGTCCCCAGCTTCGGCGCAGCCCTTCGCAGCCACAACGGTGCCCTTCACAGCCACCGTGCAAAATTCCTCCAGTTCCGCCGTCAATTGGCAGGTGAATGCGATCGCCGGCGGAAATGCTACGGTTGGAACGATCAATTCCTCGGGTGTTTACACAGCGCCGAATACGATTCCGACACCCCCCACTGTTACGATTACCGCCGTCTTGCAGACGGACTCGACCAAGTCCGGTTCGGCGAGTGTCACCATCCTGTCGCAAAGCTCGATTCAGGGACCACTTGCCCTCTCCCCTGTGCTATCGAGCATCACGCCGTCGCAGACTCTGCAATTGCAAGTGAAGACTCCCGGCGTCAACAATAGTCAGGTGAATTGGGCGGTAGATGGTATTGCGAGTGGGAACGCCACTTCCGGAACAATTACTGGAAACGGTCTTTATGCTCCTCCGCCCACGGCAGGGCCGCACCACATTCTTGCCACGCTGAAAGCGAACTCGGCGGCTATTGGAACTGCACAGGTTGAGGTCACCGATTTCTCCGGCGCACTCACCTGGCGAAATGACAATTCCCGAAGCGGACAAAATAACCGGGAATTGGCCCTCGCACCCAGCACTACCAATTCCTCAATTTTCGGCAAGCTTTTCTCGTGTCCATTGGACGGGTATGCCTACGCGCAACCTCTCTATGTTCCAAATCTTGTAATCCCGGGGGGCGGGACGCACAACGTAATCTTTGTAGCTACCGAAATGGATAGCGTTTTTGCTTTCGATGCCGATGCCAATCCATGTATGCAGCTATGGCAGACAAGCCTGATTCCGGCCGGAGAGCAGGCCGTTCCGGCTCCCAATCTGGATATCACCAACGGGGACAGCGTTCCTTTTATTGGGATCACCGGGACACCTGCCATTGACCCTATTTCCTCGACACTATATGTCGTCGCCGAAACGCAAGGCACCTCCACGAATCCTCCCTATTTCGAACGGCTCTATGCTCTGGATCTCGCCACAGGCCAGAGAAAAATCCAGCCTGCCGGAGTCCAGGCATTGAGCAGCAGTCCGATCGGACCTGTATTCAGCCCCTTGCTGGCGAATCAGTGCGCCGCTCTGCTTCTCGACAACAGTACGGTGTATGTCGCATTCGGCTCGCATGATGGGGAGGGCAATTACCACGGCTGGTTGATGAGCTATAACGCCGCAACCTTGCAACAGAACGCGGTGTTTGACGTCACACCCGGCGGGATGCAGGGAGGAATCTGGCAGAGCGGCGGCGGTCCTTCGGCGGATTCGAACCACAACGTCTATTTGGCAACTGGGGACGGCACTTTCGATGCGAATCGGGGAGGGTCGGATTACGGCGACAGCTTTGTGCGCCTTGCCGCCGGCGGAACGATGTCTGTATCCGATTATTTCTCACCCTGCGATCAGCAAACGCTTTCGACAGCAGGCAACGATCTTGGGTCCAGCGCGCCAGTCTTGCTGCCCGATGCGGCGGGCTCTGTCACTCAACCGCACCTGATGATGGGCGGCGCAAAGAATGGTTCTCTCTATGTTCTCAACAGGGATAGTTTGGGGCAATTCAGCAGTTCCTGCCCGGATTCGCCAGGCCGCGCACAGGTCGTACCCATCGGTGACGGACCAATCCTGAGCACTCCCCTTTTCTGGGACAACACAATTTACATCGCGGCGGGAAACGGCGCATTGAAAGCATTCCCGATTCCTGGAGGAGTCCTGAGCTCATCACCGCTTGCAAGCAAATCCGCTGAAACACTCGGGCCACAGGGCGCCACACCCGTCATCTCCTCGAATGGGACCAACAATGCCCTCGTCTGGTTAATCGATTCCAGCGGAGCGTTTTCTTCTCCCAACACTGCCACTATTCTTCGAGCTTTCGACGCGAGCGATCTTTCGAATGAGGTCTATAACAGCGCGATGGTTCCGAGCCGTGACAGCGCCGGGCTTGCCGTCAAGTTCACGGTTCCCACCGTTGCTAATGGAAAGGTTTATATAGAAACGCAGACCGAGCTTGATGTGTACGGCCTCTTGAATTGAATGGTCCTCTTACCCGCGCCAGTTGCCACCGACCGCTGAACTAGCCATCACCATGGAACTGGTGCAACACAAGAACACTTTCCAATACTGAGCGTGAAAGAGATAAAAGATCCTGACAGGCAGGGCAGACTTCACCCTGTCCGCTTTTGGTTTTCCTTATTTTATCTCTTCCTGTTCGCAATTCCTCTCCACACTCCGGCCTTTTGTTTACAAATTTTTGACAAGCCTGGGACGCCTGCAAGACATATCTCTCCCCAGTCAGGGTTACATTCCTCACGTCCCGGGCGTAACAAGTGGCATGGAGGCCGTTCGATTTGCTTGGCGGTCGCCACGGGTAAAATGCCCGGTCTCCATACGCTTTCCGACGGGGGCGTTCGGACGCCCGGGACATCCACAAGAAAATCCCCATTCGATCAGGAGGAAGTGCAAATGAAATCGAATTCGAAATATCTCTGGGTGGCTTCACTTTGTCTTGTTCTATCTGCTCCATCCTTGACTTTCGCTCAACACTATACGCAGACCAATCTTGTGTCCGATATTCCCGGAATGGCCGTCACAACCGATCCCAATCTGGTTAACCCGTGGGGACTGGCACGAAGCACTACGACCCCATGGTGGGTGTCCGACAATGGCAAAGGCGTTTCCACCCTCTATAACGGCGCAGGCGCAAAGCAGGCGTTGACCGTAACAATTCCAGCACCGCCTTCCGGTGCTCCACCTTCTGCGCCCACGGGCGTGGTCTTCAATGGCAGCGCCACCGATTTCCTTCTGTCTGCCGGCGTATCGGCCAAGTTTATCTTCGTGACCGAGGACGGCACGATCAGCGGATGGAATTCCGGCGCGACCGCGGTACTCAAAGTGGATAACTCATCCTCAGCGGTTTACAAGGGAGTGACCACTGCCGACATCAACGGTGCGCGTTACCTGTACGCCACAAACTTCCGCAGCGGACACGTCGAAGTTTACGATACCAACTTTCAGCCAGTACACCTTCCCCGCGTCGGCGATTCTCACGGAGATTGGGACCACGACGGCGATCGCGATCACGACCGCGACCGTCATGGCGAGGAACCTTTCGACGATGACAGCATCCCTCGCGGCTACGCTCCCTTCAACGTACAGAATATCGGAGGCAGCTTGTTCGTGACCTACGCCAAGCAGGACCGGGCGCGCCATGACGATGTCGCCGGCGAAGGCTTTGGCTTCGTCGATATCTTCACTCCCTCCGGCAAGCTGGAAGAACGGCTCGAACATGGCCCGTGGTTCAATTCCCCCTGGGGAATTGTCTGGGCCCCGCGTGATTTCGGCGAATTCAGCAATCGCGTGCTGGTCGGCAATTTTGGCAGCGGGCAGATCGCTGCATTCGACGGTTTCAGCGGTAAGTTCATCCGCATGATGAAAACCTACACAAACCCTGCAACATTGACTGGCGAAGAAACACTGACGATTGATGGCCTCTGGGCGCTCACGTTCGGCAATTCCGCATTTGGCGTAGTTGCCGCGACGGGAACAGGGAGCGCGGGCCCCTACAACTCGCTCTTCTTTACAGCCGGACCGCAGGGGGAAACACACGGTCTGCTCGGTACTCTGACGGCCATTTCATCCGAGCAGGACGGAGACGAAGAATAGCGCTGATCGACCGCAAGCAAAGTCGAACCGGCAAACCGGTATGGCAGGGAATAGTTGGGCCTCCTGCCATACCGGTTTGTAATTTTAGATTCAAGGCAGACAAATAGTCTATGTCCCTATTGTTTGAGGAAGATCGTCCAAGACCAGCCGCGCGCGGGGAAGCTTTACCAGAAAGATTGTCCCTGCCGGAGAACTCTTTTCAACGGCAATCGTTCCACCGTGGTCGTGAACGACCTTGCTGACAATGGCGAGCCCCAGCCCGGTCCCATTCGACTTCCCGGAGCTGACAAACGGATCGAACAATGTGCCGCGAATCGATGGGGGAATTCCCGGCCCGTTATCCGAAACGCGAATCTCAAATAAATCCGGCGCGGCTTGGATATCGACTGCAATCTCTCCGTCCTGCTCCGGAGCGGCCTCGCAGGCATTCAGCAGCAGGTTGAAAAATGCCCGCTCCAATTTCCTGGGGTCGAATACTCCGGTCATATCGCCCGCGGCACGGATGGAAATCATCCGGCTTCGAAATTCCGGGCGCCCCTGGACAGCTTCCATCGCGCGGCGAATGGTCCGGTCGATCGAGCCCGACGCCGGAGTGATCGTATTTCGTTCACTGGCCAGGTCGCGCAACGAGTCCAGCAGTTCCGTGATCTGCTCCGAGGCGGCTTGAATCTCCCCGTAGATTTCGTGCCGGTCCAGTTTCAGTTTTTCCGATTCGTACAGAAATTCGGCGTTGGCTACCAGCGCGGCCAGATGGTGGCGCAGGTCATGCGAGATGGAGCGCGCAGCGCGTCCCAGCGCGGCGACTCGCTCGGTTTCGATCTGCTTTCGCTGGGACGCCAGCAGGTCACCCCGCATTTTCGAAAAAGATTCGGCAAGCTCGGTGACTTCACTGCTCCCGCGTGGCGTAATGGAGTACGTGTAATCTCCCGCCGCGAGAGCCCGCACGCCGGCCACCAGATTGTCCAAGGGGCGCGTAATCGTGCCAGAAACAAATCGCAAAAGTAGGAAAGCAAAAATAACGGCGGATATTCCCAGGACGAGAATGGTGCGGTTCAGCTGGCGGATGAAACCGATCGAGCGCATTAAGGGAACAAACACATAACATTTCACCGGCGCCGGGGGGCCCTCGTCCAGCTCGACGGAGGCTACCCGATATTCCTCTTCCCCCAAAGCAATCTCGCTGGAATTCGCGCCGCCATCGAATTCATGGGCGATAATCCGGTTCTGCAACTCGTTTTCTTCGGTCGGCGAAAACGTCGAGGCAATGACCTTTTCGTTCGCCGCCAGCACGATTTTGCTGTCGGCGACCAGGCCAAGCTGCTCGGCGATTGTGGAATCCACTTCATAGCCGATCGCGACCAACCCCAGTTGTTTCGCGTTCTTTCCCGCCCCGGCAGTAATGGGGCGCAGGAATACCCAATAAAGGCGGCCCCCAGCATTCCACCACGCCGAATCTTTTTCGTCTTTCAACGACGCCGCCAGATACTCCGAGGCCCCGCGAGAATCGACTCCCGGCCTAGTGACGTGAAGGGCCATGACTTCCCCGCGCGGATCCGCCAGCAAGAACAGATCGCTCCCCGCCAGTCTCCAAAAAGGCATGGATCCATCCTGGATGGTGGGACTGTGTCCAGTGGTCATCAACGCCTTCAGCGTGGGAAGCTCGGCGAGAAGCGCGGCGGTGCGCGATAAATGCAGGAGCAGTTGCTGCTGGACGCTCTCGAACTCGCGTACCGAGGCGGATGTGCTGTCCCGCACCTGCGCGGCAATCTGCGAGCGAACCGTATGCCGGACAATCAGAAGAATCGCGCCGGTCAGGGCGCAAATAATCAGCAGTGTCGCAATGAGGAGCTGCGTTTGTAGGCGAAATCGCGACATGAGATTCCCCGCCTCCTGGCTAACTCTTCTTGCCGGCTCCCGCCCCACCGGGAACAAACTTGTAACCTGCTCCGTGCATGGTCAGAAAAAAACGCGGATTCCGAGCGTCGGTTTCGAGTTTCTGTCTGAGGCGAAGAATGTGATTGTCCACCGTGCGGGTCGAGGGATAATTCTGGTATCCCCACACTTCGTTCAGCAGCTCTTCACGGGAGATCACGCGCTCCGGCGATCGCGCAAAAAATTTTAGCAATTTGAATTCCTGAGCGGTCATTGCGACGGCGACGCCGGCACGCCTCGCCTCCATTCCCGTGAAGTCGATCTCGACATCCCCAAAAGTAAGTATTTCGTGTGCCGTTGCCATTTGGGCCATATTGGATGATGCAGGTTGTGCCTTTCCTCCGTTGCGCCGCATCGCTCGTCGAACGCGGGCCAACAGCTCCTTCGGGCTGAACGGCTTGGTCACATAGTCATCTGCCCCCAATTCGAGAAGCAGCACTTTGTCTTCCACATCGGCATCGGCGCTTAGCACAACAATCGGCACGGACGGCATTTGCGATTTGAACGCCCGACAGAGCTCTTTGCCTGACACGCCCGGAAGTTTCAAGTCGAGAACCACAACGCTCGGCAGTTGTTTGCGAAACAGGCCGAGGCCCGCGGCTCCATCGGACGCAATTTCAACGTCTAGCGAATCCGACTCAAACAGGCGCTGTAGCGTCCGCTGCATTGCGCGGCTATCTTCGATCACCAAAACCCTGTCCATTGGCCGGTTCCCTTGCCCAGAGTATACGTCGAAGAGCCGAGGAGAACGCAACTCCAGCCGGAATTTACGCAAGTTGTCCCATGCCTATCCCCAGATAGCTCTCAGGCTTCGGTTGCTTTAGAATTAATCCCTTGTCCGGTTCAGCACAAATCGACCGTTTGCGTGTTGTCCTCGTCTCCACGCGCAATCCTCTGAACATCGGCGCGGCCGCTCGCGCTATGAGCAATTTCGGGGTTTCGCGCCTGCGCCTCGTAAATCCGTTTGATCCGGCATTTCGTGAGGCGACGTCCGCCGTTGGCGCATCGGATTTGCTCGCCAGAGCGGAAATTTATTCGAGCGTCGCCGAAGCCGTGGCCGACTGCACGCTCGTCGTGGGAACTACGGCAGTTCGCAACCGTGACTTGCACCACCCGCTGCGGCGTTTGGAATACGGCGGACGTCTGATCCGCAAACGTTTGGCCTCGGGCAGCGTCGCAATTCTGTTCGGATCGGAAAAGTTCGGCCTTTCCAACGAAGATTTGAGTCACTGCAAATGGCTGATCCGAATTCCGACGGGCGAAAACAATATTTCGATGAATTTGGGGCAGGCCGTCGCCGTATGCCTTTATGAACTGATCCGCGATTCGAAGGCGGCAGTTCAACCGGAAAAAAGAAAACTCGCTTCGGCGGGTGAGGTCGAGCGAATCACAGAGGTTTTGCTTGACGCGCTTCACGCCAGCGGATACCTGGAGCGGCGGCACATCAATGACGCGGAAGACCGAATCCGCCGCTTGGTCCGGCGACTCGATTTTCCAGGCGGAGATTCCGAAGCGTGGCTGGGCATGTTGCGGCAGATCGTTTGGAAATTGCGATTGGAGAAAAAGCCTAAAGATTAAATCCACAGATTTCCAATGCGGGGACAATATCGGCGATTCCAAGCGGGTTGCTGAATTATTTTGGCATCATTGGCGTCTGGGGTATAATTTGATTGCCTCAGTCCCTCAGTGTATTCTGTCTTAAGTTGATTTATTGAATTATCGGGGAGGGTTCAAAACCTATGATTATCGGCGATCGATTGCGCGAGTTAAGAGAACAGAAAAAGATGTCGCAAGGAGAAATTGAAAAAAGGACGGGCCTGCTCCGCTGTTACATTTCTCGCGTGGAAAATGGCCATACCGTGCCTGCCGTCGAGACGCTCGAGAAGTTCGCGCGCGCTTTGGAAGTTCCCGTCTATCAGCTCTTTTACGACGGCGAGGAGCCTCCCAAGGCGCCGAATCTTCCGAATCGCAGCAGGGGTTCGAGCGCGGAGTGGGGCAGTTCCGGGAAGAATGCCAGGGTTCTGGCGAAGTTTTGCCGTTTGCTGGGCCGCACCAACGAAAGCGACCGGCGGCTGCTATTCTCCATGGCGCAGAAAATGGCGCGCGGCAAGTCGAACTAATCGATAGGAATGAAATCGGGCGTTTCGGGGAGATCGCTCCCCAGCGATCTCCCTCCCGCCGGATGCCGCGCTACTTTGCCGCCTTCAGCTCCGCATAAACCTGCGCGATAAAGCGGTTCCCGGCATCCGCAGGCTGTGCAGTCCTTGCATCGAAGTCGGCTGTGATGTGCGCGGCGACCGCCTCATTCACTGTTTTCCCCTGGCGGATCATTTCCGTCACGCGGTCACGAACCAGCATCATCATGTCTTTCCATGCCATGACCGCAGCTCGATCCGTTGTGAGGCCGTGCCCAGGAACAATCTTTGTATTCGGCCCCGCTAGTCCCAAAATGATGCCGGCTCCGTCGATCAGCCCATTCAGCGATCCGCCATTGCCCACATCGGCGAGGGGATATCCGATCGAGCGGAAGATATCGCCGGTCATAATCACGTCTGCAGCGTGAAACACCACAATCGAATCGCCGTCGGTGTGCGCGTGCGGAATCGGAATCGCCGAGACTTCCTCGCCATTCAGGTGAAGCGTCAGCCCGCCATGGTAGGTCACCAGCGGAAGCGCAGCTGCAGGGGAAGGATCGATATGTGCGCCGTTGATCCCTGGCCCGGGAGTGATCAGCGATTGGCGCAACTCATCGCGCGAGAAAATCACGGCGCCCATCTTCCCCAAATTCTCGTTGCCGCCGATGTGGTCGCTATGAAAGTGCGTATTCAGAACAAACCGAATCGGGCTGTTCGAGATTTGCCGGACGGCCGCTACGATTTTGTCCGTCAGAGGAGCGAATTGCGTATCGACCAGCAGCACCCCATCCGGTCCGACCAAAGCGCCCGTCGTTCCGCCCATACCCACAAGTGCATACAAATTACCGCTCAACTTCGTAGTCTTGATCTGAACCTTGCTGTAATCCACCGGTGCCGGCGCAGCTGCGGGAGCAGCCCCCATGCCCTGCGCGTTCGCTGATACCGCCATCAAGAAAAGCGTGGCAAGCATCGCGCCCGAAATTCGACTCGACATTGTTTTCATTTCAATTTGCTCCTGCGTTGTGTGGAATCTGACTCGCGGTGTTCTAAACCCAGCGGAGTATACACCAACTGTTCTCATGAATGACGAAGCGGAGTAATCGATGGGCTGGCTAAAAGGAAAGGCCCCACGCGCGGAAACCACACGTGGGGCCTTTTCGAACGCGAATGCTTCGCCCCCTAGAACGCGTACCGCAGGGCGAATTGAATTAGGCGAGGATTCACCGACGTGCTGGTAATTTGTCCGAAGGTTGCCTTGGACACATCCACCATGCCGGGGATATTTGAAACCTGCCCTGGGTTGTTGAATTGTGCGTGATTGAAAGCGTTGAAGAATTCGGTCCGGAATGTCAGCGTGGCGTCTTCGCGGATGCCGCCGACCTTGGTGGTCTTGATCAGCGACATATCCCAGTTGAACTGCCCTGGACCGAGAAGAATGCCCAGCGAGGAATTGCCCCATCCGGTGCCATTTGTGCCTGTGACGTTGGGGATCGTGCATGTGCTGTTAAACGCGGCCGGATTGAACCAGCCGATTAAGCTATGCCCGTTGGGCCCGCCGCCCAGCCGCTGTTTCACGCTACCCGGCGAGGCGGCATTCGCCGCCCCCATACCCGGGCAATATTCAGCCGAGGAAACTATGTTACTGGAAGAGTTAAGGCCATAAATGGCCCCGCCGCGGCTGTCGGCGGCGCTCAGAGGCGTGCCGTCCTGCAAGATGGTCACACCCGACAAACTCCAGCCGCTCGACAGCTTGCCCATCAGACCTTCGTGATTACCGAAGGGCAAGTTGTACAAATAGCTGACGGCCAGACGTTGGGGATGGTATTGAGGATTTAAAGAATAGAACTGAATATTGGGGTCGTTGACATCCGATTGAGTCACGAAGGAACGGCTGTACGTGTATGCCGCCTGCATCTGGAAGCCGTGCGTAAATTGCTTGCGCACGGTGGCCTGAAGGCTGCCGAATTTGGCGCTCGATTCGTCGCCCGTCATGATTAAGCCTGAGGGCGCAAAGCCGAGATAGGGCACACGAAGGAATGCGTTCGCCGTGGTATTCCCCGCGCCCCCTGCCGAGGTTGGAAGCACCAGGCCTTGGGTGATCCCCGGAGCGTTGATTGTGTTTGTCCCCACAGGATTGCCGACCAACTGAGCCTCATTGATCATCCGTCCAGCTTCGAGTCCCGGTTGGTGAATCGCCCGGGAGCCAACATATCCCAGTTCGAGCGTCCAGCTATGCACGAACTCGTACTGGGCATTCAGGTTCCACTGATAGGTCACCGGCGTCCAATAGTTCTGCTGTGTGGAAGCGACCGATAGATTCGAATAGGCCGCCCCCGCGTTGGTTCCCGCCGCTCCGAAATTCACCCAGCGAGGTGTCCATCCGAGGGTGGTTTGCAGGAAAGGAGACTGCAACGTCGAATAGTAGATGCCCGAGCTGGACCCGAACACGGAAGCAGAGTACGGCTCGTTCTGTTCGTAGCCATTGTTGTAATTGGCGTTCCCCGTCTTGTCATAGAAGTAGCCAAAGCCACCGCGCAAGACCATGCGGTTACTGGCCAGCGGAGCCCAGGCAAATCCCAAACGCGGAGCAAAGTTGGTGAGGGGCGTGCCGCCCCTCCGGAACGTTTTGTTATTGTTCTGAAAAACCCCGCCCACTGGGGGAGCGGCATTGGCGCTGGAATTCCAATTGGACGGAATCACCCATCCAGCCAGAGTACCGAGAGTGCATGTGGTGCCCGCGGGAAGATTGGGATTGGGACAAGCGGCCGAATTTCCGGGTATTGGCACCGTGTTGAGCAGGCTGGTCCAGATATCGCTCTCGAACCCGCCGCTATCATAGGCCACCGAAATATATTCCCAGCGCAATCCCAGGTTCACCGTCAGGTGTTGATTGATTTTAACGTCATCCTGCACGAAAGCATTGACGTAGGGAGTGCGGTATCCGTGGATTAAGCCACCCGGAGGCAGCAGCCCCGAAATGTTTCCCGTATTCGAAATACTGCTGTTGGAAGTTCCGTTCGTCTGCCCTGGCAGTGGAGCGCCAGTGTTCGCGGCTTGAACGCAAGTTCCACCTGCAACGCTGGTGTTGGGCGCGCATCCCGGCAGGCCTAGCAGGAAATCCTGGAAGTTATTGAAATTGACTTGTCCGGTTCCGGTGCCTCCAACGAGGTGCCAGTCGTATCGGTCGCGTTCGGATTCAAACCCAAACCTGACCGTGTGCTTCCCGTGCGTCCAGGAAACCTGATCGGCGGCTTCCCAATTCGCTACGTATTTTGAGACAGGGTAGTTCGATGCCTCGCCAATCGTAAAAACTCCAGTGACCGTAATCTGGGGGAGAAATTGAATGGCGGACTGGATCGGCGTCATATTCACATCGCTGGCCTTAAAGGGAAAATCCACGTTCCCGATGGCCGTGTCCCGTTGAATGGAGAGCCGGGCTTCGTTAATCACATGGTTGCTGACGATGGTCGTCAGCTTCATCACGCCGTAAATATTTCCGAATGAATTCGACAGTTCGGTGCCAGGATAGCAGTTGCCGGGGGCCCCGCCGCCGGCGCCGCAACCGAAAGGAACCACTGCCGGGTCATTCGACCAGTAGTAACGCAATGCCAAAGTGTTCTTACTGCTTAGTACATAGTCCATATTCCCAACAACCTGATTTTCAGTGAAATGGGAAGGTATGGTGAAAGTTGTGTTCTGGACTGACGATATGCAACTGGCTCCAGAAGTCGCAGGCGTAAGAGCAGGACAGGGGGTGGAAGTTACAGTTCCCGATGCGCTGGGTATATAATTAGTTCCGTTATATTGAAGTTGCAACAGCTTGATGGCCACATTATTGATGTTCGACCCATCGCAAGCAACCTGGGTAGCTGACCCTTGTGTTTTGGAAACCCCGGCGATACCACCGTCGGTTCCTTGAGGGCAAAATGTTGCCCCGAGCGTTTGCCGCAGGGTAGCGGGGTTCGACCGATCTGACAGAATCGGGAGCAAGCTGGGTGTGGAGTAGCCCTGCGCCGCAGCTCCGTTGATTTGTCGGGTTCCCTGGAATGAAGTAAAAAAGAAGAGCTTGTCCTTCTTGACTGGCCCCCCGATTACGCCCCCGAATTGGTTCTGGTTCAATGTTTGTCTTGAGTTGTTGGGTAAGCCATTGACCGGTGGCGACGAACTGCGGAAAAAGTCGTTTGCGTTGAGAACCGTGTTTCGGAAGAACTCAAATAGAGAACCGTGGTACGCATTGGTGCCGGACTTGGTCACCAGATTTACGCTGGCGCCCGGGCCCCGCCCATAACCGGCATCGAACAGCGATGTCTGGATCTTGAATTCTTCCATCGCGTCCGGATTTACATAACCCAGCCCCGGATTATTCGCATTCGAGACCAATGTGCCCGTGGAGGTCGTGGTCATGATGGAAACCCCGTCCATTTGGACGTTGTTCTGTGAAGTGGTAGCGCCATTTACGGCAATGTCGGTTGAACCGCTTCCTAAGGCGGTGGCGTTGAAAACGCTGGCATTGGCCCCCGAGGATAATCCTAAAAGGTTGGTGTAGTTTCGAGTGGTTAGGGGAAGAGCTGTCGCGGACGTGCTGGAAACCACGTCGCCCAGCGTGGCATTCGCGGTCTGCACCGCCTCCACTGCTTCACCCTGCACGGTGACTTCCTGGGTTTGCGAGCCCACCACCAGGGCGCGATTCACAACCGAGGTCTCGGTCACGTTGACATTCACTGAGGGGACTTCCACCGAATTGAACCCGGAGGCCTCAAACTTCAGTTTGTAAGTGCCAGGCGACAGCAGGGAGACACTGTAGGAGCCATCGGCGCCGGTGGTCACCGTTCGTGTCGATCCGTTTTCCGTGCTCACGGCCGTTACCGTAACGTTGGGAATCACGGCACCGGAAGAGTCGGTCGCCGTCCCGCTGATTGCCCCGGTTGACGCAGTCTGCGCGCCAAGATTCGCAGCCAGCAGAAAGAACAAAGAAGCAATCGCCACGCACCCGCAAAACAATTTCTTTAATTTCAACATTGAACACCCCCTGAAGATTTGAGCCCTCACCCTGCTACGCATTTCCCGCAAACCAATGAACTTATCCGGCGAAGTAGAGCGGACTATACCTCTTCATCGCCCAACCCGCGCTTGTCACACGGGTCGTTTACCCTAAATTACATAGAAATCGGGGCCAGACTTCTTACCCTTAGCATAGGGTGATAAACGAAATCGCGTCGCAAGTCTTGCAGAATCCGTACCTAAATGAGCAGATTCTTGTCCTTATTTTGTCCTTTGTGGGGAAAGGGGCGGAGGCACTCTGTTCCAGGCAGCAATACTGCGAGATTTTTTCGCATGCCGCCAAAATACATCCAAATACTCGATCCAGAATCTTTTGCTCGACTACCTGCGCGGCAACTACCACTTCACAACTACCCGTGAGGTGTGTGATAACCGCACCCATTGGATAGTCCCCTCGATCACCGGCGCGTTTAGCCTCTGCAATAGCCAGTTGCATGAATTCAATTGCCGGTTTATAAGAAGCAGGAATCATCTAGTTATAACCATGTCTCAGACGTCGAAGATGGGAATGTTCTCGAAACGATGTCACTGTGATGTCGCATTTCGAAGAGGGTCAAGATTCTGATCATGAATGCATGGATTGTGCAAGACATAATCCATTGACTTCGACTAAACCTTTGCGGAGCTTAAGTTTTGTCTATGTCATTTCCGAATTGCTTCCGGGCTATTCTTCTTGACCCAGGCCTGTATAATTTCGATGCAACATTTCAGAAGGCGACCCAAGTCGGAGGCATATACGGAGGATGCGGTTCTGGTGTTTCGCTCAGAGTTGTTCAACGCATTCAACCGTGCGCAGTTCAACAACCCAACGCGAGGCAAGTTAGACGTTTCGAAGTCAGCATCCACCTTCGGTCAGGTTACCAACTCATCGGGGAACCCGCGCCTGATCCAAATTTGGGCTGAAATGCGAATCTTGGGAGTTGAGGGGGCAGTAACGAACACGACTTAGTTTGGGTTGCTTGCACGGCGGATTTCTGAATCGATGAAATGGATCAGCATGATGAAAAGATTGAATTCAATATCCACGATGTAATGAGGGAGACCTAAAGATGCAAACAATTTGGATTCGACGGGCATTGGTATCGACATTGTTTCTGTGCGGCTTCCTTGCAGCCTCCGCAATTATACGGACCGAAGCTCGTCCGCGGAGCGCCGCGGCTGCGCCGCAGGTTTCCGTCGATGCTGACAACATTGGCGGCACGGTGACCAGTGCGAACGGTCCTGAAGCCGGCGTGTGGGTAATTGCGGAAACCGATGACCTGGGAACCAAGTTCCGCAAGATCGTCGTGACCGACGACCATGGCCAATACCTTCTGCCGCAACTTCCCACTGCAAACTACAGGATCTGGGTGCGCGGGTATGGCCTGGTGGATTCCCCCGCGGTGGTATCCACGCCGGGGAAGGTCCTGAATCTTACCGCCGTGATCGCTCCCACTCCCCAGGCAGCAGCACAGTATTATCCTGCCAATTATTGGTTCTCTTTGGTGACCACCATTCCGCCGAAGAGCGCCTTTCCGATGACCATTCCGCCCAGCAAGCCGTTGCCCGGTCCGCCGGACCCCGTGAAGTTGACTCATGGAAGCCCGGCCCCACCGCGTCCAGTAGGCCCTACCGTGATCAAAACACAGGGCGAATATATCCGGGCCATTAAGAACTGCGGCGCCTGCCATCAACCGGGCGTGAAAGCCAGCCGTGAGATTTCGCCGCTACTGGCTCAATATGGCACGTTCAAGACCAGCTATGACGCATGGGAGAGAATGTTATCGGCCGGCCAGTTGGGCCGGGCTTCGATGTCGTTCCTGGAACGTTTGAATCGTGAGAACGCCATCAAGATGTATGCCGACTGGGGAGATCGAATTGCCAAAGGCGAAGTGCCATCGGCTCCGCCGCGACCCTCGGGTACCGCGGGCAATATCGTAGTCACCGAATGGGATTGGGCCGTGCGCGCCTCGTTCCTGCATGCTCTGATCAGTACCGACCGGCGAAACCCCTCGGTAAACGCTTATGGACCTGTCTATGGCGGTGAGTGGTCGGCCGGCGCCCTTGCCGTGGTGGATCCTGTCGAGAATTCGAAAGTATTAATTCCCGTCCCGTTGCCCAATGAGGCAGAGCGGACCAAGCAGGTCACGTGGTCCCCGCAGCGGCAAATGCAGCCGTCGCTCATTTTCGGCGACGAGTTGGTTTGGGACGATCCTATCAACCCGGGCCCGATAACCATGGACGGCAAGGGACGAGTCTGGTTCAACGTGGAGAATCAGCTTTCGAATAAGCCTTTCTGCAAAGCGGGCTCCAAGAACATCTACGCCAAAAACTCTCCCCGTGAAGAAGGCGGCAAAGGCGTGGACGTTTACGATCCCAAGACCGGCAAGTTCGATTTCGTCTATCTTTGCTTTGAATCCGAACGCATCGTATTCTCCGACGATAAAGACAACACTTTGTATTTTTCCGTGGCCGGTGACCCCGGCGGAATCGGCTGGGTCAATACGCGCGTGTGGGACGAAACGCACGATTCGGAGAAGTCCGAAGGCTGGTGCCCGGCAGCGGCTGGGATCGAAAAGCCGGGAGCCTATGGCGTTGCATATAACCCAACAGACGGAAGTGTCTGGTATTCCGATGTGCAGATACTGCCCGGCAGGTTGATCCGCATGACGCGGGGTTCGAATCCCCCCGCGACGTGCACCACGGAAGTCTATGAAACGCCGTATGATCCAGTCGGCGATGGCCCGGGCGGCAACATGTCCCGCGGCATTGACTTCGATACGAAAGGTGTCGTCTGGACACCGCTGAGCGCGGAGGGCATTCTCGCCAGCTTTGACCGGAGCAAGTGCAAGACGATTCCAACCGGCAAAGATGCCATCACCGGCAAGGGCTGCCGCGAAGGATGGAGTTTCTATCCTGTACCGGGCGTTGCCTTCAAGTCAGATGCGAATTCAACTCCCCACATCAAGGTGGACGAGAACTATTACTTGTGGGTGGACCGGTACAATTCATCCGGTTTAGGCGTTAACACGGTGATCCTGGACGGACAATACTCCGATTCACTGATCGGGTTTCAGCAGGATACCAAGACGTTTGTCAGAATGACCTCACCCTATCCCCTGGGCGCGCTCTTCTCACGCTTCTTCGACGCCCGCATCGACGATCCCAAGGCCGGTTGGAAGGGACGCGGCATTTACGCAGCGAACCAAGCCAGAGGCACCCAACTAGCCGAGGGTTATGGCGGCAAATCACCGAGCCAGCTGTTCCACATCCAGGTTCGGCCGGACCCATTGGCCAAGTAACATTCGAATTTGGGCCAGGATGGAAGCATAGTGATAAAAGGGAGGCACCTTATGCGAGCGATTTCGTTGAGGCGATCTGTTGGGCTGGCAGTGTTGTTGTGCGGCATCCTCGTGGCCGCCGTATTTCTCCGGATCGAAGCTAAGCCGCGTAGCGCCGCGGTGGCCGCGCAGATGGCGGCAGACTCCGACAACATCACCGGCGTGGTGACCAGCTCCAACGGTCCCGAAGCCGGGGTGTGGGTAATTGCCGAATCCGATGATTTGGGGACCAAGTTCCGCAAGATCGTCGTAACCAACGATCAGGGCCAATATCTGCTTCCGCAACTGCCGAACGCCAATTACAAAGTCTGGGTGCGCGGCTACGGTCTGGTGGATTCGCCAAAGGTGGAAACCAAGCCGGGGAAAACACTGAATCTGACCGCCGTGGTCGCGCCAACGCCCCAGGCGGCGGCGCAGTATTACCCGGCCGATTATTGGTTCTCCATCCTGACCAGTATTCCTCCCAAGAGCGCCTTCCCGATGACCGTTGAGCCTTCACCGCCCATACCCGGTCCGCCGGACCCGGTCAAGCTGACACATGGAACTACGCGCCCGCCACGTCCCGCTGGCCCCATCGTTCTTCAGACACAGGGAGACTATCTCCAAGCCTTGAAGGGCTGCAATTCCGGTTGCCACCAGGTGGGATTGAAGGCGAGCCGCGAGATTTCGCCCCTCCTCGCGCCTTACGGTCCTTTCAAATCGGACGTAGATGCCTGGCAGCGGATGTTGTCTTCCGGCCAGTTGGGCCGAGTAATGCTTTCTGGCCTGAACGGTTTGGGGCGCCGGAAAGGGTTGGAAATGTATGCCGACTGGGGAGAGCGGATCGCCAAAGGCGAGGTGCCTCCCGCTCCGCCACGCCCGCAGGGAACTGAGCGCAACATTGTGGTTACCGTATGGGATTGGGGCGTCCGGGCGTCCTTCCTTCATGCGCTCATCAGCACGGACAAGCGCAATCCAACCGTAAATTCTTATGGGCCGGTGTATGGCGGCGAATGGTCCGCAGGCGGGCTTGCCGTGGTCGATCCGGTTGAAAATTCAAAAGTTATGATCCCCGCGCCGCTGCCCAATGAGTCTGAGCGGATGAAACAGGTGAACTGGTCGCCGCCGAGACAGCTCGCGCCATCGCTGATTTTTGGCGAGGATTTGGTTTGGAACGATCCGATTAACCCCGGCCCCATCACTATGGATGGGCGGGCACGCGTCTGGTTCAACGTCGAAAATCAACTCGATAATCCTGCCTTCTGCAGAAAAGGATCCAATAACATTTTCGCCAAAAAGTCCCCGCGCGAAGAAGGCGGCAAGGGCGTGGACGTTTACGATCCAAAAACGGGCAAATTCGAATTCGTCTATCTGTGCTTCGAAGCCGAACGCATCGTTTTTTCCGACGATAAAGACAACACTTTGTATTTTTCCGTCACCAGCGACCCCGGTGGAATCGGTTGGGTCAACACCCGCGTGTGGGATCAAACCCACGATTCAGAGAAGTCCGAAGGCTGGTGCGGCGCCGCTGAGGGCGTTAAGCTGCCCAGCGCGTATGGCGTAGCCTACAACCCCGTGGACGGAAGTATCTGGTATTCCGCCCACGGCGGTCCCAGTAAAATGACCCGCATGACCAAGGGCCCGAACCCGCCCGAGTCCTGCACGACTGAAGTTTACAATGTGCCCTACGATCCCAAGGGCAATGGACCCGGCGGCAATGCAGCTCGCGGAATCGACATCGACTCGCACGGCATCGTTTGGACGCCGCTATCCGCAGAGGGCATTCTTGCCAGTTTTGACCGGAACAAATGCAAACCCATTCCAACCGGCAAGGATGCCATCACGGGTAACGCATGCCGCGAGGGATGGAGCTACTACACTGTGCCAGGTCCAACCTTCAAGACCGACCCCAACGGAAATTCAGACCCGAACATCAAGGCGGACGAGAACTATTACATGTGGGTGGACCGCCAGAATGCGTCGGGCCTGGGCAAAGATACGGTGATCCTGGACGGAACCACATCCGATTCTCTGATCGCTTACCAGCAGGACACCAAGACATGGGTCCGACTGACCGAACCTTATCCAATGGGCATGTTCTCACGCTTTCTGGATGCTCGCATCGACGATCCCAAAGCCGGCTGGAAGGGACGCGGTATCTACGCAGCGAACGAGTCCAGAGGCACACAACTTACGGAAGGGTACGGAGGGAAGTCGCCGAGCCAGCTGTTTCATTTCCAGATTCGGCCCGACCCTCTCGCGAAGTAATAAATAATTCAGCCGGTAAAATCAGGAGTGGGCCAGCTAGCAGCTGGCCCACTCCTTTTTAATTGTGGCCTGAAAATAAATTTAATGTGAAAGGTAGTCTCCATGTAACATGCGGATTGGAAAGCAAAGGAGCAGACGTGAGACGCATAGCGTTGATTGGCCTTTTTTTGATTTTTGTCGCTTCGGTTTCGACCGGGGCCGATGACCAACCTTTGCAAGGTTTCACTCGCGGAAGCTCTGTCTCAGAGCGTCAGTGGGAAAACAAGTTTCGCGAGATTCCAAGCCCACAGAATCAGCGCGAGTATATGCGCCGCCTGAGCGCCCGCCCCCATCACGTGGGCTCACCCTATGACGAGGAAAACGCGGAGTGGATCCTTTCCAAGTTCAAGGAATGGGGCTGGAATGCCCAGATGGAAACATTCGATGTGCTTTTCCCCACTCCAAAACAACGCTTGCTCGAAATGGTGGAACCGACTCGCTTCACCGCAAAATTGAATGAGCCGCCTCAGTCGCTGGACCCGACCTCCAGCCAACAGAATGAGCAATTGCCCACGTACAACGCATATTCCACCGACGGAGATGTGACGGCCCCGTTGGTGTTTGTCAATTATGGTCTGCCGAAAGATTACGAAGAACTCGACCGGTTGGGAATCTCGGTGAAGGGAGCGGTCGTTATCGCAAAATATGGCAACTCGTGGCGCGGAATTAAACCCAAAGTTGCTGCTGAACACGGTGCGATCGGGTGCTTGCTTTATTCAGACCCCAGTGACGACGGCTACAACATCGATAATGTTTTCCCCGCAGGGCCGATGCGGAACTCCGACGGCGTCCAGCGGGGAAGTGTCATGGATTTTCCGTCTGTCAGCCCGGGCGACCCTTTGACCCCGGGGGTCGGCGCCACCGCTGGCGCGAAGCGGCTCGCGCTGAAAGATGCCACCAGCATAACCAAGATTCCTGTTCTTCCGATCTCGTACGGCGACGCCCAACCCCTGCTTGCGGCACTCGCGGGCCCGATGGCCCCTAAAGATTGGCGCGGTGGATTGCCCATTTCTTATCACGTAGGACCGGGCCCCGGCAAAGTTCACCTGGCGGTGAGCTTTAACTGGGACATTAAAAGGATTTACGACGTCATCGCAAAAATTCCGGGAACATCGGAGTCCGATCGGTGGGTGATCCGGGGCAATCATCACGACGCATGGGCCAACGGCGCCTATGATCCTGTCTCCGCGCAGGTCGCCATGCTGGAAGAGGCGCGCGCCCTGGGAGAACTGACCAAGCAGGGCTGGAAACCTAAGCGCACCGTAATCTATTGCGCATGGGATGGGGAAGAACCGATGTTGCTGGGCTCCACCGAATGGGCGGAGGCGCACGACGCGGAACTGCAAGCCCATGCCGTGGTGTACATCAATACCGATGGTAACGGGCGCGGATACCTCGACATGGCAGGCTCCCACACACTGGAGCACTTCATCAACGATGTCGCGCATGAGGTGCAGGACCCGGAAACAAAGGTGTCCGTTTGGCAGCGATCCAATCTATCCCGAATTGCTGGGGCCAAGACCGACGACGATCGCAAAGAGTTGCGCCAGCGAGCCGATTTGCGGATGAGTGCGCTCGGATCGGGCTCCGATTACACTGCGTTTATCGATCACCTGGGCATCGCGTCACTCAACCTCGGGTATGGCGGTGAGGATGACGATGGAATCTATCATTCGATCTATGACGATTTCTACTGGTTCACTCATTTCTCGGATACGGATTTTGCGTATGGGCGGGCCCTGTCCCAAACGATTGGCACTGCCGTGATGCGCATGGCAGACGCCGATCTGTTGCCATTCGAATTCACGAATCTGGCGGACACCGTTCATACGTACGTGAAAGAGTTGAAGAAGATGGCGGATGAAACGCGCGCAACTGCGCTGGAACAAAACAGGGAGATCGCGGAAGGCGTTTACAGCGCTACGAACGATCCTCGCCGCCCACGAGTTGCGCCTCCACAGATGGAGGTTCCGCCGTTTCTCAATTTTGCGCCGCTCGATAACGCAGCTGACTCGCTTACAAACAGTGCCGATCGCTTTCGGGAGGCTCTGAACAAGGCCTGGCCCGCGGGGATCCCCGCAGCAAGGGTGCAGGATCTCAACCTGAAACTGATGGATAGCGAGCGGCGACTTACCAGTTCCGAAGGTTTGTTGCGACGCCCCTGGTACAAGCACATGATCTACGCACCCGGCGTCTACTCCGGATATGGGGCCAAGACTCTCCCTGGCGTGAGGGAAGCGATCGAACAGAAACATTGGGCTGAGGCTAATTCGGAGATCGCGCGTGTCTCCGCAGTGCTAGAGAACGAAACCGCGCTGATCAACGCAATAGTTGCAGAATTAGAACAGACTGGGCATTAAGCAGCATTTCATCCGGCGGTTCCAGTTTCATTTGCGCGGCAGTGTTGGCAGTGTGTACCTGCTTAGAACGCGCATGTAATTGGCGAGATCGCAGGCGGCGGGATTGGGCACATTGCGGTGGCTCATGCTGCCGCACATTTGATTGATGGATTCGTACTCGTGGTCTTCCATCCAATCGGTCATCCCGGTGGGTACCGTGCCGAGGTACGGCACCTCTTGTTGCAGCAGCGCCTACGTCATCATTGCCACCCAGTGCAGCCGCAGCGGCAATTCGGTCGGATGGCTTAGCGGCATGCTGGGAACGACGGCTAGCTGCTCGATGTCGATATCCGGCTGGTAAAAACGGTTGAACAGCACCAGCGAATTTGCGCCTGACGCATCCAGCAGACTTGCAAAATTTGCAATAGCGCGGAGATTGTTCGCAAATCGCCTAAATACATATTAAACTGATAACTAAACACGGCGGGGCTGTAGCTCAGATGGATAGAGCGGAGGTTTCCTAAACCTTAGGTCGGGGGTTCGACTCCCTCCAGCCCCACTTTCATTGAATGCTTGACACGGTCCTGCTTTTGGAATACACCCCTAGTTAATGTTCGCTCCATTTTCTGCGATTTGCAAATGTTAGGGCGATTCCGTTCGGCGCGGAAGGAGAATTCCATGATAGGACGCAGAGATTTTCTCGCGCTTGGCGCGGCGGTTCCGATTGCCGCATTGTCTTCCGCTTCGGGTGCGTCGCGCAACCTTGGCACGGGCACGGTCAAGATTCGCTCCGTTGGCAAACCGGAGATTGCTTTTCAGTCGGCAATTGAAAAGCCGAACGGGCTGCAGGCGACCAGCGAAGGGTTATGGATCATCCATCAGGACCCGGCCAACACGGCCGCCTTAGTCCGTTACAGCGACGGGAAAGTCCTGCGCTCCTTCCCGACCGAAACCAATAAGTCCAGCGGATTGACGTATCACGACGGCACGCTGTGGATCGGGTCGACCTATAGCCGCGAGATTGTCCACTGCGACGCCACCACCGGCAAGACCATCGACAAGCTGTTCACTCCCGGCGCGGGCATCATTTACGAAATGGCTGGAGACGCGCCCGGACGCCGCAGTCCTTTGGCAAAACCTCCGGAAAAAAGGCCGAACCCCGCATCCGGCGAGCAAGTCGGCGGCTTCCGCATGGGACGCATTCAGGGAGCAGCCGCCGCCGGAACCGGCGCCCATGGCCAGGAATGGAGAGACGACAAACTCTGGATGGCCGTGCCGCCCTCGCGCATCGTGATCTGCATGGACCCAAAGACGTGGATCGTGCAGAAGAAGTTCGACACCGCCGGGAACCGCCCGCACGGAATCGGCTGGGAGGGTAGGTACTTGTGGGTCACGGATTCGAACCTGAACGCGTTCTTCAAACACGACACGGAAACGGGAGAGATGGTCGAAAAAATTCAGCTGGCAGACTCGGACCCGCTGCCCCACGGGATGAGCATCTGGGAAGGCACCATGTGGTACTGCGACGACGTTGGCGTCGTGTGTCGAATGAAGATTGCGTAAACTGAAATCGTGGCTGACTCGCCAGCCTGTTACCAGGTGAGCTGAAGCAACGACACGGCCTGCCTCGGCAACCGAAGATCGAGCTTCGTTTCCTTTTCAGTATTGATCCAGCGCGGCGATTCTAGTTCCTGCAACTGTCCGGCGGCTTCCAAAGCCGCATATTGCTCCGGCGTCGGTTGCTGTGGCGATCCCATATTCTTCCAAGCTGTAAATGCGTTGCTATGCGTTTCGTCGATGCGATAATGCCGGAGCAGGATTCGCTTCGCAGTTGCGGGCAGACTTGCAATTTGAAGTTGCACTCCGGCGTCGGCGGCCGCTACGTTTTCATCGTGATAATTCCAGACGAGGATTGAGAGTTCGTGCTCCCCGCGCACTGCGAGGGCGTCCACATCTGAGTTCCCGTGAATGCTATCGGTCAGAATCGTAGCCAACGGCACGCGCCCACTGCTTTCCACCGACACGCGATTGCCGCGCATCATCCCCGCCATCCGAAACAGATTGAGCACCGGCTTGTCGATGCCGTTGGTTGCCAGCGTGCGGAAGCCCTCGAAATACGGCTGATTTTCGAATTCGAACGCCCACGTCACCGCGCCGGCGATGTTCGTCTTCTCGCGATCCGCCAGTTCGAACATGCTTTTCATCATCACGGCTTCATAGGAGGCGTAGTGCGTGTCGTTGCGGTAATCGTTCTGAGGATAGTAGCGCACCGCGCACGCCGCGCAACCCTCGGGGTCGGACTCGCTGATCACGATTGGGAGGTTACGGAATTTCGGGAAGGAACTGACGATCTGAAAACCCTGATCGGCATCCAGCGCATTTTTCTTCACGCCCATGCGCGCCTGCCCCTCAACCACGGAGGTCTGTCCCTTGGCGTGGTACGAAATGAAATCGAGCGGCGCTCCCACCTTGCCGGTGGCGGCGTTTTTTCCGTTTGCGCAGTGTTCCAGAAACTGCTTCAGAAAATTAGAGCCGTGATCGACGCTCGGCCCGGTTGTTGCAGGCCCGCCGATTCTCGCCGTCGGGAGCGCGCGCTTCAAGCCGTCCGCGGCGAAGTCATACAACTTGTCATATTCTTCCGGCGTGCCGTGCCAATACCCGATGTCCGGCTCGTTCCAGACTTCCCAATACCAGGACTCCACCTCGGCGCGCCCGTACTTGGCCACCGCATGCTTCACCCACTGGCTGATCAGTTCGCCCCACTTCGCATAACCCTTCGGCGGATAGGCCCAGCCGAGAAAATACTGGCCGCCCGTACCGCCCGGTTTCCAGACGGACGTGTAAGGGTCCGGATGCGAGGAAAGCGCCTGAGGCATGAATCCAATCTCCACATACGGTTTCGCGCCGGCCTCCAGGTAGGTATCCATAATCTTGTCGGTGATCGTCCAGTCGTACACCGGCTTGCCATCGGCATCTTCCGTGTACGCATTGGTCGAACCGAATTTCAGGCCCGGCGTCCCGTCGCCGGTCACGAGCATGAAATGCGTTCGAATGTAAACCGGCGCTCCGCCCAGCCGCGCAAGTTCTCCGATGAGTTTCCGCCCGTTGTTCGAATATGTGTAATTGGGCTCGTCGTATCCAAAAAATCCGGAGATGGGTTTGTAGGCGCCAACCGTCTTAGCGGCATCGACACGAATCGTGATCCCATCCTGAGCGAATACGCAGGTCGCAGCCAGCAATATAACGGCAAGAAGACGCGCAGTTGGTTTGAACATTTCCGTATGGTACACCAACTTTTGCGTTTTGATCCGATGCGGGGCGACACGGTGTCGGGACAAGCTGGGCGGGATTCCTCGGAGGGTTTTAGGTGGCGTACGCTTTAGCGCATGTGCCTTTGTGTCGCGCAAGCAACACCAAAACAACGCAGACTGAAGCTTACGCCACCGGACCTAATTCAGGTCGCACTCGGTCAGAAAACAAAAATGATTTCTTATCGACGGCACCCCAAATTACGAAATCAGATGAAACCGGGCGGACACAAAATAGCCGGCGACATTTGTCGCCGGCCATTTTGAAAACATTTGCGTATACCGCTACTTCGCCATTTGTTGCAACGACGGAATCGCCGCCAGCAGTTCTTCGCTGTGCTTGGTGGGATCCACCTTGATGTATTCCTTCACGATCATGCCCTTGGGATCGATGATGAAGGTGTTGCGCGCGGCGCGGGTTGCGCCGTTCATTGTATTTGCGGAGCCGTACGCGCCAACCACCGTCGCATCGGGATCGGCCAGAAGCTTGAAGCTCAGGCCTTCCTTGGTGCAAAACTGCTTGTGGGAATCGGCGGTATCCACGCTGACGCCCAGAATGACGGTCTTAATCTGTTCGTACTGCGCGAGGTCGCGCTGGAAGTTATGGGCTTCGATCGTGCAGCCGGTGGTGAAATCCTTGGGATAAAAATAAAGGACCACCCACTTGCCGCGGAAATCCTTCAGGCTCACTTGCATGCCTTCCTGCGAAGTCAGCTTGAAATCGGGAGCTGCGGTGCCCACTGCGGGAGGCTGATCCGCGGCGTGCAGCAGCGGATAGGCCAGCAGCAACAGAGCCATTCCCAGGAACACATACATGACGGGCCGTGCAACATTGCTTCGCGAACGATTCATGCTTTCATCCTCCTGATTGAAATTCGTTACGCTCCAGAGAGTGTTCCAGATGCCAAAATTCTTTGCGGCCAAAATTTGTGGCCGTCGCCTGACTCCCCCATTGGCCTTAGCCGATGGGCCTAGTATATGCCCAAACCACGATTTCAGGCGTTTGAAAAATTTGGGGCTAACCTCCGGGAATGTGTTTATCCGGTGGGACTAGCTTACATGAAATTTACTTCTTGCCGAAAAGCAAGTGTTATAGACTCAATTTGTTAAAGGCCCCCCACTCGCGGCCGAACGCAAAACTTAACGACATTTAACGGTGAACTCAGATTGAGAGGAAGAAAGACTTATGCGTAGCAAGAAGAACATGACGTTGCTGCAGCATCTTACGAAGACACTCGTGATTATATCGATGCTGGCAGTTTTTTCAGTTTCAGCTTTGGCCCAGCAATCCGAACGCGGCACGATTGCCGGAAAGGTGACTGCGGATCAGGGGCAGGTCGTCGGCTTCCGCGTCGCCGCCCACAATGTGGACCTGCAACTCTGGTACACAGTATTCACGAACAAAGGCCAGTACACGGTCCCGCAGGCGCGGCCGGGCCATTATGAAATCGTCGTGGACATGCGCGGTTATGACTCTCCGAAGGTGCCGGTGTTCCTTGCGGCAGGCGGAAACGCGACAGCGGACCTGGCGATAAAAACGAAGGCTCCGATGACGCCGCCCGAGAAAATCGAATACGTCAACAGCATGGATGACATTTATCCGCTGGGACCGGGCCTCGATCTGATCCGTGCAAACTGCATTGGCTGCCACGCCGAGAATTTCAATAATTTCGGCCATATGAAACTAACCCGCGAAAAGTACATGGAAGGCATCGAGCAGATGACCGAAACCGGTCCGGGCTACAACGCCTTCGTATTGGCGCTGGGCCGCACGCCCTTCACCAAGCAGCAAAAGGATTTGATGGCGGACTACCTGTCGCAGCACTTTGGGCCTGGAGTTACCGAAAAGCGGCTGCGCATCGATCCTATTCCTCTGGATGAAGCGGAAGTTTCCAAATCGCTCTATGTTTCCTACGACATCCCCAAGGATCTGGCCATTTCTCCCGGCGGCGACGTCATCGGCGCGCCCATGGTGAATGGCGTGATCGCTCAATACGCCGTTCCAAAAGAGGGAACAACGCACCACATGGGGTCCTCGTTCATTTCGCCGCTGGACGGAAATGTCTGGTTCAGCTCGCGAACTTCCAGCTCACTGCTTCGGCTCGATCCCAAAGCGCTGAGCGCCGATCGATGGAAGAATTATCCCATTCGAGGCGACGCCTACGTGCATCCCGACGGGATTGGCGTCAATAAAGAAGGCCATGTGTTCTGGGCGGAACTGAAAACCGGCAGGATGGGCGAACTCGATCCAGTGACGGGAAAGCAGATCCGGTACTCGTTGCCCGAGCAGGCTGGCGCGTTGCACGAAGTGGTCGTCGATAAGGACGGCAATGTCGGCTTCGACCTGATTTACGGCGCACTATTCGGCAGGCTGGAAGTGAAGACGGGCAAGATTCATATGTACCCGACGCCGACGCCCGACAACGGCCTCTACGGAATGGTGATCGACCAGTCCGGCAACATGTGGGCCGCCGGATGGCAGAAGGGCACTATCAACAAGTGGGACGCGGAAACCCAGGGTGTCACGGAATATAAAGTCCCGAATGCCTGGGGACAGATTCGCCGCATCGGTGTGGATTCGAAGGGCATCGTCTGGGCGTCCGAATACACCAGCGGAATCCTGGCCAGCCTGGATCCCGGCACCGGAAAGCTCACCGAATACAAAATTCCCTACAACGGAGCGCAACCCTACGACGCCTGGCCGGATAACGACGACAACATCTGGATGGGCGACGCCAATCACAACGTGATCGTCAAGTTCGACCAGAAGACGAAAAAATTCAGCTACTTCCCGATGCCGCAAACGGGCCAGAGCATCAACAAGTTCCACGTTGCCGACGACAATACAATCTGGTTCGGAAGCCGGGGCGTGAAAATCGTCACCGGTGTCCACTTCTACCCGAAAGGATTTGCGTCCGGAGCGGTGGTGATGCCGTAAAGTCGAGATCTGAATTAACACGGGCCTCAAATGAAGCAATCTCAACTGGGCACAACACAGTTCGGTGTTGTGCCCATTTGTTTTTCAGAGTTTTCTTCGCACGAAAGCACCGCGACGTAGGGGCACGGCAATGCCGTGCCCCTACAGAGACGCCGCCAAACTCTGCGCCATTATTCTTCGTGAATATTGTGCCCGGGCATACCCGGCATCGGCTCCGCTGCATTCGCCGGCGCATTACCTTCAGTCGCTGGGCCGCGCTCCAGGACAGTTGGCGGCGCAGATTCGATGGCAGTTCCGGTCACGACGATCTGACCGATCATGAAGGAGTGCGGCAGACAAGCGTAGGAGTAAGTCCCGGGGCGATTGAAAGTGATCGACGCGGACTGCCCGCCACGGAGCATTCCCGTATCCCACCCGCCGCCATCGGAGGACGCGGCGTTGTGAGTCGCCTTGCCGGTATTGGTGAAAACGACCTTCGTGCCGGTGGTTACCGTAATGCGGTCCGGCGTGAAGGAATAGTCGGCCAGATTCACTGCGTTGGTCTGCACTAGCGGGCCATCGGCTTCGATGACCGTCTTCGGCGGCTTCGGCGCATCGAATGGGCGCAGCCGGTTGCCGGGCGAGCCTTTTAATGAAAATACCCAGAGCATATCGCTGTTGGCCGAGGAATTCTGAATGGATACTCCGCCCACGGCGATCGCGACGTATTGCGTCCCGTCGATTTCATACGTGATCGCCGGAGCGTCTGCGCCCGCGCCGGTTTGCCACTGCCACAGTAAATCGCCGGTCTTGCCGTCGTAAGCCTGAAAATTACCGTCGGGCTCACCGTGAAAAACGACCCCGCTGGCGGTCGCGAGCGCGCCGCTACCCTGGCCCACCGAATACGTCATCTTCTTCTGCCAGGCAATCTTGTTGGTTTTGGAGTCGATCGCCGTGAACGTGCCGGAGTAACGCGCGCCGATCGCCGGACCTAAAGTCAATCCCGTACCGCGCATCACGCGCGGCGAGGGCCGGTCCGAAGCAGTTGCGTAGAAATAGCCGGTCTTGGGACTGAACGCCATGGGTGACCAGTTCGGGCCGCCGTTCCCGCCGGGTGAGATCAGCACAGGCTGATCGTAGATCGCCGCGAAAATACACTTTGAAACCCATCCCGCCAGCGGCTGCGGACACTGCGGCATCAATGCATCGCCGCGAGGAATCGGCTGCGTCGGCGATAACACCATGTGCGGGTTCTGCTCCACCGGCTTCTCGTCAATGCCGATCAGCGGCTTTCCGTTCGTGCGGTCCAGCATGTAAATCCAGCCCGTCTTGCAGGCCTCGGCGATTCCCTTGTGCGCTGCGCCGTCATAGACCTGATCGAACAAAACGACGGGACTGGGGCAATCGAAGTCCCACATATCGTGATGCACCACCTGAAAGTGCCATGCGTAAGTGCCGTCCAGATGCAGAGCCATAATGGAAGAGCTGAACAAATTGTTTCCGGGACGAACATCCTTGCTGCCCTCGGCCAGAACCGGATTGCCGGTGCTGAAATAAATCAGGCCCAGATCGGGGTCAATCGCGGGAGCATTCCACACGCTCGCGCCGCCGCGTTGATAGGCTTTCACACGATCAGGATCGGCATCGTTCGGTGCCGGCCATGTGTCTCCCCCAGGTTCGCCAGGACCTGCGGCAGTCCAGAAATGCCACAACTCCTTGCCCGTTTTCCCGTCGAGCGCGGTGACTTTGCCGCGCGCGCCCATATCGCCGCCGGAGACTCCGGTATAAACGACGCCGTTGTAGTAGAGCGGCGCGGACGTGATCGTGTAGCCGTCCTGCCATCGGCCAATCCTGGTCTGCCAAAGCTGCTTTCCGGTTTCCGCGTCCAGCGCGACGAAAGTGCCGTCCAGATAGCCGAGAAAAACCTTTCCTTCACCTAGAGCTACGCCGCGATTGTCCCATCCGCAACAGATTGTGCTGATGCTCTGGTCGATGCCCGAGGGATGCTCCCAGATCAGCGCGCCGGTTTTCGCGTCCATCGCGAAGACGTCGTCGTTCCCGCTGGCCAGATACATCACGCCGTCCTTCACCAGCGGCGTGCCTTCGAGCGAATACTTCCTGCCCAGGCCGGAACCCAGATGCGTCACCCAAACTGCCTTCATATCTTTCACATTGGCGGGAGTAATCTGTTCCAGCGTCGAATAGCGCGAATTGCTCCAATCGCCGCCGACCGTCGCCCATTCTTTCCCGGCCGGCTGGCGCAGCTTCGCATTGTTCTGCGCCGCCAATCTAAAAAACGGAATCAGAAATCCAATGGCGACGACGGCAAAAATAAGTTTCGAACGCAGATTGGTCATGTCAATCTTTCCTCACAGCTCCAGCCGGACGCCTGCTGGATGGCCCGAAATGGAATAGCGAAAATAATTTCTGGGTGTAACTCCGTATTCTACCAGCAACCACGGCAGCCGCAATTGGATCTGCCCAGGAAACGAAAAAACTGGCTCACCGCCGGAACTTGCAAACATGTTACAACTGGAAGCGCGCGGCTCGTTTCCATTTCGAATAGGAGGCCACCACAAATGGCGAACGTTGGATTCATAGGACTGGGGAATATGGGCAGCCACATCGTGTGCCGCCTGCTCGACAAGAAACACACGGTCACGGGCTACAATCGCACGCGTTCGAAGGCGCAATGGCTGCTCGATCGCGGAATGAAGTGGGGCGACTCTCCGCGCGAGGTCTGCGCTGCGGCGGATGTGACGTTTGTGATGGTCACAAATTCCCACGCGTTGGAATCCCTCGCAGAGGGACCCGACGGATTTCTGGCCGGGATCAGCGCGGGGAAGATACTGATCGATATGAGCACAATTGCTCCGACGGCCAGCCGCGCGCTCGCCGCCAAGGTTCGAGCAAAAGGCGCCGATATGGTGGACGCGCCGGTATCCGGCAGCGTGTTGACGCTGCAGCAGGGAAACTTGTCAGTGATGGTCGGAGGACGCAGCGAAGCGTTCGAACGCATCAAGCCGCTGCTGCTGGACCTGGGGCCGAAGGTCACGCACGTGGGCGAGAACGGCCTGGCGCTCTCATTAAAGATTGCGATTAACCTGAGTCTCGCAGTTCAAATGCTGGCGTTTTCCGAAGGCGTCCTGCTCGCGGAAAAAAGCGGCATCGATCGCGCCGTCGCAGTGGAAGTCATGACGCACAGCGCGATGGCGTCTCCAATGATTCAGTATCGCGGACCGTTCGTCCTGCAGATCCCGGAGCAGGCATGGTTCAACGTGGACCTGATGCAGAAGGACATGAATCTGGCGCTGGAACTGGGCCGTCAACTCAATGTGCCGTTGCCCACGACCGCGACAACCAATGAATATCTGACGGCAGCGCGCGCCATGGGCCTGGAAGACCGCGATTTCGCAATCGTCTTCGAAGTCCTAGCGAGAATGTCAGGGATTTCGGAGTAAGTGGCGTAGGCTTCAGCCTGCGCGCTTTTGGTTTTGCGATCGATCGAAACAAGAGTGCACAACATTAACGCTACTTAATTTTCGCCAGCGCCTTTCGATAGTAAGAAAGGTCGTAATATTTCCCCGCCGATTCCGCGCCGCCCTTCTTGCCTTCCTCGATCTCCGCGCGCAACTCCAGAGTCTTCTTAAATCCGGCGACATCGAACCGCGCGTCCTTCGCATACCCGCCATGCAAAATTTCCACGTCGTACCATTCCTTCGCCAGCGGCTCGGTCAGATTCGATTCCTTCATCACCAGCTCGACAACTTCCTGCTTATGCTCGGGCGCGACAAGCCAGCGCTGTCCTTCGATGTGTCCCGCGAGATAGCGTTCCAGCAAGTCCGCGTTATCCTTGGCCCACGCGCGCATCGCAAACACGGCGCGATCCTGATCCTTGCCCAGCAGCTTCGTCATCGAGCCGAGACTCAGCAGCCCGGCGTGCTTCGCCAGAATTGTGAACGGCGGATTCATCACGGCGGCGGCATTGTCTTTATCTTCCTTCATCGCGTTCAAACGGAAAGCCGTGGAACCGACAGGCTTCATTTCATAATCTTTTCCCGTTTGCAGGCCATTCATCAGCAAAACCTTCTTCAGCTGCATCGCATAGGCCGTGTTCGGAGCGTCCACCAAAACTCTTCGACCGCGCAGCTCGGCGGGAGCCTTGATTCCCGGCTGCACGATCAGCTCATTCAGGGAACTCTCGCCGCCCATCACAATCACCACGTCCGCATTGGCCAGCTTCACCATCGCGACGTCGTTGTCAGCCGCAGTAAACGCGACTTCGGCCTTCCCGGCGGCCAGCCCGGTTCGCAGCGCCTCAGAGGAAGGAACCACCACGATGTCCACATCGATGCCGTACCTGGCAAAAATTCCATGCGATTGCGCAATCACGACAGGCAGCGGACGATTCAAAGTAATCACGCGAACCCTGGGCAAGGCGGACTGCTGCGCAAAAGATGGAACACCGAGCAAGAGTGTGGCGACGAAAAGTAGCACAGACTTCAGTCTGTGCGATTTTGGTTTTGATTTTGAAACTGGTTCTCGCACCAGCAGAAAAGCGCACAGACTGAAGTCTGTGCTACCAACGCTCGTCGCATCCGCCATGAACTGCCACCCCGCAGTCTTGGTGCCCGGGGCGAGGGTCGAACTCGCACAGCCTTGCGGCCAAAGGATTTTAAGTCCTCCGTGTATGCCATTCCACCACCCGGGCACCGTTTGGGTAAGATTATCGCATCAGAAGGGCTCGCTGCAACATTGGGCAGTGGGAGGTAGTGGTGTCATTTGGTTTGGGGGTGTCTCGTGAATCGTCACGGACGCCCCAGAAAACCGAACCCTATATTACCCTCCTTACCCGCTAGGGCAGAGGAGATAAACCTTAACATAACCTTATTTCTTGACAAGGTTATGTCTGTGTGTTACAAAATACTGGCGATGGCATTTCACACAGATACCGCCAATCAGATGAAGAAGCGATTGCTCTATGAGTGCCAGGGCGTTCAAGAGAACCGCAAAAAAATGGAGAAGATAGCCGACTCCTACAATCGCTACCTAGACCTTCTTGCGGACCAAAAGCGCAAACTGGTCCGAATACGACGGATCGCTACCATGCTCGAATCAGGTGAAATGCTTAATGGTGCCTTAGAACAAGACAGGGGTGCGATAGATGAAGCACTCGGCACCGACGCCCTATCAGCCATATTTGGTATTGATGAATTGCCGCTATGGGAAGCCATGAAAGAATATCTGCTTTATGTTGAAGAAGCTCGCATCGATGAAATCGTCTCTTTTCTATCAAGACTAAAGATGAAAACCGCAAATCGGCAGGCCATTGAATCAGCCCTAAAAAAGCATCGTGAAACCTTTGAAACACATAAAAAGGGTTCCGAAAAATACATCTCTTTGAAGGATGGAATTAAAGCGTAAAAGTGGGCTTACCGCTGCTTCAACAGCGATAAGCCCAGAAAGTGCAGCAACCCTTGCGAGGAAGCTATCACCAATTCTGTTTATACGCTCGTCCTCCGCCATTCGCAAGGGGCAAGTCAGGCCCCGGCTATGCATCACCAAATCCTTTGCGAATGGAGAAACGACGATGAACGTACTTCCTGTAGAGAAACAAATCCAAGTTGTCAGTGCTCTAGTAGAGGGTAATTCGATCCGGGCTACGGCTCGCATGGTCGGAATTGAGCACAAGACCGTCATGCGCGTCCTACTGCGCGTTGGCGAGAACTGCGTGGACCTACTCGACTCCAAGATGCAATCGCTACCCTGCAAAATAGTGCAAGCCGACGAAATTTGGACCTACGTGGGCAAGAAGGAAAAGCGCATCACGGCAGACGATAACCCGACACTGGTAGGCGATCAATACGTGTTCGTGGCAATGGACTCAGAAACCAAGCTGGTGCCCTGCTACCGCGTCGGCAAGCGTACTTCTGAGAACGCGTGGTTCTTCATCCAAGACCTACAGGAACGACTCGCCAATCGCGTGCAATTGACTACAGACGGCTTCCGGCCCTATCTCCCGGCAGTTGAGGACGCATTCGGCGCAAACGTGGATTACGCCATGCTGATTAAGACCTATCAGGAAGCGTCAACACAGGACAAGCGGTACAGCCCCGGCGAGTTCGTCAATGCCTTGCCTATACCAGTCACAGGAAACCCGAAGCAACACCTGATTTCAACGTCGCACATCGAACGACAGAATCTCACGATACGGATGCAATTGCGCCGATTTACACGGCTAACGAATGCTTTCTCGAAGAAACTTTCTCACTTGAAAGCCGCTTGTGCTTTGCACTTTGCTTGGTATAACTTCTGCCGGGTTCATTCCTCATTGCGTGTAACTCCCGCAATGGAAGCTGGTATTGCCAGCCAAATTTGGACGCTAGATGCCTTGCTTCATTGATTCCAAAGGATTCGGCGCAGCCGATAAAATTGAGTTCTGAACGCGTGAACGAACTTCTAATCCTCCAAAGTTGGCGGGCCTCTTCGGCGCTGATTAAGTTGAGATTGGATGCTACTTCCTTTGCTGTCGAACTGTGGGTATACGTAACCGAGGTTGAGGAAGGTCGAGTTACACTAACGGTATTTGGAGACAATACAGGTAAAGTGGTATTTGACCCAAGTGTTTGCACTCTTCGGTACGCCGACCCACGCGAAGCAGGCGAATCAATCAAACCTGACGTTGATTCAAAGGTTGTTTGCTCTTTGAGCGTCTTCCTTCCAGATGGCGTTAACTTCTTTTTGTATGAACGGCGAACCGATGAAAAATCTAGAGGATCGGTGTGATTACGGGTTTGCATCGGGCACACTCCTGTAGTACCTTTGGATTGCGCCCAAAAGTTTTTAACAAGCCCCGACTACGAATCGGGGCTTTTCTGTTTTCGACTTCATCCCGCCAATATTCTCAATAGCAGTTAGTCACTGCCGTTCTTCCCATAAAGTTCGTGTAGCACGTTACAGGACGCCGCTATTGTACCGCCACTGTCAAACTAAGATCGCCGCTTTGACGACTCCAAACATTAGATTTTTGACTCGGGGGATACAATAGGGGTATGGGCGAAAAGGAAATTTCGATCAAGTTTGGTGAATTGTCCTGCTTGGAGATTTACTGTCCCTGTAAAGCGGGCGTAATCCTCGACATGGACCAAGAAAACTTTCGAATGCCTGAGAGATGCCCATCCTGCAATGAGGCATATTCCAATGAAGCAAAGACAGCTTTGGCCGCTTACCTCCGGTTTTACAATGCAGCAAAAAACGGGAAACTAAACTTGCAGTTCCGGGTAAAAACTCCATGACACCTATTTATCGGGCAATCACCGCAAACAGGAAAGACTTAACGTCCGTCACAGTAGTCTGCCCTGAATGTGGGACAAGGATAATGCTGACTATCGAAACGGCTAAGGTTCCAAGCCACTGCCCATCCTGCGAAGTGGCCATTTCGGAAAAGGTGCAAGCGGCGCTGGTTGCGTTAGGAAGATTCCATAGGGAGGCCAAAGCCGCCGAGGAATTTACGGGCAAAGATATTTTCTACTTTGAGATTAAGACTGAACCCTAGCAATCACACTTCCAATCTTCTATTTTCATGCTCAAGCCGATTTCAAATGACACCACTACCCAGTGGGACAGGCTCTCCCCCGGGAGCCGTTGGAATTGCAGATCAAGAGTTGAGAGGCAGAAAACTGTTCCATCTAACGCAATTCGCAGCCTACTGACTTATGGCCACACTTCCTCTTCGGCTTCGGCCCAAGATCGAGCGAAGCTGCAAGGGCCACAGCGGGCGGCAGGGCTCGGGGTCCCACTTGGAGCCGTCCTGCTCGCGCTTGAATTGTCCGCTTAGCACGTAGGTATCTCTCAGGTAGGTGGGGTCGGTGACCATCGACGTCACGACCATGTACTCGGGTTTGCCGTCCAAATCCAGGACGCGGAAATGTTCGCTCAACACCGCGTTTCCGCTGTAGGGAACTCCGTTCTTCTGCAAATATCCCGGCCGCATGTGCGTGGTGACCACATGCAAGTTGCCGCCCTTGCCCGGTGCCGGGCCTCCGAATGGGGTGCCGTTGGAGCGCCGCTGGACTTGATCGTCCCAATTAGCTATCGAATCTCCCTGCAACTCCGGCTCGCCGCCCTTCCACTTTGAGCCATCGAAGTGGAACAGGCGCTTCTGCATTCCGGCGTCGGTTTCGACTTGCAGCGTGTTGTCATCCGCCCAAGTAATGTGCAGGCGCTCCGGGATGCGCATGATATTGGCTGCGCCGTAGGCACGGCACTCGTTGCCTTCCGCTTTGTCTTTGTCGGGATCCCACGCATCGGCCAGGCGCATTCCTTCCGCATTCAGAGGAATACTTCCGTAGTCGCCCTTGGCGGGAGTCGTTTCGCGCCAAGTCCAATCTTCATCCACGATTGAAACCCAATAGCCGGTAAGGTCGATTACCGCGCCGGCCTTGGGGGACAGCCGGGGGGGCGGCGCCGCAGCCTGGCGTTGAGCCGCGTGCATTCCGAGCGCGCCGGTGAGCACTAGCAATGTTCCGACCACCGCAAGCCACGCGGCAGAGCCATGTTTAGCAATTCGATGCTTCATTCTCATAGTCTTTAGTCGATCCTGTTCCCGCTACTTCCCCTTGCGGGGGCCCATGGTTTTCGCAAGCTCACGATACACGACTTCCAGGAATTTGCTGCCGCCCTCTGCGCCATAAATGCCGTCGTAGTCGAGGGTCGGCTTTTCCGCTTTGATTTGTTCGAGTGTCATGCCTTGCTTCAGCATGTCCTCGACACGGGCGTGAATAATCGTCACCATGTCGCGGTAGTTCACCACATCGGCGCGATCCGAAAGGTGACCGTGGCCCGGGACCACGTATGTGCCGCCTTCTTCGCCGTACCTCGGGATCATGATGTCGATCAGATCGTTCAGGGCATCGATATAGCCTGCGACAGTGCCGCCGTTTTCGGTCTCAATCACGGGATAAGTCGTAGTCGTGAAAACATCGCCCGCGCTCACCACGTCCGATGCGCGGAAAAAACAGACGGAGTCGCCATCGGTGTGGCCGTTCGGCATCTTGTAGAAAACGACGCCTTCGCCGTTGTACAGCTTGAATCCTTCATTGCCAAAACCGATGGCGTCCTGCTTTCCCGTCTCCTCTTTCGTCCGATTCACGGTATTTAGGCTCGCCACAATCGTGCCACCCGGAAAAAGCTTCAAGCGAGACGGGTCTTTTTCCTCTTCACGGGAAAAGCCCATCGTGGCATTAGGCAGAGCCGATCCCGCCTGGACCAGCTTCGCGTTGCCGCCCGTGTGGTCCGGATCGGCGCTGGTGTTTCCCAAAAAAAGGATTGGCAGATCGGAGATGTGCCGGATGGTTGTAATCACTTCATCGGCGTACTGCGGAAGCCCTGTGTCCACCGCGATGATGTATGTTTCGCCGACCTGCACAGTGATGTTTGCGCCTGCGCCCACCAGCATGTACACATTCCCGCGCACGCGCCACACGTGAATGTTTTTGGTGCCGAGATTCACTTCCTCGGCGGCGGGGTCCGCCGCCCGCGCAAATCCAGCTGCGCCAATTAGAATCGCCGCGGCCAATACCAGCCTGCCTGCCCTCCCCCACCAGGTACGATTCATTATTTTCCCTTCTCCGAGGAGTTGCTTGCAGGTTTGGGAGGTATCGGCAGTGTCGCCAGTTTCTTCTGATATTCGGGATACATCGTTTCGGCTCCGCCGCGCACGGCTTCATACGGAATCCCCGCTGTTTCGGCATATTCCTTCAGCCACGGGTTCTTTTTGGGCAAGTGGTAGGCGACCCAGCCCTTGGGGTGGTCGATTTCCACGGTGGAGATGCAGAAATTCGGCGAGAGCTGCTTGCCCACGTCGCGCACCCAGTCCGAGGAAACCACGAACGGCTCGGTTAGATAGGCCGGGTCCTGAATGATGTTGACGAGCGTGATGTTGTCCCCGTCCATGAAAAAGTATTCGGTCATCTTTGCATTTTCGCTGCGGGCCAGGCCGTTGCGCCGGAAGTAGCCTTCTTTCAGGTGCGTGGTGGTGACCTTGAGCATGTCCCCTACCCACTCTCCGGTGGAGAAACCCTGCCAGGTGTGCGGCGCCCAGTCGGGCGGATGCGGGCGTCCATCCATGTAGATGGTCCGCTCAGGAAGCATGTAGCTCAGGATGGTGTGCCAGGCCTTGACGCCCTGCGTCATCGGGTCAATTTCCGACCAGATCCGCATTTGCGACGGTCCGCGAGGCGAATAATCCATCGGGTGGGCGTGGCAGAGATGCTCCACCATCGTCCACTGCTCCGCATTCCACGTGTCGGCTCGCATACGCGCCGCATCGTTGATCGGCAGGCTCTCGTAATCGCCAATGGCCACGTCGCCGCGCTCGACGATGTCTTCCTGGAATTTTTGGCCCCAGGTGCCCGCCAGGTCCACCTGCGCCCGGAGAGGCGAAGCTGCGAAGGCCGCGATAAATGCTGCCAGCAGCGGAAGATAAAGGCTGCTTTTTAACAAAGTCCTAGTCGTTTTATTCATTTCAAAAATCTCATTTCCTGGTTTCCAGATATCTTACCCTATCACAGCAAATTATCGCCAACCTTAAGCTCAGGCTGGGAATAGTGTCAAGTTCATTCGACGGACTTCAACTCTTCTCCACATACTCCACATATTAGACGGGAGGTGTCATTTGTCGGGAGTCCAAAAAAATAGGATTCCGCTGGCTCGTCAATGGCGGTTTCGAGGGTTTTTGGGACGCGTATTTCACCAATGGCATCCATCACAATCTTTTGTGACATTCGTCACAAAGTTTGTTGTATAACAGTTGGGTCGAATTCGGTTTCGGGTACGTAACTTGCCCACCACTGAATTTGGGCCTTTTTGCGATTGGGCTAAAACCTTGGCCTGCATGCTCAGGTGAAGATATGCACGACTTTCTCAGGGGATCGTCGCAGCAGTCCTTGTCCGCAATTCATCGGTGTTCCCCTGCCTGTCCAATAGAAGTTCCTGGTGTTCAGAATCCGGATAGAATGTTTCGAATGTAAAGAAAATAGGGAGGCTTCGTATGGCGACCGCAGTCACTCATTACACCTCTTATAAAGCGCGGCCATTTACACGGGAACAGCGCGACACGACCACAATTCTGTTCGGCGGCCTTACGTGGAAGCACGAACGGCTGGTGCAGGGCGTGTTCAACAACCTGAACTACAAGGCCAAGCCGCTGCCCAATATCACGCGCGCGGACCTGGACGCCGGCAAGGAACTGATCGACGTCGGTGCCTGCTGCCCTACGATATTTACCACGGGCAGCCTGGTGAATTTCCTGAAAACCGAAGTCGCCGAAAATGGGAAGCAGAAGACGTTGGATGACTACGTCTTCCTGACGGCCGGAGCCTGCGGCCCCTGCCGGTTTGGGCAGTATCATGAATCCTACGAAATGGCCCTCGACGGCATGGGTCTGAAGGATTTTCGACTCTTCCTTTTGGCGCAGGACCAGTTGGATCAGGCCCCGGAAAAGGGCGGCGGCCTCGAAATCAATATGAAGCTCAGCCTGGGGATCGTCTGGGCGATTCTGTGCGGAGACATCCTGACAGATATGGAATACCTCACGCGGCCGTACGAAGTGATCCCCGGGCAAACCGACAAGGTGATGCAGGAAAGCGCGGATTACCTGTTCGAAGTGTTTCAGAACCGTCCGCTTTTCGAGAAGAAGTGGGGCATGCTGGCGTGGCACTTCCTTACCGGATATTTCGCGAACGCGCTGCGCGTGGTGAGAAAGAAATTCGATGCGATTGAAGTGGACCGCCTGCAAGTGAAGCCGAAAATCAAAATCACCGGCGAATTCTGGCTGCAGACGCATGAAGGCGACGGCAACTACAACATCAAGCGGTGGCTGGAGCAGGAAGGCTCAGAAGTCATGCCGCCCCCCGTGGCCGTGTGGCTGGGCTACCTGCTGCACACGCCGATCTGGCGGCTGCGCGCAAAGGCCAAAGTAGATGGCAAGGTGAAACGGAATATCGCCATGGTTCAGGGCATGGAGAAGCTCTATGTCTGGACCTATAACCGCTTCCGCAAGGCGCTGGGCAATGTGCCGCACGAATTGCCGGATCAGGAAGAATTGAAGGAGCTGGCGTCCCCATTCTTCCACTTCGAACTGCGCGGCGGCGAAGGTCACATGCTGGTCGGCAAGGCGCTGCATGCTCACCTGCACAAGCAGGCCAACATGACGTGCGAACTCTCGCCGTACTCCTGCATGCCGAATACGATGTCCCAGGGCGCGATGGCCAACGTGCTCGGAAAGCATCCCAACCTGCTGTATGCGCCGATCGAGGTCAAGGGAGACGCCGAGGTCCATGCGCTGTCCCGCTGCCAGATGATTCTCACCGAGGCCAAAAAACGCGCGCAGTCGGAGTTCGTCGAAGCGATGGCGAAGACCGGGCTGACGTTAGAGAAAGTCCGCCAGCTCGAAGCCAAGCGGCCTGAAGTGAAGAAGGCCACCTACCGCGTGCCGCACATGGGCTACGCATCCACCGCAGCCAATTACGTTCTGCACCTGGCCGGCGCAAAACCCGTGGCGACTGTTTAGAATCGATTCGAGCAGTTGGGAGACCCAATGGCTGAAGGAAATCTCGTCCAGATCGTGCCGCAGATGCGGGACCCCGGCATGGTGGAGATCAAGACGCCGGAGAAACTGCGTCCCGCCTCAAACGGCGCAAAAATCTGCGGCGTCGACGTGGGCAGCACCACCTGCAAATACGTTCTTGCTTCCGCGGATGGTGAAATCATCGCCCAGGCCTACGAGCGGCACAACACCAAGCAGGCCGAGAAGGTCTTGCAGTTCCTGTCGCGGCTCGAATCGCAGCACGGACTTACCCCCCAACACGATCGCGTCTTCTTCACCGGATCGGGAGCCGGATTAATCGCTCCCCTTACCGGAGCCAAAGTCATTCAGGAAGTGGTCGCGGTTGCCGCAAGCGTCGAGAAGCTTCATCCCGCTGTGCGATTTGTGAGCGAAATCGGCGGGGAAGATATGAAGACGATCTTCTTCAATGGCAACGAAAAAAATAAGAGCAAGCAAGTCCTGATGCAGAGCGCGTGCTCGGGCGGGACGGGTACATTCATCGAAAAGACGGCGCGCAAACTGCAGATTCCTCCCGAGCAGCTTTCCGATATGCATTACACCGGCCACACGCTGCACAAGATCAGCAGCAAGTGCGGCATCTTCGCGGAAGCCGACGCCAACACGCTGCTGAAAGCCGGAGTGACGGTCGATGAAATCATTGCTTCCCTCTTTGAGGCAGTGGTGTATCAGAATCTTGCTACGCTGACGCGCGGAAATACGCCTTCTCCCGAGGTTCTCCTGCTTGGGGGCCCGAATTTGTTCTTCAAGGGACTGCAGGAAGCTTGGCGCTTGCACCTGGGCCGCATCTGGAAAGAAAGAAAAATCGAGATGCCCGACGGCCGGGAGCCGGAAGAGTTGATTATTGTGCCGAAAGATGCGCTGTACTACGCGGCGCAGGGTTGCATTGAAGTGGGCATGGGCGAATCGGCATCGGTCGGCGTTTACCAGGGCACGAAACAGCTACTGTGGTGGATCGAAGAAGGCCAATACGAAGAGAAAAAGAAACAGGGACGCGGCGGCCTGTGCGACAGCGAAGACAATCTGCGATCCTTCATCGATCTGTATTCAAAGATGGACGCGACCTCAGTTGGGAACAGCGCTCCCAAACCCGCACAAACTGCAGCCCAAAAACTAAAGCTAGATCATGTTTTGGTGGGCTGCGATTTTGGCTCGACCACAGCGAAGGCCGTATGCCTCTCGCCGGATAAGGAGCTACTCTTTTCCTGCTACGCGCTGAGCAAGGGCAATCCCATCGAGGATGCGCGAAGCTTGTTCCGCCAACTTCGTGAAGTGATCGGCGACGGAAAGATTCTCGGACTGGGAATTACCGGCTATGGCAAGGATTTGCTGAAGGGCATTCTCGGCGCGGATTGCGGCGTTGTCGAAACCATCGCGCACGCATCCGCCGGTCTGCATTATTTCCCGGATGCCGATTGCATCTGTGACGTCGGCGGCGTGGACGTCAAAATCATGATCCTGAAGAACGGCGCGGTGAGCGATTTCCGCTTGAACTCGCAGTGCTCATCGGGCAATGGCGCTTTCCTTCAGGGCGTCGCTGAACGGTTTAACATTCCGCTCCACGAAATTGCCGACGGAGCGTTTCGCGCGCAGGCCATGCCGCAACTCTCGATGGGCTGCGGAGTGTTCCTGCAAAGCGACATCGTCAATCAACAGCGCAAGGGCTGGCAGGCCGAAGAAATTCTCGCCGCGCTGTGCTCGATCCTTCCACTGAACGTGTGGATCTATGCGGGCGGTTTGAACAATCTGACATCCGTGGGCAAGAAATATATTCTGCAGGGTGGAACGCACAAGAATCTGGCTGTCGTCAAAACGCAAGTCGATTTTATTCGCTCCAAGGTGCCTGACGCGGAAGTCGTCGTGCATCCCTACTCCGGAGAAGCGGGCGCAATCGGCGCGGCGCTGGTGGCGCTCGATTGGGCAGCGCGCGGGAACCGCAGCCAGTTCCGCGGCTTCGACGTAATCGAGCAACTGACCTACACGACCACGACCTCCAAAGAAACCGTCTGCAAGTGGTGCCCCGTGGATTGCCAGCGCAGCTTTATCGACGTGGAGTTGCCCGGCGGAAACGGCCGCGAGTGGAGCAAGGTGCCGCTTTCCAAGGGCTGGGAGCGCGTGATCGTCAACAACTCATGCCCCAAGGGCCTGGTCGAGGATTTGAACGAAATGAAAGTCATCAAAGCCGGAATCGAAAAGACAAAAAATGCCTTTCCCAACATTGCAGACATGGTTCGCAAAGAAGGCTTCCGCAGAGTCAACGCCTCCGCCTAAGGACCGCTCCGGAATCCGCGTTGGGATTCCCAAGGTCCTGAACATCTGGAGCACCCATCAATTCTGGGTAGGCTTCCTGCGCGACATCGGCATCGCCTCCGAAAATATCGTCTTCAGCTCGGACAGCTCTGAGGAGCAGGGCCGCGAATTCGGCAAGGGCAGAGGAACGGTCGATTGCTGCTATCCGGTGAAAGCCATCAGCGGGCATTACGGGGAATTGATCTTCGGCCAGAAGAAAAAACTCAACATTATTTTAAGTCCGATGATTTACTCGCTCCCCTCGTTTTTGCGCGGGCATGTTTCGGAAACTTTGAGCTGCACGCGCGTGATGGCCGGGCCGGAAAATATCAAAGCCGGATTCATGAAGGAAAGCGATGTGTTTGCCGACAACGGCATTCAATACACTTCGCCGTTCGTGAGCATGGCCGAGCCGGACGTCGTTCCCAAGCAGCTTTTCGATTCCCTGAAAGATGTTTTCGATCTCGATTTCGCTGAGACGCAGCACGCTGTGGAAACCGGATACAAGGAGTTGCGTGCGTTCAATAAAAAGATGCGCGACGAATCGCGCAAAATCCTGACGTGGTGCGCGCGCGAGAATAAACCCTGCGTGCTGGTGCTGGGACGCCCCTACCACATGGACCCGGGCATCGGGCACGAGATCGAATCCGATTTGCAGGCGCATGGCTATCCCATCGTCTGGCTGCAATATCTGCCCGTTGACGATGATTTGCTGGGCTGGATTTTTGGCGAAGAGGTGCAGGCCAAAAAAATCAGGTCGCCTCTGGATATTTCCGACGTGTGGACATCCTCCAACAGCAGCAACACCAACGAAATCCTGTGGGGAGCCAAGTTCGCGACGCGCTTTCCGTGGATCACGTGCGTTCTGCGTCTATCCAGCTACGAATGCGGCATGGATCAGCCAACCTACACGCCGACGCAAAAGATCGTGGAAGCCACCGGAACTCTGTTTTTCAAGTTCGGCGACTTGGATTCCACCAAGCCCGCCGGAAGCGTGAAGATTCGCATCGAAACCATCGTTCACTATCTGGCCAAATATTCGGACAAGATCATCGCGAAAAAGCTGGCGCTGCTTCCGCCGGACTGCCCTTTGCTGGCGGATAAAGAGGAAATCGCGCTCGCTGCCTCTTCCAGTCATGATTAGTTGCTATTTATCCCCACAACAGAGAAACCCGTCCCGGCGAAAAACGTAGTAATCTATTCGGTAGAATCTTACTCACAATTTAGAGTGAAAATCGAATTTGGGAGAACGCACGATGGAATTTCTTTCCGGCAGTTTGCTCGAACTCATCACCCAGACTTCCACGAATCTTCCGCCCGATGTGCGCGCTGCGATGTCGATTGCCGCGGGCGGCGAGACTCCCGGGACACAATCTTCGCAGGCACTCGATATTATTTTGTCCAACGTGGACATGGCGAACGACGATACGGGTCCGATCTGCCAGGACACCGGCATGCCGACGTTTGTGGTGCACACGCCTGTGGGAGTAAACCAGATTCGCATCAAGAAAGCGATCTTGGCCGCCGTTGCCGAAGCGACGCGACTCGGCAAGCTGCGCCCGAATTCGGTCGATTCGCTCACCGGCAAGAATAGCGGCGACAACCTCGGCGAAGAAACTCCCGTCGTACATTTCGAACAATGGGATGAGGACGAAATCGAAGTAAAGCTGATCCTCAAAGGCGGAGGCTGCGAAAATAAAAATATTCAGTACTCGGTCCCCTGCAATCTGGACCATTTGGGACGCGCCGACCGCAACCTAGAGGGCGTGCGCAAGTGCATTCTCCACGCCGTGTGGCAGGCGCAGGGACAGGGCTGCGCGCCGGGCACCGTCGGCGTTTGCATCGGCAGCGATCGCGCGCACGGGTACGACCTAGCGAAGGGGCAACTGTTCCGCACTCTAGACGATGTGAATTCCAATCCCGTGCTGGCGGATCTCGAAGCCGAGATCCTGGTCGAGGCCAACAAACTGGGCGTGGGCGCGATGGGATTTGGCGGCAAGGCGTCTCTGATCGGCTGCAAGATCACCGCTGCAAACCGCCTCCCTGCAAGCTTCTTCGTGTCCGTGGCGTACGATTGCTGGGCGTTCCGCCGCCTTGGTGTCCGCCTCGATGCGGACACCGGAGCAATCACGAATTGGCTGTATCGCGATCCGTCGCGTCCAGTGGAACGCATGGCGCGTGGCGCGGGCTTCACGCTCACCGGGCGCGAAGTCGTTTTGACTGCCCCGCTGACGGAAGCGCAAATGCGCGCCCTGAAGGTGGGCGACCTAGTGCTGATCAACGGCGAGATGTTCACCGGGCGCGATAACGTCCACGCGTACCTGATGAAGAATGATCCCCCCGTGGACATGAACGGCAGCGTGCTGTATCACTGCGGCCCGGTGATGTTGAAGCAAGGCGAACAGTGGATCGTGAAAGCTGCCGGCCCGACAACCAGTATCCGCGAGGAACCATACCAGGCCGACGTGATCAAAAAATACGGCGTGCGCGCGGTGATCGGCAAGGGCGGCATGGGTGCGAAAACGTCAGCTGCGCTCAAGGAGTTTGGCGCGGTCTATTTGAATGCGATCGGCGGCGCCGCACAGTACTATGCCCGAACAGTGGAAAAGGTATTGGGAGTCCACTTGATGGAGTTCGGAATTCCCGAAGCGATGTGGCATCTACGCGTCAAGAACTTCGCAGCAATCGTAACGATGGACGCCCATGGGAACAGCCTGCACGCCGACATCGAACAATCGACTGGCGAAGCCCTCGCTGCGCTGCGAAACACCTAAGCCAAGCGTTGAAATGGTTTCCTCGTGGTATATATACCCGTTAGTTACAAACCAATAGTGATTAACGCGAAGACTTTGGCTTGACCCTGAGAGGGAACGGCGACGACAATCGAATGGGATACAAATAAGCCGAACTGCGCCGTTCATGAGTCCCGGAAATGGCAGACATTTGTGAAACCAGCACATCCAGTATCTGAACTAGGTCCCACAGTGCTAGCGGTGGATGATGATTTGGCCGTTCTGCGGGTTCTTGAGGCGCACCTCACACGCGCCAATTATGTCGTAAAGACCGCCTCGAACGGTGCAGAAGCGCTAAATATCCTGAGAGTTCTCACACCGGCTGTGCTGATTTTGGATGTAATGATGCCCGACATTTCCGGCTACGATCTGTGTCATCTGGTAAAGCGCGAGGACAAGCTGAAAAATATACCCGTAATTTTTTTAACCGCGCGCGGCGCACCTAAAGACTTCAAGAAAGGGCACGAGTTGGGTGCCGTAATTTATATGGTGAAGCCGTTCAAGCCGGAAAGGCTTGTACATATCGTTCAATTGGTATCCCCGGTTCCTGCCTAGATTTGGAACGTATTGCCTGAGAAAGTAAAACTCCTGTTCTTTTCAAGCTGGATATCCTAGCGCGCGGGAGAACTCTCATACTCTTTTAAGGCTTGTCTAAGCTGTTCTATCTCTGCATCTAATTCTGAACAGGCTTCTTCGGCACCAGTCAGAGCGCCATTTCTTCCCATTTCCTCTAATTTCGCACTGGCCTCAACAGCTCGTGAAGCGAATAAGTTTGCTACTGATCCCTTTATAGCATGCGCTGCCTGCTCCAATCCCTTGGCATCGCAGTCCATTATTGCCCTTCGAATGCGTGACAAGTGCTTTGGATAATCTGCCATGAATATCTTGATGATCTCTCCAAGCAGTTCAGCATCGCCTCCAACGTATTTCATAACCGAACCCTCATCAAAAATCTTGCTCGCGGAATGCTTCTCGATTTCCCGTACATCGGATTCAATCGAAACACCCACAAGATTTCGGATGGCCTCGAAGAGCGTCTTCTTATCAATCGGCTTGGAAATATATGCATCCATGCCCGCGTCAAGACAGCGTTGTTTGTCGTCCTTCATGGCATAGGCAGTCATGGCGATTACGGGGATATGACCCCCTGTCTCTTTTTCCTTCTGGCGAATTAAGGAGACAGCTTCAAGCCCGCTCATCTCAGGCATCTGGACGTCCATCAATACCAGGTCAAATCGTCCTTTATCCAGAGCCGCAAGGGCCTCTCGTCCGTTACCCGTAACGACCATGGTATGCCCATATTTACTCATCAATTTAACGGCCAAAACCTGGTTCATGGGGTTATCTTCAGCAAGAAGAATGCGTAATTTCTGTCGTCCTTCACGAAGGGAATGCCTTGTAACAAGGGTGTCGCGACCTTGCGGAAACGCCGATGCCCCAAGCGCCGTTGTGATGGCGTCGAGTAGGGTGGATTCATTGACGGGTTTCGTCAAATAAGCGGCGACCCCTAATTCGCGGCAGCGCGCTGCGTCACCATGATTGCCGTTAGATACAAATAACAAGACTTTAGTTGCGGACAGTTCAGGCAGTTTTCTTATTTCTTCTGCCAGGGCAAAACTGGCAGTGTCTCCAATGCTAAAATCCGTCAGCAATAGTCGGAAAGGATTCCCAGAATCTCTAGCTTGTCTTAATGCCTCAATTGCTGCAAGACCGCTTTCCACTGACGTGGGCTTCATGCCCCATCCGGCAAGCATTTGCTCAAGCAAACGCCTGCTTGTAGCATGATCGTTCACCAACAATACTGGAAGATTGCTAATGTTCGTTTCGGGCTCGGAGAAATGTTCTTGGCCTGCATGCCCCACTTGTAAACCAAAGCGAGCAGTAAAATGGAAAGTGCTTCCTCTATTTTCTTCGCTTTCAATCCAAATCTTTCCATTCATTAGGTCCACCAACCGCGATGAGATGGATAACCCCAAACCCGTTCCCCCGAATTTTCTGGTCGTCGAACTATCGGCCTGTGCAAAAGCTTCGAAGATCAGTTGCTGCTTGTCTTTGGGTATGCCAATCCCGCTATCGGATACTGAAAAATGCAAACAAGTATCCAAGCTTGATATGGATTCCATTTCGATCCGGACATGCACGCATCCTCGGACCGTAAACTTGATCGCATTATCAATGAGATTGAATAAAATTTGACGCAGGCGTCCAGGATCGCCTAACAGGATCTCCGGTATGTCATGCTGAATTTGGCAGGTCAACTCCAGCCCTTTTTGTTTCGCGCGTAAGCCAAGAATCTTGATAGTGTCCCCGATGGCATACCGAAGAGAGAATTCCATTTGATCGATATCCAACTTTCCTGCTTCAATCTTGGAAAAATCCAGAATGTCATTAATCAGGTTCAGCAGGGATTTGGCCGAATCCCTCGACATCGTGAGGAAATCCCGTTGTTCCGCAGTAAGTTCTGTTTCCAGCGCCAAATCGGTCATGCCGATGACGGCATTCATCGGAGTACGAATTTCATGGCTCATGTGCGCGAGAAAAGCACTCTTGGCTTGGTTCGCGGACTCCGCAGCTTCTTTAGCCTTTTGCAACTCTATTTCCGAATGTTTTCGCTCGGTAATGTCCACCAAGGTTCCTTGGTGGCGCATCAATCGCCCTGAGGCATCACTAATGGCGTTGGAGTTATCGAGGCAGATGATGGGCGTACCGTCCTTGCGCCTCAGTGTGATTTCTCGTGCATAAAGAGTGGTTTGTCTTGCTTGGTCTCGCCTGGGAAATGGGTCCTGTGGGGGTTCGTGATAGAGCTTGCCGATATTCATTCCCAGAAGTTCATCTTTGTGTTCATATCCGAGCATCCGAACCATTGCTGGGTTCACATCCAGCAGTTTTCCGTCCGGATTGCAAAGATAAACACCTTCTTGAAGTGTCTCGAATAACTCGGTGAATCTGGACTCACTTTCGCGCTGATCTGTGATGTCCAGTGCAAGCCCGCTCGCTCCAACGACGCGCCCATCCTTGACCGTCGCATGTAGTACGCAATCGAAATAGCGCACTGCGCCGGACTTCTTTAGGCGTACCCTTACAGTTCCAGTCCATTGTCTTTTTTCAACGAAACGCGCGACGGCTTTCTCCAGATTTTCCCGCCGAGGCTCATCAATAAATTCATCGAGCCCATGCCCGATCAGGTCCGAGAAGGAGTGTCCGAACAATTCTGTGACCCGTTGGTTGACTGTCTTGATCTTTCCATCCAGGGATATCGTGAAAATTACGTGATCCAGGCTATCGATGAGTTCCCGATACCCCTGCCCTGAAGCAGATATAACCTCGGCCAATTTATCAAGTTGTTCAGCGCTAGGAGGAGCGTCTCTCACTTCCAGATAACCGCGAACAAAACCATGCAGTTCGTCAATCTCTCGCTTTTTGTTCCAAATATAAGCACCGAAAAGAGCGATAAGAACTCCCGCCCCTACTGGAAGGGCCTCGAGGTGCAGCGAGCTTGTTTGAAGCGCCTGCTGAGACAAGACGGCTATGCCAACAGCAAGAATGACGATCATAAGTATTGCTAGCCGCCAGAGTTCCCGCTCCTTCCGTTCCAGTCGTTCCGAGTTTTTTCGACTGTTCTGGGGGTCTCGACTATTGATGGTCATTGGCTTCCTGTTCATTGAAGAAACATAGAATTCTTAACGGAAATTAATGATTGTCCTATTGCTATCCTAGGCTGTCGGGTAATCACCGGCAATTGGATTTGGGCAGAGCGTTTCCTATCTGCGAATGACGAACTTGCGATAGTGAGGAAGCTTACAACTCCATGAAGATAGGCAACTTACTGCGACACTGGTGGACCAGGGCGGTGTTATTGCAGATTATGATTGCCTCTCTAATTCTCATTGTTCATTATTAACAAACCTCAAGATTTCTTCTAAGAAAGGCTGCGTCAGTTCCACGTTCGAAAGATGCGCCGCATTGAGTTCCACATATTTTGAATTGGGGATTTGGTGCGCGAGATAACGCCCTGCTTCCGGAGGTGTGGACTTGTCATGCGTTCCTGCGATTACAAGCGTTTCGGACCGAATCTTCGAAACTTGGTTTTGAAAGTCCGCATCGCGGATTGCCGCGGACGTCGCAACGTAGCTCTCCGGCCGCGTGGACTCCAGTACTTTGCGGAATCGGCGCACTGTTTCAGGCTCGCGTTGGTGAAAGGCAGGTGTGAACCAGCGTTCGAGGACGCCGTCTGAAATTGCGGCAAGGCCGCCTTTGTTCACTGTATCGATACGCACATTCCATGCCTCGAGGTTCCCTATTTGAGCCGCTGTATTGCATAGCACCAACTTCGTAATTCGATCGGGAGCCTTCAGGCCGAGCCACTGTCCGACAAGTCCCCCGACCGACAATCCGCAAAACGCAGCGGTCTTGATCTCCAGGTGATTGAGCAATTGAACCGCATCCCTGCCGAGCCGATCGATTTGAAATCCGCCCATCTCGAATGATGATGCTCCGTGCCCGTAGCTGTCGTACCGCAACACCCGGAAATGACGCGTGAACTCAGGAAACTACGCGTCCCACATCGACAGGTCCGTCCCCAGCGCATTCGACAGCACGAGGACCGGCGAGCCCTGCTGCCCATCTAAACTATAATGAATTTTCCCACCTTCAACGGGCACGAATGGCATTGCACCCTCAATCAATGGAATTGGCCAATATACGCATTTCCGAACGCCGCCATGCGAACAATGGTTGGGACTCGGTTGCAGGCACAAATTGCCTAACACACAACTGAAATCCGTGCGAAACTCAATGCGCCAAAGACCGTGATCAGACCACCACTATCTCAAATTATCCAACGCGCATCGCGATTGCGATGTCCCTACTGCGGCCGCGGAGGACTCTTCCGCGGCGTCTTTCGCATGTTCCGGCGATGTCCGGAATGCGGCCTTTCCTATTTCCCCGAGCAGGGATATTACCTCGGAGCCATGATCATAAACTATGTGGCCACAACGGCGTGCGTCGTGACCATCTTCCTTGTTTCGCTACTATTTCCCGATTTTACTACGCTCTCCACCAACATGAAGATACTGTTGTGGATGGCCTTCGCTGTGGTCTTGTCCCTATTATTTGTGCGTCATGCCTACAGTTTTTGGCTGGGACTCGATTTTTGGATAAAACCGCGCAAGCCTGCATCGCCCGCCGAATAGTTGTTGTTTGGATTACCTGAATTGAAAAACTTCCGGAGAGAGGCGAAACCACTTACGCAGAAATTGGAGTGTCAATATTTAGATCAAGCTTGAAGGGGCCCCGGAATACTCCTGTTGAGATTCCCAAAACCCCCTGAGACACGCTCTCTATCGCCGTTCGTGCCCGTGCTCTTCCACGCGTGGTCGCCCCGAGCGCCCCGCCTCGCGTTCGCGTTCGGTGCGTTGTTGCAAGGGATGCCCTTCAATCCGTCCGGCAGGCTCCCACCGGCGCACAGCGTAAGGATGAACATAGGCCGTGCGGTTCGTCCAGACGCGCCCCCACGGGGCATTGTTGATGAATACTTCGTGGCGGCCCCAATCGAACCGACCAAATCCTACGCCCCATCCCCAGGGACGAAAGGCTGCACCAATCGAAATGCCGAATCCAAAGCGGATTGCGCCCCCGACAAAAAAGCCCGGCCGAGGCCTGTAGAATACAACCAGCGGATCGTAATACGGCACCACGATGAACGCCGGATTCACCGGCGCAATTTCTATATATGGGCCGCCTCGCACAATGATCTGTCCGTTGGACCGCAGATAGCCAAAGTCTTTCGCCTTTTGGCGCATTCTTTGTACCGCATCCATGACGTCCTGACGCTGCGCGAGAAATGCATTGCCCAGGTCGGAAGTCCAGGACATGTCGGAAGCCATCATTTCCAACACCGAGGGAAACGGGAGCATGGCTTGAACGCTGGGATCCCAGGGCAAATGATCGTCCGTAATAGCTTTTGCTAAATTGTCGCCAGTCAGGTCGTGATGCTCATCGGCCCACTTGGCGGCATCCGGAATCTGATCCGGGTATGTCGCGGCCGCTAGAACCTGTGCAAGCAGCGGGTCAGGGTACAACGCGATTCGCGAAATCAGCTTGTCCAGCTGATCCGGTGAATAGGAGGGGGGTGCCTGGGCCAGTGCCGCTGTAGCCGTGAATGCAAGAATCAAAGTTAACGCAAGAAGCGCTGTCCCAATTCTCTTCTGTCGCTCGAAATGTCTCATGTGCTGATTTCTCCTCGTTCGATGTCGATCCCGAACCTTACCACACTTCAAAGTTCTTAGATGATAGGTACGCATTATGGGATGGTTCATAATCTGCGGGGCGTCCACTACCAATTGTGAAAACAGTTCAGTAACTTTATCCGCCCCGCACGATCTGCGCGGCAATCCCCGCCAGGCCGCCTCCCAAAACAAGCCACGCCGAATTGATTCGATAGCGCAGCAGCAGGATTGCGCTGACGATGGCCAAGCCGATCGTAAGCCAGTCTACAATTGCAGATCGTCCGAGCTGATAACTGACTGCCGCCATCAACGCGAGCGACGCAACGTTTACCCCATCAAGAAATGCCCCGGCAATGGCGGATCGCCTGATCAGCGGAATCAGCGGCCCGCTTATGGCCACGAGAATGAATGCCGGCAGGAAAATGCCCACGGTCGCGGCCACAGCCCCAACCGGTCCGCGCAGCAGGTACCCCAGAAAAGTCGCGGTGGTGAACACCGGCCCTGGTGTCACCTGGCCTATTGCAACCGCGTCCACCAACTGTGCGTCGGTGACCCACATTCTGTGCGCCACCAGATCGGTGCGAAGAAATGCGAGCAGTACGTAGCCGCTTCCAAATATGACGGACCCAATTTTCAGAAATACCAGAAACAGGGACCACAAGCCGGGAGCGAGGCCTGTCGTTATAGTTGTTGCCGCGCCCGCCCCCCCCAACGGAAAAAGCTTCATCAGTTTCAGACGCACGCTGCTTCGAATTAGTGGGAATGCGCCCGGCGCCGCGCGATGCTCTTTCCGGGCGTGAACAAACGCGCGAACGCAAGCAATCGCAACACCCGCTCCGGCCAATATCGCCAGCGCGTTCACGCCCAGGAAACTGAGCGCAACGCAAATCGCGCCCGCAAGCGCAAGCAAACTGCTCTTGACCGCCGTGCGCCCAAGCCCCCACAGCGCCTGCAAGATGACGGCGACGACAACCGGCTTCACCCCATAGAGCAGCGCCGACACCGCGGGCAAATGCCCGAATCGCACATACGCCCAGGCAATCACTGCCACGATCAACGCCGCCGGAAGGATGAAACACACTCCGCCCAGGATCAGGCCAATCCATCCGGCCCTCAAATAGCCGATGTGGATCGCGAGTTCGCTGGAGCTGGGTCCGGGAATCAGATTGCTTGCGCCGAGCAGGTCGAGGAATTTCTCGCGCGATAGCCATTTGCGGCGACGAACAAGTTCGTCTTCCATGATCGCGATGTGCGCGGCGGGGCCGCCAAACGCGGTCGTTCCGAGGCGGAGAAAAAATAAAGCCAATTCCGTGAGGGAAACTCGTTCGGCGCTGCCGGTCGCCGTATCCAGACTCTGCGGGAGATCGGACATTACCTGGACTTATCTCCATCGGATCGCGCGTCCAGCGAGCAACCGCCAGAGCCGGCCATAAGCAGAAAGATCAGCCCCATCAGCATGGCGTAGTCCGTGCGCGCCTCAGCCTCCATCGGCCAGAAGCCGCTCTTAAGCAGAATGGGGATTTTTGTCGTGGCGATCGCGGCGCAGATCACGGCAAGCAGAGGAATCGTCGCGAATCGCGCGCCCAGGCCGAAGAGTACGAGCAACCCGCAAACAATTTCTATGGTGCCCACAACATGGGCCATCAGATACGGCGAGGGGATTCCGATTCTGGTAAAGCGGCCCCCGCCCCACTGGTCGACGAACAGAAATTTTTTGATTCCCTCAAGAAGGAATACGCCCCCAATCATCAGGCGAATTGCCAAAATCGCCGAATGTGCCTTTCCAAACCCAGGCTTCCCCGCATCGGACATCTCTCACCTCCCATTCGGTTCGCAGCATCAGGAATCGCACAAAGATCCGTTGGAGTGTATCGCAATCCGGGGCAGAGAAAAACAGCAGGAGAAAGTGGCGTAGGCTTTAGCCTGCGCGGTGTTGGGTTGATTGCTGGTACAAGAACCAAAAGCGCACAGGTTGAAACCTGTGCTACCTGGATTCACCGCGGCAGAGCTGCGTCGCGCACACCCGGCTCGCGGTACCCAAAGAACCGGCGGCGTTTGATGACTTCGGCGATCTCGGGAGGCACCATGCTTTCCCAGGAGGGATCCTCCTCCTTGATTCGCCGCAAAACGTCGCGAGAGAAAATGTGCAGCACCGATTCATCGAAATTGTCGAGTTGCTTGATCCTGCCGCGCTCCACCAGGTGGCAATAGAGGTTGTGGAGATCCCCGGGCATGTGAAGATTCTGAACAGTTTTAAGCTCCCCCGTGTTTGGGTCCTTTAAGGGGTAAACATAAATTCTCAGGTCTTTTGTAAACAGCCTGCCGAAGGCTTCGAGGATGCCGCCTTCCAAATTCGCGTAATATTCTTCCTTAAATAAGTCCTGGAGACTGGCAAGCCCCATCGTCACCGCGATGGGCTGGGACGTATAGCGCGCCAAATAAGCAGCCAGCCGGTAGTATTCGAAGTAATCGGAGATCAGCACGGTCTTTCCCGTGGCGGCTAGGACGTCGGCGCGAGCGAGAAAGTCGGTCAGGTTAATCTGACCGCCCTCGAGAAGATTGCGCATCGTGATTTCCATGAGTTCTACGATCTTGTCGGCTTCCACCTCCGGCTCGGCGGCAAAGCGCTCATGGGCGCAACTCATCATGTCAATGTTGACCTTCGTGACCGGACGGAAGCTGCCACGCTCCACTAAGACGGGCTTCTTACGCAATACTTCCGAAGGCTGCAAGACTTCGCCGGTGGGCCCAAACATGGCCGCGCCGCTGAGCCCCATTTGCACCAGCTTCAAGCTCATCACGCGATTATCGACGTGGCGGAATTCGATACCCGAGAACTCGATCATGTCGATCTCGATGCGACTCGTATTCAGATTGTCGAGCAAGGATTCGAGCAGCAATTGCGGCTTGTGGTACAGGAAAAATGCGCCGTAAAGCAAGTTCACTCCGACAATGCCCAGCGTCTCCTGCTGGAGATCGTTTTCGTTGTCCAGCATTCGAACGTGGATCGTAATCTGGCTGTCTTCGTCCTGCGGGCGAGTCTGGTATTTAACGCCCATCCAGCCGTGGCACTCATTCGTGCCCTGATAGTTGCGCGCGGCCACGGTATTGGCAAACGCAAAAAAGGCGGTGCTGTCTCCCCGCGACATCCGCAAACGCTCGATATTGAGGCTGTGCTCGTGGTCGAGCATGCCTTGGAGGCGTTCCCGCGAGACGTAGCGCTTGCAGCGACCATAAATCGCATCGCTGACGGCCATGTCATAGGCAGACATGGACTTAGAGATCGTTCCAGCCGCGCCACCAACTTTGAAGAACCAGCGTGCGACTTCCTGCCCCGCGCCAATCTCGGCAAAAGTCCCGTAAAAAACCGGATCGAGATTGATCTTCAGCGCCTTCTGGTGAGTGGTCAGCTTGGGACGGTCGTCATCTAGCATGAGGGTCACAATCGAACTCCGTATGAGGTACCATCGGCTGAACCCGTTATAGGTTTACAGGACAGGGTTTACCGCACAGCCGTTGTAAATGTTCCTTTCCGGAATCCTGATTTTAGATTCCGGCCTCACTATTATACACCGCCAGGCGATTCCCTTTGCTTCAGGAATTACGATGATCAGAATCCGGAAAACTGAAAGGTGAAAGTCCTTCCCGATAACTTTACGGTACTCCGTAAAATAGCGAGGGGAGAATAAAGGAGCTTTAAAAATGGATTTATTTTATGTAATAGCTCGTTGATCTGAATCCGCGCCAACCTCGGGGAAAGCCCAAAACAAAAGGGGCCGAAAGCGGGTGTCACATCCGGCCCCGGGGTGTAGAGGCGTCGGTATCCTCTCCCATTTTATCTAACTCTATTGGTAAGACAAGTAGTAGTCAATACAAAAATGGCGTGCTTTGCTCTCCCTCGTTTCAGACCGAAACAATACGCGGCGCAGCGTGAAGACTTGTTCCGATGTTTAGCGTGAAAAACCTGCGCGCAAACTCAGCGTAGAATCGGCCCATTCACATAGGGAAGCATATCCACCGTCTTCCAATCGCCACGAATAATCGCGGCACGAATCTGCGCAGGCGTCTTCTTCTTTTGCGTCATTTGGTAGGAGAGCACAGCTTCCCTCTGGCAAATATCGCATTCAGAGCCGTGAGTCCCCGCAAAACAATCCAGCAGGCTCTTATGACCGACGTGACGATCGCAATAGCAGTAGCACGGTTGCTGGTACAGGACGGGCTTAATCTTCGCGGCCAGCGAATAGACGTTCCGATTAAGCATATCGGGGAACTGCTTCGGGTCGAGCGTGGCCGGAATCGGCGGCTTCAACGCGTACGCGTGATAGGAAGGAATGCCCTGATCGGCAGGGCCTGACATATCCATCTGCATTTGCGAGTTTGCCACATTTGATGGGCTCAACATCGCCGGTGGAAGTTGTGCCAGCCCCGCGCTCGCCAGGGATAGGCCAATCGCAACGGAAACCATTAGAAATTTCGTGGACATTTTGCGGCCCTCCCAAGCTCAAGAAAAACGTTACAGTAATTAACACTTATCTGCAACTCGCAGCCGACCTCGCCTCTAAACCTGGGTGGACCAATATATTTAGATATTGACGAAACTGGCTGGATGTCGTTTGGTCGGCCGGGAATTCGAAATACATGTTTCGGCGAATGATATTTATAAGAACAAATATCTTGACTTGTATCAAACATATAACTAGTATCCGCTTCCATTATTCTCTTCGAATTTATGAGGTGCAGAGTGACCACACGATTTTCTGGGATTGCCCTAATTCTCTCAGTGCTCGCCGCATGGCCGCTGCCTGTGGTGAGTGCGCCAACGGACCAGCCGAGCACGAGCGCTCCCGCGACGAGTCAAGCGAGCCCGGTCGCGCCCCCGACCGCCGTGTATTTTGCGAGTGACGGTCCGCCGGTTCAGGACCAGGTTCCCTGTATCCTCACTCAACAGCAGAGCTATGGTGGCCGGGCCCTGACTGCCCAATTTCAGACTCCGACTAGTCCCGCCGAGAAACTGGCTCAAGCAGCGGAGGCGGCGGCGGCCGCCGAGAAAGTGGCTCAAGCAGCGGCCGCAGCCGCCATGAAGCCTTCGACACCACCTACAACTTCAACCAGCACTGCAACACAGGGAGCGGATAAGACAGCTAGTAATCCGTCTGCAACAGCTAAAGGAAAGCCGCCAGCAATCCCGGATCCATACGCTCAGCAAAAGATAGATGCCCTGACGAAATTTGCAGACTTAGTCCGACAGAAGCTAGCTAACAAGTCGTTATACGAGCTCAAATTAGAGTTGCCTAGTATCCAGTCAACTGTAGTTGACACCAAAACCCCGGCGGCCGAGCAGGCTGCACTAAATTCCGCAATCGGGAGTGCCATTTCTCAGGGTACTAGCCAGGTGGTCCCCTATCAGCGTCCGCCAGACATTTCCTGCTCCATGTCGATCCTGTCCTGGGACGAAACTCACAAAGCCTTCGGTCGGACGATCGCGGATACTTATCTTGCAGCCCAGATTACGATCCGAAATTTGAGCCCCAATAACGAGTTTCTCGTCCATGACGCGGAGTTGGCCGTGGACGCCTATGGCGCGCAACTGGCTCGCTTTCAAGTTGGCCACGAAAAAGAGATCGTCCGGGGAGTTCTTCAATACGGTCAGAACTATGATCGCCAGCACATCTTCATAAACACTGTGACGGGGATCGGAACAATAATGGGAGCGGTCGTTGCGGTGCCTTCGCCGGCAATCGATGCACTTACCGGGGCGACGGGGGCGTATACGGGCGGATTAATGCCCGTCCTGAAGACTCTCATCCCGGACTTGACGACACAGAACCTCAACATGTTGAACGACCTTGCATTCAGCGCAGCGAGCGCCAGCAAGGTCGTGGTTCCAAAAAGCGGCTCGGTACCCGTCGTGCTGTTCATTCCAGTGAAGCCGCTGGAAGAAGCGTGCTGGTTGCAGATAGGATACAATTTTTCAAGAGACTGGGTAACAGGCGATGCGTGCGGCGATGTGCTAAATAAACCGACGAAGAAGGGGCACTTCGGCTCTTGGTTTACCAGTTCGGATTCCAATTTTAAAGTGGTCCGATTCAAACACTGGACTCCGGTCCAAGTCCACGCGCTGGAGTTGCATTCATTTGGCCTGATTGCGGGCGTACACATTCAAGAGACGGGGCAGCCGGCAACACTGAGCGCCGCGCCTAATTGCGCGAATGCACCGACAGATTCTTCGGGCGCGTATCTACAATACGCCCTACCGCACCCTTTCAGTTGTACCTTAACAGGAACAAATCTGAATACGATGACGACCCTACGTTTGAAACCGCCAGACAATACGAAAGCGATCATCAATTTCAAGTCCTCGGTTAGTGGAGACAACACGACCGCAACTGCAGTCCTGCAATCCTCGGACTACTCGAAAATTGATCAACCTAGCTATGAGCTGTTTGCCGTGGACAACTCGGGGGTCGAATCAGACTTGAACCGCACCATGAATTTCCGGCTTGCGCCCACTGTGGGCCCAGTCACTTGGAATGCGGATGGCTCTGGGACTCTCACCGGCACGAATCTAGCAAGCATAACGCAGGTAAATTTCTATACTGTCCCAGCAAATCCACCATTTTCGACGGCCAGCGTCACCGAGATCGATCCGGCAGGGGCTTCCCTGAAGTTTGCCATCCCAACAACGGCATTGACAACCGGAACAACGTATACGGTCGGTTTCGGCGTCACTGGTGTGTCCACACCGTACCAACCTGCTGGAGCGTCAGTAAAGCGTTGATATCTCGACCACTGGCGTAGTTTAGGGTTCCTGCGGATAGACCCCGCACTGTTGGTCGGCAATCTTGCATCTGTGTCCAATACGTAGGCAATACATGATCGGGGCAAGAACAAATTCAGGGCGGGTTCGAATCCGGCTCAGGAGGATTCTGCAGTGCATGACTAGAAGCTGTTGCATAACCTAATACAGGGTCTTGAAAAGAAGGTAGTTGAATTTTCTGAGATGAGAGATAAGGAGAAACAGCAGCGCCCAAGGAGGGCCGATGGCCCGATCGGGTGCGTTGC
>Ga0265331_10000024_pt1 | contig 235118 bp, 236 predicted proteins | sample 41923metaG_FD_202088 | JGI IMG/M metagenome (GOLD analysis project Ga0265331, IMG submission 202088) | Rhizosphere microbial communities from Carex aquatilis grown in University of Washington, Seatle, WA, United States - 4-19-23 metaG | ecosystem: Host-associated > Plants > Roots >... | reverse complement strand
GCATCGCAAGCGGCAATTTGATTCAAACCAGCATCAACAAACCGAGGAAATCAGTTAACCTTGCAATCGGATTTCCGAACTACAAGTTGGTACGCCGATTGGGGGCAGGTCACAGGGGTTGTTCAGCGGCGACTAAGTAAAACGCCAATCGCGGTTGTAGGCGGGAAGGCGCTTCCACTTGCCTCGTCTCACATTTATCACTATCGTGGAACGGTCAGCGAAAGTCGCCGGGGGGGCATCAGGCAGGCATGACTTTATCAAGAACGCCAACAAAGATTTTCAGAATAGCGACTGGCACTTTGACTTGTAACGCTCGCTGATGGCAGCAAACGAAGTATTTTGGAAAAACAACCTCAACCAATTGACCTTGGCAAACGCCCCGCATGCTTTACAAAGAAACGTAGCATGCTCATTAAATGCCACCTGAGATATCGATAATTTCTGTGGCTTGATCGCCGAGCCGCATGCACGACGTTGCACGCGGGCACGAGTAAAATCGAAAGATTTTCTTTGCGCAACCTGACGCAGAGATCGACATCCTCGTAGTATAGGAAGAAGGCCTCGTCAAATCCCCCAACCCTCTTAAAACTTGACGATCGAACCAGAAGAAACATTCCCCCCAGCCAGTTCGGTGAAAAGGGTGGCTGGCCTAAAACATAGTGGTATCGACCATCGCTTCCACCCAATGCCTTGAATACAAGCCTCAAAGGGGTTGGGAATTCTCTTGCGCTGTCTTCCAGACCTCCATCAGGGTTGACTACGGCGGGTGCACATAACGCCACACCCGCATCTTCAAACTGCTTGATGAGCGCGGGGAATGGATTGGCAAGCGTGCGTATATCAGGATTAATCACACAGAAATACGGTGTTTCGCAGTATGAAAATGCCTGATTGTGATTCGCTCCGAATCCCAACGGGTTAAGGTTTCTAACAACGACAACCCTGCCAACTAAAGCATCTGGAATGCAGACATCAGGCTCTGGCTGGTTGTATGTAAGTACAACCCTTGCAACTTCTTTGAAGTTCGCCAGATCCGCAAGTAGATCGGCGACAAGCGATCCCTGGAGATGGCTCACGACAGAAAGCGTTACCGATGCGCGAGACGTAACATTCACTTCAATATCCGATCAGTATTTGAGATGGCCTAACTGCCGCATGGTATTTGAATAGCCAATTTCAAGGCCATTACGTTTTAGATATTCGACGAAGTTTATTCATTGCGAACGACAGCCCTCTGCGCAGCTCTCCGTAAAGGACTCGTCCCAACAACGTAGCAAAACCTCCCCACAGGATGGCGAGTGGACGTGGCAGTAGAATAATAGGAGAAACCCAGTACTCGAAAATGACTCTGCCACGATAACGCTCGTTAAATCTTTGTGATGTTGCAGCCAGATCGCCAGATTGATTGAGCCTCTGGCGCAACAGGTAGTAAGGATAATATCCAACGAGGAATTTACGCTCGATGGACTCAACATCACCCTCAGTTAGACCTCTGCTCTTGAATTTATCGAGGATTTCACCAAACGACGTGACAAACACAGCCGAAAAATCATAGCCACCCGAGTTATTACGCTTACAGGCAACCAGATAACGCTTCAAGTATAGATTCTCTTGAGCAGCCAATGCAGCCAAGATAACCAGATGGACCTGCACAAGGTTACCTCCACAAAACTCTGAGGCATCCAAATTCGGCAATAGGCTCTTATTAATTACGCATGAAGATATCAGCGTCATCAATGGCCCAACCTCGGCCAAAAATTCAGTACCATTAACAAAAACGCAGTCATGCCCTCCCCCGCCCGGATGCTCCGCCCTATAGTCATGGTCGAAACCATAGGGTCTTAACGTGATGACTCCATAATTGTTCTTGCGAATCTGAGTCAATAGTAGTGCTATTGAGCCATCAACCAACAGATCATCGTCCCCTAGGATGAGGACATATTTACCTTTAGAGCGATTGAAGCACTGGGCAATATTGGCATCCGATCCAATATTTTCCGTATTGCGAATGTAGTTGACCGGCAAGCCAAAACTAATCACAGAAACTACTACCGACTGGGTTTCATCAGGGCTGGCATTGTCAGAGACCAGCACTTCAACCAATCCCTTATCTATCAGGATTAGTTGAGCGTGAATCTGAGCAAGCGTCTCCGCGAGGTAAGTTGAACGCTTCCAAGTGGGAATGGCAATTGTCAGCAATGGCGACAACGTGCCCCCAGGAGAATAGGCTTCGAGTTCAGATTGCCCTTCTCGGGTTTCAGACGCCTGCATGCCAGGCCTTACGCAACGTCAACCAGAGGTAAATAGCAAGCGGCAATCCGAACAGTCCATTAACCAAAAGAAGCACGGTTACGATACCAGCTGAGCCCCACACTGGCGCAGCCCAGATAGCAAAAGGCACGACCAACGCAGCGGCAACGATGGATGGCCACATAAAGGGCTCTCGACGATGGGCACGAAGGTAAACAGCGAACAACCCTGCAACATGGGAGAACAGAATTGCAAAAAGCAGCCCCAGTGTCTGCAACGGGGGTAAAAATCTCGAGCCATAAGGCGTCAAGTCCAGCGCCATACGTACGACAAAGAAAACAGCTCCACCAAGCACAAAGGCTGCAGTAGATAAAATTAATGCTTTATAGAATTTATTATCCAAACTAAACCAGTTACGTTCGGACACTACTCTGGCCAATTCTGGAGTTTGGCTTGTCATCCAGGACATGGCCAATAGGCCCAGCATATTTGCCACCGTCATTGTCAGCCCCATCTGCCCTGCAACCACAGGGGTCTGAACTTTGAATAGTAAGGGGGTATGGATTTGCACAAGAAGATAACCACAGATCCAACTCACCCCGATACGCCACTGCATGGGCCAGACTTCTTCCTGCCAGCCAAAGTTTATTTTTGATGGCTTAAGAAGTTGAGAGATTAGCAAAGAATTACGAGACATTAACCAAACAATAGCAACTAGTGCACTCATTGCAGGCATCATAGCAACAGCATATAAGCCACCTCCCATGGCCAAGGTCGCCCATATCGACGTTGCGCCTAAGACACCTTGCATCAAGCGAACGGTATAAACCTCAACCACTTTGCCCGATCCTTCAATAATTGAAAGCACTGGCTGCAATAAAAAACCGACCCCAGTTGCAATTACCAATAAAAGCCAAGCACCGCGCCAATCGTACGCAAGGCCAGCCGAAGAACTCTTTAAGAAAATTAAACCAACCGGGTACGCAAGCAAAAATAAAACAGCTGCAATTCCATACCACCGAAAAGACTTCTGGATCAATGCAAGGAAACGTCCAGAGGCTAGCCCTTCAACCCTACCATCGTTACCCCAAGACAACCCGGCAAACTCATTTGCAGAGATCTGAACCAGTACTATAGACAATCCCATATCGAGAATTGTCTGGATAGCAGCCAGACTAGCGAAAGTATAGTAATACCCTTGCTCGACTGGAGTTAAGAAGTGGGCAATACAAGCTAACGTAAAAATACCGGCAGCCGCCTGCCAGATCCTATGAGTTAAAACTGCCAGTGTGGATTTAGTGAATATTTAAGTTGCTCCATAATGAGAGACCATCCAGTTTCCAATTTTACAGGACGAGGGACTTGTTCAGGGCCTCCTTAGCTCACTTACTAGGCTTAGCCTTCACGAATACAAAGTATTTACTCATAAAATAAAAGGCAACTGTATAGGATGCCATTGCAAAAATTTGTGCTATTTCTGCAGACATCAAAAGCATATGCATGCATAGGAATAAAACAAACTGATTCAGTGAAAATGCCATGAAAAAAGCAGCGGCGAAACGCAATACTGCATGCCTAACCGGCTGCGTCGTTGGAAAAACAAATATTTTATTCAGAGAGAACGAAACCATGAGGGCCAAAGCGTAAGCCAAGGTGTTAGCGGCCGCAGGTCTGAAACCAATCCAATGAAATGCAATCCAGAATACCGCATATCCAACAGTGGTATTAATCACACCCGCAATTGCATATTTAACAATTTCACTCATGGGAGTTGCACAAAATTTTCATTTTTACATTCTTTTCTCAATCTAGACCAAAAACTTAAGGTACTTCGAAGCTGTGCAACATTGCGTGGGCCGATAATTACTCCACTTAACGCAGGGTTTAGAAAGCTGGTTGTTAATGCTAGCTCATTCAAATTAGATGGTGGGGGGCTAAGCACATGTTTTGAGTTTAAATAATTTGCAAGTCTCTCAACTAATCCCTCGTGCCTATTAATGCTGCGCAATACAATAGAACTAGTATCTGATGGTGGTTCAAGCTTAATACCTCCCATGTTAATTCCATATGCGAGATAGTGTGCATTGGGAAATATTAGGGAGTAATGTTGGCGGGCAGCATCTGAAAGCGCATTCTCTTTGACCTGTATCCACCACTTACCTGCCAAGTCAGGTGCTGCATCTAGATAAAGTTGAGGATTTTCGACGCCAGAAAAACCAATTGATAAGTCGGAAGAACTTATTTCTGAGAACGCATTGATAGTTGCATCTATATCAGCATTATTGCCTCGATTATCCCAATGAATAGCAATCGCAGCTAAAGCACTACCCAATCGATCAAACAAGTAATTTTTAGTGTCATAAATAAACGAAGGTGTCAAATTAACTGTATTTGACCCCATATTGTCTACCGCCCCAATTTTTGTAATCACAAAGATATCAGAGCGGCCTGACATGGCCAACCATTCAGAAATCCAATTCAAAGCCAGACCGTAATCTTCTGGGCGCTTATTGATTGGATAGTTTGTAGCCGTGTCAACTACCTTACCACCTAAAGAGACGAAATTATCCAGAAGTTCATATGCAGTAGATTTATCAACCCCCCAACCCCAAAGCGCCGTACCCAAAATCAAGTTTTTATTCTTCGGGGAAGACGCGGGCAATGTCATAGCGCTTTCTTTCTTTCCGGAAGCCTAAGTAGCAAGAGTCTCATAGCCTTTATGTATTCAACTGTAAGCTTTCCGATTTTCACCTTGGAATTAGGGTCATCTCGCCACTCGACCGGAAGATCGAAAATTCGGCATCCAAGATACTCGCCCGCAATTAGTATTTCAGTTGCAAAAAACCAACCATCGCTAACTGCCCCCGCATTCTGAATATCTTCAAGACAATTTCTCTTAAGAAATTTAAACCCGCACATACCATCACTAAATGAAATTCGAAAAACTGTTTTAACAATTAGATTAAAGCATCGACTAGTAAAGCTACGCAGAAGTGATCTGCCAATCACCTTCGCACCTTTAGCTAAACGGGAGCCAGTTACTATGTCAGACTGTTCACTCCTTATCCGCTCAATTGCTGGACGCAGATAGCGCAAATCAGTAGCAAGATCAAGATCCATATAACCTACTATATCGGCTTCAGACTGTCCCCAAGATGCTTTTAGCGCTCGGCCCACGCCTCTTTCACTCAACCTAAGGTAGCGAACACCATCCATCTCAAGTTGAAGAGCTAAAGCAATATCAGGGGTGGCATCGGTGGACCCATTGTCAGCGAGAACTAAAACGATAGTGCCAAGATCGCTCAAGTTACGCCGGATATATAAGTCAACTTTACGAACTTGCTCATCTAGAGTTTGCTCCTCATTGAGAATTGGGATCGTAATTTCAATCATTTGTTTCCTCTCTAGCGGGATGCTTTACCCTGTGTAACAAAAACTTCTGAATTTAATCTTTCAATCACATCGTATATGTTGTCTATCTTCCCACCTAAAATAGAATAACACCCTGGTAGTTCAGAATGTTTTTCAAACAAAATTGGACGTCCGTCATCACTCTCGTTTTTTACTAATACAGTTTTCACCTCAAATAGCGATTCGATATATTGTGACTTAAGCACCTCTGGAATATACCGCCCAGCATCTCTGATCATACGATCTACTCGGGTTATTCGATCGTATCCTTCGAGTCTTTGGTAAGGGTCAATCCCAGTCTTATCACTCCAAGTAAGATGCGGCGTGTACCTGACATGAGAAATCGTGTGCAGATTCCGAGCAGGAAACGGCATTATAGAAAGGAATGAACCGTCCATTACCGTAATGCCCAACCCCATTAACGCGGAAGGAGGCTGAATGAGTGCCATTTCAGTAATTTCTTGCTTTAGCCTTGTTTGGGTTCCAAGAAAGTCACCGGCTAACTGATTCAAGCCGGCGTAAGTGCAATTGAATACGTAATGACTGTTCACTAAATCGCACGTTCCACGATTTGATTTCAGGGTAACTTGCAATGCCCCATTGGGGGCATTTATAACCTCAGTGGCCACTGTATTAAATTGAAGTCGTACGTTGGAGTCACTCAACTCTCGTTCTGCCAAAATGGCTAACTTGGTTGAATCAAAAACGAACTCCTCTACAAGAAACACATCCTCAATCAAACGTCGCTCAAACAATGAACACAGTGTTGGTTCTGCCTGTCTTATTGGAGCGCCGATTTCCCTGCAAAAACGCTCAAATTGCTTAGATGTAGTTTTGGAATTTCGCCGAGCTATAGCATACAACTTTGTGAAGTCCTGCCTGACTGCGTTTGGCCAATCGCGAAGAAATCGTGGCATATTGATTCGGCTACGGTAAGCCGTTGTGTAACTTCGTGGATAGTGATATCCGTTATGCACACGAGCTTGATTGTTATAAGACGCTCGGGTGAGCAGTGCAGACTCTCGCTCTATCAGCAATATCCGCTTCATGCCTCGCTCTTTGGCTAAGTATATTGCGATAGCTACGCCGTAAAATCCACCACCAATAACTACAACATCTTGTGTTTCATTTGAAGGCAACATTATGCAAATGATTTAGCTATTTTTTATCGAAGTAGATGTTGGTGCCTTTCCAACATTTTCAATATTAAGTCGCTCACGGTGTGTCATGCGAACACTTACAAACTCTTGCCCAACAAAATAGAGCGGACCCTCATTTGACAAACTCGCCATGTGTAGGATGTATTCTCCGAGAACAAGAAGGACGAGCGAAATCAAAAAAAACATCCCTGATTGTTGAAGAGACAAGCTAATCCATCCAGGAGCAACATCAGTCTTTAAAATAGCAACAGCGACTACGTAACCCGAGTAAAAAAGGTTTGCTACTGCTCCAAATAAGGAAAGCGATGTAACAAGACGCATCGGCGCACGGGTAGATGAAACAAGTATCCGCATGCCACGGTCAACGCTCTCCCCTAACCGTTTCTGATGTGCCTTTAGGGGGGCTTTGTTGTAATTTAAATTTATGCGAGCAAACCCCCCAGATGCGGGAAGGTGCCGATAGCTTATTGATGGTTGTGAATGTTGCAAAATAAAGTTGATTACTCTCTTATTTAGAACTCGATATTGCGGTGCATCTTTTTCTAGATTGACGCCGTAAAGCATCTCGTAAAGCCTATTGAATGTTTTAGAAGCGAATTGATAATAAAAACTCTGTGTATGCTTCTGTTGGTTTGTGGCAAAAACGACATCTGCACCGCTAACCGCCTTATCAAGCATTGCGGGCAGAAAATTAACATCATCAACCCACGGATCAATAACAGCAACAAAGTCACCTAGTGCGTTCTCCACGCCTACCCACGATGCCGTATCTAGATCGACTTCTTTAGTTAATGCATAAACCTGCAAATTGGGTTGGCCTTGCTCAGAAGTAAGTGCCTTGAGAACTAACACACTGTCATCATTAGATGCATTTTCAACAATGATGAGTTCATAGTCCGTGACGATAGGGGAAATAATGCTCGCAGCGTCGGCCAGCATCGCCTCAAGTTCAGGTGACTGGTCTTGAACAACGAATACAACCGAAAGGAAAATTGGATAAAAACCCATTGCAAAACCTCACAAGCTTTTAACATGTTGGCACAAAATGCAACATCAACAGCTGTGAAAACAGTGCGATGCAGCCCAAACAATTAACCTATTACTTCTCTGCGGCACTTCACTTTAAGAATCCAAGATAGAAGTAGATAGATTATTGCCAGGGTTCCCAAAGTTGGATTGATAAAACTTGATAAGGTCGAACTAGGAATATCATAATAATTCTTGGGTGCCACCAAATATATTGAACTCACAAGACAAATCAAATCTATATGGTCGAAGCCTTTCCACGTTGGGAACATAACCAGCGTGAAGACTATAGGCACCGCGAAGATGAGCATATGATAATCGGCAAATACAGGAGTGCAAAGCATTGCCATTAGGCATAGCAAGTACAACGAAACTGTCAACCGAGACTTATATGCCCAAATAAGAAATCCGCTTACTAAAAATATCAATAAACTTACGTAAGTTGCCAGGTGAGCTTTTCCAATGAACTTGAATGGAAAATATATAGAATTATTGTACAAATCGCCGGCCGAACCTATCTCATAAATTTGCCTGTAGTTACTATAGGCACTTAAAAAGCTATGTATTTGATAGTCTGGATATAAAAAATGAGCGGAGAGATAGACTGTTGTTCCGACTACTAGCGAAGCAAAAACAGTTTTAAAGGTTAAGCCTAGATAGCTTTGCGGCGGTGACGCAACAAGTAAGAAAAGAAAGAATATTGCAATATTCGGTCTTATTGTAATGGCCAACGAAAAAAATAATAACGAAACAAATAACGCATTCTTTTGCTTTCCAATAAGTTGGACATACAAGACAAATAACGCAATAAGAACACTCACAAAAAGGGACGAAAAATTCCCTCGGTCCATCGCAAAAACAGCTGGCCATGAGGCCATGAGCAATGTCGCAGCAATAAACTTGGAACTTTTTGTAGCGCCTAATTTGTTAAGTGTTGTTACAAATTTAAAACAAAGTGCTAAATAAGCAAAAAAATAAATACACAAAACTTCAGCAGGCGAAACACCAACATAAATCATAATTGCTGCTAAAAGTGAAATCACCTGCCCACCTGGGGCCAAATGAAGGTTTGTCAGCGCTCCAGTACTTAAAGCACTAATTCCCAAGAATGGGTTATTCGTAAAGAATGCTCTGAAGCGCTCGGGCCATAGTAAGAATTGAGGTGCACTTCCAATGTCACCCAAAATGTGACGATATGAAAGTGCGACTTTAATCAAGTCTGCGAATCTATCCTGCTGATAAACAAAAAATGGCCCCCTTTTCCAGAGACCATATTGCGAAACCATTGGAATTAATATGAAACCGATCAGATAAAATATAAAAAATGTTATTGCTGTAAACTCAATTGGGGATTTTGACTTTCTAGCAAAATTAAGCATGGCGATAACCTCAAGTTATCCTTCGTTGCTGCGAAACTTACGAATTAACAGCTAGTATTGAGGTCGCAACCAACCATCAATGAAATTGACGGGGCCTTATTACTTCTTGATCGACAATTTTACTAAATTTCAACGCACCCTCAGAGTTCATGTGATCTGGCATCACGGCAGTATAATCCACCAAGGAAAATCTTGGATCATTTGTATAATCATAAATCCCAATACCATTCTTTGACGCAAGCTCATTTAGCTTTCTAAGCATCAGTCCAGCTTTAGACTTGTCTAGGTGGGAGTGATAGCTAAAATCCGTAGGTAGCAGAACTATAACTACATCAACATTTTTATTTTTAAGTTTTTGAATCATATCATCCCAATACCCCAAATTGAGATCGTAATTCATGACATTTGAAGTGGTGCTATGCGCGACTGCTGCATCCTCACCCAACTTTACTGATTTCTCATCCCCATGAAAATAACCACTATCAAACCAGCCAGATGGGGTTGTAATGTTATCAATCGGAGAGTTATTTTTTCTAAAGATATACTTACCCGCATGATCGCCAAAAAGTGCTATTTTGCTAAAACTTCTAGGGTTCAGCCAGTAGCCAAGATCGTAAGGGACTCCAGAGGTTGAGTATGGGAGAGTATTAAAATACTGCCGAAGAAAGTACTGCCTCCAAGACTGACTAAACGTTGAATAATCAAGCCCCATTGTGAAAAAGTTAGCGGTGAGCACAACCAGTTTCAGATTAGGCATTCGTTTTGAATACTCATCTACAAGCTTAGCATCGAAGAACATACCATTCCCCAGAAAGGCTAGATTAAAGCCTGGGCGGGAAAATGCATCAGGGTTTATACCGTAAACCGTATTGGATGAGCCTGTTACGAGGACTTCTACTTTTTCAATTCGCTGCTCAAGTGAAATTCGCTTCGTAAAGTAACTTGTGTTGACAGATGAAAGACGATACTCCGAATATGCCAGCATTATTATTAGCGGAAGAACAAGAATAGCAAGTCTATCAATAGTTTTCTGGACAGCAGCATACTCCTTAGATATTAGATGCAATAGAAAAACAAATATAAATGTTGCAAATATCAGGACTATATAAACGAGCTTTAAGCTTCTTTCTGGTAATGACAGATTGCCCTTCAATAAGGAAATCTGATCGATTTGCCCACGAAAAGCTCTTGTAGAATCAAACCCAGCCCCAACCAGAATTTTAGACGTTTCTAAATCGAGTCTTCCTCCTTCAGCCCTCACTTCTTTTCCGTCCAAAACGGCTCTAACAAATGAGCCGTTTAATATCTCAACCTCAAGAAAATACCAGCGCCCTTTTTCCAAACTCGTTGTAAGAATTAATGCTCTTACACCATTTGGAGAATCAGAATCATGGATTACCAATCCGGCCGTTGTGCCAGTTATCTCAAGTCGAACTCCACGATTAACATCCGCCGTTTGGAACACATTCGGGTATCCCTCAGAACTATCGGGACGAAACCGAAGATTCAGGTGTAAATAAGCATTTTGTGGATTATTTATACTACCAATTTGAAGCGCAGGTATTTTCCCATAAATATACGATCCGCCGTTAATAGATTCTCGATTATCGATAAACTCATTTTGAGAAAAAAAATGCCTATCTACCCAGATAGCCGCATCCAAAATGTTTGCGAGCAGCAGAACAATTATTGAGAAAATAAGTACGGCTGAGATTTTTAAATGATTTTTCCGACGCATAATTTTCACGAAAATGGGCTGCAATCAATTGCAATTAAGTTCTTAAATGCACGCTTATTAAAACTGAAAATAGATAAAACTCCGCGCCCCTAGCCATACGCCGCCATAAGCAATACTTAAAACCCCAATCTGATATAGCGGCCAACGGACCCACCAAGCACATCGATTTATCCAAATCTCAATTTCGATTCTCGACTGAGCAGTGTGCGCAATCACCAAAAATATAATAAGGGCACAAGAGGTCTTAAAGCCCGACGGACTTACTACATCCCCCACATGCAAGAGTGATGCATGAAAGCTCTCGGAAAATTGGATTGGGAGTTCAACAATCCAATTAACTATGTTTTTGACTATCAGATAAGCATCGCTAAGTGATTTAGCTCTGAAGAAGATGTAGGTGAAATTTACAAAAGAAAATGTCCCAATAAGCATAGTGGTGTTAAACAACCAAGCCGGAAGGACTTTAGAGAGTCTTTTACGTGGTTTTGCGAATACCGCCTCTAGTGAGAGCCCCGTCCCGTGCAGCACACCCCAGACAACAAAGGTCCAATTCGCTCCGTGCCAAAATCCGCTCACAAGAAATGTAAGCATTAAGGCAAATACGATCCCATACATCCCCCAGTCTCTGAGGCCCATAGCAACAGGGTCATATACATAATCTCTCAACCACGTTGAGAGTGAGATGTGCCAGCGACGCCAAAAGTCTGAAAGTGAGGTTGCGGCATATGGTCGATCAAAGTTCAACATCAAATTAAAGCCCATCGTGCGAGCGGCACCACGCGCCATGTCAGAATAGCCTGAAAAGTCGCAAAACACCTGAAAAGTAAAGAACAGGGTCGCCACTATAAGAACCCCTCCATCGAATTGGCTTGGATTTTCGTAGACAACGGTAACGAACTTGGCAAGATTGTCAGCTATAACAGCCTTTTTGAATAACCCCCAAGCCATTAACCGTAACCCCGATGTTACATGATCATAGTTAAATTCATGTTTCTCATGAAATTGGTGAAGTAAATTTTGTGGGCGCTCAATGGGTCCAGCTACTAACTGTGGGAAGAACATGACGTAGAGGGAATAAATTCCAAAATGACGCTCCGGCTTCTGATTCCCTCGATAAACCTCAATCACATAACTCAAGCTTTGGAACGTATGAAATGAAAGTCCAATAGGTAGCATTAACCCCAGTGGGCTCATGGTAACGTTGAGCCCCCAAACTTCTGCCAGCCAGTTAACGTTCAGCGCTACAAAGTCGAAGTATTTGAAAAAAAATAGGATAAGGCATGTAGAGATGATGCTGAAATACAGAAAAAAATCTCTCTTTCGTCCCGACGAGTGCTCTATCAATATACCTGCCGTGTAATCGACAACAATGGTAAGCAGCAGAATAAGAATGTAGTAAGGTATGAAGGCCATATAGAAAATGCAGCTTGCAGCCAAAAGCATTTTCCATCGATGGCAGTGTTGGAGACTAAAAAAAAGCACCAAGACCGTTGGAAAAAATAGCAAGAACTCCCAAGAATTAAATAACATCGCTACCACCATTGAGAATTAAATTCGTAGAGTTCAATTGCAATGGTGCGCTAAGTAAGAACTCTATAATCCTGGCTGTTTCCTTTGGTTCGACTAGCCTCCCAAACGGGTTTGAGGCAGCCAACGACTCCATCAACCGATCGTCAGTCTCGGAGGTTAATCCGGTGCGCATTGTTGATGGAGATACGCAATTAACGGAGATGCCAAATTTTGCATTTTCAACCGCCCACGATTTGCTCATGGCCAGAATATAAGCTTTGTTCGAAATATATTCAGAATAACCAACGGGTGGCCTGTTAACCAAATACGAGGTCAATATTGTGATGACTTTTCCAGAACGCTGTTTTCTGAATTTAGTAAGGCATGCCTGCGTTAGGTTTAGCACTGGAATTACGTTATTTGTGAAACTGGAAACGAGATCAGCCATTTCTGTTTTCTGAAATTGCAATGCATTCAATGATGGTAGAGCATTATTCACCAAAGCATCCAATGGAATACTTTCGAGCGATTTCAATAAACTTGCGATACTTTCAGGTGATTTAAAATCGCAATGAATCGCATTACAGTCTTTATAAGTGTTAGTAAGCCTTAGCGCTTCGGTACTGGATTTGCAGTAGGTAAAATAAACGGTGTGGCCGGCGTTTACTAAATTGAGAAATATCTCCAGTCCCAGCCCTGATGCCCCCCCAGTCAGCAAAACGTTCATGTCAAAAGTCCAATCTGGAGGTCTCCAGAGGCGAGCACCTGATCATCTGAATGAAACGAATATTTAAATATAAAAACCGACACACTCTCATGGACCTCTTTAATCTTGGCCCTTAATGTTACTGTATCCCCAAGGTAACTTGGATTTCTAAAGGAAATGCTGATTGAGTGTATGACTGTATTCTCTACAGGAAGCAATTCCCCGACAAATCTTGAAAGAAATCCACAAAGAATATTTCCATGCATCACTTTGGATGGATAACCTTTGCTCTTCGCATACTCATCACTTACGTGCAACGGATTTCTGTCATCAAAGGCATCTATGAACCCCGTGTAAACCTTTTCCGTTATTTTGAAGCCAACGCAAAACTCTTGTCCTTCATGCATGATTACTTTCCTTGCAGAAGGACATCTATAGAATCACACATTTCACCGACGTTATTCCACGTTCTAATCTCCGCGGCCTTAAAGCGAATTTTAAATTTTTTCTCAACTGCAATAACAATCTTTATATTATTCAGCGAGTCCCAATCATCAATATCCTTAGCCGATGATTGCTCTGAAATCAATATAGATTCGTCATCAAAAATATCCCTGATTAGCTTACTAATCGATTCCATCATTTCAGTTCTAGTCATTTTTCACTCTCTCAATAAAATAATTAACCCTCACAAAATCTGTGCATGGCAGACTCCAAATATTACCCTCGGCGTGATGGAACCCGAGGCTCTTATAGTGCTCGCTCACCAGTGCATTTTTCTTTGTCGGAATATATTCCCCAACAATTCTCATGCAATCACGTTGACGTGCGACCCTAACAATTTCTTCTAGTGCCAATTGCTCAACGCCACGCTTAAGTACACGGCAACTCATAAACCAGTTTTCTATAAAAAGATCGGTTAATTCCTGCCTAAGCACAATGACACTAATTAATCCATGGTCACCCAGCCTATCTTCCAGGTTTAATGCCAATCCTGTGTAGGAAGTATTATTAGCAATATCACTTACGTCCTGCTCGCTGTAACGCACCGTCCGGAGATTAAACTGATTGGATCTTTCACTTAATTGAGCAACCCTCGGAATATTGAATGTATTAAAACTAGAAACCCGACATTTCATCTCAAGGTTCCGCAGGAAATCATCCTGATTCTCAAACTTTTCTTGAATTTTCTTTCTCTCTAATTCCTGCTGAATCATCCCAGTGCGCTCGGAATCCATCTCCGAGAGTATTCCGGCCTCAAAGAGATTTAACTCACACAAGAACTCCATATACTCTGCAGGGTCTTCGGGTAACTCAGGCACATTTACATCCGGCAATGAGGATCTTACTTGTTCCCGCTCGAAGGGGTTGTCATCGACAAACACCATGGAGTCAAAGCCAATATTTAACATTGTCTGGATATGTCTGATATTTGCAACTTTGTCATCCCAATTCGCGACAAATATCGAGAAATCCTCAAGTTTCAACTCCATATCCGGATGAACCAAAAAAGGTTCCTTGGCAATTTCTTCTGAATTTTTACTACAAACTGCAAGCAGAATACCGCGAAGCTTTAGTTCTTTGGCCCACTTTTGTAGCCTGGTAAAAGCCTTTCCGATACCAAAGTCGCCCACCTCAATCTTCTCAACACCATCGTCCCCGATAATCCCACCCCAAACAGTATTATCGAGATCCAGGATTAAACACTTTCGCGCATTACCCTGAGAAACAGAGATAAGATCGATAATATTTCTTGAGAGGAGGGGCAGCGCCTCAAGTGAGAACGACATTGACGCATTGACATACAAGCGGGGATCAAAGAATTGATTTCTGCCAAGACGGCTCTGAATCAACGCAATATCAAGAATTGAGACTTCGCTGTTATCAATAGCCAATTCCATTAATTCTAGGTTAATTCTCCTTAGCGCAAACAAGAAGGATTGTCTGTACTTATTGGAGCTGTTGCCATAGACACCGTCGTTCATTTCGGCAAAATTAGAGATAATAATCCGCCGTTTTTCACCCGTTAACCTCAAGCATGAAACTAGTCTCTTTATCTCATCGACTTGGTCATCCGCAAACCCGCTTCTTAACTCAGTAGCTGTCACGCTAAATTTAGCCTGTAGAGACTCTACCGAAAATAGAATCACTACAACATCAGGTGCAAAAGCATACAAATCTGAGGACAGGTCAGTAACCAGATGGGTAATCTGATTAAACTCTCCCTCAAAGATATCTAGATCGTAGCCGCGAGTGTTCCCATCTTTTCGAACAGCATTAACGAGCAATTGAGTCGAACTATCACCTAAAACCGCAAGTTTCAATTTATTAAGCATCGACTCATTCAACCTTAACTCTTTTTAAATAACTTATATTGCAGTCGAATCCATGTCAGAACCAAGCCGACCAAAATACCAAGAACCATGCAGGGGAGCCTACGTGGGAAAGTTGGCTTTTCAGCTATTGACGGAGACTCGACTAGTCGAGTTGATCTTGTATTAGGTTCAGTGAGAGCCTGATTGATTTGAGCCTCAAATGCTATGAGGCTACCTAGAATATTTTCTAGCATGAGGTAACTAGTTACATTTTTAATTTGTTCTTTCTTCAGCTCGTCTTTCTTCAGTTCCAATTCTGATATTTCGGAACTAATTCTTACTTTCGTTAACTGTAAATTACTTATCCCTTGACGCATCATCAAATTATGCCGCGCGGTCAATACTTCAACCATAGCTTTAGAAGCAAGCTTTGCCAACTCAGTTGATGGCAGTTCCATCTTAACTTCTATCAGATCACTCCCCCTGGCCCAGCCAACTTCTAAATTCGCTTCACCGCCATGCTTTTGGCTTTTTAACATATTTAACAACTCTGGCCTGCCAGCCGACTTCGCTACATCTTCAAGGAATCCCAACGACCTGAGCCTTTCCATAATGGCATAGTTAGACTCCAACTGATTGATTGTAATACTCTGCACGCCCTGCCCCACCTGCCCCACCTGCCCCACCTGCCCCACCTGCCCCACCTGCCCGGGCTGAATGTAAAAACTAACGCTCCATAAAGGAAATTTGGTCAGAAGATAATAGTAGCCTGCCAAGCCAAAACAGAGTCCAACAAGCGCCCCCAAAATATAGTCTTTTATTTTCATAGCATTACTTTCAAAACAGTCCCGTTAGCGAAAGACGAAAGATTTAATTTCCCTACTCTTAATTTCAATCCTCCAATGAGATCAACGCACATCAATCCAAGTAGTAATAAATTTAGCAATGGCCGTATAAGAGATCCGACCCCTAGGCTCCATTCAACCCCCACTCTTGAATGAGACAAGTACGAAAATTGGGAGCCGATTGATTCGTTCACAATAACAAGCAAATCTGTAGGCAAGACCATCAGAACAATTATGCTTAAGTAAACAAACCTAAAATTGGACTGGCGAAGGATAATCGGAACGATTGGCAAATATAAAATGAGTGAATATCCCCCAACCCACAACCCGAGGTTGGAGATCAGAACCACAAGCACGGCTAGCTGAAAGTCACCCTTCGATTTGCCGTATTTTAATATCAGATAAAAAGTTGCAACGACAATTGACCATTTCACACCTTCAATCAAAGTCGAAATACTATTGAAATAAAAATCCCCCCCTAACATATCGGCAACGGCACCTGACGACAAAATATATGAGAACGCGGAGACGCTGGAGGGCATTGCCATCACTTCCCGCATTGAGAAAAGGTTCTCACTTTTCGAAAAACCTAGTAGATTATTGAAAAACTGCATAAAGTTTGCATCCAGCAGGACACCTAAAACAACAAATAGGCCCCCTGAGAGTGCGATACTTATTGCTAGTTCTCGCCACATCCGTTTCACCACAAGGTTTAATAAAAGAAGGGCGAAGTATGGCTTAATGTTGATTAGAACCGGAATGGAAATCACTCGTGCACTAGAGTTTGGCTCGAAGGCTAGCGCTAGAAAGATTAGACAAAAGATAATCACGTTGCCTCGCTCGAGCGCAAAGAGCATCGGAACACTAATTACAACTGCAACATAAATAAGAATTTTTTCAAGAAAACTGAAGTCTTTCCATTGCGGCTTACTTAAGACAAACGCTGGTATAGCCATAAAACAAAGGACAAGAAAAATAGCGATCAAACCTGAATGGTCACGCATCTCAAAGGCGTCGTAGAAACCATAATCCCCAATAAACACTGATCGGATCAACTTCAGGAAAAGAAATACCAATGGGGGATATACTGATTTCCAGTCAGTATATCTGCCATCATTATCTGCCCAGTAAATAGAATGGAAAAGATCCATAAAGGTGTCAGATTTGTCGTACATAAAAGGGCTCGGCAGGTACCCATTGTGGAAATAGAAATATAGGTAATAACCAAATGCAATAATTTGAATTATTGCAATAGCCAAGAGGCCCAACACTCGAGGCCTATTGCAAAGATTGTCAAACAGATTACCCATCAGAAGTTAATTCTTTCCTTCTCGACCACCACCGGACGCTTTTGAACATAGGTATGTATCGCGGCAACATACTCGCCAAGAATACCAATAAAGAGCATCTGCATCCCCAGCAGAAAGAACAGGCCGATCATCAAGGGCGCCATACCCAGCGGAAATGCATCCCAGTAAATCAACTTCAGGAAGAAGTAGACCATCGCAATCAACATGCTAATTACCCCGATTGCAAACCCCGCAAAGGCAGCAATCCGCAGCGGCACCTTGGAGTGGCTAACGATGCCGAGCATGGCGATGTCGTAGAGCGTGTAGAAGTTGTTCTTGGATATCCCACGCAGTCGTCTTGGCTGGGTGAACTCTATGGTCTTCACTTCAAAGCCCAGTTCACAGATCAACCCCCGAAGGAATGGGTACGGGTCATTAATCTTCCTTAGGTGGTCAAGCACGCTCCTGTCATAGACACCAAAGCCTGTTGAGTCCTTAACCAGCGTGAAGTCAGATATCCCGTCCAGGAAGTGGTAGTAGGCCCGGCGGAGTGCATGCACCCATGCTGGCCCCTTGCTCACGGGCTTAACCGCCAGGACGAGCTTGTAGCCCTCCTCCCAGGCGCGAATAAATTGGGGAATCAGTTCTGGCGGGTCCTGGAGATCCGATGCTAAGTAGACGGTCGCGACCCCGCTAGATTGCAGGATCCCGTAGTAGGGCGACCGGATGTGCCCAAAGTTACGCGCGTTCACGATCAGCTTGACCGAAGGGTCCCTCGCGATCAGTGCCTTGACCTTCTCGACGGTCGCGTCCTCGGAATGGTTGTCAATAAAGATAAACTCGAAGTCGTAGGCGGTTTCGTTGGCAAGTGCGGCCTTGACCCGAGAGTACAACTCATCAACGTTCGCCTCCTCGTTGTAGCAGGGGGTGACGATACTCAGCAATGGGCGTTCAGACATATTAACTCCGGGAGTTTGTGGGCGTTGCCAGGGTCAGCATATTACCGAGCCTGAGGCCTACCGTAATATTCCAGAAGCTGGGGACGGACTTCACCCTAAACCCTAGCGCCCAGAGCAGATGCTTCAACAGAAAACTAATCTGGAAATGGTTGACCGTCTTCTCCTGCCTCACGACATCATAGCCCGCAGCGTTAAGGACCGTCGTAATTGTGGCGGGGTTGTAGATTTGCGGGTGCTGCAGGCAAAAGGCGGGCCACTTAGCGCCAAATAGCTTTCTCAGGAGTGAGGACTCATCGTGCGTCACGATCAGGAGTTGCGCTCCCGGAAGGAGCTTCTGGCGGAGCTCTTTTAGCGTGGCGATCGGGTCCAGCAGGTGATCTAGGACGTGAATCATGACAGCCGCGTTGATGGACCGATCAGGGACGTGAGAAAATCCAAACATGTCGTGGATGATCTGAAACCTCTTGCCAGACATCACCCCCTCAAGCACAGGCGCCACGTCACGGTTAGGTTCAAACAGCCAATAATTGTCGAAGCCACCTTCCCTGACACAGTTCTCGGTAAAGAGTCCTATGTCCGGACCCACCTCAATGAATCCACCGTTCAGCGTGCCAGCCTGCTTCAGCGCCTCGAAATATCCCCGCTGTGTTCCACGTAGCACCTCGAGTGGAACCTCCGACATATTGGCCGGCATCTGTCCGTAGAGCCTCTCCAACTGTTCGGGCGTAAAGAACACGGGGGCGTACTCCAGGCCACAGCACGCGCACTTCGTGTAGGAAAAGAACACCTTATCTTTAAAGAACCCATTCCAGTGCGGAACAAGATCCTCCAAACCCAGATCCTCCGCCCTGACTTCCGTGCTGACATCCGCACGCGGTGAGGGGGACTGTCCGCACCCCGGACAGGAGCGCTGCAAATAGATACTCCTTTGTGTCATGAGATTTCGCTTTGTTTCTTATGAGCTGTAAATGTAATTCGACTGTGCCAGAAGTAACTGCTGACAATCACCGCCACCGCAAAGAATGACTGAGCCCAGATCGGGCTCATGGACAAGACCTCGACCATCAATGGCAACACAGCAAGATTAATCAGGAAGTAGATCATGTGAAAGGTCAGGAACCGCAAGTATTCCTGTACATGATTCCCTACAGTACGGAACACCATGTACTTGTTCGAGACAAATGCAAAGGTGATGCAGATGACCTGGCTCACCGCCAGCACCTGAAGGTAGTGGAATCTTAATGGCGTAAGCAGCATGTACAGTATGGGATAGGCCGCCAAGCCAAAGGCTGTGTTCAGCGCCCCGACCAGGATAAAGTGCATCTTGGTCTTATGCACCGCCGCCAATTGCTTGCCGGTCTCAATATGATGACGCCAGACGGACATCAGAACTCCTGAATGTCGATCAACATGTTGTCCCTGAGTTCCTCTCGCGAGAGGAACGGAGACAGATCCTCCAGGGGCGGGGAGATGATTCTTCCATCGGGGAGTTGCTTCGAGCCAAGCTTAGGCGCAAAGTTCTGGTTCTCGTCGATCATGATCTCGCACACCGCCGGGCCGTCCTTTGCCAGCGTGGAAGAAATGGCTTCAGCCAATTCCTCATGCTTCCCGCAACGAACATAGGGCAGGCCAAAGGCCTCACTGAGTCGCCCAAAATCCGGGAAGGTCACGCCACTCTTCGGCCCCCCACCGATCTCCGTTCCAAAGAAATTACGGTGCGTCTGGAAGATCGACACGTAGCCGCTGTTGTTCAAGATGAAGATTTTGATAGGTAAGTTATTGCCGACGATCGTCTGCAACTCCTGAAGGTTCATCATGATGCTCCCGTCTCCCGCCAGGCAGACCACCTGCTTTCCTCCAGAGGCGACACAGGCACCCATCGAGCCGGGCAGGTCATAGCCCATGGTGGCGCAGCCGGAGTTCGTCCAGAGGCGCTGTCCGGGCTTGAGGTCGGCCGCCTGGAAGCTTACAACGCACGCGCTGCCATTCCCGGTCACCACGATCTGATCCTCGGGCAGTTGCTTGAATAGCGCGTCCATGAAGCAGTAGGGGTTGACCCGGTCGTTGTCCCAGTACTCCTGCAGCACTACGGGGAAACGTCGCTGGCGCTCTTTACCCCAGGCGAGCCACTCAAGGTGTTTTTTGGTTGGTCCCGCGTAGTCTGCTTTCGCCAGCACCGGCAACAGGTCCGAGAGGTTTGCGTGTATCGGGAAGTCGGCCCTGACGGAAGGCTTTTTAAGCTCGTTCTCATCAATGTCGACCCATATCTTGTAGGCGTTCCTGGCGAACGACTGCCAGTTGTAGCTGACCTGCCGGATGTTCAGCCGGCTTCCGAGTACCAGCAGAAGGTCGGAGTTCTGCACCACAAAATTCCCTGTCCGGTCGCCGATCGTGCCCGGCCTGCCGCAATAGTAGGGGTTGCTGTTCCAGATAACGTCGTGCGCGTTCCAGCCGGTGACGACCGGGATGCCCAACATTTCTATGACCTTGAGGAAGGCATCATGCTGTCCGCTAAGCCTGACGCCACCACCGGCGAAGATAACAGGCCGTTCCGCGGCGGCAACTTTTCCAAGCATCTCTGCGCAGACCTTGTGCAGGTCTGTTTTTTTCCAGGGCTCATCCAGTTCGGCTGGGTCGAAGCCCTCCAACTCATCTGGATTAATCTGTGCCCCCTGAACGTTGAGAGGGATATCCAGCCAGCATGGCCCGGGGCGGCCTGACTTCGCCAGGTAGAACGCCTTCTCAAGCTCGTAACGGATTCGTTGTGGGTCGGTCACCATGGTGCTGTATTTCGTGACGGGCCTGACGAGCTCCTCGATGTCCAGCTCCTGGTCACCGTACTGGCGAAGCGGCAGACCGGTACTCCTGACCGTGGTTTCCCACTTGACCTGACCTGACAACACTACCATCCCGATCGAATCAACAAAGGCCCCATAGACACCCGTAATCGCATTGGTGCCGCCCGGACCCGATGTAACGTTAACCAGAGGAAGCCTGTTTGTGAGTCGGAAGTAGGCCTCGGCGGCAATGGCACAGGCCTGCTCGTGGTGGTTAAAAATACACTCCAGGTCCTTGTGCGTGCCGAACGAGTGGTTAAGGTGCATGGCGCCCCCGCCCGTGACCATAAAGACGTGCTTGACGCCCAACTCAACCACCTTGCTTGCAACGTAGTCAGACAACTTCATTGTTTACCCTTCCATCCATTCCATGCGGCTGTTCGCAAAATCGCCTGTTCCAGGCTCACGGTCCTTATCAGCCCCAGGTCATTCTTGATGAGGCTGGTGTCCGGAACATACCGGCCCAGGTTCCATCCCTTATCGTCCGCGCAGAGGACCTCGTATTGGCCGGCTGCTAGTGTTGCCGAGACCTTCTCGGCAAGTTCCCTGACCGACACGGACTCGTCCGACCCGACATTATAGGGCCTACAGGACTCGGCCCTGACAAGCATGTGCCAGAGCCATACCGTCAGATCGGACGCATACAAATAAGACCTACACGGAAGCCCATTACCATTGACCACTACTTTCCTGGCGGCCATCGCGTCCCGGATAAAGTTGCCCGCAGCAAAATGTATCCCCAGCGAGAGGTAAGGCCCCAGAAGCGCAAATATCCTGGCGATTGGCACCTGCAGACCAAACTGCTTCTGGTAGATCGCACACAACATCTCTGCCGCGCGCTTCGCCTCGGCATAGGTCGCACGAGAATCAACAGGGCTGGGCCCGCCCATCCAGGACTCGGGTACGTGGGTCATCTCCCAGGGCTGCTGGCCGTATACGGCTCCGGAGCTCAGAAAGAGCACGCGGGATTTCTTCTCGACAGCAAAATCCAGCGCCCTGCGCGTACCCTCTATGACGGTCGTGAACATCTGCAGTGGATTATGCTCGTTCAGGTGGGCACTGGCATCCGTCGCGGCATGGATTACATATGGAAACTCGCCCTCAGGGAAATCAAAATCTGCAACGTTCCCCTCAACAAAGTCAAACATAGGGTAACTGGCGAGGTGTGGTACCTTTTCCTGAAAGGCAGACCGGTTTCTGGTCAGGATGACCGCACTGATTCCAAGGCCCAGACGCTCATTAGCATGCCGGAGACTTTCGAGTAGCCAGCCGCCGATAAAACCCGTCCCCCCCGTGATGAATAGTCGAGTCCCCTTCAGCGCAGGCCAAACCACTTCAGTCTGATCGAGGATAGCATCAAGATCTTGTTCTAGGTTCCAAGCGGCCATGATGACTTAATCCTTTAGGCCGAACGTGGCCATCCAAGGTCATCCAGTGCCACCCCATACGCACGGAGAAGTTGCTGACGTACCTGGTCGCTTTTAGGCTCGGAGACCAACTCCAGACTACCATCCTCCCTTGGGCAGACAATGCGATAGCTTGCAGTCTGATGTTTCTTGTCGTTATCAAACTTTTCAAGCACCTTGGCCAAGGGGATAGTGTCAGGCCTAACCATCACGTGATCGATCTGGCTCAGCATTGACTTTATGTGATCATCCAGGACCGAGGAGCGCCTAAGTCCCTCCTCGTTAAGCCAGGAGCGGTCTCTGGCGTACTGTACGGCGACAAGCATGCCGACCCCTACTGCAATCCCATGGGAAACACCGAACTCCGTCCCCGCCTCAATCGCGTGCCCGAAGGTGTGACCATAGTTGAGGAGCAGCCGCTCCTTTCGATCGAACTCATCAATTTCGATGAACCATTTCTTGGTACGCAGCGAGAGGGAGACAATACGCCTCACCTGGTCTGCGCTGAGTGTCGGTGCAGGATTCTCCTGTAGGTAGGCATTGAAATCTGCCTCACCACGCGCAAAACATATTTTTCCGGCCTCGAAGAGGCCACCGACCACCTGCTCCTCGTTCAGGGTAGATGCAAAATTGGAGTCGATCAGGATGTCTTCAGGTGGATAGAAGTTTCCGACCAGGTTCTTGTAACCGGCGACATTAATGGAGGACTTACCACCGATACAGGAGTCAACCATGCCAAGCAAGGTAGATGGCATGTAGGTCCAAGTAATGCCCCGCATAAAGACCGACGAGGCAAACGTTGCGATATCCTGAAGCACACCACCCCCGACTGCAACCAAGTGCGTAGTCTTGTTGGCGCCCTTCTGTCGCAACTTTGCGATGATATCGGGCATTCTTTCCAAGGACTTCTCCTCCTCGGTGGCGACCACCGCGACCAGTCGGTCCTGCGGAACCCTCACCCAAGGCACCATGAAGTCATCCACCAGAAAAATGGCGTCTGGGTTTTCCTTGAGGACTCGTCCAACCATATCTGCACCTACGGTCACAGAATACTTCCCGGTAGAGGATGTAATTTCAAAGGATTCGTGCATTTGAAAAACCCCTGTCTGCGGCAACAAACTGCCCTGTAATGCCTGTATTCTGCTGTGAACAAAGAAATGCCACCAACCCACACACATCATCCAAGGCGGGCAAGGTCCCAAGAGGCGTCATCGCCTCCAGCGCACTGATCTGCTGAGATGTAAGGTTTGCACGCGTCATTGGCGTATCGAGCGCGCCTGGGAGTACGGCATTAATCAGATGGCCCGCCTTACCGAGATCAATCGCGAGCGATTGAACCAAACCCTGCAGGGCCGACTTGGTGATGCAGTAAGAAAGCTTTTTCTGGCGTGCGATGTTTTGCCATATGGAACTGATCACGCACAACCTTGCATTGGGGGCCAAGCAATCCTTGAGGATTAGATGCTGCAGGCTCTGCAAGATATACAGAACATTGGCCTCGTAGACTTCTTGATGGCGCTTGACGTTGAAGTCATAAATGTCATCACTGCAGTTTGCGCCCTGTGCCCATACTACCGCTCCGACCTTGGGAAGCGTACTCGGCAGGTCATTACCCCGTTCCCCGATGACATCCCAACCAATCCACTCCAGACTGGTTGAATCAGTAGCAATGCCATGCTGATTACGGCTCACCGCATAGACACGCCTATCCTGCGACAAAAAATGATCAACAATTGCACCACCGATAGCACCGGTGGCTCCGAATACCAATACATTCCGGTTCACCATGCTCTCCCCGGATGATCAGGCCCGTAATTTTTCCCAACGAGCCTCAAGCATCTCTATTCGGTGGCTATCCTCACACTGGATGGCGCTATAGTAGTCACGCTTATTCTTGAGCCAAAGAAGTTCAAAATGGACAGTCTCCTTGAGACCCTCGGTCATCAACGGGTTATCCAGCGCCGCCGCCTCAAAGATCACCTTGCGGGTCTCAAATCGCGACAGGTGGACTGACTTTACCCGTCTCAGCTCCGGCAAGGAATCAATCGACACGGCTCCACCCAGAACCAGATCCAGGTTATTTTTCTTGGCCGCCTCAGCACTGGCAACCACATAATCGGTAATCTTGGGGGTATCGATAATATCCCGAGCTGCGCCCATGGAGCCCGCGAAATCGACTCTTCCAAAGACGATCCCCTGGACACCACCATCAGACTTTGCCACCTTGACCAATTCATCAAGAGCGCCGAACGTTGTGATGGTCTCAAGGTTAAATAGGAATTCAGTATGTTCCTGCTGGTCATGGGTATAAACCTTGTTCTTTGCCTCGATAAATTTCTTCAAGGCGTAGGGGGTTTCCACCATGGGCGCGACAATGTACTCGACTCCGAACTGCTTGCTTTCGAGCAGGTCTCTCACAGCCTCGCAACCGCCTATCTTGAGACCTACCATCAGGTCTGCTCGGCGCGCAAGATCAATCAACCGTAGCAACTCATCTGTACGCGTCCCCTCCGCCTCAAATTCTGCCTTGACTGAAATCGCACCGAAGTCCTGTCGCAACCTCTTCAGGACATCCAGCATCTCCTTCTCCATTCTGTTCATTCTGCTCTTTCACTTTCTATTTGAGTCGTTTTCAGCAGCAGTATTCTGCTATCTGCGCCAAAGAAATATCACGCATATTCTTGCCGGACAGATAGGCCTGATGCCAATCGACAATCTTGCACAAGGCTGTATCGAGTGACCACCTTGGGGTCCAGCCTAGACGGTGCCGTGCCTTCGATATATCGAGTTTCAGATAGCCCGCCTCGTGGGGGTTCTCCGCACCATCAAGCTTCCAAGTCGCACCTTCCCCCCAATCGCTTGCAAGGCGCTCAACTATCCAGCCGACGGGTTTGGCATCCTCATCTCTAGGGCCAAAGTTCCAGCCTTCCGCATAAGCCTCCGGGTCGGACCAGAGCGCTTCTGCCAAGGCGAGATAACCGGATAGCGGTTCCAATACGTGCTGCCAAGGTCGAGTCGAGGCTGGGTTGCGGATAATCACTGGCTCACTACGCTCAAAGGCGCGAAGGATATCGGGAACGAGTCGGTCCTCGGCCCAGTCTCCGCCCCCGATCACGTTACCTGCGCGGGCGGAGGCAAGTGCGAGGCCCTTGCCCATAAAAAAAGATCTACGATAGGCCGAGGTCACCAGCTCGGCGCAACCCTTGCTGCTACTGTAAGGATCGTACCCCCCCATGGACTCATCCTCACGGTAGCCCCAGACCCATTCTTTGTTCTCGTAACACTTATCCGTAGTCACGTTCACGACCACTCTAGCTGAACCCACCTGTCGAAGTGCCTCAAGCACATGAACGGTGCCCATTACGTTCGTTGCGTAGGTCTCAACTGGATACTTATAGGAATATCGGACCAAGGGCTGTGCTGCCATATGGATGACGATCTCAGGCCGAAAGTCGGATATCGTCTTGAGCACCTGATTGAACTCACGAATATCAGCAATACTGGAAACCATACCCGAGCCAACGCCTGCCTCCATGAAGAGACTTGGTTTTGTAGGCGGCTCAAGCGCAAACCCATGCAATTCAGCCCCCATAGACTGGAGCCAGAGGGACATCCAACCCCCTTTGAATCCCGTGTGCCCCGTCAGCAGCACCTTTTTACCCTTCCAGAAAACTGGGTTCACTGCCAAACCTTCCAGGGTGCCCTACCAGAGGACCAGAGATCTTCAAGGTGGGTCTTGTCACGCAAGGTATCCATTGGCTGCCAGAATCCAACGTGCTGATAACCAGCCAACTGACCATCCTCTGCCAATTTCTCAATAGGCTCACGCTCCCAAACCGTTGTGTCATCCTTGATCAGATCAATGACCTCAGGAGATAGCACGAAAAAGCCACCGTTAATCATTGCGCCGTCACCTTTTGGCTTCTCCTTGAACCCAGTGACCTTATCCCCGTCGAAATCAAGCGCACCGAACCGTCCGGGCGGCAAGGTGGCGGTCACCGTAGCTTTAACCTGCTTCGCATTATGAAACTTTACAAGGTCAGAGATGTTGACATCACTGACACCATCTCCGTAAGTAAAGCAGAAAGCCTTCTCGCCTTGGAGGTATGGCGCCACCCGCTTCAGGCGGCCGCCCGTCATGGTTTCGTCCCCGGTATCCACCAATGTTACCCGCCATGGCTCCGCCTTCCTCTGGTGAACTTTCATGCTGTTGTGCTCCATGTCGAAGGTTACATCGGACATGTGCAGAAAATAGTTGGCAAAGTACTCCTTGATGACGTAGCCCTTGTAGCCACAGCAGATGATGAAGTCATTGATTCCATAGTGAGAATATATCTTCATGATGTGCCAGAGGATAGGCTTGCCTCCAATCTCGATCATGGGCTTGGGTTTTAGGTGGGTTTCTTCAGAAATTCTGGTTCCCAATCCACCGGCCAGGATAACGGCTTTCAATTACATAACCTTTTCTAAGAAGTAAGTTCTCAATCCTTGGAATTATACCGTCTACGATGACCTTTTAACATCAGCCAAACCCCTAAGCAATCCCTGATCATGTAAAACATGTCCCCAGAAAGTCAGAATGAATTCCCCTTATTCATTTTTAGATCCAGGATACACCATAGACTCATGCTTCATAGGCGAAACAACAGGCAAGGCAGGCCCACTAATGCCGTTTAACGCGTCCGTAGCATCAATCACTGACCACCTCTTCCCCACGAACTCCATCAAGCCAGGCACGGAAGGACCTCACAAACTCGGAATCAACCCCACGTTCGCCAGTATTGTATGGAGTTATAAATTTAGTCCGCCCTGCATTCAATGCATCAAATGTAGCTTTGCACGCTGTAGCTGCAGCAATCATCTGGTGTTCAAATGCTGGAATTTTTCCAAGCTTTTCTTCCGTTAACATCTCTGCAGCCGGATCAGCATCAGCATCGCAATTAGCGAAGTATTTGAACGCCACATTAACAGACATTTCATTAAATCCACTATCTGCCGGCAGGCACCAAGTCCCATCCATTTCTCGCCATACATACACATGGACTTTTTCTTTGTTAATTTCCACATCTAGGGAAACATGAACCACACCGGACACATCATGGTGCACAACTTCTGCAGATACAACCTCAACCTGAAGCATAAAATCACCCCTTAAATTATCTACCTCATAAACCAAGCCCACCTAACTCAGGTCATCCCAAGTTATGTTATATAATATAGTATAGTTTTCATTTGTCAAGTCCCTTATGCCTCCAATCATCCAGCTTGCAAATGATTCGTCGCTAAATACTTGCGCCAGAAATTATTAGCTATATCGTATATGCACCATATGGAGTCAGTGATGCCATCAAAAAATCTCAAATGCATTTCAGCCCGAGTCAGCCCCACCGTTGATTTCGAGGTCACCAAAAAGGCCCGATCGGAGAACATTTCTCGTAGCGAATGGATACACCGCGCACTTTTTAGGGCGGTCGAAGATGATTCAGTTCTGCTACACATCAGCAAAATGATCGGCGATATCACCGAACGGCAAGAATCAATGCGTTCTGAACTTAAGCGCCTGTCCAATGTGTTCGTCAATTATGACAAACGCAATAAAGAAGAACGTGAAATGCTGGTGAAGATGGTTACTACAATTTACAGCAAAATTGACTAAAAATGTGCCTGCTGCCCAACCTAATAGATATCCTATCGTGGCTACAGCCATCATTCGTCGGCATCAAGAAGATGGGATTTGGCGCTTATGGAGGAAATTATTACATTGGCAACACTAAGGATAACCAACCTACTGACTTTTACAGCAGAGACGAATGCATTGGCATCCTGTATGACCCTTATGCCCTGCTCAAGGAGTTTGGTTTAGTTCACGGCAATCCAATTTCAGAGAAAACTTTTCAGCGACTTTGTGGCGGCCTCCATCCCATCACCAGCGCACCTCTGCTGAAAAACATCAACAAGCATCGGGCTGGAGTCGACATTGCACCTGCAGCTCCAAAGTCATTTTCGTCCTTGTGGGCAGCATCCCCTCTGGAGACAAGAACTCAGTTAGAAGCCATCAACTCGATCGCGAACAATGCCGCCCTGGAGCATCTGAACAAACACGCGTGCTTTACAAGGAAGGGTAAGCACGGCTTGGATCATGTACAAGCAAAATTTGCCGGGGTCCAATTCCAACATGGCACCAGTCGCGAGAATGATCCTCATCTGCATATCCACAACACGATCTTCAATCTGACGAACGTAGACGGAAAGTGGCGAACTCTGGAGATGAGTCACTTGATGGCTTGGCAAACGTCTGCCAACTCTTTATATCAGGCAGCACTTATCAGGGGCTTACAAGAGATCAATATTGAAATAGTTAAGATCAAGCATCACTTCGAAATCACGGGTGTGCCGGCAGCCCTTTTGGCACATTGGTCGACTCGTAGCAAGCAAATTGACAAAGCCGCCAATGATGAAGGGCTTGCGATAGATGACCTTGGCGGTCGGAACCGCATTCACCGCGAAACGCGAAAAGGGAAATCCGTTATCCAGGAAAACCATCATGATTTCTGGAAACAGGTTGCAGCCCGGTTTGGATTTTTTTCAGAAGACATAGGCACCAGGCAAAGGCCAGTCACTCGAACCCCGCTCTCAAACCAGGCGCTGCTGAATGAGATTGCCACTGCAATCAAGGAGATTCATAAAACGGTAAATATTTTTACTGAAAACGACTTTCACCGATCTCTGACCGAGAAACTGTATGGGCAGGATCTAGACACCATTAATCAGATAATCGCTTCGGTCAAATTTGGCCGTCTGAAAATTCCAGGCTTCGGCAAGATCATTAATCTCGGAGAACAATCCAACAGCATTAATAGAACCCGATACCTGTCCACGGAGTTTATGGCCAACATCGAGAACAAGATAGCCACACTCGTCAGGAGAATGGATAACGACAGACTGCATAAGATTACAGAACTGCATACTGTTACGACGAATGGAAAAATCCCCAACTTAACCAAAACGCAACTACTTCCCCTCGCTCACGCCACATCAAGCGGCAGCTTAAAAATCATCGAAGCCGCTTCCGACACTCGCGGATATTTTCCAGTTCGAGCTGTCATGGAAATCTTCGAGCATGCCGGTTACCAGGTACACATAGTCACTCCGAACAAGCTAAGCAATCTGGCTGGTTGGTCAAGCGTAGACCAATCCAATGACAAGACGGCTGGCGAGATATTCAGGGATGTCCGCAATGGAGGATTATCCATGAACAGTAAAACCTTACTGATCATCAAGAAATGCGGGCAAGTCAGTACCGTGGAAATGTATGCTCTGCTCAGTCTTTCGCTAAAACATCACTGCAAGATCATCCTAACCGATGATGAGGCCCAGCTATCTCCAATCGCTGCCAGCCCAGCCATGCGGATCATTCTACAAAACGTGAAATTGATTTTCACCGAAAACATCACTCACAAGAAAGATGAATGGCAACGGCTCATGATCCAACAGTTTCGGTCAAGGAAAGCCGCTGAAGGTCTCAAACTTCTTGATGCGCACGCACAACTAAAATGCCTCGGGTCACGACATTTACAACTGGACCAGTTGATCGAAGACTGGAATACATGGAGAGCAGATAACAAAGGCAAGCAGCTGCTTATTCTGGCCATGAACAACAACGACGTTCACAAACTCAATCTGATGGCACATCAGCACATGAGAGAGTCTGGGGACCTCACCGGCCCGGACTTCATCTTCACTTGCGATGCAAAGAAGGGAAGAACACGTGAGCTACCGTTTGCCATCGGTGACATGGTTTCCTTGAACAGGAAAGACACTAGGGTGGAAGTATCCAGCAATGATAAAGGCCAAATATCGCATATCACGTATCCACCAGACGACACCCATGGCTATCTTGTAACCGTCACGCTTTCAAATGGCCGCAGCATTGATTTGGATACTAAATATTACATTGACCATAAGTCTGGTGGATTTGCTATATCTCATGGTTACGCGACAAGTAAGTGCTTCAGCAATGACTCGACCGTTCAACGAACGTTCGTGATGGCCGATACCCTTGACTGGCGTTACAGCTATGCAAGTTTAAGCCGTCAGACAGACATGGTCACCCTCTATGTCAATGCTGCCCTGATCGAATCGCAACTACGCACACAACTCGAAAATTTACGGCCACAAACCATTTCATCATCAAAGAAAGAAGCATCCAATGTCATCGAAAAAATTAAGCAGCGTAGTTCTTCAGTTGCCCCAATCAGATCAGGACCAGGTCATGCGAACCGCCTGCGGAAGCTGTCCGAGTGCCATGTTCCAACTTGTTCCAGAGGGTCTGCAGTGCTATTGCAAAGAGATGCACCTCCTGGTCGACAAACAAATTCTCCAATGCGATGGCAACCCAGAATTGGACGAACTGGAGTAATAAAAGCCTTGGCCCTGCAGATGGACCGGAGCGGAACACCTCATTTGATAAGCGACTTTAACAATCAAAATGTGCAAAAGACAAATACGCTCACGGAAGAACAGGACAATCTCAACGATGAAAAAATAGGTCAAGCGATAAAAGATATTATCGAATTGGCAAAAATGAAAACGAATGCTGCCAGGCTTTGGAGTGAACTAGGGAAAAACCGGCATGCCATCCTGGATATTGGTAAGCCATAAAGTCTTCATGGCAAAAATCATTTGCCGGATCTGTTGTGATGCCGTCACTCTTTCGGGAAAGTAGATCTAAAACTTTCTATTGCTTCAGTGATAATTGCATTCATGCTTGATTGACTTTGCCCAAGACTTCTCCTGCGAGCTGACTCTTTCTCAAGTTCATTGCGGATTTTTTTTGGCATGCGGAGCAGGAAGCTGAGCTGTTCTTCTTTTATAGGTCCCTGTTCAGGCCTTTCAATTTTGAAACCGAGTTTCTTGGATAAGGCTTCGTGAATCAGGTCCGAGATGGGCACCGAGCCGAAATCAGAACCAACCAGACCATTTGCCTGCCTACGCCCAGCCTCCCGGAACAGATCCATTTTCGCCTCGGCTGAAATTTTCATGCCGTGCATCTTAAAGTCACTCATGTCAGAAGGTGTCACGACGACGACACCGTCCCCACCACCTTCCAATTCCACACCGATCTTATTGAGTGGGTCATCGCTCTGAGCGTATCCGATCATGACAGTACCCTAGACGCAGTTGTAGTGTTCCATTATATAACATACCCAACGGGCTCTTAACACGGCCTCATATACCTATCCATTATTCGCAATGATGTTGAGAAATCCTATAGCTTACTGATCGTTGCACTGGATTGAAAGCTACCAGCAATCAGTTCCTTTCCCGTCGTTTATCCAGGCGACCGCCCGATTTGACCAATTGTCGTGTTTACACCCTCGCACGTCACGCACCCTGGCGAATACCAATAAACCATTCTAAGGAGTTAGAGCCCTACTGCCATAAAGCATAAGTGCGTATACATAATGGGTGGTCCGGAAAATCAGGCCTGGCACTAGCCAAGGGTGAAACAGGTCAACGACCTGCTCACAATCAAAAATGATAGCTATATGCATTCTGAGGTTGGAAACTTGACCGAAACAACATCTCTACATTATTCCGATTTGTGCGATACGAGGTTGGCTTACCAGACGCCGTTGCGTGCAATACAGAGTTTGGAAAGCAAGATTCCAACGGCGACTATGCAGACAAAGCCGCCATGCAGGTTTATATTGTCAGCAGGTGCATTCGGCCAACAACAGCCGGTCGAGGTTACCATCCAAGCTTAGGAAAGTGGTCGAGCCGTCTTGAGTTATCTCCAATTAGCATATGCACATCTTGCAACCGTACTGCCAGCCTTTATTCTTGGCACGTACCTTATGCTTCAAAGAAAAGGCACAAATACCCATAAGCTACTGGGGAAAATCTTTTTATTCCTAATGCTTTCAACTTCGGTTGTCACGCTTTTTATGACTGCTCAAGTTGGCCCACGATTTCTGGGGCACTTTGGATTGATCCATCTGCTAAGTTTGAACGTGATTTATGGTGTTCCAGTTGCTTACTTTGCTGCAAAAAATGGTAATGTAAAACGGCATAAAGCAAATCTGATGGGTATGTATGTTTTTGGTCTCTTATTGGCAGGCTCATTGGCACTGATGCCAGGCCGATTACTTCATAAGTGGCTATTCGAATAAATCAGGCACTTTTCCGGTGAACTTCAGACGCTGGCGTCATCATGGGTGAAATGCAGCTATCGGTCGATAGTGTGAGTTGCAGATTTGATTTAGACGGCAGCAATCAGGTACAAAGCAGTCATAGACAACACAAGCCTAGTTCCAACCAAACGGAGCTGCAATGAGGTTGCACTGGAGATGCTGAATCCAACCACGCCACTAAGGCTGTCTTGTTTGCGATGCCCCCGGTTTTTATGCCGGATCAAAATCAGACGTTATAGAAACTACGATACCAACCAACAAAACGTGCAACACCGTCATTAAGCGGAGTGTTGGGCTTAAATCCAACCCATCTATCCAGTTCAGCTGTATCAGCATACGTTGCAGGCACATCACCAGGCTGCATAGGTAGGAGGTTCTTCTTCGCTGGCTTGCCTAATGCCGCTTCGATGGCCTCAATGTATTCCATCAGTTTTACAGGCTGATTGTTGCCAATATTGAATACCCGATATGGCACGTTGCTGATGGCGGGGTCGGGCTGCGACTTATCAAAATCTGGATTTGCAGCTGCAGGCTTGTCGAGTACGCGAATTACGCCTTCAACAATATCATCGATGTAGGTGAAATCACGCATCATGTCGCCATGATTGAATACATCGATGGCACGTCCATCCAGAATAGCACTGGCAAACAGCATAGGCGACATATCAGGACGCCCCCATGGGCCATACACCGTAAAGAAGCGCAAACCGGTGGTGGGCAACGCGAACAGGTGACTGTAGGTGTGCGCCATCAGTTCGTTGGATTTCTTGGTAGCCGCATAGAGGCTGACCGGATGATCGATGTTGTCGTGCTCGGAAAATGGTAGTTTCGCGTTACCTCCATACACACTGGAACTTGAGGCATAGACCAAGTGTTCAATCTGACCATGCCGGCAGCCTTCTAGGATATTGGCAAACCCGACCAGATTGGATTGGATATAGGCATACGGGTTGACCAGCGAGTAACGCACGCCAGCTTGGGCGGCGAGGTGGATGACGCGCGCAAAGCCTTCAGCGTTGAACAACGCGGACACTGCCGGGGTATCGGCCACATCCATTTTGATAAATCGGAAATTCGGATAGGAGGTCAGCCTGGCCAAGCGTGCGGTTTTGAGGCTGACATCGTAGTAGTCGTTCAGGTTATCAATACCGACCACTTCATCGCCGCGTTCCAGCAAGCGCAAAGCCGTGTGCATGCCGATAAAACCGGCGGCGCCGGTGAGTAGAATTTTCATGGCGAAATTCTAATGCAAACGAACGCCCTACGCACGGACGACGCGTACAGCCGGGAACACTGCACGGAACACGCTACCACTGCCCAGTTCGCTTTCGACCTCCAGCCTGGCCTGGTGCCGGGTCAGAATATGCTTAACAATGGAGAGCCCCAGGCCCGTACCGCCAGTGGCGCGGGATCGGCTGCTGTCCACGCGATAAAAGCGTTCTGTCAGGCGACTAAGATGCTGCGGCTCGATGCCTATGCCCGTGTCTCGCACGCCGAAGACAGCTTCATTGCCGCGCAGGGACCAATTGAGTGCAATATCGCCGCCGTCCGGGGTGTACCGGATGGCATTGGTCACTAAATTGCCAAACGCACTGTGCAGTTCCTCGCTGGCACCGCTGAGGTGCAGCGACGCATCGGATTCAAGTGAGAGGTGATGACGACCGTTGCTCAAGCTTTGCGCTTCCGTCAGCACCATCCGCAACATGGCAGGCACGTCGATGTTAGAGTCCTGGGGGACGTTCTGGCTGCTTTCCAGACGCGAAAGGGTCAGGAGATCTTCCACCAGCCGGCGCATACGACCGGTTTGTTCCTGCATCAGATGGAAATAATGCCGGGTGCTTTCCGGCATGTTGTGGTCCATGTCTTCCAGCGTTTCCAGGAACCCGCCAACCACGGTCAAGGGCGTACGCAACTCATGCGAGACATTGGCAACGAAGTCGCGGCGCATGGTTTCGATCTTTTCCAGCGGCGTGATATCGCGGCAAAGCAGCAATTTCTGATTATCCCCGAATGGCACCAACTGCATTTCAAGTGTCACTTCCGGATTACGCACCGATCGGAGCTTGATGGGCTCGGTATATTCGTGCGCCTGCAGATAATCGCTGAATTCGGTCTGCCGCACCAGGTATCCAATCGGTTGCCCAACGTCCTGCGTCCGACTGAGGCCCAATTGCACCTCGGCAGTGTGGTTGCACCACTCGATCTGGTCGTTGTTATTCAGCAGCACCACGCCATCCGGCAACGCACCAGCGGCGCGCTGGAAACGCTCCAGCGCCGAGCTCAGCTGGTTCTCGCTGCTGCGCTGGCGACGGATTTCCTGGTATAGCGATGCGAAGACGTCTTCCCAAACGCCGGAGCCCACGGGAATTTCAGCCAGCTCGGGCTTTTTAAGCCATCGCGCTAGTTTTTCCAGCCAGTACAGATGGCCGACAAGATAGGCAATGAGCGCCAAGGCAAACAAGCTGACGGAATACTTCAGGCCGGCCAGCGGCCACACCAGCAGGCACAGCAGCAAGACACCAATCAACATCCAGGAAACACGCCAGCGCAAGTCTTGCACGCAATCACCGTACTGAAAATGGATAAGGACGCTCATTAGAACGCATTCCGCATGGAAGCGGAAGGCGCATCATTTTGAGGCAGAGAAGCGATAGCCTACACCACGCACCGTCTGGATCAGCTCTTCGTGGCCACTCGCAGAAAGCGCTTGGCGCAAGCGACGGATATGCACGTCGACGGTCCGGTCTTCGACGAAAACACGATCGCCCCACACGCGATCCAGCACCTGGGCACGCGAGTGCACGCGCTCAGGATTGGACATGAGGTAGTGCAGCAGTTTGAATTCCGTTGGACCCAGATCCAGTGTTTCACCATTGCCGGTCACACGATGCGTCACCGGGTCGAGGCGCAAACCGCTGGATTCAATCGGATCGTCGGTCATCTGTGGTGCACGGCGACGCAACACCGCCTTGATGCGCGCCGTCAGTTCGCGAGGAGAAAATGGCTTGGTCACGTAATCGTCAGCGCCGATTTCCAGACCGCGCACCTTGTCGATTTCTTCGCCACGCGCGGTCAGCATGATGATGGGAATCGCCTTGCTGTATTCGTCCGACTTGAGACGACGCGCGAAGTCGATGCCGCTCATCCCGGGCAACATCCAGTCAAGGATGATCAGATCCGGCTGCATTTCACGCATCATTTGCTGCGCCTGCTCCACGCTCAATGCGCGGATCGGGTTGTGACCTGCCTGGGTCAGGTTGAGTGCAAGCAATTCCTGAATTGCGGGTTCGTCTTCAACCACGAGGATGTTGGCCGCCATCACGTTTCCTTTGTTTAACGTATCGAGTGCCGCACACTGTATGACATCTATATGACGATTTTATGACAACTTCTTCAGCGCCGCCCCTACCATCATCAACCCGAAGTTAGCCGTCACACACATCGAAGAGCCGAATCCCGCACAATTCAGGCCAGTCACTGGCTGTTCGCCGGGCTCGCAAGCCGCTTCTGGGCGTCGCAGAGGTTCCGCGGAAAACACGCAGTCAACGCCGAATTTCTTTTTGGCATCCTTGGGAAAACCATAATCACGCCGCAGCAAGGTACGTACGCGTGACAGCAGCGGATCCTGCACAGTGCGCGCAAGGTCATCCAACTGAACACGGCTGGCATCGATGCGACCACCTGCACCGCCAGAAGTCACTAGCCTGACCTTGTGGCGCCGGCACCAGGCAATCATCGCCGCTTTCGTTTTGGCGTTGTCGATGGCATCGATGATGTAGTCGTAGCCTCGCCCCAGCATGGCATCGAGATTTTCCAGTGTGACGAAATCCTCGATTTGCGTGACCTCGCAGCGCGGGTTGATGGCAAGGATACGTTCAGCCATGGCGTTCACTTTGGCCTTGCCGAATTCATTGCCCAGCGCGTGGATCTGGCGGTTGACGTTGGATTCGGCGACATTATCGAGGTCGATCAGGGTAATCCGACCAACGGCGCTGCGCGCCAGCGCCTCTGCTGCCCACGACCCCACGCCTCCCACACCGACAACGCAGACGTGGGCCTGCTGGAATCGCGCAAAGGCTAGCGCGCCGTAGAGTCGGCGGATACCGCCGAAACGACGTTCAAAATCGTCTTCCTGCATCAGGTTTCCAGTACCACGAACGCGACCGCCAAGGCTTTTTCATCGCTGATACTGAGATGACAGGCGCTGATGCCACGGGCGTTCAGACTGGCCTGCAGCTCTGGTGCCAGATCGAATACAGGCTTGCCGAGGTCATCATGCGCGACACCGATATTTTGAAAAGTCGCGGGCGGGCGCAGCCCCGTGCCCAAAGCTTTGGAAAAGGCCTCTTTTGCCGCAAAACGTTTCGCCAGAAAACGTGCCTGGGTATGGGACTGTTCAAAAGCCAGCCATTCGGACTCAGTCAGGATACGTTGCGCGAAGGGCGCACCGAAACGTGCCAGCGCATCCTCTATCCGGGACACTTCAACAATATCGGTACCGATGCCGAATATCATCTGCGCCAGGCTGCCTATCGGCGCGCCGCCAGCATCAACGACTTCATCTCTCGCACGGCATTTTCCCAGCCGACAAACAAAGCGTGCGCCACGATCGCATGACCGATATTGAGTTCCTCAATGCCGCCAAGCACCGCCACCTGCTGAACGTTATGGTAATGCAATCCATGGCCAGCATTGACGTGCAGCCCTTGTGCCACGCCATGCACCACGGCAGTTTTTATGCGATTCAACTCGGCTCCGGCATGCGACTCCGTTTCAGCGTCCGCAAAAGCACCGGTATGCAGTTCCACCACAGGTGCGCCTGCAGCTTTGGCGGCATCCAGCTGAGATTTTTCAGGATCGATGAACAGCGAAACGCGAATCCCGGCATCGCCAAGACGCTGACAGGCAGACTTTATCTTTTCAAAATTGCCGACCACATCCAGGCCACCCTCGGTGGTAAGCTCTTCACGCCTTTCCGGTACCAGACAGGCATCGTGTGGCTTGACCTGAATCGCGATCCCCAGCATTTCCTCGGTAACGGCCATTTCCAGATTCATGCGAGTCTGCAACAGACTGCGCAGGATATGCACATCGGTGTCCTGGATATGCCGGCGGTCTTCTCGCAAATGCAGGGTGATGAGGTCCGCCCCTGCTTGCTCTGCCAGCAATGCTGCCTGCACCACGCTGGGATAGCGTGTTCCGCGTTGTTGCCGCAGGGTTGCAACGTGGTCGATGTTGACGCCCAATCGAATCATAATTCTTGTAAATCCATCAAAAGTTGTCGGGTATAGAGAGGTTTGTCACCGAGATAATGCGCCAGAAGCATGCGCATCAGATGCTTGCTTTGCTGCTGGGTGACCGGGTCTGCGTAATCCTCCCGCGCCATGTCCAGCAACGTTTTCCCAGATAATTGTACACCGATTTGATCGTCTCCCTGAGGCAGGGCGCCACGCTCGGCGACATAGCGATAAAGCCTGTCCGGCTGAATGCCATCGCCCTGCGCGTCGGCTACCAACGGCAGCGCATAGCCCAATTGCTGCAGCAAGCGCAGTTCAAATCGACGCAGCGTGGACGGCGCATCGACCCCGGCAGAAAGCACGCGTAGCGTTTGGGTGTAGTAGAGAAACAGGTCTTCGTGTGCGTCTTCCCGCGGCAGCAAGCGCAATAGCAGCTCATTCAGGTAAAAACCGCACATCAGCGCATCGCCATCCAGCAACAGCAGCCCTTCTCCCCATTCCAGCGAGTGCAGGTTACGCAATTCGGATTTGCCCGACCACGTGGCTAGCAAAGGCTGAAATGACTGGAGCATGCCACGCATGGCAGAGCGGGGACGCCGCGCGCCTTTGGCGACTGCAGCGACGCGGCCGAAGTCACGACTGAACAATTCGACGACGAGACTGGTTTCCTTGAAAGGATAGGTATGCAGCACAAAGACCGGTTGCTGGTCCTGGCGCGAAATGCTGCCAACAGCCATTAGTACCCGAGGCTTTTCAGCGCCCGTTCATTATCAGCCCATCCGCCGCGCACCTTGACCCAGGTTTCCAGCCACACCTTGCCTCCAAACAGTTTCTCCATGTCCTGACGGGCCTCGGTAGAGATGCGCTTGAGTTTCTCGCCGCTCTTGCCGATCAGGATCGGCTTCTGCCCTTCCTTGTCGACGAGGATTGCGGCGTGGATGCGGCGCAACGCGCCTTCCTGTTCAAACTTCTCGATCTCGACGGCAACGGAGTAAGGCAACTCCTCCCCGACCAAGCGGAAGATTTTCTCGCGTATGATCTCGGCCGCCAGGAAACGCTCATTGCGGTCGGTCAGTTCGTCTTCCCCATAAATAGCTGGCTGCTCGGGCAGGTGCCGACGTATGACCTCAAGCAGCACGTCCAGATTCAGATTGCGCTTGGCGCTGACTGGCACGATGTCAGCAAAGTTGAAGGAGGCTTCATGCTCCTGAATAAAAGGCAGCACTTCGGCGCGGTCATCCAGTTGATCAGCCTTGTTGACCACCAGCAGCACCGGCGTATTGGTCGGCAGAATCTCGACCACCTTGCGGTCTTCATCCCCAAAACGCGTGGCTTCGGCGACGAACAGCACGACGTCCACCTCGGCCATCACCTGCTTGACGGTACGGTTCATACCGCGATTGAGGGCATTGACATGCCGCAACTGGAAACCCGGCGTATCGACGAACAGATACTGCGCATCGTCCGTGGTGTGGATGCCCAGCAGCCGATGACGCGTCGTCTGCGCCTTGCGTGAGGTAATGCTGAGCTTGGCGCCGAGGATATGGTTGAGCAAGGTCGACTTGCCAACGTTGGGGCGGCCGACAATGGCGATGGTGCCACAACGGAAGGGCTGATCAGGGGTTTCGGTGTTCATAGCGTGGCCTTCTGGTATGCAAGTTCTGCCGCTTGCTGTTCGGCGATGCGGCGACTGCCGCCCTCCCCCTGCGCCTGTATTTTCAGGGCTGGGATGCGACATTCGACACGAAAGGTCTGGCAATGTGCCTCGCCCTCGGTCGCGATTAGCAGGTATTCTGGTAATGCGATCTTGCGGCCCTGCAGATACTCCTGCAGCAGGGTTTTTGGGTCCTTGCCGATGGATTTTGGGTCTAGCCCGTCCATGAGGGGCGAATACAGGCGCGTCACCATAGACTGGGCAGCATCGAAGCCTGCATCGATGAATACCGCACCGATAATCGCCTCCATGGCATCCGCCAAGATGGATGGGCGGCGCCAGCCACCGCTCTTGAGTTCGCCCTCGCCCAACCGAATGTGCTCACCCAAGCCAAGTGCAGAAGCCACTCCGCTCAACGACGCCTCCTTGACCAGATAGGCACGCAGCCGACTGAGGTCACCTTCCGGCAGCTTAGGGAATCGCTCATACAACAGTGTGGCGACCACGCAATTCAGCACGCTATCGCCCAGAAATTCCAGCCGCTCGTTATTGAGCGCACTGTGACTTCGGTGGGTGAGCGCCTGGGAAAGTAGGCCATCTGTTTTGAAATCGTGGCCCAGCAGGCGCACCAATCCTGCCAACGATGTCATGATAGGGGGTTAATTCGCGGCGGTCGCTGCTGCAAGGGCGCCAGCTTTACCTGTCGAGGCCGAAAAGCTCATCAGCGCGCTGACATTCGCGACCAGATGCACAGGCACCTCGTAATCGACAGACACTACCGTCTCGGAGTCCTTGCGGGTAATGACAAGGTCCGAGCTCTGAATACTATGAATCTGGTCGATCTGCATGATTTTATCCATCTCATTACGAATCTCGACATCACTCATTGAACTAAGGGATGATTCGTTGCCGATCCGGTTGATCGCCTTCTTGATCGTGAAGTATTCAGCGTAGGCAGGAAAAAGCATCATCGTCAGCAACGCCACCACCACAATCGGCCCCACCGTGAACACGAAACCCCAGAAGGTAAATCCTCTTTGTTTGACCATGGTACGCACTCCTATTGGATGGTATCGCCAATTCTGCCGAAATTATCAAAATTCCACCAGATCATGAACGCCTTGCCGACAATGTTCTGTTCCGGCACAAAGCCCCAGAAGCGGCTGTCGTTACTGTTGTCGCGGTTATCGCCCATCATGAAGTAATGTCCTTCCGGCACCACCACTTCACCATCCATCGTCGGGGCATCGGGAACGATCAGAATATTGTGTTTGTGCTCACCCAACGTCTCCTTGTAGCGCTTCGCTGCAATCTGGTTGAGACCGGGCGCCACATAACTGTAGTCGCCATCCAACGTCACTTCCAGAGGCTGTCCATTGATGTACAGGTGCTTTTCGCGATACTCAATGCGATCACCCGGCACGCCAACCACCCGTTTGATGTAATCAAGCGAAGGATCCTTAGGGTAATGGAACACCATCACCTCGCCACGCTGCGGATGGTTCATTTCAAAGAAGGTGTTATTCAGGATGGGCACACGCAAGCCGTAGGTATGCTTGTTGACCAGAATAAAGTCACCCACAAGCAACGTCGGCATCATCGAACCGGACGGAATCTTGAACGGCTCGACCAGAAACGAGCGAATTAAGAATACCGCCAGAATCACCGGGAAAAAACTTTTGGAGTATTCCACCAGCACCGGCTCAGGGGCACCAGCTGCACGACGCTTGCGCAGGAACAGCACATCCACCAGCCAGACTAGACCGGTAATCAGCAAAATCGCCACCATAAACAAGGCAAACATCATTTGTCTTCTACCCTCAGAATCGCCAGGAATGCTTCCTGTGGAATTTCAACGTTACCCACTTGCTTCATGCGCTTCTTGCCCTCTTTCTGCTTTTCCAGCAGCTTCTTCTTGCGAGTAATATCGCCACCATAACACTTTGCCAGCACGTTCTTGCGCATCGCCTTCACTGTTTCACGCGCAATGATATTGGCGCCGATGGAGGCCTGAATCGCAATGTCAAACATCTGACGCGGAATCAGTTCACGCATCTTGCTGCACAACTCACGGCCACGGTACTGGCTGTTGCCGCGATGCACGATAAGAGACAGCGCATCGACACGCTCGCCGTTCACCATGATATCCAGCTTGACCAGATCTGCTGCGCGGAATTCGAGGAACTCGTAATCCATGGAAGCATAGCCACGCGAGACAGATTTGAGTTTGTCGAAAAAATCTAGCACCACTTCATTCAGCGGCATTTCGTAGGTCAGCATCACCTGCCGCCCCATGTATTGCATGTTGCGCTGCACCCCACGCTTGCCGTTGCACAATGTCATCACCGGGCCGACATACTCCTGCGGCATCAGCAGGTTGACCGTGATGATGGGCTCACGAATTTCCTCAACACGCGAAGGTTCAGGCAGACGCGACGGATTCTCGATCTGCAGCACTTCGCCATTTTTCATCAGCAACTCATACACAACCGTGGGCGCGGTAGTGATGAGGTCCATGTTGTACTCGCGCTCCAGACGCTCCTGCACAATTTCCATGTGCAGCAAGCCAAGGAAACCGCAGCGGAAGCCAAAGCCCAGCGCGGTCGAGTTTTCTGGCTCAAACTGCAACGAAGCATCGTTCAGGCGCAGCTTTTCCAGCGCGTCGCGCAGCCCTTCAAACTGGTTGGATTCCACTGGATAAAGACCAGCGAACACCTGCGGCTTGATTTCCTTGAAGCCTGGCAGCGGCTCGGCCGCGGGGCGGTTAGCCAGGGTGACCGTATCGCCCACCTTGGCACTCAGCAGCTCCTTGATGCCAGCGATGACAAAACCCACCTGGCCAGCAGACAGGCTTTCGCGCTGACGCGACTTGGGGGTAAACACCCCCACCTGTTCGGTGAGGTATTCATCGCCAGTGGCCATCAGCTTAAGCTTATCCTTGGGCTTGAGCGTGCCGTCCACCACCCGCACCAGCATGATGACGCCGACATAATTGTCGAACCAGGAATCGATGATCAGCGCCTTGAGTGGCGCCTCAGGGTCGCCCACAGGCGGAGGAATGCGAGACACCACGGCCTCCAGCACATCCTCGACCCCCTCGCCGGTCTTGGCCGAGCAACGCACGGCATCCGTCGCTTCGATACCGATAATGTCCTCGATCTCCTGGATCACACGATCCGGGTCCGCCGAGGGCAGGTCGATCTTGTTGAGCACAGCTGCCACTTCGACATTCTGTTCGATGGCCGTGTAGCAATTGGCCACGGACTGGGCCTCGACGCCCTGAGAGGCGTCCACCACCAGCAATGCGCCCTCGCAGGCCGCCAGCGATCGACTGACCTCGTAGGAGAAGTCCACGTGCCCCGGGGTATCGATCAGGTTGAGATTGTAAATCTGGCCATCGCGCGCCTTGTAGTTCAGCGCAGCGGTCTGGGCCTTGATGGTAATGCCGCGCTCGCGCTCCAGATCCATGGAGTCAAGCACCTGCGCTTCCATCTCGCGATCGGAAAGTCCGCCGCACAATTGAATGATACGGTCTGCCAGCGTGGACTTACCGTGGTCGATGTGAGCGATGATCGAGAAATTGCGGATATTTTTCATAGACACAAATAGCAAGGGCGCTTGACGCGCCCTTGTTAAGGAATTGTTCAGGCGCGGATTTTACCCGATTCAGGCGTTGTCCGCACCTTAACTACTTGGCCCCATTCACTTTGACCGGCACATACAGCGTATTGTCGCCACGCAACACCAGCAACGCCAGTGTTTTTCCACTTGGCACAGCACCCACCAGCTTGCCGAACTGCTCAGGGGTTTGCACTTCGCTGTTATTCACAGCCAGTATCACATCTCCGCGCCGGATACCGGCCTGCGCAGCGGCGCCTTCCGCAGCCATCACCAGAACGCCACTCTTGCCGTTGATCTTTTTCTTCTGCGGAGCCGTCAATTCCCGCACCGTCAGGCCCAGTCGATTGGGTTCAGCCTTCTCCGGGCCGCGCGGCGCGCGCGCATCGTCCTTGTCGTCTGCCGGAATCTCGCCCACCTTGACCGAGAGGTTCTTCACGCTGCCACGTCGCAGCAACTCCACCGTCACCTCACGGCCCGGCTTGGTTGCTCCAACGATACGCGGAAGATCAGACGATACCGTAATCGGCTTGCCGTCAAACTTGAGGATCACATCACCAGCCTCCAGCCCAGCCTTCTCTGCCGGGCTCGCCTTCTCGACACCGGCCACTAGTGCGCCATTGGTATTTTTCATGCCGAACGAGTCCGCCAGCTCCTTGGTGATCTCCTGAATGCCAATCCCCAGCCAGCCACGGGCCACACGTCCACCGGCTTTAAGCTGGCTTTGCACATCCATCGCCACATCTATCGGAATGGCAAATGACAGCCCCATGTAGCCCCCGCTGCGACTGTAGATCTGCGAATTGATCCCAACCACTTCCCCCTTCAGATTGAACAGCGGTCCGCCAGAGTTTCCCGGGTTGATCGCCACGTCCGTCTGAATGAATGGCACATAGTTCTCTTGCGGCAAGGCACGTCCCTTGGCGCTCACGATCCCTGCGGTCACAGTGTTTTCCAATCCGAATGGCGCGCCGATCGCTGCTACCCATTCCCCCACCTTCAGTTGATTCGGGTCGCCCAGCATCACCTTGGGCAGGTTGCTCGCATCGATCTTCAGCAGCGACACGTCAGTACGACGGTCGATGCCGATAATTTTCGCCTTGAATTCGCGCTTATCGGTCAGCTTGACGATCACCTCGTCGGCATCGTTCACCACATGCGCATTGGTCAGAATGTAGCCATCGCTGCTAATGATGAATCCAGAACCTAGTGACTGGGTTTTGTAGTCCTGCGGTTCCTGCCCACCCTGCTGACCAAAGCGTTTGAAGAACTCGTAAAACGGATCATCCTCCGGCACGTTGGGGAACGGCATCATGCCCTGTCCACCACCATGCACGGTTTGCGTAGTACTGATGTTCACCACGGCCGCGCCCTGTTTTTCGTAAAGCTCGGTAAAGTCAGGTAGGTCCTTGGCAAATGAAGGCGCTGCAAATGCGAATATATAGGCGGTTACCGCCAGCATCTTCTTGATCATTAATTACCTCGACGACAAATCTTGATTTGAGAATGCGTGTCTGCTGCACGCAGAATCACAGGGCGGTATCGCACATCCATCCCCCGCCCTGCAGCATGCCCCTTGATCCAGAGCAGCCCGGCCACCAAGCCGAATCCCGCCCCCGCAAGCGGCCAGGCATCCCCTGCAGCAGGCGCCAGCACCGTGCCTACCGCCGCACCCGCCAGCAACATTGCAAGAGGAACCCCATAAACGGCGAGTGAACTCGCCAGCAACGCCTTCTCATCGACGCCGACGACCACGTAGTCACCGACCTGGGCGTTTAACTGATTCACCGCCCGGAACACGTTGTTGCGATGTCCGAGCAATCTCCCCCAAACCGAAATACCGCACCCCCGGGTCTGGCCACACAGCCCACAGGGCGTACGTCGCACAATTTCCAGCAGCGCTTTGTCCTGCTCAATCCCTACCACCAATGCTTGTTCTTCTATCATTTGATTACGCTTAACTTTGCTTATTTCTTGATATTGACGGAGTCGCCAATCAGCCTGACAGCCGACTCGGGAACATCGCCCACCACCACCAGTTGATAGCCATCCACCGTATTGGCGTAGATGTTGGTTGCGCCTTGCAGCAGATGGCCAGTCTTCGGGGTTGCACCCTTATCCAGCGCCTCGATGAACAGGGAGACAGAGGCGATCCCATCCGAAAAAATCAACTGATGCACCGGCTGCGTCTTCCCTGGCAAGCTACGCGTCAAATGCTCCACCTTCACAAAGCCCGGCGGCAGCTGCGAGACATGGCAGGCATCTCCCTCGGGCTGATCGGGGGAGATATTCTCCTCCGGCTGCATGACATAATTTTTGCCGCGCTCCACATTGGGGTGGAACCACTCCATGCCGCCCAAGGGCATCAGCGTTAATTGGCTGAACGCCACCTGCTCAACAATTTCGTTCTTTTCATTCACCATGACCGACTTGAGCAGGAGGCCAAATTCACGATCCACGGAAAAACGATAGCCGTAGCGGTAATGGTCGCGGGGAACCAATTGCACCACCGTGCCATCACGGCCGCCTATCCGCTCCTGACCCGCCACGCGCGCCTGGTAACTAGCTTTCAGCGCATCAGACAAACCCGGCAACAATGCGGGGAATGAGCTCTGCACGCGACGCTTCTCGATCGTGATTTTTTCATTCTGCGGACTGTAGATTACTGCCTCATTGCCCTGCCGCAGCATTTCTCTCGGCACCCCATCCAGCGAGATCACACGCGCAAACTCGCCTTGCGTGTAATTCGTGTGGGTGATTTGCATGTTGCTGACCACATGCCCGTTCTGGTAGACAAAAATACCCTTGTAACTCAATTTGTGCGCAGCTTGACCGGCTTTTTCCAGCATCAGCCAGGGATCATCATCCGGTGTAGCAGCTTGCCCCAGTAGCGGGGCCAATAATAGACAGCACAGCCATTGACGGGAAAGCATGCGCATCAGTTGCCGTTCTCGCTCAAGGCCACGGGGCGCACATAGTAGGCAGCCTGCATGCCACTGCCTGCAAAAGTTTTTTGATGTGCGACCAGATAGGAGTTCACGGATTCGGGGGAAACGACATTCTGTGCCAGTGTGGCGATACCAGCATCTCCAGACGGGGCATGCGCCTGCTGTTGCAACACCACCCAGCCGACGAACATCACCGCGGCAACCGATGCCGCAGCGGTCATCCAGAAGGTGGGTTGGTGCGCACGCTTGCGGGCTCTGGGCGCCAGCACGGTCGGCTCGGATTCAACTGCCTGCATCACGCGTTTTGCAAAGTCCGGTCGCAATGGCAATTCCGCTCGCATGGCATCCCCGATCAGGTGGTAAGTCGCCCAACACTCGGCCAACTCATCCTCACGCTTCAGGGCGACAAACAGATGCCCAGTAGCATCCGCATCGCATTCATCATCTATCAGGGCTGAAATTTGGTCTTTCATCACCATCTCCTGTGTTCCGGGGTATCCAGCAACGGTTTCAATTTCTCGGCGATCGTTTCGCGCGCTCGAAAAATACGCGACCGCACCGTACCGATTGGGCAGTTCATCAGTGTTGCAATTTCTTCATAACTCAGGCCTTCGATTTCCCGTAGCGTGATCGCCGTACGCAGTTCCTCGGGCAGGGCATCAATGGTTGCATTCACCGTTTGGGCAACCTGTTTGCTCATGAGTTCCGTTTCAGGCGTCGCAATCGTGCGCAGTTCATCTCCATCCTCGAAATTCTCGGCATCCTCCACCTCGATTTCGGGCATCGCACGGGGACGGCGCCCCATCGACACCAGGTAATTCTTGGCGGTGTTGATGCCTATCCGGTACAGCCAGGTATAGAACGCGCTCTCATTGCGGAAATTGGGTAGGGCACGATACGCCTTGATGAAGGCCTCCTGCACCACATCCTCAACTTCAGCCTGATCACGAATCATGCGCGACAACAGCCGCCCCAGCTTGCGCTGGTATTTCTCCACCAGCAAGCCAAACGCGTGCTTGTCGCCGCGCTGCGCGCGCTCGACCAACACCTGATCGATTTCTCTATCGCCCATACGGGCACTTCTCCCTGAGGTTTCTTGTTTTGAAGTATAGCGTACACCACTACCCTATACGGGGTGGAGAGACAGCGCTAAACTGCGTTTGGTTCATATTCATAAGAAAAATCGTGCTGCGTTTCGACGTTCTCATTATTGGCAGCGGGCTTGCCGGACTGACCCTGGCGCTACAACTGGCGCCGCACAAATCCGTGTGCCTGGTGACCAAACGCCAACTCAACGACAGCTCCAGCAACTGGGCGCAAGGCGGCATTGCCGCTGTGCTGACCGATGAGGACTCCTTGCAGGCGCATATTCAGGACACACTGATTGCAGGCGCCGGGCTATGTGATCCAGCCGTTACGCGCTTCGTGGTCGAGCACGGCCGCGAGACGGTCGAGTGGCTGATCCAGCAAGGCGTACCCTTCACGCGCGAGAAAGATGACAGTGGCTACCACCTGACCCGTGAAGGCGGGCATAGCCAGCGCCGCATCATCCATGCGGCCGACGCCACCGGCCACGCCGTGCAGGATACCCTCGCCGCCAAAGTGCGCGCGCACCCCAATATCACCGTGCTGGAAAATCATATCGCCGTGGACCTGATTACCGCGCGCAAGCTCGGTAAGCGCAAAGACCGCTGCCTCGGTGCCTACGTCCTAGATAACGAAAACGGCAACGTCATCACCATAGAGGCAGATCACACCGCGTTGGCCAGCGGCGGTGCCGGCAAGGTTTATCTCTACACCACCAACCCGGACGTCGCCACCGGTGACGGTGTTGCCATGGCATGGCGGGCAGGATGCCGCGTCGCCAACATGGAATTCATCCAATTCCACCCCACCTGCTTGTTCCACCCACAGGCCAAGTCCTTTCTGATCACCGAAGCCGTGCGCGGCGAAGGCGGATTGCTCAAGCTCCCGGACGGCACGCGCTTCATGCCTGCGCACGATGCCAGAGCCGAACTTGCACCACGCGACGTCGTCGCCCGCGCCATCGACTTCGAAATCAAGAAGCGCGGCATCGACTGCGTCTATCTGGACATTTCACACAAGCCAGCGGAATTCATCCGCGCGCACTTTCCCAACATTTACCAACGCTGCCTGGAACTAGGCATCGACATCACGCAACAACCGATCCCGGTCGTGCCTGCCGTCCATTTCAGCTGCGGCGGGGTGATGACCGACCATGTCGCCCGCACCGATTTGCCCAATCTGTATGCCATCGGTGAAACTGCCTGCACTGGCTTGCATGGGGCCAATCGGCTCGCCAGCAATTCCCTGCTGGAATGCCTGGTGTTCGCCAATTCGGCTGCCAAAGACATTCTGTCGTTAGCGCCTTCCACCGAGATGCCCGTCTTGCCGGACTGGGATGAAAGCCGCGTCACGGACGCGGACGAAGAAGTTGTGATTACCCAGAATTGGGATGAACTACGACGTTTCATGTGGAATTACGTCGGCATCGTGCGCACCGACAAACGCCTGGAACGCGCCCTGCACCGTATCCATCTGTTGCGCGACGAGGTGCACGAGTTCTACAGCAACTTCCGCATCAGCAACGATCTGATCGAACTCCGCAACCTGCTGCAAGTAGCGGAACTCATTGTCCAGTGTGCCTTAAGACGCCACGAAAGCCGCGGCCTGCACTACAGCAAGGATTATCCCGAGATGCTGCCCGAGGCTATCCCTACGGTACTCACGCCGTCGAACTACTACAGCCTGCTCGACCACAACCACGGCTACAAAAAGTCACACAAGCACGCATGAACATCATCACCAAGATTGCCTTTGTCATCGCACTAGCCACACCCCTTCCAGCCTTTTCTGCGATGAGCGGCGATGACTTGCTCGCACGCTGCTCAGCCTCCGAAAAATCCATGAACGGCGAAAAACTCAACGCCGAAGAAATGTTGGACTCAATGTGGTGTGTCGGCTATCTGTCAGGTCTGCTGGACGGGTTCGGCGTCGCCGACTTCAAGGTGGATAACGAAAAAATGGTCTGTCCGAAAGACGGCGGGCTCACTCGCAGCGAAGCGCTGACCACCATTACGCACTTTCTGCGCGACCATCCGGAAGAGCGCGCCAAAAGCGGACGACGCAATGCTCTGGTTGCACTGTCCAGAGCCTTTCCGTGCAAGTAATACCGACGCCTGCCATCAATCACGCTGCCCGGCAAACACTGCCATCACTTTCAGGCACAAGACCAGCGCAGCCAGTAAAAACGTGACCGCATTGGCAATGATGACCGGCATGCTGCCGATGGCCAAACCATAGACCAGCCACATCGCGACACCTAAGGTAAACAGCGCATACATGGGCAAGGAAATCCCGGAGAGATCCCGCGTCTGCCACGATTTCCATGCCTGAGGCACAAAAGCAATCGTCGTCAGGAACGCGGCGGGGTAGCCCACCAGTTCACTCAGTTCAACGGTCATTTCAGCAACAAATCCTATTCAAATACGGGTTCAATATTTAACCGTTCATTTTACATCCATGCATAAACCACCATGAATGCAAATGGATTATGATGCGCTACTGCCTTTCCGCAACATGCGGCAAAGTCAGATTAAGTAAGGACAACCATGGTTGAAGATTTAGTCACATTGGATGGCGTAGGCAATGCCGAGGATTATTGCGAAGAGCACTCGGCCGACATCGAAACCGAAATCGAGCGCATGGGGATCGCCCTCGGCATCGACTGGAACGACGACTATCAAGTCGGTCAATTGGCAAAAGAAGCGCTGGATCACGCGCAGGATGCCGTCTCTCAATATACTCACGACCTCACCGACTACCGCCAAAAAGCCAAGGTCACCCTGTTTGGCCTGGCTGCCATGATGATGACCATTATGGCAAAAAGCGCCAGCAAGGGGATACACACCCATGGCGGTATCGCGTGGAAGGCCTTCTCCAGGGCCTTGATGCGGGAACGCGGCATGCTTGTATCGGAGCCGGAGAACCCGACGCACCCAGAATCAGACACATCATTGCCTTAAGGTACGTCCAACAACAAGAAGCCGCTTTTGGCGGCTTCTTAATTTTCAACTTATTGAATTAATTGGTCGGGATGGTGGAATTCGAACTCATACCCCCTTGCACCCTATTATCTTGAAGCTTCCGCATTGTTCTTGGTTTTATCCATGACAATACTTACTTGGTCAGGATATTTCCACATTGCACCAGTAATCATATCTGTAATCCCAAAGTCAATTGCGACACCAACAACACCGGCCGTTTGGGTGCTAGAAATGATGCGTGTTGTTTTGTTTTCATAGTTATCTGCTGTGCAGTTTGCGATTAAATCACCAGCACCTTTGGATACGTGCATAAGATTATTTTTTGAACTAACAGAACCAAGCTCAACATTTTTGTTATTGAAGATTGAACATTTTGCTTCGGGCGGCTCTATTGAAAAGGAAATAACTTGAGAGGTCCCCTGCGTAATTGAAGCACATCCAGAGAGCGTTAGAACCGCTAATAACAACACATTATTTTTGAAGCCCATCAAATTTTCCTTTGGTTGTTTTAAAGATAGGTACATTATTTATCGGACGGTGAGAGGGCATGCAAAAGCGAACTGTCCCCCTAAATGGAAAAAGCCGCTTTTGGCGGCTCTCTCATTTTTACAACTTATTGATTTTATTGGTCGGGACGGTGAGATTCGAACTCACGACCCCTTGCACCCCATGCAAGTACGCTACCAGGCTGCGCTACGCCCCGAACCGTCGCCCCTCAAGGACCACTAGGAGCCCTCTGCGAACGAGAGCGGCATTATAACGGAAAGCGGTACGCGCGCCAAACGGCGTTCTATCAAGTTGCGCTAGGACGCAGCAATTCCAGAACAACCGCCAATTCGGCACGTAGCTGAGCAAAATCAAACGAAGGTGATGTTGGGGCTGAGGCCTGCACGACAAGCGGCGCAGGACGTGCAGCCGCAGCTGCCGGAGCCTCTTCGTGCAGTTCTGCTGCATCGCCTAGACGATTGCGTGCGCCACTGATGGTGAAACCTTGTTCGTACAACAGCTCGCGGATACGTCTGACCAGCAACACCTCGTGATGTTGATAGTACCGTCGATTGCCGCGACGCTTCACTGGCTTGAGCTGAGTAAACTCCTGCTCCCAGTAGCGAAGCACGTGCGGCTTCACGCCGCACAATTCGCTCACCTCGCCGATGGTGAAATACCGTTTGGCGGGGATGGGCGGCAGCTGGATCTTAGGCTGCGCTTCCACCGTAATGTTCCTCTACCTTGAACTTGAGCTTTTGACTGGCATGGAAAGTCACCACGCGACGGGCAGTAATCGGGATTTCTTCGCCTGTCTTAGGGTTGCGGCCTGGGCGCTCCGATTTTTGACGCAATTCGAAATTGCCGAAGCCTGACAGCTTCACGCTATCCCCCTCCTCCAGCGAACTGCGAACTTCTTCGAAAAACGCCTCGACCATATCTTTTGCTTCGCGTTTGTTCAGTCCGACCTGCTCGAAGAGCATGTCGGCCAAATCTGCTTTTGTTAGTGTCATGCCTTCCTCTTAACTGCGTAACTCAGCGCCAAATTTTTGAGCCGCCACGGCGACCAGTTTCGCCATCGTGGCATCGACCTCTTCATCGGTCAAAGTTTTTTGAGTATCTTGCATAACTACCCGGAATGCAAGACTTTTTTGCCCTTCCGGCACACCCTTGCCGCGATACTGATCGAACAATGCTATTTCGGTTACCACCCCGGAGCGTGCTTCCTCCAGCGTATCCATCAGCGCCTGTACGGGCAGCGACTCATCGACCACCAATGCCATATCGCGACGTACTGGAGGAAATTTCGCCACGCCGGCAAACACCGGCAAACCACGTTCCAGCAACGGCGCCACGTCCAGCTCGAACAGCATCACACCGCGTGGCAACTGATAATGTTGCTGCCATTGTGGATGCAGGCCACCCATCCAGCCGATTGCCGTGCCATCCAGAAGCACACGTGCGGATTGCCCCGGATGCAACGCTGGATGTTGTGCGGCCTCATAGCGGGCACGGCCACCTGTCAGCACCTCGACATCCGCCTTGAGGTCGTAAAAATCGACATCGCACGCGGCATCTCCCCATTGCTCGGGTGTCACGCTGCCATAACAGAGGCCGGAGATACGGGTCACTTCGGAAAAATCTTGCCCTGATGCAGCAAAACAGGCGCCAACCTCAAACAGGCGCACCCGCTCCTGCCTACGATTCAGGTTGTAAAGCAGTGATTCAATCAGCCCTCCCCACATGCTGGACCGCATCACGCTCATGTTGCTTGCGATCGGGTTACGCAGCCGGATAGGCGCATCGTTGCCCTGCAGATTGCGCTCCCAGGCTTCATCGACAAAGCTGTAGGTCACGGCCTCACGGTAATCTTCCGCCACCAGACGGCTGCGCAGATCCAAAACTTGCAGGCGGCTCTCATTCGCGGGCAGCATGCCCAGCTGCGATTGCGGGGGCAATGCCGGCACGTGCTCATAGCCGTGCATGCGGACGATTTCTTCCACTAGATCTTCCTCGATGGAAAGATCAAAACGATAGCTGGGTGGCGTCACCAGGAACGCATCGCCTTCGATCCTGAACGCAAATTGCAGCTGGGTAAACACATCGGCAACCACCTTGGCATCAAGCGGAATGCCGAGAATGGCCTGCGCCTTAGCCACGCGCAGCCGTATCGGTTGCCGGGCCGGCAGCACAGCGATTTCTTCCGTAATTTCTCCGGCCATGCCGCCGCAGATTTCCTGCACCAGCTGCGTAGCGCGTTCCAGCGCCACACGGGTGGCGGCAAAATCCACGCCCCGCTCGAAGCGGTAGGACGAGTCAGTAGAAAGTCCCAGTCGACGCGCCTTACCTGTGATCGCGGCAGGCGCAAAAAAGGCGCTTTCCAGGAAAATATCCGTCGTGGTGTCAGAGACCGCCGTGATCGCACCGCCCATGATCCCGGCCAGCGCAATGGCGCCATTGTCGTCAGAGATCACCAGCATGTCAGCCTGCAACTCGACGACTTGCCCGTTAAGCAATTCGATCTGCTCACCAGACCGGGCGAAGCGCACACTTACGTCGCCGACCAACTTGGCCAGATCGAAAGCGTGCAATGGCTGCCCCATTTCCAGCAACACGTAATTGGTAATATCCACCACCGGACTGATGCTACGCAAACCGCTGCGCTCCAGCCGTTGCACCATCCAGTCCGGCGTTTTTGCCGTGGCATTCACGCCAGTGATGACACGTCCGCAGTAACGTGGACAGGCTTCAGACTGCGCAACCTTTACTGGCTTCTTGCTAGCATGTTGCACGGAAGCAACATGCGGTTGCTGCACGTTCAACGGGGCACCGGTCAACGCTGCCACATCACGCGCCACGCCAAGAATACTCAGGCAGTCGCTGCGGTTCGGGGTGAGCTTGAGGGTGAACAGCTTGTCGTTGAGATCGAGGTAATCACGGATATCCTGGCCCACAGGCGCATCGGCTGGCAACTCCAGCAGACCGCTGCTTTCTTCCGCCAAGCCCAGTTCCTTGGAGGAGCACATCATGCCGAAGGACTCAACACCACGCACCTTGGCCTGCTTGATATTGAACCCCGGCAGCACCGCACCGACCATCGCACATGGCGCTTTCAAGCCGGCACGTGCATTCGTAGCGCCGCAGACGATCTGCAGCGGCTCGGCTTGGCCGACGTCCACACGGCAGATCTGCAGGCGATCCGCATCGGGATGTTTCTCGGCGCTGATGATTTGCGCCACCACCACGTGATTAAAATCCGGCGCAACACCTTCCAGCGCCTCGACTTCAAGACCAGCCATGGTCAACACATGATCCAACTCCGCGCTATTCAGTGCAGGATTTACAAAGGCACGCAGCCAACTTTCAGAAAATTTCATAGTGGCTCAGGAAAACTGTTTAAGAAAACGCAAATCGTTGTCGAAGAACAAGCGCAAGTCATTCACGCCGTAGCGCAACATCGCCAAGCGCTCGACACCCAGACCGAAGGCAAAACCGCGATATTTTTCGGCATCGATACCTACATGGCCCAGCACGTTGGGGTGCACCATGCCGCAACCGCCTATCTCCAACCAGCCACCGTTCCAGCTCATATCCATTTCGGCAGACGGCTCCGTGAAGGGAAAAAATGACGGTCGGAAACGCACCTCCAGATCGTCGCGCTCAAAGAAACGCTGCAGAAAATCCTGCACTACGCCTTTCAGATTGGCGAAACTGACGTGCTCATCGACCCACAATCCTTCGACCTGATGGAACATTGGTGAATGGGTGGCATCGGAATCCACGCGATAAACGCGCCCTGGCGCAATAATGCGCAGGGGCGGCTCGCGGTCCTGCATGAAATGCACTTGCACTGGAGAGGTATGGGTACGCAGCACATGCTGGTCGTCCACGTAGAACGTGTCGTGCATGGCGCGCGCCGGATGATCTTCCGGGATATTCAGTGCAGTGAAATTGTAAAAATCAGTCTCGATTTCAGGGCCCTCGGCCACTTCAAAACCGATGGAATGAAAGAGTTCCTCAATACGCTGCAACGTCAAGGTCACCGGGTGCAAGCCACCTTGCGGCTTGCCACGTCCGGGCAGCGTAACATCCAGCGTCTCAGACGCCAGCTTTTGCGCCTGCTCGGCAGCCAGGATGGCATCACGCTTAGCTTGCAGGGCTTGTTCAACCCCCTGCTTCACCACGTTAATGGCAGCACCAGCTGCTGGACGCTCCTCATTGGACAGCTTACCCAAGCCCTTGAGCAGTTCGGTCAGTGCGCCACTCTTGCCCAAAAAGCGAGACTTGGCCTGCTCCAGATCGACCAGATTGTCACAAGCGGCGAACTCACGCTGTGCATCCGACAAAATTTGTTCGAGATTTTGCATTGATTAACGCCTAATTTCTTTGCCGAAAAAAAAGGAGGCCGCTAAGCCTCCTTTTTTCATGTCTTACTGTTTAGGCTGCGAGACCGGACTTCGCCATTTCAGCAAACTTGGCAAAAGCCGGTTTGTCGAAAACGGCCAGATCGGCCAGCACCTTGCGATCCACTTCAACAGCAGACTTCTTCAGACCGTTCATGAAACGGCTGTAGGTCAGGCCGCATTCACGGGCGCCAGCATTGATACGAGCAATCCACAGTGCACGGAACTGACGCTTTCTTTGACGACGGTCACGGTAAGCATACTGACCAGCCTTCATCACCGCCTGTTTGGCGATGCGGTATACGTTCTTGCGACGACCACGGTAACCCTTGGCAGCATCAAGAACCTTCTTGTGACGTGCGCGGGCTATGACACCACGTTTGACTCTAGGCATTTTCTATCTCCTTATTGAGTCGGCATCATGGCGCGTACGCGCTTGACGTCAGTTGCAGAAATGATGGCCGTGCCGCGCAGCTTACGCTTTTGCTTGGTGGTCTTCTTGGTGAGGATGTGGCGCAGGTGCGAATGGGTACGCTTAACCTTGCCATTCCCCAGGAACTTGAAGCGCTTTTTGGCGCCGCTCTTGGTTTTCATCTTGGGCATTTTGGACTCCTAAATTGAACTAATGTAAAAGCGATCGGGCATGCCTTAGGCCACGTCGCCTTCTATTTGGTGCTACTTTTGCTTCTTATGGGGGCCGAGCACCATCACCATCTGACGGCCTTCCATTTTCGGGAACTGCTCTGTCACCGCATAATCCTGGAGATCGGCCTCGACGCGCTTCAGCAACGCCAAACCCAATTCCTGATGGGTGATTTCACGACCACGGAAACGCAATGTCACCTTGGCCTTGTCCCCTTCTTCCAGGAAACGAATCAGGTTACGCAACTTGACCTGATAGTCTCCCTCGTCCGTTCCCGGACGAAACTTCACTTCCTTGACCTGGACTTGCTTCTGCTTCAGGCGAGCTTCGTGCTGCTTCTTGCTTTCGTGGTATTTGAACTTGCCGTAGTCCATCAAACGGCAAACTGGAGGCACGGCCTGCGGAGCGATTTCGACCAAGTCGATTTCCGCCTCTTCCGCCAAGGTCAGTGCCTGCCTCAAAGATACGATGCCAAGCTGTTCGCCTTCCACCCCAATCAGACGAATTTCGGGTGCGCGTATGTCACCGTTAATCCGTGTTTCTTTATCCTGAGCTATCGCAAATTCTCCCTGTCAACAAATAGTCAGGCCGCGCCACCCTTGCTATCAACCTCGCTGCGCAGACGTTCAATCAACGTCTGCAACGGCATGGATCCTAGGTCTTCGCCTTTCCGGGTACGCACGGCCACTTGTCCGCTTTGCATTTCACGCTCACCCGCGACGAGCAGGTAAGGCATCTTTTGCAAGCTATGTTCCCGAATTTTATAGTTTATTTTCTCATTCCTCAAGTCCGATTGTGCCCGGAAGCCATTTTTCTTGAGTTCTGCCACCACATTCTCGACATACTCCGCCTGCGCGTCGGTGATATTCATGACCACCGCCTGCACCGGAGACAACCACAATGGCATGGCACCGGCAAAGTTTTCTATCAAGATTCCGAGGAAGCGCTCCATGGAGCCGACAATGGCGCGATGCAGCATCACCGGCGGCTTGCGCGAGTTGTCTTCGGCCACGTATTCCGCGCCAAGACGTACCGGCAGATTGAAATCGAGCTGTATCGTCCCGCACTGCCACAGACGGCCGAGACTGTCTTTCAGCGTAAACTCGATCTTGGGGCCGTAGAACGCCCCTTCACCCGGCTGAAGATCAAATGCCAAGCCATTTTGCTGCAATGCGGCAGCCAGTGCGGCCTCGGCCTTATCCCAGGTTTCGTCGGAGCCCACGCGCTTTTCCGGACGGGTGGACAGCTTGACCAGCACATCGGCAAAGCCAAAGTCCTCGTATACCTTTTGCAGCATAACGATGAAGTCAGCCACTTCGCCCTGAATCTGCTCTTCGGTACAGAAGATATGTGCATCATCCTGGGTAAAGCCACGCACGCGCATCAGGCCGTGCAGCGCGCCCGAAGGCTCGTTGCGATGGCAGCAGCCAAATTCGGCCAATCGCAGCGGCAGGTCGCGGTAGCTGTGCAGGCCATGATTGAAAATCTGGACATGGCCGGGGCAGTTCATCGGCTTGACGGCGTAATCGCGATTTTCCGATGACGTTGTGAACATGTTGTCGCGATAGTTTTCCCAGTGGCCGGACTTTTCCCACAGCGCACGATCCATTACCTGCGGCGTCCGAACCTCTTGATAGCCATACTCAACAAACTTGGCACGCATGTACTGCTCCACCTCTTGCCAGAGGGTCCAGCCACGCGGGTGCCAGAACACCATGCCCGGGGCCTCGTCCTGCATATGGAAAAAATCGAGCTGCTTGCCGAGTTTGCGGTGATCGCGCTTTTCCGCTTCCTCCAGCATGTGCAGGTAAGCGTCGAGATCTTCCTTTTTCGCCCAGGCCGTACCATAGATACGCTGCAGCATTTCATTCTTGGAGTCGCCGCGCCAGTAAGCGCCGGCCAGCTTCATCAACTTGAACACCTTGAGCTTACCGGTCGACGGCACGTGAGGACCGCGGCACAAGTCGATGAAATCGCCCTCAGTATAAAGAGATACGTCCTCACTCTGAGGAATCGCCTCAATCAACTCCGCTTTATAGTGCTCGCCGATGCCCTTGAAATAGGCAACCGCCTCGTCGCGCGGCAACACCTTGCGGCTCACCGGAATATCGCGCTTGGCCAACTCGCCCATACGCTTCTCGATGGCTTCGAGATCCTCAGGGGTAAACGGACGCTTGTAGGAAAAATCATAATAGAAGCCGTTGTCGATCACCGGACCAATGGTGACCTGCGCCTCGGGGAACAGCTCTTTCACCGCATAGGCCATCAAGTGCGAGGTGGAATGGCGAATAATTTCCAGCCCGTCGGCATCACGATCAGTGATGATCGCAAGATCGGCGTTTTCGGAAATGAGATGAGAAGTGTCGACCAACTCGCCATTCACTTTGCCGGCGAGAGCAGCCCGCGCAAGTCCGGCGCCTATGCTCTGCGCAACATCAAAAACCGTGACCGGCGCATCGAAACTGCGCTCGGAGCCATCAGGCAAGCGGATAACTGGCATGGTGCTTCCCGTTTAACTCAAACCGTAAAAATAACAAAAGCCGTCTTTAAACGGCTTTTGTTTTGGTGTTGGTAGGCGCGATTGGACTCGAACCAACGACCCCCACCATGTCAAGGTGGTGCTCTAACCAGCTGAGCTACGCGCCTGAAGAGGGTGCGAATTCTAGAGCATTCAAACGAACAAAGCAAATACTGTTTACTGCCCGCGCAACAACCCTTGTATCCTCAATTAAGGCACAAGTGCTGCGACATTGCCCTCCCTTGCCCCGTTCGACTATAATGCCGCCTTAGCTTACTGTTTTTCAAGATTATTTTGCATCACTCCCCACGCAGGAGCTTTCACGCATGAATGCTCCCAAGAAAGTTTTCATCAAGACCTTCGGCTGCCAGATGAACGAGTACGACTCGTCCCGCATGGCCGATCTCATGCAGGCCGCAGAAGGCATGCAGCAGACAGAAAACCCGGAAGACGCCGATGTCATTCTGGTCAACACCTGCTCTGTCCGCGACAAACCACAGGAAAAAGTATTTAGTCACCTCGGCCGGTTCCGTGAACTCAAGCTGAAAAATCCCAACCTGGTCATCGGCGTCGGGGGTTGCGTCGCCAGCCAGGAAGGCGCATCCATCGTCGAACGCGCACCTTACGTCGACATCGTATTCGGCCCACAGACCATGCACCGACTGCCCGCCATGATCGCGGAAAAACGCGCCACCGGCAGTTCCCAGGTCGACATCCGTTTCCCGGAGATCGAGAAATTTGACCGCCTGCCGCCGCCGCGCGTGGAAGGGGCAGCCGCATTACTTTCAATCATGGAAGGATGCAGCAAGTACTGCACCTTCTGCGTGGTACCCTACACCCGAGGCGAGGAGGTCTCACGTCCGTTCGACGACGTGCTGCTGGAAGCTGCACAACTAGTGCAGCAAGGCGTCAAGGAAATCACCCTGCTGGGGCAGAACGTCAATGCCTATCAGGGTGTCATGTCGAATGGTGAAACCGCCGATCTAGCGCTGCTGCTGGACTATCTGCACGAAATCCCCGGCATCGAACGCCTGCGCTACACCACCTCGCACCCGAACGAGATGACCCCGGCGCTGATCGAAGCCTACATCAAGCTGCCAAAACTGGTGTCCCATCTGCATCTGCCGGTACAGGCCGGCTCCGACCGAGTGCTGATGGCCATGAAGCGTAACTACACCGCGCTGCAGTACAAATCCGTAATCCGCAAGCTACGCGCCGCACGTCCAGACCTGCACATCTCGTCTGACTTCATCATTGGATTCCCTGGGGAAACCGATGCCGATTTTGAGGCAACAATCAAACTCATCGAAGACGTCGGCTTCGACTACAGCTACAGCTTTATCTATAGCCCAAGACCGGGCACGGGCGCTTCGTATTTGGAAGATGACACGCCGCACGAAGTCAAGGCGGCACGGCTGGATCGCATTCTCGCCCTGCTCGACCAGCAAGGATTCGAAAACAGCAAAAAAATGGTCGGCACAGTACAACGCATCCTGGTAGAAGGCCCATCCAAGAAAGACCCCAAGCAACTGGCCGGACGCACCGACAACAACCGTGTAGTGAATTTTGACGGCCCTGAAACGCTGATCAATCAGTTCATCAACATCAGAATTACCGATGCCCAACCTTACAGCCTGCGTGGCGAGGTAATGCGCTAATGGATATCAACTTTACGCCCGAAGACAACGCGCGCCTTGCCAACCTGTGCGGCGTGCTTGACGAAAACCTCAAGCAGATCGAAGACGCCCTGGAAGTAGGTATCGCGCGGCGCGGCGGACATTTCCGCCTGTCTGGCGAAACCCACAACATGCGCCTGGCGACCCAACTGCTGGAAGATTTTTACGAGCGCGCAAAAAATCCGATCAGCCTCGAAGACGTCCAATTAGGCCTGGTAGAAATTGGCAGGCTAGACGCCGAGTCGTTCACCACGGCATCAATGCCCGTGCTGATGACGCGCCGCGCAGACCTGCACGGCCGCACACCGCGCCAGATCGAATACCTGCAGCAGATTCAGGACTTCGACATCACCTTCGGCATTGGACCGGCAGGGACCGGTAAGACCTATCTGGCAGTGGCCAGCGCAGTGGATGCCATGCAGCGCGATCGCGTCAAGCGCATCGTACTTGTTCGCCCAGCTGTCGAAGCTGGCGAGCGCCTGGGATTCTTGCCGGGCGATCTGGCGCAGAAAGTCGACCCGTATTTACGGCCACTGTATGACGCCCTATATGACTTGATGGGTTTTGACACGGTGCACAAAATGTTCGAGCGCAATGCCATCGAAGTCGCCCCACTGGCCTACATGCGCGGCCGCACGCTGAACCAAAGCTTCATCATCCTGGACGAGGCGCAGAACACCACACCGGAACAGATGAAAATGTTCCTGACCCGGATCGGCTTCGGCACTAAGGCTGTGATTACTGGCGACGTAACCCAGATCGATCTGGGCCGCGGCCAGAAATCGGGCCTGATCGAAGCGCAGAAAGTACTCAAAGACGTCCGCGGCATTGCCATGACCCAGTTCCTGTCGCAGGACGTGGTGCGCCATCCGCTGGTGCAAAAGATCGTCAACGCGTACGAGCGCTACGAACAGCAGCAGGAAGAGAATCACCGCGCATGAAACCCAAGCTGAGTCTAGCAGTACAGTACGCCACCAAACCGGAAGCCGTCCCGACCAGGCACCAGTTCAAAAAGTGGGCGACCGCCGCACTGGAACAGGATGCCGAAATCGCCCTGCGCATCGTCAATGCCGCAGAAGGCCGAGATCTGAACAACACCTACCGCGCCAAGGACTACGCCACCAACGTGCTGACGTTCCCCCTCATGCACGAGCCGCTGCTGTTGGGCGACATCGTGCTGTGCGCACCGGTTGTCGAAAAAGAAGCTGCCGAGCAAGGCATTTCGCTTGAAGCTCACTACGCCCACCTGACCGTGCATGGTGTACTGCACATGCAAGGCTATGACCACGAGAATGACGAAGACGCCGAGCACATGGAAGCGCTCGAATCCCAAATCGTCATGAAACTCGGGTATGCTGACCCCTATCTCATTGAAAAGGAAGCCATTCAACATGGCGGATGACAGTCATAAGCCAACCCTACTGGAACGGCTCTCCCATTTATTGCTGCGCGAACCGGAAGACCGCGAGCAACTCATAGAACTCCTCCACGCCTCCTACGAAAAGAATCTCCTGGATGCCGACGCGCTGGCCATGATCGAAGGCGTCATGCAAGTTTCCGAGATGCAGGTGCGCGACATCATGATTCCGCGCTCACAGATGGATGTGATCGACATCACTGATCCGCCGGAAAAATTCATTCCATTTGTCATTGACACTGCACACTCGCGCTTTCCCGTCATTGACGAGAACAAGGATGACATCATCGGCATCCTGTTGGCCAAGGACTTGCTGCGCTATTACGCAGGCGAAGATTTCAACGTACGCGACATGCTGCGCCCGGCAGTTTTTATTCCCGAATCCAAACGGCTCAACGTCCTGCTGAAGGAATTCCGCAGCAACCGCAACCACATCGCGGTCGTGGTCGACGAATACGGCGGCGTGGCGGGCATGGTGACCATCGAGGACGTGCTGGAACAGATCGTGGGCGATATCGAGGACGAATACGATTTCGATGAAACCGAGGACAACATCCTGCTCGACAGCAACGGCCGCTATCGCATCAAGGCGCTCACCGAGATTGTCGATTTCAACGAAAAGCTCGGCACCGCGTTTAGTGACGATGAGTTTTCCACGATAGGCGGACTGGTTGTGAATCGCTTTGGACATATGCCCAAACGCGGCGACCAGGTCGACTTCGACGGCCTGAAATTCACCATCCTGCGCTCAGACAGCCGCCGCGTGCACTCGCTGCTGGTTGAGCGTGTACCGGATACCGCCTCGGTAGACATCGCGTAAAAAGGCAAGGGCAACCCGGAACCCCGGATTGCCCTTCATAGTCCTAGGGATTGCGATCGATTTATTTTTTCAGTGCATCGCGAATTTCACGCAGCAGCACGATGTCTTCAGGCGTCGGTGCAGGTGCAGCAGCAGGGGCAGCAGGCGCTTCACTCTTAAGACGGTTCATTTGCTTGACCATCACAAAGATCACGAAGGCCAGAATGATGAAGTTAAGGACGATGGTCACGAAATTACCGTATGCCAACATCGGAACGCCCGCAGCCTTGAGGCCAGCATAGGTTTGTGGAACATTGGCCGGCCCTTCAGCCAGCTTGATGAACATATTGGAAAAGTCGAGGCCACCGAGCAAACGGCTCACCAGCGGCATAATGATGTCGCCAACCAGCGAATCGACTATCTTTCCGAAGGCAGCGCCGATGATCACACCAACCGCCAGATCCATCACATTACCCTTGAGGGCAAACTCCTTGAACTCAGATGCCACGCTCATGCTTATTCCCTTTCCTGACTTGTCGCCGTTGGTTTATTAACTACCTTTTCAATATATGATCACTGAACTTGCAGTGTCAATCACAACTTGCCAGCCCACATGAATACGCCCACACCTCTTGAGCCCACCAACCACAGTCGCGACAGCGCCGGAATGACCTACGTCTATCCGGTCGTCTCTCGCCGCGCCGGCGGCGTCTCAATCGGCATCAACCTCAACCCCAACAACGCCTGCAACTGGCGCTGTATCTACTGCCAGGTGCCTAACCTGCGCCGTGGCAGCGCGCCAGCCATCGACCTCGCCTTGCTGGAACGTGAACTGCGGCAGATGCTGCATAACGTCGTGCTAGGCGATTTTATGCAGCAGCGCGTTGCAGAAGGCGCTCGCCATTTGGAAGACATCGCATTTTCCGGCAATGGGGAACCCACCAGCGCCAAGGAATTTCCGCAAGCCATTGCAGTGATCGAACATGCCATGCGCGACTTCGGCCTGCTGGGCAAAATCAAACTACGGCTGATCACCAATGGCAGCCAGCTGGACAAACCCGAGGTGTTGAATGCGGTCGAGCACCTTTCGCGTTGCGGCGGAGAAGTCTGGTTCAAGGTGGATGCCGGCACGAAAGCGGGCATGGCACGCATCAACGATATCCAACTCAATCCGCAAGGCGTCCTGGAGCGCCTGCAGCATTGTGCACACCGCTGCCCAACTTGGGTGCAGACCTGCGTCTTTGCGTTGGATGGCTTTCCCCCGAGCGAAGAGGAAATCACGGCGTGGCTGGATTTGCTGGCCCAGGCGGCAGAACACCTTGACGGCGTACATCTTTACGGACTGGCGCGCCCTTCGATGCAAGCCGAAGCACCACGGCTATCAAGGTTGTCCGAAGCCTGGATGGAAAATCTGGCCAGCCGCGTGCGTCAACTGGGGCTGAACGTAAAGGTCAGTCCCTAGCCTTAGTCGATATAATGCGTAAAACATAAATCGCCATTTCAACCTTGCCCAAACTTCCCTACATCCTTGCGTTCACGCTGGGCGCCATGGCCGTCGCTGGCTACGCCCCTGTCTACCTCTACCCCGCCCCCATCCTGACGCTGGCAGGGCTGTTCTATCTCTGGCACAAAGCCGAATCACCCGGACAGTGCCTGCGCCTTGGCTACACCTATGGGCTAGGCATGTTCGGTGCAGGCGTCTCCTGGATCTACATCAGCCTGCATGTGTTTGGTGAAATGCCTATGCCGCTGGCGGCGATCGCAACCGCAATGCTTTGTGCATTTCTGTCACTATTTCCGGCCCTGGCCGGCTGGGTGAGTGCCCACTACGAAAGACTGCGTCTACTGGCCATGCCAGCCAGCTGGGTGTTGATGGAATGGGTACTCAACTGGATATTTACCGGCTTCCCCTGGATGACCGTGGGCAACTCGCAAGTTCCCAACAGCCCGATGGCCGGATTCGTCCCCCTACTCGGCGTGTTCGGCACCTCACTGGCAACTGCGGGCTTTGCCGCCCTGATCGTAGCACTCGCTCTGGGCGCACACCGACGCCGTATCGTCATCGCGATCGTAATCCTCTGGGTCAGCGGAAGCCTGCTCAAGCAGGTCGAATGGAGCCGCGCAATCGGCCAACCGATCAGCGTCAGTCTGCTGCAGGGCAACATCTCGCAGGACCTGAAGTGGCAGGCAGAGGAAGCACAACGCACCCTGACCACCTACCTAACCCTGGCAAAGCAGCACCCGGCCCAGCTCGTCGTATTACCAGAAACAGCCCTCCCCGTGCTGCTCGATCAAGTCCCGCAGGACTATCGTGACGCCTTGGTCAAGGCCAGCGGCGGCGAAGTACTGGCTGGGCTGGTCGAGCAGCAAGACGGCAACTATTACAACAGCATGGCGAGTTTTGACGCCGGCAAGACGCAGATCTACCGCAAAGATCACCTAGTCCCTTTCGGCGAATTCATCCCGCTTAAGGGATTGCTGGGCTGGATCTACAACGACCTGCTGCACATCCCGCTCAGCGACCTCACTTCAGGCGGCGCACATCAGCGGCCACTGGATCTGGCGGGGCAGAAGATCGCCGTCAATATTTGCTACGAAGACGTCTTCGGCGAAGAAATCATCCGCCAGTTACCGGAGGCCACCCTGCTGGTCAACGCCAGCAACGACGCCTGGTATGGCGACTCGCTTGCCGCCCACCAGCATTTGCAGATGTCGCAAGTACGCGCGCTGGAAACCGGCCGCATGATGCTGCGCGCCACCAATACAGGTGCCACCGCCATCATCAATCCCCACGGCGAAGTCATCGCCGAAGCCCCTCAGTTTTCCTCCACTGCCCTCACAGGCAAGGCTCAGGGCTATGTCGGCACGACCCCTTACGTGCGGCTCGGCAACTGGCCGGTTATCTCCCTGATTTTCTTGGTGCTCGGGGTTCTGTGGGCCCGTAAAAAGAAGTAAAATCAGCCCTTTTTGCAACCCGCAGAACAATTCGATGCTCACCTTCCAGCAAATCATTCTCACCCTCCAGCAATACTGGGACAAACAAGGCTGCGCACTGATGCAACCTTACGACATGGAGGTCGGCGCAGGAACCAGCCACACCGCTACGTTCCTGCGCGCCATCGGCCCGGAGCCATGGAAAGCCGCCTACGTGCAACCCAGCCGCCGCCCCAAGGACGGCCGCTATGGCGAGAACCCCAACCGTTTGCAGCATTACTACCAGTTTCAGGTCGTGCTGAAGCCGGCACCAGCCAACATTCTCGAACTGTACCTGGGCTCGCTGGAAGCGCTGGGATTCGACCTCAAGAAAAACGACATCCGCTTCGTCGAAGACGACTGGGAAAACCCCACACTGGGCGCCTGGGGCCTGGGCTGGGAAGTCTGGCTCAACGGCATGGAAGTGACCCAGTTCACCTACTTCCAGCAAGTCGGCGGCATCAACTGCAAGCCCATCACCGGCGAGATCACCTACGGCCTGGAACGTCTGGCCATGTACCTGCAAGGCGTGGATAACGTCTACGACCTGACCTACGCCCCCGGCGTGAAATACGGCGACGTATTCCACCAGAACGAAGTCGAGCAATCCACCTACAACTTCGAACACAGCGATGTCGAATTCCTGCTCACCGCGTTCAACGCGCATGAAAAGCAGGCCCAGCACCTGATGGAAAACGCACTGGCCTTGCCCGCCTATGAACAGGTACTGAAAGCCGCACACACCTTCAATCTGCTGGATGCCCGCGGTGCCATTTCCGTGACTGAACGCGCCGCCTACATCGGCCGTATCCGCAACCTGGCACGCAGCGTGGCCCAGAGCTACCTCGACAGCCGCGCCCGCCTCGGCTTTCCCATGGCGCCCAAGGAATGGGCGGATGAAGTGTTGGCACAGATTGAAAAGAAAGCAGCATGAGCATGACCACCAAGAATTTACTCGTCGAATTGTTTGTTGAAGAGTTGCCGCCAAAAGCACTGAAAAAGCTGGGCGAGGCGTTCTCGGCCACCCTGTTCGAATCGCTCAAGACGCAAGGCCTGACCTCAACCGACTCCGCGGTTACGCCATTTGCCTCGCCGCGCCGACTGGCCGCGCACGTCACCAACGTGGCCGCGCAAGCCGCCGACAAGCCACTGTCGCAAAAACTGATGCCCGTCAGTGTTGGTCTGGATGCCCAGGGTCAGGCTACACCGACACTGATCAAGAAACTGGCCGCACTGGGCGCGGATGCTTCCGCTGTCGACAGCCTGAAACGGGAAAACGACGGCAAGGCCGACGTGCTGTTTCTGGACATCATCATGCCAGGGGCAAAACTGGCTGAAGGCCTGCAAAAGGCGCTGGACGAAGCATTGTCTAAGCTGCCAATCCCGAAAGTGATGACTTACCAGCTGGACGATGGCTGGAGCAGCGTCAACTTTGTGCGCCCGGCCCACGGCCTGGTGGCACTGCATGGCGACAACGTAGTCTCCATCTCCACTCTGGGGCTAACATCGAGCAACGTCACCCAGGGCCATCGCTTCGAGGCGGCCAAGCATCCGGTCGCCCTCAAGGACGCCGACAGCTACGCCCAGCAAATGCGCACCGAAGGTGCTGTCATCGCCAGCTTTGAGGATCGTCGCGCAGAGATCGTACGCCAGTTGGCCGAAGCCGCTGCCAAGCAGGGCTTGAAGCCGATCGAAGATGATGCCCTGCTGGATGAGGTCACCGGCCTGGTCGAGCGCCCCAACGTGCTGCTCGGGCAGTTCGAGTCCGAGTTCCTTGAAGTGCCGCAGGAATGCCTGATTCTGACCATGAAGGCCAACCAGAAATACTTTCCGCTACTGGATGCGGCGGGCAAGCTCACCAACAAGTTCCTGATCGTTTCCAACATCAATCCTGCCGATGCCTCAGCCGTGATCGGTGGCAACGAGCGTGTGGTACGCCCGCGTCTGGCAGATGCCAAATTCTTTTTCGACCAGGATCGCAAGAAGACCCTGGAATCGCGCATCGGCGGTCTGGACAAGGTGGTGTATCACAACAAGCTGGGCACCCAGGGTGAACGTACGGAACGTGTCCGTGCGATTGCCCGCGCCATCGGCCAGCAACTAGGCGGCGAGGCGCTGGCTGCCTCCGCAGACAAGGCCGCGCAACTGGCCAAGACCGACCTGCTGACCGACATGGTCGGTGAATTTCCTGAACTGCAAGGCATCATGGGCGGCTATTACGCCCGCAACGACGGCCTGTCGACCGACATTGCCGATGCCATCGAGGACCATTACAAACCGCGGTTCGCAGGCGACACCCTTCCGCGCAACCAGACCGGTATCGTCGTCGCGCTGGCAGACAAGCTAGAAACCCTGGTTGGGCTGTTCGGCATCGGCCAACTCCCAACGGGCGACAAAGACCCCTTCGGCCTGCGTCGCCACGCGCTAGGGGTGATACGCATGCTGTCTGAAAATGCGTTGCCGCTGGAACTGGCCGCACTGCTCAAGTTGTCCGCACAAGCCTTTGGCGACAAGATCACCGACGCCTCTGACGCATTGGCTGACTTCATCTACGAACGCCTGTCCGGTAGCCTGCGCGATCAGGGATACACCCCGCAGCAGGTCGATGCCGTGCTATCGCAACGCCCGCAACTGCTTGCCGACATCGGCAAGCGCCTGGAGGCCGTCAGCGCCTTCGCCGCTCTCCCTGAAGCCGAAAGCCTGGCCGCCGCCAACAAGCGTGTTGGCAACATTCTGAAAAAGGTCGAAGGCACCGTCGAAGCCAAGGTCAATCCGGCACTGCTGCAGGAAGCAGCCGAAGCCGCCCTGAACGCGGCGCTGGTCACCGTGGTGCCACAAGCCGATGCGGCCTTCGAGAAGGGCGATTACACCGCCTCGCTCAAGGCCCTGGCTGCGCTCAAGGCACCGGTTGACGCATTCTTCGATGGCGTGATGGTGAATGCCGAAGACCCGGCCCTGCGTGCCAACCGCCTTGGCCTGCTGGCCACGCTGCATCAGGCGATGAACCGCGTGGCCGACCTTTCCAAGCTGGCAGCGTAAACGAGGAGTCTGCTCCAATCATGAAACTCGTCATCCTCGATCGCGACGGGGTCATCAATCAGGACTCCGCCCAGTTCATCAAGAGCCCGGAAGAATGGATCCCCATTCCTGGCAGCCTGGAAGCGATTGCCATGCTGAATCAGGCCGGCTTTCGGGTAGCGCTGGCCACCAACCAGTCCGGCATCGAACGCGGCCTGTTCGACATGGCGACGCTCAACGCCATCCACGACAAGATGCACCGCGCGCTCAGCCAGTTTGGCGGGCGCATCGACGCGCTGTTCTACTGCCCACATACAGCCGACTCGCACTGCGACTGCCGCAAACCGAAATCGGGCATGCTGGAAGAAATCTCCCGTCGTTTCGGCACCGATCTGGTCGGCGTCCCCAGCGTGGGCGACTCGCTGCGTGACCTGCAGGCCGGATTACCGCTAGGTGCCCAGCCTATCCTGGTGCGCACCGGCAAGGGCGAAAGAACCCTGGCCGAGGGCGGATTCCCGGAGAACACCTGGATCTGCGCCGACCTGATGGAAGCCGCGCACCGCATCATCGACGAGTTGGCATGATCCGTCTGCGTTCAATCGTCTTCAATCTCGGCATGTGGGCCATGGTGATCCCGTTCGCCTTGCTCGCCCTGCTGCTGATCCCCATAAACGCACCACGCCGTTCGCACATAGTCGCTGGCTGGGCGCGCTTCGTCGTCCGCTGGCTGGCACTCAGCTGCAAGCTGAACTACCGGGTCATCGGTCGGGAAAACATCCCAGACCACCCCTGCGTGATTCTTGCCAAACACCAATCAGCGTGGGAAACCATCGCATTTCAGGACATCTTCCCGCCGCAAATCTGGGTGCTGAAGCGCGAGCTGTTGTGGCTGCCCTTCTTTGGCTGGGCACTTTGGGCGCTCCGATCCATCGCCATTGACCGCGCCGCTGGTCGCGAGGCGTTGAAGCAGCTCGTCAGCCAGGGTCAGGACAGGCTGGCCATGGGCTTGTCCGTGGTTGTTTTCCCAGAAGGCACGCGCATTGCGCCGGGACACAAAGGGAAATACCACATTGGCGGCGCGTGGCTCGCCACACACACCGGCGCTACCGTCGTGCCGGTCGCGCACAACGCCGGCGTGTACTGGCGCAAGAACAGCCTGCTCAAGCGCCCAGGCACTATCACTGTCAGCATCGGCAAGCCCATAGACGCAAGCGGCATGAAGACCGAAGAGCTGAACAAGCTGGTCGAAGCCTGGATCGAATCCGAAATGGTGCGTCTGGATCACCTGTGAACCCACGGCAACTCAAGCTTGCCGACGGCCATAGCATCCCCTACCTGCTCAAAGTCAGCGCCAACCGCCGCACCATAGGCCTGCGCGTCGACGCCAGCGGCCTCACCGTCCACATCCCCAAGCGAGTTCCTGCCAGTACCGTAGAAAACCTGCTGCAGGAGAAATCAGACTGGATCCGCCGCAAACTTTCGGAGTGGCAGGAAAATCGACCACAACCCTTCGCCTGGCAGGATGGCGCCACCCTGCAATATCTGGGACAAGACATCCTGCTCACGCTACGTCAGGATGCCCGAAATCGCGCACTGGAATTCGATGGGGCCAGGCTTTATGTCGCCCAGCCCAATCCGGTTGACATCAAGTCGGTACAGCGCAAAGTCACCCAGTGGTATGCGAAACAGGCGCGGGCTGACTTTACCCGCCGCATCGAACTGCTGGCGGCCAAGCTGGGAGTTCCGACGCCGCCGGTATTTCTTTCCAACGCCAGAACCCGCTGGGGAAGCTGCAATTCGCGCGGCGAAATCCGCCTGCACTGGCGCCTGATTCAAGCACCGCCCCACATCATTCACTATGTCGTCGCGCATGAACTGGCGCACCTGAAAGAGATGAACCACAGCCCGAAATTCTGGGCCTGGGTTGGCAAGCTTTGCCCGGATTACGCAACGGCCAGAAATGACCTGAAAGCCATCTCGACAACGCTGCACCTGCTATAAGCGCACCGCGCATGTCATACAGCCGCCCGCAGCGTGCTAAGATTTTCCCTGCCATACCAACAAAAAACCTGAGGGAGAAAAGATCATGTCGTTTGCTGAAGCCATACAAGCCTGTTTTTCCAAGTACGCGGATTTCAACGGACGTGCCAAACGCCCTGAATTCTGGTGGTTCTTCCTGTTCTGCGTGGTGGTATCCATGGTGCTTGGCAAAGTCAGCCCCATGCTTTCCATGGTGTTTTCGCTGGGCACGCTGCTGCCTTCCTTGTCCGTTGGCGCACGTCGCCTGCACGACACCAACCGCAGCGGCTGGTGGCAATTGCTATGGATAGTCCCGGTAATCGGCTGGATTGTCGCGATCGTCTTTCTGGTTCAGGAAGGTGCATCCGGCGCTAACGCCTATGGCGACGAGCCACAGATCTAATCTCGGCAGCAAACATACCGCCGTCATTGCACCGCATCTGGAATGAGCCTTCACTGGCTTATCCCAGGTGAAATCGCACCATTACCATGCATGAACTGCTATCTGGTGCACGACGATAGCCCATCCCACCGCCCATGGCCCTACGCTAGCCATGGCATTTTCCTTGCTTGCGCTTTTGTACCAACTCAGGCACAGGCTGGAAAATGGATAGAGATAAAATTGCGATCGCAGCACATCTATATATTGCGATGAGACGTGAGGCAAAACGTACCATTGATGTTGAGTGGCTGCTGAAAAACACCGATTACGCACGCGAGATTATCGCCCTTGCCCGGCAATACTCTCCTGAACTTGCCACTTATTCAGACCGTCTGGCGGCATTGCTACCCGAGGAGGCGCCACCGCAGCCCACCCCAAGCTCTGCCCCGCATCAACAGAGTGATATTTCAGATCGGTATATTGGGCATTTACGCTGATCTAGCGCAATCGCAACGCATTCAGCACAACCACCAGCGAACTCACAGACATCCCGAGCGCCGCCAGCCAAGGCGAGATGTAGCCCATCGCCGCGAATGGCACGACCAGCAGATTGTAGCCCAAGGCCCAGGCAAAGTTCTGCCGGATCACACTCAGCCCGAAACGACTGGTCATGACGGCATGATCAATTTCCAGCAGATTCTCGGTCAGCAGCACCACATCGCCTGTGGTCCGCGCCATCTGCGTGCCGCTGCCCATGGCAATTGATACCTGCGCCCCTGCCAGTACCGGCGCGTCGTTAATGCCATCGCCCACCATCGCTACCACTTCACCATGTTCCTGAAGCACACGCAGGGCCGCTAGCTTCTGTTCCGGCGCCAGACCTGCTTGCCAGTCGTCCACCCCCAGCTCGCGGGCGTGATAGGCAACGGCCTCAGGAGAATCGCCGCTCATGATGGAAACCCGAATGCCACGCATCTTCAACAAAGACACCATCTCATGCGCTTGCGGACGTGGTGTGTCGGCCAACACGAATGCGGCAAGCACCCGATCGTCGTCACACAGCCATACGGTAGTGGCGCCCAATGGTAGCGCCATTTCCAGCGATTCTTTAGGCATGGCTGGCGTCAGTGCGGCATTGCCGATGCTGTATCGACGCCCATCGACAACACCGGCCACGCCCTTGCCTGGCATGTTTTCGCTGGCATTGACCACCATCAGGGTGACCCCATGTGCAGCTTGCAGAAAACTTTGCGCCAGCGGATGTTCCGATGCCTGCTCAAGACTGGCGGCCAGTAGCAAGCATTGCGAGGCGGATAAGTCCGCAAAAGGGATGGTGTGCAAGAGCACAGGCTTGCCCAGGGTCAGCGTGCCCGTTTTGTCGAATACGAAGTGGGTGACCCGGGCGAGCGTCTCCAGCGCGTGACCACGCGTCAGCAGCACGCCGCGCTTGACCAGATGCGAGCCGGCAGCGGCAAACGCCGCAGGGGCGGCAAGCGAGAGCGCACAGGGGCAGCTAATGACCAGCACGGCCAGGGTTATCTCGAATACTCGATGCGGATCGATGTGCCACCAGATCCAGGCCACCACCGCGACCAAGGCGATCAATACATAGGTGAAGTAGGCGGCGACACGGTCTGCGACCTGTGCCAATCTGGGCTTTTCTGACTGCGCCCGATCCAGCAAGCGAGCGATACCGGCCAGTACGGTATCCTCGCCCACACCGGTCACACGGATGGTCAACGGGCTCTCGTAATTGATGCTGCCTGCAAATACACGATCGCCGGCCATCTTGGGTAGTGGACGGCTCTCTCCCGTCAGCAGAGATTCATCCGCGCTGCTTTCACCTTGTTCAACCACGCCATCCGCGGCAATAGTTTCACCTGGCTTGGCCAGGATCAAATCCCCCAGGATCAGCTCATGTACTGGCACCAGTAGTTGCTGTTGCTGCGCATCGATGCGCAGCGCCATGGCCGGCACAAGGCGCAACAAGTTCTCGGCAGCTTCGACGGATTTTTCCCGAGCATTACGTTCCAGAAAACGGGTCGATAGCAGAAAAAACACCAGCATGGTGATCGTATCGTAATACACCACGCCTGCGCCCTGTGCCGTCGACCACACGCTACCGACAAAGCCGGTCAGAATGCCCAGTGAAATCGGGAAATCCATATTGAGCTGGCCACGTATCAAGGCGCGCCAAGCTGATTGGTAAAAGGGGATCGCCGCATACAGGACTGCGGGTGTAGTCAGCAGCAGACTAAACCAGCGCATCAATTGCTCGGTGGCGATATCCATTCCGGTCGAGGCGCCCGCGTACAAGGCGACTCCCAGCATCATGACCTGACCGGTCGAAATCCCGGCCACCGCCATGCGCCGGATATCCCGCTTGCGGCGCGTCTGCCGCAATTCTTCCTGCTGTTGGGCATTGAAGGGGTGGGCCTGATACCCCAGCTTGCGAATTTCGGCGAGAATGGTGGAAAGCTTGATCTGGCTTTCGTCCCAACTCACACGGGCGCGGTGAGAGGCGTAGTTAACGGCAACATCATGAACGCCGGGTAACTGCATCAGATGACGCTCATTCAGCCAGATGCAAGCGGCGCAGGTAATGCCCTCCAGAATCAACGACGCTTGTTTGAGATTACCGCCGGATTGTGAAACAAAGCTTTTCTGTACATCCGGGTGATCATAGAGATCCAGCTTGCGCAGCTCCTCCGGGATCAGCTCGTCAGCCGTCTTGGGCATCTCGGTCCGGTAGCGGTAGTAGTCTTCCAAACCATTGGCGACGATGGATTCCGCAACCGCCTGACAGCCGTGGCAGCACAAGTCGTGCGGCTCACCCAGTACCTGAACACGAAACGTGCTGCCGGCGGGCACCGGCAGGCCGCAGTGGTAACAACCGTCAGTCACGTTTACTTTTTAGTGGGCTCGTCGATGAACAGCGAACGCTGGGTCGAAAACACATCCTGCCCACGCGTCACCGTGACCCCGATGATCCAGCGTCCAGGATCAGCGAACGTCACCTCGCCACCAAATACGCCGTCCCCGAGCGGTTTCAACTGCACATGACGATCATCCCCGCTATTCGCCATGCGCCACATTGCGATTTCCACCTGCTCGACGAGAACCGGTTTACCGCCTGCATCCTGCACCCGCACGGTAATATTGCCTGGAACATCGCTACGCAGCTTCTCCAGCTCACCAATCTCAACCGTCCAGCCCAGATTGCGCTGGGCTTCGATCTTCTTCATATGCGGTTCGTACAGGGTGTTCTGATCGTGCGGAATCACGCCTGGGAATGCAGTATGCAAGCGCTGCTTGTCCGGATTGGGAAGAAACAATCCAGAAATCTTGTCTGGCAATCCGTGGCTGGAAATAGAAAGCAACACCGCCATGAAGATCACGAGAAAGCCGAAAAATGCTGCAATGAGTTTTGGCCCCCAGTGCATTTTCAATTTTTCATTACGGATGGCGCCAAATACCCCAAGCACCGCCGCCGTGGCCAAGAACACAGCCAGATGGATCGCCATCATGTCCCCGCCCTGCGTCACGACGCTGCTGTAGCCGAGATAAGCCAAGAAAGGAATCACACCCCCAAGTACACCACTCCAGTAATTGGAGAGCCCTACCCTGCGCGCCAACATGTAGAGCGCAAATACGCCAAGCAAACCACCAAACAGGGTTTCAGTCGATGTCAGTATGGGCATATCAATGGGCCTCTTGTTCGCCGTGGAAATTCACTTCACGTTCGACCACTTCCTGTGGATTGGATTGCGGTGTCACGACAAACGTCACTTCATGGGTATGTTCTGCCAACTCATGTTCAAGGTCGATCTTGGCAGTAAAGCTTAAATCCTTGCCCGCATGCACGCGGATCTCGGGCAGATGCCCCAGGTCCAGCGCCCCCTCGGGAACGCCTCGCACCTTGATCGTAAACACTTCCTCATGCTCGGTCTTGTTCACTATATGTACCTGATAGCGGTTACGGACCTTCCCATCGGAAAGCACAATGAACAGCGGCTGCCTGACCTGCTGCACCCGTACTTCAAGCGCAGTACGGTGTTCAACCGAGTACCCCAGCCAGCCCACCATCAGCAGCAACGCAGCCGCGTAGCCGATCACCTTGAAACGCTTCCATTTCAGGTGCGGCTTGGTCGGCGTTTCACTGCGAAGATTCGCGTCGGAATCATAGCGGATCAGACCCTGCGGGTAGCCCACCGAGTTCATGATGTTGTTACATGCATCAATGCAGAGTCCGCAAGAAATGCATTGATACTGCCCACCCTTGCGGATATCGATCCCGGTAGGACATACCTGTACGCAGAATCCGCAATCGATGCAATCGCCGTGGCCCTGCGCTTGCCGCTCATCGCGTGTACGCAGGCCCTCTTTCGGCACAGCACGTCCGGCCGCACCTTCACCGCGGCGCACATCGTAGTTCACCGCTAGGGTGTCGTCCTCATACATCACGCTTTGAAAGCGCGCGTACGGACAGGCATAGATACAAATCTGCTCGCGGGCGATGCCACCGCACATGTACGTCGTAGCGGTCAGCAGGATAACGGTGAAATACGCCACATCCGCGGCGTAGCCAGTGAAGAAATCATGCATCAGCTGTGGGGCATAAGCGAAATATGCAATGAACGTGAACCCGGTCCAGAACGAAATCAGGATCATCAGGAAGTGGGACGAACCAATCTTGAAAATACGTTCCACGCTCCAGGGCTGCTTGCGCAGCCGCAGGCGCGCGGGGCGTTCCCCCTGTATCCAGTGCTCGATCATGATGAACAAATCCGACCACAGCGTTTGGAAGCAGAAATAGCCGCACCAGGCGCGGCCGACCAACCCGGTGACAAAAAACAGGAAGGCCGCCGCGATGAACAGCAACATTGATAGCCAGAAAATATCCTGGGGATAGGTGACCAAGTCAAAAATGAAGAACCGGCGCGTCACCAGATCGAACATCACGGCCTGCCCTGCAGCGCTATGACGCTCCCATGGCAGCCACGGCAGCAGGAAAAATACGGCAAACGCCAGTATCAGGACAGCCGTCTTGAAGTTTCTGAACTTACCCTTGACCGAACGGGTATGGATAGGGATGTGCTTTTGATAGAGCAGGAAATGATCTGATGCGCCTTGAGTCATGCTTGTTTACCACTTAAATTCAATACTGCAGGATAGCGCATATTGCACCGCGTGCAACACCGCCTCAAATACAAAAAACAAAGGCCCACGTAGTTACGCGAGCCTTTGTTCATAGACAGCCTATCAGGCCGGCAGCAAGTTACTTACCGCCACCCAGACTATCGTGCACGTACAGCGTGAGCACTTTGATCTGCTCTGGCTTAAGACGTGCGCCCCAAGTTGGCATCTTACCGCGGCTCATGCCACCGCTGACCAGATTGACCACTTCAGACAGCTTACCTTCGGCAGTGCTCTGGCCTGGAACGTTAGCCCACAGCCAGTTCTTGTCGGTCAGGTTGGCAGAACCGATATCTGGATTGCCCTTGCCTTCTGCACCATGGCAGACCAAGCAGCCACCTTCGTTGTGGAAGATGACATCGCCAGCCTTGGCAGCTTCGGCATCGTGCGGCTCGCCGGACAGACTCAGCACGTAGTTGCCCACTTGCTTGATCTTCTCATCAGACAGCACGCCCTTGAATGCCGGCATCATGCCGTTACGACCCAAGGTGATGGTTTCCTGAATCTTTTCGTAGGTACCACCGTAGATCCAGACGTCATCCACCAGATTGGGCGAGAACCCGATCTTGCCAACACCGCCAGCCTGGTGACATGGTGCACAGTTGTCCTTGAACAGCGTACCACCTGCGGAGTTGACGAAGCTCATCAAATCCGGATTCTTGGATACGTCTTCAAAAGAAGCTGCAGCCACCTTGTCGAACCATTGCTTCTGCTCGGCATTGTGCTCGTTCATCTCGTGCATCAGCTTGGAACGCATGTTCCAGTGCGTGGTCTTTTCGACATCCTTGCCATCTACCGTTTTAGCGGTATAGGTAATGGTGTTACCCATGCCCTTGGTGAAGCTGGTGCCGATCGGCCATGCCGGATACATGATCCAGTAGATGATCGAGAAAATAACGGTTAGGTAGAACGTCCAGATCCACCACATTGGCAGCGGATTGGTGAGCTCTTGCAGGGTTTCATCCCACACGTGCCCGGTTGTGACTACGGATTTAGCTTTATCCTGACTCATGATTGTGCTTCCTTTTTATCCTCATCCTGGAGTGGAATGTTCTTGTAATCCTCCAAGCGCTGACCCCGGCTCCTGCTGCCATACAGATACAGCAGGATGCCGCAGAACACTGTGAAAAAGATCAGCAGCGACAAAGGCTTCGTGTTCTCGAACTTGGTGAACCAGAGTAACCATTCCATGGCTGACTTCCTTAGCGGAATTTAGCGAAATAGTCGTCATCGAACTGCTTGAAGTCGACCATCGTGCCCAACACTTGCAGATACGCAACCAAGGCATCCATCTCGGAGATGTTGTCCTTGTTATTGTCGTAGTTATTTGCTTGTGCTTGTGCGACAAGGTTCTTCTCAGCATCGGGGATGTGCAGCGTCTTGGCCACATCTTCACCGAATTGTTTGACGTTACGCTCGTACTCCGCCTGGCTGTTGGAATAAGGCACACCGGTCGTACGCAGCGCCATCATGCGCAGGGTCAGATCGGAAGTATCCAGATTCGTCTTCAGCAGCCAAGGATAGTTCGGCATCACCGATTCCGGCACCATGGAACGCGGCGCATTCAAATGCTGAACATGCCAGTCATTGGAATACTTGCCGCCCACGCGGGCCAGATCCGGACCAGTACGCTTGGAACCCCACTGGAATGGATGGTCATACTTGGACTCAGCTGCCAGCGAGTAGTGGCCGTAGCGCAGCGCTTCATCACGGAAAGGACGGATCATCTGCGAGTGGCAGAGGAAACAGCCTTCACGGATGTAGATGTCGCGGCCGCGCAGTTCCAGAGGAGAGTAAGGACGTACCATGTCCTTGCCATCCGCCGTCTTCACGGTTTCCACCGTATCCTTGATAAAGAACAGTGGCACGACTTCTACCAGACCGCCAGCGCTGATCGCCAGCATGGTCAGCACGAGCAACCATCCTACGTTTCGTTCAATTTTATCGTGTTTCATTTATAGCTCCCGTAACCTTGTTCTCGATCAGGCTGCAGCAACAGCCAGGTTGCCTTGGGTGTTACCCTGACGGATGGTTCTGGTCATGTTGTAAGCCATCACCAGCATGCCTGTCAGGAAGAATGCACCACCCAGTGCACGCATCGCGTAGAACGGATGCATCGCAGCTACAGATTCAGCAAACGAGTATTGCAGGTTGCCGAAGTCATCGAATGCACGCCACATCAGACCTTGCATGATGCCGGAGATCCACATTGCGGTGATGTACAGCAGCACGCCGATAGTGGCCAGCCAGAAGTGCACGTTGATCAGTCGGGTGCTGTAAACCTGAGTGTTCCACAGACGAGGAATCATGTGATACAGGCTACCGAAGGAGATCATTGCAACCCAGCCCAGAGCGCCGGAGTGCACGTGACCAACCGTCCAGTCAGTGTAGTGAGACAGTGCGTTCACATCCTTCAGGGACATCATCGGACCTTCGAAGGTGGACATGCCGTAGAACGACAGCGCCACGATCAGGAAGCGCATGATCGGGTCAGTACGCAGTTTGTCCCAAGCGCCGGACAGGGTCATGATGCCGTTGATCATACCGCCCCAGGAAGGCAGCAGCAGCATGATGGAGAAGGTTGCAGCCAGCGTGGAAGTCCAGTCAGGAATCGCAGTCCAGTGCAGGTGGTGCGCACCAGCCCACATGTACATGAAGCTCAGTGCCCAGAAGTGCACGATGGACAGGCGATAGGAGTAAACCGGCTTACCCGCTTGCTTAGGCACGAAGTAGTACATCATGCCGAGGAAGGCCGCTGTCAGGAAGAAGCCCACAGCGTTGTGGCCGTACCACCATTGCGTCATCGCATCCTGCGCGCCAGAGAACAGGCTGTAGGACTTCATCGAGAACAGGCTGATAGGCACTGCCAGATTGTTGAAGGTGTGCAACAGTGCAGTTGCCAGAATGAAGGACAGGTAGAACCAGTTGGCAACATAGATGTGCGGTTGCTTGCGGTTCATCAGCGTACCGATGAACACCACCATGTAGACCACCCAGACCACTTCGATCAGCAGATCGATTGGCCATTCCATTTCGGCATATTCACGGCCTTGAGAGTGACCAAGTACGTCGCCCAGCGCTGCCAGCACGATGATGGCCTGCCAACCCCAGAACGTAAAATTCGCCAAACCACCGCCAAACAGGCGCGTCTGACAGGTACGTTGGACGATGTAGTAGGAAGTCGCAAACAGCGCGCTACCACCAAAACCGAAAATCACAGCGCCGGTATGTACCGGACGCAGTCGACCGAACGTGATGTACGGAATGTCGAAATTAAGGAACGGAAAAGCCAGTTCGGAGGCAATGTACACCCCCACCAGCATCCCCACCGCGCCCCATACCAGGGTCATGATAGTGAACTTGCGAATAATATCGTAGTTATATTGCTCGCCAGTCACAACGCTCGCCGTTGCCATTATTACCTCCCCTTTATTACAAAAAATTCTTGGATGGTGATCATACCACGCGACCAATTGTCGCACCCACTGCGCAGTATATGCCCCGAAAGCTAATGCGACAAGTCTGTCTTGTTTGAAATCTGCAAAAGCGCCCCAATATCATGCGCAATATCTGCAGGCTTCTGGCCGTAATTCAGATACAGCCGCGGCAGGCCTCGCGGATCGAACACATAAACCCCGGTACTGTGATCGATAGTGTAGCCACTTTTGCCCGCCGAAGGCTGCTTGCGGACAAACACTTTATAACCCCGTTCGACGCGTTCCAGCGCTGCCGCATCCCCACGCAATCCGATAAAAGTCGGATCAAACGAAGGGACATACTGCGCCAGCACCTGCTGCGTATCGCGATCAGGATCCAGCGTCACAAAAAGCACCTGCACATTCGCCCGGCGATCGCCCAATAGCTTCATTGATTTCGCCAGATCGCTCATCGTCGTCGGACAGACATCCGGGCAGTGCGTATACCCAAAGAACAGGGCAACCACCTTGCCGCGAAAATCCCGCATGCTGCGGGAACGGCCCAGATGATCGGTCAGCGCAATATCACTTGCAATATCGCCTGCTCCGATTTCCACGCCTACAAATTGCGGCTGGCCGGGCGCCTTTTTCTCTGAGCAGCCCACCGCAAAAATGCAAGCCAATATCAGCCAAAAAATGCGCATATACACACCAAATAAAAACCCCCTTCTCCACAGGCAGAGAAGGGGGCATTTTAGGCCCGTATCAGACTAGTAGACTCGGATTAGAACTTCTTGCCGAAGCCAACACTGATAACCCATGGATCGATGCTCAGATCATCAATTTTCTGCCAACCCATATTACCGCCGGTCGCTCCCAAGTTCAGCTTAACATTTGTGTCCAGCCAAATCTTCTTAACATCGAAGTTAACCAGCCACTTATCTTGCAGATTGATATCAAAGCCGGCCTGAATCGCGGGACCCCACATATTCCGATCAATCTTGATCGGGAAATTACCCAGCCCGGTTTGTGCAGTCAGATTTTGGTTCAACGAACGGGAATACGTCAGACCAGCACCAACATACGGGTCAAACATTTGATCAGGCAAGAAATGCCATTGAAGAGTAAGTGTTGGTGGAAGCAGATTTACGCTTCCAAGATCCTTAGCCACCGCACCCGTACCCGGAGTAATGCTCACATCGTGGCTTGTACCCAGTGCCAAAATCAATTCAGCAGCAATGTTCTTAGTAATGTAATAAGAGAAATCCAGCTCTGGAATCGTGTTGCTGCCAACCTGAAGCTCAGCAGTAGGGCTACCATACAACGCCGCAGGTCCAAGTGCGACATTTGACGCTGTAGTCTGAGTACCCAGCTTACTATCCTCATCAGGAGAAACGTGCGTTGCACGCAGACGAACCACGAAATCACCTGCCTCAGCAAAAGCGAGGGAAGGCGCAAAAGCTGCGGCGATAAGAGCTGCCAGTGCAATTTTCTTCATTTTGAATCTCCGAGTAGTTAACTAAAGTAAATAGGACATAAACATCTTTGAATGAATTCTACTATTTTTCACCACTTCATCAATAGGCTTTTGAGTCATTACCCGAAATTCAATCCTCAAGTGTTGCGTTAAAGCAACACTTTCGCCAACCTTTGTTACCATTCAAAGTCAAAACCCTGCCGACCGCACTTAATCCCGGCCACACGACACCCTTCGACCAGCACATCAGGCATTGACAACCCTCGCAACGTGGCATCGATCACAGCAGCATTAAAGGTATCTCCCGCGCCTAACGTATCTTCCACCTGCTCCGGTGGCATCGCAGGCGTGTGCACAATGACGCCTTCGCGATCCAGCCCATAAGCACCACCCTCACCCCAGGCCTGCATCAGTACTGCACCTGGCGCCTGACTCGCCATCCACATTAGAAAGGCATGCGGTTCATCAAATCCGTAATGCCGGGCAAAGGCACGCGAGCACATCAGCACATTAGCCCGCCCAAAGAGTTGCGCGATCCCTTCCCGATGCTTCTCAAGCTCGATGGAAACCGTTGCGTGCGGAGCATGCTGACGCACATCATCCAACACCTGCTGCAACACGGACACATTGCGCCCCTCGGCATGCACCCAGTCAAACTGGATCCAGGGAATTGCGCTGACATGCTGGGCGGACAATTCCGGCAACTCGCGATAGTGCACGATGCTGCGATCCCCCTGCGAGAGATAGATGCTGGAAGTGGGGGGACGCCCTGGCAGCCTGGGACAATGGTCAAAGCTGACCCCATAGCGCAGAAAATCATTTTCGATAACAGCCGTTTCAGGGGCATCGGCAAGTGTGCCGAGGAATTCAGCCTGCTGGCCCAGTTGCGCAAGCACCACGGCGCTATTGGCGGCATTCCCACCGCGACAGGTGCGTAACGCAGTTGCCCGCATCTCTTCATCCGCGTGCGGGTGATGATCAAGCTCAAATACGAGATCCAGGGTTACCGTACCTATCAGCAATATACGAGACATCATCAGCCTTTCTGTCCAATCATCGGATGATACGTCTATAATTATTCATTTTTGAGCTTCGGAGAAACAAGATGGCTATGGCCAAAACGATGGCCGACCGCGACGGTCTGATATGGTATGACGGCAAGATGGTACCGTGGCGCGATGCCACCACCCACGTTCTCACGCACACTCTGCATTACGGCATGGGAGTTTTCGAGGGCGTACGTGCCTACAAGACCGAAAAGGGCACCGCCATTTTCCGTCTGAAGGAGCATACCGACCGACTGTTCCGCTCCGCCCACATTCTGGGCATGAAGATGCCTTTCGACAAAGCCACGATCATGGAAGCGCAAAAAGCAGCTGTCCGTGAGAACAAACTGGAATCCGGCTATCTGCGTCCAATGGCTTTTTATGGCGCCGAAGCCATGGGCATCTCGGCCAAGACCCTGTCGACCCACCTGATTGTCGCCGCCTGGCCCTGGGGCGCTTATCTGGGCAAGGAAGCGCTAGAAAACGGTATTCGCGTGAAGACCTCTTCGTTCTCGCGCCACCATGTCAACATCACCATGTGCAAGGCCAAGGCCAACGGCAACTACATGAATTCAATTCTCGCGCATCAGGAAGCCGCTGCAGACGGTTACGATGAAGCCCTGCTGCTGGATGTTGATGGCTTTGTGGCAGAAGGCTCGGGAGAAAACGTATTCATCGTACGTAACGGCAAGCTCTATACGCCGGATCTGACCAGCGCACTGGAAGGCATCACCCGTGACACGATCATTCAACTTGCAGACGAACTCGGTTTGCAAGTGATCGAAAAACGCATTACGCGCGATGAAGTCTATTCCGCCGACGAAGCGTTCTTTACCGGAACCGCCGCAGAAGTAACGCCGATCCGTGAACTGGACAACAGAGCGATTGGTGCCGGCAAGCGCGGCCCAATTACGGAAAAGCTGCAAGCCAACTACTTTGATGCCGTGACAGGAAAATCCCCTAGACATCAAAGCTGGCTGACGCACGTTTAAGGAAACAACCATGGCGACAGAACCGCGCGAGATCGAAGTCACGGCAAAAGACCTGCCGCTACATTGCCCCACCAGCGAAACGGCGCTGTGGTGTTCGCATCCGCGCGTGTTTCTCGACGTGGCTGCGACGGGCTCAACACTCTGCCCTTACTGCGGCACTAAGTATCGACTCAAAGCAGGTGAAGTGGTCAAGCACCACGGATAATCGTTATCTGCGCGCATGCATCCGAGGTTGAGCAGGTCAGTCCTGCTCAACTTTTTTTTCGTCCAGATGCGCCACCTGCACAGGGGCACCCCACAGTCTTGAGAACACCCGATCTGCCTGCGCCGTATCTCCGCTAGTCCAGAAATGTTCTCCGCCACCGGATTGCCGTAGCAACCCCAGCTCGGACAAGCGCCGCTGCACCTGACGGGCCACGGCAGAGCCCGTATCGATAAGCGTCACTCCAGCGCCCACTTCGCATTCAATCAAGGACCGCACAAACGGATAATGCGTACACCCCAGAACGATCGTGTCCGCCTTGCGCGCAACGAGGGGCTCAACGTAGCGTCTAACTAATGCCTGCGTGCCTTCGTCGCGCAATTCTCCACGCTCGACACACTCAACCAGGCCATGGCAGGCCTGCGTCACTACTTCTATCCCCTTGCCGTAATTTTCGAGCAGCGCGGCAAATTGCGCGCTCTTCAATGTTCCAACAGTAGCCAGCACACCCACCACGCCGGTTCGGGTGGAAGCAACCGCAGGCTTGACTGCCGGCTCCATCCCGACGATGGGCAGCGAATACCTCTCCCGCAGGGATTGAACTGCTGCAGCCGTCGCGGTATTGCAAGCCACCACAATCGCTTTTGCGCCCTGCCTGATGAGAAAGTCTGTCAACACAAATGCACGCGCCTGGATTTGTTCAGATGTTTTTGCCCCATAGGGCGCATGCAGAGAATCCGCGCAGTAAAGCAGTTTCTCCGCCGGCATTAAATGCCGAATATGTTGCAGTACAGACAGCCCACCCACACCCGAATCGAACACGCCTATCGGCGCCTCCGCGGATCTTGTTGCATCCAATCCCATTACCCTTTCCACTCCGGCTCGTTGTCATGTGCCTGGTCTACAGGCATAGTCCGCGCCAGGAGGGGGGCCTCCGAAACATGGCCTTCGAGTTTTTTTGCATACTTGGCGGCCTCGCCATGCCCTTGGGCCGCCGCGGCTGCAAACCAGCGACGCGCCTCCCGCAGGTTCTGATTGACCCCTTGTCCATAGAGGAAAACCTGCCCGATACGATACTGCGCGGGCGCAAAACCCATTTCAGCCGCCTTAAGGTAGGAGGCTATCGCTACGCCCATATCAGGAGCATCCACCCCTTCATTGCGTTCGTAGCGGACGCCAATTTCGTATTCTGCTTCGGCAACTCCATGGCTCGCAGCGCGCCTGAACCAGTCCAATGCCGCGCGGTAATCCTGCGGGAAAGCATGGCCAAATGCACCGGTCAGGTAATATCTGGCAACCTTGAGCTGCGCCTGTGGATCGCCAAATTCAGCGGCCTGCAGCAGCAGTTCATCTGCTTTTTTCACGTCCTGTACAACGCCTACGCCACGCTCGTACAAATCGCTCAATGGAAAGAATGCGCCAGGATACCGCTGACCAACAGCTTTGGTAAGCCAGCCAGCGGCAAGCACAGCATCCCCTAACGGGGGTTCACTGTCTCGATGCAGCATCCCGAGCAGGGTCTGCGCCTCTGCTTGCCCGATTTCTGCCACACCCCGCAAATACAACTCGGCACGCACCGGGTTTTTCTCAACGCCATCGCCATTGATATGGCATTTACCCATGTAGAGTCGCGCATCCGTGCATCCACTCTTGGCGGCGTGTTCTATCCAGCGCAGCCCCTTCACGGGATCTTGCTCACCCCCGAGTCCCCGAAACAGCATGCTACCGTACTCATATTGCGCCTGGGCATGGTTCATCTCAGCGGCACGCCGCAGTAAGCGTCTTGCCGCCTGAAAATCAAGTTCCAGATCCTGCCCCCGCCGAAACGCCATGCCCTGCTCGAACATGGCATCAGCCGAATTGTCGGATTCCGTTCTGGCGAAGGCAGGCACAGGCCCACCAGCGGATCGTTTACGCCAGCCCCAAAACCCGACAGCGCCCAACACTATCCCAAACGCAAGTATGATCAATACGTCCATCCATTTCTCCTGCGACTCTCATTGATATGCAGCATATCGACCATCAACTGACTATTCCACTTAGCCAAAGTCCAGTCAAAACCATGCATGCGCAGGATAACCTGCCCACATAAAAACAGGCAGCCGTTTATCGGACCGTACGCACACCCAGCATTATCAGAATTGATTATATTGATATGATAAACAATAATTTTTAATGAAATTGCCATCCTGTTATAGTGCGCGCTTCCGAATCCTACTCCTGCGAGCCGCAACAATGAAATTACGCGCACTGATTCCTGCCGGCCTAGTCGCCGCAACCTTTTCCATTAACGCGCAAGCAACAGACGGCTACTTTGCCCATGGCTATGGCGTCAAATCTCAGGGCATGGGCGGTGTCGGCATCGCGCTGCCGCAGGACGCCCTGGCAGCAGCCTCCAACCCGGCGGGCATGGGCTTGATCGGCGATCGCGTGGATTTTGGCGCAACTTGGTTTCGCCCTACACGAGAGTCAGAGATAGTTGGCAATGCAAACCCTGTCAACGGCACCTACAAAGCAAACGATACTCAGAATTTCATCATTCCTGAGTTCGGCTACAATCGCCAAATCAATCCTGAAGTCACGCTAGGCGTCAGCGTTTACGGCAACGGCGGGATGAACACCGACTACAAGAATGGCATCCCTCTTTTTGGCAATTCCCGTGCGGGGGTCGACCTCATACAACTGTTTGTTGCACCGACAGCCACTTGGAAACCTACCCCAACCCAAACACTTGGGGTAGCTATCAACCTCGCCTATCAACGTTTTGAAGCTAAGGGACTGCAAAATTTTGCCAACCCAATGTTCAGCTCATCTTCCAGCAACGTCACAGACCGTGGCCATGACAATTCCTACGGAGCCGGCTTACATCTAGGATGGATAGGGCAATTTGGAGATGCAGTAACTCTAGGAGCAACTTACCAAAGCCGGACTTTCATGAGCAAGTTCGACAAATACAAGGGACTATTTGCCGAACAGGGCGATTTTGATATTCCAGAATCCTATGGCCTAGGGATTGCGGTAAAAGCGACCCCTGCACTTACCATCGCAGCAGACGTGCAACGCATCAACTACAGCGATGTCAAGTCGGTTGGAAACCCAATACTTCCCAACTTTGCCATAGCTCAACTTGGTAGCGACAATGGCGCTGGTTTTGGCTGGCAAGATGCTACAACATTCAAACTAGGCGCCAGCTATGACTTCAATCAAAACCTGACACTCCGTGCAGGCTACAATCACGTCAACCAACCAATTCCAACGAGCCAAACCTTCTTCAACATCCTCGCACCGGGTGTGGTGAAGAATCATGTCACTTTGGGAGGCACTTGGAAGCTCTCAGATAAATCCGAACTCTCTTTAAGTTACGTTCATGCCTTTGAAAATACTGTGCATGGTGCAGGATCAATACCAGGCTTCGGAGGTGGAGAGGCTAACCTGAAGATGTACCAGGACTCGCTGGGCATCGCCTACGGCTGGAACCTATAACCGCGCACAACCCTCCCTTTCGCAAAGCCGGCAAATCACGCCGGCTTTGCGTTATAATCCGCCAACTTAGCGCCCACACGGCCTTGTTGGACTCATGATCAAAAAATTTCTGCAGCACGTTTTCAAAGGCAAGAAAAAGCCCGCTCCGCATACCCCGCATGAAGTGCAGCGCTTCCCACGTCGCGCGCACGGCATCGACCGCAAGCACATCAGCTCAGGCGCACTAAAAACCACGCAGGAACTGCACAAAGCAGGCTTTGCCGCTTTCATCGTGGGTGGTGCCGTCCGCGATCTCTTGCTCAAGCGCACCCCCAAAGATTTCGACATTGCCACCAATGCCACGCCGGAGCAGGTGCACCGCATCTTCCGCCGCTCGCGCATCATCGGTCGCCGGTTCCGCATCGTTCATGTGATGTTTGGTGCCGAAACACTGGAGGTCACCACCTTCCGCGGCAGCCACCTCACCGATGACGGCGATTCACAGATTGCCGACAGCGGCCGCATCCTGCGCGACAACGTCTTCGGATCGCAGGAAGAAGACGCCGCACGCCGCGACTTCACCGCCAATGCGCTGTATTACGACCCGCAGAACGAAGAAGTCTGGGATTTTCACCACGGCCTGCAAGACATCAAGGCCGGTGTGCTGCGCATCATTGGCGACCCGGAAACCCGCTACCGTGAAGATCCGGTGCGCATGCTCCGCGCCGTACGGCTTTCGGCCAAACTCGGACTCAAACTGCACCCGGCGACCGAAGCCCCCATTCCACGCATGGCCGACCTGCTGGAGGACGTCCCCCCAGCGCGCCTGTTCGATGAGATGCTCAAGCTATTCCTTTCCGGCCACGCCATTGAAAGCGCAAAAGCGCTGCGCATGCATGGCCTGCACCATGGCTTGCTGCCCATGCTGGATGTTGTGCTGGAACAGCCGATGGGCGAGCGCTTTGTCACGCTGGCGCTACAGAATACTGACGAACGCGTCCTGGACGACAAACCGGTTTCACCCGCGTTCCTGTTTGCCACGCTGCTGTGGCACGAGGTGCTGGCTGCCTGGCAAAAGTACCAGGACCGCGGCGAACGTCCCTTGCCGGCACTGATGCAGGCCATGCATGATGTATCCGAAATTCAGGCAGACAAACTCGCCATAACTAAGCGCTTCAGCATCGTGATGAAGGAAATCTGGAATTTGCAGCCGCGTTTCGAGCAGCGCGCCGGGCAACGTCCTTATCGCTTGCTTGAAAACCCCCGTTTCCGCGCCGGTTACGATTTTCTGCTGTTGCGTTGCCAGTCAGGTGAGTTGCCCATGGAACTGGCCGAGTGGTGGGACAACTTCGCACAAGCCGATGCAGATAAGCGCGCCGCCATGCTGTTGCCCAATACCGAACCCGCCAAGAAAAAGCGGCGCCGTCGCAAGAAGCCCGCGGCGCCCCCTTCAGCCGCATGACCCACCGCGCATTCATCGCCCTCGGCAGCAACCTGCAAAACCCCGCCGAGCAGGTCAAGCACGCCTTTTCCGAGATCGCGCGCTTGCCGAACACGCAACTGGTGCGCACCTCTTCCCTCTACAAAACCGCGCCGCTGGGGTATGACAATCAACCCGATTTCATCAATGCAGTGGCCGAAGTCACGACCGAACTGGATGCGCTCACGTTGCTGCGCAGCCTGTTGGATATAGAGACCAGGAATGGCCGCGAGCGTCCATTTCCAAACGCGCCGCGCGTGCTGGACCTCGACCTTTTGCTTTATGATGACCTGATGATGCAAACGCCGGAACTCACTCTACCCCATCCTCGCATGCACGAACGCGGCTTTGTCTTGCTGCCCCTGACTGAAATTGCGCCTACCGCCAGTATCCCTGGCATCGGAAATGCGCAGCAATTGGCAGACCAGTGCCCGGATCAAGGCGTGGTACGCACATGAATCTGACTGACAAATATCCCTACATCGTGATTGAAGGCCCCATCGGCTGCGGTAAAACCACGCTTGCACGCAAGCTGGCAGATCGCTACCCCGTCAGCCTGCTGTTGGAAAACGCTGCAGCCAATCCGTTTCTGCCAAAGTTCTATCAAGATGCAGACCGCTACGCACTGCCCGCACAGCTGTTTTTTCTGTTCCAGCGTACCGAGCAAATTCGCGATTTGTCACAACGCGATTTGTTTGGTGGCGCCACCATTGCGGACTTCTTCCTGGAAAAAGATCCGTTGTTCGCACGCCTCAATCTGAACGACGAAGAGTTTGCCTTGTATCGCCAGATATACCAGCACCTGCAGTTGCAAACCACGCCGCCTGACCTGGTCATCTACCTGCAAACACCGGTCGATGCACTCATCAAGCGCGTGGAACAACGCAACGTGCAATACGAACAAACCATTACACGCGAGTACCTAGCAAAACTCTCCGAAACCTACGGAGAATTTTTCCATCACTACGATGCTTCGCCACTGCTTATCGTCAACAATGAAAATCTTGACTGCGCCTCGGACGAGGCCGCGCTGGATCTGCTGATTTCCCGCGTCGAAGCCATGCACAGCCGCCGCGAGTATTTCAATCCGAGGTTGAGCGAATGAATCTGGGCGGACTGCAACAACGCGTAGCGCTCGGCGAAAAGATCGCAATGTTGACCTGTTATGACGCCAGCTTTGCAACGCTTTGCGAAACCGCCGGGGTCGATGCCTTGCTGGTTGGCGATTCACTGGGAATGGTATTGCAGGGTGAAAGCTCCACCTTGCCTGTGACGTTGCGCGACATGCAATATCACACGCGTTGCGTCGCTCGCGGCACCAAGAACACGCTCATCATTACCGACATGCCATTCGGCACGTACCAGCAGTCACCGGAGCAAGCCCTGCGCAATGCCACCCGTCTAATGGCTGCCGGCGCGCACATGATCAAACTGGAAGGCGGCAGCGTCATGGCCGCCACCGTCAAATTCCTGACCGAACGCGGCATTCCGGTTTGCGGCCACTTGGGATTCACGCCGCAATCCGTCCACCAACTGGGCGGCTATCGGGTGCAAGGAAAAAGTACCGATGATGCGCAGCAGCTACTGGCTGATGCAAAAATGCTCGAAGCATCAGGTGCCAGCATGTTGGTACTGGAAATGGTCCCGGCTGAACTGGCTAAGGAAGTCAGCGCCCAGCTCGATATCCCGACCATCGGCATAGGTGCAGGCGTGGACTGTGATGGCCAGGTCTTGGTATTGCATGACATGCTGGGTATTTATCCGGGCAAAACCCCCAGATTTGCGCGCAACTTCCTGGAGGACTCGGGCAGCGTGCAGGCCGCGCTCAGCGCCTACGTATACTCCGTCAAGAATCTCTCGTTTCCCGCAGCCGCACACAGCTTCTGATGGACATCATCGCCAGCATCGCTGAGTTACGTGCCCGCCTCGCCAACGCTAGTCGCATTGCTTTTGTGCCGACCATGGGCAACCTGCACGCCGGCCATATTGCCTTAGTCAACATGGCGCGTGAACGCGGAGACTGCGTGGTTGTCAGTATCTTCGTCAATCCGCTGCAATTCGGCGCAAACGAAGACCTCGCCAACTACCCACGCACCCTGCAAGCCGACTGCGAGAAACTCGCCCAAGCAGGCGCAGACATCGTGTTCACCCCCTCGGATGCGGAGCTCTACCCCACGCCGCAAACCCTGAACATCCAGCCGCCACCGATAGCCAACGACCTGTGCGGCGCGCACCGCGCGGGACATTTTAGCGGGGTTTGCACCGTTGTTGCTAAACTGTTCAACATTGTCCAGCCACAGGTCGCCATTTTCGGACGGAAAGATTACCAACAACTATTCATACTGCGCGAGATGGTTAAGCAGCTGGATATGCCGATAGAAGTACTGGCAGGCGAAACCGTACGCGAGCAAGACCATCTGGCCATGAGTTCGCGCAACGGCTACCTGAAGCCTGCGCAACGGCTCGAAGCTCCCAGGCTCTACCGCGCATTGCAACAAGTGGTACTCTCGACACAGAGCGGTCGCCGCGATTTCGACGTGATGGAAACCCAAACCCGCCAGTATCTGACGCAACTGGGTTGGATCGTCGACTACATCTCGGTCAGGAGTGTCGCAACACTGCTGCCGCCCCATCCCGAAGAGGCCAATCTGGTGGTGCTGGGTGCCGCCCGTCTGGGAAGCACCCGACTCATCGACAATATCGAATTTTGCGCTGCATCGGCGCAAGCATTATAATAGCCACCCTTTTCTTTTGAATCAGGCAGATACGCCATGCAAAGAACCATGCTCAAATCCAAGCTGCACCGGGTGCGCGTCACGCACTCCGAGCTGGACTACGAGGGTTCCTGCGCCATCGACGAAACGTTGCTGGACGCTGCCGACATTCGCGAATACCAGCAAATCGAGATCTACAACGTCAACAATGGCGAGCGCTTCACCACCTATGCCATTCGTGCCGAGCGCAATTCTGGAATCATCTCGGTCAATGGTGCCGCAGCACGCAAGGCCGCGCCAGGCGACATCCTGATCATTGCCACCTACGCGACCTACAACGAACTGGAACTGGAAAAGTTTGCGCCGGAGCTGGTGTATGTTGATGCCAGCAACCGTATCGTCAACAAGCTGCACCAGATCCCGGTTCAAGCCGCCTGAAAGATCAAGCAGACCACGCCACCATTATGGTGGCAGCCAACAAAAAAGCCTGATGCGCTAGCGCACATCAGGCTTTTGTTTTACTGCGTGTCTTACTTGACTGTCAGCAGGTAAGCAATGAAATTGCCCTTTTCCTGCGCGGTACAATCACGGCCGATGATGTCCAGGCAGTGCTTTTCAAAGTTCTTTTCAACCTTGTCCAGGTTGGAGAAGCGCTTGGCGTTTGCAGCAGGGGCCAGTGGCTGAATTGCCTTGCCGGTCACAGCGTGCTTGCCGGTATCAGCTGGGTTGGCAGTGTGGCAGGAAGCACAAGCGATCTGCTTGCCGCGGATCGTCAGTTCACGGTTGAAAAATGCCTTGCCATCATCTGCAGACAGGCCCTTGGATGCAGGGTCGATGTTCTTGGCGATAACAGCATACTTGTCGGCCAGCTTCTGGGCGCTAGCCTGGTCAGCCTGAGCAGCAACGCTTGCAAGTGCCATTGCGATAAACAGCGCGATTTTACGCATAAGTATTCTCCTGACTAAAAGTGAAATAAAAAGTGCTAATCAATAATTTGGCGCCAGTTTACCTTACCCGGACTGTCCTGTCGCGCCCAACCCGATGTTTCATCAATCCCTGAAGCATTCGAGCCCATACCCATCAAAACAAAAAAATGCTCACCGAGTTGGCAAGCATTTTTCATGCCCCACTTAACGGCCGATCAAACCGTAAACTTCGACACCATTTCGTTCAGATTGCCAGCCTTCGCAGACAGGTGCTGCGACATCCCGTGAAACGCATTGGCTTCCTCGGCATTCTGGCGCGACAACCCTTCAATATAGGTCACCGCCTCGGTGATGCCACCAGTTGCTGCTTCCTGGTGTGACGTCAGCGTGGCAATCGTATCGGACATAGTGACGATCTCCTGCACCGCGCCGACAATCCCGTTCAGTGCATCTTCAGCCTGCTTGGCACTGCCCGCTGCGGCATTGGCATCCTGCTGCTTTTCCTGCACCGTACGCGCCACTTGTTGTGACTTGTTCTGCAAACTGGTGATGATCTGCGTGATTTCTTCAGTCGACTTGCTGGTACGCTGAGACAAGTTACGCACTTCATCCGCCACCACGGCAAACCCACGGCCGGCCTCGCCAGCACGCGCAGCTTCAATAGCTGCATTCAGCGCCAGCAGATTGGTCTGCTCGGAGATATCGCGGATGACCTGCATCACCGAACTGATCTTGTTGATTTCGTCCTGCAGGGACGTAATCGACTCGGCGATCCCTTGGACGTCGTGCGAAATGGTATCGAGCGAGCGGATGGTTTCACCGACGACCTTGCTGCCCCCAACGGCGGCAGAGTTTGCACTCTTGGCAGATGTCGCCACGCGCACGGCCTGGGCTGAAACTTCCTTAACCTGGCTGGCCAACTGCATTATGCTGCTGGCGATCTGTGCGGTGTGCTCGCCCTGACTGGAAATGGCGTCTTTGGTGCGCAGCGCGATGCTGCTCATCTCATCAGCCGAGCGACCCAACTCCTTGGACGTGTCAGTCACGCCCTGGATCAACGTAGCAACGCCTCTACGTGCCGAATCAGACTCATAGGCCATCCACGAGAAATCGTCCTTGCCTTTCAGGCCAAACTTCTTGGAAAGATTACCGCTGGCGATGGTCTGCAGATTGCGTGCAATCGCCTCTGCGCGATGGGCGGAGCGGAATCCGAACCAGAGCGCGGTGATGACGTTCAATATCAGAAACACGCCGATCACGGGTAACGAATTGTCGTAAAACGCCACGACAAACCCAATACCTTCGAGAAACGAGAGAATCAGGAACTGCTTTTTCAGATTGAAATTCTGTATCAGCTTTTCCAGGATTTCCATGCCACACCCCTCAAATAATTTTTCTTATATTACAACGAATTCCAGCATTCTCGTTATGCAGTACTATCGAATTCGCCTATGAACTAAGCAATCTATCATAATCCAGCGTTTTAGCCACTACCGCTGGTTCAGAAACAAGCCGGTAGCGCACCACACCGAGGCATGGCGCTGCAAACAGCGCTTTTAGTGTATCAATATTTTCCGCCTCTGCGCGCATGTCGGGATCGATACAGTTTGCCACCCAACCCGCGAGCTTCAGACCCCGGGTCTGTATTGCTTCGACACTCAGCAAGGCATGGCTCAGGCATCCGAGACGCACGCCCACCACCAGCACCACAGGAAGACCGAGCGTGACCGCGACATCGGCCATGGTGTGCGTCTCGTTCACCGGGACGCAAAAGCCACCCACGCCTTCTACGACCAACACTTCAGTGCGAGCACTCGCCTGGAGGAATGCCGCATGGATATTGGCCAGCGTCATGCGCTCGCCCACTTGTTGGGCAGCAATATGTGGTGCCAACGGCGGTTCAAACGCGTACGGATTGACGATATCCAGAGGCAGCGTCACATTTGATGCGGCATTCAACATCGCCACATCATCCGACAGCAACGCACCCTCCGATTTGCGACAGCCGGCAGCGACAGGCTTCATCCCGGCCACGGCAAAGCCACGTTGTGCAAACCCATGGATCAATGCGGACGAGATCAGTGTCTTGCCTACGCCAGTATCCGTGCCGGCAATAAAAAAGCCATGTTTCATGTCCGTCTATGCATCCTGATCGGACTCAGCCCTTCAGCCAGACCGGCGTCCGGGGATTTCCAGGCATGACCGTAAACGACCTCAAACGTCGCTGGCAACTTGCCCTCCTGCCTGAACTGCTCGTAGCGAGCAGTGATATCGCGTAAGAAGCCCTTGCCTTCAAGCCCACGACGACGGCCCTGCGCCGCGTTGCGCGCACCAATGGCCTGAAGGTCCCGCATAACAGCCATTACATCGTCGTATGTGACGACGAAATGCTCGACATCGAGCACCGGGGAAGAAAAACCGTTGCGCACCAACGCATCGCCGATGTCGTGCATATCGATGAAGCGGCTGACGTGCACATGATCCGAATCGACAGCGGTAGCCGCCCTGAGCTCCTTGAGCGTATCCGGCCCGAAAGTACTGAACATCAGCAAGCCATCTGGTCGCAACGCCCGCGACATCCCGGCGAACGTCGTATCGAGGTCGTTGCACCACTGGATGGCGAGGCTGGACCAGATAAAGTCCATGCTACCTGCTGCCAGCGGTAACTGCTCGATGTCAGCACACACCCGATCGGGCGAAGGTTCTATCCATTTGCGCCACCAGGGCTGCGTGATGTGCGATTGGCGCAGCATGCCCATGGCAATGTCCAACGAGACCACGCGACTGCCTTGATAGAGCTGGGCAAGTGCGCGGCTTGCATGCCCGGTGCCTGCACCGGCATCCAAGATTGTTTTTGGTTCGATCTTGATCAGATCTAGGCGCGCAAGCATGCGCTCCCGCACTTCTTTCTGCAGTATGGCGGCAGCATCGTAGCTGCGGGCAGCCCGATCGAAAGCGGCACGCACACGCGCCTTGTCCAAGGTATAACTATCTTGCATGGATAAACTCAGTCATGGCTGCGACAAATGCGGCCGGATGCGAAAGGAAGGGCGCGTGGGATGCCCCCGGAATAACAGTAAGTGAGGCCTGGGAAAGCTGGGCTGCCATCCAGTGTGCGGCCGCGACAGGCGCCAGCGTATCGCGGTTGCCATGAATGATGTGCACCGGCAATACCAGTTCTGTCATGCGACCGCGCAAATCCGTCTCCAGCAAGACCTGCAACGCGGACTGCAACACCTGCGGCGCGGGCGCAGGCCGGGCAGAAAACTGTTCGCGCAGTTCACGTATCTGCGTACGCGAGGATTCCCCGCCAAACGCCTGCAGACCGAGAAAGCGGCCCATGCTCGGGTGATAATCGGCTGCGACCTGCGCCGCAAAGCTGCTGAACACCTCAGGTGCCACCCCATTCTGCCAGTCGTCCTGATTGACGAAGCACGGCGTACTGCCAACCAGAACAAGGTGAGAAACACGGCCCGGATGATCCAGCACCAGCTGCATCGCCACTTCGCCTCCGAACGACCAGCCGCACAGGACCGCTTCGGCGGGGAGATGCCCGGCAACTTCCCAGGCTAGCTGCGATAGCGTGTAGGGCTCGCATGCAGGGCTATGCCCCATCCCCGGCAGATCGATGAGATGCAATTTGAAATGGCTGGCCAGCGCCTCGCAGACGCCACGCCACACGCCACCATGCATACCCCATCCGTGCAGCAGCACGAGGTCGGGACCCTGTCCCAGCATTTCGACATTCAGACTCATGCCGACAGTGCCCGTTCAGCACCGTGCAATGCATCTATCAACTGTTGGATGTGTTCGTGCCGGTGCGCAGCGGAAAGAGAAATCCGCAGCCGCGCCGTACCCTGCGGCACGGTAGGCGGGCGTATCGCGGGCACCAGAATGCCTTGTTCACGCAAGTACTCACTCGCGGCCAAGGCCTCTTCATTGCTACCGATAATCAGTGGCTGTATCGGCGTCTCAGAAGGATCGAGACGCCATCGTTGCAGACGTAGGCCCCCACGCAGGGCAGCAATCAGCGCAGTAATTTTTGCTCGACGCGCCTGCTCGTCCGCAATTATCGGCAAAGCTGCCTTGAGGGCTTCGGCCAGCGCCGGCGGCATGGCCGTGGTGTAAATGTAGGGACGGGCCTTTTGCAGCAAGTACTCGATCATTAGCGGGTCACCGGCGACGAACGCCCCGAACACCCCTGCCGCCTTGCCCAGAGTCGCCATGTAGATGATGCGCGAAGAACGCACGCCAAAATGTTCCAGCACACCACGACCATGCTGGCCCAGCACGCCGAAGCCGTGCGCATCGTCCAGCATCAACCAAGCATTGTGGCGTTCACACACCGCCAGCAGCTGGGGCACGGGGGCGATATCGCCATCCATGCTAAACACGGCATCTGCAAGCACTAACTTGCGCTTGGCATCGCTATTGGCGAGCATGGCTTCCAACGCAGCGACATCGTTATGCGGGTAGCGATGCAACTCGGCGCGGGAAAGCACGACCGCATCATTGAGAGAAGCATGATTGAGCCGGTCGGCAAACACCGCATCATTGCGCCCCAACAAAGCCGTGACCACGCCAAGATTGGCCATATACCCCGTCGAGAACATGAGCGCGCGTGGCAGTTCAACGAATCCAGCCAAGGCAAGTTCGAGTTCATGGTGCAGCCGATGATGGCCGGTGATCAGATGGGATGCACCGCTGCCGACGCCCGCTTGCACGGCCCCTTGCTGCAAAGCCGCAATCAGGTCCGGATGGCTGGCAAGGCCGAGATAGTCGTTGCTGCAGAATGACAGCACATCCGTGCCATCCACGTGCAGCACCGACTGCTGCTGGCCGTCGACCAAGCGACGACGACGCAACAGGCCAGCTTCTTCTCGTTGAACCAGCTCGGCCTGCAGTTCAGACCACGGGTTGGAGGCAGGCATCGCCCGCCCTAGTGACGTTCGGGCTTGATGCCCAACTTAGCGAACAGTGCCTGATCGGCACCGACATCCGGATTCCCTGTCGTCAGCAGCTTTTCGCCGTAGAAAATGGAATTAGCGCCGGCAATAAAACACAAGGCCTGCAGTTCGTCGGTCATGCGCTCGCGTCCGGCAGAAAGACGCACGTAACTTTGCGGCATGGTGATGCGGGCTGCAGCAATGGTGCGCACGAACTCGAACGGATCCAGCGCTTCCGTGCCTTCCAGCGGCGTCCCTTCAACCTGCGTCAGCAGATTGATAGGCACGCTTTCGGGCGGCTGTTCCATATTGGCCAGTTGCGCTAGCAAGCCAGCACGCTGGTTACGCGACTCGCCCATGCCGACAATCCCGCCGCAGCACACGTTGATGCCCACATCGCGCACACGATCCAGCGTCTCCAGACGATCCTGATAGGTGCGGGTGGAGATCACTTCGCCGTAATATTCCGGCGCCGTATCCAGATTGTGGTTGTAGTAGTCCAGACCGGCGTCCTTCAACTGCTCTGCCTGCCCTTCTTTCAGCATCCCCAGCGTAGCGCAGGTTTCCAGACCCAGCGCCTTGACCTCTTCGATCATTTTCAGCACGGGCTCCAGATCGCGCTGCTTGGGGCCGCGCCAAGCGGCGCCCATGCAGAAGCGCGAGGCCCCGCTTTCCTTGGCAGCACGCGCAGCAGACACCACGTCATTGAGCGCCATCAGCTCTTCGTTTTCCACGCCGGTATGGTAGCGCGCCGACTGTGGGCAATAGCCACAGTCTTCAGAGCAGCCGCCGGTCTTGATCGACAGCAGGGTGCTGATCTGTACCGCATTGGGATCAAAATGTTGGCGGTGTACGGTTTGTGCACGATAAATCAAATCACTGAACGGCAACTCGAACAAGGCCGCAATCTCGGCCACCGACCAGCGCTCCACATCCTGCTTAGCGACGGCTGGTTTGACGAATTCAATGGTTGTTTCAAGCATGCTCTTCTACCTCAATATCCATGTCCTGCCAGTTTTCCTTGTTCGCGCGCAGGATGTCGCGCACGCCGGGCACCACCACGACCAGCACGGCAATCACCCAGATGATGATGGCAAGGTGCAGCCAGCCCCCTGCCCACTTGGACATTTGCGGGCTGAAGTTGAGCACCACGACCAGCGCCCCAGTCAGACCATAAAACCGGTGGCCGGAGGGTCGCAGAAAGTCCACCACGCGCGAATTCGGGTGATGCGCAATTGAGGCATAAACAAAAATGGAGGCTGCGATCCACAGTAATGTCGGAATCACCAAAGGCAATAATAGGATGGCAACACAGGAAAGTTGGGTGAATATTTTAGCTGCCCGACGCTGCTCGGCAGCCGTGATGGTTTTCACTGGCATAATTAGGTTCACCCTTGATCGAAAAGGTGCATTATATTCTGTCAACCGCCGACGCCGCAATTGATTGACATTTGCTCATATTTTAATCTAAATCAAATGCCGCAGCATTGCCTCCTGTGCGGCGGCACCGGCACCGACTTAACCTTGTGCCCTCACTTCCACAATGACCTGACCTTCTGCTCACCGTGTCGCTTAACCCTTCTTAATGGAAGGAGAGCGGGTTTAACCAGGCATTTGAGATCGCAAGCGTAGCCTGTGGAGCACTGAACATCCCACTAAATCCGCAAGCAGGGCTGCCATGGGAAGCGCGCGCAGAAAAAGTCTGCGCTGGGCATTCGAATGCTCTCTCAATTTGTCAGGGAAACACGTCGCCCTGCTGGACGATGTGATGACAGCAGGAGCAGGCTTGGACGAACTGGCCCACTGTATCCGACGGGCCGGTGCCACACAGATGGGGTGCTGGGTGATCGTGCACCCCCTGAAAGATTAGAAGCGCCTTAACGCGCAGACTTGATCTGCTGCAAGCGCTGATCGACAAAACGTAAGAGCTGCGGGGTAAGCTGGCCGGTATCCTTAGCACGCTGGAACGCCTCATTCGCATCGGCAAACTGCCCCTGCGCCTGCCACGAAATGCCGATCCCCACCAGCCAAGATGGCATCGCAGGATTACTCTTCAGCGCGGTGAGATAGTGGGCAACGGCGACGTCATGGCGCTCCTCGCGCTGCATCATTGCGGCGTAGAAGGCATGGTACTCGGCATCCTCGCCGGCGTACGGCAGACCACGCTCCAAGGTATCGCTTCCGCCCTTCGCATCGCCCGCTTCTATCTGCAGCCTCGCCAGTGCCATACTGAAACCGCTCTGTTCTGGCGCTAGCCTCAGGCCATCCTGCAGCAGAAGCATGGCCTCGTCATGATGCTTACCCTCGACTAGCAGCCCCACCAGCGCCTGCCTAGCTTTGAGGTTGCTCGGATTAGCGTCCAAGGATTTTCGCAGGGCGTCCTGAGCCTCGGCCACCCGCCCCTGCTGCAGCAAGGTCAGGGACTGCCGGTAAAGGTTTTCTGATAGCTGGGAGGCGCTTACAGATTTGATCGGTGCACCCTTTGCAGGAGCCGTCTCCGCACCACCGGCCGCCACTGGAGTTGCTTGCGCATCAGGCGACTGCCACGTTGCGGCGGCCAGATCGGCCGCAGCCCTATTGGCCAAACGATGCTTAGAAGGCGGCACCGACTCTAGCGTGGTATCGAGTCCCGGTATGCGACGCACACTTTCCACGGCTGGTGCAGGAGCGGGGACTACGCTCACCATTTCAGGCACCGGCGCCTGAGCCTGCGGCGCTGGTGCGTCGACCGGCCGCATCGCAGGAACGGGCCTGTCCTGCACGGAAGGCATACTGACCGAGACCGCAGGGGCTGGCTTCAGATAAAACCATGCCGCAGCGCTGGCAAGCAAAAGCGCCAGCACACCACCGACAAGCAAGGTTGGATTGCTGGTTGTGCGTGCCGGCGCAACACGCACCTCGCCTGAGACCGGTTCGGTTTTTCCGCCAGGCGCATTGCGCTGCTCCAGGTCCTGCAACATTTGATTGATCAGGCTCATTTGATCGCCACCTTCCCACTCAAAACGAACACTGCCATTGCTGCGACCACAAGAGCTACCACTCCGACAACAGCCCAGCCTACCAAGTAAGGCCGACGTGTCGCACCGGTATCTTGCGAAGCAGCGCGCACGTCCACCCCTTCAACAACCTTACTGCCCTTGCCGTAGGCGGCCAGCAGCGCCTTGTGGGCCAGAATATTCACCAACCGCGGCACCCCCCTGGACTCCCAGCGCAGTTGCCGCAGCGCACCCTGACTGAAAAGGCGCCCGCCCTGATAGCCTGCCACGACCAGTCGATGATTCAGGTAATAATGCAGATCATCCTTGGACAACATGCCCAGCCGGTAGTCGAACGTGATGCGCTGCTTGAGCTGACGGATGGAGGCGTGATCAAGCTTTGCGTCCAGTTCCGGTTGGCCGAAAATCACAACTTGCAGCAGCTTGCGCTTTTCCGTTTCCAGGTTGGTTAGCAGACGCAGCGCTTCCATGGTTTCCAGTGGCATCGCCTGCGCTTCGTCCAGGCAAACTAGCACGCGCTTTCCGTCATTGGCGTAATCGACCAGCGCGTTGTTCAGCGTCTTGATCAGATGATGCTGCCCCTGAGTCGCATCGATCTCCAGCTCCAACTCGTCGGCCAGTGCCAGCAACAACGCTTGCGGCTCAAGATGTGGATTGGGGATGTAGGCAATCTTGAATTCCGGCCCCAGACTGGCCATGAACTTGCGACAAAGCAAGGTCTTGCCGGTACCCACCTCGCCCGTAATCTTGATGAACCCCTCGCCTGTACGGGCCGCCACCAGCAGGGTATTCAGCGCCTGCTGATAGCTGGTCGATGAAAAAAAGAAGCTGGTGTCAGGCGTGATGCTGAATGGAAATTCGTTCAGGCCGAAATGTTCAAGGTACATTGTTTACTGCGTTCCTGCCGGGCCGCTGCCATCCATCGCCTCGATGCGGCGCTGAGTCGCATCAATTTCGTCCGACCACGCATCGTTGCCACGCACGACTGTCGGCTTGATCATAATCACCAGCTCACGCTTGGTATGCGTCTGCCCGCCCTTTGCGAACAGCGCGCCCAGCGCCGGCACACTGCCGGCACCCGGAACCTTGGCGCGCGTATCGTTATAGTTGTCCGTCATCAAACCACCAATCACGACGATCTGGCCGTCTCGCACCTTCACCACGCTGTCGGTCTCGCTAATATTGTTGGAAGCGAAAGGCAAGGTCAGGTTATTGATGGTGTTCTTCGACACCTCGGTTACCTGGCTGACCAGCGGATGCACGTGCAGCGTAATGTTATCCTCGTCGTCTATCTGCGGCGTCACATCGAGCGATATGCCGGAAAAGAAGGTCGAGTAAATCGGCGTCGGCTGGTTGTTGACCGTACCGCCGGTCGTCGTCGTAGTGCTGGAGTTGCTTTCAAATCCGGTTACATACTGTTCGTCAGTACCAACCTTGAGCACGGCTTTCTGGTTGTTGATGGTCGAAATGCGTGGGCTCGACAGCACGTTCACCGTCCCCTGCGTCTGCAAGAAGTTGAGCATGGCCGAGAAATTGTGCACCTGAAACGCCATGCCCAGCCCTGCCGAGAATGCTGTGCCCGCCGTTCCCACCAGTCCAGCTCCCAGCACACTGCCCAAGCTTGGATAAGTGACTACCGATGTTGCGGGGTCAATGACACCCAGCCCGCCACCTGTCGTACGACCACCACTTTCGACAATTTGCGTAGTATCTGCACCAACTGACAATGCGTGCCTACCGTTATGGAAATAAGACCAGTTAATTCCCTGTTGCGCACCCGCATTCAATTGTACGTCGATAATCTTGGCTTCCAGAATGACCTGTCGGTCGATACTGACCTGCATCGCACTCAGCAGCTTTTCAACAGAACGCAGCTCTTCCGGCATGCCTCGCACAAAGATTGCGCCCGACATGGGATTGACAAGCACGCTACGCCCCTCGGCACAGCCATCGCCACCTCGCTCCCGCGTGCCGAACTGCGGCTCAGTCAATGCCATGGTGGTGCGAATACCCGTATTCATACCCCCCACACCCGCGCTAGTGCCACCCACCTGACCTGTTGTGCTTGAAGTCTGGTTGGGGATCTTGCAATCGAGCGCAGTTCTTACCGCATCTTCGATTTCACTCCAGAAGTCTGCCCGCTGACTGGATGCTACGGAACTGGCCTGCGACTGGACAGAACCACTCGACCCCGTCGACCCTGTGTTGTTGGAGCCTGACGAACCAGCGGCGCCTGAGGTGACCATGATGTCACTGCGGCCGCGGCGCATACCAACAATGTAATTCACCTTGTAAATCTTGGCCTGCAACCCCGGCTTGAGGACATAGATCCGGGTGCCTTCCACCTTGTACTCGTAGCCGTACAGTTCGCGCAGGGCTTCAAGCGCTTCAAACACCGTGACGTCCTTCAGGTTGACCGAAATCGTCCCTTTGACTTCCGGGTGCAGCAACATGCTGTAACGCGTACCCGAAACGATCCCCATATAGACCTGATTGACTGGAGCATCGTTGATCACCAGATCAAAGCGTTGTTCCAGTTGCTTTCCACTGCTTTTTGGAACGGCGATCTTAAGCGGAGGCAGCAACGAATTTCTGACCGCATCTGGAACTGCAGCACTGGGCGCGCGCGTTTCCGCCGCCTGCCTCAGCTCACTGTTGATCTTGTTCAGCGTGGACGTATCTCTGGGCGGATTCACCGTGGCACAGCCTGCCAGGCCCATATAAATCATCAGCGTCAGATATCGCATGTTGTGTATTTTCATCTCATGTGTCCTGTTTTCTTGACAGGCCTTTTTTCCCTACGAACGCCCGCAGGCACTTCTTGCGGCTGTGCAATGATTTTCTTTTCTACGGCTGGATGCATCTGCAGGGTTTGCGTCGTTCCATCTGGATTTCGCAGCACGGCTTCATGATCATTCAAGCGAAGCAGCTTTGCCTCGCCTACTTTCTCGCCGATTTTAACGGTCTGCCCGCTAATGACGGCCATTTTACGTCCAGATGACATCATCACCGATTGCAGCACAGGCGCGGCATCCACCGCACCATCCATCCCCTGCGCAATATCTGTTGGCGATCGCGTCGGATCAATAAAATCCCCGGCTACGGCGCTAACTGCAGAAAGCGCACCCATCATCAAACCAAGACTGACGACGATGATCCGCAAGCCAGCAGCAGTGATCCTGTTTCTCATCAAATACTCAGCCATGCCTCATCCAGACTCAAGGTATAAATCGTCACTGTCAGCGTCGACTGCGGGTAAGCATCCGCAGTCAGGCTGATGTTACCCCACAGCATATGCCACCGCAGTTTCTCAAGTGCCGCTAGGTAGTTCATCAGATCCATGTAGCGGCCACGGACCTTCAACTCGACGCCATGGCGGTATACGGGTTGCACGGTCGCACTGGCTGCTGCACCTGCAGCCACTTGACCGGCAGCAGCTCCGCCCGGGGCCAGGGTTTTCAGCGACACCAGCTTGAGTTGGCCATTTTCCTTGAGAATATCTTCCAACAACCCCGCCATCCGATCTGGATTAACCAGCCGCTGCTGCAGACTGCTCAATGATTCACCAGTCTGTTCCAACTGCCGACTGAACTCGGCCAGCTGATTCTTGTTCTGCAGATCCGGATCGACAACCGCCGTATGGTCCAGTGCCGACACCTGCTGCTTCAGCGCAGCCACTTGCAGTTGATTCGCGGCCACCTCGCCGGCCAGCGTCTTCGCCTGGCGCGTGACGGGATCCAGCAGCATCGCATTCGTCACAGCCACGACCATCGCGAGCAGTCCCAGCAGCACCAGCAAGCGCTCCCGCTGACTCAGCGCGTCTACTTTGTCAGACAGCTGCTTCCAGCGCGCCATCACGGCTTCTTCTCCACGGCGGCAGCCGTTTGCGGCGCTGCTGAAGGCTTGTATAGCGATTGCAATTTGAACTCGACAACAGCCGCTGGGACCGCTGTTTTTTTGCTGTCGGCAGGCGCAGCGGCTGTCTGAACTGGCGGCTCGATCACATCCATGTTCAAGGCTGAGAACTCACGCCCCTTCAAGGTCGGTTCTTGTCCCAATGCAGCAATATATGCCGGGACCAGCTCGGCTTGCAAAGCACGTCCGCTAATTTGAATCTGATGCAATGCGTCATCGACGGCAAATCCGGTCAACCACAGTCCTTTGACGTTCTGATGCGCAAACGCCTGCATGTATTGAGAGAATCCCTGAGTGTTGCCATAGCCCCCGCCCTGCAGCAACGCCAGCACCTGCTGACGTCTGTCGAGCGTCGCTTCGGCGAGTTTTACCTGTTCCTCCAGCGCCTTGCTTGGCGCGCGAGGTTCGTGCTCCAGCATCGCGCGGCTCAGTTGCGCCTTGACCTGCACCAGCGCATCGGCACTGGTCAGCTGCGCCTGCTTGAGTTGCGCCACCTGATAGCGGGTCCAGCCGGAAGCCGCCAGCACAAGCGCCGCCGCAATACCGGCCAGCAAGAGCATCATGCGGGCATCAAGCCAGTGCTTGACGGTCATCAGCTCCGGATTGAGCAGATTGATCTGCTGACTCATGCAGCCTCCTCCCGCAATGCTGCACCCAGCGCGATGAAAGCACGCGCTTGCACTGCGGCATCGGAAAACTCCGGCACGGCGGTCAGATCAAAAACATCCGACAGCTCGAATGTCTCGACCTGCAAATACAGATAGGACTTCAGGTAATCGTAGAAACCTGCCCGCATGGGGAATGGCGCCAACAGCAGCCGATTGACGCCCACGTAGGGAAACTGTCGCTCGAAGTTATCCAGGGAGCGCTGCAAATCCAGCGCCACGCGCTCGTATAGATGCGTGCGTCGCTCTTCGTCAGGCGTTTGCAGCTGCTCGACAGTAACATCGATCTGACGGGCATGATAAAGCTCGCCATCGCTGGTAAACGTCAGCAATCCGCCCTCGCTATTGAATGAAAGCATGGCCAGTCCGCGCCCTGGCTGCTCAAGAAATGTCGCAATATTCCGCTGCCCCAGCTCCGGCACATCGATAGCTTCCAGGCCAGCCGACGTGCGCTCGATATATCTCACAATGCGGCCGCGGATCACCTCGTTGCGTGCGGCAATGGCGTACATGAACTGCTTGCGTGCGGGATTCGCCTTGTCGGCCGGAATGCGCAACACGTCCACCGTCGCGTTCGCCGCCGGGTAATCGAGCATATCCTTCAGGCTCCAACGCACCGCTTGCCGCACTTCCGCAGCGGGCACGTTGACTGCATCCACCTGCAACATCTGGTATTCGGCGCGATCGAGCAAAGCGACACAGCGGCGCGCATTCAGCGCATGTGTGCCAGCAAAGTCGGAGAAGTCGTCTTCGTTCTTCAAGTCGAGCGTCTGGCAGACCCAATCTTCGACGACGGGCTTGCTACCGCTCTGATGCACCACATGCGCGAAACAGATGCCGTCAGCGCCGGATTTGATCGCCGTCCAGCCTGCTCGCTTACGTTTCTTGAAAAATTGCATGCGGAATTTTATTCTGTTGATTGCACTAAAAGCTAAAACCATTCGATTGTCACAGAGTTAATAACCACTTACAAGCACTAGTAATTTTCACGTAAGTAAATCACTGGCGTCTTGCGCAAACCGAAGGTCGCACGGGCCACCTCGTTCGCACCGAACCATGACACACCAGCCGTCCCATTATTGATCGTGACATCCGTGCTACCGTTGTTGCCGGCCCCAGGCGAGGAAAGCGAAAGACTCCCAACGCCGGCCGCGAAACTGCCACCGATGGACACCAATGTCTCTCCAGCGGCCAGATTGCCCTTGTAATTACCCAAGGAAATCGCTGCCGCCGGAATCACAGTGCAAGTATCGTCGACATTGGTCGTCCAGTAATCATCCGTGGTGATTGCGGCATTACCCCCCTCCTGCCAGAACTGGGCCTCAAGCGGCATGGGCAAGCGCATCAACTCTGATCCATAAGCGCTGCGAAGCAGCAGGCGACCGGCACGAATAGTCGTCGGGCCCTCGTCCGCCCCCGATGAGGTGACTCCATCGGCAGCCTTTTCGGTTGCACGCAACACAATCGAGGTCGGCACTGTCTTTAAGGTAGTAAATGCGTACGCCGGCGTAGTTACCGTTGCAACGCCCCCACTGAAAGCACTTGCGGGAATGCTCGCGGTAGTTCCAGTGAACCCACCAACGGTAGCACCATTTCCATCAGTGAGTATCACCGCTTTCGAGAAATTCGGCGTCGTCGATGCCGTGCCGTCATAGTTTTTGGTAGCCATACCCGCGCCATTCCAGGCACTCACCTTGACGGTGAACGGCTGACCCGAATAAGTATAGAGGCCGCAACCTGGGGTCACCTCGGTGGTGAAATGGTCGGGGATAAACCGCAGCGCGCCCGTCGTTCCTGTCTTGCCTGTTGGTGCCGGCGTTAGCAAGGTTCCCAGATAACTCCCTCTGGTGAGGGCCGCCGTCAGATCCATGGTCCCGACTTCGCTCCAGCTGAGGCCATTACTAGTGGCCACACCGCTACCAAACGCGCCCAAGCTATCGGCGCCGGAGAAACTACCAAGCTGCGCGCCAACACCCGTCGGCTGATACATCACGAACGCCAGAGTGACGCCTTCAGCCACCGTCTCCTTGCCAAAATTGGGAGTGGCTACGCCAGCGCTATTCAGAGAAGTTACCGTGGCGCTGAAATTCTTTCCAGCCTTGATCGGCGATGCCGTCACCCCCGAAAAGCTGAAATGATCGGGTTGAACCACAACGGTCGCCGAGTTTCCGGAAATCGTGCTGCTGCCTCCGGTATAACGCGCCCACAACCGTATTTTCCCGACATCGGAATATCTGAACGTAAAAGGCACTGCCGGCAAGGGGTTAGGGGAGGCCGCATTAAAGGTCAGTAATTTTGTCGTGTAACTGCCGGTGCTAGCCGAAACCGTGCCATTGTTGTTGGCAGCAACCGCCCCTGCGGTTCCAGCTCCAACACCAGGCGTGAATGTGACGGACTGGCCAGTCTGGCATGTCGTGGGGTTGACACACTCGGAGGCCACATCGACATTCACTGACGAACCGCTGGGAAATAGGGCAGTACAGGCGCCAGCGCAAACCCCTGGGGTGGCACAACTCGATTTCACTGCCTGCAGGAAATACGTCCCTGACGTCGCCCCTGCGTTCTGATCAACCATATTGCTGCCGTTGCTGTCAACAAAGCGGAACCCTGCGAAATCAAAGGACAAATTAGCATCGCAGGCCGAGCCGAATGTATAGTCTGCCGCAACACAACTGGAAGCCACGCCGGATTTTTCCGTCACGCTACCCGATGCGGTGTTGATATTCAGACTCTCTACAAAGCTATCCTGCAATCCAAGGGTGATGATCGCTTCGCTACTAAATGTATAGGTTGCCGCCCCGTTGCCGAGGTTGTTGACGGTACTGATCGCCCCCCCTGTCACGTTAGACCAGTTGCCATGGTTTGTGCTGGTCGACAGCGTAAGTAGGGTGCCTGCCAAAGAGAGAAGTGCGTGCGTTGAGTCATGGGCTTCAATGGTGACGTTTGTAACAGGATTCCCACAATTGACCAGTTCGCCATTGTGCAGGATATGGAAATGATCTAGCGTCCCGCATGCGGACCGGACAAGATTCATGTCCGCCGCTGCCTGCGTTGCATTGATCTCAGTGTTATACACATATACTTCGTCCAGTGTCGCATTGGCACCGTTGGGCGTGCCTGTATTAGGAGTCACTCCAGAGGTTCGGTTATCTCCAATATAGATCGTAGAAAGTGAGGTCATGCCCCCGCTTGAAGTCAGTCTGGAGCTGGCAACCGTGACACCATTCACAAAAATCTGCAGCAACGTCTGGTTGGTTCCTGGCCGTAGATTCCAACTCATCCCGACATGCACCCAGGTACCTGCGGCAGTCGTATAGGTCGGGCTTGTCAACGTCCACACCGTATTGCCACTGTCCGTCAGGGTAAACTGCAACGCGCCATTCGCCTTTTTCATCAGGAAAAACGGGCGTGCCACCACCGTAGTGGCATCAATCAACATGGCATCAGAACTTCCGGCATTCCATGCAACCGCCGACTTGTACCAAAAATCGATCGACCCAACATTAACAGGCGTAATGGGGGTCGAAACTGCATCTATCGTCGCATTTGAGGTGTTGCTGGTAAAGCTGCCCCCACGACAAAGCTTGCCGGCAGTAATGTTGGTAGATGCGCCCACCCGCACCCCGTGGTTACTTGATCCAGAGGTATCCTTGACCTCATTGGGCGTTCCGTTCCAAATCCCTTCATCGAATCGATACTCCGCCGATTTTGCGGCAAGCTGATTAGCGGGGTACCAAAGAATTGCCGAACCGGCGACAGGGTCGATAAAAGGATTATTGTAGGAATACAGCGTGTAATCGGCGGTGCCCACCTGCACCCCAACCGTTGCCGCTGCACCGGTAGAACTCCCTGTGGTGTATTGATACTTGAAATTGCTATTCAGCCCACCGGCCGGGCTTTCGTACAAGGCCACCTGAAAATTGTAACGGGCGGTCTGACCATACAGCTTGACGTTAACCCAAGAGACCACCAGCCTGCGATTAGGGGCCGTCCCCAGAAGCTCATATTGCACCGAAGCGCCCGTCGTACTATTGGCCGTACCTGCCACGATGTCCGTCCAATAGGCAATGATCACATTGCTTGGCACCGTATTCGGGCAACCGGTATAGGTCTGGCCACTGGCCGCAGTAATAGGCAAGGTCAGATTGCCAAACTGCCGCCAATAGCCGGAATTATCGCCCCCGAACGCCAACATGCCGTTTGAATACACCCGCATGCTGCTCTGCGCGGTCCCGGCAAAGGTAAAGGTGAACCCGGTGGGAAAGGTCACATCCGCCCAGTCGTCATCCCCTTGTGGATAATTCGTACAAGCTGGCGAGGTGCCCGCGTTGTGCCAGCTTAATGTGGTAGCACTGGCCGACGGCGTGTCGTAGGCAAATACGTCATTCCGATAGGCATAGGTCGCCGCCTGGACGCTGGGCATCCCCAGCCAGAAGCTGAAGAGCATCAGGATCAGATTGCGGAAAAATCGATTCAATGCCATCCCCTTGGATGCAAATTCAACGCCGAACAGCACCGCCACATGCTACGGGCACCCGTAATCAGGCAGCACGCCATCCGAAGCCCGGCATTTGCTCACCGTGGCTTGCAACTGACGTTCGATGTAGCCAGGTGACGCTAGCGTAGCACTTGTCTTTGCCGTCGACTTTAATTCATAAACCCTGGTCGATCGCACGCTACCACTTTCCTTGTAGTAATCGTTAGGCGCGGCGGCCAAAGGATAGCGCGTACAGGTCACCGTGACCGTGAAGCCTTGTATTGTCAGCGTGGTCGATGCCGCCGGACAATCGGGCGGCAGCTTGGTGGCTGCCGTTGTATTTTTCGGGTCCAGCACCTGATACAAGCCCCACTCTATGCCCGCCCGCGCCGCCTGATACGCCTTGGCACCTTGCAAATCCTGTGCCGATGACAGCTGCTGCGTCGTCGAGATATTGACAACAAAAGCGCCGAGCGATGCCAACACCACCAATATAAAGATGGCGGAAATCATGGTAAAGCCCGCCTGCCTGGTCGCAGTTTTTTTCATGATGGTCATCATGGCGTATTCACCACATTCACCTGACCCAACAGGTCAACAGTCTCGCTCGATTCGGTGATGGCCAGCCGTGCAGTAAGCAATCCGTTGCGCTCTTGCACCCCACTGGTATAACTGAAAGAGCATGCAACGTTAGTAGCGAGGATTGAGGCCGCTACAGCAGGTGGTGTGGGTTGCACGCTGGCAATTGCATAACCTGAGTAACGAAGCAATTGATGCCCCACCGAATCACAGTAGTAGGTTACTGGTGTTGAAACCACCTGAAATCGATTGCCCGGCGACATGTAAGGGAACTGGTGCGCAGCGGTCATCGTAATGGTATTGTCTGCCGAGGCAGCCGCCGCCTGAAAATTGGAGCTTGCCGAATATGCATCGTAAATATTCGCGCCGGGCTGCCCCATGTTGAAAATCACAATCAGGTCATTGGCTGCCACGGTAATGGCCGGGCCCAAAACATCGAACGTGGTATCTGCAGCCGTAAAATCGAGCGGGTCATCGGTGACAACAATCCCCTTTTCAGTCCGGTAGCGTCCTGCTGCCTTGATCGGTACAAACTCTAGATACTTGCCGGTCGCGTCGACACGCACGCTATTCGGCAGCGCTCCTTGTACATCCCGCATGATGCGGCGCAGTGCAGTGTCGGCAATATCGGTCATTTCGGCCCGGCGTGCAGTATCAAAATAACCTTTGACCGGCCCCACCATGAATACGGCAATCGCGGCCGCAATGATGCCGGTGATCATGATCACGATCACCGCCTCCATCAGCGTAAATCCGCGTTGTTCACTCATTGACTGCGTCAGCATTTCATCGTATCTGTCAACCATTCGGCGCATAGCGGAAGCGGTACCCCGTCAACGTGATACTCTCGCCGCCTCCCTTGCTCACCGTCACATCGATCTGCAGCACGGCATCGTTGTCTGCAATCCCGGTAAATGTCGTGCCGACCCGGGTCATCGCAACACGGGCGGTATAGCCAGCCATGGCATTGCTGTTGGTGATATCGGGAATATTGTTCTGGCTGAATCCAGCGTAATCGGCCACGTTATCGAAAGGGTCCGTCGCACTGTAGCGGTCTTCCGTGATTGGAACTTTCATCAGCGTTCCACCGCCGCTGTTCTCGTCATTGGCCGCCAAAGCACAGCCAGCCGCGTTGGTGGCCGTAGAAATGTTGGCATCCTGCAGATCGCAATAAGTAAAGGGCTGCTGCTCGATCTCGGCCAGAAGCGATTCCGCGATCGCCAGCGCCTGCTTGCGCACCATGGGGTCAGAGCTACCGCGCACAGCCGTATTCAGCACCATCACCACGCCGGTCAACGCCACGCTGACGATGACAATGAACATGACCAACTCGATCAGCGTCAGGCCAGCTTGGGGGCGTTTATTCATGCACATACCCCGTGGCTGCTTCCACCGTGATGCTGTTTGCCACATTGGCGACTTGGATAGTCTGCGATTGACCGGCCTGGCCTAAAGCTGAAAAGCTGAAAGCCGTTGGCGTGCCCGTATAGGCAGAACTCCCACGTGCCATAACGGTATAAGGCTGGGTGCCATTCGGGCCGATCAAATCGGTGTCGCAAACCGTAGAAGGGGGATCTCCCGACGCCACTCTCGCTGTCACTGACGTGGTCGTAAACGTCAGACAGACGGTACGACGCTTGGCGATTGCAGCCTTTTGTGCGTAACGCAGGGCAGCCAGGGTGGTATCGTGGAAACCGCGGTCATCCATCACCCTTGAGTCAAGTAATCTTGGCAACGCCGTGACTGCCAGTATTCCGGTCAACATCAAGATCACGATCAACTCAATAAGAGTAAAGCCATCCGCACTAGGCTTCATTGAATCAATTCCGTCCTCAGTGCTTTGAGAAAAAAGGGGGCATGATTGCCACCCCTTTCTATCACTAAATGATCAATCTCTCTCCGTCAGCCAGGCTACTGTGCACAGGTGACATAGAACGTCTGAGCAGCACCATTCTTCCCCTGAATCGAGCAGGCCTTCGCCACTCCATCACTTGCCGCTGCCGAACAATCGCTGCTACCTGAAATAATGAAATGGGTATTATCTGTAAGTGTGCTCTGCGCCACCCCCTGGGTCAGGCTTGCACCCAGCACAAAGCCGCCCAGGGTGGCTGTATCGGTACAGACAGTAGCCGAAGTCACTGCAGCGGTACCTGTCGAATGCCCTGCCTTACGAGCTGCGTAATTGATCGCAGAACCCGAGGCAATGGCAGCGCCAACGCCTGATGCGGCTGCATTGCCAGCATCAGAGGAAAGATCGATAAACTTCGGCAGAGCCGTCGCCGCCAGAATGCCCAAAATAACAATCACCACTACCAGTTCGATCAGCGTAAAACCTTTTTGTGCTTGCATCATCCGTACTCCTCGTTAATTTAACCATCTAAAACTTAAAAACCTCAAGTCCAATAGCAGCAATTCCTGTGCCAGAGGACATCCAAAACTATTGGCAGTTAGCGGTTGTCAGTGCCGTGCTGCTATAAGTCGGTGCGGTATTGGCTGCTGCAGCGGCTGAGTAAGACACCTGGCAGGCAGCGTGTCCTGCGTCAGGCGTAACCGTCAGAGGACTCCCCGTACCCAGCACGTAATCCGGATTGGCGACAGCCGACAGTGGATCAACCAAGCCTGCGGCCACTGCGATACCCGCTGCATCCGCGGTCGGATAGCCGTTGACCATGGTTACCACGGCCCCCTCCATGCTGACCGCCGCTCCACCACTCAAGCCTTGCGTCAGTTGCAGCGAGTGTGCCAGCGCAGCGCCAGACTTGAGCGAGGCCACTGCACCATTCATCTTAGCGATACGAGCCTGCACCTGCAGCTCAGCGAATCGCGGCAACGCAAATGCCGCCAGAATACCGAGTATGGTGATCACCACCACCAGTTCGATCAAGGTAAAGCCAGATTGTGTGTTTTTCATTTTCATTGCTCCATTATAAACTTTTCAGTAACTTTTATTGCGCCGCCCATGCGTAGGGCTCGACCAACTCGAACCTGAGTCCAACGGGTATATTTCCGGCATTCAGCGACGTTGCTTTAACCCGGTAGCGGATCCGCTTCATGCCCTGACTGTCAGGCCGGAATCCCTTGCCATGTCTGACCATGTATCCCATGCTGCATTCCATCGGGTCGAAATACCAAGACCCCAAGGTAACTTTCTTCACCATCTCGCCGTGCGCCTCACCAAAATAGTTAGGTGGATTTTTATCCAGCCAACTCACCGGGTTTTCGCACACCAACCGGGCGGTCTCTTGCATCTTGCCTTCGACCATCATGGCACTTAATCGCATCCGCAGTGCACTTTTAAGCACCGTCGCCCCGAACTCCATATCGGCACGCTCGGCGAGTTCTTGATACGCAGTCAGCCGTTGCGCAAGGATCACCGAGAGCACGGCAAGCAAAGCCACCACCGCCGCAAACTCGATCCAGCTCATGCCATGCTGCAAATTAGGCCTTTGCAACATCAAACTACTTGTGCAGGGCGACTTTGCCGAGGTCCCAGATCGGCAGGAACACACCCAGTGCCAACACCAGCACGACAAAGCCCAGCAGCACAATCAGGATAGGTTCTATCTGCGAGCCCAGCGTCTTGATCTCGTATTCGACTTCCTGCTGATACATGTCGGCAATTTCCTGCATCATTTCATCCAGCATGCCGGCCTCTTCGCCAACCGCGATCATCTGCAGCACCATGGGGTTGAATACACCACTGTTCACAGCGGTACGAAGGATGGTTTCACCGCGCTCTACGCCGGAGCGCATTTGCTCGACCTTTTCCGCGACAAAATCGTTATCGACCGTCTGCGCGACCAGCGTCATACCTTGCACAATAGGCACACCACTTTTGGCCGCGAGCGAAAATCCACGGGCAAAGCGGGCCATGGTCGCCTTGTGCACAATCTTGCCGGCAATGGGCAATTTCAATATGAAGGCATCCCACTTGTATCGCCCTTCAGGGGTCCTAATCCAGCTACGGAAACCGAAAACTGCAACAAATACGGCAATCAGCATCATGGGCCAGTAAGCCACAAAAAAATCCGAGACCGTAATCAATACGCGCGTCAAAAATGGCAGCTCGGCATTGAAGCCCTTGAAGACCTTTGCAAACGCCGGGATGACGAAAATATTGATGATGATGACAGCAATCACCATCACGGCAATCACAAAAGTCGGATAACGCAGTGCCGCCTTGATCTGCTCCCGCATGAATTTCTCGAATTCCATGTGATGAAACAGGCGCAGGAATACCGACTCAAGCATGCCCGTCGATTCGCCGACCCTAACCATGCTTGTATAAAATCCGTTGAACACTTCGGGGTGCTCTCGCATGGAGGCTGAAAGCTCTCGACCGCTGTCGAGGCTTTCGCGCAGATGCCGCACCACCTCGGAAAAAGCCTTGCTCGGCGTAGAGGCCTGCAGGCCGCCCAGCGCACTCATCATCGGGATGCCCGCCCGCAGCAGGGTATTCATCTGCCGACTGAACATCATGACGTCGATATGCTGAACCTTCTCCTTGAACAGGCCGCCCACCGGGTCTTCCGTTTTTGCCGGGGCCTTGGCGGGCTGGATGTCGACTGGGATGATGCCGCTGCTGAACAACTGCCCAGCCGCTGCGCCGCTGTCGGCACTTTCAAGTACACCCTTGACCTGCTCGCCACCGGCATTGCGTCCAACGTAGGAAAAAAAAGGCACCTTAGCTCACCGTCAATCTTCGAACTGATTGCTGATCCGCATGGCCTCGGCCACGGTGGTACGCTTGGCAAGCACCAGATCGACAGCATGACGGCGCATACTGCCGCCGGCCATATGCTGGCGCGCCACTTTAACGAAGTGATTCGGGTCGTGGTGGTTGGCCGCTTCAGTCAATTCCGTATTCATTTCAAGGAGCTCATAGACCCCAACCCGCCCCTGATAGCCGGTACCGTTGCAATGGCTGCAGCCCTGACCGCGCACATAAACTTGCGCATCGACGGTATCACCCAGCTCCAGCTTGAGCCATTCGTGCTCGAAAGGGAGAGGCTGATAGGGCTGCGCGCAACTCTCACAGACCAGCCTGACCAGACGCTGCGCCACGACAGCCAATAAGGACATCGCCACCATGTAGCGCGGCGTACCCATATCGATCAAGCGCACCGGCGTGCTAACGGCATCGTTGGTATGCAGAGTCGACAGCACCAGGTGGCCTGTCATGGCCGCCCGCAAGCCGATTTGTGCGGTTTCCTGGTCGCGCATTTCGCCGACCAGCACGATATCGGGGTCTTGCCGCAATGCAGAACGCAGCACGCGGGCGAAGTCGAGTTCGATCTTTTCGTTGACCTGCACCTGGTTGATGCCGGGCAGGCGATATTCGACCGGATCTTCAACCGTAAGAATCTTGCTTGAGAGCGAATTCAGCTCGGAAAGCGCCGCGTATAGCGTGGTGGTTTTACCAGACCCGGTCGGGCCCGTGACCAGCACCATGCCGCTGGGGCGATGAATCAGCTTGCGGAACCGCGCCAGCATGTCAGGTGGCATGCCCAGCTTGTCCAGAGAGAACCCCTCGCTCGACTGAATCAACAAACGCATCACGACCGATTCGCCAAACTGTGTCGGCATGCTGGAAATACGTACATCGACCGGCTGCTGGCGCACCTTGATAGCAAAACGGCCATCCTGCGGCAAACGTTTTTCAGAAATATCGAGGCCGGACATCAGCTTAAGGCGCAGCACCAGGGCTGTTGCAATCTTGCTGTCGGCCTCCGTTTGCAGATGCAATACACCATCGATCCGAAAGCGGATGTGCAGCTTGTTTTCCTGCGGCTCGATATGAATGTCGGAGGCCCTGACCTGCACGGCATCTTCAAAAATGGTTTGCAGCAGCTTGACGACAGGCGCCTCTTCGGCACCGGCGGCAACGCCTAGCTGGGCAAAATCGATCGCCCCTTCGCCGAGATCCTGTCCCAGCTCCTGCACCAGACTGGAAATTTCTTCCGTACGGCGATACGTGCGGTCAATGATCTGCAGCACATAGCTTTCAGAAACCACCGCCAGTTGGAGTTCCTTGCGCAGCAAGCGCGCTATTTCGTCATAAGCAAACAGGTCGGTCGGATCCGCCATGCCCACCAGAAAGGTTTCGCCACGGTCTTCAAGCACCACAGCGCGGAATCGGCGCGCCTGCGCTTCTGGGAGCTTGCGTACGGTATCGGGGGCTGCGTTGAAATGCTTGAGATCGATGAAGGGGATCTGCAGCTGCCGCGCCAGCGCTTCCGAGATCTGGGCTTCGGTGACGTAGCCGCTTTCGACAAACACGCGCCCAAGCTTCCGCCCTGAACTTTGCTGCTCCTGCAGCGCTTGACCGAGCTGCGCTGCAGTCAATAATCCCTGCTGAACAAGAATTTCACCCAGGCGGATCTTTTCGGGGCGCGCCATACAGACCTCAAAGTTATTGCGAATTATTACAAACAGCATGTATCTTATTGACTTAATTAAAACAAGGCAACAAGAATCATGTTCGAGATCGTGCTTTACCAGCCTGAAATTCCACCCAATACCGGTAACATTATCCGGCTGTGTGCAAACACCGGTACACAGCTCCACCTAGTCGAGCCGCTGGGGTTTGCGCTCGAAGACAAGCAGTTAAAACGGGCAGGGCTGGATTACCACGAATATGCGGCCATGAAAGTGCACGCCGACTGGGCCAGCTGCAAGGCAGCTCTAGCAGAGCGCCGATTGTTTGCGGCAACGACCAAAGGCAGCACGCGCCATGACCGTATCGCGTACCAACCGGGCGACGTGTTCGTCTTCGGGCCGGAATCGCGCGGCCTGCCCGCCGAGATGCTGGCAGAGTTCTCCGCCGATCGGCGGATACGCCTGCCTATGCTCGCGCATAGCCGCAGCCTGAACCTGTCCAATGCCGCCGCAGTCATGCTTTACGAAGCCTGGCGGCAAAACGACTTTACCGGCGGGAACTAACCGCCCGCAGCCTCGGGCACAAAGGGCTAGTAATGCTCCGCCTTCTGGTCACGTCCGAGCAGATTTTCCACCGCCTCGCGCGGTGACAAGCCCTCTGACAGCACCCGATTGACTTCATTGGTGATCGGCATTTCAACCCCCAGTTGACGTGCACGCTGATGCACTTCACGGGTCGTATGCACGCCTTCGGCCACGTGCCCGAGCGAAGCCACGATCTGATCCAGGGTCTCGCCCTGTGCCAAGCGCAAGCCAACCGTCCGGTTGCGCGAGGCATCACCGGTGCAGGTTAGTATCAGGTCACCGGCCCCGGCCAGCCCCATGAAGGTTTGCCCACGACCGCCAACTGCGAGACCAAACCGTGTAATTTCAGCCAGACCACGCGTAATTAAAGCCGCACGGGCGTTATTGCCAAAGCCCATGCCATCGCAGATCCCCGCTGCAATGGCCATGACATTCTTCAGTGCGCCGCCAACTGCGACACCAACAACATCCTGACTGGTGTAGACGCGCACGTTGTCGCCGTGCATGGCAGCAGCAGCCTCTTGCGCGAAATCCGCATCGGAGGAGGCCAGGGTCATGGCCGTCGGCAACTGTTTTGAAAGATCGCTGGCGAAGCTTGGGCCGGAAAGTATGCCCCAGAACTTGCCGAACGGCAGTTCCTCTTCGGCCAATTCATGCAGCAGCAACGCGGTCGAACGCTCCAAGCCCTTGTTGGCCCAGACCACCGGCGCTTTGGCCCGCGACGCCTTGACTTCGCGCATCATGTCGCGCACGCCGGAGGTCGGCACCACAGAAAGAATCAAGTCAGCCCAGTGAAACGCCTTATGCAGGTCGGATTCGAGCTGCAACTGTTCGGGAAACGAATATTCGCCCAGGTAGCGCTGGTTGGAGCGCGTCACCCGCATGGTTTCGATCAGCTCGGGATTGCGTGCCCAGAGCATGACCGGATGCCGGCGCGCCAGGTGAATCGCAAGCGCCGTGCCCCATGCACCGGCGCCAAGAACGGCAATTTTCATAATCCCCAGACCTTGGAAATTTGGACATATCCAGCCAGGCCGTCGCGATGACGCACCTTGGCCCACCCAGTGGATCCAGCCTCCACCAGTTCCAGCGCCACATCTTTTTCTGCCCGGAACACCAAACGTGACGACTCGTCGGCCGCTTCGCGGACTTCAATCTGCGCTGCCGTCACCAGGACTGAACGCTTGGCAGAAAGCTGCTTGGCTTCGACCCACGCCAACTCGCCGCGGCTATCCCGCACCTTGACCCATTCGCCCAGATTGACGATGACCTCGACCGGATACTGCTGGCCGACGACATAGAGTTTTTTGGCTTGCGCCGATGGCGCATCGTAGAGAATCGCCTTGGGCGCCGAGATCGAACGGTACTCCTGAGCCCAAGCCGCTGCCGGCAGCAAGGCTGCCAGCAGCACCAGGCACCGCTTAGTGCGTAGTCGCACCGGCCTGTTCCGCCTGTTGTTGCTTTTGCTGCATGAACAGGGCTTCGAAATTGATCGGACTGAGGTAAACCGGCGGGAATCCTGCACGGGAGACCAGATCGGAAACGGTTTCACGCACGTACGGGAACAGGATATTGGGGCAGGTGATGCCGACGATGGCTTCCATGTTCTCTTCCGGCACATTGCGAATCTGGAAGATCGCAGCCTGGGCGACTTCGACCAGGAACACGATGTTTTCTTCAACCTTGGAGGTGACCGTCACCTTGATTTCCACTTCGACCACGCCGTCGCCGATGGCACGGGCAGCATTGGTCAGCTCGATGCCGACTTGTGGGGCTTCGCGTTGCAGAAACACGTGCGGAGCATTGGGGACTTCGAGGGAGACGTCCTTGATATACACCTTTTCGATACTGAATACAGGTTGTTGATCCTGCTCTTGCGCTGGTGCCTGCTGCTCTTCTGCCATGATGAACCTTAAGTGATTGAGGGTTAAAAACGGCTATTTTACCTGCATTTCAGCGCGATCATCCAGCGAGTAGATGATCAAGCTCGCCAGCCATATCCAGCGCGCGCAGATCGTCAAAGCCACCCACGTGGCGCTCGCCGATCCAGATTTGCGGCACGGTTCGGCGACCGCTACGTTCCATCATTTCGACACGCCGTGCAGGATCGAGGTCAACACGCACCTTATCGATAGCGGTCACACCCTTGCTGGCCAGCAGGCGCTCTGCGTTGATGCAGTAAGGGCACACCGCGGTGGAATACATCAGAATCCGAGGCATCAGATTTCCTTGATCAACGGCAGCTTGGCTTGCCCCCAGGCATTGACTCCGCCTTCCAGGTTGTAGAGCTTGGTAAAGCCAGCCTTGGTCAGAATGCCACACGCGCTGGCTGAGCGGACGCCGCCCTGGCAATTGACCAGCAAAGGTTTGTCCTTGTATTTCGCCAGCTCGGCCAGACGCGACTCAAGTTCGGCCAGCGGAATATGGAGCGCCTCGGTGATGTGCCCGGAAGCGTATTCGTTGGCATTGCGTACATCCAGCACCGTAGCATGTTCGCGATTGATCAGCAGCACGGCATCATTAGGCGAGACATCGGCAACGCCTGAGGTGCCACGCTTCAGTATCGGCCACAGCAACATGGCACCGGAACCCAACGCCAGCCCGATCAACAGGATGTTCTGCTTGAAAAATTCCATCATTTCCTACTCCTTTGCCGGCAAGGCAATTTCATTCAATAAAAATTCGTAGACGCCAGGCGACTTGGCGATCATGCCCCGCAGTTCCTGAGTAAAACCGGAGATATCGTCCGGGTAAGCACGCATTGCACGGCGCAATTGTACCAGTGCAGCTGGTCGGTCGCCCTTGATCGCCAACAACAAGGCGTGGCGGTACACGACATCGCGAATCGGCGAGAAACGCATCGCCTGCTCGCTCAGTTGCAGCTTTTCATCCAGCAACTGCGTGGACGGTTCGATCGACGTGGCAAACACAAGTTCAACGTAGGGTGAAAGCAAGGATTCCTTGTGTACGCGCAGCAAATCACGCGTCATAGCGGGCAGATCACTGTCTTTTACCAGCCCCTGCACGCCGCGCTGCATCCAGCCTTCCAGCGTCACATAGGCCTGCGCCAGATTCACCAGCCCTACCGTCCCCAGCAGCAAGATGGCCGCAACAGCGGGGCGCCCGACCCGGCCAAGCGCCAGTGCGATCATGCGGGATTCGCCAGCCCCCAGCAACACCGATGCGATCCCAAGGAAATAGGTATACCAGAGCGGGTATTCCAGCAGGCTGTGGATGCCGATCACGGCAAGCAAAGCGAGCACCCACCACCACTCCAGCGTGCGCGGAGTGCTCGCGATGCGCCTCCCCCAGGCCAGCAGCATGCCAATGGCGAGCACGCCTGCAAACAGCCCCATTTCCGCCAGCAAATGCAGAATCAGGTTATGTGCATGCTCCACCGGCTCCATGACAACCCCCGACACCTGGCCAGCGAGGGCGAAAGTGTTCCAGTCGAACTGGCCAAATCCAACACCCAGCCAGGGCGCATCCATGAACATATGCCAGGCCAGTTGCCAGATTTGCAGACGAATGCTGACCCCACTGACTTCCCTGAACAGGCGCTCGGTCGGCATCAAAATGCCGCCATCACTCAAGACCGGCAGCAATGGAATCAGTTGCTGAACCAGAAAGAATCCCGGCAACAATACCAGGCAGTGCAGCAGCAACCTCCGTTGACCGCCGGCTAGCCACTGCACGCCAGCTAGGATCGACAACGCCAGCAGGTAGAGCCAGGCACTTCGTGAGCCTGAAAGCGCCAGCATCCCGATGAACAGGATGGCCACGCCAACGAACACTGGCAGGGTGACACGGCCTTTGGCCCGCAGATAAAGTAGGGAAACCAGTGCCAGCGACATGTAATCGGCAAATTGGTTGGACTGACCCAGGTTGCCGTAACTCTGGGCGATGCGCTTGGGGACGAACAACAGCCCTTGCACACCCTCGATTTGAATTAGCGAAACCAGCGCGCTCAGCAGGCCCCCAGCAAACAAAAACCAAGCCAGGGTGACGGCAAACTTTTCCCAGCCCAGTTCGGCGCGCAACCGTGCGCCGACCACAACCAGCAGCATAGCCCATAGCAGATAAAGCATGCCAAGCAGGGCCTGCGGCGGAAACGCGATCATGTCGAATACCAGCTGCAGGAGGACAAGCCCAACCAAGCCCAGCGGCAACAGCGCAATACGCGGCAACTCAAACGGCTGCCAATCCTGCTTGCGCAGCAGCAGGGCCATGCTCGCGAGTCCACAAGCGGCCGCGATCAATTCCCCGTAAAAGCTCGGGATGGGCAGCTGGTGACGAAAGCTGAGGAATGGCAGCACCCACATCAGCCCAACCAGCCACAACACCAGCCGCGGCTGACGATTTTGCATCAACAAGATTCGGGTACGCCGAGACGCTTGAGCAGCTTGTCCATGGGGCAGAACTGGGTGAAGCCGCTCTGAAACAGATTGAAGCCAACGAATGCAGTAAACCACAGCCAGGAAAGGTGCGAGAGATCGGCTTGTCCGTTGAAGTGGGCCAGGGCCAGCGACAGCATGATGAAAAACCCGGCGATGATGCGGACGACACGGTCGACGTTCATACGATTGACGTTCACGAGGCAACTCCTTCAAGACGTTTGTAATTGTCTGCGTAATACAGCACCGGGATCACCACCAGCGTCAGCAAGGTGGACACCAGAATGCCGAAAATCAGGCTGATGGCCAAACCGTTGAAAATAGGGTCATCCAGAATGAAGAAGGCGCCTATCATGGCCGCCAGACCGGTAAGCACGATGGGCTTGGCGCGCACCGCACCGGCCTGTATTACCGCCTGCTGGAAGCCCACGCCTTGTGCCACCTGCTGGTTGATGAAATCCACCAGCAGGATGGAGTTGCGCACGATGATGCCGGCCAGCGCGATCATGCCTATCATGGAGGTCGCCGTGAATTGTGCGCCCAGCAGCGCGTGGCCCGGCATCACACCAATCACCGTCAACGGGATCGGCGCCATGATGATCAGCGGCGTCACATAGGACTTGAACTCGGCCACCACCAGCAAGTAAATCAGCACCAGGCCGACCGCATAGGCCAGCCCCATGTCGCGGAACGTTTCATAGGTCACCTGCCATTCGCCATCCCACTTAAGACTGTAACCGGCATAAGGGTCTTCGGGCTGCCTGATGAAGTATTCGCCCAGCGTACCGCCTTCAGGCAGCGCCATGCCATTGATGCGGGAACGGATGTCGAACATGCCGTACAGCGGGCTATCCAGCTTGCCGGCCATGTCGGCAACGACGTAGACCACCGGCAACAGGTCCTTGTGATAGATAGTTTTTTCGCGCACCGTGGGGGCAGATTCCACCACTTCAGACAGCGGCACCAGCGTGCCATCCTTGGCCCGTACGCGCAGCTTGAGCAATTCGTCCAGATTATTGAGGCGTGCAGGCGGCAAGGATATGCGTACCGGCACCTCATATTTGGCTGTCGGGTTGTGCGTCGGGGTCACGTACTCACCGCTCAAGGCCATTTTCATGGTCTCGACGATGTCTTTCTGGGACACCCCCATCAGCGCCGCCTTGCTTTGCAGCACGCGCAACACCAGTTTCTCGGCATCGTCTTCAACGCTATCGTCGACGAACACAATATCCGACGTCTTCTCAAAGCCCGCCCGCACCTGCTTGGCGACGCGCATCTGGCCGTCATAGTCAGGCCCATACACTTCAGCCTGTATCGGCGACATCACCGGCGGCCCCGGCGGCACCTCAACCACCTTCAGATCGGCGCCATGCCGAGTGGCGATGTTCTGCAAGGCGGATCGCACCTTGATCGCGATTTCATGGCTTTTCAGCGCACGATGATGCTTGTCCACCAGATTGACCTGAATATCGCCCAGTTCCGGCGCGCTGCGCAGAAAGTACTGACGCACCAGGCCGTTGAAGTTGATGGGCGAGGAGGTGCCAACGTAAGCCTCGTAATCGGTTACTTCCGGCACAGTAGACAAATAGGCGCCCATTTCGCGCAGCACGACCGCAGTTTTTTCCAGCGGCGTGCCGACCGGCATGTCCACCACCACCTGGAATTCCGACTTATTGTCGAATGGCAACATCTTGAGCACCACCAGTTTGAAAGCGGCGAGCGAAACCGACAGCGCAATCAGCACCACCACCAGCATCCCGAGTTGCCGGCGCTTGCCCGCCCCGCTTTCCCGCCGGAGAAAGGGTGTCAGCACGCGCACAAAGACCGCCTGCATTCTGGAAACCGGGGCGGGGTGCCCGGCCGCAGGCAGGCTACCGTGTTCTTTGAGCAGCTTGTAACAGAGCCAGGGCGTAACGATGAACGCAATAGCCAGTGAAATGAGCATACCGAAGCTCGAATTGATCGGGATCGGGCTCATGTACGGCCCCATCAGCCCGGTCACGAAAGCCATCGGCAACAGTGCGGCAATCACGGTCAAGGTGGCGAGGATGGTCGGGCCACCCACTTCATCGACGGCCTGTGGAATGATGTCTGCGAAGGGCTGCGTCGGCGCCAGTGTGCGCCGCCGATGAATGTTTTCGACCACGACGATCGCGTCATCCACCAGAATGCCGATGGAGAAAATCAATGCGAACAGCGAGACCCGGTTGAGGGTAAAGCCCCAGGCCCAAGAGGCGAACAAGGTGGCCGCCAGCGTCAGCATTACCGCCGTCCCGACCACCACGGCCTCGCGGCGCCCCAAGGCGAACAGCACCAGCAACACCACTGAACTGGTGGCAAACGCCAGTTTGCCGATCAGCTTCTGCGCCTTGTCGTTGGCCGTTTCGCCGTAGTTGCGCGTCACCGTGACCTGCACGCCCTCGGGAATCAGCGTACCGCGCAACTGTTCCACACGACGCGTCACCGCACGGGCAATCTCCACGGCATTTTCGCCAGGCTTTTTGGACACCGTGACCGTCACGGCCGGATATTCGCCCGGCGCCTGCGCCTGACCACCCTTGCCCAGCCAGACGTAGCGCGCCGGCTGGTCCGGTCCGTCCACCACCTGCGCCACATCCGTCAGGAACACCGGCTTGCCACCGTGCACGCCTACCATCAGACGCTTGACGTCTTCGCTACCGGCGAGGAAGGTCCCGGTCTGCACCAGAACTTCCTGGTTGCCGTGCACGATCTTGCCGGCGGGTTGCGAGGCGTTGGCAACCTGCAGCGCGTCGCGCACATCCTGTGCCGACATGCCGAATGCAGCGAGTCGCTGCGCATCCAGCAACACGCGCACCACGTTGTCCGGGCCGCCTATCGTGGCCACCTCGCGCGCGCCTTTGATGCGCTTCAACTCGATTTCAAGGGCGTGCGCCACCCGCTCCAGATCGAATGCACCGCGGGTCTCGTCGGCCGTCCACAGTGTCAGCGAAACGATGGGAACATCGTCGATGCCGATGGGTTTGATGATGGGCTCGCCCGCCCCCAGATTGGACGAGAGCCAGTCACGCTTGGAAAACACGGTGTCATACAAGTTGACCAGTGCACGGGTCTGGTCCTGACCGACCTCATATTGCACCGTGATGATCGCCATGCCGGGCCGAGAGACGGAGTACACGTGCTCCACGCCAGCAATGCGCGACAGCACCTGCTCGGCAGGCGTGCTGATCAGGCTTTCCACCTCTTTGGCCGACGCACCGGGAAAGGGCACGAACACATTGGCCATGGTGACATTGATTTGCGGCTCTTCCTCGCGCGGCGTGACCATCACGGCGAACAGGCCCAGCAGCACGGCGAGGATGGCCAGTAACGGTGTCAGTTGGGATTGCAAGAAGAAGCGGGCGATGCGCCCCGAAACCCCCATGGCGGAGACATCCTTTGTCACTTCCGTCATTGCGGCTTGGTGCTCTTCAGATAGATGCCGGCCTTGATTGGCTCCAGCGCGATCGTCTCGCCAGCTTCAAGACCTGCCAGCACTTCGATCTGGTCACCGGAGGTCGCCTCGCCCAGCCGGATCTGCCGCAACTGCACCTGCGCGCCCCGTACCACGTAAATCGCACTCACTTCACTGCGCCGCACGACGGCAGCAGCAGGTACCAGCAGTTTCTTTTCCTGGCCGACAGAGAAATGTGCACGGGCAAACATGCCGGGGTAAATGCCAACCACGTCCTTGGGTAATTCGATGCGCACCTGCGAAATATGGGTCTTGCTATCAGCCGAAGGCAGCACGATCACCGCGGTCGCGACGATCCACTTGCCTTGCGCCGGAAACTCGATGCTGGCCTGACCGGACCTGCGCACCTCGACCAGTTTTTCCTGGGGCACGGAGGCCACCACACGCAAAGTGGCCGGATCGAACATGGTCAGCAAAGGCCGCCCCAGGCTGGCCATTTCACCGACTTGCGCAAGACGCGCCGAAACCAGGCCGCCAAAGGGGGCGGCTATCGTTGCAAATCCGCGCGTGGTAGAAGATTGGGCCACAGCGGCCCTGGCCGCAGTCACCTGTGCTTGTGCCGCTTGGTAATCGGCTTGCGCCTTGTCGAGCGAGGAAGCACTCATGAACTTGCGAGCGACCAACTGCTTGGTGCGCTCGTATTGCGACTGGGCATTGACCAGGTTGGCTTGCGCCTGGGCCACTTGCGCCTGGGTGCCAGCGATGCTGTTGCGCGCCTCGCTGTCATCCACCCGCGCCAGCAATTGTCCAGCCTTGACGCTATCGCCAGCATCGACGCGCAACTCTAGTATCCGCCCTGCCACCTGTGCCGCCAACGTGGATTCGCGCCCGGCTTCGACCACGGCTTCAGCCGCATAACCGGCATCCACCGGCCTATACGCCACGTCAGCCGTCGCAAAGGGCAAGGCCGCAGCAGCCACACTGGGCCACCCCATCAAAAGAATCCAGAATCGCTTCATTACCAACAGCCCCTGACGAATTGGTAAATTAGTATATTCTAATATACCGACAACCTCAAGCAGCCATCAGGCCTGGCTCAAGCCCGGCAAAACACATCCTGCATCAGCCCGATCAACTTGAGGGTGCGCGGATCACTCACGCGGTAATACACACGATTGGCATCCTTGCGGGTACGCAGCACGTCCTTGTCGCGCAGAATGGCAAGATGCTGGGAGATGTTGCTCTGAGAAGTGCCAACACGCTCGACGATCTCCTGCACGCTCACCTCCTGGTCACCCAGTACGCAGAGAATCTTGAGTCGCAGTGGGTGCGACATGGCCTTGAGCGCAAGCGAAGCCTGCTCAATTTGTTCGTCGCGATCGATGAGTTCAGACTGGCTTGTTTTTTGCATGGATTATGATGTCACCACAAAGGAAATTGTGACGGCCCAAGGCCGCAACTATAGATGAATTACGTTCCAAGTATAATGCAAAACCCCTTGAAATATAATAGAATAGCGCCTGCTCAACGCGGCTTAGAGATCAAGAAATTTTGACGGAAATGAAAGTCACCCCCACCCTGCTGCTGATCCTCGACGGCTTCGGCTACAGCAACGAAATTGCCGACAACGCGGTCGCCCTCGCCGACAAGCCCAATCTGGACAAGCTCTGGAACGACCGACCGCACATGCTAATCAATGCCTCCGAGCATTTCGTTGGCCTGCCGGACGGCCAGATGGGCAACTCCGAAGTAGGGCACCTCAACATTGGTGCCGGGCGCGTGGTCTACCAAGAGTTCGAGCGCATCAACCTGGCGATTTCCGACGGGGAATTCTTCACGAACCAGGCGCTCACCGAGGCCGTACAAACTGCCAAGAGCTCCGACCGTGCGCTGCACATCTTTGGGCTACTTTCTAACGGCGGCGTACATAGCCACGAGCATCACATCCACGCCATGGTCGAGATGGCCGCACGTGCCGGCCTGCAGAAAATCTACGTGCACGCCTTTTTAGATGGCCGCGACACGCCGCCCAAGAGTGCCGCCACTTTCATCCAACGCATCGAAGAAACCTTCAAGCATACAGGTGCAGGCCGCATCGCCTCCGTCGTTGGCCGCTTCTACGCCATGGACCGCGACAACCGCTGGTCACGCGTCGAAGCCGCCTACAACCTGATCGCCCGCGGCGATGGCGAGTTCCGCGCAGCCACGGCCATGCAGGCGCTGGATGCCGCCTATGCGCGCGGCGAGACGGACGAATTCGTCAAGGCCACCACCATCGGCTGGCCGGCTCCTATCAATGATGGCGATGTCATCGTGTACATGAACTTCCGCTCCGACCGCGCGCGCGAGCTGACCAGCGCGTTCCTCGACGAGAAGTTCAACGGCTTCGTGCGCAAGCACATCCCCCAGCTGGGCGGGTTCTATACGCTCACCATGTACAACAAAAACGAATTGTCCGCGCAGGCCGCCTTCCCGCCCACAGCAATCCGCAACAGCCTGGGCGAATATGTCGCAAGCCTGGGATTGAAACAGCTCCGCATTGCCGAAACCGAGAAATACCCGCACGTCACGTTCTTTTTCAACGGCGGGGAAGAACATGTGTTCGCGGGTGAAGATCGCATCCTGGTCCCCTCCCCGCAAGTCGCCACCTACGACCTGCAGCCCGAGATGAGCGCATTCGAGGTCACCGACAAACTGCTTGGCGCCATTTACAGCAAGCAATACGATCTCATCATCTGCAACTTCGCCAACCCGGACATGGTGGGCCATACCGGCAACCTGCCCGCCGCCATCGAGGCGATTGAAGCGGTGGATGCCTGCGTTGGGCGCATCGTGACTGCGATGCTCAGTATAGGCGGCGAGTTGATCATCACCGCCGATCACGGCAATGCAGAGTGCATGGAAGACCATGTCCACCACCAGCCGCACACACAGCACACGACCAACCCGGTGCCGCTGATATACGTCGGCAGGCCGGCACGGCTGGCAGAAACCGGTGCCTTGTCGGATGTCGCCCCCAGTTTGCTGCTCATGATGGGAATTGCCAAGCCCACGGAGATGTCGGGACAGCCACTGCTTGAATTCATCGAAACGCCAGCGGCGACGCAAGCCTGACATGAAGGGCGTCAACGCACTGCAGGCGGCGCTCATCAGCGCTGCACTCTCGTTTTCTGACGGAGCCCTGGCAGCTAAACCAGATGCCTCAAAAGAGGCGCTGGAACAACTGCAAAGTCGCATCGAATCCCTAAAAAAAGAACTCGACAGCACGCAGGAAGCGCACTCTGAAGCAGCAGATGCCCTAAAAAAGAGCGAGCTATCGATCAGCGATGCCAACCGCAAGCTGTTTGAACTCAGCCAGCAGCAAAAAACCAATCGCACCGCGTTGCAGTCATTGCAGCGCGAAAAATCCAGCCTGTCCGACACCATACAACGGCAGCAGCAACTGCTCGGCAAACAGCTGTACCAGCAATACCTCAACGGCCAACACAGCTATGCGCAGGTCGTGCTGACACAACACGACCCCAGCGCCGTCGCACGCGAATTGCACTATTTCAGCTATGTAGCACGCGCCCGCGCCGACCTGATCAACAGTCTGAAAAAAAACCTGGACCGGGTGGCCACTCTGAACGAACAGACCAGCACCGCCCTGCAGCAGATCAGCGACCTCAAGAGCGAGCAGGAAAAACAGCGCAAGCAACTGGAATCCGAGAAGTCCGATCGCAAGAGCGTACTAGACAAACTGGCGACGCAAATCAAGGCTCAGCGTGGCGAAATTTCCAAATTGCGGCGCGACGAAAAACGTCTTTCCGATCTGGTAGAACGGCTGGCACGAATCATTCCCGCGCAACCGAAACCGCAGAAGCTGGCAAAGCCACGCCAAGATAGCGGTCAAAAACTGGACGCCGGCCAGAAAAACGAAGCCATCCCCACCGAGGCTTTCTCAGGCAGCGGCTTTGCTACACTCAAGGGCAAGCTGCACCTACCGGTGCGCGGCAACGTGGTCAATCGCTTCGGCGCCATGCGCGAAGATAGCGGCATCTCGTGGAAGGGCCTGTTCATCAAGGCAGGCGAAGGTGAGGACGTCAAATCGATTGCCGACGGAAGAGTCGTGTTTGCCGACTGGCTGCGCGGCTTCGGCAACCTGATGATCATCGACCACGGCGGCGGCTTCATGAGCCTGTATGGCAACAATCAGGCGCTACTGAGAAGAGTCGGCGACGCCGTTGCTGCCGGCGACAGCATCGCCTCGGTCGGCAACAGCGGCGGCAACGAGGCCCCGGGCCTCTACTTCGAGCTACGCCATCAGAGCAAACCCTTCGATCCGCTCAACTGGTGTCTGCTGAAATAAAGCACGTCCGTTTGGTATACTACGCAATTAGCCACCATCCCTCATCCAGACCATGATCGTTATTACCGGAGGCGCCGGCATGATCGGCAGCATGATCGCCTGGCAGCTGAACCAGCAGGGTAGGGATGATCTCATCATCGTCGATCGCCAGCACCACGCCGACCAGTGGCAAAACCTCTGCCATCGCCGTTATGCCGATTACCTGGACAAGACTGAACTGCCGGCCTGGCTGCCCAGTGCGCCCAAGATCGACGCCATCGTTCACATGGGGGCTATTAGTGCCACAACCGAGCGCGACTGGAACCGTCTGCTCGAAGATAACATCCGGTATAGCCAGCACCTGTGGAACTGGTGCGCGAAACACAAGATCCCGTTTTATTACGCAAGCTCGGCGGCCACCTACGGCGATGGCGAGCAGGGGTATAACGATGCCAACATCGATCACCTGCGCCCACTCAATGCCTACGGCTATTCCAAGCACTTCTTCGACCAGTGGGTGCACCGCCAGGTCAAGGCTAGCATCGCGCCTCCAGCATGGGCAGGCTTCAAGTTCTTCAATGTCTACGGCCCCAATGAATACCACAAGGAACGCATGGCCAGCGTGGCACTGCACAGCTTCAACCAGTTCCGCGAGACCGGCACGGTTAAACTATTCAAAAGCGACCGGTCGAATGTTGCTGACGGCATGCAACTGCGCGACTTTGTCTACGTCAAGGACGCCGCCGCCGTAGTCGCTTGGTTTCTGGAAGGTCACGGGACCAGCGGCATTTACAACATCGGCACCGGACAGGCACGTGCATTCAAGGATCTGGCCAGTGCTGTCATGATAAGCGCAGGACACGCGCCGAACATCACCTGGATAGAGATGCCGGACGACCTCAAAGGCAAGTACCAGTATTACACCCAGGCCGACATGTCGAAACTGCGTACAACGGGTTATGCCCAACCTTTCCACACTCTGGAAGAAGGCGTGCGGGATTATGTGCAGAATTATTTGATGCAAACCGACGCCTACTGCTAGGAACTTCTCTATGACCCGCCCAGAAATCATCACTAGCGCATTGGCTGCCCATCAGGCCGTCATTGCCCAACTCGATCCGTTGATTCCGACCATACTGGCCCTAGGCACGCGCATGCGTGATTGCCTGCGCGACGGCGGCAAGATTCTGCTCATGGGCAACGGCGGGAGCGCGGCAGATTGCCAGCACATCGCGGCAGAAATCGTCGGGCGCTACAAGGTTGAGCGCAAGGGCCTGCCGGCGATCGCGCTGACCACGGACAGTTCCATTCTAACCTCGGTCGGAAATGACTACGGCTTCGAACACATCTTCTCGCGCCAGATTGAAGCACTCTGTACCAGGAAAGACATCGTCGTCGGCATTTCCACCTCCGGCAACAGTGCCAACGTCGTTGCCGGTATCGAGGCTGCTCGACGCGAGCAAGCCTACACCGTGGCGATGACAGGCACTGGAGGCGGCAAGCTTGCGGGGCTATGCGATGTCACGCTCGCCATCCCCTCTGGCGACACCCCACGGGTGCAGGAAGCGCATATCCTGATCGGCCATATCCTGTGCGAACTGGCTGAAGCCGAATAATTTCAGAAAGTCCCCCGCATGCAACAACGACTGATCGCCGCCGTAAAAGAAGGGTTTTCACACCATGGGACTTGGGTGCTGGTCATTGGCGACCTCATGCTGGACCGCTATTTGTGGGGTGAAGTCGAGCGCATATCGCCAGAAGCGCCTGTACCTGTCGTCTTACTCAACGATGAAACCGAAAGCGCTGGCGGCGCGGCAAACGTTGCTGCCAATCTGGCCGGCCTGGGCGTACCAACGCGGTTGACTGGCTGCATCGGCACCGATGAAAACGGCACGCGGCTGAAAAAGGCAATCCAGAAGCTCGGCATCGACGCGACTGGACTGATGCATTCAGAAACCCATCCGACCATCGCAAAAACCCGGGTAATCGGCGGGCATCAGCAAATGATCCGCATCGACCGCGAAAAGCGCGCGCCCTATACCGCAAAAGACACGCAAGCCCTGCTGCGCACCCTGCACCGACAACTGGCCGACCAACCTGCCGCCGTCATCCTGTCCGACTACGCCAAGGGCGTCCTGACACCGGAACTGTGCCAAGAAGTCATCACTGCAGCCAAGCGCCTGGGTATTCCGGTTCTGGTAGACCCCAAGGGCAAGGACTACAGCAAATACCGTGGTGCCACCGCGCTAACGCCCAACAAGCGTGAAACTGCGGAAGCCTGCCAAGTGGATGTACGCGACAGCGCGGCATTGCTGTCAGCCGCGGAAAATCTCCGCACCGAACTGCAACTGGATTTCCTGGCCGTCACCCGCAGCGAAGAAGGCATCTCGCTGATCGAAGAGGACCATACCGTGCATATCCCGGCCATGGCCCAGCAGGTCTTCGACGTCTCAGGCGCGGGCGACACCGTCATCGCTACCTTAGCTGCCGGGATGCTGGCAGGCCTGCCCAACAAGGAAGCGCTGCACCTCGCCAACCTCGCAGCTGGGATCGTCGTCGGCAAAGTAGGTACGGTAGCAGTTGAACGAGAAGAACTGCTTGGCGCACTGCTGTCAGAAGAAAGTCTCGAACAGGCCGACAAGATCTGCGACCTGACCCAGTTGCTGATGCGCGTCGCCGGATGGCGTGCCCGCAGCGAAAAGATCGTGTTCACCAACGGTTGTTTCGACTTGCTGCATGCTGGCCATGTCACGTATCTGGAACAGGCGCGCAAACTGGGCGACCGCTTGGTACTCGGCCTCAATACTGACGCTTCGGTACGTCGACTCAAGGGCGAGAGCCGACCCGTCATCCATGAGAGCGACCGCGCCCGCGTGATGGCAGCACTAGAGGCGGTCGACGCCGTCATACTGTTCGATCAGGACACACCGCTCGATCTCATCAACGCAGTCAAACCCGATGTTCTGGTCAAGGGCAGCGACTATGCCGAAGACCAGGTCGTCGGCGGCTCAGAAGTCAAAGCCCGTGGCGGCCGCATCGCGCTGATTCCGGTCGTCCCAGGCCGCAGCACCAGCGGCATTATCGACAAACTGGGCAAGTAGCCCCACTAAAAAAACGCACGCTACAGGTCATCATGATGCCGCCAAAAAAAATCACCCAGCTGATGCTCACCCGAGGCTTTGGCGGAGCCGAGCGCCATTTCGTAGACTTGTCGCTGGCGCTTGCCGACCGGGGATATCTGATCCAGGCGATCTGCCATCCCGAGTTCAGCCACAGGCAGTCGCTTGAAAAGCACGCCAATATTGAGGTTGCGCCCGTGCGCGCCCACGGCTATTGGGACCTGTGGAGCGCCCGGTGCATCAGACAAGCCATCACTCGCTTTGCGCCAGACATTATCCACACCCATCTGGCCCGCGGTGCGCATCTGGGGGGGAAAGCCGCTGCCAGACTCGGCATCCCGTGCGTAGTCAATTTGCACAACTACATCGACCTCAAGTATTACCGCAATATCGATGCGTTCATCGCGGCCACTGCAGATCAACGCCGCTACTTGCTCGCCGAGGGCGTCAGCGAAGCCTTGGTCACGGTAATGCCCCATTTTTCGCTGCTTCCGGCAACGTCGCCAGTGCTGATTCCAGAAAATCAGCCCATCCGTTTCGTGACGCTGGGCCGCATGGTGAAGAAAAAGGGCTTTGATGTCCTCATCTCGGCATTCAGGGATTATTTGAATGCAGGTCACGATGGCCGACTGTTGATCGGCGGAGACGGCCCAGAGCGGGACGCCTTGCATGCTCTGGCGGCACACCCTGAGGTGGCAGGGAAAATCGAGTTTGCGGGCTGGATCGACGATATTGCAGCATTTCTGTCCAAAGGCGATGTGTTCGTGCTGCCGTCGCGCGATGAACCGTTCGGCATTGTCGTGCTGGAAGCAATGGCCAGCGGCAGGCCCATCATCAGCACCAGAACGCAGGGCCCCATTACCATCCTAGATGACCAGACCGCCTACTTCACCGAGATCGGCGACGACGCCACGATCACTGCAGCCATGCTGGAAATCGCCAGCGACAGACATGCTGCCATGGCAAAGGCGCAAGCCGCCTCCGCGCTTTACCAGTCAACCTTTTACGCGGATGCCGTGGTCCCGAGGGTTGAAGCCATTTACGAACAACTCAGCCAACGCCGCCCATCCATCTAGACGGCACTGATCACGCCATCATCCACCAGCCTCGCCATGACGGCATCGGCCGAGATCTGTGCAAGACACGCATGCCCCTTTTCACGGGGACATTGCGGCAGGAAACAAGGGCTGCAATCCACGGGATGCGTCAGCACCCGCAACGCCTGCCCCAGCGCATGGCTCTGGCGCCAATTGGTCGGACCAAAAAATGCATAGACCGGTATACCCGCGCAGGAGAGCACATGCATCGGCCCGGAATCGTTGGTTAAGGCGAAGCAACTGCGGCGGCCTAATTCCACCAGTTCGTTGATCGAAAACTGATTGGTGGCATCGACCCCGACCTCACTCGACAAGGCTGCATTGCCTGCAGCATCCGATCCCGCACCCACCCAAACCACCTTATAGCCCCTGGTCTCAAGCGCACGCGCCAAAGTGGCAAAATGCGGCCAGCATTTGCTCTGCCATCGTGCGCTGGCAAATGCATGCATCAACACCAATGACCCTGTCAGGCCATGCTGCGCCAGCCAAGCATCCACCTTGTCACTTTGTGCTTGCGTGACGGGCAGCCAAGGTTGGGGGGCGGCCTGTACTAGGCCGGCCGTGGCAATTACCTCATTCAACCGATCAAATATATGCACTTCGCGCTGATATGGCAGCGCGGGGTGAACCGTCGCCGGGAAACCGATCCGGCTGGAAACAACGCGCGGTATTCGGGCGAATCTCAACATCAAACCGGTGCGATCATTCGCCTGCAATTCGTAACACACATCAAAGCGCTGCCGCCGCATCCAGCGTATTGCGCGTAGCGTATCCAGCATTCCCTTGCGCGAAAATGCAGTCACTTGCAGGCCCGGCCACCCTTCGAACAGGCTGGTGAAAGCGGGCGAAGTCATCAAATGAACTTCATCCCCAGCATGCTGTTGTTGGATTGCGCGTATCAACGGCGTGGACAGAATCACATCGCCCAACGCACTCAGTTTGATGATAAGAACTTTCACAACGGCCGCAGAATCACACCGCTTGCGGCTTCTCAGCCGGGCCTGGCTGCCAGAACGCCAGACTGAGCATAAGCAGCCACCATGTAATGCATGACCAGAAGCTGGCGTAGAAGGCCATGTGCGCGTTGATCGGCATCATGGCGATTAGCACGCCCCCCATGAAGGCCAAGGCCACCCCTTTCTTTGCGCGGGCAGCTCCCAGGGTCAGTCGTATCCAGTAAAGCAGCGCGATGACATACCCGATCAAGCCAATCAACCCCGTCTCCGTTGCAATCTCAAGGAGCAACTGATGCGGATGGTTCGGACCAACGGTCGGATTAACCGCGAGAAACGGATCATCCTTTCCGCCATATTGGGGATAAATGTAGCGAAAACCACGAGGGCCAATGCCATTGATCCAGTGATCTTCTGCCACACGCACGGCCACTTTCCAGATCGGCAGGCGCAAGCTGGTGGCAGCGTTGGCCTGATCATAATTGCCACTGAACAAACCGGCTGTTTGGCCGACCCGGGCATTCAAAGCGGGTAACTGCATGGCGATACCGATCGCCAATGCTGAAGCCAGTACACCAGCAAGCAGCGGTTTCCAACGCCACCTGACCTTCTCTACCAGCATCAGCTGCGCAGCCCAGATCACAACGCCGACCGCCAACATGATCCAGGCCACCCTGCGCCCGGACAGAAAAACATCCACCAGATAAACTGGTAGCAGCAGCCAGGCCCAGCGCCACTTCAGCGCCACCTGCCACACCCAGTAGAAAAAGACCGGGGAAAGGACAGCCATCACAAAGCCGAGCCCGCGCAAACTGGTGAAAAGATTGTCCTCACCGGCCTGAGGCACCCCGGATTTGAATTCATACTCGACCAGTGCATGTGCCACCACACAGAGGGCGCTGAAGCTCAGTGCAATCCCCAGCGTTTTCAGCAGGCGCTGACGGGCATCCGGAGATTGCAACGCGACAGCAGCGAATATGGCCGCCAGCGGAAACCGCAGGAAAACCAGCGTCGTATCTGCTGCGCGTGAAAAATTGACTGCATCCGGGAGCGAGGCCAGCATGGGCAACCAGAGACATGCGCTCATGACCAGCAAAGGCTTGATCATCGGTAATTCCACGACAGCGCGCGGCCTCAACAGCAGCAAACCCATCCCAGACAAGGCCATCAGTCCCATGGGCAACTCAAACAGGTGCCTGAATGGCAACGCCAAAGCGAAGGCAAGCACCAGCATCCAGCCCGAACTGCTAATCCAGTGCAGCCCTAGTCGATCTTCGTTCACGGTATTCATCCCCATCCTCATTTCAAGCCCACCTGTTGGAGCACTCGGCGTGCGCGGTGCGCGTAGGTGTGTTCAGCCATCACACGCCGGTAACCCGCCTCACCGATGGATTGCGCAAACGCAGGGTCTGATACCAGCCTGTCGTGCCATGCGTGCAATTCATCCAGCGAGTGATACACCAGAATTTCTTTACCTGGTTCAAAACAAAGTGCGAGATCCGCGACATCATCGTTCAGCACCGGGGTCTTGCACCCATAGGGCTCGAAACTGCGCTGGTTCAGGCCCCGCACTACATTCAGCTCATTTTTGATGTTCAACACCGCGCGGCACGAAGCATAGACCATAGGCAACTGCTCAAGCAACACACGTTGCACACGAATCTGATGCTGCGGCGCTTTCAACTTGCGCCAACGCCTGCCGTAAAGCGTCAATGGCCGTGTCACCTGACTGACAAACGCTGCCCGCCCCGGTGAACTCTTGGCCACGTAGACAACCTCATTGGAGCGCACAACGTCCATCGGATGGAATCGATGGGGGTCGAAAGCTAGTGGCAGATAAGTCGTCGGCGTGGCAAAGCCGGACTCACGCACCAGATCCATAAAGTAGGTATCCGTGCAGAATATCCAGTCCATGTATCCAGCGAACTCACTCTCAGCAGGACCAAATACATCGCCGACCCAAGCCACGCGTATGGCAGTCGGACACACGTCCCGGGCCGCCTGATAGACTTCGGCACTCTGCCAGGCACCCAGCACATAGACAATCAAATCCGGCTGGAACGCTTTTATTTTCTGCCGCAGACTTTCCGCCACCACAGCAGCCGTGCCGCCAGCCCATACGCCACGCAGCCTGTAATAAAGCTCCTGCGCGCGGTGATGGCCATTGACGGCAAAGAGTTCGACCTGGCAATCCGCTTGCCGGAAAGCCTCCACCGTATTTTCCGTCATGTAGACCAGGCAATTTCCCTTGCCAACCACCAGCACCTTAGCCAATCGGAGTCTCCTTCAGCATCGCCGATACGCGCTGTTTGTAATCGTGTTCGGCCAACACGCGCCGACGGGCATTTTCAGCGAGGCTATGCGCCAACTGGGGATCGCCTGCCAGCCGTTCATATTGCGCCGCACATTCTTCAGCGCTCGAAAAAACCAGAATCTCCCGCTCCGGCTCGAAGAATCGCTCCAGCCCGGGCCGATGTTCCACCAGTTGCGGGATCCCGTAACCGGCACACTCAAACGTGCGCATGTTGGTCCCTTCTCGCACCACCTGCGCATGGATGTTGAGTGCGGCTTGGCAGTGTGCGTACACCGCCCCCATTGCCCGTGCGGCAACAGGCGGACGGAATGCAAGGGGATGTTTCCAGAACAAGGGATGCCGCATGAAGTAATTGCCGTACACCGTTGGGACCACCCCGAAAGTTCTCAATGCCCCCAGCCAGACATCCCGCTTGGCATCCCTGTTGGCGATGAAACACAGTCCCCGTTTTTGCCCGGCGAAGGCCAGTGGCCGATGAACGCTGGGGTCATGCGCAAAGGGCATTTCACCTGCGTAAGGCGCACCCGCCGGCAAGTTACCTGTGTAGCCGGGATCGGAAAGGAACACGCGGCCGAAAGGGCGCAAATCGTCTTCTTCCATGTTCGGCCCATCCACGAGCCACAGCACATTGTTCGCCGACTTGTGCAACGCCCGGAACACCGACATATGGTTGATGAAAATCGCCGCATCGTAGTCGGTGGCATTGATACGTTCAACTAGTTGCTGCCGCCAGCCCTGCTTGTCGCGCAAGTAATCGTAACGCTCGGCCAGTGATCGCGGATAGGTGGAAATGAAGTCGACCGTGCCTGTGACCGTCGCCTTTAACGCAGACAGCACATAATCGGCCAGACCGCCTTTCCAGGGTTTGGCGACGAGCAATACCTTCATGCTGGCTCGCCTTCAGCGCCCATCAACTGCGCGGCTTTCAGCGCCACCGACGCCACGGCAATTTTGTCCATGTGACTGACGTTCACTTCCCCGATGTCTTCACTCGGAAAGACGGCAAAGATATTGCGGCTCTCGTCGGCCAGTCGGTACGTGTCGATTTTTTTGTATTTCACCCCAAACAGGCCGATAGAAGGGGTACCGAGGGCGGCTGAAATATGCAACATGCCGGAGTCATTGCCGACGAACAGTTTGCAGACACGCAGCAACGCCATCACCTCATCGATGGGACTGGCAATGACGGCCACCACGGCCGAAGCAAATGCCGGCGCGACCGCGCGTTTGATCTGATCAGCCATCTCCGCATCGGCGGCGGCGCCCACCAGAAAGACGGTTCCCCCGCTCTGCTCGATCATGCGTTCAGCCAGCTCAGCGTAATACCCTACTCCCCACTGCCGACGCGGATCGGTGGCCCCGATCCCGAACACTAGCCAGGGTTGGGCATGCGTCCCGAACCGCTCGCGCACGGCGGAGACCTTTGCCGGAGAAGCCGTCATGCGTGGCGCAGGGTCCGCCAACGCGACCCCGTTCAAATCCAGCAACTGTATTGCTTGATCGATGGGGTGCAATGTGTGGCCGGATGCAGTCAGGTGCTTCCCGCTGTTCAAAAACCAGCGTTGCCATCCGAGGCCATAGCCAAGTCGCTCAGGAATGCCCGCAAGCCAGGCCACCAAGGCCCATCGATAGCTTTTATGTAATATCCAGACGCGCTGGTAATGTCTGGCACGCAGTTGTTTTGCCAACGCCCAGATGCCCGCGAGCCGCCCTTTACCTTCGAGGGCATCGTCCAGCCAAAGCACATCGGACACGCACTGGTCGGAGGCAAAAAGCTGATCCGCCATCGAACGCTTGATGGTAAGCACGTCGAGCCCTGACGCGCCCTCTGACGCAGAAATAGCCCGAACAAAGGGAATATGCCAAACCGTGTCGCCGATCCCGGGCAAAGGTTGAATAACCAGGGTACGCCCAACCTTTTTTGCAGGGTCATTCACTCAAGTCACCCCCTGCGCCATCACTTCTTCATAAACGTCCAGGGTACTATCCAGCATCCGCTGCAATGTCAGCATCCGGCTCTGCGGCACGGACGGTGGCGACAGCACCCACGCGGCAGCTAACGCCTCCAGCGCATCTTCATCCCCCAGCGGAATCCCGCCCTGGGGCAGCAGATGGGCCAGTTGCTCACCGACGCCCCCGTGCGCAAAACCAATCACTGGCACGCCAAGACTAAGCGCTTCCAGGGTCGTTCGTCCGAACGATTCTGGTTTGGTCGAAAGGGAAAACACCATGTCGGAAACCGCCATGATTTCACGAAGATCACTGCGATGGCCCGCAAAAGTCATGTCGTCGGCCAGGCCAGCATCGGTCATCTTCTTCCGGATTTCTGCCGCGTAGCGCTGCCGTTTTGGATCCTCGCCCCCGACCACCAGGCCATGCACGGCCAGGCCCCGATTTTTCAGGCGCCGGATCAATTCGATAAAAAACTCATGCCCCTTGAGCCGCGTCAGGCGACCGGGCAGCAGCAGCACTTTTTTTCCGCCGAGTTGGGGATATTGTTTATGCCAGGCTTCAAGCCAGGCATCAGCGGGCTTGAAGCCGTACGGAAATTCGTCAGGATCGACACCACGGGGAATCACGCGGATATGCGCATCGGCAACAGCGGGGTAAGAACGCAGCAGATACGCACGCACCGTATCGGAGACGGCAATAACACGCTCGCCCTTGGTCATTACCGCGCTGTACGCGCTGACCGAGTAGAGCCCATGCACCGTGGTCACAAAATGCGGCCGCGACGCAGGGGGCATCCCCCGCCAAGCCAGATAGGCAACCCAGGCCGGCATGCGCGAACGCACGTGCAGAATATCCACCCGGTGTTCGCGCAGAAACCGCCTTAATTTCCAGATCAGGCGAAACGTCCAGGGAGATTTTTTATCAACAGGCCACAGGTAGTGTTCAGAGCCTTCGTCGGTCAGTTGCGCCACCATGCGCCCACCCGAGGACATCACCAGGGATCGATGTCCATTCCTCACGAGGTGGCGCGCCACCTCCAGCGTGCCACGTTCAACGCCGCCGCTGTTGAGGCTGGGCAACAGTTGCAGCACGGTAAGCTTACGCTGCGTCAACGCTCAGGCTCAGCACAAAACAGGGGGTATTGGAAAACAATCCGACGTTTTCCAACAATCACAGGCGCCCATCCACCTCATCGGCACTGAGCACGTATTTCACGTCATAGATGACGGCATTGGGTTTACCCAAAGCTCGCAGCTTGGCAATTCCCATCTCCACGAACTCGCGATGCGACACCGCAAGCACGATCGCATCGTAAGTGCCCGGTTGCAGTTGACCGGTCAGCCGGACCCTGTATTCATCAAACGCCTCACCGGCATCCACCCAAGGATCGTAGATATCGACCTTCGCATTGAAACTTTCGAAATTGCGCACGATGTCGACCACCTTGGTATTTCTCAGGTCGGGGCAGTTTTCCTTGAAACTGAGCCCCAGCACCAACACTCTGGCGTCGACCACATTGATGCGCTTGCGCATCATCAGGCGCGCTACGGTTTCTGCAACGTACTGTCCCATGCTGTCGTTAATGCGGCGCCCGGCCAGAATCACCTCGGGGTGATAGCCCAATTCCTGGGCTTTGTGGGTCAGGTAATAAGGATCAACGCCTATGCAATGACCCCCAACCAGGCCCGGGCGGAACGGCAGGAAATTCCACTTGGTGCCCGCAGCCTTCAGTACGGACTCGGTATCGATTCCCATACGATTGAAGATCAGGGCCAGTTCGTTGACGAGTGCAATATTCAAGTCGCGCTGCGTGTTCTCAATCACCTTGGAAGCTTCTGCCACCTTGATGCTTTCCACCTTGTGCGTGCCCGCCACGACGACGCTGGCATAAAGCGCATCGACATAGTCAGCAATTTCAGGCGTGGAGCCAGAAGTGACTTTCTTGATATTGATGAAACGGTGCTCTTTATCGCCGGGATTGATACGTTCTGGGCTGTAGCCCGCGAAGAAATCGACATTGAACTTGAGACCGGAAACCCGCTCGATGACCGGCACGCAATCTTCTTCGGTAGCACCTGGGTAAACGGTGGATTCATAGATCACGACATCCCCCGGCTTGATCACTTGGCCGATGGCTTCGCTCGCCTTGATCAGCGGCGTCATGTCCGGGCGATTGCTTTTATCGACCGGGGTCGGCACGGTCACGATAAACGTGTTGCAGCCGCGCAAAGCTTCAAGCGAATCGGAATAGGTCAGCAACGTCGCCTCTTTTAATTCATCGGGCGACATCTCCAGCGTATGATCGTTGCCACCGCGCAGTTCGCTCACGCGCGCGCGATTGATATCGTATCCCACCGTGGCCAGGTGTTTGCCAAATTCGACCGCAAGCGGCAATCCGACATAGCCCAAGCCGATGACGCCCAGAGTTGTATCCTGCAATGAACGAGACATTATTCGCATCCGATCAGATAATCATTTCAAACTTCTTGAGCAAGCGCTTTGCCGCTCAAGAGAACATTCAGTTTCAAGCTTCGCCAGGGATCAGTGGCAGCCACAAACCGCCATCCCTCAACCCAATTCCTGACGCCACCAACGGCATCGCCATTTTACCCGAGTCAGAACCCGAACATGTGGTCCATGCAGAACGACCTGTCGCCATTGACCGTCCCGTGATAACCGAACAGGCGGCAGGTCATGTCACGGATAATGATGTAAGCCCCATCACCAGCACGGTTGCGGGACGCTGCATCGAAAGTTTCGTGGTAACGCCACAGCAGCGAACCGCTACAGGGCACTTGCACCTGGCGCACGGCAATTTCCTCGCCCAAGGCATCGTACAGTGTCAGAGAGGTGGTCGATTGTGCGTGCCAGGGCGTGGAGGCCGAATAAATCAGGTGGCAGAAGGTGTCCAGCGGCGCGTCCCCTAATCGCAGAAACAGGCGGGTGCTGAGGCCCGGAGGCATGCCGGCGTAAGATTGCGGCTCGTTCTTGTAGGTCAGCACCGTATTGTAGATATGGCCGCCAAAGCTGGTTTCCGCGATGTGTCCGCTCGTCTTCTGGGTGTAGCGGAACAGACCATGCAGCCAGCCATCGGCCACGCCGCCTTCATCAAAATCGTAGACCAGTTCGACGTGGCCATACCCGCTCGGCAATGCCACGCCCTGCTGCTGAAGAAACCCGGCCAAGTCAAATTCGAGCTCCAGATTGCGAGGCAGACAGCCAAAGCGGTGACGCGCCACTTCGACCCCGGAAGCATCGTAAAAAATAGCGGTGATGGGCATATTGATCTGTGCCGTCGACATCGGGGTCGGCTGCATCAGGCTGCCCCACTGCGTCACCGGCAGGATGGGCGCAGGCAGGATGTAGCTCTTGCCCATCAAGCTGTTCAGTTCCTGAATGCGGGCATCGGCCACCAGATCGTTGCGTTCGACGTTGGCATGGGCAATGCGGCTGCGCCCGCCCTTGACGTGGACCTCATAGCGCGGCCGGACGAAGTAGCGCCCAGCCTGGATTTCGATCTGTTGCGGCCAGCGCGCATTCGGTAACAGTGCGGCGACATCCAGCGCGTAACTGGCAAACGGCGGAATCTCGACGTCCAGCCAGCGGATATCGCTGGCGCCCATCAAGTTGATGCCAACGCCGCCTCTGGGAATGGTCACCGGATGACTGTTCTGTATCCAAAGCACGACTTGTTCATCATCCTTGGGCGCCGGCAAACCGGCAAACAGGTCGGACGGCCAGGCATTTGCATCATGGGTACAGGAAAGCTGGGTATCGATGTCGTCACCGTAAATGTCGAGCGCGTACTTCACCACATCGTGCCCAGCCGTTGCCACGCCCATCACGTGAATAAACAGCGAGCCGGTGAATTCACCCAGGTTGAAACGCTTGCGCACCACCTGGCTATCCACGATCAGCGCGGCACCGGGCGCGGGCAACACGTCCTGCCACTGCGCCAGCGTATTGCCCTGCTGATCGAACAGACAGAACCATACGGCAGGTGGCTTGGGCGCCCCCCAGCCAGACCAGTAATCAGCGGTCACGATGCGCGTATGCCAGCCCCCGGCATCGCGCAGGAAGCCAAAATTAGTGGCAAAGTTGAGCGGATCCAGATAACGGCGACGATTGGTCAGCATTTCATCTGGCAAACGCAAGGCATCCAGGCTGACGATCTCGGTACCCGCCGGCACCAGATGTCGAATGTGGTCGATCAGCCGTCGCGCATCGAAGGCGGCGACAAACAGCGTTTTAACGGAAATGTCCGGCAACTGCGTGATGGGCCTGGCAGGCTGACCAAGGATGGTCTTGCCCAGGTCTTCCAGGCGCTGTACGAACACCGCGGCGATATCGAGCGCAGTCACATCGTTGAATTCAGCAAACCCTTGCACCATCCCCAGCGGGTCATAGACGGCCACCGGCCCGCGGGCCAACATCTCCATCAACGCCCCGGCCTTGCTCACTGCCAGCGGATGACCCAGCGCCTTGAAGAAACTGTTGCCGCCCTTGGCGTTGCTGAAAGTTTCAATACTGATCGACATAGTTATTCCCAGATCCTACTTTCATGCCTAAGCCTATTTGTGAGATGCGACGACTGCGGCCTCATTGGCCGCCATTCGCATTTTCACTTCGCGCACCACTCGACCCACATCGTCCAAAGGGGTGTAGCTCCAGCGATCCAGCGCGCCCGTGAAAGATCGCGTATACCCTGCAGACCGCATGGCCTCATGGAACCTGCGGAACTTTTTAGAGCCGCCGTCCAGATCCACGACAAAAACCGGTTTCCCGGTCGAGCATGCCTCGGAAACCATGTTAACGGAATCGGCCGTCACCACAAGATAATCCGCCAATGCCAGAAAGGCCAGGTAGGGGTTATCCCCTGCACCATCCCAAATATAGGCGGGAGTCCCCTGCAATGCCTGACGCAGCGCAGCCTCGACTTCCGGCCCGGTCCGACGCGAGGTCGTCAGCAGTATGCCTGCGCCGGTCGATGCAGACATGGCGGCCAACCGCTCTCCCAGAATGCGTCCAATTTCTGGCGTCATTTGATAACATTTATTGGTGCCGCCGACCATGACGGCCACCAGAGGGCGTGGCAAGGCGGAAAATTGCGATGCAAACTTCTCGCCGGCCAAGCGCATCCCTTCAGCGGTCACACCGTGGATTGCACCCATGGTCTCTATCACGTTCGCCCCCCGGCAAGCATCATGCTTGGGCGCCACGACCAAGTCGAAATGACGCAATGCAACGCGTGGATGCTGAATACGGATATTGAAAGTATGCCCCTTGCTCGCCCGCTTGATCGCAATGGAATGTGCAATGGTCATGCGCCCTGTGCCGATGACGACATCAGGCCAGGGCGGCTCGAAGTGATCGCTTCCAGGCCAGAACGAAGCCTTCAATGGTGAAAACCACAACTGCGGCGGCAAGTGGGTCCAAGGGGCAACCGGCACGATGGTTTTTTTTTCGACGCTGAAGCCTAGTGCCTCTGCCAGCCCGAAAGACTGGTTATCCATGCCGATGATACCGTTCGACAATACCCAGCAGGTCTTGTTATTCATGATGGTCGGAAGTTATTTGGGCCATGCGACTTAACGCCAACTGGCTGCCCGAGATCAATCGGGCAACCGGAAAATAAGCAATTGAGAGAGCCCGTAGAAGTGAAAACCGTCTACGGGCGACTGGGACTTTCTATTCGACGTACCCACCGAAGAGTTTCTTGAAAAACGCCGAGATCTTGTGGCGCTTCTGCTCCCGGGTCTTGACGCCTTCATCGAGCACCCAGTTGAGCTGGATTGCGCGCCGGGGCCCGACGTATGGCTTGTGGCCATGCCAGGAGTTCTCACTACGGCGAAACGCCAGTAAGGTTCCTATGCGCGGCTCGACTTCCGCCACATAATCCTCCAGATCAGTCCCGGAACGCAGAATACGTAGCCGCCCCCCCTGGTTCTGCCAGGCTTCGTTAAAGTACACCAGCATCGTGATGATTTTGGTACGGCTGTCAGTATGAATACGGCCGTCGGTCGCATCCGTCTGCCCTCTGACCGTCACCATCGTCGGCCTACCCGTCAGATCGAGTCCAAACTTCTTTTCCACTTCCCGACGAAAACGATCGCCTTCAAGCGCACGGATCAGCTTGGCGAATTCGGGCCCGTATTCAAGCGTGGGCAGTGGAAAACTACCCGCCTTATCAATCTTCGGGAAATCTAACGCCGCAGCGGCCAAGGCCGCAGGCTGCACAAAATCCTCAACCACCATGTACTGATAGGGATCCTGCTGCAACGGAGTGGCGGAAAATTTCTCAAATTCAAGAATCGCGTCAGCTTCAGTAGACACCATAGCTCATTCTCCAACGGTAGGATTGGGTGCTCATCATAGCCCTTCGTTCACGTGAAAACAATTTTCAAGCACGCACTAAAACCAGGCACCGCAAGTAAATTAAGTAGCTGAAATACCGACAAGCGCTGCGGTAACTCAGGCGGCATTCAGGATGGCATACAACTCATCCTTCAATGCCAGACGCTGCTTTTTAAGGGTTTCGAAAGCTTCGTCAGTCACAGGTACACCTTCCGCTTCCAGGCGGATGATTTCGCTATTGGCAGCGTGATACTGGTCGAACAGCTTGGCAAAGTGTGCATTGCTAGTCTTAAGATCGTGAATCTGCGCCTTGAATTCTGGCAGTTCGGTGACAAGGTCGTGATGTACAGCAGCCATTTGAAACTCCAATCAGTCGTAACAGTTAAAAACTCAAATTCTCGGGGTATTGCACACCACATCGCCACATTGCGCGCGGTGACGCAGCGCATGATCGATCAGCACAAGCGCCAGCATCGCCTCGCAGATCGGGGTTGCGCGCACGCCGACGCAGGGGTCGTGGCGACCGGTGGTCTTCATGGTGACGGCTTCACCGGCCTTGTTGATCGAATGTCGCTCCTGCGGGATGCTGGAAGTTGGCTTGAATGCTGTATGCACGACAATCGGCTGGCCGCTGGAAATGCCACCCAGAATGCCGCCCGCGTTGTTGCTAGCAAAGCCCTGTGGCGTCAGCTCGTCGCAGTGCACGCTGCCGCGCTGGGCGATGCTGGCGAAACCGGCACCAATCTCTACTCCCTTTGCCGCATTGATGCCCATCATGGCATAGGCGATCTCGGCGTCGAGTCGATCGAACACCGGCTCGCCCCAGCCCACGGGAACGTTTTCAGCCATCACGGTAATTTTGGCGCCTACCGAGTCACGCGCGCTGTGAACCTGATCCAGAAAGGCCTCCAGCTGCGGAACAATGGCAGCATTGGCCGCAAAAAACGGATTGTTGCGCACTTCGTCCCAGGACACGAACGGCACCTCGATATTGCCCATCTGGCTCATGTAGCCACGGATCGCCACGCCGTACTTTTCTGCTAGCCACTTCTTGGCAATGGCACCCGCAGCGACCCGTGCAGCGGTTTCGCGGGCACTGGACCGGCCACCACCGCGGTAATCGCGAATGCCGTATTTCTGCCAGTAGGTATAGTCTGCATGACCGGGGCGGAAGGTTTCGGCAATAGTGCCGTAATCCTGGCTGCGCTGATCCTGATTGCGGATGAGCAGGGCGATGGGTGTGCCGGTAGTCTTGCCTTCGAACACGCCAGAAAGGATTTCGACTGCATCCGGCTCCTTGCGCTGGGTCACATGACGTGAAGTGCCTGGCTTACGGCGATCAAGGTCTTCCTGAATATCCGCCTCGGTCAGGCTCAGCCCAGGGGGGCAGCCATCTACAATGCAGCCAATGCCGGCGCCATGTGATTCGCCAAAGGTCGTGACAGTAAACAGGGTTCCGAAAGTGTTGCCAGACATAACAGCAGGACTCGTAAGTAAACAGTGGAAGTTTACCATATTCCGCATGCCCGCCCTTGCGGGGAAGCTTGGGCGGAACCCCGCCAGATGACCGGAAAAACAGGGCTAAACAAGAAATTTACGCAATATCCCCAAAAAGTTATGGATATATTGACAATAATGTTTGCTTATCCAACGAATTAGGTGCATAGTTCGCGACAGCGATATCAAGTCGTGTTGTTGCTGTCTGGTTCAGTACCCTCGTATTACCGGGTTTTATTCCATCATCACCCCGCCGTCTTGACCTTCGCCCTAAGGGGCTATCCCCCATTTTATTTTTTGTTTTATAAGGATATCAAGACATGGCAACAGGTACTGTTAAGTGGTTCAACGACGCTAAGGGCTTCGGCTTTGTAACTCCGGATGACGGCGGCGCTGATCTGTTCGCGCACTTCTCCGCAATTCAAGGCAACGGCTTCAAGAGCCTGCAAGAGAACCAACGCGTAACGTTCGACATCACCACCGGCCCTAAGGGTCAACAAGCTTCCAACATTCGCCCTGAGTAATTCACAGGCAGGCATGGCGCATCGCCAAGTCTAAGCGATACAGGGGTAGTCAAAAGTATTCGTGCTGATGATCACCCCTCCGGAAAAGCCCGGCATCGTCCGGGCTTTTTCTTTTTCACTTTTCCAAAGGACATCACGTTGGCCAAAGAAGAACTCATCGAAATGAATGGCGTGGTGGACGAAGTACTGCCCGACTCACGCTTCCGCGTCACGCTCGAAAATGGTCATCAGCTCGTGGCCTATACCGCAGGCAAAATGCGCAAGCACCATATCCGCATTCTAGCCGGCGACAAGATCACGCTGGAAATGTCACCGTATGACGTTTCCAAAGGTCGCATCACCTTCCGCCACATCGAAACACGCGGCCCCGCGCCCGTACGTCGCCGCAGCTTCTAAATCGCGGAAAACACATCCGTTGCTGCTATCGCGTATACCACTCGATGCTGACGATGTGATTCACATTCACCAGCTTGCGGCCTTTTTTATCCGGGTTGTTTGAGAGGACGACGCTGATGAACAGCTCGGAAATCGATTCGATGTCCCCCCGGATGCGAAACGACTCCCCGTTGGTCAGACTCAGGGTTGCCTCATCTCCGGCTATCTGCTGATTAAGGGCTTGAGTAAGACTGAGCATCTGCGATTCCTTTAGCGAGCCGATCTGAAATTGATCGGACAAGCCCCATCATACGCTGATCACCGCGTCTAAAAGACCAATCCTTCCACCCAGGTGGCATACACATGGTCAGCCACCGCGTTCAATGCGGCAAGGCGGCCATCCAAGTGCCGCTGGATCTCATCCTCGGCCTGCACTGCAGGACTGTCCAACGCCCCGGCGATTTCATCTGCACCAAACTGGCACCAGGTATGCACCATTTCGGCCGTCATTTCGATATGACACTGAAAACCAATGTGCTTGCCCATCGAAAAAGCCTGATGCTGGCAGTAGGCGCTACTCAACAAATTGACCGCACCGTTGGGGATGGTGAACGTTTCTCCATGCCAGTGAAAGCCGGAAAAGTGGGTTGTATCGCCGAACCAGCGCGTCGAATCGAATGTCTGCAAGACCTCCAGCTCGCCCCAGCCGATTTCCTTAACCGGGTTGCGCGTAACCACGCCGCCCAGCGCCTTGGACATCAACTGCCCGCCCAAACAGTGTCCAAGCACGGGAATCCCCGCGGCAACAGCCTGTCGAATCAAGTTCAATACCGTTAGAATCCATGGCAAATCATCATTAACGCTCATCGGCCCACCCATGAACACCAGCCCACTGTACTGGGTCACATCGGCGGGCAATGCATCGCCCGCGTCGATGCGAATCAAGCGCCAGGGTATGACGCGGCGATCAAGAAAATCGGCAAGATAGCCAGGGCCTTCAGTTTCTGCGTGTCGAAAAATGGCAACGGGCTTCATGATCTGTGGATACGCCTTTGAGGAGAAGAGGAAGCTTGTTCAGGAGCAACAGGCGTGCCAATCTGCCGCCATTCGCCCGGTGCAACGCCAGCCAGCGTATGCGCCCCTATTGCCCAGCGAATCAGCCGCAAGGTAGGAAACCCCACCTTCGCCGTCATGCGCCGTACCTGACGGTTCTTACCTTCTGCAATGATGATTTCCAGCCAACTAGTCGGAATGGCTTTGCGCTCCCGGATAGGCGGGTGACGTGGCCAGAGATTGGCCGGCTCATCAATCAGTCTCACTTTTGCAGGCCGGGTGAAAAAGTCGCCCAGATCGACACCCTGCCTCAACGGCTCAAGATCCGTTTCGGTGGGCGCACCGTCTACCTGCACCCAATAGGTCTTGGGCTGTTTGTGCTTAGGATCGGACAAACGATGTTGCAGTGCACCGTCATCGGTTAAAATAAGCAATCCCTCGCTGTCGGTATCCAGCCGCCCTGCCGCATAGACTCCCGGAACAGGAATATAGTCTTTGAGCGTCGGGTGCGTTTCGTGCTTGCTGAACTGGCAAACCACGTTGTACGGTTTATTGAACAAGATAATCATGTTTTTCAGGAGCCTTTTATGAGCAGCAAAATCAGCGTACCCGCTAACGGGCAGAAAATCACGGTGAATGCCGACAACAGCCTGAATGTTCCCGACCATCCGATTATCCCATTTATCGAGGGGGACGGCATCGGCATCGATATCACCCCGCCGATGAAGCGCGTAGTCGACGCCGCCGTCAACAAGGCTTACGGCGACAAGCGCAGCATCGCCTGGATGGAAGTCTATGCCGGGGAGAAATCCACCACGGTCTATGGCGATAACGTCTGGCTGCCGGAAGAAACCATGCAGGCAGTAAAGGACTACGTCATTTCGATCAAGGGCCCTCTGACCACCCCGGTCGGTGGCGGCATTCGTTCATTGAACGTCACCCTGCGCCAGGAGCTCGACCTCTATGTCTGCCTGCGCCCAGTCCAGTATTTCCAGGGCGTCCCCAGCCCGGTCAAGCATCCGGAAAAAACCGACATGGTCATTTTCCGCGAAAACACGGAAGACATTTATGCCGGCATCGAATTCGCGGCGGGTTCTGACGAGGTGAAGAAGGTGATCGGCTTCCTGCGCGACATGGGCGCTGCCAAGAAAATCCGCTTCCCGGAAAGCTCCGCCATCGGCATCAAGCCGGTCTCGGAAGAAGGCACCAAGCGCCTGGTACGCAAGGCCATACAGTACACCATCGACAACAACCGCAAGTCGCTGACCATCGTACACAAAGGCAACATCATGAAGTTCACCGAAGGTGGCTTCAAGAACTGGGCCTACGAAATCGCCAAGCAGGAGTTCGGCGCAGTCGAAATCGACGGCGGGCCATGGTGCACTCTGCCGAACGGCATTGTCATCAAGGACTGCATCGCCGATGCTTTCCTTCAGGAGATCTTGCTGCACCCCCAAGACCACTCTGTGGTGGCCACGCTCAACCTGAATGGCGACTACGTTTCCGACGCCCTCGCCGCACAAGTCGGTGGCATCGGTATTGCCCCGGGTGCCAACCTCTCGGACACCGTAGCCATGTTCGAAGCCACGCACGGCACGGCACCCAAGATCGCCGGCAAGGACCTGGCAAATCCATCTTCGTTGATTCTTTCCGCCGAAATGATGCTGCGCCACATGGGCTGGACCGAAGCGGCCGACCTCGTGCTGCAAGGCGTGGGCAAGGCCATCGCCAGCAAGCGCGTCACCTGGGACTTCTCCAGCCAGATGGAAGGCGCCACCCAAGTATCATGCTCCCAGTTTGGCGAAGAAATCGTCAACCAGATGTAGGCTGGTTGCGGCAATAAAAAAGGCGGCCCTGAGCCGCCTTTTTTACGCCCTGGCAATCACTTCACAATCGCTGCCAGTTCGCCCGCCTTGTAACGCTCGGACATTTTTTCGCAGGACATCGCCTTAATCTGACTGGCCCGGCCGGCAGACCCAAACGCCTCGAAACGCGCACGGCAGACTTCGCTCATGGCCTTTGTCGCCGCCAGCAGGAACTTGCGCGGATCGAGCTCCTTGCGGTTCTGTTCCTGCACCAGAAAACGACGCACCGCACCCATGGAGGCAATGCGCAGATCGGTATCGATATTCACCTTGCGCACACCATTCCTGATGCCTTCGACAATCTCCTCGACCGGCACGCCATAGGTTTCGCCAATATCGCCACCGCACTCATTGATAATCTTCAGCCAATCCTGCGGCACAGACGACGATCCATGCATCACCAGATGCGTGTTCGGTATACGGGCGTGGATTTCCTTGATCCGGCTGATCGCCAGCACGTCCCCAGTCGGCGGACGCGTAAACTTGTAGGCCCCGTGCGAAGTACCAATCGCAATGGCCAATGCATCCACACCGGTGGCCTTGACGAAGGTGGCCGCTTCCTCCGGATCGGTCAACAGGCTGGAATGGTCCAGCACGCCCTCGGCGCCATGACCATCTTCGTCACCCGCCATGCCGGTTTCCAGCGAGCCCAGGCAACCCAACTCCCCCTCTACAGAGACTCCAACGGCATGAGCCATATCGACCACCTTGCGGGTCACTTCGACGTTGTATTCGTAGCTGGCCGGCGTTTTCATGTCCTCCTTCAGCGAGCCATCCATCATCACGCTGGAGAAGCCGGAGCGGATCGCCTGGATGCAGACGGCAGGCGAGGAACCATGATCTTGGTGCATCACCACCGGAATATGCGGATACGCCTCGACGGCGGCAGCAACCAGATGGCGCAGGAAAGCCTCACCCGCGTATTTGCGCGCACCGGCGGAGCCTTGCAGGATCACCGGGCTATCGACCGCATCCGCCGCCTGCATGATGGCGTGAATCTGTTCCATGTTGTTGACGTTGAACGCCGGCAATCCGTAGGAATGCTCCGCGGCATGGTCCAGCAGTTGTCTCAGCGATACGAGTGCCATGATGTGCTCCTTTAACTGACTATTGGCTGATTAGATCAGCTTTTGCGATGCTCGCCAACCTTCACGATCTTGAGAGTATTGGTCCCGCCCGAGACGCCGACCGGCTCGCCGATCGTCAACAGAATCAGGTCACCATCTTTGACTGCGCCCCGACTGCGCAGTTCTTCTTCTGCGTCATGCAGGATCTTGTCGCGATTGTTGGTGTTCTGCTCGAAGGGGAAAGGATATACCCCACGGAACAAGGTCAGCTTGCGGCGCGTTTCCTTTTTGGAAGCCAGCGCATAAATCGGCACCAGGGTATTGGCGCGTGACAACCACATCACAGCCGTCCCGGATTCCGTTAAGGATGCAATCGCCTTGACCTTCAAGTGCATGGCCACGTGCACGGCCGCCATCGCGATAGACTCGTCAATGCGGTGAAAATCCTTGTTGCCACGCGGCTTGAGGTGCTGACTGTCGTAATCCTTTTCTGCCTCGCGACACACACGATCCATGGCCAGGATGGATTCGACCGGATATTTTCCCGCAGCACTTTCGGCCGACAACATCACTGCATCCGTGCCGTCCAGAACCGCATTGGCTACGTCTGAAACTTCAGCGCGGGTGGGAATCGGACTAGTAATCATCGACTCCATCATCTGCGTGGCGGTAATCACCAGCTTGTTGCGCGCACGGGCCATGCGGATCATGCGCTTCTGCAACCCAGGCACCGCCGCGTCGCCAACTTCCACGCCGAGATCGCCACGCGCCACCATGATGGCATCCGAGGCATCGATAATTTCCTCAAGTGCACCGATCGCTTCAGCGCGCTCCACCTTGGCGATAATACCGGCATGCCCACCCGCTGCTCGCACTAGGTCGCGCGCGAATTTCACATCCGCGCCGGAACGGGGAAATGAAATGGCGACATAGTCCGCATCCAGCGCCACCGCCGTCAGGATGTCTTCCTTGTCCTTGTCCGTCAGCGCTTCGGCGGCCAGCCCGCCCCCCTGACGGTTGATCCCCTTGTTGTTAGACAGGTCGCCGCCGGCGTTGACCACGCAATGAATCTCGGTACCACGGATCTCTTCCACCGTCATCACGATGCGACCATCATCCAGCAACAGCACGGCGCCCGGCTCCACCTCGGCCGGCAGGGTTTTGTAATCCAGCCCGACGCGCTGTTGGTTTCCCAATGGGCACTCGGCATCCAAAATGAACTTGTCGCCTGCGGCCAGTTGAATCTTGGTGTGCTCAAATTTACCGATGCGTATCTTAGGCCCCTGCAGATCACACAGCACGCCGATCGGGCGACGATGCCGGGCAGCAATCTCACGTACCAGATTGGCACGGTCGATATGATCCTGCGCCGAGCCATGCGAGAAGTTGAGGCGTACCAGATCGACCCCGGCCTCGGCCATGCGGTTGATCACCTCCTCGCTGCTGGATGCCGGCCCCAGTGTCGCGACGATTTTGGTTTTTCGTAATGTCATAAACAACCTATCTGAGTGATGTTTAGCGTCTAAAAACGGCAACGGGAAGCCCGCGTAGCAGGCTTCCCGTCTATTGTGGTTGAATGCAAATCAGGCCTGCGCGCGTTGTTCCAGCATTTCCACCGCTGGCAGCTTCTTGCCTTCCAGGAATTCGAGGAAGGCACCGCCGCCAGTCGAGATGTAGGAAACCCGATCGGCAATATCGTACTTGGCTATCGCCGCCAGCGTGTCGCCACCCCCGGCGATCGAAAATGCAGGGCTTTCTGCAATCGCCAGACCCAGAGCCTTAGTCCCCTCGCCAAACTGATCGAATTCGAACACGCCCACCGGGCCGTTCCAGACAATGGTCCCTGCCTGCTTGAGATAGGTCGCGTAAGTCTTGGCGGTTTCAGGGCCGATATCAAAAATCATGTCGTCGTCCTGAATGTCGCTCACCTTTTTGACGACCGCCGGCTCGTTGGCATCGAACTTCTTGCCTACGACCACATCGGTCGGTACGGGAATCGCGCTGCCCTTTGCCGTCGCTGCTGCCATCAGGCACTTGGCTTCATCGACCAAATCAGCTTCGTACAGGGATTTGCCGACGTTATACCCGGCCGCCTTGATGAAGGTATTGGCAATGCCGCCGCCCACGATCAACTGATCGACGATGTGGGACAGGGATTCCAGCACGGTCAGCTTGGTGGAAACCTTGCTGCCGCCGACAATCGCCACCAATGGGCGTTTTGGCTCCTTGAGCGCCTTACCCAAGGCATCCAGTTCTGCCGCCAACAACGGCCCTGCACAGGATACAGGCGCAAACTTGCCGACTCCATGCGTAGAGGCTTGTGCACGATGCGCAGTCCCGAACGCATCCATCACGTAGATATCGCAAATCTGGGCCATTTCCCAGGAAAGACGATCTTCGTTATTGTTCTCGCCGATATTGAAGCGCACGTTTTCCAGCACGGCCACTTCGCCGTCGCGCATTTGTTGCACGTAAGGTTTTCCGTTACCCAGCCAGTCCTGATACAGCCTGACTTCCCTGCCCAGCAACTTGCCCAGATACTCAGCAATCGGCCGCAGGCTATCCTTGTCCGTATAGCGCCCCTCGGTCGGCCCTTCCTTAGGACGCCCCAGGTGCGACATCAGCATCACCTTGGCCCCCGCCTCCATGGCATAGCGTATCGTTGGCAAAGAAGCTCGAATCCGCGTGTCATCAGCGATGCTGCCATCATCATTCTGCGGCACGTTCAGGTCTTCCCGGATCAGAACGCGTTTGCCTCTGAGATCCAGATCGGTCATTTTGATAACGGACATGTTTTTTCCTTTGAGCGTTGTGGCAGAGGGCCGGCACTACACCGGCCCGATTACAAGGATCACTATGCGACGTGACGCACCAGACGCATCAGGTTGCAGGTATAACCATACTCGTTGTCATACCAGGCCACTACCTTGACGAAGGTCGGGTCCAGCGCGATGCCGGCGTCGGCATCGAACACGGACGGGCACTTTTCACCGCGGAAGTCGGTGGAGACCACCTTGTCGTTGGTAAAGCCCAGCACACCCTTGAGCGGACCGCTCTCGGAGGCGGCCTTCATCGCAGCCACGATTTCTTCGTACGTAGCCGGCTTGTTCAGTTCGCAAGTCAGGTCAACCACCGAAACGTCGGAAGTCGGCACGCGGAAGGCCATGCCGGTCAGCTTCTTGTTCAGTTCCGGAATCACCTTGCCCACGGCCTTGGCAGCACCGGTGGAAGAAGGAATGATGTTTTCCAGAATACCACGACCGCCGCGCCAGTCCTTGTTGGACGGGCCATCGACTGTCTTTTGCGTTGCTGTGGCAGCATGCACGGTCGTCATCAGGCCGCGTTTGATGCCGAACACATCGTTCAACACCTTGGCCACAGGGGCCAGGCCGTTGGTGGTACAGGAAGCGGCAGACACAATCGCCTCGCCCTGATAGGTGTCGTGGTTAACGCCATAAACGAACATTGGCGTGTCGTCCTTGGATGGCGCAGATTGCACCACCTTCTTGGCGCCCGCATCGATGTGCTTCTGGCAGGTTTCCTTGGTCAGGAAGAAGCCGGTGCATTCAATGATGATGTCCGCGCCCACTTCGTTCCACTTCAGGTTGGCGGGATCCTTTTCGGCGGTCAGGCGGATGGTCTTGCCATTCACCACCAGATTATTGCCGCTGACGGAGACTTCACCCTTGAAACGGCCATGCACGGAGTCATGCTTGAGCATGTAAGCCAGATAATCCGGCTCCAACAGATCGTTGATCGCGACGATCTCGATATCCTGAAAATCCTGTACCGCTGCGCGGAACACCATGCGACCGATACGGCCAAAACCATTGATACCTACTTTGATAGCCATTGCTACGCCCTCTAAATAAAAACAAAAAAGGGAGCCAAAAACAAATAGGCCCCCTTTTTCAGATCTACTACATATGTTTACAGCACGGAGTTCACGGTTTTAACCACGTTCTCAACCGTAAAGCCGAAGTGCTTCAGCAGCACGCCGCCAGGAGCGGATTCGCCGAAAGTATCGATACCGACGACTGCACCTTCCAAGCCAACGTACTTGCGCCAGAAGTCTGGGTGAGCAGCTTCAATGGCAACACGCTTCACGCCAGGGGTCAGCACGCTGTCCTTGTAGGCTTGGTCTTGACGATCGAACACGTTGGTGGATGGCATGGAAACCACACGCACCTTCTTGCCCGCAGCGGTCAGTTCTGCAGCGGCCTTGATCGCCAGGTCCAGTTCGGAACCGTTGGCAATCAGGATCACGTCAGCCTTGCCAGCCGCGTCGGAGAACACGTAACCACCCTTGCGGACCAGGTCGAGCTGCGCTTCGTCGTGCTTGATGCCAGGCACGTTCTGACGGCTCAGCACCAAGCTGGTTGGGCCCTCGGTACGCTCAACAGCAGCCACCCATGCAATTGCAGTTTCGGTGGAATCAGCAGGACGCCATACATCCATGCGTGGGATGTAACGCAGACCGGAAGTATTTTCTACCGGCTGGTGCGTTGGGCCGTCTTCACCCTGACCGATGGAGTCATGGGACAGCACGTAAACCACGCGTTGATGCATCAGCGCAGACATGCGCATACCGCTCTTCATGTAGTCGGAGAACATGTGGAAAGTGCCACCGAACGGCAGAATACCGCCATGCAGGGCCATACCGTTCATGATGTGCGCCATACCGAATTCACGCACGCCGTAGGAGATGTAGTTACCAGGCTTCTTGGCATGCACGTGATGTGCGCCTGTCCAGTTGGTCAGGTTGGAGCCAGTCAGGTCGGCAGAACCGCCCACGAATTCCGGCAGTACAGCCGCCAGGGCGTTGATGGCGTTTTGCGAAGCCTTGCGGGTTGCAATGGTTTCTGCCTTCTCGTTGGTAGCCTTGATGAAAGCAGAGGTCGCTTCCTTCCAGTTGGCTGGCAGTTCGTTGGCCATACGGCGCTTGAACTCGGCAGCTTCAGCTGGGAATGCCTTAGCGTATTCAGCGAACTTGTTGTTCCACAGGGTTTCGGAGCCTTGGCCCTTGGTGCGGGCATCCCAGCCTTCGTAAACGTCCTTAGGAATCACGAACGGCTCGTGGTTCCAGCCGATGTTGGCGCGGGTAGCGGCCACTTCAGCGTCGCCCAGTGCGGAACCGTGGCAGTCGTGGCTGCCGGACTTGTTCGGGGAACCCCAGCCGATGATGGTCTTGGTGCAGATCAGGGTTGGCTTGTCGGTAACCTTCTTGGCTTCTTCGATGGCAGCGTTGATAGCGACCGGGTCGTGGCCGTCAACATTGCGAACCACGTGCCAGCCGTAGGCTTCGAAGCGCATGGCGGTGTCGTCGGTGTACCAGCCTTCGATGTGACCGTCGATGGAGATGCCGTTGTCATCCCAGAACGCGGTCAGCTTGCCCAGGCCCCAGGTACCGGCCAGTGCACAAGCTTCGTGGGAAATGCCTTCCATCATACAGCCGTCGCCCAGGAACACCCAGGTGCGGTGGTCGACGATGTCGTGACCAGGCTTGTTGAATTGATGTGCCAGCAGCTTTTCAGCCATGGCAAAACCGACGGCATTGGTGATGCCCTGACCCAGTGGACCGGTGGTGGTTTCAACGCCAGGTGCGTAACCATATTCCGGGTGGCCAGCACACTTGGAGTGCAGCTGACGGAAAGTCTTGATTTCATCCATCGGCAGATCGTAGCCGCTGAGGTGCAGCAGGGAGTAGATCAGCATGGAGCCGTGGCCGTTGGACAGAATGAAACGGTCGCGGTTAGCCCAGCTCGGGTTGCTCGGATTGTGGCTCAGGTGGTTGTTCCACAGCACTTCGGCAATATCCGCCATGCCCATCGGGGCACCCGGGTGACCGGAATTGGCCTTCTGAACGGCATCCATCGCCAAAGCGCGGATGGCATTTGCTAGTTCTTTACGAGTTGCCATAATCGTTCCTTCATTATCAAAAGCGAAAAATAGCCCAGCCTTTTGCAAGCTGAAGCAGATATTCATTTCCTAGGGATTCTCCCCGGAATCAGGCTCGTTGGAGTAGTTATCACGCCTGAATAGGGAAAGTGGCTCAATTATTCCCCTTTTATGCGTTCTGGGCAATAGCCAGAAACCTGCGCAGACTTCCGCTACTCGTTGATCCATTTGATAGAACAGCCGATCGAAGGCACCTGCTCCCGCGGCCCGGAACCAGTTTCCGCCACCTGCCGCATGGCATGAAACAAATCGCGCGTGCTGTCTGGTGCCGTTTCCTTACGCGATGCATCGAAGCGACCGCGGTACTGCAACTCAAGCTGGCCGTTGAATCCAAAGAAATCCGGCGTACATACTGCGCCATACAATTTGGCGACATCCTGCGTGGGATCGATCACATAGGGAAACGGAAAGTCGAACGCCTGCGCCACCGACAGCATCTGTTCGAAGCTGTCCTCTGGGTAATCCGTCGGATCATTGGACATGATGGCGATGGCATTCACCCCCTGCGCCTTCAATGCCTTGAGATCCTGCACCAACCGGGGACGTATCGCCTTGACGTAAGGGCAGTGATTGCAGATAAACATCACCAGCAGCCCTTTTTCGCCAACCACATCCGCCAGGCGGTAACGTCGACCATCGACCCCCAGTAGGTCAAAATCGGGGGCCTTCCAGCCAAAATCACAAATCGGGGTTTGCAGGCTCACCATGAACAGACTCCTTTTACATTACAATTGATGCGTCAATTTTATCACCCAGTTGCGACACTCAAATCCATGTCTGCTCCACGGTTTTACTGCAATGCCAAACTCGGCCCCGGCGTCCAACTCGACCTGCCGGATAATGCCGCCCACCACGCCAGCCGGGTGTTGCGCCTCAAAGCCGGTGACGAAGCCATCCTGTTCAACGGCGATGGCAGCGACTACCGTATCAAGCTGCTGCGCGTCGGCAAGGAAGGCGTCACCGCCAAAATCACGGAATGGACCACTATCGAACGCGAATCACCGTTGCGCGTCACGCTGGCACAAGCGATCTCCTCCGGCGACCGCATGGATTTCACCATACAGAAATCCGTCGAGTTGGGTGTCAACGCGGTCCAGCCACTAGCTGCGGAACGCAGCGTGGTGAAGCTTTCCGGCGAGCGCGCCGAACGACGTCGCGAACACTGGCAGAATGTCGTTGTCTCGGCTTGCGAGCAAAGCGGCCGCGCCATGGTGCCGGAAGTTTCACCCCCCATGCCACTAATCAACTGGTTAGGCGGGATGCAGGACTACACCCTGAAGCTCATGCTGTCCCCAACCGCGGAGCACACCTTGCACGACCTCCCGCCACCTACCGGTGACATATGCCTGCTGATTGGCTGCGAAGGCGGCTTTGCGCCAACGGAAGTCAAAGCCGCAGAAAGCTTTGGCTTTACACCAGTACGACTCGGTGCCAGAGTCCTGCGCACCGAAACTGCCGCACTGGCAGCACTGGCAGCAATGCAGACCCTGTGGGGGGATTTTTAAGGACTTATACGTATGATCGCCATTCTGGAAGCAAAACGCGCCGGCCTACTGGGCAAGGCGCACTGGCTGAACAACCTCCTTGCGGGCGTCATCGTGGGCATCGTCGCCCTGCCGCTGGCCATGGCCTTCGCCATCGCTTCGGGTGCCAAGCCTGAACAAGGCCTATACACGGCCATCGTGGCCGGCGGGCTGACCTCGTTGTTCGGCGGCAGCCGCTTGCAGATCGCCGGCCCCACTGGCGCCTTTATCGTCATTCTGTCGGGCATTACCGCCAAATACGGCATCGAGGGCCTGCAGATGGCCACGCTGATGGCTGGCGTCATGCTTCTGCTGATGGGACTGACAAAATTGGGAGGCGCCATCAAGTACATCCCTGACCCGGTGATCGTGGGCTTCACCAGCGGCATCGCCGTCATCATCTGGGTGGGGCAATGGAAGGATTTTTTCGGACTTTCGCCCAACCTCGGCGCCGAACATTTCCACCAGAAGCTCTGGAACCTGATCGAAGCGTTCCCCGGCCTGCAGCCCGAAACCACCTTGCTAGGCGCATTCACCCTGGCAGTGCTACTGATTTCGCCACGGGTGCTCAAACGCATCCCCTCCCCATTGGTCGCCATGGTCGCAGCCACAGTAGCGCAAGCGATTTTCCAGTTTGATGGCGTCGCCACAATAGGTAGTGCTTTTGGCGGCATCCCACAGGCTTTGCCACACTTCGAGCCGCCCACCCTGACCGTGAGCGAAACCCTGCAACTGATTGGTCCCGCTTTTACCATCGCCCTGCTCGGCGCCATCGAATCGCTGCTGTCCGCCGTCGTAGCCGACAGCATGAGCGGGACCAAGCACGATTCCAATCAGGAATTAATCGGGCAAGGCATCGCGAATATCGTCTCGCCGCTGTTTGGCGGCTTCGCCTCGACCGGCGCCATCGCACGCACCGCCACCAATATCCGCAACGGCGGCAGCAGCCCGCTGGCTGGCCTGGTGCACGCCGCAACCCTGATCCTGATCGTCCTCCTGCTCGCCCCGTTGGCAGCCCACATCCCGCTATGCGCGCTCTCCGCCATCCTGTTCGTGGTCGCCTACAACATGAGTGAAATTCATCGCTTCATCTACCTAGTGCACACCTCCTCCAAAGCCGATATGGCCGTATTGCTGATTACCTTCACCTTGACTGTATTTAGCGATCTGGTGATTGCCGTCAATATCGGCGTCATGCTGGCCGCATTGCTCTTTATGAAGCGGATGTCGGAAGCCGTCAGCATCGAGCAGCAAACAGACGATGAATTGCCGACCACCATTCCCGCCGGCACGGCTGTATTTGCCATGGAAGGCCCCTTCTTTTTCGGCGCTGCCGAGCGCCTTGAATCCACGCTGGACAGTATTCACGGCCACACCCAGGCGCTGGTACTCCGTATGGAGCGCGTCCCCATTATCGATGCCACGGGCATTCAATCCTTATGGGATTTGCTCGACACCTGCAAACACCATCACGCGCGCCTGGTAATTTGCGGCGCCCGCCCCAACATCCTCGAAAAGCTGAAAAAGGCCGGCCTGGTCGACCAGATTGGTCGCGACAACGTTATCCAGAGCCTGGCAGAGCTGCCCGCGCAAACTAACCTCAATTAATTTGTTGATATCGCAGATTGTATTATCTAATATGTGAATATCACACATATCGGATGTGCCATGTCACTCGGTGAATCACTACGCAAGCGTCGAAAAGCCCTAGGCATGACGCTGCAGCAACTTGCAGCCAAGACCGAAGCCGATACCGGCAACCTTTCCCGAATCGAGCGCGGCGAACAGGGCGTGTCGGAGGCCATGCTGTTCAAGCTGTGCGCCGCCCTGGATTGCTCCCCCGCCTTCCTTTACGCGCAGGCAGAAGCCTCCACCGGCGCCGGGCCACAAACGGGACCCCGGCTTAACCTGCTGCAGCCACAGGAATTCGTACGCTGGTTCCGTTCGGTCGCCCCTTACATTCACGCTTTTGGAGGCCGCACGTTTGTCATTGCCTTTGGCGGTGAAGTGGTTGATGACGGCCAACTGGTCTCGCTGGCACACGACCTCAACCTACTGGCCAGCCTGGAGGTGCGCCTGGTGCTGGTCCACGGTGCGCGCCCACAAATCGAGTCTCGCCTGAAACGCGCCCGCATCGAATCGCGCGTGGTGGCCGGACTGCGCGTCACCGACAAGGCCACGATGGAGGCCGTCAAGGAAGCCAACGGCGCTATCCGCGTAGAAATTGAAGCCCTGCTCTCCATGGGCCTAGTCAACTCGCCCATGGCAGGCTCGGATATCCGCGTCGCCAGCGGCAACTTCGTCACCGCCCGCCCGCTCGGGGTTCGCGACGGCATCGATTTGCAACACACCGGCGAAGTCCGCAAGGTTGACGCAGTCGGCATCCAAAAACGGCTGGACGACGGTGAGATGGTATTACTTTCTCCTGTGGGCTACTCCCCGACCGGAGAAACCTTCAATCTCACGCTGGAGGATGTCGCCACCAGCGCTGCCATCGCACTCGATGCCGACAAACTGATCTTCCTGATGGATACCGGCGGCGTGCACAACGTACGAGGCGAACTGCTTCGCGAAATGACGGCCGAAAAGGCCCGCAATCTGTTGCGACACACGCAGAACGATGGCGCGGTCAACATCACCGAGGATGTGCGCTATTACCTGCCCAGCGCCGTGCGCGCCTGCGAGCAAGGCGTTTCACGCACCCACCTGATCTGCCGCCATACCGATGGTGCCATCCTGCAGGAGTTGTTCACCCACGAAGGCATCGGCACCATGGTCACGGAAATGCCGCTGGAATCCCTGCGGCAAGCCGAAATCGGCGATGTCGGCGGCCTGTTGCAACTGATCGAACCTCTGGAGGCCGAAGGCATCCTGGTCAAGCGCGGGCGGGAACGCCTGGAAATGGAAATCGGGCATTTCTACGTCATGGAGCACGATGGCATCATCATCGGCTGTGCCGCGCTATACCCGTTCACCGATGTCAGCCAGGCAGAACTGGCCTGCATGGCGGTCAACGCCTCTTTCCGCGGCGGCGGCCGGGGGGAACGCCTGCTGCATTTCTGCGAAGAAGAAGCCAAAAAACTTGGCATCCGCTCGCTGTTCGTACTCACCACCCGCACTGCCCACTGGTTTGTTGAGCGCGGCTACGTCGAGGCAGACGTTTCCGCCTTGCCGCCGGCCAAACAGCAACTCTACAACTACCAGCGCCGCTCCAAGGTCTTTATCAAGAATCTTTAAGGCTGATTTCCGCACAACTAATGTGCCTTAAAATTAATCAAGATAATATTGTCCTTCTTATCCTGTTTATGTATAATTTCCCCATTCACGAAATCCATGTATGTCTCCTCCCTTGAGCGGCCGAATGGCCGCTTCTTTTTGTCCGCACCACGCAACATCAAGTACCGCCTCTTGAAAAATCCGCAGCACCCCTTATCTATGCCCTAACAACAAACGGCCGAATCCTGATCCATTTCATCTTTATAACGAAAATCTCCCCCTGGGCGGTCGCAAGGCCGCCATTTTTTTGCCTAATTTCACCCTCCTGCCCGGACAATTTCCCGTATAAAATAAGCGCATTCCGGTTTACCTATCGAGGAAGTAAATGCTCACCACAACCACCGCCGCCCAAAAAGCGCACACCCTGGCCGAGGCGCTGCCTTACATCAAGCGCTTCTTCGACAAAACCATCGTCATCAAGTACGGCGGCAACGCCATGACCGACCCTGGCCTGCAAGACTGTTTCGCCCGCGATGTCGTGCTGCTCAAACTGGTCGGCATGAACCCGGTCATCGTCCACGGCGGCGGACCGCAGATCAACGATCTACTGGACCGCCTGGGCAAAAAAGGCACCTTCATCCAGGGCATGCGCGTCACCGATCAGGAAACCATGGATGTCGTCGAGATGGTGCTCGGCGGCCAAGTCAACAAAGACATCGTCAACCTGATCAATCGCCACGGCGGCAAGGCCGTCGGCCTGACCGGACAGGACGGCAATTTCATCCGCGCCAAAAAACTGCTGATGGAGAACATGGAAGTACCGGGCGAATTCATCGACATCGGCCAGGTGGGCGACATCACCTCGATCGACCCCAGCATCATCGAGTTTCTCGATACCGGTGACTTCATTCCGGTAATCGCCCCGATTGGCGTCGGTGTCGATGGCGAAACCTACAACATCAACGCCGATGTCGTTGCCGGAAAACTGGCTGAAATCCTCAGCGCAGAAAAATTGGTGCTGCTGACCAATACCCCAGGCGTGCTCGACAAGGCTGGCAACCTGCTGACAGGCCTCACCCCCAAGCAGATTGATGACATGGTGGCCGACGGAACGCTTTCCGGCGGCATGCTGCCCAAGATCAGTTCCGCGCTTGACGCCGCCCGCAGCGGCGTCAAGTCGGTGCACATCATCGATGGCCGCGTGGAACATGCGCTGCTGCTCGAAGTACTGACCGACGAAGGCGTCGGCACCTTGATCAAGGCGAAGTGATGACAGCTGGTGAATGTGTATGGATCTTCGATCTCGATGACACCCTGCACAACGCCAGCGCCCACATCTTTCCGCACATCAACGTCGCCATGACCCGCTACCTGATGACGCATCTGGATCTGGATGAACCCGGTGCCAACCATTTGCGCCGGCACTACTGGGAGAAATACGGCGCCACGCTGCACGGCCTGATGCGCCACCACGGCACCGATCCGCACCACTTCCTGCACCATACCCACCAGTTCCCCGATCTGGAATCCATGGTGCTGAATACACGCGGCCTGCGCGACATGCTGTCGAAGCTGCCAGGCCGCAAGGTGGTATTCACCAATGCCCCCATGACCTATGCGCAGCGCGTGCTAGGACTTTTGCGCATCCGACACTGCTTCGAGCGCGTTTTCAGCATCGAATCCACCGGCTTTCAACCTAAGCCTGCCAAAGCGGGGTTCTTGCGCCTATTAACCAGCATCCGGGCGCCAGCCTCGCGCTGCGTGATGGTGGAAGACAGCCTGCCCGCACTTAAAACCGCACGGCAACTGGGCATGAAAACCGTCTGGATTACTCCCCGGGCACACCGTCCTGCGTTTGTGGACGTGCGTCTCAACTCCGTGTTAGCTTTACCCAAATTCGCAGCGACATTTTAAGGACTGATATGGCCACCAAACCCGGCGAACGCAAGCAGCAAATTCTTGAAACCCTGGCAAAGATGCTGGAGGCGCCCAAGCGCGAAAAAATTACCACCGCAGCCCTTGCCGCCAGACTTGATGTCTCGGAAGCTGCGCTGTATCGTCATTTCGCCGGCAAGGCGCAAATGTTCGAAGGGCTCATCGAATTCATCGAGCAGAGCCTGTTCGGCCTAATCAACAAAATTGGCAGTGAAGAGCCGGACGGCCTGAAACAGGTGCGCCGCATTCTCACCGTGATGCTGCTGTTCGCAGAAAAGAACCCGGGCATGACCCGCGTGCTGATCGGCGACGCCTTGGTGAATGAAGACGACCGGCTGCAACTCCGCATCAACCAGCTGTTCGACCGCGTCGAATCCACGCTCAAGCAATCCCTGCGCATCGCCGAAACCCAGACTGGCCGCAAGCTAAACCCCGAAGCGCAAGCCAACCTGCTGATCTGCTTCGCCATCGGACGCTGGCACCAGTTCGCCAAGAGCGGATTCAAGCGCAAGCCCATGGAGTTCGTGCATGAACAACTCACCCTGCTGTACGGCCTAGAAGAATAGCCATCCGTGGAAACACCCAACGGCAGCCATTCATAATGTCGATCAAAGCGCACCTCCTCAGCATCGCCACGATGCTGGCCTCGGCCGCGACCCCGGCACTGGCTGTCGTCGATGCCGATCTCCCGCAACAGGCCGACCCCATGGTGCTCGGCATCGCGCTCGACCATACCGAGAGCGACCAGAATGCCTTCGGCATTAAACTGCAGCCGGATGATCCGGACGCCATCCGCCTCAGAATGGCGCTGTGCAATCACGACAAACGAGAAAAACTGATCATAGATTTCTATGAACGCGACACCGCCAGCGTGATCAGCGAACTCCACGTCGAACGCGTGCTCACCCCGCACGTAGACTGTGCCATCCCGCCGCAGCACATCGAGCACTTCGACTCAGGCAAAGGAATACACCTCGGCATGAGCAAAAAAGAAGTCACCGACATCCTTGGAAAAGGCTACAAGGAACACCCGCACACAGACGAGCAAGTCATCAGCTATCGCATCGACGACAAAGACTCCGCAATGCTGCAACGCCACAATGCGCCGGCGTACTACGGGCAATACCATTTCAAGGACAATCGACTGATCAAGTTCGAGATGGGGTTTGAGTTTCCCTAACGTCATATTTAGCATTCTGGATTGACAATCCAGATCACCAGAATTCAACCATGGGCACCAAGCCCTTCGATCATTCGACGAGCAACGACCCAAGGCGAACAGTAGCATCCGCATCAGACAGCGCATCGGCGCCCTTCGCCAGCAATTTCCCCCGAGGACACTCATCCGTCGGCCTGTCCGTAATCGCCATGTCATATCCTTTCGTATAGAATCAGCTATCTCTTTGAATCACTGTGCTGAATTGCGTGGAAAAGGCGGTTACGCACCCATGCAAGCACGCTAATGACCTGAAAGTTTAATTTCGATTATGGCGCATTCTTCCATCAAACGCCTGCTGGTCGGGATCACGGGCGGCATCGCTGCTTACAAGGCAGCGGAGCTAGTGCGCCTGCTGGTGCGGCAGGGCATAGACGTGCAGGTCGTGATGACTCAGGCCGCCTGCCAGTTCATCACCCCCGTCACGCTGCAAGCGCTGTCTGGAAAACCGGTATTCACCGATCTGTGGGATGACCGCATCGACAACGGCATGGCACACATCGAGTTCTCTCGCGACGCGGATGCGATCCTGATCGCCCCGGCCAGCGCCGATTTCCTGGCAAAGCTGGCCCATGGGCGAGCAGACGACCTGCTCTCCACCATCTGCTTGGCGCGTGGCGGCTGCCCGCTGATGGTCGCCCCAGCCATGAATGTGCAGATGTGGGAAAACGCAGCCACGCGACGCAACATCATCCAGCTGCGCAGCGACGGCGCAGCCATACTGGGGCCAGATGTCGGCGATCAAGCCTGTGGCGACATCGGCTTGGGCCGCATGCTGGAGCCACAGGATCTGCTGGAGGCGATGGAAGCCAGCCTGCAGCCAAAACTGCTAGCAGGAAAAAAGGTGTTGCTCACCGCCGGCCCGACGTTTGAAGCCATCGACGCCGTACGCGGCATCACCAACCTGAGCTCAGGCAAGATGGGGTACGCCATCGCCCGGGCTGCGGTCGAACTGGGGGCCGAGGTCACGCTGGTCAGCGGCCAGAGCAGCCAGAAACCGCCCCTAGGCGCGAAGCTGATCAAGGTTACCAGTACGCAACAGATGCTGACCGCCGTGATGGAAAACCTCACCGGGCAGGACATCTTCATCGGTGTCGCCGCCGTGGCCGATTACTACGTGCTCAACCCGAGCGAACAGAAGATCAAGAAAGACGCGCATATCCTCACGCTGGAACTCGCGCCCAACCCGGACATTCTGGCCAATGTGACCAACCTGCCCAATCCGCCGTTCTGTGTCGGCTTTGCTGCCGAAAGCGAAAACCTCTACGAGTTTGCAGAACACAAACGCCGCCGCAAGAACCTGCCCCTGCTGGCAGCCAACCTGATTCAGGACGCCTTTGGCGGCGACGACAGCGAGCTGATCCTGCTCGACGATCAAGGGGCTCATCCCCTGCCGCGTGCACCCAAGCTGGTGCTGGCCAGACAACTGTTAAAGCATGTCGTCAAGATGCTGCCCACTTACAAGAAAGCTTAAGTTACAGGAACACCTACCCATGACCATCCATGTAGACCTCAAAATACTCGATCCGCGCCTGCACCACTTTATGCCGGCCTATGCGACGCCTGGTTCGGCGGGCCTCGACCTGCGCGCCTGCACTGAACACGTGCTGACCATTCACCCCGGAGAAACCGAAATGATCCCGACTGGCATGGCCATCCATCTCGCCGACCCTGGCTACGCTGCCATGATCCTGCCGCGCTCCGGCTTGGGCCACAAGCATGGCATCGTACTCGGCAATCTGGTGGGCCTGATCGATTCTGACTACCAGGGCCAGTTGCTGGTCTCCTGCTGGAACCGCAGCCACACCCCCTTCATCCTCAACCCGATGGAACGCATCGCACAACTGATTATCGTGCCGGTCATGCAGGCGCAATTCAATATTGTCGAGGATTTCCAGGCAAGTGCGCGTGGCGAAGGCGGGTTCGGCAGTACAGGTAAACATTGATTTAACTTGAAAACACTCCCGCTTTCATGATATAAAAGCGGTTTTTCGAAATTCGGAGCACATCCATGGCACGCGTCTGTCAGGTAACCGGCAAAAAGCCGATGGTCGGAAACAACGTTTCCCACGCCAACAACAAGACCAAGCGTCGCTTCCTGCCCAACCTGCAGAACCGCAAGTTCTGGGTTGAAAGCGAAAATCGCTGGGTAAGCATGCGCATCACCAACGCCGCTCTGCGCACCATCGACAAGAACGGCATCGACGCTGTTCTGGCCGAAATGCGCGCCAACGGCGAAAAGATCTAAGGAGCCTTTATCATGCGTGAAAAAATCAAGCTGGAATCATCCGCTGGTACCGGTCACTTTTACACCACCACCAAGAACAAGAAGACCATGCCTGAAAAGATGGAAATCAAGAAGTTCGACCCGGTGGTTCGTAAGCACGTGATGTACAAGGAAGCCAAGCTGAAGTAAGACTTCGGCCTGCTTCACGTAAGTAAAAAGCCCGCAAATGCGGGCTTTTTGTTTTTCTGGGGCCAGATCACACGACAACGCGCACCGTAGCGCAGGCGGCCTCGCCCGCATCCCCACACCATATCCGTTCCGCCAAACATACGGCGCATGCAGGCGAGGCCGCCTGCACTAAGGAAGAAGTACCCTTGCTGCGTGCAGCGACTACAGCAACACCTTCTCGATACCGCCCTGATTCGCCTTGGCGATGTAATCCTGCATCCAGTTCTCACCCATCAAGCGCTTGGCCATTTCGACCACGATGTAGTCGGCTTCTATGCCGGTATCATCCTCGTAACGCGACAATCCCTGCAGGCAAGCTGGACATGAAGTCAAAATCTTCACGGACTGCCCCGGGGCGCCCGGCGTCAGTCCAAGCTTTTCCATGCCTTTTTCCAGTTCTTCCTGCTTGCGCATTTTGACCTGCGTGGAGATATCCGGCCGGGAAACGGCAAAGCTCCCCGCCTCGCCGCAGCAACGGTCATTCAACGGCACGTCCGTCCCCATCAACTGCCTAGTGACCTGGCTGGAAGCATAGGTCTTCATCGGCGTATGGCACGGCTCGTGGTACATATAACGCGTACCGGTCACCCCCTCCACCTTCACCCCCTTTTCCATCAGGTATTCATGAATGTCGAGCAGACGGCAACCAGGGAAAATCTTGTCGAACTCATATTTCAGCAGCTGATCCATGCACGTGCCGCACGACACGATCACGGTCTTGATGTCGAGATAATTCAACGTATTGGCCACGCGGTGGAAAAGCACACGGTTCTCCGTGGTGATTTGCTGCCCCTTGTCATGGCTGCCAGCGGCGCTTTGCGGATAGCCGCAGCAGAGGTAGCCCGGCGGCAATACCGTCACGGCACCCACTTCGTACAGCATGGCTTGTGTCGCCAGACCAACATTCGAGAACAAGCGCTCGGAACCGCAGCCCGGGAAGTAGAACACGGCATCGGATTCGTCGCTCACCTTTTGCGGATTACGGATCACCGGCACCATGGTCGGATCTTCGATGCCCAGCAATGCCCGCGAGGTCTTGGTCGGCATTGATTTTGGCATCGGACGGTTGATGATGTGGATCACCTGCGCCTTGAGAGGTGGCTTGCCTAGCGTTGAGGCAGGATGGCGCTTGCCAGCACGGATCAGTCCCAGCTTCTTGGCGGCACCATAGGCCAGTCGTTGCGCCTTGTAGCCAAAGCCTATCAGACCACCCCGGATCAGCTTGACGGTCGCAGGATCCTTGGCGTTGAGGAAGGCCATCGAAGCGAACGTGCCCACATTGAATTTCTTCTTGCCCTGCTTGCGCAGGAAATTGCGCATGGCCACGGACACATCGCCAAAGTCGATATCCACCGGACAGGGGTTCTTGCACCGGTGGCACACCGTACAGTGGTCAGCCACATCGCTGAACTCGTCGAAGTGCATCAGCGACACGCCGCGACGGGTTTGTTCTTCATACAGAAACGCCTCGATCAGCAGCGAAGTCGCGAGGATCTTGTTGCGTGGCGAGTAAAGCAGATTAGCGCGCGGCACATGAGTAGTACACACCGGCTTGCACTTGCCGCAACGCAGGCAGTCTTTGATCGAGTCGGCAATGCCGCCGATTTCGGACTGCTCCATGATGAGCGATTCCATCTCCAGCAGCCCGAAGCTGGGCGTGTAGGCATTGCGCAGGTCCGCGCCCGCCATCAGTTTGCCCTTGTTGAAGCGGCCTTCCGGATCGACCTTCTGTTTGTATTCGGCAAACGTCGCGATGGTCTGGTCATCGAGGAACTCCAGCTTGGTCAGACCAATGCCGTGTTCGCCGGAAATCACGCCACCGAGATCGGTGGCCAGTTGCATGATGCGCGCCACGGCAGTGTGGGCCTCCTGCATCATGTTGTAATCATCGGAGTTGACCGGGATATTGGTGTGCACGTTACCGTCGCCGGCATGCATGTGTAGCGCGACAAAGACGCGGCTCTTGAGCACGCCCTTGTGCAACTCGTCCAACCGCTCCAGCACTTTCTGGTACTCGCGACCGGTAAAGATCTGGTGCAGCGGCTTGCGTACTTCGCGTTTCCAGGACACGCGCAGGTGATGCTCTTGCACAGCACGGAACACCGAGGCCAACTCACCCATTCCAGCCTGTGCCATCAGCTCCTGCGCCAGGTTGCCGAATTCGCGCAGCGGCGTATCCAGGCCGTGCAGCACCTTAAGCCAATGTGCACGCGTTTCTTCGATCAGCGCAATCGCCTGCTGGCGACGGACTTCGACCAATTCAGGATCAGCCTGCGTGTCCTCATCCTCAACCAGCGGCAGTTCGCCGCGCAGGAACACCTCCAGCCCATCCAGCAGCTTCAACTTATTGTTGATGGAAAGCTCGATGTTGATGCGCTCGATGCCATCGGAATAATCGCCGAGACGCGGCAGCGGAATGACCACGTCTTCGTTGATCTTGAACGCATTGGTGTGCGCCGCAATTGCTGCGGTACGGGCACGGTCCAGCCAGAACTTCTTGCGCGTTTCCGCGCTGACCGCAATAAAGCCTTCGCCGCCGCGCGCATTAGCCAGGCGCACGATCTGCGAGGCGGCCTCGCCCACGGCATTTTCGTCATCGCTGGCGATATCGGCGATCAGCACCATCTTGGGACGCTGCGCGCGATTGGCCTTGGTCGCATAGCCCACGGCCTTCAGGTAACGCTCATCCAGATGTTCCAGACCGGCCAGAATGGTATGCGGATGCACATCCAGATAATCCTTAACTTCGACAATAGCCGGCACCGCCAGCGCTACCGAGCCGAAGAACTCCAGACAGACCGTGCGCACATGCGCCGGCATGCGGTGCAGGATGAAGGTCGCGGAAGTAATCAGGCCATCGCAGCCTTCTTTCTGGATTCCAGGCAAGCCTGCAAGGAATTTGTCCGTCACATCCTTGCCCAGACCCGCCTTGCGGAAATGCCCACCGGGAATTTCCAGAATTTCCGGCGCGCCTTGCTGAGTCTTGCCATCAGCTTCAAAGCGCGAAATGCGGAAGCGCGCCATATCGACATCGTGGATCTTGCCCAGGTTGTGGTCGAGACGCTCCACTTCGAGCCAAGTTGCGTCCGGCGTCACCATGCGCCACGAGGCGAGGTTGTCCAGCGCGGTGCCCCACAACACGGCCTTCTTGCCGCCAGCATTCATGGCGACATTGCCGCCGATGCAGGAGGCATCTGCCGAAGTAGGGTCCACGGCGAATTCCAGCCCGGCTTCGGTGGCGGCTTCCATGACGCGGCGCGTGACAACGCCAGCGCCGCAACGGATTGTCGGAACGCGGCTCGCCACGCCAGGCAGCGCACGCGGCTCAATCGAGCTGTAGTGATCCAGTTTCTCGGTATTGATCACCGCCGACATCTTGGTCAGCGGCACGGCACCGCCAGTATAGCCAGTACCGCCGCCGCGCGGAATGAGGGTAAGTCCTAACTCGATACACGCCTTGACGATGGGAGCGACTTCTTCTTCGGTATCCGGGTTGATGACCACGAACGGATACTCGACGCGCCAGTCGGTGGCATCAGTCACGTGCGAAACACGGGCCAGGCCATCAAACTGGATATTGTCTTTGCGAGTGATCTTACCCAATGCCGCCATCGCGCGCTTGCGCAGATTGCCGGTCAGGCGGAATTCGCTCTCGAACTGGGCCACGGCCTGCCGGGCAGCCACCACCAGCTTAAGTACCTTGACGTTGCCCTGGCTACGCTCGTCGATCGCCTTGATACGATGATGCAGCGCGCCAGTCAGCGCCTTGAGACGCTTGGGATTTGCCAACAAATCGTCCTGCAGATATGGGTTGCGCGACACCACCCAGAGATCGCCGAGCACTTCAAACAGCATGCGCGCCGAACGGCCGGTTTTACGCTCACCGCGCAGGTCGTTCAGGACATCCCATACCTCCTCCCCGAGGAATCGAATGACGATTTCCCGGTCGGAGAAGGAGGTGTAGTTATAGGGAATTTCGCGCAGACGAGCTGTCATAACCAGAATTCTAAGGTTGCCAAAGGGAAAATTATATCACAGCAAAACACCCTAATAACCCTTTGATATATATCGCCTTTCAAGAAAAAGGCTAATGTGCTTGCTCCCAATTGGGGCCAACCCCGACCTCGGCCAGCAGCGGCACATCCAGTCTGGCCACGCCCTCCATCAGGCGAGGCAGGTGCTCACGGATCAGCGCCAACTCGCTTTCGGGCACTTCCAGCACCAGCTCATCGTGCACCTGCATGATCATGCGCGTCGTGAGTTTTTGTTCGATCAGCCACTGGTCGACGGCGATCATGGCCAGCTTGATCAGATCGGCCGCCGTCCCCTGCATGGGCGCATTGATGGCGGCACGCTCGGCACCCTGCCGGCGCATGCCGTTCGGGCTGTTGATTTCCGGCACCCACAGGCGGCGCCCGAAGTAGGTTTCCACATACCCTTGCATGTGCGCCGCTTCGCGGGTGTGTTTCATGTACTCGGCCACACCGGGGTAACGCGCAAAATAACGATCGATGTAACTCTGCGCCGAACCGCGATCCACGCCCAGCTGGCCGGCAAGGCCAAAAGCGGACATGCCGTAGATCAGGCCGAAGTTGATCACCTTGGCATAGCGTCGCTGCTCACTGCTCACCTCGCTGCGTTCGCAGCCGAAAATCTCGGCGGCCGTGGCACGGTGGATGTCCTCACCCGCCGCAAACGCCTGCAACAAGCCCTGATCCTGCGAGAGGTGGGCCATGATGCGCAGTTCGATCTGCGAGTAGTCAGCCGAGACGATCACGCTGCCAGGCGGCGCGATGAAGGCTTCGCGTATGCGGCGCCCCTCGGCGGTGCGCACCGGAATATTCTGCAGATTCGGGTCGGAGCTCGCGAGACGTCCGGTCACCGCCACTGCTTGGCTATAGCTGGTATGCACGCGGCCGGTGACGGCATCGACCATCTTCGGCAGCTTGTCGGTATAAGTCGACTTGAGCTTGGAAAGGCCGCGATATTCCAGCAGCACCTTGGGCAAGGGGTGATCCAGCGCCAGCTCCTGCAGCACATCCTCATCCGTGGACGGCGCGCCGGAAGGCGTTTTCTTGAGCGGCTTGATCCCCAGCTTGCCAAACAGAATCTCCTGCAACTGCTTGGGGGATCCCAGATTGAACGGTTGCCCGGCCAATGCGTGCGCCTGCTGCTCCAGCGCGAGCAGCTTCATCCCCAACTCGTGGCTCTGCGCTTGCAGCATCGCTGTATCCAGCAACACACCGTTACGCTCGATGCGGAACAAGATCTCCATCACAGGCATTTCCAGATCGCGGTAAATATAGGTCAGCTTTTCGTTCTGCGCGATTTGCGGAGACAGCGCCTGATGCAGCTGCAGCGTAATGTCAGCATCTTCCGCCGCATATTCGGCCGCCTGCTCGATCACAACCTGGTTAAAGCCAACCTGCTTCGCGCCCTTGCCCGCAACTTCTTCAAAAGTGATGGTCTTGATGCCCAGATGCCGCATGGCGAGGTCGTCCATGTTGTGCGTCCGATGGCTTTCCAGCACGTAGGACTGCAACAGGGTGTCATGCGCGATGCCATTCAGGGCAATGCCGTGATTAGCCAGCACGTGCTTGTCATACTTGAGGTTTTGCCCGACCTTGAGGATGGCCGGGTTTTCCAGCAAGGGTTTTACCCGCTGCAGCGTTGTCGCAAAATCGAGCTGGGTCGGCGCGCCGGCATAATCATGCGTCAGGGGCAGATAAGCCCCGGTGCCCGCCTCAACGCTGAACGACATGCCGACGATTTTCGCCTGCAGCGGATCCAGGCTGGTGGTTTCGGTATCGAAACACACCAGCGGCGCGGCGGCGATCTGGTCCAGCCAGCGCTGCAGGGCGGCTTCGCTCAGGATGGTTTCATAATGCCGCGTATTCACCGCGCTGGCGGCAAACAAATCGCCGGTACCGGCCATGCCGGATGCCGTCACCGGCGGTAACGCCGCACGCGTTTCCGACATCGGCAAATCCAGTTCGCGGCGCCAGCTCTTGAAATCAAAGTGATCGAACAACTCGGCCAGCCTGGCCTTGTCTTGCGGCTGCGGCGCCAGGTCGGCAAGACTTTCCCGAATGCCGACATCGCAACGGATCGTGATCAACGCGCGGGACGTGGGCAGCCAGGACAAAGCCTTGCGCAGATTTTCACCCACGACTCCGGTGATCTGATCCGCATGCGCCACGATGTTGTCGAGCGAGCCATATTGCGTGAGCCACTTCACGGCTGTCTTGGGGCCGACTTTTTCAACACCGGGCACGTTATCCGAGGTATCGCCGATCAACATCAGGTAATCCACCATCAGGGCTGGCGGGATGCCGAACTTCTTTTCCACGCCCGCCGGATCGAGGACCTCGTCGACCTTGCGGAAAGCATCGCGCATGGTATTGACGACGGTGATGTGCGCATTCACGAGCTGCGAGATATCCTTGTCACCGGTCGAGATGATGACGCGCATGCCTTCGCGTTCCGCCTGCTTGGCCAGGGCACCGATGACATCGTCGGCCTCGACACCTTCTTCCACGATTAGCGGCCATCCCATGGCCCGGATGGTTTCATGCAAAGGGGCGATCTGCGCCCTCAAGTCGTCGGGCATACTGGCCCGGTTGGCTTTGTATTCCGGATAAATATCGTCGCGAAAGGTTTTGCCCTTGGCATCGAACACGCAAGCGCTATAATCGGACGGGTAATCCTTGTGCAGGCGGCGCAACATATTGAGCACGCCTTGTATCGCCCCCGTCGGCTCGTTGGCGCGGTTGCGCAGATCAGGCATGGCGTGGAAGGCTCGGTAAAGATAAGAAGATCCATCCACCAGCAACAAAGTTTTCATTTTTCCGGATTCCAAAACAGGCTCAATATCATGTCGGCAACAGACAAACTCCCCCAGGTCATCGAAGCAGACCAACTGCAGAACAACTACTCGGCGCGGGAGTCGTGGCGTGTGTTCGAGATTATGTCAGAGTTCGTCGACTCCACGGAGCGCCTGAAGCAAATCAGTCCGGCGGTATCGATTTTCGGCAGCGCACGCACCGCCCCCGATCATCCCTACTACCACCTGACTGAAGATATTGCCCGCCAGCTTTCCGACGCAGGATTCAGCGTCATTTCCGGCGGCGGCCCCGGCATCATGGAAGCCGCCAACAAAGGGGCGTTTTACGGCAAATCGCCCAGTGTCGGCCTCAACATCCAACTCCCGCATGAGCAGCACACCAACCCCTACCAGGACATCAGCCAGACGTTCCATCATTTTTTCGCCCGCAAGGTGATGTTCGTCAAGTTTGCCGTCGCCTACGTCGTCCTGCCCGGGGGGTTCGGCACCATGGACGAACTGATGGAAGCGCTAACGCTGGTGCAGACAGGAAAGACACGCAAGATCCCCATCATTCTTGTGCATGCGCCTTTCTGGCAAGGGATGCTGGACTGGTTCAGACAAGTGATGGTGGCTGAAGGCATGATCAGCGCGGACGACATGAACCTGATCCAGGTCATAGACGAGCCCAGACAGGTCGTCGAGGCCATCTTCAAACACTACGAAGCACGTGGATTCGAGCCCTCGCCGCAGGAACGCGAAATTCAGCTCAATCTGTGATTATGCAGGCCAGTATCTGCTAGAATTTGACTGGCAATTACACGTCGACAAGAGGTTACCATGTCCCGCATTCGTACTCTGATTTTTATGGCGCTTTGCGCCCCGATGCTGACGTTTGCGGCGAATACGCCGCCCCAGCTGGAACCGCTGCCGGAACCACCCGCAGCCCCGGAAGGCTTTGAACCAGACGCGGCTACCGAGCCGCAGGTGACCATCATCAAGCGTGGTGAGGATTCCATCGAGGAATACCGCGTCAACGGCGAACTGTACATGCAAAAAGTCACCCCCCCGCACGGCGTGCCTTATTATCTGGTCAAAGAATCCGTCAACGGCGGCTGGTCGCGTCTCGACGGCCCTGGCGAACGCATCGCCGTGCCGCAATGGGTTCTGTTCCGCTTCTAAATCTCATACTGGAGGGCTTGCGGGCCCTCCCGCCGTTTTTATGTCCGTATTCACCACTGTCTCCCCCGAACAACTTGAAGTCTGGCTGCACCAGTACCCGCTGGGGGCACTGCGCGAGCTCAAGGGCATCGCCTCGGGCATCACCAACACCAATTATTTCGTAACGACCGATACCGGCCGCTACGTGCTAACGTTATTCGAGAAGAACAGTGCAGATGAACTGCCGTACTTCCTGGACTTGATGGCCCACTTGGCAGAACACGACATCCCCTGCCCGCACCCGATTGCCACCAACACGGGCAGCTATCTGGGCGAACTGTGCGGCAAACCCGCGGCCCTGGTCAGCTGCCTGCGCGGCGGCTCGCTGGAGACTCCCGACGCTGTGCATTGCGCCGAAATGGGGCGCGTGCTCGCGCACATGCACCTGGCGGGGCAGAACTTTTCCGCACGCGTGGAAAATCCGCGCGGACCACATTGGTGGAACACCACTGCAGCGACCGTCATGCCCTTCCTCGACACCGATCAACGCGCGCTGCTGGAACACGAGCTGGCCTACCAGGCGAGCTTTCGCCACAGCGAGCTGCCGCGCGGCGTCATCCACGCAGACATGTTCCGCGACAACGTGCTGTTCGACGGCGAGCAACTGACGGGGCTGATCGACTTTTACTATGCCTGCAATGACGTGCTGGCCTATGACCTGGCCATCACCGTCAACGATTGGTGCGTCAATGCCGACGGCACGCTGGATGAGGCTCGCCTGAAAGCGATGCTGCACGCTTACCACAGCGTACGCCCGCTGACTGCAGCAGAGCAGCAAGCCTGGCCTGCGCTGTTGCGCGCCGCCGCCCTGCGCTTCTGGCTGTCACGGCTGTACGACAAACATCATCCGCAGGAAGGCGAGCTCACCCATGCCAAGGACCCGGAACATTTCCGGCGCGTACTGAGCCTGCGGATCAAGGACAACAAGGCGTTGCAGGCCAACTGGGCCTGAGCCTCTAAAGAAAACGATAGGGAGACATCATGGAAGCGCGTCAAGTTAACGCAGGCAACGGCTGGAACTGGATCGCCGATGGATTCAACCTGTTCAGGGAAAGCCCCGTCATCTGGATCGCGCTGTTTTTCATCTATGTCCTGATCGCCATGGTGCTCTCGATCATTCCATTGTTTGGGCCCATCATGCTCAACCTGCTGGCACCGGTCTTCATGGCTGGCTTCATGCTGGGCTGCAAGGCGATTGAGGAGGGAGAAGAGCTGGAGATCAACCACCTGTTCGCCGGATTCAAACAACATACTTCACGACTGATTACCGTTGGCGGGATCTACCTGGCCGGCGTGATCACCATCGTCGGACTTGTCTTCATTGCCACCGGCAGCGCAGCCTTGATCGGCGAGAACATGGGCCACCCCGAAGCGGCCACTGCCGCCGAAAGCGCCAAGCTGCTGTTTGCGCTGCTGATCGCGCTCGCGGCCATCATCCCCTTGGTGATGGCCTACTGGTTCGCCCCTGCACTGGTCGTATTTCATGACATCAAGCCCGTCGAGGCGATGAAACTGAGTTTCCACGCCTGCCTGCGCAACATGCTGCCATTTCTGGTTTACGGCCTGATCTCCATGGTGCTGATGCTGCTGGCGATGATACCGCTCGGCCTGGGCCTCCTGGTGATGATCCCCACCATCACGGCATCGCTCTACACCAGCTACAAGGACATCTTCAATCCGCCTAGCATAGGCGGCGGAGAAATCGCGCTCTAAACCGGATCCAGCTTGGCGTATTCCAGCGCCAGCCACTTCATGCCGGCATGCCCAAAGTTGACCTGCACCCGCAAGTCATTGGCATTGCCTTCGTAGCTCACCACCACGCCCTGGCCAAATTTCTGGTGCATCACCGCCTGTCCAATGCGCCAGGGATACTGGGTGCCAGGATTCTTGGGGGCTGACGCGTGATAGCCCGCATCTGAAAATTTTGGAGCAGCGGCACGCGTATTCAGATGTTTCAACAGCTCTTCTGGAATTTCATCGAGAAACCGCGACGCGACGCCGTAGCGTGTCTGACCGTGCAGCATGCGCTGCTGCGCATAGGTCAGATATAGTCGCCGACGTGCACGGGTCACAGCCACGTACATCAGGCGCCGCTCTTCTTCCAGCCCATTGGCTTCGTACATGCTCTGCTCGTGCGGGAACAACCCCTCTTCCACGCCCACGATGAACACGGAATGAAACTCCAAGCCCTTGGAGGCATGCACTGTCATCAACTGCAGCGCCTCGCGTCCCGGATCAGCCTGATGCTCCCCGGCCTCCAGGCTGGCAAAGGTCAAAAAATCCACCAGTTCGCTGCTGTCGTTTTCCTTGATGAACGCCGTCGCAGCGCTGACCAGTTCGTCCAGGTTGGCAACACGATCATCACCCTCCTTCTCGTTCTGGTAATGATGGCGCAAGCCGCTTTGCGCGGTCACCACATCGATCATTTCCGGCAAAGTCAGGCCTGTGCATTGCTCCTGCAGATGTTTGATCAGGGCGACGAAGCCGGGAATTCCCCGACTCTTGAGACCATCGCCTTTGCCCGCGGCGAGGACAGCGGCGGCCCACAAGTTGCTGCCATGCTGCCTGGCCGTTTCCTGCAACTGCTCCAGACTGCGCGCACCAATGCCGCGCGTCGGAAAATTGATCACGCGCAACAACGCAGTATCGTCAACCGGATTGGCCACCAATCGCAGATAAGCCATGGCATGTTTGATTTCGGCACGCTCAAAGAAGCGCTGGCCGCCGTACACCCGGTATGGAATTCCCGCTGAGAACAGGGCGTGTTCCAGCACGCGCGACTGCGCGTTGGAGCGGTACAACAGCGCCATGTCCGCCAGTGACTGACCTTCGGCGTGCAAGGCTTTGACTTCTTCAACGATAAAATCGGCTTCTTCGAGGTCGTTGTAGCCCTGGAACACGCGCACCGGCTCCCCTGCACCAGAGGAAGTCCAGAGATTCTTGCCCAGCCGCTTGCTGTTGTGCGCGATGATGGCGTTTGCCGCATCGAGAATGTTGCTGTGCGAGCGATAGTTCTGCTCCAGCTTAATCACGGTCTGCACGCCGAAATCGTGTTCAAAATCCAGCATGTTGCCGACACGTGCGCCACGGAAGGCATAAATCGACTGGTCGTCATCGCCCACCGCAAGCACGCAGTTATTGGTGCCAGCCAGCAGCTTCAACCACAGATATTGCAGGCGATTGGTATCCTGGAACTCATCCACCAGCACATACTTGAAGCGGCTCTGATAATGCTCGCGTAGCGCCGTTTCGCGCGCCAGCACCTCGTAGCAGCGCAACAGCAGCTCGGCAAAATCCACCACGCCTTCGCGCTGGCACTGCGCGTCGTACTCCGCATAGATTTCGCGCATGGTCTCGGAATGCTTGTCGTAGGCATCCAGCTGGCTCGCACGCAGCCCCTCTTCCTTGCTGTTGTTGATGTAATTCATTACCTGCTTGGGCGGATACTTTTCATCGTCGACATTCATGGCCTTCATCACGCGTTTTACCGCGGACAACTGATCGGCAATGTCGAGAATCTGAAACAGTGCCGGCAAGTGGGCCTCGCGATGGTGCGCGCGCAGGAACCGGTTACACAGGCCATGGAAGGTGCCCACCCACATGCCACGCGTGTTGATCGGCAGCATCGCGGAAAGGCGGGCCAGCATTTCCTTGGCCGCCTTGTTGGTGAAGGTGACGGCAAGCAATCCGCTCGGGCTGACCTGCCCGGTCTGTATCAGCCAGGCGATCCGCGTCGTCAGCACGCGCGTCTTGCCGCTGCCAGCCCCAGCCAGAATCAGGGCGGACTGGTAGGGGAGCGTCACCGCTTCAAGTTGCTTGTCGTTCAGGCCTGCTAGGAGGTCAGTCATGGTTACCACTCACATCTGAATGTCTTGCTGCCTTTGCACGCAGACAAGGGGCCGCACTGATAGAGTACGGCGAGGATCAAACAACACCGCCTTCGTGCAAAGGCAGCAAGACATATAAACAAAAAATGCGTGTGCCGTCAGGCAACACGCATGAAATCCAATGCTTCGCGGGAACTTATTTGCTTTTTGCAAATCTTATTAGCAGACGCTTATCGTCTCCCGCTTCTCCTCCCTGAGCGGGCGCCTTATCCTTATAAGGCATCCTGTGCCCCGGTTTTATTCCCCTTTAACCGGGGCATTTTTTTGCCTATCGTTTCCGTAGACACTTAATTACCGAGAAACAAGATAGCTGAAGTATAAGCGCAAGCCTCGGAATTCGACAAGAAAAAAAGCCCCGCAATTGCGGGGCTTTTCTGATTAGCGCTTCTGGACCTATCGTAAAACTGATTTGAAAAATTGGTCGCGCGACGCCAGTGTTGGTGCGCTCGGAGTACATAAGCCGGAATGTACTGATGCACATGAGGATTCCGAGCACCGCGCAAGCCATCAATAGCAAGCGCGATCATTTTTCATTCAGTTTTTACATCATGTCCATGCCACCCATACCACCCATGCCGCCTGGCATTGCCGGTGCATCTTCCTTCGGCAATTCAGCAACCATGCAGTCGGTGGTCAGCATCAGACCAGCCACGGAAGCCGCGTTCTGCAGTGCAGAGCGGGTCACCTTGGTTGGGTCCAGCACGCCCATTTCGACCATATCGCCATAGGTGTCGTTGGCTGCGTTGTAACCAAAGTTACCGGAACCTTCCAGCACCTTGTTGACGACGACGGAAGCTTCGGCACCTGCGTTGCCGACGATCTGGCGCAGCGGCTCTTCGATGGCACGCAGCACGATACCGATACCAGCGTCCTGGTCGTGGTTGTCGCCCTTAGTTGCGGCGATGGCCTTGCGAGCGCGCAGCAGCGCTACGCCACCACCGGCCACGATGCCTTCTTCCACGGCAGCACGGGTTGCGTGCAGCGCATCTTCAACGCGTGCCTTCTTTTCCTTCATTTCGATTTCGGTGGTTGCACCCACCTTGATCACGGCAACACCGCCGGCCAACTTGGCAACGCGCTCTTGCAGCTTTTCGCGGTCGTAGTCGCTAGTCGCTTCTTCAGCCTGCTTCTTGATCTGGTCGATACGGCTCTTGATGTTAGCCTCAACGCCAGCACCGTCGATAATGATGGTGTTTTCCTTGCCCACTTCGATACGCTTGGCTTGACCCAGATCTTCCAGCTTGACGTTCTCAAGCTTGAGACCCAGTTCTTCAGCAATCACGGTACCGCCGGTCAGGATGGCGATGTCTTCCAGCATGGCCTTGCGACGGTCGCCGAAGCCAGGTGCCTTGACGGCGCAAGTCTTCAGGATGCCGCGAATGTTGTTCACCACCAGCGTTGCCAGGGCCTCGCCTTCGATGTCTTCAGCGATGATCAGCAGCGGACGGCCAGCCTTGGCCACTTGTTCCAGGGTTGGCAGCAGGTCACGGATGTTGGAGATCTTCTTGTCGAACAGCAGGACGAACGGGCTGTCCAGCAGTGCGATCTGACGATCCTGGTTGTTGATGAAGTATGGGGACAGGTAGCCGCGGTCGAATTGCATGCCTTCGACGACATCCAGCTCGTTCTGCAGACCGGAACCGTCTTCAACGGTAATCACGCCTTCCTTGCCCACCTTGTCCATCGCGTCAGCAATGATCTGGCCGATGGAGAAATCGGAGTTGGCGGAAATGGAACCGACCTGTGCGATTTCCTTGCTGGTGGTACATGGCTTGGACAGGTTCTTCAGTTCAGCCACGGCAGATTCGACAGCCTTGTCAATTCCGCGCTTCAGATCCATCGGGTTCATGCCGGCAGCAACAGACTTCATGCCTTCGCGGATGATGGCCTGAGCCAGCACGGTCGCGGTCGTGGTACCGTCACCGGCGATGTCGGAAGTCTTGGAAGCAACTTCCTTGACCATTTGTGCGCCCATGTTTTCGAACTTGTCCTTCAGTTCGATTTCCTTGGCAACGGAAACACCGTCCTTGGTGATGGTCGGGGCGCCGAACGAGCGCTCCAGCACCACATTACGGCCCTTAGGGCCCAGCGTGACCTTCACTGCATTGGCGAGAATGTTTACGCCATTAACCATTTTGTGGCGAACTTCATCGCCGAAACGTACGTCTTTAGCAGCCATTGTTATTTCTCCTGATTCAAAATTCGATTACGCGGATGGGCTTAGGCTTCGACAACTGCGAGGATGTCGTCTTCGCTCAGCACCAGCAGTTCTTCACCAGAAACCTTGACCGTTTGTGGGCCATATTTTTTGAAAAGTACCTTGTCGCCGACTTTCACGTCCAGCGCGATGTGCTTGCCGTTCTCATCACGCTTGCCTGGGCCGGCCGCAATGATTTCGCCTTGGTCCGGCTTCTCGGTAGCCGTATCTGGAATCACGATACCGGAAGCGGTCGTGCGTTCTTCTTCCAGGCGCTTAACGATGACGTGGTCGTGTAAAGGACGAATTTTCATAGGGTTCTCCTTGAGATGAATTTGGGTACATCGAAAATGATTGAGGGTGGTGCTGTTAGCACTCATACCTTTCGAGTGCTAATAATAGGGGCCATTGAATCAAAATTCAAGTCTTAACTTGGTTATTACGCAGAATCAGGCGCCGGCATGCATCTCATGAAAATCATGAGCACTGATTCATGATTGGCCGGAATGACCGCAGGGAACGCACCGGTATGATTCAACTCATACGTTCAAGCAATCACTGCTCGAACGAAACCTCAACCGTACTTAAGGAGATCATCATGTGGACCAAGCCAGCTGCAACTGAAATGCGTTTCGGTTTCGAAGTAACCATGTACGTCTGCAACCGCTAAGCAGCACGTATAAGCCGGCGTAAATGCCGGCCATAAAAAACGGCAACCTCCATGGCTGCCGTTTTTTTATGCTCGACCGACCTCAGGTATTCTGCCCAACCGGCGCTGTCGGAATCGGCTCGTAGTCAGGGCCAAATCCCACATCCCCCGGCCGCCATCCCGCCGGACGACGGAAAGCCCCCCAGAAGCGTTTCAAGGTATGCCATTGCATGGCAACCAGACCGCGGTCATTGTCAGCGTCGACCACCGGATCTGTCACCCCCGTCGCCCGCACAGGTTCGCCGTACAAAGCCGTTCCAAACAGCTGATCCCACACCGAAAAGACTTGGCCAAAGTTGCAGTTGTGCAGCTGCGGCCGCTCGGCATCGACGGTCATGTGGTGCAATCGATGAAATTTCGGATCGACAAAAATTCTTTCGAACACACGCCCGAAACCGAAGCGCACATTGGTATGCGAGAAATTCTGCACCAGTTCACTGACCAGTGTCAGCCATGCAAATTCGGCAATATCGATCCCCATGACAATTCCCACCGAAGCCAGGATGAAGGATTGGATCGTGCCATCCAGATAACAGCCACGGTCGTTCGTCCAGCAGCTCATCTGACGCTGGCTGTGATGCATGCTGTGCAGGGCCCACCACCAGGGGATCAGGTGCTCCATGCGGTGCATCCAGTAGTAGACCATGTCGTAGATGACGTAATACACACCCAGCAACACGTAGGGGTGCTGTCCGAACCACGGGAACCAGTGTTTAACGTTAAAGGTCGCTTCAGCACCGCTCCCTGCAGTATCACCACCAATTAGATGGCTGAACGGTGCAAGCACAAGATAGCTGAACAGGGGGAACAGGCCCAGCAACATGACCAGCGTATACAGGCGGTCTATGCGCGTCAGGCGCCTATCCGTCCATCGTTCGGCTGGCGCAATACTTTCCAGCGGACGGAAAACCAGGCTGATGATGCCGATCTGCAGAAAGGCGATCATCACCGCCTCGGTGACTTCCTTGGGATCGCCAAAGGCGGTGCCCATATGGAAGGCATTCAAGACGGGCATCACGACGTGACCGCTCATCCAGACATTCAATTGCAGCCAAAGCTGAGGGATATCAGGCATCATATGATCGAATTCTTGATAGAAAAAAGGGTTATTTTAACCGCCTCCAAGCGTGCCTGATAAACCGCATCGCGAATTTTATCAGGCTCATCATATTGGCACGCAACGGCACCCGCATCGACCGCCAGGGCCGCCTGCAGCACACCACGCAGCACATCGGCTTGCGGATAAGGCTTACTTTCGAACCCGGCACGACCCCGAGAGTCGCACTCGCAGGCCAGCAAAAATTGCTCGAAGCGTTCCGGCTGACGCAGAGCATCGGTGTCATGCAGCAGATCAAGCAGCGTATCAGGCCGCATTTCCAACGTACGATGCATTTTGCCGTGGAAACGCGCGACCACCACCGCCAGGTCACGGCAGTCATTCGGCACGCGCAGGCGCTGGCACAGCGTTTTCACCAGACTGGCACTGCGCTCCTCATGACCGATATGTCGTGGCAACACCTGTTCAGCCGTCGTCCCCTTGCCCAGATCATGCATCAGTGCAGCAAAGCGCACGGGCAAGCCAAATTTCTGCCTAGCCGCGTAATCCACCACCAGCATCACGTGCAGACCGGTATCGATTTCAGGATGGTGCAGCGCCGGCTGCGGCACGCCCCACAGCCGGTCGAGCTCAGGCAGTAGCTTTTGCAGGGCACCGCATTGCCGCAGCACCTCAAACATGCGCGAAGGCTGGGCTTCCATCAATCCCTTGGCAATCTCCTGCCAGACGCGCTCCGGCACCAGCGCATCCACCTCGCCGTTTTGCACCATTTCGCCCATCAAGGCCAGCGTTTCCGGGGCAACCGTGAAGTGTGTAAAGCGCGCAGCAAAACGTGCGAGACGGAGAATACGTACCGGGTCTTCGACAAAAGCGGCGCCCACATGACGCAGCACGCCGGATTTCAAGTCAGCCACACCGCCGTGGGGATCAATCAGGCCGCCATGCGCATCCTGCGCGATGGCATTGATGGTGAGATCACGACGGGCCAGGTCCTGCTCCAGCGTCACCTCGGGTGAGGCATACACCTGGAAACCCTTGTAGCCTTTTGCGGTCTTGCGCTCAGTGCGAGCCAACGCATATTCGTCGTGGGTCTGCGGATGCAGAAATACCGGAAAATCCTTGCCGACCGGGCGATAGCCCTGCGCGACCATGTGCTCCGGGGTGGCCCCGACCACGACATAATCGTGATCCTTGACCGGCAATCCGAGAAGTTCGTCTCGCACCGCCCCGCCGACGCAGTAAATCTCCACGCCTTACCTTCCGGCCACGCTTCGAAAACGCAGATAGGCCTGACGCGGCGAACGATCGGCCAAGTAGCTAGGCACAACGGCTTCAAGCGGCGTTGGCAAGATGTTGAATACGGCAGGAAACGCACATGCACAAACACTATCGACCTGCATCGAATAGTAATTGTCACGCGTCATCAGCTTGACCGGGAGCAGTTCCATCGCCCAGGCCTGCAGGTAAGACAGCCGCTCATTGAGCCCCACGATACAGCGCTTGAGGCCGAGCGTATCGGCCACGTATTGCACCAGTTCGTGCAGGGTGTACACCTTGGGCCCGCATAGCGCATAGGTTTGCCCGACGGTTTCCGTAAGCTCAAGACTGGAGACAAACACCTGCGCCACATCTTCCACGAACACCGGCTGGAATCGCGCTTTGTGACCGGCCAGCAGCAACACCGGCATCAGCCTGACCAGGCCGGCAAACAGATTGAAGAAGCTGTCTCCACGCCCAAAAATCACAGACGGGCGAAACAGGGTGATGCGCAGCGCATCCTGTCCGACTTCCTTGACCACCGCCTCACCCGCCGCTCGCGAGCGCAAGTAAGCGCTGGGGGCATCTGGCGCGGCTTGCAAGGCGCTCATCTGTAGCAGCCGCGACACGCCTTGCGTGCGACAGGCTTGCGCCACTTTGCGCGGCAATTCGACATGCACCTTGGTATAACCATGGCGTTTGGTTTCATGCAGGATGCCTATCAGATTGATGACCGCATCACTGCCGCGAATCGCACGATTCAGTGCCGATTCGAAAAACACATCGCACTCTTCGATCTGCACGTTGGGCAGCAGGGTCAAGTGCTTGGCATCTTCGCGCCGCCGGGCCAGCACCTTGACCGCGTAGCCCTCGACGCTCAGCCTGTGCACCAGGTGGCTACCGACAAAGCCCGACCCACCCAATACCACGATCTTTTTCACGTTAAAGTCTGTCCTGTTGATGTTGTGCCATTATTGTTCAGCGTCTTCGGCCGTTGCCGCACTCGCCCCACCGCCTGCCACCTGCCCCAGGCGCTGCTTGAGCGTCTGCAATTTGGCACCGACCTGGTGTGAATAATAATAGGCGTTGCTCATCACTTTTTGTACGTAATTGCGCGTCTCGCTGAAAGGAATGGTTTCTGCGTAGATCGCCCCTTCCAGCGGCTGCGCATCGGCCCAGCGTCTGGCGCGGCTCGGGCCGGCATTGTAGGCAGCGGTCGCCATCACCGGCTGCCCGCCCATCAGGTCCAGGGTATAGCGCAGATAATGCGTGCCGAACTGGATGTTGGTGTCGAGCTCATTGATCATGGTGTGGCTGTAGCTGGCAATCCCGATGCGCCTGGCGATCCACTTTGCCGTGGCCGGCATCACCTGCATCAGGCCCGACGCGCCCACGCCGGATTTTGCGTAGCTGATAAAACGGCTTTCCTGACGAATCAGGCCGTAAACCCAGGCTTCATCCAGTCCGTTTTCGCGTGCGTAATTCTGCATTTTTTCGCGGTAAGGGGTGGGAAAGCGCAGGGCGAAATCATGCGTCAATTTGGTCTTGTCCGCCGTGTTGATGGCCACGTCGTACCACTCTTCGCGGAAAGCGATTTCGGCCGCCGTGATCAGCTGGCGATCATCCAGATCGCGCATGGCCCAGGCCCATTCATTGCGAGCTTCCCAGCGCATATCGATACGGTGCAGTTCCAGGGCACGCTGGATACCCGGCGTTTGCCGCATGGCATTGACATCTTCTTCGCTGGCCTTGTAAGAGCTGGGCAGGCCGCCGATGACGTCGCCCAGTTCTTCCTCGGCCAATAAGCCGTAGAAATTGCGATCCCGCGACAGCGGCAACAACACGGCATTGGCCGCCACCGTCTGCCCTTTCTCCTTCAGCGCACGCCCCTTCCAGTAGCGCCATGCCGCGTCGTCCTGCATAGCGGACGGCATGGCGGCGATGGTCACGAGCAGCGCATCCCAGTTCCGAATCCGCAACGCAGCGCGCGCTTTCCAGGCGTGCTGCTCCGCATTCAGCGGGGTGTCGCCCGCATAGCCAAACCACTCCATCGCAACCTTGTCGTGTCGCTTAGCGGCATTCGTCGCCATGCGGCCCCACAGGTAACGCTGTTCTTCCTGGCTGTAGCCGGCTTTCATTGATTTCCACGCGTCGAGCGCCAACTCAGGCTGGCCACGCGACACACGTTCAAGCGCAAACAGGTTTAATTCACGCCCGAATCGCGTTTTGCCGCTAACGGTTTTTTTCTCCAGGGCGCGCTGCGGGTTTTCATTGACCTTGTCGAGCAGCTTGAGGCTCGCCGCGTCAATTTGCGGCAGACGCTGCAACACCGCCTTGGCGACTGAAAGCTTGCCTTGCTCCATCGCCATGCGGAAGCGTGACCACAGATCCTCATGCGTCAGCACCCCGGCCTTGACCATGCGATCGAACAACACTTCGCAATTCGCCGGCTGCTCAGTCGCGGAGAACCACAGCGGCCTGGCCTGCTCCATCGCGTCTTCGTCACCTTGCACGATACGGCCGTAACTTGCATAGCAGGCAACGGTAGCGTCGTCGGTCGTGCTTCGGGGCAACTCGTCAAAGAAAGTGGCCCAGTCCTCGCGCTTGCCGAGCTTTTTCAGCCATTCGACACGCACCCGTTCCGAAAATGGCAGATCGGCATAACGCGCCAGAAAATCGCGCACATCGGTCGTGTCGGCTTGCTCCAGCCTGAGCAGCATGCGCCAGTACTCGACGTAGGGGGCGAGTACATAATTTTCCGTCTGGAGTCGACTGGAATAGTTGGCCAGGGCGCGTTCGTCGCGCGCCTTGTAGGCGTCGCGCGCAGCAACAAAGGCATCCTGCGGCGTGTCAGCCCAGACCGGACGACACAACAGCAGCGCAATCCCGACAATTAACCATGAAAACCGCATGAGACCTATCTGAGACAACGAACGATTAAGAAAGTACAACCTGCTACGACATGGCCTGAGGCTAGAACAGGATAATCCGCCCCATGGCGATCACCGCACCCACCACCAGCAGCAACATGCCGCAGAATTTGAATAGCTGCCAGGCAAAACGAAGATAGCGCGTGTCGCGCGTGATCAGATAAACACCGAACGAGACTGCAACGGCAATGACACCAAAAATCAGCAGGAAACGGAGCACCAGCATCACCGGCCCCCGTTACGCTAGGCAGCCTGCGCCAGCGGCAGGTTGAAGGCGCTCGGCGCCTCCTCCTCACGCTCAAAAGTCGCGTATTCCCAGGCCTCGGCATCTGCCAGCAGTGCCCGCAACAGCTTGTTGTTGAGCGCATGACCGGACTTGTAAGCGCTGAACGCGCCGATCAGCGGATGCCCCAGGATATACAGGTCGCCAATGGCATCCAACACCTTGTGTTTCACGAACTCATCTTCATAGCGCAGCCCGTCGCTATTGAGGATGCGATATTCATCCAGCACCACTGCGTTGTCGAGGCTGCCGCCGCGCGCCAGACCCATGGCGCGTAGCGCTTCGACTTCATGCATGAAGCCGAAAGTACGTGCGCGACTGACCTCACGGATGTAGGCATGCTCGGCGAAGTCGATAGTGACGGACTTGCCGGTATGCTCGATGACAGGGTGGTCGAAGTCGATGGCAAAATCGATCTTGAACCCGTGATACGGCTCGAAACGCACCCACTTGTCACCCTCGTGGATTTCCACGGGCTTCTTAATGCGGATGAATTTCTTGGCTACAGGTTGCTCGACAATGCCGGCCGATTGCAGCAGATAAACAAACGGACCGGCGCTGCCGTCGAGAATGGGCAACTCGGAAGCACTGAGGTCGACATAAGCATTGTCGACGCCCAGTCCCGCGAGTGCTGACATCAGGTGTTCCACCGTGGCCACACGCACGCCGTCCACTTCCAGCGTGGAGGAGAGCCGGGTGTCCTGCACGTGATGCGGCAGCGCCTTGATTTCCCGGGGGGGATCAAGGTCAACGCGACGGAACACGATGCCAGTATCGGGCGCAGCAGGCCGCAAGGTGATCGCCACCTTGTCGCCAGTATGCAAGCCCACGCCGGTCGCGTGGATGACTTGCCTGAGTGTACGCTGCTTCAGCACCCGATTTCCTTTCTCATTGATTAAGCAGGATTTTACACCAAACCCTGCCCTACAGCCATTCCAGCTTAGTCAGCCTGCTTGCGCAAGAAGGCCGGAATGTCGAACTCATCCATGCCGGTCGACTTCATGGCTTCCACCTGGGCACGGCGGTTGCTGGTGAATGTCGCAGGGGCAGACTCTTCAACCGGCGTACCGAAGTAGATCGGCTGATTGGTCGTACCGTCACGCACCGGCGTCATGACCTTGAGTTCAGGCTTTTGCTGGCGGCGCACAGCACCACCGGCCAAACCGGTCGCAACCAGCGTAATGCGCAGATCGTCGCCCAGCGTTTCGTCGAACACGTTGCCGAAGAACACAGAAGCGTCTTCTGCGGTGAAGGACTTGATGGTATTCATCACTTCGTAGAACTCATCCATGGTGAAGGAGTCTGCGCTAGAGGTGATGTTCACCAGAACGCCACGTGCACCTTCAAGGTTGACGTTTTCCAGAAATGGGCTGTTGACCGCCTGCTCGGCAGCGATGCGCGCGCGATCTTCACCGCGGGCAACTGCAGAGCCCATCATGGCCATGCCGTTCTCGCCCATCACGGTGCGCACGTCGGCAAAGTCAACGTTCACCATGCCTTCGCCATTGATGACTTCGGCAATGCCGGAAACGGCGTTATGCAGCACGCCGTTGGCCGCGCGGTAGGCTTCCTTGACGGTGATCTTGCCACCCAGCACCTGAATCAGCTTTTCGTTCGGGACTACGAGCAGCGAATCAACGTACTTGGTCAGTTCGGCCACGCCTTCTTCGGCCAGCGTCATGCGCTTGTTTTCGAAGCCGAAGGGCTTGGTCACGACAGCCACAGTCAGAATGCCCAGCTCCTTCGCCACTTCGGCGATGACAGGCGCAGCACCCGTACCGGTACCGCCACCCATGCCGGCGGTGATGAACAGCATGTCGGCACCGTCGATGATCTCGGCAATACGGTCACGGTCTTCCAATGCAGCCTCGCGGCCCATTTCAGGCTTGCCGCCTGCGCCCAGACCACGGGTCAGTTCGGCGCCGAGTTGCAACTGCACCTTGGCACGGCTTTTCTTCAGCACCTGCATGTCGGTGTTGGCAACGATGAATTCCACGCCATCCACACCCAGATCGATCATGTGTTCGACTGCGTTGCCCCCGCAACCGCCGACACCGATCACCTTGATAACGGCCTCTTGAGAGTCCCGATCCATGATTTCAAACATCTTGTTTCCTCCTAGTTATCTGCTTAAATCCAAACTAAAAACACACCCAAACACTAAAAAACTAAAAATTTCCTTGAAACCAGCTGCGCATCTTGTCCCACACCCGCTCGAACGAACTCGTTTCCAACTGCCCTTGAATGTGACGCTCGACCTGTTGCTTGCCCATCAGTACCAGACCGACGCCGGTGGCGTAGCGCGGGTTGCTGACCACTTCAGACAAACCGCCAACGTAGCGCGGCATCCCCATGCGCACCGGCATGTGGAAGATTTCCTCGCCCAGCTCGACCATGCCCTTCATCAGACTGCTGCCGCCGGTGATGACGATGCCGGAGGCGATCATTTCTTCCATGCCGCTGCGGCGAAGCTCATTCAGCACAAATTCGTACAGCTCGACCACGCGCGGCTCGATCACTTCGGCCAGCGTCTGCAGGGAGAGCTGGCGCGGATCGCGGCCGTCAACGCCCGGCACTTCGACGATTTCCTTGGCATCGGCCAGTTGGCGTAGCGCGCAGCCGTACTTGACCTTGATGTCCTCGGCCGACTGGGTCGGGGTGCGGAAGGCGACGGCGATGTCATTTGTCATCTGGTCACCGGCAATCGGCACCACGGCGGTGTGGCGTATGGAGCCTTGCTTGAACACCGCGATGTCAGTCGTGCCGCCGCCGATGTCGACCAGGCACACGCCCAGTTCCTTTTCGTCTTCGGTCAGGGTCGCCACGCTGGAAGCCAGCGGTTGCAATACCAGATCGCTCACTTCCAGGCCGCAGCGCTTCACGCACTTGACGATGTTCTGTGCGGCAGAGACCGCGCCGGTGACGATATGCACCTTCACTTCCAGCTTCATGCCGCTCATTCCGATCGGCTCGCGGACGTCTTCCTGGCCGTCGATGATGAATTCCTGCGTCAGGATATGCAGAATCTGCTGATCGGTCGGCAAGGCAATCGCACGTGCGGTTTCCACCACGCGATCCACGTCCATCTGCATCACTTCGGCATCCTTGATCTTGACCATGCCGTGCGAGTTGAGGCTCTTGATATGGCTGCCGGCAATCCCGGTAAATACGCTGGTGATCTTGCAATCAGCCATCAGCTCGGCTTCTTCCAGCGCACGCTGGATGGCCTGTACGGTGGAATCGATATTCACCACCACGCCCTTGCGCAGCCCCTTGGAGGCATGCTGTCCGAGGCCGATCACCTTGAGTCCGCCCTCAGGCTGTAACTCGGCCACGATGGCGACAATCTTCGAGGTGCCGATATCCAGCCCAACGATCAAATTTTTCATTTCCCTAACCTTGCTCATGGTGTTCTCCGCTTACCGCTTTTCCTGATCATGTACTCTTGCCGGCCTTGGCTGACGGCGCGGCCGGCGGCTTGCGTACCGCAAATCCGTTCGGATACCGCAGGTCGGCGTAGGCCACCGTGACCCCGGCCGCGCCCAGCGTCTTGCTGTAGGCGCCCGCAAACTTCGTCAATCTAGCCTCCGGCTGATCGCGCCCCAGCTCGATCACCGTGCCCTTGTCCGTGCCGATCTGCCATGCCCGGCGCGGGGTCAGGGCAATCTGCGTCACCTTCATCCCCGTCGGCTGCAGCAGGGTGTTATAGGTACCAAAATGTTCTGCCACTTCATGCACGCCATCGCCCGGCCCGTAAAACACCGGTAGCTCGCTGTCGGAGGCCGCATGGAACAGTTCGCCGTGTGTATTCACCAAGGCGATGTTGCCCCAGCGTGCCAGCTCGCGATGCTCTTCCACCGTCACTTCCAGCTTGTCCGGCCAGCGGCGGCGAACACTCACGTTGCGCACCCACGGCAGCTTCTCAAAGGCATCCCGCGTCTGTTCCAGATTCAGCGTAAAAAAGTTGCCCTGCAAATGGCGGCTTACGATCAGCTTCAACTGCTCCCGCGTCACGTGCTGCAGATCGCCTTCGACCTTGACCTCTTTCAACGGAAAGATGGGCAGGTGAATAACCACGAACAGCACGGCGTACATCAGCAGTACCGCCGCCAGCGCGTAGAGAAAGTTGGCGAACCACAGCAGGACTTGGGGCCTATCCCACACGGGCCATCTCCAGAATCTGCATCACCAGCTGATCGAACTCGATGCCGGCCGCACGCGCGCCCATCGGCACCAGGCTGTGGTCCGTCATGCCAGGCGAAGTATTGGCTTCGAGGAAATAATGGTTGCCGGATTCGTCCATCAGAAAGTCCACACGACCCCAGCCGCGGCCACCCAGCACGCGGAAAGCCTGCAGCGCCTGGGCGCGTATGGCAGCTTCCTGGAATTCGCTCAAGCCGGCCGGACACAGGTAACGCGTGTCGTCACGCAAATATTTCGCTTCGTAGTCGTAGAACTCGTTGGCGGGCACAATGCGGATCACCGGCAACACCTGATCTCCCAGCACGCCCACGGTGTACTCGCCGCCGCCGACAAAACGCTCGGCGATCACCAGCGTGTCGTATTTGGCGGCCTCTTCATAAGCCGCACGCAAGCCGCCGGCCACTTTCACCTTGCTGATACCGATGCTGGAACCTTCATTCGCCGGCTTCACGAACAGTGGCAGACCGAGACGTTTTTCAATGGCATCAAAATCGCTGTCTGCCGCCACCAGTTCGAATTGCGGTGTAGGAATCCCCGCCGCCTGCCACAGCAGTTTGGTACGCCATTTGTCCATGCCGACAGCCGAAGCCATCACGCCGCTGCCGGTGTAGGGAATGCCGAACAGCTCCAGTGCACCCTGGATGGTGCCGTCTTCACCGCCACGGCCATGCAACGTGATGAACACGCGGTCGTAAGCTTCCAGATCGTGCAGGGGACGTTCCGCCGGATCAAAGGCTACGGCATCCACGCCATTGCGCTTCAACGACGCCAGTACCGCGCCACCGCTCTTCAGCGACACTTCGCGCTCGGCAGACTTGCCGCCCAGCAACACCGCTACTTTTCCGAATTTGCTGCTCACAACGCTTCCCCGATAATTTTCACTTCCCGTTGCAGATTCACGCCGTGCTCGCGCAGCACCGTGTCATGCAAATGGGCAATCATGTTTTCGATATCCGCCGCCGTCGCCTCGCCGAGATTGACGATGAAGTTGGCGTGTTTTTCCGACACCTGTGCGCCGCCTATGGTGTAACCCTTCAAGCCGCATGCCTCGATCAGGCGGGCGGCATGATCGCCTTCCGGATTGCGGAATACCGAGCCGGCATTGGGCAGATTGAGCGGCTGCGTCGCCAGACGCTTCGCCAGCAAGGTCTTGATCTTTTCCTCGGCCACGCTGGCATCCCCTGGCTGCAGCTGGAACCAGGCCGCAACAAACCATTCCTCGCCTGGCAATGCAACGTGGCGGTAGCCGACTTCCATCTCGACCTGGTTGCGCTCGTGCAGCTGGCCGTGACGGTCTATGGTCAGCGCGTGCTGCACGATGTCCCAGGTTTCGCCGCCATGGCAGCCTGCATTCATCGCCAGTGCACCACCCACTGTTCCCGGCACTCCCGCCAGCCACTCCGCACCGTGCAAATGCTGCCGTGCGGCAAATCTAGCCAATTTCGCGCAGGTCACGCCGGCTTCGGCATAGACCTTGTTTGCCTCAAAACGCAGTTCTGTCAGCGCGTCGTGCATCAACACGACGGTGCCGCGAATACCGCCATCGCGCACCAGCAGGTTGGAACCCAGACCGACAAAATGCACTGACTCGCCATGCGGCAGGCCTTTCAGAAACGCCTGCAAATCCTGAACGCTGGATGGCGTATAGATCTGATCGGCCACGCCACCGACGCGCCAGCTGGTATAGCGGCGCATGGGCTCGTTTTTCAGCAATGTGCCGTGTGCTGTCACTGCGCCAGCTCCTTGGTTTTCGAGGCCACCTGACCGATGGAGCCTGCGCCCATCACGATCACCACATCCCCATCCTGCGCCATATCGTGGATGGCTTGCGGCAACTCCGCCGGCGTTTCGACAAACAGCGGCTCCACCTTGCCGGCCACACGCACCGCACGGACCAGACTACGGCCGTCGGCTGCCACGATGGGCGCTTCGCCGGCCGGATACACTTCAGTCAGCAGCACCACATCGGCGCCGGACAACACGCGGACGAAATCCTCGAAGCAGTCACGGGTGCGGGTGTAGCGGTGAGGCTGGAAGGCCAACACCAGACGGCGGCTGGGGAAGGCGCCGCGCGCCGCATTGATGACAGCCTGCATTTCGACCGGATGGTGACCGTAGTCGTCGATCAGCGTGAAGGCGCCGCCGTTCTTCGCCGGCACTTCGCCGTAGCGCTCAAAGCGACGACCCACGCCCTTGAATTCGCCCAGCGCCTTGACGATGGCGGCGTCGGAAACATTCAACTCGCTGGCCACGGCAATGGCCGCCAGCGCGTTTTGTACGTAATGCAGGCCAGGCAGATTGAGGGTGACATCGAATTCGGTCACCTTGCCGTTGATGCGCTGCGCGGTGAAATGCATGCGACCACCGTCCGCACGGACGTTGACCGCGCGGATCAAGGCGTCTTCGCTGAACCCATAAGGGGTAATCGGCTTGGTCACGCTGGGCAGGATGGCGCGCACATTGGGGTCATCCACACACAGCACGGCACGGCCCCAGAAAGGCAGACACTGCAGGAACTCGACGAAGGCGCCCTTGAGCCGCTCGAAATCGTGGCCGTAGGTATCCATGTGATCCTGGTCGATATTGGTGACCACCGAAATCACCGGCGACAAATGCAGGAAGGAGGCGTCGGACTCGTCCGCTTCCGCCACGATGTATTCGCCGCTACCCAGGCGCGCATTGGTTCCGGCAGCTTCCAGACGGCCGCCGATGACAAAGGTCGGGTCCATGCCGGCTTCTGCCAGGATGCTGGCGATCAGGCTGGTGGTTGTGGTCTTGCCGTGCGTGCCGGCGATAGCGATGCCCTGGCGGAAACGCATCAGTTCGGCCAGCATCAGTGCACGCGGGATGATGGGCACCTTGCGTTCACGCGCTGCAACGATTTCCGGGTTCTGCTCATCGATCGCCGTCGACACCACCACCACATCCGCCACGCCCAGATGCGCTGTTGCGTGCCCCTGGCGCACCTTGGCGCCCATTGCGGACAGCCGCCGGGTGACGGCGTTATCTGCAAGATCGGAGCCGCTCACGGTGAATCCGAGATTGATCAGCACCTCCGCGATGCCGCTCATGCCGGAGCCACCGATGCCGACGAAATGGATGTTTTTGACTTTATGCTTCATGCCGCCACCTCCATGCAGACCTGCGCCACCGTGGCCGTTGCTTCCGGCTTGCCCAGTGCGCGTGCATTCCTTGCCATGTCCAGCAGACTGATCCGCGTCATGCCGCGGATCAGCGCGGCCAATCCTTCCGCATTCAGGTCCGGCTGCTGGATCTGCACAGCAGCACCGTTTGCTGAGAGATATCGTGCGTTGTAGGTCTGATGGTCATCCACCGCATGAGGAAACGGCACCAGCACGCTGGCCACGCCCGCAGCAGCCAGTTCGGCTATGGTCAGGGCGCCGGCGCGGCAGATCACCAGATCGGCCCAGCCATAGAGCTCGGCCATGTTGTCGATAAAGGCCCGCGTCTCGGCTTTCACGCCGGCTTGCTGATAATTGGCATACAGTTCGGCGATATGTTTTTCGCCAGCCTGGTGCACAACCACCGGGCAATCGCTTTCCGGCAGCAAGGCCAGGGCTTGCGGGACGGTGGCATTCAAGGCTTGCGCGCCAAGACTGCCGCCGACCACCAGCACGCGCAACGGACCGCTTCGATCGCTGAAGCGCACAGCAGGCTCGGCAACCGCAGCAATGTCTGCCCGCACGGGATTCCCGACCAGTACCGCCTTATCCCCGAAAGCGGACGGGAAGGCCGCCAGCACGCGCGTGGCAAATTTGGAAAGTACACGATTGGTCAGGCCGGCGATGGAATTCTGTTCATGGATCACCAACGGACGACCTGTAAGCCAAGCGACCAGTCCACCGGGAAAGGCCGCAAAGCCGCCCATGCCCAGCACCACATTCGGTTGATGGCGACGCATGGCCGAGACACTTTGCAGGCAGGCAAACAGCACCTGGAACGGTGCGGCCAGTTTGCGCAGCAAACCCTTGCCGCGCACCCCGCGCATGCGGATCACGGAGACGTCATAGGGCTTGCCGGCGATCAGGCGATTTTCCATGCCGCCTTCGGTCGCCAGCCACACGATGCGCCACCCTTGCTGCTTGAGGTAGTCAGCCACCGCCATCGCCGGGTAGACATGGCCACCGGTGCCGCCCGCCATGATCATCAGGGTGCTCATACCTGCACTCCCTTCGCCAGTCGACGGTTTTCCCAATCGATGCGCAGCAACACGGCCAGCGCCACGCAATTGGCAACGATGCCGCTGCCGCCGAACGAGAGCAACGGCAGGGTCAGCCCCTTGGTGGGCAGCAGCCCCATGTTCACGCCCATGTTGATAATGGCCTGCACGCCGATCCAGATGCCGATCCCCTGCGCCAGCAAGGCCGAGAAATGTCGCTCGTGCGAGGCGGCTTCCTTGCCGATACCGAAGGCGCGCAACACAATCCAGGAAAACATCATGACCACCACCAGGACGCCGGCAAAACCGAGTTCTTCCGCGATCACCGCCAGCAGGAAGTCGGTATGCGCTTCTGGCAGGTAGAGCAGCTTCTCGACGCTGGCGCCCAGGCCAACACCGAACCATTCGCCGCGACCGAAGGCGATCAGGGCATGCGACAGTTGATATCCCTTGCCGAACGGGTCTGCCCAGGGATCCCAGAAACCGGTGATCCGCTGCAGACGATAAGGTGAACTCCAGATCAGGCCGATCACGCCGACCACCAGCAGGCCGAGTAGGCCGGCAAAGATGCGGCCATTGATCCCGCCCAGCCACAGGATGGACACCGAGATCGCAGCAATCACGGCGAAGGCGCCGAAGTCCGGCTCGCGCAGCAGCAGCCCGCCCACCACCAGCATCACCGCCAGCACTGGCAGGAAGCCGCGGGTAAAGCTGTCGAGGAACGCAGCCTTGCGCACCGTGTAGTCCGCGACGTAAATGGTGGCAAACAGTTTCATGAACTCCGAAGGCTGCAACGTCGCAAAGCCCAGCGGAATCCAGCGGCGGCTACCGTTGACCTCACGTCCCAGGCCGGGAATCAGCACCATGACCAGCAGTGCCAGGCCCGCCATGAAGAGATAGGGCGCTACCTGTTGCCAGTAACGGGTAGGAATCTGGAAGGCCGCCAGCCCCGCCAGCAGCGCCAGCACCAGATAAACGCTGTGGCGCACCAGAAAATAGGTGGACTGATGGCCGGTGGCCTTGTCGGCCTCCGCCAGCGCAATCGAGGCCGAGTACACCATCACCAGCCCAAAACCGAGCAGCAGTAGCGTCACCCACAACAGGCCCTGGTCGTAGCTGGGTGCGTTGATCTTGTCGCGGTTGGTAAGCATGTACATCATGCCTGTCCTCCCAGGGCGTGGACGGCATCCACAAACACCTGCGCCCGATGCGCGTAATTGCGGAACATGTCAAAGCTGGCGCAGGCCGGAGAAAGCAACACGGCATCACCAGGCTGCGCTGCGGCATATGCCTTCTGCACCGCCTCTTCCATGCTGCTGCCGGCTTGAATCAGGGCAACCCCTGCGCCCTCAAGCGCGGCACCGATCTTGGGCGCATCGCGACCGATCAGGACGACCGCACGGGCGTTCTGCGTCACAGGTTCGCGCAAGGGCGAGAAATCCTGCCCCTTGCCATCGCCGCCGGCGATCAGCACCACCTTGCGCGGCAAGCCGGCCAGCGCAGCACAAGTGGCGCCGACATTGGTGCCTTTAGAGTCGTCATAGAAGGCAACGTCATTCTTTTCGGCCACCCATTCAACGCGATGCGGCAAGCCCTTGAATTGGCGCAACGTGGCCAGCAAGGGTTGAAATTCGAGACCGATGGCACGGCACAACGCCAGCGCAGCGAGCGCGTTGGCCGCGTTGTGCAGTCCGGCCAGATGCATCTCGCTCACGTCCATCAAGCGGATATCGCCATAGGCCAGCGCAACGTTTCCAGCTGCTTGCATCAGGCCAAAATCCTCGGCCGTTGCCGGCTGGTCTGTGCCAAAGCTCACCACCGGACGGCCCGGCAACGCCATGTTGCGGCTCCAGCCATCCTCGCGATTCAATACCTGCACCCCCGCGCCATGAAACACGCGCGCCTTGGCCGCAGCGTAGGCTGACATGCCGGTGTAGCGATCCATGTGATCTTCGGTCACGTTGAGCACGGTTGCTGCGTCAGCGCACAGGCTGGTCGTCGTTTCCAGCTGGAAGCTGGACAGCTCCAGCACATACACATCCGGTGCCGGCATGCTCAGGGCTTCCAGTACCGGCAAACCAATATTGCCAGCGACGATGGTCTTCAGGCCGGCGGCCTTGCACATCTCACCCACCAGCGTGGTCACCGTGGTCTTGCCATTTGCACCGGTAATCGCAATGACTTTGGCATGCACAGGCTTGTATTGCGCGAACAGTTCCACGTCACCGACCACAGGGGTCCCGCGGGCAATCGCCTCCTGGACTTCCGGCTCCGCCAGCGGCACGCCCGGGCTGGCAACGATCACTTCTGCACGCTCGAATACCGCACGCTGGAATGCGCCCAGGTGCACGCTTGTGCCAGGCATCTCGGCCTGAACGGCATCCAGCCCCGGCGGCGCATCGCGCGTATCGGCAACAGACAGGCGGGCGCCCTGGCCTTTCAGCCAGCGCAGCGCCGAGAGACCGGTATCACCCAGCCCCAGCACCAATACCTGTTTGTTTTCGAATGTCAGTGTCATCTGAGTTTCAGCGTCGACAGTCCAAGCAGCACCAGCATCATGGTGATAATCCAGAAGCGCACGACGACTTGCGTCTCCTTCCAGCCCTTTTGTTCATAGTGGTGATGCAGCGGCGCCATCAGGAAGATCCGCCGACCTTCTCCGTATTTTTTCTTGGTGTAGCGGAAGTAGCTGACTTGCGCCGCCACCGACAGGGTTTCAACCACGAACACGCCACCCATGATGAACAGTACGATCTCCTGCCGTACGATCACTGCAACCACGCCCAGCGCGGCGCCCAGCGCCAGCGCACCGACATCGCCCATGAAAACTTCTGCCGGGTAGGCGTTGAACCACAGGAACCCGAGCCCGGCACCCGCCATGGCCGCGCAGAACACGGCCAGCTCCCCGGCGCCTGGCACATAAGGAATGCCCAGATACTTGGAGAAATACAGGTGGCCCGCGACATAGGCAAAAATCGCCAGCGCACTACTGACCAGCACGGTCGGCATGATGGCGAGCCCGTCCAAGCCATCGGTCAGGTTCACGGCGTTGCTGCTGCCGACGATCACCAAGTAGGTCAGCACGATGAAGCCAACGGCACCCAATGGCAGCGCGACATGCTTAAGGAAAGGGAAAATCAGCGTGGTTTCAGCCGGCAGCGTCGAGGTTGCGTACAGGTAGCCCGCCACGCCGAAGCCTATCAGCGATTGCCAGAAGTACTTTTCCTTGGCGGACAACCCTTTGGGGTTGCGATGCACCACCTTGCGCCAATCATCCACCCAGCCGACGATGCCGAAGCCCATCGTGGTAATCAGCACCACCCAGACAAAGCGGTTGGAAAGATCCGCCCACAGCAACGTGGCAATGGCGATCGCCACCAGGATCAGCGCGCCCCCCATGGTCGGCGTGCCAGCCTTGACCAGATGCGTCTGCGGGCCATCGTCACGCACCGACTGCCCAACCTTGTACTGGGTCAGCTTGCGAATCATGATCGGGCCGACCATGAACGAAATCACCAGCGCGGTCAGCGTGGCCAGCACGGCGCGCAAGGTAATGTAGTTGAATACGTTGAATGCACGAATGTCGTGCGCCAGCCAGCGTGCCAATTCAAGCAGCATGTCGGCTCTCCTTTGTGATTGTTTCTGTTAGCAGCGCCACCACACGTTCCATACGCATGAAGCGCGAGCCCTTAACCAGCACCGTCGTGTTCGCAGCCAGCTGCGGTTGCAGGTATTCATAGAGCGCTTCCGGGGCGTCGAAATGCTGGCCACCGTAGGCCACGCTCATCTCTCCCAGGGTCAGCAGGCCGTCCAGCCCGGCCGCACGGACGTCATCGCCGATTTCCGCATGCAGCCGCTCGGCGTCCGCGCCCAGCTCGCCCATGTCGCCCAGCACCAGAATGCGCTTGCCGGGGCACGCCGCCAGGACATCGATCGCAGCCTGCATCGATGCCGGGTTGGCGTTGTAGGTGTCGTCGATCACGGTGCAGCCATGCACCCCGGCCTTCCGCTGCAGGCGACCCTTCGCGCCGGCAAACTGCTGCAGGCCACCGACCACCGCATCCAGCGTCACGCCCATCGCCAAGGCCACGGCGGTTGCAGCCAGTGCGTTATAGACGTTATGCAGCCCGGCTGCGGGCAGGTTCAGCACCGCGTCACCCTGCGGCGTTTTCAATTCCAGCTCGCTGCCATCGGCCTTGAGGCGGTAGTCAGCGCTAACATCCGCCGCATGCTTCAGTCCGAAGCTCACGACACGATGCGGGGCGGCCAGCGCTTGCCACATGGGTGCAAATGCGTCGTCGGCATTGATGACGGCAGTGCCGTTTGGCGTTAATCCTTCGAAAATCTCGCCCTTGGCCCGCGCCACGCCTTCCACACTGCCCAGGCCTTCCAGATGTGCCGGCAGGGCGTTGTTGATCACGGCGACGGTCGGTTGCCCGATGCCGGTCAGGTAGGCGATTTCGCCCGCGTGGTTCATGCCCATTTCGGCAACGGCGAACTGATGTCCGGCACGCAACTTGAGCAAGGTCATGGGCAGGCCGATGTCATTGTTGAGGTTGCCCTGCGTGGACAGCACTGCTTCGGCATTGCCGCTTGCCACACGGAGGATGGCCGCCAGCATCTCTTTGACGGTGGTCTTACCGTTGCTGCCGGTCACGGCTGCCAGCGGCATATTGAACTTGCTGCGCCAGCAGGCTGCCAGCGCACCCAGCGCCAGACGGGTATCCTGGACCACCAACTGCGGCACCTCGCCAGTCATTGGCTGAGACACCAGTGCGGCAACGGCACCGAGCTGCATGCAGTCCGCCACGTAATCGTGTCCGTCAAAGCGTTCGCCGCGCAGCGCGACGAACAAGTCACCCGGACTAATGGCGCGACTATCGGTCGATACGGCGCTGAAGGTCACGTCATGCCCGACCAACTGCCCGCCCAGGGCCTGTGCCGCTTCTGAGAGTCGCATCATCATGCCGTCAACTCCAGCGCACGGCAGGCCACTTCGGCGTCGCTAAACGGCAGCCTGACGCCATCGATTTCCTGATAATCCTCGTGCCCCTTGCCTGCCAGCAGGACGACGTCGCCCACCTTGGCCTGGCTGATCGCCCGCGTAATCGCGGCAGCGCGATCCGCCTCAATCAGGTAATTGCCATCCATCCCGGCAATGATGTCGTCGATGATCGCGAGCGGATCTTCGTTGCGTGGATTGTCGGAAGTCACGACAACCAGGTCTGCCAAGGCAGACACTGCCTCGCCCATCAGCGGACGCTTGCCCTTGTCCCGGTTTCCGCCACATCCGAAAACGCAAATCAGCCGGCCTGTGGTTTGCTCGCGCAGCGCGGCCAGCACTTTTTCCAGCGCATCCGGCGTATGGGCATAGTCGATCACTACCAGCGGCTGATCGCGACCACCCACGCGCTGCATGCGGCCGGCTACCGACGTGGTGTACCCCAGCGCATCGACCGCGTCCTGCAGAGAGATCCCCGACACCAGCAAGGCGCTCAGCACCGCAAGCAGGTTGTATGCGTTGAAACGGCCCAGCAGCGCCGACTGCAATACTGCATGCCCCTCTGGGGTCGCCACCGTCATCCGCAGGCCGTTGCCATCCAGCACCAGATCGCTGCCGCGCACCTCGCCGCCATCCAGCCCGTAGGTCAACACGCGCACGCCTTCGCCGCGCAGTGCCTGCGCCACTTCAGCCCCGAACGCGTCATCCGCGTTGAGCACTGCACTACCGAGCCCGGGCCCGCGGAACAACTGCTTCTTGGCATCGCCATAGGCTGTCATGTCGCCGTGATAATCCAGATGATCGCGCGACAGATTGGTCAATACCGCCACGTCAAAATGCACGCCATTGACGCGCCCCTGGGCCAACCCGTGTGACGACACTTCCATCGCCACGCCATCAGCGCCTTGTGCGCGGTAATCTGCCAACAGGCCGTGCAGGACGATAGGATCCGGCGTGGTATTGATCGCCGCCGACAGCGCACCGGAGAAACCATTACCCAGCGTGCCGACCACCGCTGTTTTGCGGCCCAGCCTGGTTAGCGCCTCGGCCAGCCAATGACTGCAGGAGGTTTTTCCGTTCGTCCCGGTAATGCCGACCATGTGCAACTGTTGCGAGGGATGCTCATAAAATGCGTCGGCAATGATGCCCGCCTGTTCACGCAAGCCCTGCACTGGCAGATTAGCCACGTTCCAGGCCGAGTTCCATTCAAATCCTTCTCGCTCCCACAGCACCGCAGCCGCCTGCGCTGCAACAGCCTGGGCAATAAAATCGCGACCATCCATTTTTTCGCCAGGATAGGCAAGAAACAGACTGCCCTGTGTTACGCAGCGGCTATCGGCCGTCAGTTGACGTGGGGTCACGCCGTGTTCGCGCAGTTGGCTGAGCACGCTCATACCACCTCCCCGACTTCCGGCACATTGGCTGGCGGAATCACGACATTGTTGGTCGGCGCATCCTGCGGCACGGCCAGCAGACGCAGACTGCCTTCCATTACCTTGCTGAACACCGGAGCTGCCACGGCACCGCCGTAGTAAATACCTGCGCTGGGCTCGTCTATCATCACAGCGATGATCAGGCGTGGATTCGATGCGGGCGCCATGCCGACGAACGAGGAAACATAACGGCCATCCGCGTAAACACCGTTTTCGACCTTCTGTGCGGTACCAGTCTTGCCAGCCACGCGATAGCCGACCACCTGTGCCTTGGGCGCGGTACCGCCGGGCTGCACCACCAGTTCCAGCATTTCACGCATCTGACGTGCCGTCTTGGCCGAAAGTACTTGCTGGCCGATAGGTGCCTCGTTGAGCTTGACCATAGACAAGGGCTTCAGCTCGCCATCGTTGGCAAAAATGCCGTAGGCCCGCGCCAGTTGCAGCAAGGTGACCGTGATGCCCTGACCAAAGCACATGGTGGCCTGATCGATCGGCACCCAGCTTTTCCAGGGACGCAGCCGCCCAGACACTTCGCCCGGAAAGCCGGAATGCGGCAAGGAGCCGAAACCGGCCTGGTTATAGGTACTCCACAACTCCTGCGGCTTCAGGGTCAGGCCCATCTTGGCCGTACCGATGTTGGAGGATTTCTGCAGGATCTGCGACACGCTCAACACGCCCTTGGCATGCACGTCGTGAATGGTGTTCTTGCCAATTACATACGAGCCCTGACCGATGTCGATCATGGTGTCCGGCGTAAAGTTACCCGCTTCGATCGCGGCCGAGATTGTGAACGGCTTCATCGTCGAGCCCGGCTCGAAGGTATCAGTAATGGCGCGGTTGCGTGATTTTCCGGCAATATTGACCGGATTATTGGGGTTGTAAGTGGGCTGATTGGCCATCGCCAGCACTTCGCCGGTCTTGGCATCCAGCACGACAATCGCCCCGGCCTTGGCCTTATTGTCCTCAACTGCACGCGCCAATTCGCGATAAGCCAGGTACTGAATCTTGCGATCAACGGACAGCTTGAGATCGTGCCCGTCCTGCGGCACCTTCACCGCTTCCAGGTCTTCGACGATGTGGCCCTGGCGGTCCTTGATCACGCGACGGCTGCCGGGCTTGCCGGAAAGCCAGTCCTGATACACCAGCTCCAGGCCTTCCTGCCCTCTGTCGTCCACCCCGGTAAAGCCGACCACATGCGCCATGACCTCACCCGCCGGGTAATAACGGCGGTATTCGCGCTGCATGAAAATACCCGGAATACCGAGCTGCATGACCTGCGCGGCCTGCTCGGGCGGCATGCGGCGCTTGAGATATACAAACTCGCGCTCGCTGTTGGTGAATTTCTTGTTGAGCTCGCTCGGTTTCTGATTCAGCAAGCCAGCCAGCTTCTTGATCTGATCGGTATTAATAGTCACGTCAGCCGGACTTGCCCAGATGGATTCCACCGGCGTACTGATCGCCAGCGGCTCGCCGTAACGGTCCGTGACCATGCCGCGATGCGCCGACAGCGTCAGGGCACGGCTGTAGCGGGCATCGCCCTTCTGCTGCAGAAAGTCCGTATGGATCCCCTGCAGGTAAACCGAACGGCCGACCAATGCGCAAAACCCCATCAGTACCGTGACCAGCAGCGCACGGCGGCGCCAGGCGGGCAGTTGAAGGATCAGGGGTTTGACTTTATGTATCATGGCGCAACGATCTGAATCTTGTTCGGCTCAGGCACCTGCATGTGCAGATGACTGCTCGCCACCTGCTCGATGCGGGCGTGCATGGCCCAGGTACTCTGCTCCAGCTGCAGCTGACCCCACTCGATCTCGTACTGCTTGGCCAGATCCTGCTGTTGCTGCAACTCGAAATACAGCTTGCGGGCCTTGTGCTGGGACGTCACCGTACCCAGTGCGCTGGCCAGCACTACCAGAAACAGGATGAGGTTGAGCTTGGTCACGCCGCTGCCGTCCTCTCTGCCACGCGCAGTACGGCACTGCGAGAACGTGGATTTGCCTTGATTTCGGCGGCGGAGGGGCGGATCGCCTTACCTACGGCCACCACACGGGGTGGCGGCAGATCGCTAGCGCGAATGGCGAAACGCGATGGCGCCGTGTCGCGGTCCTGCTGCGAGCGGATAAAGCGTTTAACAATGCGGTCTTCGAGTGAATGGAAGCTGATCACCGCCAGCCTGCCGCCCGGTGCCAGTACATCCACGCATTGGGGAAGCGTCAGCGACAATTCCTCAAGCTCCTGATTGATGAAAATCCGTAGAGCTTGAAAGGTGCGCGTCGCCGGATCCTGGCCAGGCTCGGTTTTAAACACCGCGCCTGCCACGATCTTGGCAAGCTGTCCGGTAGTGGCGATGACAGCCCCATCTGCGCGTGCCGTAACAATCGCCCTTGCAATCTGTTTAGCAAACCGTTCTTCACCATAATCCTTGATGACCTCCCTGAGTTGTTCTTCGGACGCGTGCGCCACAAATTCTGCTGCCGTCTGACCACGGCTTTGATCCATACGCATATCGAGCGGGCCGTCGAAGCGAAAGCTGAAACCGCGCTCGGCCTCGTCGATCTGCGGCGAGGAGATGCCTATATCCAGCAATACACCATCTACGTGGGCAACGCCCAGCGCCTCCAGCTGATCCTTGATCGCCGAAAACCCGCTATGCACTAATTTGAATCTGGAATCCTGGATTTCTTGCGCAGCCATCACCGCAGCCAGATCGCGATCCAGCGCGATCAACCGCCCTTGTGGGCCCAGCTTGGCGAGAATTGCCCGACTATGTCCGCCGCGCCCGAACGTTCCATCCACATACACGCCTTCGGGGCGGACATTCAGGGCATCGACAGCTTCATTCAGCAGTACGGAGATGTGTGAGCCGGCGCTCACAGGGAGAAGCCATCCAGCTCGGTAGGCAATGTCATATCCTCGGCCGCCATCACGCGTTCGAGTTGCTGTCGCCAGCCTTCCATGCTCCACAGTTCGAAGTGGCTACCCTGACCGACCAGCATGGCCTGCTTTTCCAGGCCAGCAAATTCGCGCAACACAGGCGATACCAGCATACGCCCCGCGCTATCGAGATCGATATCTTCGGCATGCCCCACCAGCAGACGCTGCATGGCGCTGGACTGACGATCAAAACTGGACAGGGCCATGATCTTGGCCTGAATGGGCTCCCAGGCAGGCTGGGGGTAGAGCAACAAGCAACGGTGCGGATGCGCGGTCAGCACCAGACGTCCGGCGCACTCAGCCAGCAGCGCGTCGCGATGCCGGCTCGGCACCGCCAGTCTGCCCTTGGCGTCCAGATTCAATGATGTTGCACCGCGAAACATGATTCCCTTTTGGGACTCCCTTATTTGGACCACAGGGGGAACTGCCACTCGCCCTTAGCCTCAAGCAGCAATTCCCCACAAAACTCCACTTTTCCCCACTGCCGCCCACTATAGATAAAAAAAAAGCCCACCGCAAGCCCTTTTTTGATGTTTTTCCTTTTCCGCTCAAAGACTTACGTGGTTTTGGTGATAAAAATTTTATCCTTAAAAATTAATGGGATAGAAAAGTAACTGAAAGTGACTTGTAAGAAGTCTCGCGCATGTCCTTATTAATCTGAAAACCGGCAGAAAACCGTCACGATAGACCTCAAAAATCAGACTTGTTGCCACGGCGGTCATTTACGGGTTTAATCTCCACCTGTTCATATAAGAACAAAACCCTTGACGCAACCCCTATTGCGCGCAGGACAAATTCATCAATCAGGAGGAGACTCGCATGAACAAATATGGCGCTGAATTTTTTGGCACTTTCTGGCTGGTACTCGGCGGGTGCGGCAGCGCAGTGCTGGCGGCCGGCTTCCCGGAGGTCGGCATCGGTCTAGCCGGTGTATCGCTCGCCTTTGGCCTGACGGTCCTCACCATGGCTTATGCCATCGGCCACATTTCCGAATGCCACCTGAATCCGGCAGTTTCCATCGGACTGTGGGCAGGTGGGCGCTTTCCGGCGAATCAGCTGCTGCCCTACATCGTCGCCCAGGTGCTGGGCGGGATCACCGCCGCCGGCGTGCTGTACCTGATCGCCACCGGCAAAGCCGGCTTTGATCTCGCCGGCGGCTTCGCATCCAACGGCTACGGCGAGCACTCACCCGGCCAGTACTCGATGCAGGCGGCCCTGGTCACGGAAATCGTCATGACCATGATGTTCCTGATCGTGATCCTGGGTGCGACCGACAAACGTGCGCCGCAGGGCTTTGCACCTATCGCCATCGGCCTGTGCCTAACCTTGATTCACCTGATCAGCATCCCGGTCACCAACACCTCGGTCAATCCGGCGCGCAGCACTGCCGTCGCCCTATTTGTGGGCAACTGGGCCACCGCACAACTCTGGCTGTTCTGGGTCGCACCGATTATCGGCGCGGTACTGGGAGCGAAGATCTACAACTGGATTGGATGCAGCAAGGACTAATGCAGCGCAAAAAAGCCGGCAATGCCGGCTTTTTTAGCACTCAATCAAGGGTTCAACCCAAGCCGGAACCGTTCCCTGAAGGGATTCCGGCTTGGATATCAAGAATAGAAAAGAAGCTGGCCGATAAGCCGGGTTCTGTCGTGGACAGTCATTCCTCTAGGCCTGTAATTGCTCACAGGCTCAAGCAACCTACCCGCTGGCAGCGCGAGCCACGCCAATGCCAGCCTATTTGGTCTTGCTCCGGATGGAGGTTACCGCGTTTCACCGTAACTTAATACGCTCGTCTCTGTGGCCCTATTCCTCGCCTTATACCTTGCGGCTTTCAGCGTACGGCCGTTAGCCGTCATCCCGCTCTATGGAGCCCGGACTTTCCTCCCCTCGCTTGCGCGAGCGGCGACTGCCTAGCCAGCTTCGAGGGCTATTTTACCAGTTTAAGCGCGTATCAAGACGGTTTCGGCCGCAGCCCAGGCTCGGCCAGGCGCCACTCGCCACCCCTGCGCCGTCAGGACCGACTCCAGGGCAAGCAGGCAAGCCTTCACATTTGCCGGCGTGGAACTGTTACCCATCAGCCCGATGCGGAAAATCCTGCCCGCCAGATCGCCCAGACCGGCACCAATCTCAATCCCATGCACATTCAGCATGTCAGCCCGCACCTGCGACTCATTCAGCACCTCCGGCACGACTACGGCATTGAGTTGCGGCAGACGCGATTGCTCCTCTACCAGCAACCCCAGCCCCAAGGCCTGCAACCCGGCCACCAGCGCCAGATGATTACGATGATGCCGCGTCCATGCCGCTGCCAGCCCTTCTTCCGCCAGCATCCGCAAAGATTCGTGCAAGCCATACAACGCATTGACCGGCGCCGTATGGTGATAAGTCCGCTTGGCCTCGGCCCAGTAGCCCATCACCAGACTGAGATCCATGAACCAGCTCTGCACCGGCGTTGTGCGGGCCTTGAGCTTGGCCACAGCACGATCGCCAAAACTCACTGGCGCCAGCCCCGGCGTGCAGGACAAACCCTTCTGGCTCCCGGAATAAATGGCATCAATCCCCCATTCATCCACCAGCACGGGCATGCAACTCAGCGAAGTCACGGCATCAACGATCACCAGCGCGCTGTGCCGATGCGCGATTTCCGTCAGCAATTTCGCATCCGACGCTACGCCGGTGGAGGTTTCGGCGTGGACAAAAGCCAACATGCTGGCATCAGGATGCGCCTTGAAAGCCTCTTCGACTTTCTGCGGGTCCACCGCCGTGCCCCACGCGTCCTCGACCAGCACCAGTTCGCCCCGGCAGCGTTTTACGTTCTCTGCCATGCGCCGTCCGAACACGCCATTGGCACAGACGATCACTTTGTCGCCCGGCGCAACAAGATTGACGAAACAGCTTTCCATCCCCACCGACCCCGGCGCCGACACCGGGAACGTCAATGCATTTTCAGTCTGAAAGGCATACCGCAACAGCGTTTTGAGTTCATCCATCATGTCGCTGAACGCCGGGTCCAGATGCCCGACGGTCGGACGCGCCATGGCATCCAACACCCGCTGATGCACATCGGACGGCCCCGGGCCCAGCAGGATGCGCCTGGGCGGCTGGAATGCAGAAAACTGTGGTGCGTCTACCACTCAGACAATGCCCATGCGACGGATTGCCCAGCGCGCAGGGGCACCAAGGTTTCCTGCCCGAAAGGCAGGCTCTCGGGCACCGCCCAGTTTTCGCGCACCAGAGTGATCTGGCTGTCGTTACGCGGCAATCCGTAAAAATCAGCGCCGTGGAAGCTGGCAAAGGCTTCCAGCTTGTCCAGAGCGCCAGCCTGATCGAAGGCTTCGGCGTAGAGTTCGATCGCCGCATGCGCGGTATACATGCCGGCACAACCGCAGGCCGCCTCTTTCGCCGACTTTGCATGCGGCGCACTGTCCGTGCCGAGGAAGAATTTCGGGTTGCCGGAAATGGCGGCCGCCACCAGCTTCTGGCGATGCGCCTCGCGCTTCAGCACTGGCAGGCAATAGTGGTGCGGACGAATCCCGCCGGTAAACATGGAATTGCGATTCATCAGCAAATGATGGGCGGTGATGGTCGCCGCAATATTGGACGCGGCGCCAGCCACAAATGCTGCCGCATCGCCCGTGGTGATGTGCTCGAACACCACTTTCAGCCCCGGGAAGTCCTTGACCAACGGGATCATGTGGCGGTCGATAAACACCTGCTCGCGGTCGAACACATCGACATCGGCATCGGTCACTTCCGCATGCACCAGCAGCGGCATACCGTGTTTTTCCATGGCTGCCAACGCGGCAGTGCATTTACTCAGGCTGGAAACGCCGGCATCGGAGTTGGTCGTCGCCCCGGCCGGGTACAGCTTGACACCGTGGACAAAACCGCTGGCCTTGGCGGCCGCAATCTCCTCGGCACGGGTATTGTCGGTCAGGTAGAGCGTCATCAACGGCTCGAACGTCATGCCTGCAGGCACCGCGGCCAAGATGCGTTCGCGATAGACCGCAGCCAATGCGGTCGTGGTCACGGGCGGGCGCAGATTGGGCATGACGATGGCACGGCCAAAGCGGCGGGCGGTATCTGGCAGTACGGCCTGCAAGGCATCGCCATCGCGCAAGTGCAGGTGCCAGTCATCGGGACGGGTAATCGTCAGCGTATTCATCATGATGTTGATTTCAATTCCAGAGCCAGTTCATAAAGTGCGTTTTTCTTCGCACCGGTAATGTCAGTCGCCAATTTTACCGCCTGCTTCAATGGCAATTCATCCAGCAACAACTGCAACACGCGTCGCGCTTCCTCGCTCACCTCGCTTTGCGGCGCAGGGGCGGCCCCTTCGACCAGCAGCACGAATTCGCCGCGCTGCTGATTGGGGTCCGCCTGCAGCCAGGCCACAGCGTCGGACAGGGCACAGCGATGAAACGTCTCGAAGGTCTTGGTCAGCTCACGCGCCACCAGGATCTGACGCGCGCCACCGAGGATGTCGGCCATGTCCTGCACGCTCTCGACCACCCGATGCGGCGCTTCATAGAACACCAGCACCGCTTGCTGGTCGCGCAGGCCTTCCAGCGTCCGTCGACGCTGGGCACCGGACGCCGGCAAAAACCCGTGAAACAGAAAATGCGACTGCTCGAACCCCGCCGCAGACAAAGCGGCGACTGCCGCACAGGCGCCGGGTAACGGCACGACCGTCAGCCCGGCCTCGCGCGCCATGCCGACCAGCACCGCACCGGGATCACTGATACCCGGCGTGCCTGCATCCGACACCAGCGCGACCGATAGTCCGCTCTGCAACGCCTCGATCACTTTCTCGCCAGCGCGCCGCTCGTTATGTTCGTGCAAGGCGACCAACTTGGCTTTGATGCCGAAGTGAGACAGCAGACCAGCGCTGTGCCGGGTATCCTCGGCCGCCACCATATCCACGGACTTGAGGGTTTCCAGCGCCCGCAGGCTGATGTCCTGCAGATTTCCAATCGGCGTGGCCACCACATATAATGTGCCGCTATGATTCAACGTCTACTCGCCCTTATTTTATTAAGTTGCCTGCCACTCTCCGGCATGGCGGCTACCGAAACCAGCAAAGCCACCAAGCCACCCGTTGCAAAGAAATCCGTCGAGGCGCGCTATCTCACCGGCCGCGCCTGCCTGCAGAAAGCCGACACGCCCTGCGCGCAAGTCGAATTGGCTGGCATGCCGCCAAACTCCCCGTACACCAACCTGCTTGAGGCCCAGATCGCTGCATCGCAACAGGATTTCGACGCGGCACTGCGGCTGCTGACCCCGCTGCAAGCCAATAGCAGCCTGATGCCGCAAGCCAATGCGAGTTTACACGCAACCCTTGCGCAAGCCTATGAAAACCAGGGCAATGTGCTGCGCGCCATCGAACAACTGAACCAGAGCGCGCTGCTCGATCCGGCGGCACAGCCCAACCCCGGCACTGCGGAAGATCCGGAAGAAATTCACCAGCACATCTGGCGACTGCTTGAAGCACAGCCCCGCGAAACCTTGCTCGAACTCCGTGGGGGCGTGCAGGACACCCTGACGCAAGGCTGGGTCGATCTAGCTCTGGCGGCCACGGCCAAGGTACCGGCCAGCGCGATCGCACAATGGCGAATTGCCTATCCGGATCACCCAATCTCCGAGGCTTTCCTGCAGCAGCTTTCCCAAGCAGAGCCAGCCGCCACCCCGACGGAGAAGTTTGAAGGTGCGGTTGCCCTGCTGCTGCCCCTCAACGAGCCCGCTTACGCCGCTGTCGCAACCGCGGTACAAGCCGGCTTGATGGCAGCGCGGGACGGCAGCACCGCCATCGTAAAAGTCTACGCCACCCGCGGCGACAAGACCGAGATCGTCGCCATTTACCAGCAGGCCGTCGCTGAGGGCGCACAGTACATCGTCGGCCCGATGTCGCGGGAAGAAGTCAACGCCCTGGCCACGTCCGGCATCAAGCTCACCCCCACCCTGGCCCTCAATGCCGCCGATCAGGAACATCTGCCCGACAACCTCGCGGTATTCGGCTTGCCGGTGGAAGCCGAGGCTACGCAAGTCGCCAAGGTGGCACGCGCCCACGGCATGCAGACCGCAATCGTCGTCGGCGCCGACACCCCGCTAGCCAAGCGCATGGAACAAGCCTTCATCAAGGAATGGACCGCACAGGAAGCCAGCGTCGTCGCGCAAAAAACCTTCACCGCCGACAGCAATCTGGCCGAACTGAAGGCCGACCTGGCCGGACAGCAGGCCGATATGATCTTTCTCGCGGCCAATACCGACCAAGCGCGCTTGGTCCGACCCTATCTGAATCCGGCCATTCCGACCTTTGCCACCTCCCACGTCTACGATGGTGCAGCGCTACGCCCGGAAAATGCAGTCCTGTCCGCCATCCATTTCGTCGACATGCCATGGATAGTCAACGCAGACCATCCCGATTTTGCCGCCTACCGCGAAGCCGCCGCCAAACTGCCTTCAGGCGAGGCGCAACGCTGGTTTGCCGTGGGGGTCGACGCTTGGCACATCGTCTCGGCGAAAGCGGCAGGCAAGCCGCTCCTGCTGCATGGCCTCAGTGGCAATCTGCACATGGAAGGCAACACGCTGGTACGCGAACTGCCAATGGCGCAGTTCCGCAACGACGGTGTTGACATTGAATAACAGCCAGGCCGCGGAGCAACTAGCTGCCACCTAGCGCAACAACAAGGGCTTAAACTGCTAGAACGCAATTACCGTTGCCGGTTTGGCGAGATCGACCTGATTATGCAGGACAGCAATGAGATCGTGTTCGTCGAGGTGCGCCTCCGCAGCAACAACGCGCACGGCCGAGGATTACCAGATGCGACACGGCCTGTCGGCTTGCCGTTTCGACGCAGTTTTGCTGGAGTCGCTGGATGCCCGGCAATTACAATGAATCAGGAACGCTTTTGAATCATCATGACGATTTCCACCCGCATCGCCGCACACTTTGAAGAAAGCGCACAACTGCAACAGGCTTGTGCCGAACTGCTGTCCCCGGCGATCGCCATGGCTGCCGAGCACCTTGTCGCTGCATTTCTCGACGAAAGAAAAGTACTGGTCTGCGGCAACGGCGGCTCGGCCGCACTGGCCCAGCACTTTTCCGCCTACATGCTGCACCGCTTTGACCTGGACCGCCCCGGACTGGCCGCGATCAATCTCGCTGCCGACAACGCCACTCTGACGGCCATCGCCAACGACACCCAGTTTGAGCAGATTTTCTCCAAACAAGTGCAAGCGCTCGGTCATGAAAATGACATTCTATTGGCCATCAGCATAGGCGGAAACTCATCCAACATCCTCAACGCGATCAAGTCTGCCCATGATCGCAACATGCACGTCATCGCGCTGACCGGCGGCGACGGCGGCATACTGATGGAACTTTTGCAGGAAGGGGACGTTCATATCGGGGTCCCCCATGAAAATGCCGCGCGCGTACAAGAGGTCAATCTACTGACCCTGCATGCCCTGTGCGACGCCATCGATAGTCTTTTATTAGGAGTTGAATAATGCGTTTACTCAATCAATTACTGCTTACCGTCGCCATCTGCTCGTCCTTGAGCGCCTGCGTTCCCGTTGTGGCTGGCGGCGCTGCCGCTGGCGGATTAATGGCCGCCGATCGCCGCACCTCAGGCGCCTATGTGGAAGACCAGGGCATCGAACTTAAAGCCAACAACCGCATCAAGGATACCCTGGGCGACAAGATTCACATCAACGTCACCAGTTACAACCGTAACGTGCTGCTGACCGGCGAAGCGATTGATGAAAGCGCCAGAACCAAGGCCGAGTCGACCGCAAAGACGGTCGAGAATGTCCGTAACGTAACCAATGAAGTGCAGATCTCCGGTGCCAGCGCGCTGACCGCACGTGCCAACGACAGCTACCTGACGACCAAGGTCAAAGCTGCTTTTGTGCAGGAAAACCGTTTCCCTGCCAATTACGTCAAGGTTGTGACTGAAAACTCCGTGGCTTACCTGATGGGCATCCTGACGCACAAGGAAGCGGATGACGCCGTCGAGATCGCACGCAGTGTCGATGGCGTACAAAAAGTCGTCAAAGTATTTGAGTACATTGAGTAATGGCGCCCTTGAGTTCACGGTATAATTTCGCCCATCGAAAATAAGCGGGTGGTGTCATGAGCAGTGAACTCAACGAAATTATCATCGAAGGCCTGACCCGTGCAGGCAAACCATTCCGCCCTAGCGATTGGGTAGACCGCATGTGCAGCACCTATGCCACCTTCGGGGCCGATCGCAAGTTGCGTTATTCGCCCTACCTCAAGCCACGGCTGCTCAACGGTGTACGCTGCCTGGCCGTGGACTTGAAACTGAAGGACATCAACCCGGAAGGCTACGCACAACTGATGCACTTCGCCGAGGAAAACCAGCTGAACATCAAGGATGCAGCAGGCAACGACATTCCGCTGCCAACCTGATTAAGCGTGTTGTTTGAACAAATGCCGGCGATTGCCGGCATTTTTATTTGGCAGGTGTCGCCAGCTTTTCGATGTATTGACGCGTAATCATCCCGCGTCGCACTTTCATCAGCTGCCCTTGCGGATTGTAAATATACGTCGTCGGCAGCACGTCGGCCGGCCCGACCTGTTGAATCAACTTGTCATCGCCGAGCACGATCGGATAGGACATCAGGTTATCGTCGACGAAGTCGCGCACTTCCTTCGCACTTTTATATTCCAGTGCAATCCCCAGTATCGCCATGTCCTTGCGCTTTTCGTGCAACGCGATCAGGTCCGGGATTTCCTCCTGGCAAGGCGGGCACCAGGTCGCCCAGTAATTCACCACCACCCATTTTCCCTTATAGCCACTCAGGCTCTGCGTCTTGCCTTCCATATCCTTGAACACAAACCCCTCGGCGACTGCCGGCAACGCCAACAGCGACAGCATGCCGCCGATCAATACAGCAAGACTCCAGCACCCAGGCAGATTGAGCGTTTTTTTCATGCGAATTCCATATGCATCGTAATCACTTGCCCGGAAGTCTATCATTGTCATGCATCACAACTTTCGTTTAGCGCAAAAATAGGCTCTAATATCAACACCTTTCCTACAGAGCCAGCCCATGTCCTTGCGTCTGAACGTTCCCGCGACTGAGTCCAAACCGGCCATCCCCGCGGAGACACGGCCCAAGCACATTCAGGAGCTGATCGCCACCCTGCCGCTGAACAATCCGCGAGCCAGCGCACGCCTGCTGCTGGACGAGCTGGAAAGCCTCAATCGCCAGGTATTTTCAGTGGATGTTAGGCTCACGGCCCTTGAGCTGTACCGCCCGGCCATCCTCACTGTGGTGCACGGACTCGCACGCCAATACTGCAATCAGCCGCTACCACTGCAGGAAACCGCACGCGCGCAGGCTGAACTGGCACAACAGCTGTTCAGCGAACTGGCCATCGGCTACAAGCGCGCCATCCTGACCGAAGAAGACCGGCTGTTCAGCATCGGAGACAACAATCAGCTGGCCCTGCTGCTGCAACGCGCAATAGACACCCTGGGACGACTGCTTCGCGTCTACCACCTGACCTACAGCCAGCCGCCGGCCGGCATCTGGTCCGAGTTGCACCTGCTCTATCTCCACGCGCTGCAAGGCTCGCTGCAAAGCTTGCCGGTTTCCGAGGCGCACGAAGAGAGCAGCATCAACCTGGTCTACAAACACGCCTTGCTGCTCGCCATGGCCGCACCGGCACACCTGCACGCGCTCGACATCGAGCGCGTCATCGACTATCTCGATCGATTCGCCAACCTGGCACAACTGCATCCGCTGGGAAGCCCGGACAAGACGGCGGGCATATTCCTCGTACGCCTGAAATCCGATGCACCGCCGACTCCCTTGGCCAAGAACACCCTGGAAGCCGATACCCGCACCGACATCCTGCTGATCACCATCGAACTGGCGCGACAGGTACATCAGCACCTCAACCAACTGCAGGCTGAGGTGCGCCCGGTCATCCACGATCTCCCCGAGGAGGCGCTGATCGATCAGCGCTATCGGGACACGCTACAACACCTGCTCAAGCAATGGGGCAATCCGCCCAAACGCACGTTTCAGCGCGCAGAGAAAAACAACACCATCGACATGTGTGCGGGCATCCCGGCCATCCATTATTTCCTGCGGCTGGAAACCTCCAGAAAACTCAAGCAACCTACCGCAGACAAGCCCCCCATCACGGTCAGTTTTGCCAACTCGCCCATCGACAATGCCAATAGCGGTATATTCAGAAGCGCCCACTGGGTCATGGTCAATGAAAGCCCTGGCGGGCTGGCGCTGGCCAAACCGCCCACATCGCAGGACACGTTGCGCATCGGTGAATTGCTGGCGCTCAAGCCAGACCCTGCCGCCCCGTGGGGGCTGGCCATCGTGCGCTGGGCAAACAACAGTGAGAACGGCTCGCTGCAGATTGGTGCGCAGATGATCGCGCCCTCCGCACAGCCCGCCAAAGTGCATGCCGACGACCTGCTGCAATCTGAGCTCGCCCTGTTGTTGCCAGAACTGACGACCCTGAAGCAGCCCGCTACACTCATCGCCGCCAGAGGCCTCTACAAACCGGCCCGTACCCTGCAACTGGAAGAAGGCGGGAGAATAATCGACATCCTGCTGACGCGCATGGTGGAACGGACGAACAACTTCGAACGATTCCAATTCAGCAGGTTGTAAAATAACTATCTTGTCTGGACTTCACTTGCCCGTCATTTTTCGCTAGGATAGCGAGAACATTCTTAATCACCCTCCCAAAAGTTCACAAAGAGGTTCTACATGAGCGAACATATTCTGCACGTCAGCGACACTGCTTTTGAACAGGAAGTCCTGCAATCCCAAGTACCTGTCCTGGTCGACTACTGGGCTGAATGGTGCGGCCCCTGCAAGATGATTGCGCCTATCCTGGACGAAGTTGCCAAGGAATACGCAGGCCGCCTCAAGGTCGCCAAGCTCAACATCGACGAAAACCAGCAGACACCGCCAAAATACGGCATCCGCGGCATTCCAACCTTGATGCTGTTCAAGAATGGCAACGTCGAAGCCACCAAGGTGGGCGCGCTGTCCAAATCGCAGCTCACAGCGTTTATTGACAGCAACATTTAAAGCCGTTACGCTGGCGCCTGATTTCCTGTCCTGATGCCGCCTCAAGCGGCCTGGGATCGGGCGCTAAAACCCCTCTTCTGATTTTCCGTTCTTCCCTCTAGTTTTTTCCAGCGAGCTTCCGCACATGCATTTATCTGACCTAAAACACCTGCCCGTAACCGAAATTGTGGAAATGGCCATTGCCCATGAAATCGAAGGCGCCAGCCGCATGCGCAAGCAGGACCTCATTTTCGCCCTACTCAAAAACAAGGCGAAAAAAGGCGAAACCATTTTTGGGGACGGCACGCTGGAAGTTCTGCAAGACGGATTCGGCTTCTTGCGCGCGCCGGACAGCTCCTACCTGGCCGGGCCGGACGACATTTACGTTTCGCCTTCGCAGATCCGACGCTTCAACCTGCATACCGGCGACTCGATCACCGGGGAAGTCAGAACGCCCAAGGATGGGGAACGCTATTTCGCACTGGTGAAGGTCGACACCGTCAATGGCGAAGCGCCGGAAAACACCAAACACAAGATACTGTTCGAAAACCTGACGCCACTGCATCCGGACGCACCGCTCAAGTTGGAGCGCGACATTCGTGGCGAAGAAAACATCACTGGCCGCGTCATCGACATGATTGCGCCTATCGGCAAGGGACAACGCGGCCTGCTGGTCGCCAGCCCAAAATCGGGCAAAACGGTGATGATGCAGCATATTGCGCACGCCATTACATCCAACCACCCCGATGTCGCCCTGATCGTGTTGCTGATCGACGAGCGCCCGGAAGAAGTGACGGAAATGACCCGCTCGGTAAAAGGCGAAGTGGTCGCCTCCACCTTCGACGAACCAGCCACCCGCCACGTACAGGTTGCTGAGATGGTGCTGGAAAAAGCCAAGCGCCTGGTCGAGCACAAGAAAGACGTAGTCATCCTGCTCGACTCCATCACCCGTTTGGCACGCGCCTACAACACCGTGGTGCCGTCTTCCGGCAAGGTGCTGACCGGCGGTGTAGACGCCAACGCGCTGCAACGCCCGAAGCGTTTCTTCGGCGCCGCGCGTAACATCGAAGAAGGCGGTTCGCTGACCATCATCGCCACAGCGCTGGTCGATACCGGCTCCCGTATGGATGACGTGATCTACGAAGAATTCAAGGGCACCGGCAACATGGAAATCCATCTTGACCGCAAGATGGCCGAAAAGCGCCTTTACCCGGCCATCAACGTCAACCGCTCAGGGACACGCCGCGAAGAACTGCTGATCGAGAAAGACGTCCTGCAAAAAATCTGGGTTTTGCGCAAACTGCTCTACCCAATGGACGACCTCGAAGCGATGGAATTCCTGCTGGATAAAATCAAATCCACCAAGAATAATGCGGAGTTCTTCGACGCTATGCGCAGAGGCTAAGGTGTTCGAGGTCGCTGACGCGTCTCCCGCCGCTCAGCAATAACGCTCCTGCTGGACAACCCCAAGTCGACCAAGAACAATGCTGAATTCTTCGACGCGTTGCGTCGTGGATAAAGGTAGTTGAAAAATTATTGAATTTGCTAGATAATCTCCAGTTTTCTGCGATAGCAAGAACCAAGGACATAGAGAATGAAAGCCGACATTCATCCGGATTACAACGAAATCACCGTGACTTGCAGCTGCGGCAACAAGTTCCAGACACGTTCCACCAACAGCAAGCCGCTGAACATTGAAGTTTGCTCGCTGTGCCACCCGTTCTACACCGGCAAGCAAAAGATCGTCGACACCGCCGGTCGCGTGGAAAAGTTCCGCCAAAAGTACGGCATGTAATTTGCCAAGGGCAAATGCACGTATGGAAAAGGCAGCTTCGGCTGCCTTTTTGTTTTATCGCAGCACCGTTCGCCGTAATATCTCAACTTTCACTGGATGTTTCCTGAGCTTATGCCATTTGAAGTCCAGCATGACTGGCAAACCAGCCTCGCAACTCCTCGCCCACTGATCGGCGAGCGCGCCAAAACACGTCTGCTGCTGCTGCTTTGCTTCCTGTGGATCAGCTTGGGCCTGATCGGCCACGATCCATGGAAACCGGATGAAGCACAGTCAATCAGCATCATCAATCAGCTGCTGCATGGCGGCGACTGGACCATCCCCGCCATGGCGGGCACCGCTACTCTCAAGTATCCGCCCCTGTTTTATTTGACCGCTGCCGGTGGAGCAGCGCTTCTGTCTCCCTGGCTGGCCGTGCACGACGCGGCACGTCTGGTCAACGCGCTCTGGCTGGCGCTCACCCTACTCATGATCGGCATGACAGGCCGCGAGATGTGGGGCATAGGCGCAGGAAGACAAACCACCTTTGTCTTCCTTGGCTCACTCGGCCTACTGTTTTCAGCACACATGCTCACGCCAGCGGTAGCCGGTCTAGCAGGTTTTGCCATGGCCTTCTACGGACTCGCCCTCTCGCCGCGCCGACCCTGGCGGGCAGGCGGCTTACTGGGTACCGGCATGGGCATCGCCTTTCTGGCGACCGGGCTGCTCTCCACTGCCATCATCGGATTGACGGCCTTGCTACTGCCATTACTCTTCCGCTCCTGGCGCCGCAAGGCCACGCTGGCCAGCCTGTCATCCGCGCTGGTTTTTGCTGCGCCATGGCTGGGCATCTGGCTCGTTTCGCTATGGCAGCATTCGCCTGATTTATTCGTCACCTGGCTGCAAACGGGGCCACATGCACTGGATAACCATAGCCTGCCGTATTTCCTCAAGACCTTGAGCTGGTCCGCCTGGCCAGCACTACCGCTGGCCCTGTGGGCACTCTGGCATCATCGCAACCACTTACTGCAACGTCCGCAGTACCAGCTGGCCCTCACCTTCTTCACGTCCCTCATCCTGTTGCTGGGCATGGGCGCCGAAGCCAAAGATACGCAGGCGCTGCCGCTGCTGATTCCTGTTGCCATCCTGGGTGGTGGCGCCATCGACGCACTGCGCCGCGGCATGGCCAGCGCGCTCGACTGGTTCAGCATCATGCTATTTGGCACCATGGCCTTCCTCATCTGGCTGGGCTGGGTTGCCATGGTGGGCGGCTTTCCAGTCAAACTGGCCGCACGCATGCACAAACTTTCCCCGGCTTACCTGCCCCACTTCAGCTGGACAGCCCTAGGCGCCGCGATGGTGATTACGGCCATCTGGGGACTGGTGGTATTCAATGCCAAGCGCTCCAATCGTGCGGTCGTCACCGACTGGGCCATGGGCGTCACCCTGGTTTGGGGGCTGCTCGTGACGCTTTGGCTGCCATGGCTGGACGCAGCGAAAAGCTATCACGCCATGATCACTGACATGCAGAAATCCCTGCCCCCCACCTACGCCTGCGTAACCAGTCGCAATCTGGGCGCAGCGCAGCGCGGCCTGCTGGATTATTACGCAGGCATACGCACCCTGCCATTCGAGACGACGCAACACATGGACTGCGACTTGCTCCTGATTCAGGACGATCGCAATCAGGAGCAACTCAATCCAGGCGCCTCATGGGGGCAAATATGGCAAGGCAGGCGCGCAGCTGATCGCCACGAAAGTTTCCGGCTTTATCGATACCGACCCAACCATCCACCGCAGGAAACGCAATTGCCTGCAGAATAATCGCGCCCTCGCCTAAACCCGAGTAAAATGATCAAGTAAAGGCCGTGCCCGACGTTTGTACCGACCTCGGGAAACACATAGAATTTTGCATCCTATTTTCGCGACAGAGACGCAACGCCCCTTTCATGGATCTCGCCCATCACACTGACATGCTGATCGACCGCTTTGGACGGCGCGTGGATTACATCCGCCTGTCCATCACGGATCGTTGCGACTTCCGCTGCGTGTACTGCATGGGCGAGGAGATGACTTTTTTACCACGCGAAGAAGTGCTCTCCTTGGAGGAATGCGCCAGGCTGGTAGGCGTTTTCGTCGGCATGGGGGTCGAGAAAGTCCGCATTACTGGCGGCGAGCCCCTAGTACGCAAAAACGCAATGTGGCTGTTCGAGCATATCGGCCAGCTACCGGGCCTGCGTGAGCAGGTGCTGACTACCAATGGCTCACAACTTGCGGAATTTGCCCCGCAACTCAAGGCTGCCGGGGTTCAGCGCATCAATATCAGCCTGGATAGCCTTCAGGCTGATCGTTTCCGTAAAATCACCCGCACTGGAGACCTGAACAAAGTCCTGCGCGGCATAGAGGCTGCCAAGGCCGCCGGCTTCGAGCACACCAAGCTGAATTGCGTGCTGATGCGCAGCATGAACGACGATGAAGCGCCGGCGCTCTTGCAGTTCGCCATCGACCACCAGCTCGACATCAGCTTCATCGAAGAAATGCCGCTGGGGGAAGTCGCCCACAACCGCGAGAGCAGCTACGTCAGCAACGACGAAACGCTTCAAAAACTGCAATCCTTGCACACCCTGATCAGCAGCACCGAAACCACTGGCGGCCCGGCACGCTACTGGAAAGTCCTTGGCACGCAAACCCGCATAGGCTTCATCTCACCGCACAGCCATAATTTCTGCGAGGACTGCAACCGCGTACGCATCACCTGCAAGGGCGAACTGTATTTGTGCCTGGGCCAGGACGACAAAGTCGACCTGATGCCCCTGCTGCGCGAACACCCGGATGACGACGCCCCCTTGCGCAACGCCATCCTGAAGGCCATGCAGATCAAACCCAAGGGGCACGATTTCGATTTGCGCCGCGCAGAACCCGCCGTGGTGCGCTTCATGTCCATGACCGGCGGCTGAGCAATGGAAGTCACCGGAGTCGTGCTGGCAGGCGGAAAAGGCCAACGCATGGGCGGCGTGGACAAGGGCCTGATCCTGTTCCAGGGCAAGCCCCTGGTCGCCCACGTCGCAGACCGCTTAAAACCGCAGGTAGACCGATTGCTGATCAACGCCAACCGCGAACTTGAAGCCTACCGCCAACTGGGATACCCCGTCGTAAGCGACGACATCACGGGATTTATCGGCCCGCTGGCAGGCTTGCACCGCGGCATGCGTCACGCCGCAACCCTCTTTGTCGTGACGGTCCCGTGCGACGCCCCTTTTTTGCCGGCAGACCTGGTCGGCCGTCTGCAAGCGGCGCTTGTGCAACATGCAGCAGACGTCGCCGTCGTCAAAACCGGCCCATGGCGACAGCCCGTATTCAGCTTGTGCAGAACCACTTTGCTGCCTGATCTGACCCGTTTTTTGCAAGGTGGCGGGCGCAAGGTCGATGCCTGGTATGCCAGACTGAATACCGTTGAGGTCTCTTTTGACGACCAGCCGGCAGCGTTCACCAACATCAACACCCCAGAAGAATTGGCATGCCTGGAACACTGACTCCCAGCCGCCCCGTGCTGGGCATTTGCGCCCATGGCAGCGGCACCGGCAAAACCACGCTACTCACCCAACTCATCCCGGCACTGGCCGCCGCGGGGCTGAAAGTTTCCTTCATCAAGCATGCCCACCACGCGTTCGACATCGACCACCCCGGCAAGGACACCTTCCGGATTCGCGAATCCGGCGCCGTGCAAACGTTGATCGGCTCACGCCACCGCTGGGCATTGATGACCGAACTCTCGCATATCGCCCCTGACCGCCAGGAACCGGACCTTGCCGAATTGCTCACCCACCTTGATGCAAGCATCGTCGATCTCGTTCTGGTTGAAGGGTTCAAACAGGAACCCATTCCCAAGATCGAGGTTTACCGTCCCTCGATGGGCCGGCCATTGCTGGCGGCAAGCGACCCGCACATCATTGCCGTCGCCGCTGATGGCGTTGTCGATACCCCGCTTCCTGTGCTCGACCTGAACAATGCCGGCGACATCGCAACATTCGTGCAGTCCTGGCTGCAACAACATCCTCTTTAATTCCTCCGAGCACGCATCATGACTACCGACTTTATCCGCGCTGCCAACTGTGCTGACGATTACGCCCCCAACTCCATGCCTGTGGATAAGGCACGACAGTACATACGTGATTTCCTGACTCCGGTGGAGGCCAGAGAATGCCTGCCACTCACCGAGGCGCTCGGCCGCGTACTGAGTGCAGACATCTTGTCGCCGCACAATGTCCCCAACCACCACAATTCTGCCATGGACGGCTACGCGCTGAACGCAGACGATGCATCCGCCAGCGGGCAGCGCACACTGCGCATTGCAGGCACAGCCTTTGCCGGAAAACCTTACACGGGCGACATTGCGCGCGGCGAATGTGTCCGCATCATGACCGGTGCGGTACTGCCGGCGGGCTGCGATTCCGTACTCATGCAGGAACACGTCAGCGTTGCCGGCGACACCATCACCTTCGACGCACCCGTTAAACGGAGCCAGAACGTACGTTACGCAGGTGAGGACCTGCAGCAGGGGCAAGTCGTCTTCGCCACCGGTCATCGGCTGCGGCCGGCCGACCTCGGCCTGATCGCCTCGCTGGGTGTGGGCGAAGTCCATGTGTTTCGCAAATTGCGTGTAGCATTTTTCTCGACTGGCGACGAACTCACCAGCATCGGCCATCCGCTGGCAGAAGGCCAGATCTACGACAGCAACCGCTACACCCTCCACGGCATGCTGGCACGGCTAGGCGTCGAGATCATCGACATGGGCGTGGTTCGTGACGACCCCAAACTACTCGAAAGTGCGCTGCATGAAGCTGCGGCTGCCGCAGACGTCATTCTCACCAGCGGCGGCGTTTCGGTCGGCGAGGCCGACTACATGAAGCAACTGCTGAACGAACTCGGCCAGGTCGTATTCTGGAAAATCGCCATGAAACCTGGCCGCCCGCTAGCCTACGGCAAGATCGGCCACGCCCATTATTTCGGCCTGCCCGGCAACCCGGTCGCTGTCATGGTGACGTTCTATCAGTTTGTACGGCACGCCCTGCTGGTACTGATGGGCCAACCCAATCCGGCGCCCATCCCCATGCTGCCAGCCACCTGCACCGAGGTGCTGAAAAAAGCTACGGGCAGAACCGAATTCCAGCGCGGCATCCTCTTTCCAGATCAGGACGGCACCTGGAAAGTCCGCCCCATCGGCAACCAGAGCTCTGGCGTATTGCGCTCGATGAGCGAGGCCAACTGCTTCATCGTCTTGCCAGAAAGCTGCGGCAACGTACCCGCCGGACAAACCGTTCAAGTTCAGGTGCTAGAAGGCATCGTATAAATAAAAACGGGCACCGAAGTGCCCGTGCAATCTTAAGCACAACGATTTAGAAACGATAAGCGGCGCTCATTCCAACGATGTAATTACGCGTTGCACCAGCCTCGTAGTATTCACCGTTCAGATCGTTGACGCGCACTGCACTGATGTAATTACGATCCAACAGATTCTCAATCCGAGCATATTCAGAGAACTGCCAGTGATTCACGGACTGCTGGAATCCAGCACGCAGGTTCACTATTGCATAGCCAGACGCAGAAGCCGTATTGATATCGTTGGCGTATACCTTGCTGTTGATACGACCTTCAAGTGCCGTGTAGAACCCGAATTCAGGATATTTCCAGGACACTTCCCCATACAACTGGTTTTTGTATGTGCCAGGCAGTGAATTTCCGGAATGCACTTGCTGATGGGTATTGGATGTTGACGTCGCTTCATTAAAAGTACCGTTATATCGGGCATCCAGATAAGTGTATGCCGCGTACAACCCAAAGTTATGTGCGAGTTGGCTATCTACAGCAAGCTCAATCCCGTCACGGGTAGTCGATACCGGAAGATTCCAGTACTGTGCATAAGAACCCGAGTCATTCAGCAAACTGACTTCATCTTGTGTTACCACCTTGAATACAGCCAAATTCAAGCGCGTATTCTCAGAAATAAAAGCTTTGACGCCCGCTTCATAATTATTGCTACCACTTCCAGTCAGCCCCAGATTGGGTCCGGTGCCACTCGAATTTGCATAAGCAAGCTGTATCAGGTTCGGTGTTTGAAATCCTCTACCGTAATTGGCATACAGATCAATATCTGGCCTCACTTTCCAGACAGCACCTACCACAGGCGTTGTATCTGTAAAGCTCAATGAGCCCGACTTGATGTTATTAGCCAAGGAACCGGCCGGGCTCACATTAGGGCTAACGCTTAACATGGTATGGGTATTTCTCACGCCTGCATGCAAATCGACATTATCTAATACCGACAACTGCGCCTGGAAATATTCATCCACGTTAGAAGCAGAATCCTGCTCATTACGATTAGGTTTCAAAGCTCCGGCAGCGGTCACCAGACCATTTGCTGCTGCCATATCCAAACGATCATCGGTTTGGCTACCATATGCAACGCCAGACGTTACAACGTAGTTCTTGTTGAACACCTGCCCCTTGTGCATCCAGCTCAGATCCACGCCCCAAAAGTCACGAGAAATCGAACTGTCGCGCCCACAATATCCCGTTCCACTAGCACAAGAGGAACCACTTACAGGGTAGGGTTTAGTCGATGTTGACAGGAACTGCGAATTAGTTCGATGCCCAGCATAACTGACCACATTAATCGTATTATTCTCATCAATAATATGTTCGAGATTGACGCCAGCCTGCGTATTCTCTCGGTTAACCCGCGTATTAGCACCAATCGCAGCAGGAGGAACAGCCTTAGGATTAGTGGCAATGGATGGAATATAGCTGGAGATCGTTGCACTACCCGGCCCGGCAAGGCCCAGCGGATCTTGGGCGCGTAACTTCATGTAGTTGGCCAACAACGTCACGTGGGTGTCGCTTCCCACATTGAACTTCAATTCTGCGGTGGTTTGTTGCTTGTGTGCGGCGCTGTGATCGCGATAACCATCCGTATCCATCACGGATTCATTCAGAAGGTAGCCCACACCGTCGACCGTGCCTGTGGCTTGCACCGACTCCTTGGTCGTACCGTAACTACCCGCCAAAAAGCCAACTCTAAATTCAGGGCTCTTGGGTGGATCTTGGGTCAACATCGCAATCACACCACCAGAGGCATTTCCGTACATCGACGAAAATGGTCCGCGCATGACTTCGATGGATTTGAGGCTTTCAAGATCCACATTACCGGGCTGCCCAATACCGTCGGGCATGGTTAAAGGAATACCATCCACTAAGAGCCTGATACCTGAGACGCCAAAGGTCGAACGTGCACCAAAGCCCCGTGTGGAAATTTGAGGATCTTGCGCAAACTGGAATCGGTTTTGGGCTGTCACGCCTGGCACGCGAATCAGACTTTCTGATAGCGTCATGCCGAGTTGTGCATCCTGAATTTTGGATGCATCTACTACGTCGATTGAAACAGGGGCATCAAAACTGTTGATGGCTGATTTCGTTGCCGTCACCACAACAGGGTTTAAATCAATTTGCCCTTCTGCATACGCACAAGGCGCCAAGGTTGAAAGCACAAGGGATAACAACAGTTTTTTCTTCATGATGGCCATGCTATCGGTTTTGGAAAGCTCGAATATTAAAGATATAGGCGTCCAGAATCCATAATGAAAATCATTATTTTTGGTCTCTATCCAGTAAAATTCTCGAATCATGGCTGAAGACAGCGATCTAGAACGCACCGAACCGGCGTCGCCCAAGCGCCTGGAAGAGGCGCGCAACAAGGGCAACATTCCGCGCTCGCGGGAACTGAACACGTTCGCCTTGCTGATGGCCGCGGGGGTCACGCTGTACACCATGGGCGGCCCGCTCATGCAGGGGCTGCTGCAACTGATGAGGCGTGGCCTGACGTTTGACCGCAACGTGCTGAATAACACCGATGTCATGTGGAACACCTTGATTCACGACATCCTCGACATGCTGGTGCTGTTCTTCCCCCTGTTGCTGGTCCTGCTGGTGATCGCACTCGCCGCCCCGATGATGCTGGGGGGATGGATGCTCAGCATAGAGGCGCTGGAGCCGGATTTCGGCCGCGCCAACCCGCTCAAGGGCATCAGCCGCATGCTCTCTGCAAGCAGCCTGGGGGAGTTGGGCAAGGCACTGGCCAAGTCGCTGGTAACCGGACTCATCGGGTTCTGGGTGATCTGGCACTACCGCGATGAAATGCTGGGACTGGCCTCCGAGTCTCTGCCCAGCGGGGTGGCACATCTCACCCACATGATAGGTTGGTCGTTCATCATGATCACCTCGGCGATGATTCTGATCGTCGCCATCGACGTGCCTTTTCAGCTCTGGGAATACAGCCGCAAGCTGCGCATGACCAAAGAAGAAGTGCGGCAAGAAATGAAGGAAAGCGAAGGCGACCCTCAGCTCAAGGGGCGTATCCGCGCCATGCAGCGCGAAACAGCACGCAAGCGCATGATGTCCGAAGTGCCCAAGGCCGATGTCATCGTCACCAACCCAACGCATTACGCCGTGGCGTTACGCTATAACGAAAAAGAGATGCGAGCACCGCGCGTGGTGGCCAAAGGCACCTATCTGCTGGCCGAGCGCATCCGTGAATTGGCTGCAGAAAATGGCGTGCCAATTTTGCGCACCCCTCCCTTGGCACGAGCCTTGTACAAGCACGCCGAACTGGATCAGGAAATCCCCACGGCACTGTTTGCCGCCGTGGCCGAAGTGCTCGCTTACGTTTACCAGCTTCGCAGTTATAATATGCAAGGCGGCGTAATGCCGGAATTGCCGGCAGCCCTGCCGGTGCCTGAGGGTATGGATATCGTGGAAGAAGAAACTAGTTAATGGCGGCCATAGCACCTCACCGCCTCGGATTGGGCACACTGGCTGCACCGCTACTCATCATCATGATACTGGCCATGATGGTGCTGCCCATCCCACCATTCCTGCTCGACCTGCTGTTCACCTTCAATATTGCGCTTTCCATGATCGTGATCATGGTCAGCATGTATACGTTGAAGCCGCTGGACTTCGCGGCTTTCCCCACAGTGCTGCTGCTTACCACGCTGATGCGCCTGTCGCTCAACGTGGCATCGTCGCGCGTGGTATTGCTGGAAGGGCACACCGGAGCGGACGCTGCCGGCAAAGTGATCGAAGCATTCGGCCACTTCCTGGTTGGCGGTAACTACGCAGTCGGGATCGTCGTATTCATCATCCTGGTCATCATCAACTTTGTCGTGATTACCAAGGGTGCTGGCCGGATTGCCGAGGTGAGCGCACGCTTTACTCTGGACGCAATGCCCGGCAAGCAAATGGCCATCGATGCCGACCTTAACGCCGGCCTGATAGGCGAAGACGCCGCCCGCAAACGCCGCACCGAAATCGCAGAAGAAGCCGAGTTCTTCGGCTCCATGGACGGTGCCAGTAAATTCGTGCGTGGCGATGCCGTCGCCGGCATTCTGATCATGCTGATCAATATCATCGGCGGACTGGCCGTCGGTATTTTCCAGCACAATCTGGATTTCGCCACCGCCGTCAACAACTACACCCTGCTCACCATCGGCGATGGCCTGGTGGCGCAGATTCCTGCGCTGATCATTTCTACTGCGGCGGGTATCGTCGTGACCCGCGTCGGCAAGGACGAAGATCTCGGCCAGCAAATGATCGGCCAGATGTTCAGCAATTCCCGCGTCCTGTTCATCACGGCCAGCGTACTGGGCGCCCTGGGGTTGATCCCCGGCATGCCGCATCTGGCTTTTCTCATCCTGGCAGCCACGCTAGGCAGCACTGCCTACATGATGGAATCGCGTGCGCAAGCCGCTGAGGAACAGCAAAATGTAGAAGAGGCCGTTACGCCGCCAACCGAAGTGGTTGAGGTCGGCTGGGATGATGTCGCACCCGTGGACGTATTGGGACTGGAAGTCGGCTACCGGCTCATCCCGCTGGTCGATCGCGGGCAAGATGGAGAATTGTTGCGACGCATCCGCGGCATCCGCAAGAAATTTGCCCAGGACATGGGCTTTCTGGTGCCCGCCGTACACATCCGCGACAATCTGGAGCTACGCCCCAACGCCTACCGCATCGCGCTCAAGGGCGTCGAAGTGGGCCAGGGCGAAGCTTTTGTCGGGCAATACCTAGCGATCAATCCCGGCCGCGTGCTGGGCGATCTGAACGGCACGGCCACCCGCGATCCAACATTTGGCCTGCCGGCCGTCTGGGTTGAAGCAGGGCTGCGCGAGCAGGCGCAAAGTTTTGGCTACACCGTGGTTGACGCCTCGACCGTGGTGGCGACGCATCTGTCCAACATCATCCAGAGCCACGCCGCCGAGTTGCTGGGCCGTGAAGAAACACAGCAGTTACTGGAACGCATCGGCAAGGAATCGCCCAAACTGGTGGAGGATCTGGTGCCTAAGGCACTGCCACTCGGCGTCCTGCAAAAAGTGCTGCAGAACCTGCTGCAAGAGGGCGTGCACATCCGCGACATGCGTACCATTATCGAGGTGCTAGCCGACCATGCACCGCAGATGCAGGATGCAGATCAACTGACAGCCATGGTCAGAACTTCGCTGGGGCGGGCCATCACCCAGACCCTGTTCCCGGGCAGCGGCGAAGTCCAGGTGATCGCACTGGCACCGCAACTGGAAAACATCCTGATGCAGGCCACGCAAACGCAGGGCGCAGAAGGCCCGGGGCTGGAGCCCGGACTGGCTGACCAGTTGCTGCGCGGCGTGAACCAATCTGCAGCGAATCAGGAGCAGATGGGGATGCCCGCCGTCCTGCTGGTGCCGGCCCCCATGCGCTCCCTCATGGCGCGCTTTCTCCGGCGCTCCATCCCACAACTGCATGTGCTCTCACATGCGGAAGTCCCGGATGGCCGCATGATACGAGTTGTCGCGACCGTCGGCGGATAACACCCTCCGACATAATTGTTGAGCGAACTTGTAGGACTTTTTTCTGTCCACCTTTATTCAAGTTTGCTAATATACCAATCAACAATCCCCTCAGGAGAAACCGATGCCCATCCACACCCCCCTTGTGAAACTTGCAGCCATTGGCGGCCTGTTGCTCGCCTACAGCAGCGGTGCTTGGGCCGAAGCCTCAGACAAATTGTGGCCTGTCGTCAAGGAAAGCTTCTTCGCCGGCAAGACCATCGAAGATGCTCCCTTTATCAAGCTGGAAGGTCCGCGCCGCGCCGAAAGCGGGGCACAGGTGCCCATCACCCTGACCATAGACCGCGCCGTGACCGATGCAGATGCCATCAAGAACGTCTACCTGATCGTGGATGCCAATCCGATCAAACTCGCGGCGACTTACCATTTCACGCCACTGAGCGGAAAAGCACAGATCGCAACCCGCATCCGCATGGAAACCGATTCATTCGTACGCGCGGTTGGTGAAACAGTTGACGGAAAACTCTACATGACGGCCATCGAAATCCGTGCCGCAGGGGGCTGCGGCGGTGGCGTGGACGGCGATGACAAGGCGATACGTGCCGCCTCTGGCAAGATCAAATTGAACGTGGAAACCCCGGCCAAGCTTGGCGAGGCCAACACCGCCACCTTCATGATCAAGCACCCGATGTTCACCGGGCTGCAACGCGACCTGGCCTCTGGCGGCTACAAGCCGGCGTTCTTCATCCAGAAACTGGATTTCACCTACAACAGCAAGCCGGTGATGAGTGTAGACGTGGGCGTAGCCATTGCAGAAGACCCTTACATGCGTTTCTTCTACGTACCGGACGCACCGGGGGCACTGGAGGTCAAGGCTGAAGACAACGAAGGCAAGTCCTTTACCCAGTCTGTCGAGGTCAAGGGCTGAATTCCGGATTCAGTCGATAGAAAAGACAATGGGCGCTTATCGCGCCCATTGTCTTTTACTGCTGCGTCTTAACTAGCGCAGGGACATACGCTGCATCACGTTGTCTTTGTCGATCACCTTGTGCTTGATCGCAGCAACCACGTGCAACACAATCAGCGCAAGCAACACCACGCCCGCAACCTCATGCGCCTCCTTGAAGACATTGCGCAGGCCTTCGTTATCGATGCCTTGCATCAGGCGCACCCCGAACCAGACGATACCGTACTTGCTGAACGCGCCCATCACCAGCCCGGCGAGCGGCACCAGAAGCATCATCAGATAAAGGCCCTTGTGCGTGACTTCAGCCAGCTTTTTCTCCCACGCCTGCATGCTTGAGAGAAACTCCGGGGCCGGGTGCGTCAGCCGCCAGAACATCCGGAACAGAACCAGGGCGAATACGGTGATGCCCAAGGACTTGTGCAGATTGAAGTAGAACGAACGCGGCGTCATCGGCTCGGAAAACTGCAAGGTATAGAACCCCAGATCAAACAGGTCAACCGACGGCACTTTGGGCAGGTCCTTGGGCAGATCGGACATATACCAACCCAGCCCGAACATGGCAAAAATAAACAGGGCGACCACCAAATGCAGGATGATCGTGACCTTGTTGTAACGCTCTAAAGAATGATTCATTGTTCCACCTGTTTAACGATGACTTGAATTAAATTATGACCGCTGGAATATACACCTTTTTTCCACCCGGATGCAGCATGCGCCGCGAACTAACGGCCTCAACGACTGCCATAGCAAAAGACTGCAGCCCGGCGACAAAGTTCTCGCTATTGCAGCAGCCGCGAAAGTTCCAGTTTCACAGTAAACTCCACACATTCGCCCCACAGACGAGGTTCACATGCCCTACAGACTGATTACCCTGCTTGCCTTGTGCTTCCCTGCGCTTTGTCTCGCCGACGCCTTGCCGATCGCGCAGGCAGCCCCCGGCATCTACGTCCATCACGGACTGCACAAGGACATCGACGCGGGCTACGGCGGCGACATCTGCAACATCGGCTTCATCGTCGGCAGCAGGGGTGTCGCGGTGATCGATAGCGGCGGCTCCCCCAAGATTGGAGGACAGCTGCGCGAAGCCATCCGCAAGGTGACGGACCTGCCTATCCTGTACGTCATCAACACCCACGTACACCCCGACCACATTTTTGGCAATGCAGCGTTCAAGGCTGATCACCCAACCTTTGTCGGCCACGAAAAACTCGCGGCTGCGATGGCGCAGCGCAAGGACGGCTACCTGCGAAATCAGGATGAGTGGGTAGGTGCAGACGCTGCCGGCAGTGAGATCATCCCCCCTACACTAGCGGTAAAGACCACGCAGACGCTGGACCTGGGCGACCGCACCCTGTTGCTGACCGCGTACCCTGCCGCCCACACCCACGCCGACTTGACAGTGCTGGATAGCGCCACCGAAACGCTATGGACAGGCGACCTGCTCTTCGTTGGCCGCACCCCCTCCATTGATGGCGACATCAAGGGCTGGCTTGCGGTCATCGCGCAATTGCAGAACGCGCCGGCGAATCTAGCCATTCCCGGGCACGGCCCGGTTCCCCAGGACTGGCACGCTGCGCTGAACGACGAACAACGCTATCTTGCAAAATTGCTGGAAGAAGTCCGCAGCGCAATCAAACAAGGCAAAACCATGGAGCAGACCATGGACCATGCCAGCCAGGACGAGCACGACAAATGGGCGCTGTTCGATATCGTCAACCGTCGCAACATCAACGGCATTTTTCCGGCGCTGGAATGGGAGTAATCCCGGGAGTGATTGCATAACGCTTTGTGTGATCACCCGCCCACCGGATGCCGGAATTTAGCTGCTACAATGCAAACCTTTTGACACATTCCGTTTCCGTCTGGCAGTAATGGCGCTTAGCAACAGCACGTACAACTATCTCGACAACGCACTGCTTCCGGCGATATTGATCTCTGTCGGGCTGCACGTGCTCGGCGCAGCGTTTCTGCACCCGATCCAGTTCGATCGTGAAAAACCTACGCCGCCGCTCGAAATCGAATTACAACAAAAAAAACCTGAGCCCCCGCCACCGCCTCCGGAACCACCCAAGCCCGAGCCGCCTAAACCGCAGCCGAAGAAATCGATTCCGCCGCCAGTGAAGCTGCCGCGTCCCGTGCCGCAGGAAGAGCGCACAATAGCACCGCCACCAACGGTCGCTGCGCCCCCGCCACAGGTCATTGCCGCAGCACCAAGCAAGGATGCGGAACCTACATTTGCCGCGCCCCCCGCACCACCCAAGCCGATCGAGCCGGCGCCCATCGTCGACATTGATGCGGATCTTGGCAAATACGGCAGCCTGCTGGCACGCGAATTCGCCAAATACAAACAGTACCCCCGCATCGCACAGATGCGCGGCTGGCAGGGTACCGTACGTGTCAAACTGGAAGTCGATGCAAACGGCAAGGTAGCCTCAAGCACTATCAGCGAATCCAGCGGCTTTGAAGCGCTAGACAACCAGGCGCTGGAAATGGCCAAGAAAGCGACGCCCTTGCCCACCCCGCCGGAATCACTGCGGCACCGCCCCTTCACCATCACCGTGCCGGTGTTGTTCCGCCTCGAATAAGTCCGAACTGCGCAAACCTCGCGCCCTGCAAGTACGCCTGCCGAGCCACACACCGATGTCGTACGGGACATCAGCCCCGTAAACCGTCTGGAACGTTGCTGAGACTCACACTGCCACGGCAGGCAACGACCATCGATGAAGGACCTGGTAACGCAAGCCTTCGGCCGTTGCCACCGTCTCGACCAAGGTAAATGTATCTACCGCCCACTGCATCGGTGCAAAAGTACCGGCAATCGATGTCCGCGCGACGTTGCGCAACAAGGTCACATGCGGCGTGAATGTACGTCGATCAAACGGGAACCCCGCAGCTGCCACGCGATCCTGCAATTCCGTCACCAAATCCAGCAGTGTAGCAACCTCGCCCACAGGGGCCGCATAGCCGATCCGGTTATGTCGCCAGTAGGCAAGCCTTGCCAGTTCAAAAGCGAAGGCAGGTGCACGCAGGCCTTCTGCCGCCAACACCAATTGTGGCAAGCGCGCACGATCCATCTCACCCAGAAACAGCAATGTCATATGCAAGCTGTCAGCCCGCATGACACGCCCTGCACATTGCCGCTGGCCAGCCTCTGCCACGCCATGTAAGCGCTGTTGTAATTCAACCGTCGGCCACAAGGCGAAAAACACACGCGCTGTCGCAGATTTTTTAATCTCCATTTCAGGCCTCTCCATACTTGCCTTGCATCGCGTTTTTATCAACAATGGGAACATCTAGGTCAGAACTCATCAGCATGTTAAATCAGTCCATTCCTGATTTCGAACTTCCCGCCACCAGTGGCATGCAATTCCGTCCTTCAGACTTTGCCGGCAAGATTTTAGTCCTCTACTTTTACCCCAAGGATTCGACCCCCGGCTGTACAACCGAGGGGCAGCAGTTCCGCGACCTGCATACGCAATTCAAGGCTGCAAGCGCGGAGATTTTCGGCATTTCACGTGACGCCATCAGATCACATGAAAACTTCAAAACCAAGCAATGCTTCCCCTTCGAGCTATTGTCGGACGCAGAAGAACTTGCCTGCCAGCTGTTCGGCGTCATCAAAATGAAGACGTTAGATACAATTAAACTACATTAATTAGCCACGGTTTACCGTGCATCTTTGAGTTCTCAAAATCATGCTAAATCAGCCCGTTCAAGACTTTGAACTTCCAAGCACCAGTGGCACCAATTTCCAGTTGAGCAAGCTCCAAGGAAAAAAGGTAGTTATCTACTTCTATCCCAAAGACTCAACTCCAGGTTGCACAACAGAAGGTCAAAACTTCCGTGACTTGTATAGCCAGTTTAAGGAAGCAGGCGCAGAGATTTATGGTGTCTCTCGTGACAGCCTGAAATCGCATGAGAACTTCAAATGCAAGCAGGAATTTCCGTTTGAATTGCTTAGCGATTCCGAAGAAATAGCCTGCCAACTGTTTCAAACCATAAAAATGAAAAACATGTATGGGAAGCAGGTACGTGGGATCGAGCGAAGCACTTTCGTCATCGATGACAAGGGTGTGCTCAGACAAGAGTGGCGTGGCGTAAAAGTGGCAGACCATGCTCAGGCAGTTCTGGATTTCGTCAAATCTATCTGAGGTCTCCCTAGCGCCAAGCTAGAGCCGTCTCTCTCAAGCATTCCATCCATGACACGATCCGAACTAATTGCACGCCTAGCCAGCCGGTTTGAACAACTCACGCCTGCGGATGCAGACCTCTCTGTTAAGACCATCCTAGAGGCGATAGGTGATCGACTTGCCGAAGGTGGAAGAGTTGAGATCCGTGGTTTTGGGACTTTCAACTTGAATAGACGCCCTCCTCGTCGTGGCCGCAATCCTAAAACCGGAGAAACAGTCATGGTTCAGGAAAAGCATGTACCGCATTTCAAGGCAGGGAAGGAGATGCGGGATAACGTGAATATCCAAGACAGGATTAACTGAAAAAGACGGCTTTATAAATCCTAGCCATTCCCCTCTTTGCACCTTCTGTAACTTTCATCCAGTTGCCGCAGATTTTCCCTGAAGCGCTCGCCCTGTTCGGAGTTGTACCCTTGCCGCATCAGGGCATCAATGCCGTCCTTTTGGGTTTTGTAGGTCTGATAGCATGAAGCCGATCGGTCCTGATGTGCCTGTGCTTCGGCAACTTCAGGAACTGATTGCTGAGGTTGTGGCTGGGGTGCTACGGCAACGGGAATCTGCTGTGGAACAGGTGCCGTACTAGCCACATTCACCAGGCTCAAGCGCATGACATCACCGGTGTTCTCAATACTGACATGACGAAGAACGTTCATCCCAAGCAGAGTGCCATTCATATTAGGCATGACAGCTACCTGAAACCCTCTGAAATTGAAGCTCCCGAAGTTGAGATCGTGGGCAATGCCTACGCAGCCAGTGACGCCACCGTTAGCAGTATCGAAGTGCTGAGGAGTGCATTCAAAGATGCCTGCACGGTTAGCCAAATCTTTTGATATTGAGGTGATAGAGGCCCCGGTATCGATCTGGAATGTCGTGGGTGCATTGTTGACTGTACCGTTGACGAAAAACCCACCGTTTTGACCTCGCTGAAGCACAATGGGGCCACCTCCATTTAAAGCCTTACCTCGATCTTGAACAGGGACCGCTGTCATGGCATGGATAAGATCAACATGCATGCCCTGCCGTTGATCCCCTATACCATCAATGTTGATATGCGTTTAAAACTGAGCCACCAAATGCAGTAATGTGCATCTAAATTTGACCCACGTCGCGATACTGTCCTGCTCAGAGTCTGAGCGGGAGATAAGGAGTGATCGACGTGGCGTTATTAA